>OESA01000001.1_pt1 | contig 631818 bp, 532 predicted proteins | sample 1540101 | NCBI WGS metagenome assembly OESA01 (sample SAMEA3891891, study PRJEB23780) | metagenome | biome: terrestrial biome; feature: animal house; material: Caecal content | place: Italy | collected 2015-05-05 | reverse complement strand
AAACGGGCAGAAGCTGTTTGCTTACTCCCTTCGTGATCGGGTACAGACGCGTGCCAGTACCCCCCGCCAATACGATGCCTTTCATAACCCGCTATTCTCTTTCCTGCACCCGGTCCATCCGGCGTTGCAGCCACAGAACCAGACCCGTACGTTCGACATGCGTCCAATGTCCCAGACGGTGCAGCCGGCGGCGCAGCCGGCTCGCAGGAGACAGTCCCGAGACCGTGTAGTACAGACCCGTCGTGATCAGAACGCAAAGACCCAGAACGACGTACAGCTGAAGATCGATGGACGCACCGCCCCGATAAAGCAACCACCAGCACAGCACGACGAGGAAATTCAGGGTCAGGATCACCACCGTGGTCCCCGCATGGGAGAAACCCAGACCGATGAACAGGTGGTGAAGGTGCGTCTTGTCCGGCTGGAACGGAGACACACCGCGGACGATACGAGCGCTCATCACGCGCAGCGTGTCGAATACCGGGACGGCAAGAACCGACAGCGTGAAGGGAACGAGCCCGAGATTCGGAAGCCCGAGCTCCCCGCAGAGCGTATCGTGCCGGAGTGTCCGGATGACGAACACCGAGATGACGACGCCCAGCACGAGCGTGCCGCCGTCCCCGATGAACATCTTGGACCGTTGCCCGTACACGTTATGAAGAAAGAACGGAACAAGAGAACCCGCGCAGACCGAAGCGAGAATGGTCATGCTACTGTCGCCCGAAAGGTAGAACAATGCCCCGAACAGCACGCACGCAAGAATGCAGTAACCCGACGAAAGCCCGTCCACGCCGTCGATCAGGTTGATCGCGTTGATGATGCCAACCGACGCGAAAACAGTAAGCGGCACAGAAATCCAGACCGGAATGACTCCCAGACCCCACAGACCGTGGAAATCGTCGATACGGTAATGCCCTATAACGATCAGAAGAACCACGGTAGCGATCTCGATCATGAAACGAACCCTTGGCGTGAGACCCAGAATGTCGTCCATCGTTCCCGTGTAAAGCATCACGGTCATAGCCATCACAACCACGAAAAGCTCCGAACCGTCTCCGAAAACACTCGTACTGCCGAGACCTACAACCGCACCCAGAAATACGCAAACTCCGCCCAAAATTGGAACAGGACGCCGCTGAAGCTTCCGGCTCGACGGCTCGTCCACGATGTCCTTCAGCTCCGCGATACGAACCATCCACGGATGGACGTACCATACGCACAACAACCCCAACGAAAACGGCAACAAAATCTCCCCGATCACCAAATATAATGTATCCATGGCCAATGATTGTACATTTCGAAAGATTCACGGTCTGTATTCCCCGACCTTCTTCCGGTACCAGCGTCGGTATTCGTCGAATGAGAGCTCCGGAACGGCGAGGATTGTGTATTCGGGTCCCGGGGAGCGGAGGATATGGCGCCGGACGTATTCGCGCAGCCTGTCGTCCTCCACGGAGGCCATCACCACGGGAAATGGGAACTCCCGGAACCGGAACACGGCCGTCTCGCTCTGCGGAAACAGCCGGCACATCTGGCAGGCGGAGCGTTCGAATGCCACCCAATAGGCTCCTGCCCCGTAAAGGTGCACGGACGCCGTGTTGTCCTTTTCCCGGTCGAGAATCTCTCTCCCGTGCGCCGCCAGAAAGGACATCAGCCTCAGTCCCACCGGCTCCGCAGATCGTCTTTCGCGCGTGTCGTACATGCTTGTCGTCCTGAATGGTTCGGGGGAATCAGCGGACCTCCCGCCGTGCGTCTTCACCCAGCCAGCGGTCGAAGTCCTCCAGCCAGCGCATGAGCCGCCGTTTGCTTTTCCGCGGCGCCGGCTCCTTCCGCCAGCCGTCGATGATGGCGTGCGCCCGGTCGCAGCAGTCCCGACTGCCCGTACAGCCGTAGAGGGTGACGAGCAGCAGGGCGCGGGACTGCTCCGCCTTCACGTGCGAAAGCTGCTCCCGGACCGTTCCGAGCAGGCGCTCCAGCGCCTCTTTCTCCACGAGGATCGTATAGGCCGGCAGCAGCAGCGCCTGGAGCTTGCTGCGCAGCACGTCGCTCTCCGTCCGCAGCCCTCCGCAGAGCCGCAGCGCCTCGCCGGCCAGCGCCCTGTCGTCGTCCGTCGCTCCCTCCGGGCCGTGGTGGCGTCCCAGCGCCCCGTGCAGCCCTTCGAGCAGGCGGTCGTTGTCCAGACTCTCATAGACGCGCTTGCCCGCTTCGTGCAGTCCGATGACTTCGTACTCTCCGGGGCGGACGTGCAGCAGGGGAACCCACATCCAGTTCTCCACGCATACCACGATCTCCCTGCGTCCGCCCCCGGGCCGGACGGCCACACGCGCCTCGACGCCCTTGAAACGCCCCGACGTGATACGCACCCGGTCGCCCTTCACGGGCTGCGGCGCTTCCGGAACATAGACGGGAAGCTCGTCGGAATAGGCCCGCGCCACCCATTGAAGATTCCGCATCGCCTCGTCGGACAGATAGGGGTAGTATTCCTCCCTGCCGTCACGCACGCGGGGCAGGAAGTTGTATTGGGGCAACTGACGCTTCAGCCGGAACAGCTCGTTTTCCGACGAGCGGATGAAGACGTAGTTGTAGAGCAGGGGACGGCGCGTATTGACCGGACGGCCGTTTTCGTGACGCACCTCCACATAGGAGGGGGCGAAGAACTCGAACGGCGGTTCGCCGCTCCGCAGACGCCGTTCCTGTTCCTGCCGGAGCCCCGGAGCGGGCCCCCGGTGACACACCGGAAGCGTCAGCACGTACCACCGGACGACCCGGCTGTTCTTCCGCGCTGCGAGCTGTCCGGAAAGCGGGGCGGGAAAACTCCCGTCGCAATGCCCGGACAAAAGGTCCGTTCCGCTCTTGTCACACATCTCTTTCTCTCGGATTCAGATACTTCGAAGCCATATCGGCATACGGTCGTTGTATGCTGATAATTAATTATTTACAAGAATTCGTGATGACATTCCCGAAAATTTGTGTCCTGCACCGACCCGTCTCCTCCGGAATACGGCTCTCCGAAGCCGCATACCGTCTCTATATAAGAAACGGTACTTTTCCACGGCGAAAGTAGGTACTTTTTTATAAATAACCAAATATTGCGGCTCGTTTTTCAGGCGAAAATCCCCCCCCCCCTCAAAAGAATATATTTGAAAATCAGAATATTATATACACAGGCCGACCGGAGGCATCCGACAGTTCCGATCCGGTCACGAATCGGTCCCGATCTGCTCTGCGATCGGGATTTTTTACGCCGTATTTACCGGGAACAGACCGCCTCATGAATACGTAATATATTGGTTGTAAACATGTTGTTCCCTCCGTACCGTTTCTTATATAGAGACGGTACTTTTTTCGGTATCCGTATTTCGATAACGACGACGTATTTACGACGAGGGAAACGGGCGTTTTTCCGGTATTCTCGCGGGAGAACCGACGTATCCGGGTCGATATTATCCCGGCAGGGTGTTATCGCAACCTCTTCGCAACCTGCCGGGTAAAGTCAGGAATCCCGATGTCCGGCGAACGTCCGAGACGCTCCGGTTCCGATGCTCCGGCCCGATTTGGCAGCGGATATGGATTTCGGCCGGAGGGAGAGGGCGAAGCGGTGATACGGGCACAGACGGGTGCTTGGTTCTTCCTGGAAATCGGGGGCTTCCTGCAAAAAACGGAAATTATCGTTCGAAGCAGGGCTGCACGACTCGGAATGGTCGAACGTATGCAGCATGGAGAACTATTGAATGCATAACGATGGAATCCAACGCATCGTCCGCAATTCGCGTCCTCTTCCCGGACCGGGACGAACGGGGCCGGATCGAGAAGAGGACAATCCGATTCCGAATACACTATGCCCCAAAAACAAAAAACCTTACGTATCATTGATACATAAAGTTTTACTCTCTGCGGCGTTATTTTCTTACGTCTCGAGGGTGGAAGAAGGGGCTCGAACCCTCGACCTTCGGAACCACAATCCGACGCTCTAACCAACTGAGCTACATCCACCGTGTGACCTTTTGCGGCCTTTCGGAGTGCAAATGTAATACTCTTTTTCGGTACGTGCAAAAATTTCGGGCGAAAAATCGCGGGGAAATTGCGGCGGATGACAAAATGTCAGACTGTCCTGCTCGTTTGTCATGCAAAATCTGCCAAAAAGGAGTTGGCACATCTCTTGTTGAAGTGAAGGGTGCGAAAGCGAAACAAAACATTACGATAAACTTAAAAAACGCAGAACTATGAACGTAAAACCGTTATCGGACCGTGTGCTGATTCTCCCGAATCCCGCGGAGGAGAAGACGGCCGGAGGATTGATCATCCCCGACACGGCAAAGGAAAAACCGCTGGCAGGCAAGGTGGTGGCCGTAGGCCCCGGAACCTCGGAGGTGAAGATGGAGGTCAAGGTCGGCGATCAGGTTCTCTACGGCAAGTACGCCGGGCAGGAGATTCAGATCGAGGGCGAAAGCTACCTCATCATGAAGCAGAACGACATTCTGGCGATTATCTAATCAACGTTTAATTCGGAAAAATCATGGCAAAGGATATCAAATACAATGTCGAGGCGCGCGAGCTGCTCAAGGAGGGTGTCGATGCGCTGTCGAACGCAGTGAAGGTGACGCTGGGTCCCAAGGGCCGCAACGTGATTATCGACAAGAAGTTCGGTGCGCCGCAGATCACCAAGGACGGTGTGACGGTGGCCAAGGAGGTGGAGCTCGAGGACGCTTTCGCCAACATGGGCGCGCAGATGGTCAAGGAGGTCGCTTCGAAGACCAACGACGACGCGGGCGACGGCACGACGACCGCCACGGTGCTGGCCCAGTCGATTATCGGCGTGGGACTGAAGAACGTGACCGCCGGAGCGAACCCGATGGACCTCAAGCGCGGTATCGACAAGGCCGTTTCGGCGGTCGTGGAGTCGCTGCGCAAGCAGAGCCAGGAGGTCGGTTCGGACATCTCGAAGATCGAGCAGGTGGCTACCATTTCGGCCAACAACGACGGCAATATCGGCAAGCTGATCGCCGAGGCGATGGCCAAGGTCAATAACGAAGGGGTGATCACCGTCGAGGAGGCCAAGGGAACCGAGACGCACGTGGAGGTGGTCGAGGGCATGCAGTTCGACCGCGGCTATATCTCGGCCTACTTCATCACCGATCCCGAGAAGATGGAGGCGCAGCTCGAGAAGCCGTACATCCTGCTGACGGACAAGAAGATCTCGACGATGAAGGAGCTGATGGGCGTGCTCGAGCCGGTGGCTCAGAGCGGACGTTCGCTGCTGATTATCGCCGAGGACGTCGATGGAGAGGCTCTCTCGGCGCTGGTTGTCAATAAGCTGCGCGGCACGCTGAAGATCGCCGCCTGCAAGGCTCCGGGCTTCGGCGACCGCCGCAAGGAGATGCTGGAGGATATCGCCGTCCTGACGGGCGCCACGGTCATTTCGACCGACAAGGGTATGAAGATCGAGGACACCGATCTTTCGCTGCTGGGTTCGGCCGACAAGGTGACGCTCAACAAGGAGAACACCACCATCGTGGACGGCGCGGGTGCCAAGGACGCCATCGCGGCACGTGTGGCGCAGATCCGCGCTTCGATCGAGAAGGCTACGTCGGATTACGACAAGGAGAAGTTGCAGGAGCGTCTGGCCAAGTTGTCGGGCGGTGTGGCCGTGCTCTATGTCGGCGCCGCTACGGAGGTCGAGATGAAGGAGAAGAAGGATCGTGTGGACGATGCGCTGGCCGCAACGCGCGCAGCCGTCGAAGAGGGTATCGTTCCGGGCGGTGGCGTGGCCTATATCCGCGCCACGTCGGCTCTCGAAGGCATGAAGGGCGAGAACGAGGACCAGACGACGGGTATCCAGATCGTGAAGCGTGCGATCGAGGAGCCGCTGCGCCAGATCGTTGCCAATGCCGGCGGCGAAGGTTCGGTGGTCGTCAATAAGGTGCGCGAGGGCAAGGACGCCTTCGGTTACAACGCCCGCGACGACAAGTACGAGGACATGCTCAAGGCGGGCATCATCGACCCGACGAAGGTATCGCGCGTCGCACTGGAGAACGCCGCTTCGATCGCTTCGATGTTCCTCACGACGGAGTGCGTGCTGGCCGAGAAGAAGTCCGAGCAGCCGGCCGTTCCGGCGATGCCGGGCGGCGGCATGGGCGGCATGATGTAATGACGCACGGGTGACGCACCTCTGTTCGCAGAGTTCCCCGGAAGTTTCGGCTTCCGGGGATTTTTTGTGCCGGTCCGGTTCGTCGGCCGCTTGCCGGCCTCCGTACCATCGGTCCGGCTTGTCGCGCAGGTCGCTGCGGAGACGGGGCCCTGCGATCTGTCGCATTTCAGCCGGATGTTCCGGGAGGTGACGGCCCGTCGCCGGGAGATGCCGCGGTGCTGAGCTACTCCGGCATCCACTCCGCGATGCCCGTCAGCGGATGGGCGGCGCGCCATGCCTCGAACTCGCTGCGGGTGCGCACGCCGTCGCGCAGGACGGCCATGCAGTAGGCGATGCCCGGAACATGCTCCGTCGCGGGCGTCTCGAATTTGAGCCGGAGGATAGCGAGGCGCGTCTCGTCGGTCAGGGCCGCGGAGATGCGGTCGGCCACCCGTTCGAAATACCCCTCCCAGGGCGATCCGACGGACATGTGGATCATGTCGATCTGCCAGAGGTCGCCCTCCGTGTCGGCGTATTGCGCATGCCACTCGATACACCGGTCCTCGGCGTCGAGCAGATTGGCGTATTCGATGCGTCGGATACGCGGGTTGCGGGCGATGCGTGCCATGGCGGCGAAGCTCCCCTCCGGACTGAGGACCGGGGAGTAGATGTGGAGGTCTATGTCGCGGTGGGTCATCAGCAGACCCGTGCGGAGCGATCCCACGAGGTGCGGGGTGGCCCCGGCCGATCGCCAGGCGGCTTCGGCTTGCAGTTCGGCGAGGACGGCGCGGGCCCGCCGCTGGTTTTCGGCGGCGAGCGCCAGGAGCGATTCGGAATCCATGTCTTTCGGAAGGTCGTTACGATGCCGGGATTTTCGTCCCGGCCGTTGGGGCGCGGAAGGCTCAGAAGAGCGATCCGGGAGCCGGGGTGTCGGAACAGCCGGGAGCTGCGGGGTGCGGCTCTCCGTTGCGGCCCAGCAGAATGCGGGCCTGCGCGATGGCTGCGTCGGTGATCTCCGATCCGGAGAGCATCTTGGCGATCTCGGTGATGCGTTCGTCGTCCGAGAGGCGGGTGATCGAGGTGCGGCCGTCGCGTTTATAGACGACGAAGTGCGCCGCGCCTTTCGAGGCTACCTGCGGCAGGTGGGTGATGTCCACGACCTGCATCGAGGCGGCCAGCGAAGCGATGATTTCGCCCATGGCATCGGCGATGCGGCCCGACACGCCCGTGTCGATCTCGTCGAAGATGATCGTGGGCAGTTGCATCCGTTCGGCGAGCAGCGCCTTGAGCGCCAGCATGACGCGCGACAGCTCGCCGCCCGAGGCGATCCGTTCGACGCTCTGCGGCGCCCGGCCGCGGTTGGCCGAGAAGAGGAAACGCACGCTGTCGCCGCCCGTGCGGGTCAGCTCCCCGAGGTCGTCTATCGCCGCCTCGAAAACCGTGTCGGGCATTCCCAGCCGGGCGAGCGTTCCGCGGATGTGTCCGGCGAAGGCCGGGGCGGCCTTCTCGCGGGCCTTGCGGAGCCGGTCGGCCAGCTTGCGTGCCTTTTCCGCCGCCTTTTGCAGGGCGGCTTCCGCTTCGGCGATCCGTTCGTCGCCGTGGATGACGGCCGCCAGACGGGCCGTGCAGCGGTCGCGCAGGCCGATCAGCTCCGCCTCGTCCGCCGCATGGTGTTTCTGTTGCAGGGCGAGCAGCGTGTCGAGCCGTGCGGAGAGCTTCGCCAGCCGTTCGGGGTCCGCGTCGATCCGCTCGCTGTCGGCTGCGGCCGATGCGCCGATGTCCTTCAGCTCTTCGAGCGTCGAACGCAGCCGGGCGGCATACTCCGCAGCGGCGGGGTAGTGTTCGCCGATATGGGCCAGGGAGGTCTCCGAGTTTTTCAACTGCACCAACACGCCCGTCTCGTCGGCGTCGAGGGCGTTGCGCAGCGTCGTGAAGGCCTCGCCGATACGGTCGGCGTTCTCCAGCATGGCCAGCTCCTCCTCGATTTCGGCCTGCTCTCCGGCGCGGAGGTTCGCCGCCGTCAGCTCCTCGGTCTGGAAACGGAGCCACTCCTCGTCGCGCCGCCCCTGTTCGGCGGCTTCGCGCAGGGCGGCCGTCTCGCGGCGCAGCTCCTGCAGGCGGGCGTACTGCGCCGCGTATTCGCGCAGCAGCTCTCCGTTGCCGGCCACGGTGTCGAGCGCCGAGGTGCGGAACTCCTCCGACGAGAGGATGAGGTTCTGGTGCTGCGAGTGGATGTCTAGCAGGCGGGTCCCGACCTCGCGCAATTGCGCGAGCGATACGGGTACGTCATTGACGAACGCCCGGCTCTTGCCCGCCGGGGTGATGATGCGTGTCAGGGTGGTTTCCGCGGCGTATTCGAGGTCGTTCTCAGCGAAGAACTCCTCCAGCTCCGGCCCTGCGAGGGCGAATGTCCCTTCGACCGTGCAACTGCGTGCGGTGTCCTTCATGGCCGAGCCGTCGTTCTTGGCGCCCAGCAGCAGCCCGAGGGCGCCGAGCAGAATCGACTTTCCGGCGCCGGTCTCGCCCGTGATGATGTTCAGGTGCGGGTCCAGTTCCAGTTCGAGCTTGTCGATAAGCGCGTAGTTTTCGACCGACAGACGACGTAGCATGGCGGAGGTTATTTCAGGATCGTTTCGATTTTATCGACGATGCGCGCCGCGACTTCGCGTTTGGAGAGCAGCGGCAGCTCCTCGCGGCCCGCGCGGTCGATCAGCGTCACTTTGTTCGTGTCGCCGCGGAAGCCCGCGCCGGGGTCTCGCAGCGAGTTGAGCACGATGAAGTCGAAGTTCTTTTTCGTGAGTTTGGCCTCGGCGTGGGCCTGTTCGTCGTGGGTTTCGAGCGCGAAGCCCACCAGCAGGCGGCCTCCCTTGCGCGCTCCCAGCTCGGCGGCGATGTCGCGCGTGCGGCGCAGGGTGAGCGTCATCTCGCCGTCGCCTTTCCGGAGTTTGGTCTCCGACGCGCGTTCGGGCGTGTAGTCGGCCACGGCGGCGCACATCACGGCGCCGTCCGCCTCCTCGAAGGCGCGGGTCGCGGCGTCGTACATTTCCGCCGCCGAAAGCACGTCCACGCGTTCGACGCCCGGAGGCGTCGGCAGCGACGTGCGTCCCGTGACGAGGGTGACTTCCGCACCCCGGGCGGCCAGCTCGCCGGCGAGGGCGTATCCCATTTTACCCGACGAGTGGTTCGAGATGAACCGCACGGGGTCGATGGCTTCGATCGTGGCCCCGGCCGTGACGATCATGCGTTTACCCGCGAGGCTCTTTTTTTTTTCTCCGGACGGGCCGCCGAGCAGGTCGCCGACGAATGCGGCGATTTCGGCCGGTTCGGCCATGCGGCCCTTGCCGCGAAGACCGCTGGCCAACTCGCCTTCGCCCGGCTCCGCGATCCGCACGCCGCGCTCCGCGAGCGTCCGCAGGTTCCGCTGCGTCGCCTCGTGGGCGTACATATCGAGGTCCATGGCCGGGGCCACGACGACCGGACAGCGTGCCGAAAGATAGGTCGTGAGCAGCAGGTTGTCCGCGATGCCCGCTGCCATTTTGGCCAGCGTGTTGGCCGTGGCCGGGGCGATCAGGTAGCAGTCGGCCCATTCGCCCAGCGAGACGTGGGAGTTCCATGCGCCGTTCTCCGGGTCGAAGAACTCCACCAGAATCGGATTTTTCGAGAGCGTGGCCATCGTCAGCGGCGTGATGAACTGCTTGGCCAGCGGCGTCATCACGACGCGCACTTCGGCGCCCGCCGTCTTCAATAAACGACACAGCACAGCCGCCTTGTAGGCCGCTATGCTGCCCGTGATGCCCAGCAATATGCGGCGTCCCTCCAGCGGGAGCCGCGCCGTCGAGTCGGATGCCATCGCGCTGCGGGTCAGATTTCCTTCATCTCGCCGTCCTTGCCCTCCTTGAAGAGCAGCTCGTGGTCGAGGAACTCCTCGGTGGCGATGATGACCGGTTTGGGAAGACGCTCGTAGTAGCGCGAAATCTCGATCTGTTCGCGGTTCTCGAAGGTCTCCTCCATCGTGTCCGTGGGCGACGAGAAGTCGGCGAGCTTGCGGTTGAGCTCGGCTTTCAGCTCGGTGGAGATCTGGTTGGCGCGGCGCGCGATGATGTTCACGCTTTCGTAGATGTTGCCGGTCTCCTTGTCCAGATCCACCAGCTTGCGCGTGATGGTGTTGTTGGGGATGTTCTTCTTGATTTCCATCTCTATTCGTTGTTGTCCTTGTTGTTGCGGTCCAGGTAGTCGCGGGCGTGCTGCGCCATGCGTTCCAGCTCCTTGTTGTATTTCGACTCGGGGAACTCCTCGCGGAACGAGAGGTAGGAGTCCAGCATGTCCAGATAGCGGTCCGTCTGCTTGTCGTGCACCGAGTTGCTGGCGAAACGGTAGCTCGCATCGACGATCAGGTACATGATCTCCTCGCGGTGTCCGCTCTCGGGATACTGTTTCAGCGCGTTCTTGAGCGCGACGATCGCCGACTTGTAACGGCCGATCTTATAATAGGTGTAGGCGTTGATGTAGGCCTTCTCGTGCAGGCGTCCCGTCAGCTCCTCGTTGATTTTGCGGAAGTCCTCGATTCTGTCGCTTTCGGGGTAGCGCGACATGAACTCGTTGATGGCCATGATGGCCTGTCCGGTCATCGTCTGGTCGCGCGTCGGGCCGGGCGAGAGGTAGTAGAAGCAGAGGGCGTACATGCCTTCGGCGTCCTCGATGAAGGCACTGCGGCCGAACTTGCGGCGGAAGTCGTCGAGCAGAGTCGAGGCCGTGTCGAAATCGCGGTTCTTGAATTTGCAGTAGGCGTTGTAGAACGAGATGCTGTCTTCGCGCGACGTGCCGGTGTAGTAGGGCTGCGCGCTTTCGAAAAGGGTCGAGGCGCGCTGCCATTTGCCGATCTTGTAGTATTCCAGCGCCTTGCTGTAAATCAGTTCGGGTTGTCCGCTCTTGATCAGGGCGTTGATTCCGGAACACCCGGCGAGAAGGGCTGCCAGGGCCGCTCCGCACACGGCGTATGAGAAAGTCTGCTTCATTTAAGAATCTTTTACGGCGCTTTATCGCGCAAAGTTACGCATAAATTAACGATTTGCAAAAAAAAATATTGCCCCTCCGGAGGCGGCGTTCCGGCGTCCGGCATCCGGGGACTGTTCCCGTTTTCTGCGGGTGCATCCGTTTCCGCCGGGACTCCGTCTGCCGCGGGACGTTTCCGGATACGGCGGGACGGGGCGGACGGTCTGTGTCGCAGCGGGCGGCTTCGCGGTCCGGCGGATCGGACCGTCGCGGGCCCGGATGGGGAGGAATCCCGTTTCGCTGCCGGACGGCGTGCGGGGACTGCTGCCGGAAAAAAGATTTGGAAATATGGATTTTACTTCCTATCTTTGCTTATACGAATGCAACGGGGTTCTGACCTTTCCGGGTCAGGATTCTTTATTTTTTATGTTTTTTTAGTATGGCAAAAGAGATTATTTATCTGACAGCGGAGGGTTACAAGAAACTCAAGGACGAACTCGACCACATGCGTTCCGTCGAGCGTCCGGCGATTTCGGCGGCTATCGCCGAGGCGCGTGACAAGGGTGACCTTTCGGAGAACGCGGAGTACGACGCCGCCCGTGAGGCGCAGGGTCTGCTGGAGATGCGTATCGCCAAGCTGGAGGATACGATCGCCAATGCGCGCGTCATCGACGAATCGAAGATAGACAGGAGCAAGGTGCAGATTCTGAGCAAAGTGACGCTGCTGAACCACAATACCAAAAAGCAGATGGTCTATACGATCGTCGCCGAACACGAGGCCAACCTGCGCGAAGGCAAGCTGGCCATCGGCACGCCGATCGCGAAGGCGCTGCTGGGTCATAAGAAGGGCGATCGCGTGGATGTGGAGGTTCCGGCCGGCACGATCCATTTCGAGATTCTCGACATCAATATCTGACGCCGCGCGCCGCGGGCCGGGCCGTTTCCGCAGCGGACCGCCGGCGGACGATACATACGGGGCCGGGGACGGCTTTTTCCGAACCGGGATCGCATGGCGGTCCCGGTCTTTTCGTCTCTTTTCCGTTCTCCGGGGGCCTCCGGAAGCGATGAAAAAGCCGTCACTCCGCGCGGAGTGACGGCTTTTCGTTGTTTTTCTCGAGAGCCGAAGCCTCTTCGGGCCGCCCCTCTCCTCTTTCGCGCGCCGGCCCGATGGCCTTGGGGAACGGACGGGGCGTGCCGCGGATCAGAGCGCCTTGATCTCGTGCAGGACGTTGTTGGTCTTGCGTACGGCGTCGGCCGAAGCGGCGAACTTCTCGGCCTCCTCCTTCGTCAGCTCGATCTTCACGATCTTCTCGATGCCCTTGCGGCCGATGATCGCGGGAACGCCGATGCAGATGTCCTCCTGACCGTACTCGCCCTCGAGGTAGCACGAGCAGGGGATGAGTTTCTTCTGGTCGTTGAGGATGGCCTCGACCATCATCGCGGCCGCTGCGCCGGGGGCGTACCAGGCCGACGTGCCGATGAGTTTGGTGAGCGTCGCGCCGCCGACCATCGTGTTCTGCACGGCCTCCTGCAACTTCTTTTTCGAAGCGAACTGCGAAACGGGCACGCCGTTCACGGTGGCCTTCGACACGAGCGGGATCATCGTCGTATCGCCGTGTCCGCCGATCACCATGCCGTCCACATTGTTGATGTTGGCGCCGGTGGCCTTCGCCAGGTAGCATTTGAAGCGCGACGAGTCGAGTGCGCCGCCCATGCCGATGATGCGGCTCTTCGGCAGTCCCGAAGCCTTGAGCGCGAGGTAGGTCAGCGTATCCATCGGGTTGGCCACCACGATGATGATGGCGCGGGGCGAATACTTGATGACGTTCTCCACGACGCCCTTCATGATCGAGGCGTTCGTGCCGATCAGCTCCTCGCGCGTCATGCCCGGCTTGCGGGGAATGCCCGAAGTGATGACCACCACGTCCGAATTCGCGCTTTTCTTGTAGTCGTTGGTGGCGCCCGTGAGCTTCGTGTCGAAGTCCATCAGCGTCGAGGTCTGGTACATGTCGAGCATCTTGCCCTCCGAGAGACCCTCCTTGATGTCGATGAGAACCACTTCGCTCGCCACTTCGCGGCAAGCCATCACATTCGCACAGGTCGCGCCTACGGCGCCTGCACCTACGACGGTAACTTTTGACATAGCGTTTATGCTTTTTAACGTTGTTTGGGTTTCGTTTTTCGCCGGATCCCGGCCGGAACGGCAGCTTCTGCGTGGCGTCAGCCGATCAACTGTTCGTAGGCGGCCGCGTCGAGCAGGGCGTCGTATTCCGCCGGATCGGTCATCCGGACCTTGACGAGCCAGCCTTCGCCGTAGGCGTCCTTGTTCACGACGGCCGGATCGGCGTCCACGGCCTCGTTGAACTCCAGGATTTCGCCGCCCACCGGGAGGAATGCGTCGCTCACGGTCTTCACGGCCTCGATCGAGCCGAACACCTCGCCGGCGGCGAGCGTCTCGCCCACGGTCGGCACGTCCACGAAGACGATGTCGCCCAACTGGCTCTGCGCGAAGTCGGTAATGCCGATTACGGCTACGTCTCCCTCGATGCGACACCACTCGTGGTCGTTCGAGTATTTCAGATTTGCAGGTACGTTCATGGTACTTTCCGTTTTTTTGATTTCCGTAATGCAAATATAACTGTTATTTCCGTAACAGCAAGAGATTCCGCCCCTTTTTTACACTTCCCGGCCGGATATTCCGGGCTTCGGTTTTCCGGAGATTTTTCTGCGGCTCTCCACTCCGTTCCGAACGGTCTCGGATGCGAAGACGGTCTTCCGGGTTTGGACCGTGAGGTCGGTCGGCGGTTGCGGCCGGAAGAGAAGTGTGGGCGCGGCCGTATCCGTATGCGGATTCCGGAGTGCCGGCGATCTGTCGCGGGCCTGATGTGTGCCGGGAAGCCGAACCCGGCGAACGCTCCGCCCCGGCGAGGGATACGGGCGGCGGAAAAACCGAATCAGCGCACCGGGCGGTCGATGACGAACTCCACCTCGCGGAAGAGGTAGGCGCGGAGCGTACCGTCGGCGTGGCGCAGGAGCAATTCCCCCGACGGGCGGACTCCTTCGATCGCGGCGGTGAAGAGGCTGCCGTCCGGCAGGCGGTACGGGTGCGGCGTCTCCAGCCGGTACATGCGGGCGCGGTAGTCGCGTTGCAGCGTGTCGGCATCGCCCCGTTCGAGCAGGGCGTACCGGGCCGCGCAGTGCGTGCGGAACCGTTCGAGCACCTCCTCCCGGTCGAACGTGCGGCCGGCGGCCAGCGCCATCGACACGGGGTTGGGCAGCGCGGGGTCGAACACGCGCTGATTGACGTTGATCCCGATGCCCGCGACCGAGCGACCGAGCGTGGGGCCCGTGTAGCTGTGTTCGATGAGGATGCCGACCAGCTTGCGGTCGCCGACGTAGATGTCGTTCGTCCACTTGATGCGGGTGTCGATGCCGAAGTCGGCGAAGGTGTCCGTGAGGGCCAGCGCCACGGCCTCGGAGAGCAGGAACTGTTCGCCGACGGGCAGGAAGCGGGGTTCGAGCACCAGCGAGAAGGTGAGGTTCTCGCCCTCGGCGCTCGTCCACGAATGGCCCCGCTGGCCGCGTCCGGCGGTCTGGCGTTCGGCCCAGACGATGTCGCCGTGGCGGTATTCGGGGCGCCGGGCGTCGTCGTTGGTCGAGGTGGTCTCCGTGATGCGGCGGATCATGCTGCCTGCGGTCATACCGGAACCCCGAAGTCGCGCAGGGCGTCGTTGAGCGAGGTCTTCTTGTCGGTGGACTCCTTGCGGCGGCCGATGATGAGGGCGCACGAGACGCTGTATTCGCCCGCCGGGAACTGCTTGCGGTAGCTGCCCGGCACGACTACCGAACGGGCCGGCACGTACCCTTTGTAGGTGACGGGTTCGGGCCCCGTGACGTCGATGATGTGCGTCGAACCGGTGATGACGGTGTTCGAGCCGAGCACCGCTTCGCGGCAGATGTGCGCCCCTTCGACCACGATCGAGCGCGAGCCGATGAAGCAGTTGTCCTCGACGATCACGGGAGCGGCCTGCACCGGTTCGAGCACGCCGCCGATGCCCGCGCCGCCCGAGAGGTGGACGTGGCGTCCGATCTGGGCGCACGATCCCACGGTGGCCCACGTATCGACCATCGTGCCCGTATCGACGTAGGCGCCGATATTGACATAGGAAGGCATGAGGATCGCTCCCGGGGCGATGTAGGCTCCGTAGCGCGCCACGGCATGCGGCACGGCGCGCACGCCCAGCTCCTCGTAGCCGTGCTTGAGTTCCATCTTGTCGTACCACTCCAGCTCCCCGGCCTCCATGCGGCGCATGGGCTGCATCGGGAAGTAGAGGATCACGGCCTTCTTGACCCATTCGTTCACCCTCCATTCGCTCTTCTCGGGATCGACCGGCTCGGCCGTCCGCAGGAGGCCCTTGTCCACGAGCCCGATCACGTCGCGCACGGCCTGCTGCGTCGCTGCGTCGCGGAGCCGTTCGCGCTCCTCCCACGCCTTCTCTACGGTTGTTCTGAGTTCTTCGTACATGGTTTTTCGTTTTCTTGCGGTTCCGGCGGCCGGAACGGTCGGGCCTTCCCGGGGCCGGAGGATTGCGGAACCGGGCATCCGTACGGCGTCTCCGCGCGGTGTGCCGGTTCCCGGACAAAGGTACGAATAACTTTCGGATCGGCCGCACGGACCGGGAAAATAAATGCCCCCCCCCTCCCGGAGCGCCTGCGGCGGGACTACTTTTTCTTCTTCCCGGACTGCAAGTCGGGAAGACGGACGGCGATGATGCCCAGCAGGGGCAGCAGGGAGCTGATCCGGAAGACGAACCCGATGCTCGTCCGGTCGGCCAGCCAGCCGAAGAAGGCCGAGCCGATGCCGCCCAGCCCGAACATCAGTCCGAAAAAGACGCCCGAGATCATTCCGACCTTGTCCGGCTTGAGCTCGGTGGCATAGACCAGGATGGCGGAGAAGGCCGAGGCGATGATCAGGCCGCTGGCCACGGCCGTCGCCACGGTCCAGCCCAGACCGAGGTAGGGGAGCGCGAGGGTGAAGGGCGCCGCGCCGAGGATGGAGAAGAGGATGACGTACTTCCGTCCGTAGCGGTCGCCGAGGAATCCGCCGAGCAGCGTCCCCGTGGCGAAGGCCGCGAGGAAGGCGAAGAGGCAGAACTGCGACTGCCGGACGGAGATGCCGAACTTTTCGATCAGGAAGAAGGTGAAGTAGCTGGTCATGCACGCCGTGAAGAAGTACTTCGAGAAGAGCATCGTCACGAGGATCGCCAGCGCCCGGCGTGTCTGCCGGGCGGAGAGTCCGCAGCCCGTTTTCCGCAGGGTTTGCCGGAGATGCCGCGTGCGGTCGAGCATCAGGCTGTACCAGGCGCCCACGCGGACCAGGATGAGCGAGGCGGCGAGGGCCGCCACCGCGAACCATCCCACCGCGTGCTGTCCGTAGGGGAGGATGACCAGCGCCGCCAGCAGCGGCCCGACGGCGCTTCCGCCGTTGCCTCCCACCTGGAAGATGGACTGCGCCAGGCTCTTCCGCCCGCCCGAGGCCATCTGCGCCACGCGCGAGGCTTCGGGATGGAAGACCGACGAGCCGCCGCCGATCAGGGCCACCGTCAGCAGGATCGCCGCGTATCGCGTGGAGAAGGCCAGACCCAGCAGTCCGGCCAGCGAGAGACACATGCCCATCGAGAGCGAATAGGGCTGCGGGTGGCGGTCGGCGTACGCCCCCACGAAGGGCTGGAAGATCGAGGAGGTGAGCTGGAACACCAGCGTGATGAGCCCTATCTGGGCGAAGGTGAATCCGTAGCTCTCCTTGAGAACCGGGTACATGGCCGGAATGACCGACTGGATCATGTCGTTGAGCAGGTGGCAGAAGCCGATCGTGAACAGAATCGGGTAGGCCGTCGCCTCCCCGATGCGGGGATGTCCCTGGAGCCTTCGCAGAATGCCTTTCATCGGAGTCGTTCGCTTGTCTGTCGTTTGGCCGCCGCGCGTCCGGCGGTCGTCCCGCCGGGGCCGGCGCCCGCCCCGCGGTGCGGATCCGGGAGTGCAAAAATACCGTTTTTCCGGACAACGGGCAAACCGGATCCGGAAATTTCCGGGTGCGGAACGTGCCGTTGCGGTTCCGAATCTCCGGATTTTTTCTAACTTTGTCGCAGACATCATTCAAAACTCCGATTTATGAAGCGCGTATCGAGCGGAACCGTCGCGCTGCTGGGTGCGGCGGCGCTATTTGCAAGTTGTGACAATATGAAGCGGATCAAACTCCTGCCCTATCCCGAGACCGAGCGCGGCGGGGTCGTGGACGACTACTTCGGCACGAAGGTCGCCGATCCCTACCGCTGGCTCGAGGACGATCTCTCGGAGGCCACGGCCGCCTGGGTCGAGGCCGAAAACGCCGTGACGGACGACTACCTGTCGCAGATTCCCTTCCGCGACGCCATCCGCGAGCGGCTCACCGAGTTGTGGAACTACCCCAGGGAGGGGGCGCCGTCGAAGCACGGCGACTGGTGGTACTACTATTATAACGACGGGTTGCAGAACCAGTCGGTGCTCTACCGCACGCGGGAGCCGGGCGGGGCGGGCGAGGTGTTCCTCGATCCCAACCGCCTGTCGGAGGACGGCACGGTGGCCGTGGCCGCCTCCTCGTTCTCGAAGGACGGTCGCTATTTCGCCTATGCCGCCGCGGCGTCGGGATCGGACTGGGTGGAGATCCGCGTGATGGACACCGCCGACGGGACGCTCACGGAGGACCGGATCGAGTGGGTGAAGAACTCGGGGGCGCAGTGGTCGCCCGACTCGGAGGGATTCTATTACAGCGCCTACGACGCACCGGAGAAGGGCGTCTATTCGTCGCAGAACCAGTACCAGAAGATCTATTACCACCGCATCGGCACGCCGCAGTCGGCCGACCGGCTCATCTACGAGGACCGCGAGCATCCGCTGCGGTACTTCGGGGCCTGGCCTTCGGAGGACGGCGAATGGCTGTTCATCTACGCGTCGGACGGCACGTCGGGCTCGGAAATCCTCTACCGGAAGACTTCGGAGACGAAGTTCCGGACGCTGCTGCCGGGCTTCGACGCCGACTACGGGCCGGTGACCGTCGAGGACGGCTGGCTCTACTACGTGACCAACCGCGACGCCTCGAACTACGCGCTGCGGCGCATCGACCTGAACGATCCGTCGAAGACGCAGACCGTGATTCCCGAAAGCCCGGAACACCTGCTCGAGGGCGTGGGCACGGCCGGCGGCTACCTCTTCGCGCAGTATCTGGAGGATGCGCAGGACAAGGTGGCGCAGTATGACCTCGACGGGAAGAAGGTGCGCGATGTCGAACTGCCCGCCATCGGCACGGTCGGCGGATTCGGCGGCGAGAAGGAGGACACGGAGCTGTACTACGTGCTGACGAACTACACGTCGCCCGCCACGATCTACCGGTACGACCTCACGACGGGCGAATCGACGCTCTACAAGGCCCCGGAGGTGCGTTTCGATCCCTCGCTCTTCGTCACCGAGCAGATCTTCTACACCTCGAAGGACGGCACGCGGGTCCCGATGTTCGTCACGCACCGCAAGGACATGAAGCTCGACGGCGAGAACCCCTGCCTGCTCTACGGCTACGGCGGTTTCCAGATCAACATGACGCCCGGCTTCAACCCCTCGGCGCTGATGTTCGTCGAGCAGGGCGGCATCTACTGCGTGGCCAACCTGCGCGGCGGCTCGGAGTACGGCGAGGCCTGGCACAAGGCGGGAATGCTCGCCGACAAGCAGAACGTCTTCGACGATTTCATCGCGGCGGCCGAATACCTCATCGCCCGGAAGTACACCTCGAAGGAGCGGCTGGCGATCAACGGCGGCTCGAACGGCGGCCTGCTCGTGGGTGCCTGCGAGGTGCAGCGTCCGGACCTGTTCGCCGTCTGCCTGCCGCAGGTGGGCGTGATGGACATGCTGCGCTACCACAAGTTCACGATCGGCTGGGGCTGGGCCGTGGAGTACGGCACGTCGGAGGACGAGGAGCAGTTCGGCTATATCTACCGCTACTCGCCGCTGCACAACATCCGCGAGGGGGTCGAGTATCCCGCGACGCTCGTGATGACGGCCGATCACGACGACCGCGTCGTGCCGGCGCATTCGTTCAAGTTCGCCGCCACGATGCAGCACTGCCAGGCGGGCGACAAACCCGTGCTCATCCGCATCGAGTCGAAGGCGGGGCACGGAGCCGGGAAACCCACCTCGAAGCGGATCGACGAGGCGACGGACATGTACGCCTTCCTGTTCCAGAATATCGGTGTCCCGTACAGACCCGTGGCGGAGCGGAAGTAAGCGGCGGAAACGCGGTCCGGGCGAATAATCCGGACAAACAGGGAAAATGCGGCCTCCGGACAGTCGGAGAAGCCGCATTTTTCGTATCTTTGCCTCCGGATTCCGTTACGTAAAACCCTGACCCCACCGAACTCTGCATGTCCCGTATCTCCGCCGCCGCGTTCTCCGACACGAAACCCCACTACGATCTGCTCGACGGATTGCGCGGGGTCGCGGCCCTCACGGTGGTCTGTTTCCACCTGTTCGAAGCCTATGCCACGAGCCACCTGGACCAGCGCATCAACCACGGCTACCTGGCCGTCGATTTCTTCTTCATCCTCTCGGGCTTCGTCGTGGGGTACGCCTACGACGACCGCTGGACGAAGATGACCGTCAGGGAGTTCCTCACGAGGCGGCTCGTCCGCCTGCAACCGATGGTCGTCATCGGGGCGCTGATCGGCGCCGTCATGTTCTACACGCAGGGCTGTCCGGTCTGGGACGTTTCGGCGGTCCCGGTGGCGATGCTGCTCGTGGCGACGCTGATGAATGCCTTCATGATCCCTGCGACGCCCGGTGCGGAGATCCGCGGCGTGGGCGAAATGTATCCGCTCAACGGCCCCGCGTGGTCGCTCTTCTTCGAATATATAGGCAATGTGCTCTACGCGCTGTTCATCCGCCGGCTGTCCACCCGCGCGCTTGCCGTGCTGGTCGCCGCGGCGGGCTGCGGCCTTGCCGCCTTCTCCGTCTGGGGGCCGCTGGGGGACATCTGCGTCGGGTTCTCGCTGACCGGGGAGAACATCGTCGGCGGCTCGCTGCGGCTGCTGTTCGCCTTCCCGGCGGGCCTGCTGCTCTCCCGCGTGTTCCGTCCGGTCCGGGTCCGCGGGGCGTTCTGGATCGGCTCGCTGGCCGTCGTCGCCCTCGCGTCCGTGCCGCGGATCGGAGGGAGCGAACACCTGTGGATGAACGGTGTGTACGACGCATTGTGCGCCGTCGTCCTCTTCCCGCTGATCGTCTGGATCGGGGCTTCGGGAAAGACCACGGACCGCGTGACTTCGCGCATCTGCAAATTCCTGGGGGACATTTCCTATCCGCTCTACATGGTGCACTATCCCTTCATCTACCTCTACTACGCCTGGGTCAAGAACGAGAACCTGACCTTCGGACAATCGCTGCCCGGGGCCGCGGCGCTCGTCGCGGGTTCCGTCGCGCTGGCCTGGCTCTGCCTGAGGTTTTACGACGAACCCGTGCGGCGCTTCCTCTCGAAGCGGCTGCTGCGGCGATGACGGCCGGAGCGGTCACCTCCGTCCCGTGTACTCCATGGCATAGAGGTCGAATCCTTCGGCCCAGTAGTCCCTGCGCACCTCCCGCAGGACGAACCCCCGTTTTTCGTAGAACCGGTGGGCCTGTCGCGACGTCCGGACGGTGATGCGGCGTATGCCGCCGAGGGATTCGAGCTTTTCGATCCGGTATTCGAGCAGCCGGGTCCCCAGCGACCGGCCCTGCCAGGCGGGATGGACGATGTCCCAGCTGATCTTTGCGGTGGTTCCGCCGTCGGCGAAGTTGATTCCGCCGCATCCTGCGATCGTGCCGTTTGCGAGCAGGACGTAGTAGAGCTCCCTCCGGTGTTCGAGGTATTCGTCCAGATCGGCCTCTTCGGCCGGGGCGAAACTGGCGGGGGTGTTGAGCCGGATGAGGCGCAGTACGTCCGCTTTGTCTGCGGGCGTGTATTCCCGGATGACGACCGGGTCGGGCCGTCCGGCGGCGTGCGGATGAGTCGGGGTTCGGGAGTCCATACGGCAAAGATACGGATAATCGGGGACGATCCGCCGTCGCGGGACGGATTTCCTGCGGAGGGGACCTTCCGGCCGCGTACCCGCCGCATGCCGCGCTCCGTCCGTCGGTTCCCGGGGCGGATTTCCGGACGGAACGTTCGGCGGGGCCGGTTCCGGGAGCAGACCCGGACCGCCGCGGCGGCAAAAGGGGCCGCGGGGCGAAAAAATGCGGCGGCATGCTCCCGGTCCGCATTATTTTTCGTATTTTTGCACCGATTCGGAATGCCCGCCGGACCGTGTGCGGCGGAGCCGTGTGCCGGGCGTTTTGCCCTCCGTGCGCGGCCGGGCGTTCCGGACACCGGATTTTCGAACGACAAAGCCTTTTTACAGATCATGAAAGTATATAAATTCGGCGGCGCTTCGGTCCGCAATGCCGACGGCGTGCGGAACCTGCGCAAGATCATCGACGACGAACAGAACCTCTTCATCATCGTTTCGGCGATGGGAAAGACTACCAATGCGCTGGAACGCGTGTTCGGTGCCGTGCAGCGGCACGATCCGCAGGCGGCCGGGGACGAGATCGCCTCGCTGCGCGAGTACCATGCCGCGATCATCGACGAATTGTGGCACGGCCCCAAACGGCTGGAGGCGGTCGAGCGGCTCTTCGGCGAGCTGGAGCGCGTGGCGGCCGGCGAGGGCTACGATCCCCGCGATGCGGAGTTGTGGTACGATACGATCGTGGCCTTCGGCGAGCTGGTCTCGACGACGATCATCTCCGAATACCTCAATTACGCCGGGGTGGCGAACCGCTGGATCGACATGCGCCGCTGTCTCCGCACCGAGCAGCGGCATAAGGACGCCGGCGTCGATCTGGCGGCGTCCGAAGCGTTGCTGAAAGGGGCGCTGGAGGGGTGCGCGGAGCGGATTTTCGTCGGGCAGGGCTTCATCGGCGGTGCGCCCGACGGTACGACGACGACGCTCGGCCGCGAAGGTTCGGACTACTCGGCCGCCGTGGTGGCCAATCTGCTCGATGCCGAGTCGATGTCGGTGTGGAAGGATGTGGACGGCGTGCTGAACGCCGACCCGAAGATCTTCCCCGACGCCGTGCAGATCGCCGAACTGAACTACCTCGATACGATCGAACTGGCTTACAGCGGCGCGCAGATCATACACCCGAAGACGATCAAGCCGCTGCAAAACAAGAACATTCCGCTCTATGTGCGGCCTTTCGGCGACAAGCGCAAGCCGGGTACGGTCATCCGCGGCATGTCGGCGCCGGTGGACGTGCCGATCCTGATTCTCAAGAAAGACCAGGTGCTGCTGACGATCCGTTCGCGCGACTTCTCGTTCGTGCTCGAGGAGAAGTTCGCCACGATCTTCTCGCTGCTCGAGCGTTTTCGCGTGAAGACCAACCTGATCCACAATTCGGCGGTCAATCTGAGCCTCTGCGTCGATAATTCGTGGCATATCGACGAGGCGGTCGGGGCGCTGCGCGAGGCGGGTTTCGACGTGATGAAGGCCGAGCGGATGGAGCTGCTGACCGTGCGCGGCTACACTCCCGAATTGTGGCGGCGTTACGCCGTCGGGCCGCAGGTTTTCGTCCGGCAGGCTACGCAGGCCACGGTGCGCATCGTGCGGAAACGCGAATAGGCGGATTATGAAACGCGGAACGTTGCGCGGTCTGTTGCTTGCTTCGCTGATCCGGGCCTTTTCCCTTGCCGGCTGTTCGGACGGCGGCCGGACAGACGACGGGCGGACGGTGTACGCCTTCGCCGAGCGGGACACGATCGCCCTTTCCGAGCTTTTCGGGTCGCGCGGGGTGCGGCGCGTGCGGCTGCAGGCGCCGGACAGCGTGCCGGCTGCCGCGGAGGGGTCGATCCTGCGCCTGGCCGGCGGCCGTCCGGTCGTGTGCGAACCGTTCGGAGCGGGACAGGGCGTCTGGCTCTTCGGCGAAGACGGCCGCTACATCGGCCCCGTGGGACGGGTCGGGCGCGGTCCGGGAGAGTATGTCGTTCCGATGAATGCGCTCGTAAGTCCCGGAGCGGATACCTTGTATGTCCTCGACGGTGCCACGCGCCGGATACTGACCTATTCGCTTCCCGAACGGACTTTCTGCGGAGACAGACCCTGGCCGTTCGACGCGCTGTTCACCCATATCGACCGTGCCGGAAACTTCGTGTGGTACGTCTCCGCGGCGGGCCGGAATGCGGAGCGGTTCGAAACGCTCGTTGTGACGCGTCCCGACGGGACGCTGCTCGGGCAGGCGACGCCCGTGGAGCAACTGGACCGTTACAGCGGGGCGTGGCAGGTGCTGACCCTTTTCCATGATGCGCCCGGCGGGGTGATGGCCCACCACCAGTTCCAGCCCGAATTTTTCTCCGCTCCCGGAGGCGAACCCCGTATCGGCGAGCTGCGGTTCGAGAACCACGCCTTCGCTCCCGCCTCCTATGCGTGGGACCGGGCGGATTTCCGGGAGGCGTGGCGGAAATCCCACTTCGTGCAGTATTACGACCTGCTCGAGACCGCCGACCGGATGTACGTGCGCTTCGGCGCCGGAGAGAAACGCTATTTCGGCGTTTACGACAAGTCGCGGGGCGGGGGCGTTTACTGCGAGGCGTCGCGCATCGGCGACGATCTGGGACTGGGCGGCGTTCCGTGGATGAGCGGCGTGGACGGCGACCGTTTCTTCGGCCGGGCGACCGATCCCGAAACGATGGCCTCGGAGGTGGTCTGGCTGTAAGCGGCGGTCTGCAACGACGCTGCCGCACGGGCGCTCTTCCTCAGGGAGGAGCGCCTGCCTCATTCCGGGAGGAGGAGACGATGCCGGCGATCCCGGCGTGTCCGGGTCCGGCGGGGCGTCACTGCCCCTGCCGCAGGTTGTGGAGAATGGCGACGACCGACTGGTCGCGGATTTCGCCCCGGCGGCGCATTTCGAAGATCGTGCGGACGATATAGCGTTCGATGTCGCGCTGGAGGCGGCGGTAGAGCGGGCATTTGGTGTAGTTCTCGTTGTCGAGCAGCACGTCGCGGATCGACCGCAGCGAGTTGGTGTAGTTCGCCATTTCGTTCTTGAGCGCCACGCCCCGTTTCTCGGAGGCGGTGATGCGGGCGATGGACATCTGCCGCAGCTTTTCGCACACGGTGTTCAGCAGCACGAGCACCACGTTGTCCATGAGCGTGTGCCCGTGCATGAAAAGGTAGGCGTTCTCGGGCTTCAGCCCGCGGCTGCGGAGCTGCTCCTCGAACTCCCGCATCGGTTCGATCATCCGCGCGTTGCGCTGTTGCAGCAGGCGTTCGCGCTTCTCGACGTTGCGGCGGAGCCAGGCGAGCGTCCGTGCGCCGTTCTCCTCGAGGTCGAGGTAGCCTATGCGCACCGACTGCTTGAAATCCACGAGCGGGAAGACGTTTTCCGAGGCCAACTGCGCCGAGAAGGCGTACCAGAGGAACAGCGGGTAGATCGTGCACGAGTACTCGTGCATGAAGCGCACGAAGTCGAAGATGTGCGTGTCGTTCTTGGTGGCCTTCACGCAGACGTTGTGCAGCGACGGGGCGTAGCAGAGGTAGTTCTCGGTGGCATAGGCGTAGGTGTGGAACATGTAGCGGGCGCCGTTCACCTCCTTCGACTGTTCGGTGCGTCCGGCGAAGAGGTAGTCGAAGTCCGAATCGACGCACAGCAGCAGCTCCTCCGACGAACGGGGAACCATCCCCAGCAGCACCTTCTTGCCTTTCGGCAGGTCGCCGCGGTCGGGGACCGAGATTTCGAAACGCAGGTAGGGATTCTGGAAATGGTCGAAGATGCCGCGCCAGAAAGCCACGTCCTCGTAGCCTTCGACGTACACCCGCACGAGCCGCTGGTCGGGGTCGGCCGGGAGCGGCTGCGGCAGGTCGCCGGCCGTCCCGCGTCGCCGGGCGAAGGGGTTGAGCGTGCGGAGTTTTTCTCGAATCTTGCCAGCCATACGTCCCAAAGATAAATATTTTCGTATTTTTGCGCAAAATAACGGCGCCGATTCGGCGTTTTATTCCTACTTTTCGAACAACGGATATGGCGGACAACGATTGGAAATCGCGGCTCGGGATGGTCTATTCGACCGATCCCGATTTCGAATACAGGACCGACGAGCGGCCCGAGACCGAGACGCTCCCTCCGGCGCGGCAGCAGTTGCGCGTGTGGCTCGACCGCAGGCAGCGGGCGGGCAAGGTCGTGACGCTCGTGCGGGGCTTCGTGGGCCGCGGGGCCGATCTGGCCGACCTGGCGCGCCTGCTCAAGACCCGCTGCGGCGTGGGCGGCGCGGCCAAGGAGGGCGAGATCGTCATTCAGGGCGACCACCGCGACCGCGTCGTGGAGATACTCACCAAAGCCGGCTACGGCTGTAAAAAAGCGGGGTCGTAGGTGAAACGGGGGTGGCTTCTCGCGCTGGCGGCGGCGTGCGTCCTGGGCGGCGTGCGGCGTGCGGCGGCGCAATATTACACGTGGGGTGCGGACGCTCCGATGAAATGGTCCGCGATCCGCACGCCGGACGTGCGGATGATCTATCCCGACACGGCGTCGGGGCTGGCCGCGCGCACGCTCCACTACATCCGCTCCGTGCAGCCCTCGATCGGCTACGGATTCCGCCACGGTCCGATGCGGATTCCCTTCGTGATGCATCCCGAGAATTTCCAGTCGAACGGACTGGTCATGTACCTTCCCAAGCGCGTGGAGTTCCTCTCTTCGCCGGCCATCGACTCCTATTCGATGCCGTGGTACAAGCAGCTCGTGGCCCACGAGTACCGCCACGCCGTGCAGTACAACAACCTCGACCGGGGGCTGATCCGCGTGCTGAGCCGCCTGCTGGGACAGCAGGGCTCGACCGTGGGGCTGCTTTTCATGCCCCTCTGGGCGCTGGAGGGCGATGCGGTGATGTCCGAAACGATGATGTCCTCCTACGGCCGCGGCCTGCAGCCGTCGTTCACGATGGCCTACCGGGCGATGGGCCGCGTGGGACGCAACCGGCGGGACACGCGCGACCGCCGCAATACGGACAAGTGGTTCTGCGGTTCCTACCGCGACTACATTCCCGACCACTACGAGCTGGGCTACCAGCTCTGCTCCTATGCCTACGACCGCTACGGGGAGAATGTCTGGGACAAGGTGGCGTGGTACGGTTCGCGCAATCCCTACGTGATTCTGACGACGCACGCCGCGCTGCGGAAATACTACCGCACGAGCGTCGGCGAGCTGTTCCGCGAGACGTTCGACGATCTGGAGCGGTTCTGGGATTCGCTCCCGGAGAGCGGGGACAGCGCCTCGACGCTCACGCCGCTTCCCGAGGGCAACCATACGACCTACCAGTGGCCGCTGCCGCTGGGCGATACGGCGGTGCTGGCGTTGAAGACCGATTTCGACCGCTCGACGCGCTTCGTGCGGATCGACCGCCGCACGGGCCGGGAGCGGACCGTTTGCCGCACGGGGATGGTCTCGACGCGGCCGACGATGGCCGGCGGCCGCGTGTGGTGGACCGAATACCGCCGTTCGCTGCTCTTCGAACAGCGGGTCAATTCGCAGCTCTGTTACATGGACATCGCCGACGGGCGTCCCCGCACGGCCGGGGGATACCGCAGGGCGCTCTATCCCACGGCGGCGGACGGGGCGCTGGGGTGGATCGAGTACGCCCCCGACGGCCGTTACACGGTCGTCGTCGAACGGGACGGCGCGCCGGAGGAGCGCTTCGAAGCGCCCGAAGGGAAGGAGCTGCACGGGCTGGCGTGGGACGACCGCACGGTGGCGTGGTACGTGCTGGTGACCGACGACGAGGGCATGTGGCTCGGGCGGATCGACGCCGAGGGGCTGCATCCCGTGACGCGGGGCGCCCGGATCACGCTGTCGGACCTGCGGGCCGGTGGCGGGAAGCTCTATTTCGGGTCGATCGCCTCGGGCAAGGACGAGGCGCACTGCTACGACCTCGTCGCCCGCCGCGAGTACCGCCTCACCGCTTCCGAATACGGCTCGTTCGACCCCGCGCCGGCGGGCGGACGGCTGCTCGTGACGACCTACGACAGGCTGGGCTACCGCGTGGCGGAGCAGGCGGCCGATACGCTGCTCGTGCCCGTTGCGCCGTCGGCGCTTCCGGTCGATCTGGTCAATCCGCCGCGCAGGCGCTGGGCGGTGGTGAATCTCGACACGGTGCGCTTCACGCCGGCCGATTCGGTGCGGCAGGGGGAGCGGTTCCGCGCGAAGCGTTACAGGAAGGGACCGAACCTGGTGAACGTACACAGTTGGATGCCGCTGGCATTCAATCCGTTCGCGGCCGTGGACGAGCACGTGATCGACCTCAATCTGGGCTTTACGCTCATGTCGCAGAACCTGCTGTCGAGCGCCGAAGCCTACGCCTCCTACGGCTGGAACCGCAGCGAAGGGTCGCTCGTCAAGCTCGGCGTGCGCTATTTCGGGTTGGGACTCCGCTTCGACCTGGACGTGTCGTACGGAGGCAACCAGCTCTTCTATTCGCTCGCCTCGTACGACCCGGTGACCGGGAATCCGGTCTATCAGTCGCAGCCCGCGCCCAACCGGTACTATTCGGTGGGGCTTTCGGCCACGCTGCCGCTCTATTTCCAGCGCGGCTACCATACGCGGCAGCTCTCGCTCTCGGCCGGGTGGAACTATTCGAACGGCATGGTGGCCGACCTGAACAAGATCGAGTGGGAGAATGGCAGCATCCACAACATCCAGCGCATCGGTTTCAACGAGGGGTTGCACAAACTTTCGTTCGGGGCCGGATTCTCGGACCAGGTGCGCCTCGCGCACCGCGACTTCGCGCCCCGCTGGGGGTATGCGCTCAACGCCTCCTACACGTTCGATCCGGCCAATGCCGACTTCAGCAACCTTGTCTCGTTCTACGGACAGAGCTACCTGCCGGGTTTCGCGCCGCACCATTCGGTGCTGCTGGCGGCGACGTACCAGACTTCGGTGGGCGGTTACAAGTTCCCGGCGGGGTATGCGCCGCTCAGCTACAAGTCCACGCGGCTCATTCCGCACGGTTTCACCTCGTCGGAGATCGTTTCGAACGACTATACGGCTCTTTCGCTCGATTACCAGCTGCCGGTGTGGTATCCCGAGGGCGGCATCGGTTCGGTGCTCTACTTTAAGCGCATCCGCCTGAACGCGGGGGGCGACTACGCGCAGTTCCGCCGCCCGGCGGGCAGCGGAATGGAGTGGCGGCGCATCTGGTCCGTGGGCGGCGATCTGGTCTTCGACTTCAATGCGTTCCGACAGCCCGCTTCGGCCACCTCGACCTTCAAACTCTCCTGTTACCGACCTTCGACCGGCGGCGTGTGGATTGCCGGTTCGCTGGGACTTCCGTTCTGATTTTTTTCGTACCTTTGCCCAAAATTCCGTCCTATGTCACAACCGAAGAAGCGGGGCGTCAGCCCGAAGACGATAAAATGGATCTGGTGCGCGGCCTTCGCGCCCTTCGCGCTGGTGGCCGTGATGCTGCTACTCACGGCGCTGGGAACTTTCGGCCGCATTCCGTCGTTCGAGGAGCTGGAGAACCCGCGCAGCAACCTCGCCACGGAGGTCTATTCGGAGGACGGCAAGGTGATCGGCACGTTCTTCGTGCAGAACCGCTCCTACGTGCAGTATGCCGACCTGTTCCCCTCCGATTCGACGCTCCGTATCCGGCTTGACGGACGGGAGGTGCCGCCCATCGTCGCGGCGCTGATCTCCACGGAGGATGTGCGTTTCCGCAACCATTCGGGCATCGACATCCCCTCGCTGGCGCGCGTGGCGGTGAAGACCCTGCTGTTGCAGAACACCTCGCAGGGCGGCGGTTCGACGATCACGCAGCAGTTGGCCAAGAACCTCTTTCCGCGCGACACGGCCCGCAACCGGGGCCGCATCGCACGCACGGCGAAACTCGTGACGTCGAAATTCAAGGAGTGGATCACGGCGCTCAAGCTCGAATACAACTACACGAAGGAGGAGATCGCCGCCATGTACCTCAATACGGTGGAGTACGGTTCGAACGCCTACGGCATCAAGTCGGCGGCGCACACCTTCTTCAACAAGGAGCCCGACGAGCTGAACGTGCAGGAGGCCGCCGTGCTGGTGGGCGTGGTGAACGCCCCGACGCGCTACTCCCCCCTGCGCAACTACGACAACGCCGTGGCGCGCCGCAACCTGGTGCTCTCGCGCATGGCGAAGGCCGGGGCGCTCACGCGCAAACAGTGCGATTCGATTTCGGCGCTGCCGATCGTGCTCAACTTCAACCCCGTGTCGCACAATGCCGGCACGGCGACCTATTTCCGCGAGATGCTGCGGCTGGTGATGAACGCCGAGCGGCCGCGCCGCAACCAGTTCTACACCGAGTGGGACTACGACGAGGCGGTCCGGGAGTACGAGAACAACCCGATCTACGGCTGGTGTCACAAGAACCGCAAGGCCGACGGCAAACCCTACGACATCTACCGCGACGGACTGAAGATCTACACCACGATCGACTCCCGGATGCAGGCCTACGCCGAGCAGGCCGTGCAGCGGCAGCTCGAGAAGGTGATCCAGCCCGGCATGGACCGGCAGTACCGCCAGACGCGGAGCATCTTCGTGGATGCCACGCGCGAGGAGCGCGAGCGGATCATGCGGCAGGCCGTCCGCTATTCGGACCGTTACCGCGAGATGAAGAGCGCGGGCTTCAGCGCGAAGGAGATCGAAGCGTCGTTCGACAGGCCGTGCCGGATGAAGATCTTCACCTACGGGGGCGACCGCGATACGCTGATGACCCCGCGCGACTCGATCCTGCACCACAAGGGGATCATGCGCGCCGCGATGGTGTCGGTGGACCCCCGCACGGGGCATGTGAAGGCGTACGTGGGCGGTCCGAATTTCCGCTATTTCAAGTACGACATGGCCAAGCAGGGCAAGCGGCAGATCGGCTCGACGATCAAACCCTTCGTCTATACCTTCGCCATCGACCACCTCGGGCTGACGCCCTGCACGATGGTCCCGAACCTGCCCGTCACGATCGAGACGGCCAACGGAACGGCCTGGTCGCCGAAAGAGGCCGGGAAGGTCGTTTACGACGGTGTGCCCCATCCGCTCAAATGGGGCCTCGCGCGCAGCCGCAACAACTACTCGGCGTGGATCATGAAGCAGGCCAAGCAGCCGGCCGCCGTGGCCGACTTCATCCACAACATGGGCATCCGCAGTTTCATCGACCCCGTGCCGGCGCTGTGCCTCGGCTCGTCGGAGTCGAACGTCTTCGAACTGGCGAGCGCCTTCTCGACCTTCGCCAACGAGGGCGTGCACACCGACCCGATCTTCGTGACGCGCATCGAGGACAGGCAGGGCAACCTCATCGCCAGCTTCATTCCCCAGTCGCAGGACGCCGTGAGCGAACGCACGGCCTACACGATGCTCACCATGCTGCAAGGCGTGGTCAATTCCGGAACGGCGGGCCGCCTGAAGTGGCAGTTCGGCTTCGAGGACATGGAGATCGGCGGCAAGACCGGTACGTCGAACAAGAACCGCGACGCGTGGTTCGTCTGCGTGGCGCCGAAGCTCGTGACGAGTGCGTGGGTCGGCGGCGAGGACCAGTCGGTGCATCGCATTTCGGGCGGCGAGGGCAGCGTGATGGCGCTGCCGATCGTCGGGGAGTTCATGAAGTCGGTTTACGGCGACGGCCGTCTGGGCATCAGCCGCGAGGACAAGTTCGCACGGCCGACGCTGATGCCGCGCTACGACTGCGACGAGCAGCCGGAAGGCGCGGACGAGCGCGCTTCGGAGACGGGGATCGCCGAGGACGACGCCTTCTTCGATTGATGCGTCCCGGCCGCTTTCGGGAAATCGCACGGCCGGAACACCCCTTCCTCGGGGGAAGGGGCGGCCCGGACTGCGGCGGAGAGGTCCGGTTCCGGGCGGATGACGGATATTGTTGTACCATGTAAAGTAAATACGCAAGACTATGAAAATCGCAATCGTGGGCGCCAGCGGCGCCGTGGGCCAGGAGTTCCTGAAGATTCTCGGGGAGCGGCCGCTGCCGATCGACGAGTTGCTGCTGTTCGGATCGCAGCGCAGCGCGGGGCGCACCTACCGGTTCCGGGGACGGGACCTGACGGTGAGGTTGTTGCAGCACAACGACGATTTCCGCGGCGTGGATTTCGCCCTCACGTCGGCCGGGGCCGGCACGTCGCGCGAGTTCGCCGCGACGATCACGAAGCACGGCGCCGTGATGATCGACAATTCGAGCGCGTTCCGCATGGACGCCGACGTGCCGCTGGTCGTACCGGAGGTCAATCCCGGGGATGCGAAGAACGCCCCGCGGCGGATCATCGCCAACCCCAACTGCACGACGATCCAGATGGTCGTGGCGCTGAACGCCATCGAGCGCCTTTCGCACATTACGCGCGTGCATGTCTCCACCTACCAGTCGGCCAGCGGCGCCGGGGCGGCGGCCATGGACGAGCTGGTGCGGCAGTACGCCGAGCTGGGGGCCGGCAGGGAGGCGACGGTGGAGAAGTTCGCCTTCCAGCTCGCCTACAACGTCATTCCGCATATCGACGTCTTCACGGAGAACGACTATACGAAGGAGGAGATGAAGATGTTCCACGAGACGCGCAAGATCATGCACTCGGACATTCGCGTGTCGGCCACGTGCGTGCGCGTTCCGGTGATGCGGGCGCACTCGGAGAGCGTCTGGCTCGAGACCGAGCGTCCCGTTTCGGTGGAGGAGGCCCGCGAGGCTTTCGCGGCGGCTCCGGGTGTGGTGCTGATGGACGACCCGGCGCGGAAAAGCTATCCCATGCCGCTGTTCGCCGCCGGCAAGGATCCCGTCTATGTGGGACGTATCCGGCGGGACCTGACAGCGGACAACGGCCTTGCGTTCTGGTGCGTGAGCGACCAGATCAAGAAAGGCGCGGCGCTCAACGCCGTGCAGATTCTCGAGACGCTGCTCTGACGCCTTGCGGCGGCTGACGGTCCGGTCCGGGACGCCTGCGGGTGTTCCGGACCGATTTTTTCGGGGGGGGTAGATCCGGAAAATTTTTCGTATATTGGCTTCCGAACAAATGATTTGCAGGATGAACGAGGTATGGTTACGGCGGCTGCGGCGGCTCGAGGAGCTGCCCGGACCGGTTTGGGTGTTCGGAGCCTATGTGGTGGCGCGTGCCGCCCGGTGGGCGTTCGAGCGGAGCGTGATGCTTGTCAAGGGCAGTCTGGACTGGCAGACGCTCTGGGTCGAGGGACTGGTGCTGCTGGGGGTCCTTCTTCCCGTCGCGGTCTTGTGGCTGCTCGTGTCAGGCTCTTCCCGGGCGCTGTCGCTGGCCCGGTGGTACGCCGGATTGCGGGCCGTGTTGCACTTCGTTTCGTTGTTGTACCCGTTGGTCGTCGGCTACGGTCCCGAAACGGTAAGCGAGGTGGGGCACGAATTCCTGGCGCGGGGACTCGTCTCGGTTGCCGTGGGCTGCGGCCTTTGGTTCGTCTTTCTGCTCTATCTGGAACGGTCGTCGCGGCTGCGGGCCGTGCTGCCTGCCGGGCAGCGTCCGGCGCCGTGGTGGGCGGTCGCGGTGCTGCTCTGCGTGCTGCCTTTCGCGGGCTGATACCGTATCCGGAGCGTCCCCGGCATGAAACGACCGGGGCGGAACGCAGCCGCGTTTCCGCCCCGGTGCTTCTTTCGGGAGTGCCTTTAGATCTTCTCCAGCTCCACGGTGAAGTGGCGCAGGATGGGCGCTTCGAAGGAGATGCGGTAGCCGGTCGTGATCGTGTGGCGCCGCTCGTAGATGTTGCGGCAGGCGGCGGCGATCACGCGGATGTGGTTGTCGGTGTATACGCGGCGCGGAATGGCCAGACGCAGCAGTTCGAGCGCGGGGTAACGGTTCTCATGCGTCTCGGGGTCGCGGTCGGCGAGGATCGAGCCGATCTCCACGCCGCGGATGCCTGCTTCGAGGTAGAGCTCTACGGCCAGCGTCTGGGCGATGAACTGCTCCTTCGGCAGGTTGGGCAGCACCCGTTTCGCATCGACGAAGATGGCGTGGCCGCCGGCCGGCCGCTGGTACGGCACGCCGTACTCGTCGAGCAGGTCGCCCAGCAGCTTCACCTGCCGGATGCGGGCGTCGAGCTGTCCGAACTCCGTGTTTTCGTCCAGTCCCACGGCCAGCGCGTCCATGTCGCGGCCCGACATGCCGCCGTAGGTGACATAGCCTTCGAACATGATGCAGAAGGACATGGCCTTGCGGAACAGCTCTTCGGAACGCATCGCCACGAAGCCTCCCATGTTCACCACGCCGTCCTTCTTGGCCGAAATGGTCATGATGTCGGCGTATTGGTAGATTTCGCGCACGATCTCCTTGATCGACTTGTCGGCGTAGCCCTCCTCGCGGGTCTTGATGAAGTAGGCGTTCTCGGCGAAGCGGGCCGAGTCGATGAGCAGGGGCACGCCGTAACGGCGGCACACCTCGGCCGTCTCGCGGATGTTGCGCATCGACACGGGCTGTCCTCCGGCTGTGTTGTTGGTGATCGTCAGCACGACGCACGGAACCTTCTCGCGGGGATTCTCGCGCAGCACCTTTTCGAGCTTGGCGGTGTCCATCTCGCCCTTGAAGGGGATTTCGAGCTGCGTGTCGGCCGCGGCGTCGATCGTGCAGTCCACGGCGTGACAGCGGCGGTATTCGATATGTCCCTTCGTGGTGTCGAAATGGGAGTTGCCCGGCACGATGTCGCCCTCGCGGAGCAGCGCCGAGAAGATGACGTTCTCCGCCGCGCGGCCCTGATGCGTGGGCAGGAAGTGGGGCATGCCGAACAGCCGTTCGATCGTCTCCCGGAGCCGGAAGTAGGAGGAGGCTCCGGCATAGCTCTCGTCGCCGGTCATCAAGGCGGCCCACTGGCGGTCCGACATCGAGCCGGTTCCCGAATCGGTCAGCAGGTCGATCGTCACCTGGTCCGAACGCAGCTTGAAGAGGTTGTAGTGCGCCTGGCGAATCCACGTCTCGCGCTCGGCGCGGGTCGAGGTCCGGATCGCCTCGGTCATCTTGATCCTGTAAGGTTCGCAATAGGGTAGTTCCATATCGGAAAGTTTTTTAGATTATGGATTTGTGGTTTTACCCTCAAAAATACGAAAAATTTTCGAAAAAACGCCTGTCGCGGCTTTTAATTCGTTGTCGTCCCGCGGTTCCGCTTCGGATCGCCGGGCATCCCCGGTTTCGCCCCTGCGCCGGGTCGCCGTCCCGTTCTGCCGTGTCGCCCCGCCGCGCCGGTCCTCCGCGCTGCCGGGCCGAACGCGTTCCGGGACGCTCCGGAAACGGCCCGGCGATCGTTCGGTATGGGCGGGGTGGGCGATCCGGGGGCGGAACGTCCGTTTCCCGCGGTTTTGCCGGGTTTTCGGCGGATCGCGGCGGCGTCCGGAATCCCCCGGAGAATCTATTTTTTGGCCCCGTGTTGTTTTTTTTCGCCGAAAAACCGTATCTTCGCGGCGCGGAATCGTCATTCGCAGGATGTTGCTCAGAATTCAATATGCGCTGTTCGTGCTGCTCTTCGTGCTGTTGAGCGCCGTCGTGCCCGCCTCCGATGGGATGCGGGTGCGGGACGAGGCATGCGCCACGCTGTGCGAACAGCACGTGGTTCCCGTTCCGGCGCCCGCCCGCTTCTGCTTCGCCACGGTCTGCTCCCTTCCGGACATGGCCGGGCTGCCCGATGCGGCCGGCGGATCGAAGTCTCCTGTGCGGATTCCCGCCGATGTCCGTCCGTCGGCCTGTGTGGCCGCCGCTTTCGGAACCCCGGTCGCCCTGCACGGTCCGGAGGTCCGTTTCCGCACGGTGGATTACTACGTCTTCTCGCTGGGGCATATTCTGATATAGCCCCGCCGACTGCGGCCCGTCCGGCGGGCCTGCCGGCTCCCGCGCACGGGAGCGCCGCGGACCTCTTCCGGGGTCCGTCCGTACTACGGATAATTCTGTAAATTGGATTCGATATGTACTTCACGTTGTTGGTGGTCGTCATTCTTACGGCCATAGCGTTGGTGGCGGTGGCGCTGGGTATCGCCCGCGGCATCTCCCCCCGCTCGTACAACTCGCAGAAGGGCGAGGCGTACGAATGCGGCATCCCCACGCGCGGAAAGTCGTGGATGCAGTTCAAGGTGGGCTACTACCTGTTCGCCATCCTGTTCCTGATGTTCGACGTCGAGACGGTGTTCCTCTTCTCGTGGGCCGTGGTCGTGCAGGAACTGGGCATGTACGGACTGGTGAGCATCCTCTTCTTCCTGTTGATACTGGTTTTGGGCCTGGCGTACGCCTGGCGGAAAGGAGCGTTGGAATGGAAATAAAGATGCCGGAAATCAAGTCGATGAAATACGAGGATTTCAACGACAACGAATACCTCGAGAAGATGGCGCGCGAGCTGCGTGAGAACGGCACGAACGTCGTCGTGGGGTGTCTGGACAACCTGATCGAGTGGGGGCGGAGCAACAGCCTTTGGCCGCTGACGTTCGCCACGAGCTGCTGCGGCATCGAGTTCATGGCCGTGGGCGCCGCGCGCTACGATTTCGCCCGGTTCGGGTTCGAAGTGGCCCGCGCCTCCCCGCGTCAGGCCGACTTCATCATGGTTGCCGGGACGATCACCCACAAGATGGCCCCGGTGCTCCGGCGGCTCTACGACCAGATGGCCGACCCGAAGTACGTGATCGCCGTGGGCGGCTGCGCCATCAGCGGCGGGCCGTTCAAGAAGTCGTATCACGTGGTGCAGGGCGTCGGCGAGATTCTGCCCGTGGACGTCTATATTCCGGGCTGTCCGCCGCGTCCCGAGGCGATGCTCTACGGATTGATGCAGCTCCAGCGCAAGGTGCGCCTGCAACGCTTCTTCGGCGGCGTGAACCGCCAGATCAGCGAGAAGGAGTACGAGGAGCTGCTCCGGCGCGACCTCACGGCCGAAAAGAACGAGTTGAACGTGGAAGAAGGAGGAAAACGATGAATACGACCCTGAAAGAGAAGATTACGGCCTGGGAGCCCGCGGCCGTATGGAGCGAGGCGGGCGACGGCCTGTTCACCGTCCCGGCGGATCGGCTGCACGCCCTCGCGGCCCGGCTGAAGGAGGAGGGGTTCGACTTCCTGCGCAGCCTGACGGGCATGGACTGGGGCGAGGAGGGCCTCGGGACGGTTTACCACCTCGAAGCCACGCGCACGGGCGCGAACGTCGTGCTGCGGACGCTGACGGCGGACAGGGAGAACCCCGCGCTGCCGACGGTCTGCGATCTGTGGAAGGCCGCGGAGTTCAACGAGCGCGAGGCGTTCGACTACTTCGGCATCCGTTTCGTGAATCACCCCGACATGCGCCGTCTCTACCTGCGCGACGACTGGGTGGGCCATCCGCTGCGCAAGGACTACGACCCGGCGCTCAACCCGCTGCGGATGAGCAATGAGGTGGCCGAGGATACGGCCGAAAGTTTCGAGCTGACGCACGACGGAAGTTTCATCCGCCACCGCAAGCCGATTTTCGAGGAGGACGAGTACGTGATAAATATCGGTCCCCAGCACCCGGCGACGCACGGCGTGCTGCGTTTCCGCGTCGCGCTCGAAGGCGAGATCATCCGCAAGCTCGACGTGCACTGCGGCTACATCCACCGCGGTATCGAGAAGATGTGCGAGAGCCTGACCTATCCTCAGACGCTCGCCCTCACGGACCGGCTCGACTACCTCGGGGCTTCGCAGAACCGCCATGCGCTCTGCATGTGCATCGAGCGGGCGATGGGCGTCGAGGTGCCGGAGCGCGTGCAGTATATCCGGACGATCATGGACGAGTTGCAGCGCATCGACTCGCACCTGCTCTTCTTCTCGTGCCTCTGCATGGACATGGGCGCCCTGACGGCCTTTTTCTACGGATTCCGCGACCGCGAGAAGGTGCTCGACATCCTGGAGCAGACCACGGGCGGCCGCCTGATCCAGACCTACAACACCATCGGCGGCGTGCAGGCCGACATCCATCCCGACTTCGTGCGCAAGGTCAAGGAGCTGATCGCCTACCTGCGGCCCACGCTGCGCGAGTACCACGAGGTCTTCACGGGCAACGTCATCGCCCGGCAGCGGCTGGAGGGTACGGGCGTGCTCTCGCGCGAGGACGCCGTGTCGTTCGGCGCGACGGGCGGCACGGGCCGCGCCTCGGGCTGGGCCTGCGACGTGCGCAAGCGCCATCCCTATGCCATGTACGGCAAGGTGGACTTCGAGGAGGTGCTCTTCACCGAGGGCGACTGCTTCGCCCGCTACATGGTCCGCATGCGGGAGATCGAGCAGAGCATGCGCATCATCGAGCAGCTCATCGACAACATTCCCCAGGGGGAGTTCCGGCTGAAGATGAAGCCCGTGATCCGCATTCCCGAGGGCAGCTACTACACGGCCGTCGAGGGGAGCCGCGGCGAATTCGGCGTCTTCATCGAGAGCCGCGGTGACAAGTCTCCCTACCGCATGAAGTTCCGTTCGACGGGGCTGCCGCTCGTGTCGTGCATGGAGACCGTCGCGCGGGGAGCGAAGATCGCCGACCTGATCGCCATAGGCGGTACGGTCGATTACGTCGTTCCGGACATTGACCGTTAAACGCAAAAATCCGAAAGTATGTTTGATTTCAGCGTAATAACAAGTTGGATCCACGGGCTGCTGACCTCGTTCCTGCCCCTCGGGGTGGCGACGTTCATCGAGTGCGTGGCCATCGGCGGGTGCCTGCTGCTGATGTACACCGTGATCGCCATTCTGATGATCTTCATGGAACGCAAGGTCTGCGCGGCGTTCCAGTGCCGGCTGGGCCCCGTGCGCGTCGGCCCGTGGGGCACGTTGCAGGTGATCGGCGACGTCTTCAAGATGCTCACCAAGGAGATCATCACCATCCGCCATGCGGACCGGTTCCTCTACAACCTCGCGCCCTATATCGTCATCCTGGCTTCGCTGCTGGCCTTCGCCTGCCTGCCGGTGAACAGGGGGCTGGAGGTGCTCGACTTCAACGTGGGCGTCTTCTTCATGATGGCCGCCTCGTCGATCGGCGTGGTGGGCATCCTGCTGGCCGGATGGAGTTCGAACAACAAGTATTCGCTCATCGGCGCCATGCGGAGCGGCGCGCAGATGATCTCCTACGAGCTGTCGATCAGTCTCTCGATCCTCACGATCGTGGTGCTGACCGACACGATGCAGTTCTCGGAGATCGTCGAGCGGCAGGCCGACGGCTGGTTCCTGTTCAAGGGCCACCTTCCGGCCTTCGTGGCCTTCGTGATCTACCTGATCGCCGGCAACGCCGAGGTGAACCGCGGTCCGTTCGACCTCCCGGAGGCCGAGTCGGAGCTCACGGCGGGTTACCATACCGAATATTCGGGCATGCACTTCGGTCTGTTCTACGTGGCCGAGTTCGTCAATCTGTTCATCATCTCGGGCGTGGCGGCGACGATCTTCCTCGGCGGCTGGATGCCGCTGCACATTCCGGGCTGGGAGGGCTTCAACGCCGTGATGGACTGCATTCCGGGATTCCTCTGGTTCTTCGGCAAGGCCTTCTTCGTGGTCTGGCTGCTCATGTGGATCAAGTGGACCTTCCCGCGCCTGCGGATCGACCAGATCCTGACGCTCGAGTGGAAATACCTCGTGCCGATCGGTCTGGTGAACCTGCTGCTCATGGTCGTAGTCGTCGTATTCAAACTGCATTTCTAACTATGTCGAATTATATCAAAGGACTTTTTCACGGGCTGGGGACGCTGCTCACGGGCATGAAGGTGACCGGGCGGGAGTTCTTCACGCCCAAGGTGACGGAACAGTACCCCGAGAACCGGGCGACGCTGAAGATGTACGACCGCTTCTGCGGCGAACTCTCGATGCCGCACGATGCCGAGGGGAAGAACCGCTGCATCGCCTGCGGGCTTTGCCAGACGGCATGCCCCAACGGCACGATCCGCCTGACGACCGAAAACGTCGTAGATCCCGAGACGGGGCGTCCGAAGCGGCGGCTGGTGCGTTACGAGTACGACCTGGGGTCGTGCATGTTCTGCCATCTGTGCGTGAACGCCTGCCCGCACGACGCCATCCGCTTCTCGACCGGATTCGAACACGCGGTCTATACGCGCGAAAAGCTGGTCAAGGTCCTCAATAAACAGTAAGTCATGGAGATAACACTCGAAACGATCGTCTTCGCCGCGCTGGCGCTCTTTACGACGGTGAGCGCCGTGCTGGCCGTCACGACGCGGCGTATCCTGCGTGCGGCGACCTACCTGCTGTTCGTGCTCTTCGGCACGGCGGGCATCTATTTCCAGCTCAACTACTCGTTCCTCGGAGCCGTGCAGCTGCTCATCTACGCGGGCGGCATCACGGTGCTCTACGTCTTCTCGATCCTGCTCACGTCGAGCGAGGGCGACAAGGCCGAACGCCTGAAGGGCTACAAGCTCTTCGCCGGACTGGCGGCGACGCTGGCCGGGCTGGGCGTCTGCCTCTATGTCACGCTCCGGCACGACTTCCCGCCGTCGCACTTCGAACACGGCGAGCTGGCCGTGCGGACGATCGGCCACGCGCTGATGGGCGGCGAAAAGTACGGCTACGTCCTGCCGTTCGAGGTGATCAGCATCCTGCTGCTGGCCTGCATCGTCGGCGGCATCCTGATTGCGCGCAAACGTTAAAAAACAGAGAGCCTTATGATACACATGGAGTACTACCTCGTCGTTTCCACGATCATGATGTTCGTGGGAATCTACGGCTTCGTCACGCGCCGCAACCTGCTGGCGATGCTCATATCGGTCGAGCTGATTCTCAACTCGGTGGATATAAACTTCGTCGTCTTCAACCGCTTCCTCTTTCCCGGCCAGCTCGAGGGCTTCTTCTTCGCGCTGTTCGCCATCGGGGTCAGCGCGGCCGAGACGGCCGTGGCCATCGCCATCATCATCAACATCTACCGCAATATCCGCAACATTCAGGTCCGGAACCTGCGCGAGATGAAGTGGTAACGTAAAACAGACGCTTTTATGGAATATACGATTCTCCTGCTCGTCCTGCCGTTCGTGAGCTTCCTCGTGCTGGGCATCGCCGGCATGAAGCTCCGTCCCGCGGTGGCGGGAGCCGTCGGTACGGCCGTCCTGGCCGTCGTGACGGCGGTGAGCTACTTCGCGGCCTGGGAATACTTCTTCGGCATCGGCCGCGACGCTGCGGGGCTCTATCCGACCCTCGTGCCGTGGAATACGGTCTGGCTGCCGATTTCCGATGCGCTGCATATCGACCTGGGCATTCTGCTCGACCCGATTTCGATGATGATGCTCGTCGTCATCTCGACCGTCTCGCTCATGGTCCACATCTACTCGCTGGGCTACATGAAGGGCGAACGGGGCTTCCAGCGCTACTACGCCTTCCTGTCGCTCTTCACGATGAGCATGACGGGACTGGTCGTGGCGACCAACATTTTCCAGATGTACCTCTTCTGGGAGCTGGTGGGTGTCAGCTCCTACCTGCTCATCGGCTTCTACTACACGAAGCGGGAGGCGGTGGCCGCCTCGAAGAAGGCCTTCATCGTCACGCGCTTCGCCGATCTGGGCTTCCTCGTCGGCATCCTCTTCTACGGCTACTATGCCGGGACGTTCTCCTTCACGCCCGATGCGAAGCTGCTCGCCGCCGCCGGAGGGATGATCCCGCTGGCGCTGGGACTGATGTTCGTCGGCGGCGCGGGCAAGAGCGCCATGTTCCCGCTGCATATCTGGCTGCCCGACGCGATGGAGGGTCCCACGCCCGTGTCGGCGCTGATCCACGCCGCGACGATGGTCGTGGCGGGCGTCTATCTCGTGGCGCGCATGTTCCCGCTCTTCGTCGGCTATGCGCCCGAGGTGCTGCACTGGACGGCCTACGTCGGGGCCTTCACGGCGCTTTACGCCGCCGCGGTGGCCTGCGTGCAGAGCGATATCAAGCGTGTGCTGGCGTTCAGCACCATTTCGCAGATCGGCTTCATGATCATCTCGCTCGGGGTTTCGACCTCGGCCGATCCCCATGCGGGAGGGTTGGGCTACATGGCCTCGATGTTCCACCTCTTCACGCACGCCATGTTCAAGGCGCTGCTCTTCCTCGGGGCGGGCTGCATCATCCACGCCGTGCACTCGAACGAGATGTCGGCCATGGGCGGACTGCGGCGCCACATGCCCGTGACCCACGCGACGTTCCTCGTGGCCTGTCTGGCCATCGCGGGCATCTGGCCGCTGAGCGGCTTCTTCTCCAAGGACGAGATCCTCTCGGCCGCCTTCGCCTTCAGCCCCGTGATGGGATGGACGATGACCTTCATCGCGGGCCTCACGGCGTTCTACATGTTCCGGCTCTACTACAATATCTTCTGGGGCCGCGAAAACCGCACGCCGCACGACGGACATGCGCCGCACGAGGCGCCCGCGACGATGACCCTGCCGCTGGTGTTCCTCGCGCTGGTGACCCTGGGGGCGGGATGGATTCCCTTCGGGGAGTTCGTTTCGAGCGACGGGGCGGCCTACGCGATCCGTCTCGACTGGTCGGTGGCCGGCGTGAGCCTCTGCGTCGCCGCGGCGGGCATCGCGCTCGCCACGTGGATGTACGCCCGTCCCGCGCAGCCCGTGGCCGACCGGCTGGCCGCGCGTTTCGGCGCCCTGCACCGTGCGGCCTACCATAGGTTCTATATCGACGAGGTGTACCAGTTCGTCACGCACCGCGTGATTTTCGCCTGCATTTCGACGCCGATCGCCTGGTTCGACCGTCATGTCGTGGACGGCTTCATGAACCTGCTGGCCACGGCCACGAACGGTGCGGCCCGTGCCGTCCGCGAGATGCAGAGCGGCAGCGTGCAGCGCTACTGCATCTGGATGCTGGGCGGTGCGCTGGGGCTCGTGATCCTTGTTTTCATCATCTGTTAATCCGACGCTGTTATGAATATGTTATCCCTGTTCCCCCTCATCCCGCTTCTGATGATGCTGGGGCTTTGGATTTCGAAATCGACGCGGCAGATCCGCGCCGTGATGGTCGCGGGATCGTCGCTGCTGCTGGTGCTGGCCGTCGTGCTGGTCTTCCGCTTCCTGGGACTGCGCGAGGCGGGCGAGACGGCGGCGATGCTCCTGACGGACAGCCACGTGTGGTATGAGCCGCTGAACATTCACTACGCCGTGGGCGTGGACGGCATTTCGGTGGCGATGCTGCTCCTGTCGGCCGTCATCGTCTTCACCGGGACGTTCGCCTCGTGGCGGATGGACCGCGACGTCAAGGAGTATTTCCTGTGGTTCTGCCTGCTGAGCGTCGGCGTCTTCGGGTTCTTCGTCTCGGTGGACCTCTTCACGATGTTCCTCTTCTACGAGGTGGCGCTCATCCCGATGTACCTGCTGATCGGTGTCTGGGGCAGCGGCCGCAAGGAGTATTCGGCCATGAAGCTGACGCTGATGCTCATGGGCGGCTCGGCCTTCCTGCTGATCGGCATACTGGGCATCTATTTCGGTTCGGGCGCCCAGACGATGAACGTCGTGGAGATCGCCCGGCTGCACAACATACCCCTCTCCGAGCAGCTCGTCTGGTTCCCGCTCGTCTTCGTGGGCTTCGGCGTGCTGGGGGCCCTGTTTCCCTTCCACACCTGGAGCCCCGACGGCCACGCCTCGGCCCCGACGGCCGTGTCGATGCTCCACGCCGGGGTGCTGATGAAGCTCGGCGGGTACGGCTGTTTCCGCGTGGCGATGTACCTGCTGCCCGAGGCGGCGCACGAGCTGAGCTGGATATTCATCGTCCTGACGACGATTTCGGTGGTTTACGGCGCCCTTTCGGCCTGCGTGCAGACCGACCTCAAGTATATCAACGCCTACTCTTCGGTGTCGCACTGCGGACTGGTGCTCTTCGCCATCCTGATGATGAACGAGACGGCCGCCACGGGGGCCGTGCTGCAGATGCTGAGCCACGGTCTGATGACGGCGCTCTTCTTCGCGCTGATCGGCATGATCTACGGAAGGACGCATACGCGCGACATCCGCCAGCTGGGCGGTCTGATGAAGATCATGCCCTTTCTGGCGGTGGGCTATGTGATCGCCGGCCTGGCGAACCTCGGCCTTCCGGGGCTGAGCGGCTTCGTGGCCGAGATGACGATCTTCAACGGCGCGTTCATGCATGCCGATACGTTCCACCGCGTGGCGACGATCGTCGCCTGCACGTCGATCGTCATCACGGCGGTTTACATCCTGCGCGTGGTGGGCAGGATCCTCTACGGGACGTGCGACAATCCCGAACACCTCGCGCTGACCGACGCCACGTGGGACGAGCGCTTCGCGGTCGTCTGCCTCATCGTGGCCGTGGCCGGCATGGGACTGGCTCCGCTCTGGGTGAGCGATCTGGTCCGGGGCGGCGTCGGGACGGTTATCACTCACCTAATGAATTGAGCGAAGTATGAATTACACGAATCTGTTTTCCTGCATGCAGGCCGAAGTGACGCTCGTGGGGGTGATCGTCCTGCTCTTTCTGTTCGACCTGTTCGCCGGGGAGCGGGCGCGCCGCCGCTTTTCGGCCGTGGCCTGCGGCCTGCTGCTCGTGCAGTTGCTGGTCAATATCCTGCCGCACGGTGAGGGCGAGCTGTTCGGCGGCATGTTCCGCTGCGAGCCGATGCACGGCATCGTCAAGAGCATCCTTACGGTCGGCACGCTGCTGGTCTGCCTCCAGGCGGACCGCTGGCTGCGGCGCGACGATACGCGCCACAAGCAGGGGGAGTTCTACCTGCTGACGCTTTCGACGCTGCTCGGCATGTTCTTCATGATCGGCGCGGGCAATTTCCTGATGTTCTTCCTCGGGCTGGAACTGGCGTCGGTCCCGACGGCCTGTCTGGTGGCGTTCGACAAGTACCGCGGCCATTCGGCCGAGGCCGGAGCCAAATACATCCTCTGCGCGCTGTTCGCCAGCGGATTGATGCTCTACGGCATCTCGCTCCTGTACGGCGCCGTCGGCACGCTCTATTTCGACGACGTGGCGCAGCGGCTCTCCGGTTCGCCGCTCGAGGTCATGGCGCTGGTCTTCTTCTTCGCGGGACTGGCCTTCAAGATTTCGCTCGTGCCCTTCCATCTCTGGACGGCCGACACTTACGAGGGCGCTCCGACGGCCGTGACGGCCTACCTCTCGGTCATTTCGAAAGGTGCGGCGGCGTTCGTGCTGCTGACCGTGCTGGTGAAGGTTTTCGCCCCGATGACCGCCGTGTGGCAGACGATGCTCTACGTCGTGACGGTGCTGAGCATCACGGTGGCGAACCTCTTCGCCATCCGGCAGAGGAACCTCAAGCGGTTCCTGGCCTTCTCGTCGATCTCGCAGGCCGGATACATCATGCTCTCCGTGATCGGGGGCAGCGCCTTCGGCATGACCTCGCTCGTGTTCTACGTGCTGGTCTATCTGGCGGCGAACCTCACGGCGTTCGGCGTCATCGCCTCCGTCGAGCAGCATAGCGGCCGCGTGGGGCTGGAGGATTACAACGGGTTCTACCGGACCAATCCCCGCCTGACGCTGGCGATGACGCTGGCGCTTTTTTCGCTGGCGGGCATTCCCCCGTTCGCGGGCTTCTTCTCGAAGTTCTTCGTCTTCGCGGCGGCCTTCCGGGGCGGTTTTCATCTGCTGGTGTTCATCGCTTTGGTCAATACGGTCGTTTCGCTTTACTACTACCTGCTGGTGGTCAAGGCGATGTATATTACGCCTTCCGATGCGCCGATCGCGGCCTTCCGCAGCGACCGCGGCACGCGGATCAGTCTCGTGTGCTGTCTGGCCGGCGTGTTGCTGCTGGGCGTAGTGAGCGCGGTCTATGACGGCATCAATCTCTACGCCTACGGGCTTTGACCTGCGGGCGGATTTCGCGGCGGCGCGGATCGACTCCGCGCCGCCGTCGTTTTCCGGAGGGCGGCGGAGCCGGACGGACGCGCCGCCGCAAATTTCGGCCTGCCGTTCGTAATTCCGGCGAATTGCCTTATCTTTGCACCCGCAATGACGAAATCACGATTTACGGGGCGCATGGACCCCTCCCCGATTAACTCCGCCGAGCGGAGGCGCACCGGCCGGATCATGTTGGCCGGGGTGCTTTTCACGCTGCTGTTCGCCCTGCTCAGCCGGGGCTTCTACCATCCCGACGAACATTTCCAGATTCTCGAGTACGCCCGCCTGAAGCTTTTCGGCGCGGAGACGACGGATTACATGCCGTGGGAGTATCACGCCATGATGCGGCCGGGCATACAACCCTTCATCGCCTGGGCGCTGGGACGCCTGCTGCTCGCCGCGGGACTATATACGCCTTTCGCGCTGGTGGCGCTGTTGCAGTTGCTGAGCGCGGCCCTCTCGTCGGCCGTGCTGATCGTCCTGTTCCGCACGGTGCACGGAGAGCTGGGCACGGAGTGCCGCCGGAGGTGGTTCCTGTTTACGGGTTTCTTCCTCTGGTGCATGGCCTACCTGCACGTGCACTTCACGGCGGAGCTGTTCGCGGGCAACCTGCTCGTCCTGCTCGCGGCGCTCACGCTGCGCAGCCGGCAGGCGGCCCGGGAGCGCGAGTTCCGGTGGGGGGCGGCGCTGGGTCTGGTCGCGGGGCTGACGTTCGCGGTGCGTTATCAGGCGGGCTTCGCACTGGCCGGGTACGGGATCTGGCTGCTGATCTACGACCGCCGTCGGAGGCTCTTCGCCGGAATGGTTCCGGGCGTCTGTCTCGCGCTGGCCGCGGGACTCTGCGCCGATTACTGGCTCTACGGCGAGTGGACGCTCGTGCCGCTCAACTACCTGCGCGAGAATATCCTGAACTCCCACATGGACGAATTCGGCGTGTCGCCGTGGTGGTACTACTTCTCGGAGGCGTTCTCCGAAGGCGGTTACGTCACGGGGGCTGTGCTGCTCGCGGCGACGGTGTGGTTCTTCGTCCGGCGGCCGCGGCACGTCGTGACGTGGATGCTGCTGCCGTTCCTGTTCGTGCATTTCCTGCTGGGACACAAAGAACTGCGTTTCTTTTTCCCGGCGCTCTTCTTCGCGCCTTATTTCCTCGTGCTCTTCGCCGGGGCGTTCCCGCAGCGGATTTTCGCCGGGCGGGCCTGGCGCTGGACGGTGGGTGCGGCCGCTGCGGCGAATCTCTGCGCCTGTGTCTATGCCGTCGCCACGGGACGCGAAGATATGGCCTTCCACCGCATGATGAGAGACTATTGCCGCGGCGGGTCCGCGGTCGTGGCGCTGGACGTGACCGGCGACTGGAACCTCTATTCCTACCTGCAACTGGTCAAGAAACGCTGCATGGTGGATGCCCGGTTCTACATGCCGCAGAATCTCACCCTGCGGCACACGGATTCGCCGGAGCAGCTCGAACGGACGGCACGCGAGCTGGCGGCGGCCGGCGAACGGGTCGTCGTGCTTTCGGGGGATCCGGCGCTGGCGGAGAAGTCGGCGTTGCCGCTTCGGAAACTTTGGTGGAACCCTTATCCCGGCTGGATACGCCGCTGGTTCAACTTCAACGACTGGACCCGTTTCCCGGTGCAGAACAAGAACGTCTATGAGGTGCGCCTGCCTGCCGCGGAGCGGCCGGACGGGACGGTCCGCTCCGCTCCGGAGGGTTCCGGTGCGGCCGGATAGTCTGGAAACGGTCCGGACCGAAACGGATTCACCCCTGCTGCGAACCGGATCGCGGCAGGGGTGAAGCGTTTTTTCCGGAGACGGAACGAGCGACGTGCCGGAAGGTTACAGGTGCTCCAGCGTGTAGTCGATCATCTTCTGCCGGACGTTCCGCGTGTCGTCGGGCATCATCGAGTGGTTCTGGTCCGGATAGACCATCATGTCGTACTGCTTGCCGGCACGGTTGAGTGCGCGGGCCATCTCGACGGTGTTCTGGAAATGCACGTTGTCGTCGGCCGTGCCGTGGATGAGCAGCAGGCGGGTCTTCGTGTCGTCGAGCATCCGGGCGAAGTTGATCGGCGAATTGTCGTCGTAGCCTGCGGCGTTGTACTGCGGCAGGTTGTTGTAGATTTCGGTGTAGATCGTGTCGTAGTAGCGCCACGAGGTGACGGGGGCCACGGCGATGGCCATCCTGAACAGCCCGTGCCCTTTCAGGGCGCAGCTCGCGGCCATGAATCCGCCGTAGGACCAGCCGTAGATGCCGATGCGTGCGGGGTCCACCCACGGCTGCGAAGCCATGTAGCGGGCCGTCGAGAGCTGGTCCTCGACCTCCAGCGCCCCGAGGCGTCCGTAGGTCTGCTTCTTGAACCGCTCGCCCCGGAAACCCGTGCCGCGGCCGTCGGCGCATACCACGATGTAGCCCTTGTCGGCGAGCGCGTCCTCCCAGTCGAGCGACCAGCGGTCGGCGACCTGCTGCGACCCGGGGCCCGAATACTGCGTCAGCAGCACGGGGTAGCGTTTCGAGGGGTCGAAGCCGCGCGGTTTGACGATGTAGGCGTTGAGCGTGTCGCCGCGTTCGGTCGTGAAGGTGAAGAACTCCTTCACGGGACGTCCCGAGGCGGCCAGCTCCTCGCGCAGCCTGCGGCTGTCGCAGAGCGTGCGGACCGTATTGCCCTCGGCGTCGCACACCTCCACGCGGTTGGGCGTCGAGGCGTTCGAGAAGGTGGAGATGCAGTATTTCATACCCCGGCTCGGTGCGATCGAGTAGTAGCCTTCGCCCTGCGTGAGGCGGCGCTTGTCCTTGCCGTCGAGCCGCACGCTGTAGAGGTTGCGGCGCAGGGGCGAGGTCTCGGTGGAGAGATACCACACCCGTTTGCCGTCCGTGCCGACCACGGCGGTCACCTCCCACGCCCCTTTGGTCACCTGCGCGAGGAAACCCCGGCGGATGCTGTAAAGGTAGAGGTGCATGTAGCCCGTGTGGCTCTCCTGCCGCACGAGAAAGCGGTCCTTGTCCACGAAGGTCACCGTGCCGTCGTCCACGCGCTCGACATACTGCTGCGCGCGCTCCTCGTAGATGACGCGCTGGCCGCCGTGAGGCTCGCACAGCACCATTTCGAAGGTGTTCTGGCGGCGGTTGAGGCGGTAGAACCACAGCCGTCCGTCGGGCGTGTAGCCGATGCGGGGAATGTATTGGTCGGTCTCTCCGCCCGTGTCGATGCGGTGTTTCCTGCCCGTCGCGAGGTCGGCGACCCAGAGCTGGACGGCGGAGTTCTTCTCCCCGGCCTTGGGGTATTTGAACGAGTAGGCCTCGTTGTAGAGCTTGCCGTCGAAGCGCATCATCTCCATCAGCGGCACTTCCGATTCGTCGAAGCGCAGGAAGGCCAACTGCCCTCCGTCGGGCGAGAAGGCGTAGGCGCGCGTCGTGCCGAACTCCTCCTCGTAGACCCAGTCCGTCGTGCCGTTGATGACTGCGTTCCACGCCCCGTCGTCGGTGATGCGTTGCGTTTTGCCCGTAGCGATGTCCCAGACGTATAGGTCGTTGCGGTCGGAGTAGGCGATCTTCCGCCCGTCGGGCGAAAAGGAGGCGTCGCGCGGCGCTTCGGCCTCCTGAAGAACCGGCCGTATGCGGCCGTCGGCGAGCAGGTGGTACTGCGTCGTGTAGGAGTGGCGGTAGATCGGCGTGCGGCCCGAGGCGATCAGGATCATCCGCTCGTCGGGCGAGAAGGCGTAGTCGGAAATCGCGAGGTTCGGCGCGGGCGAGGGGAGCAGCGATACGCCTTCGGAGGCCGTGGCGTAGGCATAGCGCCGGATGTCGTTGTTCTCGAGCGTGGTGTAGTGTTCGCCGTCGGCCATCGAGCGGATGCCCTGCACGCGCTCGTTCATCGCCTGAAGACGTGCGATTTCGTCGTATTCGCCCCGGGCGGAGAGCGTGCCGGCGCTGAGGGCCGCGAGGGCCAGAAGGGTGAGAGTCTTGTTGTTCAAAGCGGATGAAAGATAAGGTTGTGTCAAATGTCCTCGACGTCGAAATCGTAGCCGAGGCGTTTGCCCGTCACGAATTTCGAGTTGTCCATCTTGGTGTTGAACTGGTCCACCGTGACGCGCTTGTTACCCTCGTAGGGGGGCATCAGCAGGTCGAATTCGAGCGAGAAGGCGATGGCCGATTCGAGTACCGGGATCAGCGCTTCGCGGTCGATCTCGTCGCGTCCGAAATCCATGGCCCGCAGCGAGGTCTGCCGTTTGCCCTCGACGAAGTAGCGGCGCTCGCGGTTGATGAAGATGCGCCCGATGAGGTAGCCTTCGTCGGCGTTGCGGTTGAACTTGAACGAGTCGGAGAGGAAGTTGTAGATGTTGATGACGCCGCAGTAGGAATTTTCGCGGTCGGCCTGCACGTAGGGCGTCTGCCAGACGAGGTGGTTGGCGTCGAACTCGAAGACGTCGGTGTGCATCTGGAAGATCAGCAGGTCGTTGGCCACCTGCAACTGGGCCTCGAACTTGCCGCGGTCGCGGTATTCGATCCGCACGCGGCGGTCGAGTTTGCCGTCCAATTCGTCGTCCATCTCCGAGGCCATTTCCAGCAGGGTGTCCTTCAGCAGGTTGAATGCCCAGAAGGTGTTGTCGAAGACCTTTTGCTTGAGGGTCGATTTGCGGACGATCGTATCGAGGATCCGTCGCCGCAGGGGGATTGTTTCCATTTTTCGGTTAGAACGTATGTGTGTTTACTTGATGCGTATCTGCCGGTTTTTTTCGAGCTTCTCGCCCCGCTTGAGGCGGTTGAGCTTCTCGACCGAACGCGTGCGGATGCCGTAGGACTGTCCTATGGAGTAGGCCGTCTCGCCGTCGCGGCAGATGTGGTGCTGGGCGTTGCCCTCCCAGCGCTTCTTCTTGCGCTCGATGTAAACCGTCTCGCCCGGCAGGGGCTGCGCCTTCTTGTCCTTCAGGTCGTTGAAGCGGCGCAGGTTGCGCGGCGAGATGCGGAACTTGCGGCCGATGTTCTCGAACGTGTCGTCCGCCTTGGCCAGCACGTAGTGCACGCCGTTGGTCGCATAGACGTTGTAACCCTCGTGGGCGTTGATCGTCACGCGGTAGTTGTCCGGATCCACGGCCGACGTTTCGGCGGGACGCTCCAGGCTGCTCTGCGACGAGAACCACTCCTCGGGGTCGCGCGAAAGTCCGTACCGCTGGGCGTAGAGCCTCTCGCCGTCGGGCCGGTCGAGCAGGTAGAGCTGGCTCTCCTCGATGATCCGCACGAGCCGCTGCGCGTAGTCGGGGGCCGTGGCGTACCCCGCGGCCTTCAGTCCGCGCGCCCAACTGCGGTAATCGTCCGAGGCGTAGGCGAAGAGCGAGTCGTAGCGGGGCTGCGAGTCGAGAAATTCGGCGTGGTCGAAGTAGGAGGCTTCGACCGAAGGGTAGGCGCGGAAGCACTCCCCTTTGGCGTCGTCGTCGTGATAGACCTTTCCGCCCCGCCAGTTGCTCTTGCACTTGATGCCGAAGTGGTTGTTCGAGCGGAGCGACAGCAGGCTGTTGCCGCAGTCCGATTCGAGAATGCCCTGGGCCATGGTGATGCTTGCCGGGATGCCGTAGCGTTCCATCTGCTCCACGGCGATATGTTTGTAGCGGTCGATGTACTCTTCGCGCGTCTGGCGCACCTGCGCCCGCAGCAGACCGGGCAGGCAGAAGAGCAGGATTCCCGCGAGGAATATTGCTTTTCTGGAAATATTCATTAACTTTGTTTAATCTTTTCGGACAAAGATAGGATTTTCCGCTGAAAATAGCAACATAAAATAAAGACTGCGAACCATGTTTACCGAAAACGCCAACCGGATTTTCGACCGGGCCATCGGGGAGTACCACCGCTGGGACGACGTGGACCGTCCGATCGAGAATCCCTTCGAGCAGGGTACGATCGACCGTCTGCTTTACCACAAGAACTGGATAGACACGGTGCAGTGGCATCTCGAGGACATCATCCGCGATCCGCAGATCGACCCTGCGGCGGCGCTCGGGATCAAGCGCCGCATCGACCGCTCGAATCAGGAGCGGACGGATATGGTCGAGTATATTGACTCCTACCTGATGGACAAATACCGGGACGTCCGTCCCGCGGCCGATGCGCGGCTCAACACCGAGACGCCTGCCTGGGCCATCGACCGGCTGTCGATCCTGGCGCTGAAGATCTACCACATGGAGCGCGAGACGGAGCGCGGGGACGACGCCCACCGCGACGCCTGCCGCCGGAAGCTGGCCGTGCTGCTCGAACAGCGGGCGGACCTGTCGCGGGCCATCGAGGAGCTGATCGAGGACATCGAGGCGGGCCGCAAGTACATGAAGACCTACAAACAGATGAAAATGTATAACGACCCGGCATTGAATCCAGTGCTCTATGCCCGGAAAAAATAGACAAACGCCGCCCCGTCACCTGCTGGTGTTCCGAACTTCGGCGATGGGCGACGTGGCGATGCTGGCGCATGCCGTCCGGGCGCTGAAGTCGGCTTATCCCGCGTTGCGGGTCACGGTGGCCACGCAGGCGATCTTCCGTCCCTTTTTCGCCGGACTGGAGGTCGGATTCCTGACCGTGGCCGTCAAGGGGCCCCACCACTCCCTCTACGGCATGTGGCGGCTGGCCGCCACGGCCAAGCGGCTGGGGGTGGACGCCGTGGCCGACGTACACGGCACGCTGCGGTCGAAGACCTTCGGGCTGGCGATGCGGCTGCGGGGCGTCCGCGTGGCGGACATCCGGAAGGGCCGCGACGAGAAACGCGAGTTCATCCGCTGCGGAGGCCGCGGCGCCGAACCCGTGCGTCACACTGTACTGCGCTATTGCGACGTCTTCCGGCAGCTCGGATTCGAATTCGCCGATCCCGGGCCGGCGGCGCCCGCCGTGCGGCCCAATCCGTTCGGTCCCAAACAGGGCGTCTGGGTCGGATTCGCCCCCTTCTCGGCCCAGCAGGGCAAGACCTATCCCGAAGCTCCTGCGCGCGAGGTCGTGCGGCTGCTGGCCGGACGCTACGACCGGGTTTTCGTACATGGCGGCGGGGGCGTCGAGGCGGGATTCGCCCAGGAGATGGAACGCATGTATCCCAATGTGACGGCCGTGTACGGAAAGGTGCGTCTGGCGGGGGAGATGGACCTCATTTCGCATCTGGACTGCGTGGTGTCGATGGATTCGCTGGTCATGCACCTCGCCTCGCTCGTGGCCACGCCCGTGGTTTCGGTGTGGGGGGCCACCCATCCCGGGTTGGGATTCCTGGGCTACGGCTGCTCCGCGGAGCATGCCGTGCAGGCCGACATGGCTTGCCGTCCCTGTTCGGTCTTCGGCAACCGTCCGTGCCGGTACGGCGATTTCAGGTGTATCGCCTCGGTGGCGCCCGAACGGATCGTGGACGAGGTCGCACGGCTGCTCGGCCGGTAAAGGAACGAATGCCATGCGGGTCCGGATCGAAGAGAGTTGGCGGCGGCGTTTGCAGCCGGAGTTCGACAAACCCTATTTCGCCCGTCTGGCTGAGTTCGTGCGGGAGGAGTACCGCACGCAGCGGGTCTGTCCCGTGAACCGGGACCTGTTCCGCGTCTTCGACCTCTGCCCGTTCGACCGCGTGCGGGTGGTGATTCTCGGGCAGGACCCCTATCCCGATCCCCGCTTTTATTACGGCATCTGTTTCTCCGTGCCCGACGGCCTGCCCGTTCCGGGCTCGTTGCAGAACATCTTCCGGGAGATTCACGATGACACGGGGCGGCCCGTCCCTGCGTCGGGACGCCTCGAGCGGTGGGTCGTTCAGGGCGTGCTGCCGATGAACTCGATCCTGACCGTGCGTGCTTTCCGGAGCGGTTCGCACCGCGACCGCGGCTGGGAGACGTTCACCGATTCGGTGATCCGACGCCTGAACGACGAGCGCGAACACCTGGTCTTCATGCTTTGGGGATCGTACGCCCAGCGGAAGGGGGCGATCATCGACCCCTCGCGTCATCTGGTGCTCTCGGCCGCGCACCCTTCGCCGCGTTCGGCCGACCGGGGATTCTTCGGATGCCGTCATTTCAGCAGGGCGAACGACTATCTGCGACAACACGGAATCCCCGAAATCGAGTGGTGATTCCGGGGATCATTCCTTTTCTTCCGTTTCTTTCGGTGCAGACCTTTTTTCTCGGCGTTCCGGGGGCCGTGACGTCTCGGGGCTTTCGTGGCGTTTTCGGGTTTCTGAGGTGTCCTCGGGTTTCCGCGGCGTTCCGGGCAATGCCCGGTTACCGTCTCGCCGGGCTGTCCCGGGCGACGGTTACCGGCGGAATACGACGATTCCGTTCGGTACGGCGCGTTCGCCTTCGTGATCGAAGCGTTTGTTGTCGGTGGGGTGGTTCAGCACGCCCAGCCGCCGGGTCCAGAGCGACGAGGAGCCGCCGCCGTCGAGGTTCAGCGCTTCGGTGAGCCCCAGTTGCCGTGCGATGTAGGCCGTCTCGGCGATAGTCGCGCCCGCGGCCCGGCCGGGAAACCGGCCGTCGATGACGAGCAGCACCACGCTGCCGTCGGAACGGGTTCCGATGACCGATCGGGGGTGGCGGCCCGTGTAGAACGTGTCGTCGGTGTCGTAGGCGAGGATTTCGCCTTCGTGCACCAGCATCGGTCCGGCTGCGAGCGCCGAGCGGTAACGGCGGGCGATGCGGGGGTAGTCGGCCGTGTCGCAGGGGAGGATTTCGACCCGGCGACCCTTGCGTCCCCGGACGGCGGCGACACCGTTGGTGAGCGGCGAGGGTTTCATCGTCCCGCGGTTTCGGATCTCACCGTCCGAGAGGACGAAGGTGATCGGTTCGGCGCTTTTCATGTGGAAGTAGCTGCCGTTGATGGCCATGTCGGCCCCGGCCTCCTCGCCCAGCCGGCTCGTGGCCCGGGCCGCGCCTTCGGGTTGTACGACGAGCGTGGAGAATCCCCGCCGGGGGTAGATCGCCACGGAGAGGGTCTGCTGCGTGCCGAAGAGCTCCGTCTGCGTTCGGCGGGCGACGGCGCCGCCGCCCAGGTCGGTGGTCTGCCATTCGGCCTGCGCCAGGGCGGCCGAGTCGCGGGGCGTCTGGGCCGCCGCAGGCAGGGAGGCGAGGAGCAACAGGGCTCCCGTCAGTTTTCTCAGAAGATTCGTCATGGCGTGTTTTCGTTCGGGTTCCGCGAATTTACGCAATTTAATCCGTTCGCCCAAGCTCCGGCCCGTGAAAAAGGCCGCCCTTCGGAAAGGACGGCCCTGGAGGACGGCGTGCGGGTCACTGCGCTTTGGTATAGACCGTGCCGGTTCCCTCGATCGAGAGGGTGTAACGGCCTGCGGCGTCCTTCGAGATGACGCCCGTTTCGGTGAACCCGATCGTCTGGCCGTTGCCGATGCTCTGTCCCTTGAGCAGGATTTTGCCGGCCTCGCCCTGCAACTCCCAGCCGGTGTAGATCAGCGTGGCCATGTTGATCGACTGTGCGCGGCCTTCGGTCTGCAACTCGACGCCCATGACCTTTGCAGGGGCGATCGGGTCCGGCACGGTCCAGCGGCCGACGGCTTCGGCATAGGTCCGGTCGGCCGAGATCTTGACGGCCTCGGGGTTTTTCTTCAGGTCGCCCGTGTACTCCACGATGGCCGGCGAACCGACGAGCAGCCCGTAGGCCTCGCTCTTGTCCGCTTCGGCGGTGGCGAAGGTGTAGGTCTGCTCCGAGGTGAGCGCCCGGAGGGTGACGGTGTTCATCGTCGCATCGGCGATGAAGCCCGCTACGCTTTCGGGCGCAGGGGCGGTGCAGGCGGCCAGACCGCAGAGGGCCAGTGCCGCGAAGGCGGTTTTGAGTGTTTTCATGATCTGATTAAATGGATTTTCCGGGACAAAGGTAGGAAATCGGTCGGGAATCCGCTTCTCCCGTTGTGTCAGTTTGTATGTGTCCGGGGTTTTCGGACGCTCCGGGACGTCAATCGAATCGGTTGTAGAGCACGACGGGGCGTTCGCGGCGCACGCTCATCGAGGGGAACCACATGTCGTCGGCCGTGAGCCCGCACCGTTCGACGGCTTCGAGGCAGTACTCCAGCCGGCCGAAGTCGGCATCGACGTTGTTGGTCCCGAACGTGAAGCGGATACCCCGTTCCCTGGCCCGGCGGATGATGTCGAAGCTCGGAATCCGGTAGCGTGCGTTGATCTCCAGCGCGATGTCGTACCGTTGCAGGACGTCCAGGACGCGGTCCACCCGTTCGTCGGTCCAGTACCGGTCGTAGTCGGGCTGCATGTCTTCGGGCAGGTACGTGGGATTGGCGTAGATGTCGGCCGGTTCGTTGGTGAGGATCAGTTCGGTCTGTGAGACCAGACGATCCATGTACTGCTCGCGCGTCACGCCGTCGTAGTGCACCTCTTCGGGGCGGTAGATGCGTGCGTTGCATCCCTTGTGGTCGATGATGGTCATGGCGTCGGTGAACAGGTAGTCGAATACGCCGAGAGCCTCCTGCGAGAAGGTCGCCGTCCACCTGCGTCCCTCGCCCTGCACGCCGCGCAGGAAGGGCATCGCCCGCACTTCGTCGAAGTAGGCGTACACCTCCCCGTCGTCGGCCAGCATCCGCCCGACGCCGCCCTCCCCGGCGTTGGGGGCCACGCCGTAGTTGATGCCGTAGTTCATCGACTTGGCGTGCGCCTGCTCCTTCGTCAGTCCGCCCTTCAGGTGCACGTGGTAGTCGATGACGGGGAAATCGCGTTGCTGGAGGCGGATCACGCCGTCCGTGAGCTCGTCCGCGGGCGGCAGCGTGTCGGCCTCGTTGCGGGCTCCGTCGCCGAGGCGCTCGACCTCGAGGCCGCGGAACGCGACCTCGCCCTGCAGGCCGCGCAGCGCGAAGGCGCCGTGGCCGAGCCGTTGGCGGGCGTGGGCTTCGGTGCGGTAGGGCTGTCCGGGCTCGGTGTAGCAGACGACTTCGGTGCTGTCGATGCGGACGACGATGTTGTTTCCGCGCACGGCGATCTCGAACCGGAACCACTCCCCGTCTTCGGCCAGCGAGCGGTAGAGGTTGCGGACCGAGGCGAGCGACCCGCTCTTGCGCGTGCCGTCGATGGCGCCGTTGCGGAAGAGCACGTCGTAGCCCGACTCGCCGTCGGTGTGGAAACGCAGCGCCGCTTCGGCGCCGGGCTGCGTGAGGGCCTCGCCCGTGAGGCGGAAGTTGCGGTAGTCGCCCTCCGAGAGGAGCGTTTCGCCCGCACGGACGGCGGGGGACGACGTGCGGAGCGTGCGCTCCCCGTCGTGCCACCTGTCGAGCGGCGCGGGGGAGTGGGCCGTGCGGCAGGCCGTGAAGAGGCCGAAGCCGCAGAGTGCGGCGGCGAGCCGGAGGAGGATGCGTTGTCCGGGGATCGGACGGGCGGATGGATTCATCTTGAAAACGGATTGCGGGTTTGTCATTCGGTCCGGGCGGTCTCTTTGCCGCGCAGGTATTCGTCGATGGCGCGGGCGGCGGCGCGTCCGGCCCCCATGGCCAGAATCACCGTGGCGGCGCCCGTCACGGCGTCGCCTCCGGCGAAGACGCCCGGGCGCGAGGTGGCGCCCTGCGCGTCGGCCTCGATGCAGCCCCGGCGGTCGGTGCGCAGCCCTTCGGTGGTGGAGGCGATCAGCGGGTTGGGCGACGTGCCGAGCGCCATCACGACCACGTCGCACGGGAGGTCGAACTCCGAGCCGGGTTTCACCACGGGCGACCGGCGGCCGCTCTCGTCCGGCTCGCCCAGCTCCATTTCCACGCAGCGCAGGCCGCGGACCCAGCCCCGTTCGTCGGCGAGCACCTCCACGGGATTGGTGAGCATCCGGAAGCGGATGCCCTCCTCGCGGGCGTGGTGCACCTCCTCGGCGCGGGCCGGAAGCTCCTTCTCCGAACGGCGGTAAACGATCGTGGCCTCGGCTCCGAGCCGCCGGGCCGTGCGCACGGCGTCCATCGCCACGTTGCCGCCGCCCACGACCGCCACGCGGCGGCCGACATGGATCGGCGTGTCGTACCGTGCGTCGTAGGCGTGCATCAGGTTGGCGCGCGTCAGGAACTCGTTGGCCGAGACCACGCCGTTGAGGTTCTCGCCCGGGATGCCCATGAACCGGGGCAGTCCGGCGCCCGAGCCGATGAAGACCGCCTCGTAGCCCTCCTCGTCGAGCAGCGAATCGACGGTCACCGTGCGGCCCACCACGACGTCGGTCTCGATCTCCACGCCCAGCCGTTTCACCGCCTCGATCTCGCGCGCCACGATCCGCTCCTTCGGAAGGCGGAATTCGGGGATGCCATAGACGAGCACCCCGCCGACCTTGTGCAGGGCCTCGAAAATCTTCACTTCGTAGCCTGTCTTCGCCAGATCGCTCGCGCAGGCCAGCCCTGCGGGACCGCTGCCGATGACGGCGACCTTGTGCCCGTTGCGGGGAACGGCCGCTGCGGCGGCTCCGGAGGCGTTCTCCAGTTGCCAGTCGCCCACGAACCGTTCGAGCTTGCCGATCGCCACCGGTTCGCCTTTGACGCCGAGGACGCACGCCCCTTCGCACTGGGTCTCCTGCGGGCAGACGCGGCCGCAGACCGAAGGCAGCGAGCTGTCGCGGGCGATGATGCCGGCCGCCTCGGCGATACGCCCTTCGTGCAGCGCGGCGATGAAGTCGGGAATCGCGATCCCCACCGGACAGGCCTCGACGCAGCGGGGCTTGCGGCAGCGGAGGCAGCGCGACGCCTCGAGCAGCGCCTCCTGCCGGTCGTAGCCGTGGCAGACCTCTTCGAAATTCGCGGCCCGCACCTGCGGGTCCTGTTCGCGCACGGGTACGCGCGGTATTCTGTTCGCCATAGTCTCTTATTTGTCCAAACCGATTTTACATTGGTGTCCCGCCTCGCGTTCGGCCTCGATCGCCGCGGCGCGCTGCTCCTCGTTCCGGTACATGCCCTGACGGCGCATGGCCTCGTCGAAATCCACCTCGTGTCCGTCGAACTCCGGGCCTTCGACGCACGTGAAGCGCGTCCGTCCGCCCACCGTCACGCGGCAGGCGCCGCACATGCCCGTGCCGTCCACCATGAGGGTGTTGAGCGACACGGTGGTTTTCAGTCCGTATTTCTTCGTGGCCAGGGCGACGAACTTCATCATCGCCATCGGTCCGATGGCGATGCACTCGTCGTAGCGGCGGCCCTGTTCGCCGACGAGGCGTTCGAGGACCTGCGTGACCAGCCCCTTGTCGCCCTCCGAGCCGTCGTCGGTGGCGATATGGAGCTGCCCGGCCACGGCGCGCATGGGTTCCGTGTAGATGAGCATGCCGCGCGTCTTGGCGCCCACGATGACGTCGGCCGCGACGCTGCGTTCGTGCAGCCACTTCACCTGCGGATAGACCGGGGCTGCGCCGACGCCGCCGGCCACGAAGAGGAAGCGCTTGCGCCGCAGCTCCTCCGGAGGCGTCGAGACGAACTCCGAGGGGCGGCCCAGCGGTCCGGCGAAGTCGGCGAGCGCATCGCCTTCGCCGAGGGCGCAGATTTTGCGCGTCGAGGCGCCGATGGCCTGGATGACCAGCGTGACGCTTCCCTCCGCTGCGTCGTAGTCCGAGATGGTGAGCGGGATGCGTTCGCCGCGTTCGTCCGCGCGGACGATGACGAACTGTCCGGGACGGGCCGAACGCGCGACGCGCGGCGCGAGAATTTTCATCAGCCAGATCTGTTCGGCCAAAGCGCGTTTTTCGAGAATGGGGTACATCGTTATCGTGTCGTTTCCGTTTGTGTGTCGTTTCTGCGGGGGCGGGGTGTCACTCTTCGATGACGGCCGTGGCCCGGATGCGCCGCATCGGCCGCAGGGGGTCGTTGGTCACCAGCAGCAGGAAGGAGCTTCTGGCGCCGTAGCCGTCCGCGGAGGGATCGAGACGCACCTCGATGCGGGCCGAACCGCCGGGCGGGACCGCAAGACCCGGTTCGAGCGGGGTGGAAAGCCCTTCGCCGCACTCCACGGCCCGGACGATCAGGTCGCCGCGGCCCGTGTTCGAAAGCGTCAGCGACTGCGAAGGGCGGGGACCGCCGTGTTTCACGGGGCCGAACTTCACCACGTTGGTCGATACCTCGCTCCGGGGTGCCTTCTCCTCGGGCATGTCGGAGGGGTTGTCCGCTCCGATGCCGTGCACCACGATCGTCGTGCCGCGGCTGCGGCCGTCCACGAAAAGCTCCAGCGCGTCGCGCAGCGTGCCGTAACGGGGGGTGTCGGCCGGAACGAGGTAGGAGATGTTGATCGCGCCGCGTGCACCCGGGGCGATCCGTTCGGGCGCGTCGATACGCAGCAGGCCGCTGCGTATCGCGGGATCGGGACGGAGCTCGAGACTTACCGTGCGGTCCGACGTGTTTACATAGCCCACGGACGACTGCATCCGGACGCCGGGATATATGTAAGTGAAGGCGCAGAGCGTCGTGTTCAGGCGCAGTCCGCCGCCGGCATCGACCGGATAAAGCTCTTCGACGCTCTTCGCCCGCGGGACGACTTCGCCGCGGATCGTGAGCGTGGCGATGCGTTTGCGGTCGGAGGAGTAGATCCATAACTCCTTGTCGAAGGCTCCGGGGCGGTTCGTCGGATCGTAGCTCACGGTGATCTCCGTCCTGTCGCCGGGCAGGACCGGCCGCTTCGAGAAGCGGGGAACCGTGCAGCCGCACGTGGTCGTCACATCGAGAATCACCAGCGGCCGGTCGCCCCGGTTTACTCCCGTGAAGGTGTGCCGCACCGGCCCGTCGGCCTCGCGGACGGAGCCGAAGTCCCAGACGGCCGGTTCGAAGACCAGCTCCGGCCGTTCCTCCTGCGCTGCGACGCTCGTGGCGGCCAATGCGCAGACAATGAGCGTTATGATCGTTTTTCTGTTCATGTTTCTACGTTCGGTGCCCTTGCAAAGGTACATTTTTTGCGAAAAAAAAGAGCAATAATTTTGCGGGATTGAAAATTTGCCCTATATTTGCACTCCGAAAACGATAGACAACGTTCTTCGAAAAGCCTGAATAGCTCAGTTGGTTAGAGCACATGACTGTTAATCATGGGGTCCTAGGTTCAAGTCCTTGTTCAGGCGCAGATGCGCGAGGGTTGCGTAAGGTTCTTTCAAAAACGCCTGCAAGCGGGTGATCGGAAAACGAAAAATTTCCGCCGGAAATTTGGAGTTTGAAAAAATTGAATTACCTTTGCAGTCCCAAGCCATTTTTAACGGGAGCTTAGCTCAGCTGGTTCAGAGCGTCTGCCTTACAAGCAGAGGGTCGGGGGTTCGAATCCCTCAGCTCCCACAACATCGAAACCATCCCCGAATAGGATGGTTTTTTCATGTGACGACGAAGGGAGCATAGCTCAGTTGGTTTAGAGCGCCTGCTCGACAAGCAGGAGGTCAGCGGTTCAAATCCGCTTGTTCCCACAAATCCCGCATGCGGTCGGAAAGGTGCGCATAGCCCGTTTCCGGCCGTTTTTCGTTTTATCCTCCCTCGCTTCCGCATTCGGGAATACGCCGGAATGTATGTCCGTGCGGCCGGGGTCGTTCCCATCCCCGTCGGAATTCCTGGATTCCGGGGCTTCGTCGGGCGTTTCCGGTCCCTCGGACGCTGCGGGCGGATATAAAGAAGACAGCCCGGCTTCACGCCGGGCTGTCTCGCGTTCTGCCGCTTCGGCGGCGGGATTACCACATCACGCTGATCCTGTAACTTTCGATGCCGTTGGCGATCGTCTCGGTTTCGACCTTGTTGAAACCCCAGAAGCGCTCTTCGGTGAGCAGGAAGATCGTGTACTGCGATCCTTTGCTGACTTCGAAGACGTTGAATCCGTAACTCGTGCCGGCGGACTGCCCTGCCGCCTGTAGCGATTCGAAGAGGTCGTTCTTGACCGTGCCGATCATCAGCAGCGGCATGTTCGTGTCGTAGAACGAGCGCAGCACGCCGTCGCCGCCGCCGAAGGCCGAGATCTGGTCGGCCGTTTCGAACCGAGCCGTCAGCACGTTCACGTCGAACGACACTTCGGTCGTGCCCGTGACTTCGCCCAGGTCGTTCTTGTCGGTGCGCACGCCCTTCATGCCCGTCGTCAGTCCGGTGACGTAGCAACCCGCGCCGCAGGCTTCGCCCCTCGACTCCGTGAGGCACCGGTTCACGAAGAGCATGCTCCCCTGGTAGGCGGTTTGGGACTGAATCCGGTTGAATGCGAAGGTCGTCCAGCGGTAGGAGTCGAACGCGGTGCCCATAAGCGACCGGAGATCGCCGTTGTCCGCACGGTCGAGGACCGTCAGCCACGAGCCGTTCCTGCCGTCGAGCGTCGTGACGATATAGTCGTGCACGGCTTCGTAATCGGACGCTCCGGAGCAGAGTGCGGCATCGCTCAGCCGCGAGACGAACTGTATTTCGGTGGTGAATTTGTCCGACGGAGCGGGAATCTGGGCGTCCGAGGGGTACTCGTCCAGCCCGTTGTCGCACCCCGTGAACGTCGGTGCTGCCACTGCGAGGGCCAGCAAAGCCGAAAGGTATTTCTTTGCGTTTTTCATCGTTTCTGGTTGTTTCCGTTGTTCTAATTGTTCAGTACGGCCGTGCCGATGATGGCGTAGTGGTCGGAAAGCTCGTAATATTCTTGGGAGTCGAGCACCCGGAAATCCGAACAGCTCCACTCGTTCTGCGGGAAGCCGATGAAATAGTCGAGTTTGCTGCCGCCGAACGTGCCGTCGTTGTTGCACAACTTCGTGCCGTAGGCCTGGTACTCCTTGATCGCATCTGTTCCCGGGCCGCAGTTCATGTCGCCCATCAGCAGCGAGGGGATGCCCGCTTCGGTGGCCGGGGCGACCGCGTAGGCGATCACCTCCTTGGCCTGTTCGTAGCAGGTTTCGTCACCGCCGAAGGCGTCGAGGTGGGTGCAGACGATGCGTACCTTCACGCCGTCGGGAGCGGCGTCGGTCGGTACGAGGATGTCGGCCCAGCCTACCGAACGCTGGTCGGCTCCCGTGAACATGCCGAGCAGCTCGGATTTCGAATTGACGATCGGGTATTTCGACAGAATGCCGTTTCCGTAGTAGCCGTTGTCCTTGTCGTAGGACCAGATGAAGAAGGGGAACATGCCGAGGGCTTCGGCGAACTCGGTCAGTTTCTCCTTCGAGCCCATCGTGCCGCTCGCGGTTTCGAACTCGTTGAAGCAAACGATGTCGGGATCCTCTTCCCGGATCGCCTCGGCGAACCGGGTGATGTCGCGTGTCACGTTGGTATTGGCCCGCAGCTCCAGCGCCTTGACGTTCCACGACATGCACTTGAGTTTCACGTCCTGGGCCTGTGCGCCGGCCAGCGGCAGGAGCGTGCCCAGCAGCATGGCCGCTCCCAGTATCTTATTTTCGATTTTCATAATCCGTGCGAATTTTCTCGGTTAATAACCTTTGTTCTGCGTGAGGTTCACCGTGCCGTTGAAAGCCGTTTGGGGAATCGGGAACACCTTGTTGTAGGTCGGATTGAACGTGCGGCCGGGGTACACCTCCACCTCCTCGGTTTCGATCCTGCCATCGACCATCTTCGAAACGACGCTGTGCAGCGGTTTGGAGTAGTACTCTTCGGCCAGCCCCCAGCGTACCACGTCGATATGGCGGCTGGGCTGGAATTCGAAGGCCAGTTCGCAGCGGCGTTCGTTCTGCAACTGTGCCTTCGTGGCCCGGCTGTCGCGCGGCAGGCCGGCGCGCTCGCGGATGTCGTCGAGCAGATTTTTGGCCTCGGCGTCGCCTTCGCCTTTGGTCCAGATCAGGGCCTCGGCCTTCATCAGCATGACGTCGGCATAGCGCATCAGACAGCAGTTGAGCGTGTTCCAGAGTTTGTCGCGCTGGTTCGAAACCTCCGAATAGCTGCCCGTCTCCCACGGCGAGATGAACTTCTGGTTGATCAGGCCCGCCGAGACGTGGCTGGTCGTGTACGAGGTGATCGAGCCGTCGGTGCAGTAGCCGCCGAAAGTGATGTCGCGGCCCATGAACCGTACGTGGTTGCCGGGGTAGAGAATCGTGGCTTCGCGGCGCTGGTCGCCCTCCTCGAAAGCGTCCCAGAGCTCCTTGCTCGGCGTGTAGTATCCCCACGTGTTGTAGAGGCCCCAGCCGGCATTGACGAATGTCACGCCGTGGTAGCGCGCGCCGTTCGTGACGTCGCCTTCCAGCGAGAAGATGTATTCCGAGCTGTGGTTCTGCTCCTTGCGCCAGAGGTTGGCGAAAGACTTGGACTTGTCACTCGGGTCGATGTAGAGCGAACGCTTGTCGGCTCCGGTCAGGGACATTACCTTGTCGCACATTTCGATCACGATGTCGTAGTACGACTGGTCGTATTGCGCGGCATAGAGCGCGGCGCGGGCGGCGAAAGCCCATGCGGCGGCTTTGTGCGGCAGGCCGTACTGGTCGGCGGAGAGCTCCGAGAAGTAGGGCAGCTCCTCGGCCGCGTCGCGGAAGTCCTGGATGATCTGGTCGTAGTTCTTCAGCACGTGGTCCGGACGCGGCGAGTCCATGGCGTCCATGGGCGTCGTGTCGAGGATGATGGGAATGCCGCCGTTCGTATCGTCGCCGTAGTAGGGAACCATCCAGAGCATCGAGAAGCCGCGGAAGAAATAGGCGGATCCGAGGGCCAGCTTCTTCACCGACGGGGTGATGCCCAGGTCGGGAACCAGCTTGATGATGTTGTTGGCCTTGGCCACGTTCTGGTACATGACGCCCCAGACCTCCTGCACGTCCTGGTCGTTGGAGGGGGACATGCGGAATTCGCGGATTTCGTCCACGGCCGGACGGTCGCGGCCGATGAGGATGTTGTCGCTGGCGCATTCGAACCACATGTGTCCGCGGCCGCAGATCTGCTCGCTCCAGTTGGGCGATACGAAGTAGTAGAGTGCATATACGGCCTTCATGACGTCTTCGTCCGTTTTCCACGACGTGTCGCGGCCGTAGGATTCCCGGTCGAGGAAATCGGAACAGCCCGAGAACGATAATACGCTGACGGCCAGATAAATATTCATTAGTATCTTTTTCATGGTCGGTTGAGGTTTAGAAATTGACGTTCACACCAAAGTTGAAGAAACGCGACACGGGATACACGCCGGAGTCGATGCCGTAGTTGCCCACTTCGGGGTCGATGCCCGAATAGCCGGTGATCGTGGCCACGTTGTCGATGCTCATGTAAACACGCAGCGAGCCCTTTTCGAGACCGATGTGGCGGGTGACGTGTTTGGGCAGCGTATAGCCCAGCGTGATGTTTTTCAGACGCAGGTAGTCGCCCTTCTCGAGGAAAACGTCGGAGAACTTCACGTAGTTGCCGTTGTTGTCGTCCACCAGACCCAGCCGCGGATATTTGCTGCCGGAGGGGTTGAAGTCCCACGTGTCATAGACGTCGGAGATGAGGTTGCCCATGTCCGCACGGCCGTTCATGGCCATTTGCTTCGTGCCGTTGTAGATGTAGTTGCCTGCGACGCCCTGGAACATGAAGCTGAAGTCGAATCCCTTCCAGTCGAACGAGCCGCCGAACGAGTAGGTCTGTTTCGGGGTGTAGCAGCCCGTCAGCACGCGGTCGTCGTCCGTGATTACGCCGTCGCCGTTCGTATCGACGAACTTCAGGTCGCCCACCTTGGCGTCGGGCTGCACCTGCGTCACTTCGCCGGTCTCGGCGTTCTTGCTGACGTAGCGGTCGATCTCCTCCTGCGAGCGGAAGATGCCGTCCGTGCGGTAGAGGTAGTAGGAGTACCACGGATACCCGGCCGCCGAGTAGAGGATCGGCGTGCTGTTGATATTCGGGTTCTCATGCTGCACGAGTTCCTGGGCGCCGTAGTCGTCCACCCAGCCCTTGTTGGTCGAGAACGTTCCCCATACGCTGTAGTTGAACTTGCCGTCGGCCGCGCTGTTGCGGTAGGAGGCCGAGAACTCCCAGCCGCGGTTGATTACTTTGCCCATGTTGCCCAGCGGCGGGTTCTCCACGCCGATTTGCGGGGGAGTGGGTATGTAGTCGATCAGGTCGCGCGTCTCCTTGTAATAATAGTCGGCGCTGATTTCGAGTTTGTTCTCGAACATCTGCAGGTCGAGACCGGCGCTGGTCTGCACGGTGGTCTCCCACGTGGCGTCGGTGTTGGCGATCGTCTCCAGGTAGGTTCCATAGACGGTGTTGCCGCCGATGAGCGAGCCGTTCGGGTAGGTGAGCAGCGGGATTTCGGTGGGGTTGGGCAGCGAGTAGAGCGTCACGTTGCCGACCTTGCCCCAGCCCGCACGCAGTTTGACCAGATCGAACACCTTCGCGAGCGGGGAGTTACGGAAGAACTTCTCCGAGGAAATCTTCCACGATCCCGACACCGAGGGGAACCAGTCGTAGTTCTTCGCCGAAGGGAGTTTCGACGAGGCGTCGCGGCGGATGCTGCCGACGAGGAAGTAGCGGTCGTCGAACGAATAGCCGATACGTCCCAACACGGAGACCATGGCGTAGTCGCGCAGCTTCTCCGTCGGGTTGCTGGCCCATTCGTCGGCCGAGTCCCAGACCATGTTGTGGTCTGTGGCGTCGATGTAGCCCTTCGTGCGGAACTCCCGGTAATGGTTCTTCTGGTAGTCGGTCGTGAAACCGGCCATGGCGCTGATGTGGTGCTTGCCGAAGACCTGCGCGTAGGTGGCCGTGGTCTCCCAGAGCGTGTGGAAGTTATTGAAGTAGTACTGGTCGCGTGTTCCGGTCGTCGAGCCTCCCGGCACGTCGATTGCGGGTGAGAATTCGTCCTCCTCGCGCGTGTCGAGGTCGGCGGTGAATTCGGACTTGATCGTCAGCTCGGTGATCGGCTTGATCTCCAGCGAGGTGGTCGAGAAGATCTTCGTCCGCGGGTAGCGGCGGCGCATCGTTTCGAGCTGTGCGACCGGATTGACGATGTTCGGGCCCGTCACGCCGGCCTCCATGTCGGCCGACGAGGCGATGCCTCCGTATTTGGGCTTTCCGTTGTCGCCGTAAACGAGGTTCCCTTCGGCGTCGCGGTCGTACACCGATGCCGATGCGGGGAACCACATGGCGCCCAGGATGGGACCCGTGTGCGAGGTGCTGACGTTGCCCTGTCCGTTCGAATATTCGAACGAAACGCGTTCGGAGAGTTTCAGCCACTTGACGGGTTTGAACGTCGTGTGGAGCTTGGCGCCGAGCGACTGGCTCCACGTGTTGAGCAGCGTGCCCTCCTTGTCGTCGTAGGTTACCGAGAGGATCGACTGGAGTTTTTCGGTTCCGCCGCTCACCGACACGCCGTAGTGCTGCGTGAATCCGGTCTGGAAAATCTCGTCGAGCCAGTCCGTGCGCGTGACGTTGGCGCCGGCGTAAACCTCCGGATTGGCGAGGTTGGGCAGCGAGCCGTTGTCCGAATTGGCGACCGCCTTGGCCCATACGTCGCAGAACTGCTGTGCGTTGAGCATCGTCGGCAGATTCATCGTCCGTTCGAATCCGAGCGATACGTTCACATTGACGCGCGTCTTGCCGGCTTCGGCCTGGCGGGTGGTGATCAGCACGACGCCGCTCGATCCCACCGAAGCGCCGTAGATGGCGGCCGAGGCGGCGTCTTTCAGGACCGTGATGGTCTCGATGTCCTCGACCATGTAGGGAGCATTGGGTACGCCGTCCACCACGACCAGCACGCCGTCGCCCGACGAAGGACCGTCGTTTCCGCGGTCGGTTCCCTGATCGTTGCCCTTCGATCCGCGGCCGCGGATCGAGAACGAGGCCTTCTGCATCGGGTCGCCCGACTGCATCACGGTCACGCCCGGCATGCGGCCCTGCAACAGCGTTCCCAGGTCCGAGGCGCGGCTGCGTGCGGCATCGTCCACCTTGACCGTCGTCACGGCCATCGAGAGGTCCTCCTTGCGCTGCGAGCCGTAGCCGATCGCCACGACCTCGCCGATCATCGTCGTCTCCTCTTCGAGGGTCACGTTGATCTCCGTGCGATTCATCACCTCGATCCGCTGCGGCTTGTAACCGATATACGAGAATTCGAGGGTGGCGTCCCTGCCGACGGAAATCCGATACGATCCGTCGGCGGCGGTCGTCACGCCGTTGGTCGTTCCCGCCTCGATCACCGAGGCGCCGATCAGCGGATTCTGGCCCGTGTCGGTCAGACGCCCCGAAACCGTGACGCGTTCCTGCGCCCTGACAGGAAGCATGAGTAAGCCGAACAGCAAACTCATCAGAAGCCGGCGGGCGAAATCCCGTCTCTTCCCTGAGAAAGTCAAATTCATTTTCATAGGTTTGAGGTTAATAATTAAATGTTAAAAGGTCTGCGGTTTGGAGAATTATTATTAAAATATTTTATAATTATTCGGGCTTCGTAACTTCTTTGAAATATTTCGGCATTCCGATATTCAAAGTTACTCCCTCCGTTTTCTCCGGCGGGTGCTTTTTGCGTACTATATTCCTCGGATTCCGCAGAATTGATTCCGGGGCAGACCGTGCGGGGCGTATCGGTATCTGCAGGCGTCGTAGAGGTCCGTCAGGCGCCGCAGACGACGCAGGAAGTCGTCGTAATCCTTCTCCTGCGGATTCCAGCCTGCCTCGGCGAGCGCGCTCAGCCGGGGCAGCAGCATGTATTGCGCCTGACCGAAGTCGGGGATGTATTCGGTCCAGAGATTGGCCTGCACGCCAAGCACGAAACGCGCCTCGTCGGAGGTCAGCCCCTCCAGCGGATCGAAGGAGTAAACCTTTTCGAGCGGCAGGAATCCGCCCCAGGCGAGCGGTTCGGCGGCCGTGTCGGCCGACTGGTAATAGTCCAGATAACAGTGCGTCGTCGGCGCCATGATGACCCGGTTGCCCTGTTTCGCGGCCCGGATGCCGCCTTCGGTTCCGCGCCACGACATGACGACGGCCGTGGGCGATACGCCGCCTTCGAGCAGCTCGTCCCAGCCGATGAGCCGGCGGCCGTGGCGTTGCAGAAACCGCTCCACGCGCGCCGTGGCATAGCCCTGCAACTGCCGGGGCGAGGCGAGTCCTTCGGCGCGCATCCGCGCCCGGCAGCGGGGGCAGCGTTCCCACAGGGTTGTCGGGCACTCGTCGCCGCCGATGTGGACGTATTCCGAGGGGAAGAGGCCGATTACCTCTTCGAGAACGTGTTCGATGAATTCGAAGGTCGTTTCGCGGCCCGGGCAGAATACCCGGTCGTCGATGTCCCACGTCTGGCGCACTTCGTACCGTTCGCCCGTGCAGCTCAGCCACGGATAGGAGGCCAGCGCCGCGACGGCGTGCCCGGGGAATTCGATTTCGGGAATGACGGTGATGAACCTCCGGGCGGCGTAATCGACCACCTCGCGGATCTCCTCCTGCGTGTAATAGCCGCCGTAGGGCGTTTCGTCGTAGCGGCATGTCGCGTCGTACTCGCCGCCGGGGTCCCTGCCGATGAGTGTCCTCCGGCGGACGGCCCCCGTGCGTGTCAGTTCCGGGTATCGTTCGATCTCGATGCGCCATCCCTGGTCGTCCGTCAGGTGCCAGTGGAAGACGTTCATCTTGTGCAGCGCCAGCAGGTCGAGCGTGCGCTTCACCTCTTCGACCGTGAAGAAATGGCGCGCCACGTCGAGCATCAGTCCCCGGTAGGCCAGGGCGGGGCGGTCGTCGATCGTCGCGGCGGGCAGTTCCACGGCACGGATCTTCGCCGTGCCCGCCGCCTTCTGCGGCAGGAGCTGCCGCAGCGTCTGCACCGCATAGAAGGCTCCCTGCGGTCCGCCGGACACGATGTCGATCCGTTCCGGAGCGATCGTCAGCCGGTATGCGTCGTGCGGGAGAGTGTCCGCCCGGAGGAAGTTCACCGCTCCGGCCGCGGCCTCCGCCGCTTCGGAGGGTGTCGGCGCCGTGCCGAAGAACGGCAGCATCGCTTCGCCGAGCGCATCCGTCGCCCGGCTCCACGCCTTCAGTTCGTCCGGCGTAGCGTCGGCGGGAACGACGTATCGGACGGGCGTTCCCGCCGAGAGACGGAACGTGCCGTCGCCGCGTTCCGCTGCCGCGGGGCGCGGCACTACGGCGATTTCCGGATCGGCGTACAGCGTCCGGTCGCACGCTCCGGTGAGGAGCAGGCAGCCGATTCCGGCGAGCAGGCGGTTGTACGGGCGGTTCGTTCTCATCGTCGTCCGGTCATTCGCAGGCCGAAGCGCCCAGCAGTCCGACGTGTTCGATCTCCGAACGGTAGATGCGCAGCCGTTCGACGGTCCGGGCGTAGGGGAACTCCCGGAGGCTTTCGAGCATCGCGGCCCGAAAGAAGCCGAAGGCATGCGAAATGCTGCCTCCGAAGACGATCGCCTCGGGATCGTAGGCGTAGAGCGTCAGCATGACCAGCCGTCCGACGTGGCCTCCGAACTCGTTCCACAGCGCCAGCGCTTCGGGATCGCCCGCCGCCGCCCGTTCGCAGGCCTCCTTGCCCGACGTGCCCCGGCCGACGAAGAAACGGCTGCTGCAATAGTATTCGTAGTCGCGGTCCAGATAGGGAATGCAGCCGATCTCGCCCGCTCCGGTGTTGGCGCCCGAGTAGAGTTTGCCGTCGATCACGATGCCGGCCCCCACGCCCGTTCCGAGCGCGATGCACGCCACGTTGCGGCAGTCGTGGGCCTCGCCGAAGCGGCAGACGCCCAGCGCGAAGCAGTTGCAGTCGTTGTTCACGTGCACCGGCAGGCCGAACCGCTTTTCGAACCGCTCCTTGAGATGCACTTCGCGCCACGAGGGGATGCCCGCCACGTTATATACGATGCCCCGCACGGCATCCACCACCGACGGCACGCCGATGCCGATGCACGTCACGCCGGGCGTTACCAGCGCTCCGACGAGCGAGGCGATGTGTTCCAGCACCTCCTCCTCCGGACGGTCGGCCCGGCAGGGCTCCGAAAGCAGACGCACGATGCGTCCGCGGTCCACCAGGCCGGCACGTACGTTCGTGCCGCCCAAATCCACGCCTATTCTCATCGCTTCGCAGGGATTTCCGTGATTCGGCCGTCGGCGAAACGGGCGTGATCGACCTTGCGGCCGTCGTCTTCGCGGATCCATGTCTCGAATCCCCGTTCGCCTTCGGTGAGTACGAGCAGCCGCACGCCGGGCCGCAGGTTGTTGTATGTGGTGTCGTCGCCCGAGAAGCGGCCGTAGCCGAGACAGATTCCCCGGTCGGCCGCCAGATAGTCGATGTCGTGGTCGTGTCCCGCGAAGGTGGCCATGACGCTGCCCGTTTCGACGAGCGCGGCGAACATGCCCGGATTGAGCGCCCCGGGGCATTCGTCCTCGGCGGCGCGGCCGATCCGGCTGTTGTCGGGGTTCCGCCATGCCGCGGCGTATTCGGGCAGTGCGATATGGAAAAAGGCCAGCGCGGGCATCGGACGGCCGCCGTTGGCCGCCGTGCGGGCTTCGCAGCGCGTTCGCAGCCAGGCAATCTGCTCCTGCCGGAACCAGTCGTAGCCTTCGATGCCCGCCGTCTGCGATTCGGCGTGCGAATCGAGGCAGTAGAGCAGCAGGGCGGGCGCTCCGGAGTCGCGGCCCAGCACCTCCAGTTCGAGGTCGGACAGTTCGCCGGAGACGCCGGTCGTGTTGAGCGAATGTGGGCCGGACGCGGCGAGACGTCCGATCTCGGCGCGCGTGAGGTCCTGCTCGGCGTCGTGGTTGCCCAGCACCGTGCAATAGGGAATCCCGCGGCGTTCCATCGTGTCGAACAGGCGGCGCCACATCGTTTCGGCGGGGGCGCCCGTCACCACGTCGCCCGTGAAGACGACCAGATCGGGGCGTTCCCCGGCCAGGATACGGTCCAGCCGTGCGAAGGTCTTCCCGGCCTGCGCGAGTCTGCGGGGCGTGGAGGGATCGAGGTGCATGTCGGTAAACTGCGCGATTTTGAACGTTCGGTTTTCGCCGAAACGCAGTGTCGCGGGCTGTGCCTGCGCGGAGACGACGCTCCAGACGGCGGCGCAGGCCAAAACGATCGGTCGTTTCATGTTCGGGGAATGATTCGGGTTAATCGAGTTTCACTTCGCCGCTCTTTTCGACGTGCACGGTGCGGCTCTGTCCGTCGCCCCACAACACCGTGAGGTCGAAAGGCACGTCGGTCGATACGGTCACGGCGGGAACTTCCGAAGACGAGCCGCGGCGGCGGACCTTCAGGTCCACGACGCCGTTCGGACCGAACGGATACCGTTCGATACCGTGCGCCTCGGTGCGGGTGACGTCCCATTCGATCCGCCGTTCCGAGTAGTCGGACTTGATGCCCAGCACGTACTCGATGAAGACGGCGATGGGCGGCAGGCCGGTCCAGCCCACGAAGTCTTTCCGGGCCATGAATCCCGGTTCGGGCCGCTCCGGGGCGTAGTACTCCCAGAACGTTCCCGTCTTTTTCCATACCTCGAAGACCGAAGCGTAGTGATTCGCGGCGATTTCACGCGCCTGTGCGCGATAGCCCTTGCGCCAGAGTCCGTCGATGACCATGTAGTTCGTGCCGGGCCATACGCCGCCCTGCCAGTAGCGTCCGACGGGGTTGTACTTGGCGTGGTCGGCCGAGAGCGAGGGCACGCGGTGCGGGCGGGCGAACTCCGTGGTGTCGGAAAGGTGGGCCACCAGCCGGTTGAGGCGCTCCTTGTCCAGCGCATCGGTTTGCAGGGCCCAGTAGGCTCCGATGCCCTTCGTCGGGCAGAGCGATCCGTCGCCGTAGCGGTCGTGCAGGAATCCGTCCCGCTCGTCCCAGAGGTGTTCGTTGATGTAGCGTTTGAGCATCTTCATCTCCTCTTCCATCCATTCGATCTCCTGCCACCGTTCGATGTGGAATCCGATCTGGAGCAGCGACTCGTCCACGAGCATCTGTTGCAGGTTGGTGTCGAGCCATACCATGTGGCCGTGCGAAAAGATCGGGTTGTATTCGGGTTTCACGCGCGGCATGTTGTCCATGCCCGTGCCCCAGCCGCTCGACCAGTAGGTCCCGTCGGGCCACGTGCGGTTGAGCTTCCACCACTTCGCATAGCCGCACAGCGCGGGGAAGATGCGGTGCAGACGGTCGATGTCGCCGAACTGCCGGAAATAGGTCAGCTCGATCCACGGCAGCAGGTCGGGGCCCGTCGAGGTGGGGTCGTAGCGTTCGAAACAGTCGGAGCCGTCGGCGCGGATTTCGCGGCAGATGAAGCCGTCGGGGTGCTGTTTGGCGTAGAAGTTGTCCATCGACCGCTGGAAGGGGAAATAGCGGTATCCGTAGCGGGCGTAGAGCATCATGAAGGACATGTCCCACATGAAGATGTTGCCGTTGTAGGCCATGTCGAGGTAGGGAGAGACGAATCCCGATCCCTCCTGCGGCTGGCGGATGTTGCCCACGGCGATCCGCCAGGCGTGCCAGTACATTTCGATCTCCTTGTCGTGCCCTTCCCAATACGGGGCGGGCAGGATCCTGCGCGCCTCGTCGAACGGCCGGGGTTCGATGCGTTCGGGCGCGGCCGTGCGGTATTCGTTCTCGGCCACGAAGACCTCCTTTACGTAGGTGTTCTTGTAGGGCAGTTCGTAACGGCCCGACTTCAGCCCCTGGGCGGCGGTCTGGGCGGCGATGCAGAGCGACAGCAGCGTCGCTGCGACGGTTCGTTTCATGGCGTTGTCTGTTTATTCGGTCAGGGAACGGATGCGGCGGGCGATTTCCGTGTTGAGGTAGGTTCCGCAGAAACGGTCGGCGCCGGGGCCGTAGGCGAATACGGGCAGCATGACCGGCGTGTGGTCGTCGCTGACGTAGATGCCCGTGATGCGGCCGGTCTGCTCGTCTCCGTCGAGGAGCGTCAGTCCGCCCGTCTCGTGGTCGGCCGTCACGACGACGAGCGTCTCGCCGTTCGAGTCGGCGAATTTCAGCGCCTCGGCCACGGCCATGTCGAAGCTCAGCATCTCGATCACCGAGCCGGGCAGGCAGCGCGAGTGGCCGGCGTAGTCGATCTTCGCCCCTTCGACCATCAGGAAGAAGCCTCCGTCGCCCCGCTCCTGCAGTTTGTCGATCGCGGCGCGCGTGGCTTCGGCCAGCAGCGGGAGGTTGGCCTCCTCGGCCGCGGCCTCCATCCGTTCGTCGATGCAGATGACCTTGCCCTTCGCGTCGTTGATCCGGTCGATCGAACGGACGAAGCGGTAGTTCTTCGCAAGTTCCTTTTCCATGTCCAGGCCGTCGCCGCGTTCGGTGAACTGGCGGATGCCGCTGCCGCAGAGCAGATCGACCGGTGCGTCGAGCAGGCAGCGGGTCAGCTCGTCGGCGTTGTCGCGTTCGACCGAGTGGCCGTAGAAGGCTGCGGGCGTGGCGTCCGCGACGTTGCCGAGCGTCACGACGCCCACCGGAAGCCCCTTCTCCCGGAAATGGTCGCTCAGCGACGGATAGGGTTGGCCCTCCTCGCTCGTCGAGATGTGGCGGTTGGCATGCCGCTCGCCCGTGGCCAGGGCGCTGCCGCCGGCTGCCGAGTCGGTCGTGAAGTATCCCTTCGCGTTGTTGCGCTGAAGACCGATGTAGTTGAAGTTCATCAGCGTGAGACCCTTGTTGGCATAGGCCGCGGCCACGATCTGCGACAGGCCCATGCCGTCGCTGATCAGGAAGATCACGTTCCTGATGCGGCCCTCGCCGCCGTCGTTGAGGTACGTGGGGCGGTAGATGTCGATTCCCTTCGAGAGCCGGAGCTTGTCGTTCTGGAACCCGCGGAAGTCGTGCGTCGTCTTGTCCAGCCGTTCGGTCCCTGTCACGCCGGCGGCGGCCGTGCGGCGGTCGCCGATACGGAAGTTCTTGTTGCCGAAGTCGGCGAAGAAGGCGGCGCAGGCCTCCGGGTTGTCCGTGTTGATGTAGTCGATCCCCATGTCGTAGAAGGTGTAGTAAACCGTGACGCCTTCGGGCGCGTTCCAGAAACGGACGGGTTTGCCCATTGCGTGCGCCCGGTCGATCGCCTCTTGCAGCCGGGCCTTCTCCTCCGGGATGATCGACCCTTTGCCGTTCCATTGCGAGAAAGCCCGGAAATCTGCGCTCACGAGGGCGACGCGGGCCGCCTGCGCAGGCGTGTAGTCGGCGTCCCATGCGCCGTCGAAGCGGATGTATTCGGGATATTCGCCGAACTCCTCGGGGGCGGGTATTCGTCCCGTGGCGACGATCCTTACGGCTTCGGGGTTCGTCGCCGGATCGAACACCTCGGGGTGACGGCCGAGCAGGTCGGCGACGGCGCGCAGCGTCGGCCCGGTCTCCGACTTGAGCTCGATCATCAGTTGCAGATGCCGGTCGGAGTCGGCGAAGGCACGACCGCCGTTGCGGGCGAACAGCGTGGCGATCGGTTCGACGTAGAGCGCTTCGAAGGTCAGCGCCGGATTCGGCTCTTCGGGGTCGTGACCCACGAGGAGCTGCCCGTCGTGCAGGAAGACGTCGGCTTCGATCGACGAAACCTGTTGGGCATAGGCCTGATAGAACGGTACGCGGCGGGCGTAGTCGTTGTGCGAATGGATCAGCACGGGAGGCTGCGCGGCGGCGACCGTGCAGAACGGCAGCGCGGCGAGCAGCAGAACAAGGCGGAGATTCGGTTTCATTGCAGGTTGTTTTTAACGGTTGAATTCGAGTGTCGCGGCGACGGGCGCGTGGTCGGAGAGATACCCGCCGCCGAGCGTGTCGGGCAACACCTCGCAGCGCACGGCCCGGATGCCGCCGCCGATGAAGATGTAGTCCAGCAGCGGCCTTTCGGCTTCGGGAATCCGCCCGAAATCGGAGAAACTCCACGCCGGACCCGACCGCTCCGCGGCGGTGAGGCGTGCGTCGCGCAGGAATCCGTCTTCGCCGACATGCGCGATCACGGGCGAATCCGGCTCGGCGTTGAAGTCTCCCGTGAGGATCGCCGGGCGGTCGCCGCGCAGCGAGTCGATGCGCTGCCGGAGCAGTGCGACGCCTTCGCGGCGGGCCGTTTCGCCTTCGTGGTCGAGGTGCGTGTTGATGAAGAGGAATTCCCGGCCGTCGCTGCCGCGCCGCAGCACGACCCACGTGGCCAGCCGTTCGCAGGCGCCGTCCCATCCCTTCGACCCGGCGCGTCCGGGTTCCTCGCTCAGCCAGAACGTGCCCGAGTCGAGCAGGTCGAACGTCCCGTCGCGGAAGAACACCGCGTTGAACTCGCCCGCGCGGACGCCGTCTTCGCGGCCCACGCCGACGGCCCGGTAGTCGGGCAGCGCCGCGCGGAGGTCGTCGAACTGGTTGGCCAGCAGCTCCTGTGTTCCGAGCAGGTCGGGTTTCCGGGTACGGATCAGTCCGGCGATGCGTTCGCGGCGGAAGCGCCAGTTGTCCGGACCGTCTTCGGGATTGTCGTAACGCATGTTGAGCGTCATGACGCCGAGCGGCCGCGGTTCGGAGTCGCCGCAGGCGGTCGCGGCGCCGAGGGCCAGTAGCAGGAGAAGTCGTTTCATGGCAGGCTGTTTTTCATTCGACGTAAAGATTTCCGGCGGGAATCGGGGCGAACTCCTTTTCACCGGGCGCTTTCCAGCTCCACGAGAGTTCCTGTCCCTCGTAGTCCTCGAAATAACGCAGCTCGAAGGCGTGCAGTCCCGCTTCGAGCGCCACGCGGCCGGTCGCCGTGACCGAGGCGTGCGAGCCGTCGTTGTCCACGACCTTGCGGCCGTCGATCAGCAGCACGCTGCCGTCGTCGCTCTTGGTGGCGAACTCCCAGATTCCGCGACGCGGAATCCGGATCAGCCCTTCGAACAGATAGGCGAAATGGTCTTCCTGCGGGGCGCCGGCGATCGAAGGTTCGGGCATGACGCCGGTAGCGGTCCGACGGCCTCCGGGAATGTCGGCCGTGCGGGCGAACCGCCCTTCGTAATATGTGTACCGCACGCCCTGTGTCGCGGCCTCGGTGGCTGCGGGCGGCAGGAAACGGGCCTTTTCGGCGCGGAGCGTCAGCGTGTGGCTGGGCGCGGCTCCCGCTTTGAAGCCTTTGGCGCGGAGCGTCAGCGAACGTTCCACGCGCACCGGTTCGGTGTAGCGGGGCGACTGCGGTCCGGGCTCCGAGCCGTCGAGCGTGTAGCGGATTTCGGCTCCGGGGGTGGTCGTCGCCAGTGTGATCTCGACCGGCTCGGTGAACAGGTGCGCGGATTGCGTCGTGTAGGGGATCGAAACGACCTCGCCCCGGGTCAGCGAATAGGGGCGGGCGTCGGGGGACGTGCCCCGGTCGAAGTCCGGTTCGGGACGGAGCGCGAAGTGCAGCTCGCCGCCCCGTATGAGCTGTTCGTAGGTGAGGACGTTCGTCTCCACGGGTTCGCCGTCGAGCGTCACGGAGCCGATGTAGCGGTTCCGCTGCGGATCGTTGGCCGTGACGGTCAGCGTCCGTCCGCCGGAGAGCCGCACCACGGCGCGCTCGAACAACGGTGCGGTGAGCGCGAACTCGTTCGACCCGGGGCAGACGGGGTAGAACCCCAGCGAGGAGAAGATATACCAGGCCGACATTTGGCCGCAGTCCTCGTTGCCGACGATGCCCTCGGGCGTCGGGGCATACATTTCGTCGAGCAGGCGCCGCGTCAGCTCCTGCGTCCGCCACGGCATTCCGACATAGTTGTAGAGGTAGGCCATGTGGTGACTCGGTTCGTTGCCGTGGGCATACTGGCCCATGAGTCCCGTGACGTCGGCCACGTCGAGCCGCATTTCGTCCGAGGTGAGCGTAAAGAGCCGGTCGAGCTCGCGTACGAACGCTTCGCGCCCGCCGAACAGTTGTTCGAGGCCGTTCACGTCGTGCGGTGCGAAGAAGCGGTAGTGCCACGGCGTAGCTTCGGTGTAGTCGCGTCCCGTGGCGAACTCCTCGAAAGGCGTCGTCCAGCCGCCGTCGGACCGCCGTCCCCGGAAGAAGCGTGTCGAACCGTCGAACACGTTCACGTAGTTGAGCGCCCGGCGGTAGTACGCTTCGGCCGTTCCGTCGCGGCCCAGCGCTTCGGCCATGCGGGCGATCGTCCAGTCGTCGTAGGCGTATTCGAGGGTGCAGGAGACCGATTCGCGCCTGATGTTCGAGGGGATGAATCCCGTGGCCACGTAGTAGTCGGAACCCTTCTTGTTGCGGTTCGACGAGCGGATCATGGCCTCGAGCGCATGTTCGGCGTCGAAGCCGCGGATGCCCTTCAGGTAGGCGTCGGCGATGACCGACACGGCGTGATAGCCGATCATCGTGCCCGTTTCGCCCGAGGCGAGAGGCCAAATGGGCAGTTCTCCCGTGGCGTCGTACATGTCGAGCATACTGAAGATCATGTCGTTTACGAGCGTGGTGTCGATGAGCGTCTGCAACGGATGCCATGCGCGGAAGGTGTCCCACAGCGAGAAGGTGGAGTAGTAGGCGCGCCCTTCGGGGACCCGGGCGATCGTTCCGTCGTGCCGGCGGTATTGCCCGTTGGCATCGCTCATCAGGTTGGGCGTCAGGCAGGCGTGGTATTGCGCCGTGCGGAACACGGTGCGTTCGTCGCGCGTGCCGCCTTCGACGGAGATGCGTCCCAGGGCTTCCCGCCACGACGCTTCGGCGCGGGTGCGCACGGCGTCGAAGTCGAGCTCGGGAACCTCTGCGAGGCTGTTTTCGCGGGCGTTCTCCGCGCTGACCGACGAAAGGCCGACGGCTGCCGTGAGGTGCTCCGTGCCGGGGGCGAACGTCAGCACCGCCTGCCTGCCGCCGAGCAGCTCGACGTCGGTGAACGGCTCGGAGAACCGGGCCCAGAAATAGACGTACCGGTCGGCGACCCATCCTTGCGAGCGGCGCATTCCGGAGAGTTCGGCGGGACCCGTCCGGCGCAGTTCGCTCCGGTCGATCCGCGCTTCGGCGATCGTGTGCGTCAGGTCCACGATGACGCGCCGCGGCCCGTCGCCGCGGAACGTATATCGGTGTACGCCCGTGCGGGGCGAGGCCGTCAGTTCGACCGTCAGCCGTTCGTCGGGCAGCTCGACGCGGTAGTAGCCGCACGAAGCCTGTTCGCCGTCGTGCGAGAAACGGTAGGGCTGCGGCCGGTACAGGCTGTCGCGCGCCACCTCCGCGCGGAGGGTGGGGTGGAAGAGGATGTCGGCCAGATCGGCGCATCCCGTGCCGCTGAGGTGGGTGTGCGAGAAGCCGTCGATCGTCGTGTCGTCGTAGTGGTAGCCCGCGCAGGCGTCCCAGTCGCCCGCCCGCGTGTCGGGACTGAGCTGCACCATGCCGAAAGGCGTGGCGGCGCCGGGATAGGTGTGGCCGTGGAAACCCGTGCCGATGAACGGATCGACGTATCCGATCGGGTCGGAGGGCTGCGTGCAGGCGGTGCCGGCGCAGGCCAGCAGCATGCAGGTGAGGTTTCGTATCATGGTCGTCAAGGTCGGTTTCGTTTCGGTTTTCACAAAAGTAGCGTGCCTTCCGGAGTCGGATGGCGGCGATTTGCGTATTTGATTCCTCGCATCGCGCAAAAGCGGTTTCCGGCGTGCAGCCGGGAATTCGGATGACAAAAAACGACCGTGCCGCGGAAAAATTTCCGGAAAAAGAGTATCTTTATCCCGGAAAAATATTCCGGAATGGCACGTATCCTCTTTCTGACCGACTTCTCGGAAGCCTACGCGCGCAATCTGCTGCTCGGGATCGCCCGTTATGCCCGCAATGCCGGGCAGGCGTGGAGCCTCTGCCGGCTGCCGCTGTCGATCCGCGACAAGTTCGGCATCGGCGCCGTGCTCGAGCTGGCCGGCAGGATGCGCGCCGACGCCGTGATCGGACAGTTTTACAATACGGACAATGTGGAGCTGTTCGCGCAGAGGGGCATCATCACCGTCGCGCAGGATTTCGAGGCGCGCTTCCCGAACATACCCAACATTACCGGACCGCATTTCCTGGCCGGAAAGATGGGGGCGGAGTATTTCCTCAAGAAGGGATTCCGGCACTTCGCGTTCTACGGTATGCGCGACGTCGTGTGGTCCGACGAGCGGTTGCAGGGGTTCCGCGAGACGGTGCGTGCGGCGAACCCCGGATTCAGTTTTTCTGCCCTGGACAAAAGCTCCCGGAACGAGTTGTGGAACTACGATCCCGTGCAGTTGGTGGCCTGGCTGCGTGCGTTGCCGAAACCGGTCGCTGTCATGGCCTGCGACGACAACCACGCCTATCATATCACCGAAGCCTGCCAGCAGCGCGAGGGGGGGGGGAAATTGCGCATTCCGGACGATATCGCGGTGCTCGGCGTGGACAACGACGAGACGATCTGCCGCCTGTCGGAGCCGAATCTCTCGTCGCTGAACCAGAATATCGAGCAGGGCGGCTACGACGTCGCGCAGCTGATCGACCGGATCATCCGCGACCCGGCGACGCCGCGCGAGGATGTGATGGTCATGCCGACGCACATCGTGACGCGCCAGTCCACGGACATTTACGCCAACGGCGACCAGCATATCGCCGAAGTGCTGAAATACATTCACGAAAATATCCGGGAGAAGATTTCGGTCGATGAGCTGGTGGCGCTGGTTCCGCTCTCGCGCCGCCTGCTGGAGACGCGTTTCAAGAAGAGCATGGGGACTTCGATCTACGACTACATCATCCAGACCCGCATCGAGAAGGTCGCCCAGTTCCTGTGCGAGGGAATGAGCGTGTCGGAGGCCGCCCTCGAACTGGGCTTCTCCGACATCAAGAACCTTTCGCGCATGTTCCGCCAGTTGCGCGGCATGACTCCTTCGGAATACCGCAGGCACGTGCTTCATCCCGAACGCTGATTCCGCCCTCCGGTGCGGCGGCGGTTCGCGGAACCGTGCGGCATGCGGATCGTCCGGCGCCGGACGTGCGGTGCTTCCGTGTCGTCGGCAGCGGGGACGCACCGGTCCGTGCACCGCCTTTCGGAGAAGGCGGTGCGATCTTTTCGCCCGTTTTGTTCGAATGTCGTTCGTTTTTTGTACCTTTACCCCCGCTTCGCCGCGGTGTCCGTCCGTGGAAAGGCCCGGAAAACGGCCTCCCGGAGGAGACTCGGGCGGCGAAGCCGATTTTTTTGAACTAAACGAAAATTACGATGGCTTACAACTTACTGAAAGGAAAGAAAGGATTGATTTTCGGCGCGCTCAACGAGCAGTCGATCGCCTGGAAGGTGGCGGAACGCGCCGTGGAGGAGGGTGCCGAGATCGTCCTCACGAATACCGCCGTGTCGATCCGCATGGGAACGATCGGCCGGCTGGCCGAGAAGTGCCGTACGATCGTCGTGCCGGCCGACGCCACGAACGTGGAGGATCTGGAGAACCTGATGGACAGGACGATGGAGCATTTCGGCGGCAAGTTCGACTTCATGCTCCACTCGATCGGCATGTCGCCCAACGTCCGCAAGGGCCGCACCTACGACGATCTGGATTACGACTACCTCTCCAAGACGCTCGACATTTCGGCCATCTCGTTCCACAAGGCCATCCAGGTGGCCCGCAAGAAGGACGCCATCAACGACTGGGGTTCGATCGTGGCGCTCTCGTATATCGCCGCGCAGCGCACGCTCTACGGTTACAACGACATGGCCGACGCCAAGGCCCTGCTGGAGTCGATCGCCCGCAGCTTCGGCTATATCTACGGCCGGGAGAAGCACGTGCGCATCAACACCGTCTCGCAGTCGCCGACGCAGACCACGGCCGGCAGCGGCGTGCTGGGGCTGGGCGACCTGATGTCGTTCGCCGAGAACATGTCGCCGCTGGGCAACGCCTCGGCCGAGGATTGCGCCGACTACGTGCTGACGCTCTTCTCGGACCTCACGCGCAAGGTGACGATGCAGAACCTCTACCACGACGGAGGATTCTCGTCGATGGGCATGTCGCGCCGCGCGATGAAGACCTACGAGAAGGGCATGCGGTTCGACGACGTGCACCAGAACCAATACCCCTTCGGAAAGGAGGAGACGAAATAGTTTCCGGAGCGGGAAGACGTTCCGGGGAAGTCGCTTTCCCGGAAGACAGGATGAAAAAACGGAGGCTCAAGCCTCCGTTTTTTCATGTCATGGCCGCTTCATGTCGGGGCGGATGTGCCGGCATGCGCGGACGGGCGGGGGATGCCGCCGTGCGGCAGGGGCTTCTGCCGGGGCATTCCGCCCGGTCTGGGTTCAGTACTGGTGTCCGTCGCCGCGGATTTCGTCGCGGGTGATCGGACGGCGGTTCAGCGCGCGCCAGGCATACCAGATATAGGCCGCCACGAAGGGCACGAAGAGCGACACCCAGGCCATCGTGCGGAGCGTGAAGAGGCTCGACGAGGAGTTGCGGATCGTCAGCGACGACTGCATGTCCGCCAGCGAAGGGTAGTAGGCCGTATCGTTCCAGCCGGCGGCGAGCAGCAGAGCCAGCACCGCGAGGATCGTCCCCGAACCGCCGAACCAGACGGCCCGCCGGTTGCCCCGCCAGCCTGTGTAGATGCTCCAGAGCACGAGCAGGACACCGGCGAGCAGCGCGGCGGCGACATAGGGCATCGCGGTGAGGTTGTGCAGGTATTTGTACTCCTCGACCCGGATTGCGCCCGTCGCGGGGTCCGCCGTCAGACCGTCGGCGACGAGCAGCGCCGCGAGCCATCCGACGAAGCATCCGACGAAACCCGGGGTCATGACGGCGATCCGGCGGCGGCAGCGCGCGGCGATCGTCTCGTCGTCGATGCTGTTCATCAGATACTGGCAGGCGAGCAGCTGCGCGAGCAGCGTCACGGCCAGGCCCAGCAGCCAGTTGCGGATGTCGGCGACGGCCTCCAGGCCGTGCCACGGGGTAGTCCATTGCGAGATGACCGCCTCGCCGCCCGTTCCGGCCAGGTTGAGCCGGTCCACGGTGAAGTTCGCTCCCGTGAAGAGCGTCGAGACGGCCATGCCCAGCAGCAGCGGGCCGAGCAGGCCGTTGATGAGCAGGAAGGCGTTGTAGGTCCTCTCGCCGAAGACGTTCGCGGGCTTGCGTCGGTATTCGTAGGCCACGGCCTGGATGACGAAGCAGAGCAGAATGGCCGTCCAGACGTAGGCCGCGCCGCCGAACGACGTGGAGTAGAAGAGCGGGAACGAGGCGAAGAAGGCGCCGCCGAAGGTGACGAGCGTCGTGAAGGTGAACTCCCATTTGCGTCCCAGCGCATTGACGATCATGTTGCGCTCCTCGTCCGTGCGCCCGAGGTCGTAGAGCATGGCCTGTCCGCCCTGTACGAAGAGCAGGAAGACCAGAAGGGCGCCCAGCAGCGAGATGATGAGCCACCAATAGTGTTGCAGCAGAGTCAGCGTGTCCATGGCTTATTCGTTTTTGGGTCCGATTTTGATTTGGCGGAACATGATGCTCAGTTCGGCGACGAGCAGTGCCGTGAAGAGCGCCAGGAAGAGGAAGAAGGTCGTGGCGACCGAGCCGCTCGGAATCTTCGAGGCGGCGACACCCACGGGCATCAGGTCCTGAATGGCCCAGGGCTGGCGTCCGGCTTCGGCGACGATCCACCCCGTCTGCGAGGCCAGGTAGGCCAGCGGCACGCACCACACGGCCGTGTGCAGCAGCCAGCGCTTCGCGGCCAGGCGGTCGCGGCGGTTGTACCACCAGACGAGGCCCAGAACGAGTATGAAGAGACACCCCGCGCCGACCATCACGCGGAACGAGTAGAAGAGCAGCGGCACGTTCGGGACGAGCTGCTGCGGGCTTTCCAGATAGCCGTAGCCGAAGTAGGCGAAGTACTCGCGCAGGAAGTGTCCGCCCTGCGGCGTCGAGCGGTCGAACAGCGCCTCGATCTGCCGCATCGTCCCCTCGTCGCCCTCGTCGCGCGCCCGGCGGTAGCGGTCGAGCGTGGCGATGACGGCGTGCCCGCGGGCGATCTTCTCCTCGGCCGAGAGAATGCCCCGCTCGGGGTTGCCCTCCACCAGGTCGTTGATGCCCGGCACGAAGGCGTCGGCGTCGCGGAAGCTCATGATCGAGAGCAGCTTCGGAATGTCGATCTTGAAATAGAAGGCTTCGTCGCCCGACGCGTGCCCGGCCTGGGGGCGCAGCAGTCCGACGGCCGTGAGCGGCGCTCCCTCCCGTCCGTCGTAGAGCGCCTCCATGGCAGCCAGCTTCATCGGCTGCGTGCGGGCCGCGATGGCGCCCGAGCGGTCGCCGGTCCAGGCCGTGGCCAGGGCCGATACGAGCCCGAAGAGCGAGGCGATGGCGATGCTTTTGGAAGCCATGCGCTTCTCGCGGCCCCGGAGCAGGTACCATGCCGAAACGCCCACGACGAAGAGCGCCGCGAGGGTGAACGACGAGGTGACCGTGTGCAGGAACTTATTGACCGCCACGGGCGAGAGGGCCACGGCCGAGAACGAACTCATCTCGTTGCGGACCGTTTCGAGGTTGAAGTCGCAGCCCACGGGGTGCTGCATCCAGGCATTGGCCACCAGAATCCACCAGGCCGAGAGGTTGGCGCCGATGGCCGTGAGCCACGTGGCGGCGAGGTGGAAGCGTTTGGAGACCTTGTCCCAGCCGAAGAACATGACGGCGATGAAGGTGCTCTCCATGAAGAAGGCCAGAATGCCCTCGATGGCCAGCGGTGCGCCGAAGATGTCGCCCACGAAGTGCGAATAGTTCGACCAGTTGGTGCCGAATTCGAATTCGAGGATGATGCCCGTGGCTACGCCGATGGCGAAATTGATGCCGAACAGGCGCATCCAGAATCGGGTCGTGCGGCGCCAGAACGCGTCGCCCGTGCGGACGTAGAGGGTCTCCATGACGGCGATGAGGAATCCCAGTCCGAGCGTCAGCGGCACGAAGAGCCAGTGGTAGATGGCCGTCAGGGCGAATTGCGCCCGCGACCAATCGACGGTCGATAGGTAGTCGGTAATCATAGCGTTATTTTTCGGGAATCAGATTTTCCAGCACATGATCGGCGCGTTCGCGGGAGTCCATTCCGGCGAGCAGGTCGGGAAAGAAGAAGAGGCGCAGCACGGCGAAGAGGATGAAGAGCTTCACGAGGATAATGGCCCAGAGCGTGCGCCCCAGGGTCATCGAGCGGAACCCGTCGATATAGAATCGGGCTATTTTGCGGAGCGTCTGCATCGTTTCCGGTCGTTTCGTCTCCAAAGATAGTGTTTTTTTCGTACTTTTGCACCTCCGGAGCGAAATCCGGCTGTTATTGAATCGGAAAATCCAATGAATGCGAAACGAACGGAAGAACGGCTGCCTTCGCCGTGGGTGTCGGCCGTCCCGCTGGCGGTGCTCACGGTGCTGCTGTACGTCGTGATCCGCTGCTTCGGCGGCGACGCCATCAACGGCGGCAGCCAGATCGCGCTGCTCTCGGCCGCATCGGTCTGCGTGATGCTCTCCATCGGAATCTACCGCTGCCGGTGGGCCGTTTTGGAGGAGGCCATCATCGACAACATCCGCGCCTCGGCCTCGGCCATCCTCATCCTGCTGCTCATCGGCGCCATCGCCGGGTCGTGGATGGTCAGCGGCGTCGTGCCGACGCTCATCTGCTACGGCCTGCACATCCTTCATCCTTCGTTCTTTCTGGTGGCCTCGTGCCTCATCTGCGCCGGCGTGTCGCTGATGACCGGCAGCTCGTGGACCACGATCGCCACCATCGGCGTGGCGCTCATGGGCATCGGGCAGGCGATGGGCTTTCCCGAGGGATGGGTCGCCGGAGCGATCATCTCGGGGGCCTATTTCGGCGACAAGATCTCGCTGCTCTCCGATACGACGGTGCTGGCCTCCTCGACGGTTGGCGTCCCGGTCTTCACGCACATCCGCTACATGCTCTACACCACCGTGCCGTCGATGCTCGTGGCGCTCGCGGTCTTCGCCGTGGCGGGACTGTGGCTCGACCACGGCACGGCGGAACAGACGGTGCTTTACGCCGATGCGCTCCGTGCGACGTTCCGCATCTCGCCGTGGCTGCTTCTCGTGCCGCTGGCCACGGGGCTGCTCATCGCGCGCAAGCTCCCGGCGATCGTGACGCTCTTCGCCGCGGCGGTCTTCGCCTGCGTGGCGATGCTCGCGGCGCAGCCGGGGCTGGTGGCGCAGGTGGCGGGCGTCGCGGAGACCGACTTCCTCTCCGGATTCAAGGGGGTGCTGATGACCCTCTTCGGCCCGACGTCGCTCGCTACGGGCTCGCCCGTGCTGGACGAGCTGGTTGCGACGCGCGGCATGGCCGGAATGCTCAACACCGTGTGGCTCATCATCTGCGCCATGTGCTTCGGCGGCGTGATGACCGGCAGCGGCATGCTGCGCTCGCTCACGGCGATCTTCCTGCGGTTCGTGCGCCGCACCTTCCCGGCCGTGGCCTCGACCGTCGGCGCGGGCATCTTCTTCAACCTCTGCACGGCCGACCAGTACATCTCGATCATCCTCTCGGGGCGTCTTTTCCGCGAACTCTACGCACGGCGCGGGCTGGAGGAACGGCTGCTGAGCCGTTCGGTGGAGGATTCGGCCACGGTGTGCTCGGTGCTCGTCCCGTGGAACTCGTGCGGCATGACGCAGGCCACGGTGCTCGGCGTCTCGACCTTCGTCTATATGCCCTACTGCGTCTTCAACCTCGTCAGCCCGCTCATGTCGCTGATAGTGGCCGCCGCAGGGTGGAAAATCCGGAAAAACAACAATCCCGTGCGATGAATACGAAACTGGTTATCTTCGATCTCGACGGCACGCTGCTCGATACGATCGGCGACCTGGCCGTCGCCTGCAACGCCGTGCTGGCCCTTCGCGGGCTGCCGCAGCACTCCTACGGGGAGTACTGTCGTTTCGTGGGAAACGGCATCATGCGGCTCGTCGAGCGGGCCCTGCCCGAAGAGCTGCGCACCCCCGAAAACGTGGCGCTCGTGCGGGCCGACTTCGTGCGTTACTATACGGAGCATATCGACCGCCATACGAAACCCTATGCCGGCATTCCGGAGCTCGTGGAGGAGCTTCGGCGGCGCAGGGTGCGGCTGGCCGTGGCCTCGAACAAATTCCAGGCCGGGACCGAAAAGCTCGTCGGGCTGTTCTTTCCTTCGGTGCCGTTCGCCGCGGTCCTCGGACAGCGCGCGGGAGTGCCGCTCAAGCCCTCGCCGGCGGTGGTGGAGGAGATTCTCGCCCGCACCGGTACGCCGCGCGGGGAGGTGCTCTACGTAGGCGATTCGGGCGTGGACATGGAGACCGCGGCGGCGGCCGGCGTGCGTTCGGTTGGCGTGACGTGGGGATTCCGGGCCCGGCAGGAACTCGTGGAGGCCGGGGCGCAGCATCTCGTGGACCGTCCGGAGGAGATTCTCGCGCTGTTGTAGCGGGGCGGTTCCGGCGGCGGATTTCCGGCGGCCCGCGGCGGTTTCCGGACGGATTATGCCTGTCCGGGAAAAATACCCCCGATCGTGTTCCCTATTGGCTGCATCGCGCGGCATGAAAGGGTGCGGACGGGATCGGGAGGCGACGGAACGGCGGCTGTTGGAGCGGTCGGGGAGCCGGTGCGCGAGGCGGGCTTCGAGCAGGCCGGAGTGAAGGCCGCCGCGGCGCGGGCGCGGCTCCGGTCCGTCAGTTGCAGTAGGCCTTCACGTCGGCGGCGGTGATGCGCCCGTCGGAGAGGATGAGCAGCCGCTCGACGACGTTGCGCAGTTCGCGGACGTTGCCGCTCCACGGCATCGCCTGCAGGGCGGCGACCGCCTCGGGGTCGATGGGTTTGGGCGCCAGTCCGTATTCGGCCGATATGAGGCGGATGAAGTGGTCCGTGAGCAGCGGAATGTCCGCGGCGTGTTCGCGCAGCGCGGGGACCCGTACGACGATGACGCCGATGCGGTGGTAGAGGTCCTCGCGGAAGTTGCCCCGGCGGATCTCCTCGCGGAGGTCCTTGTTCGTCGCGGCCACCACGCGCACGTCCACCTCGATGTCCTTGTCGCTGCCCACGCGGCTGATGCGCCGCTCCTGCAGGGCACGCAGCACCTTGGCCTGCGCCGCAGGCGACATGTCGCCGATTTCGTCCATGAAGAGCGTGCCGCCGTCGGCCTGTTCGAATTTGCCCTTGCGCTGTTTGATGGCCGATGTGAAGGCGCCGCGCTCGTGGCCGAACAGCTCGCTTTCGATCAGTTCCGAAGGGATGGCCGCGCAGTTCACCTCGACGAACGGTCCCGCGGCGCGGGCGCTTCCGGCGTGGAGGCGGCGCGCCACCAGCTCCTTGCCCGTGCCGTTTTCGCCCGTGATCAGTACGCGCGCCTCCGACGGGGCGACGCGGTCGATCAGCCGGCGGACGCGGTCGATCTCGGGCGAGTCGCCGATGATCGGCTCGGCCTGCGCGGGACGTGCGCGGCGGCTGCGGCGCACGCCCGGCGCTGCCGTCGGGGCGGCGGGCGCCGCGACAGCGGGCGGGTTCTCGATCGTCCGCTGAATGGATTGCAGCAGGTGGTTCATGTCGATGGGCTTGGTGAGGAAATCCTGCGCTCCGTTGCGGACGGCCCGCACGGCCGAGTCGATCGACGTCTCGGTCGAAAGGGCGATGAAGGGTATGCCGGCATCCGGAACTTTGCATGCTGTGTCGGAGAGGATCACGTCGAAGGGGATCTTCGCGCACATGTCCGACGCCTCCTTTTCGTTTTCGGTGGCCTCGGTCGAGAAACCTTCGTATTCGAGCCGCTCGCGCAGAATGTTTCGCACGCTTTTTGATTGATCCAGAATTAAAACTTTTGCCATAGCTTATATTTGAAAAAAATTATCTACTTTTGTCCCAAAGTTAAGGTTTTCCGCGCCGTTGGACGAATCCGGCAGGACCGGACGGCGCGGGCGGAAAGCAGCTCGAAACGTCTTGATAAGGTCTATCGCGAAGGCCCGGCCGGAGGCTCCGGCGGACCGAACGGGACAGTGTGCGGGACCGAAACAGCAATATGAAGAAGAATTACAATTACACGCGACGCAAGTTGTACCTGCCCGAATACGGGCGCCATATCCAGGAGATGATCGACTCGCTGCTGGAGATAGAGGACCGGCGCGAACGCAACCGTCAGGCGCGGGCCGTCATCGCCGTCATGGGCAACCTGAACCCGCTGCTGCGCGACACGGCGGACTTCACCCACAAACTCTGGGACCATCTGTTCATCATGTCTGATTTCCAGTTGGATGTGGACAGCCCCTACCCGCGTCCCTCGCGGCAGGAACTGACCGTTTCGCCCCGTCCGATGGCCTATACGCAGGGGCGGATCGCCTACAAGCATTACGGCAAATACGTCGAGCGGATGATCCGGTCGCTGGCCGGGTGTCCCGACGGGCGGGCCGTGGCCGGAGCGGTGGACAATCTGGCCCGCTACATGCGTGCCAAGAGCTACGAATACAATCAGGAGCATCCCAACAACGAAGTGATCGTAAAGGACATCAAGCACATGTCCGGGGGAGCCATCGAAATCGACGAAGCGGCCATAAACAACCTCCGAAGCGACTATAAACAGCACTTTTCGGCGCGTCCCCAGAAGGGCGCGCAGCAGGGCCGGCAGCCTTACCAGCAGCGGCGGCAGCAGCAGAACCGCCAGCAGCAGCACGGACGCAGTTTCCCCAAGAACGGCTCCGCGCACCGCAGTCCGTCGAAATGATCCGCCGCTCCCGCCGGGATGCGGGGAGGCGGAGCGGAGTTGCCGTCCGGGGCGCGATGCCCCGGGGCGGAACGGAGTTTGCGTCCGGCGTGAGCGGATCCTTTGGTCCCTTTTGCGGGCGCGAATAAATTTTTGGCACTTCCCGCGCTTTGTATTATCTTTGTGTTCGTCAAATGCGAAAACGACCATTCATGAGCAGAGAAACGTTTGTCGTCCTGTGCGCTGCGGCTGCCGCCATGTGCGGCTGCCAGTCTTCGAAAGTGAAAATTTCGGGCCGCATCGTCGGCACGGAGCCCCGCAATATCTATCTGGAGGAGGTCACGCCGCTCCGGCAGACGATCGTCGATTCGACGGTGCTCGCCGCCGACGGCAGCTACCTGTTCCGGCTCCGCGACATCGCCGCATCGCCCTCCCTCTACAATGTGGTGTACGACAACGAGCGGATTCCGCTGCTCGTGGAGGGCGGCGACCGTGTGACGGTGAACTCCGCGGGAAGCGTCGTGCGCAACTATACGGTCGAGGGGTCGGCCGAGTCGGAGCTGCTGCGCGAGTTCTACCAGGCCTTCGTCGTCGGCGCGCAGCATCTGGACGAAATCGCCTCTCGCTTCGCCGAGCCGAATCTTTCGGAAGAACGGCACCGGGAGTTGATGAAGGAGTACACGGACGAGTATTTCCGTATCCGCCGCGAGCAGTTGCGCTTCATCGTCGAGAACAAGTCTTCGCTGGCGGCGGTCTATGCGCTCTATCAGCGTCTGCCGGGCGACAGCTACCTGTTCAACGGCGACGGGGACGTGGTTTACTACCGTACGGTGGCCGAAGCCGTGGCCGAACGCTATCCCGGCTCGCCCTACGTCGGGGCGTTGCAGGCCGAGGTGGCGCGTATGGACGCGCAGGCCGGGCTGGCCTCGAAGGTGAGCGAGCTGAACTACCCCGATCTGGAACTGACCGACATGTACGGAGAGAAGGTCCGCCTCTCGAAGGTGGCCGAGGGAAAGGTCGTGCTGCTGGACTTCTGGTCGGCCGAGCTGGGCACGAGCAATGCGCTCAACGCCGACCTGAAGGAGCTGTACGCGAAATACGCCGGCCGCGGGTTCGAGGTCTATCAGGTGGGTATCGACACGTCGAAACCGCTGTGGATCACGGCTGTTCAGGAACAGCAACTGCCGTGGAAGTCGGTCACCGACCTGCGCGGGCGCGCCTCGTCGGCCCTGGTGGTCTATAACGTGCAGCGCATTCCGGCCAATTTCCTCATCGACCGCGAGGGAACGATCGTCGGAAAGAACCTCTACGGCCGGAGCCTCGAGGAGAAACTCGAACAGTTGCTTCCGTAGCCGAATGTACTACTTCGCCTCGGACATACACCTCGGCGCCGGCGATCCGGAGACGGCGCGGCGCACGGAGCGGCGTTTCGTCGCATGGCTCGACGCCGCGGGGCGCGATGCGGAGGCGATCTTTCTTCTGGGCGACATCTTCGACTTCTGGTTCGAATACCGCCGCGTGGTTCCCAAAGGCTTCGTGCGGACGCTCGGCAAGCTGGCCGAACTCACGGACCGGGGCGTGCGCGTGGTCTTTTTCACGGGCAACCACGATATGTGGGTGGGCGACTACCTCGCGCGTGAATGCGGCGTGGAAATCCACACCGCGCCGCAGGAGGTGACGCTCGCCGGACAGCGGCTCTTCCTGGCCCACGGCGACAACATGCGCATCGAAGGGCAGCCGGCGCTGCGCCTGCTCAACACGGTGTTCCGGTCGCGGACGCTGCGGCGGCTCTTCGCCTGGGGCGTGCATCCCGATCTGGCGATGAAGTTCGGCCGCTGGTGGAGCGGCAAGTCGCGCAAGCGGCACAACGACGCCGACCGTCGGGCCGCCGAGACGGGTTGCGGAGGAGGTTTCGACGCCTCGCTCACCGAACCGCTCATCGACTATGCCCGCGACTATGCCCGCACGCACGCCGTGGATCATTTCCTCTTCGGACACATGCACTTCGCCCGCGACTACCGCGAGGGGGCGCTGCACACGGTGCATCTGGGCTGCTGGGAGAAGAACCCCTCCTACGCCGTGCTGGACGACGGAGGACGTCTGACGCTCAAAACGCTCGAACCATGAAACAATACCTCGACCTGCTGCGCCGCATCCGGACGGAGGGCGTCGTGCGCGGCGACCGCACGGGAACCGGCACGATGGGGGTCTTCGGACACCAGATGCGCTTCGATCTGGAGGAGGGCTTTCCGCTGCTGACCACCAAGCGGGTCTTCCTCAAGGGGGTGATCCACGAGTTGCTGTGGTTCCTCGCCGGAGACACCAATATAAAATACCTCGTCGAAAACGGCGTCCACATCTGGGACAACGACGCCTACCGCTACTATAACGAACTTTGCGCCCGTTGCGGCGTGCGCCCCGTGCCGCGCGAGGAGTTCCTCGCCTCGGCGGGCGGCCCGTCGCCGATCGAAGGCTACCGTTACGGCGATCTGAACCATGTCTATGGCTACCAGTGGCGGTCGTGGCCCCGGCCCGGCGGGGGCGCGGTGGACCAGATCGAGCAGGTGGTGGAGACGATCCGCCGCAACCCCGAGTCGCGGCGGCTGCTGGTCTCGGCGTGGAACGTCGCGGAGATCGGCGAGATGGCCCTGCCGCCGTGCCACGTGCTGTTCCAGTTCTATGTGGCTGGGGGGCGGCTGTCGTGCCAGTTGTACCAGCGCAGCGCCGACACGTTTCTCGGAGTGCCCTTCAATATCGCCTCCTATGCCCTGCTGACGATGATGACGGCGCAGGTCTGCGGCCTCCGGCCCGGAGAGTTCGTCCATACGCTCGGTGACGCGCACCTCTACCTGAACCATCTGGAGCAGGCCGACGAGCAGCTCGCGCGCACGCCGCGCCCGCTGCCCGCGATGCGGCTCAACCCCGCGGTGCGCTCCCTCGGGGCGTTCCGTTACGGAGATTTCACGCTCGAAGGCTACGATCCCTGGCCGGCGATCAAGGCCCCCATGTCGTTCTGACCAAAAAAACGATTCCCATGCTTTCCCTTATCGCTGCCGTCGCCGAGAACGGTGTGATCGGCGACAAAAACGCCCTGCTGTGGCATATTTCCGAAGACCTGAAACATTTCAGGGCCGTGACGACGGGTCATCCCGTCGTGATGGGCCGCAAGACCTTCCTTTCGCTCGGGCGTCCGCTGCCCGGACGCACGAACGTCGTCCTCACGCGGCAGGCGCTCGACATTCCGGGCTGTACGGTGGTCCACTCGCTGGAGGAGGCCGTCGCGCTCTTTCCGGACGACGAGGAGGTGTTCGTCATCGGCGGGGCGCAGGTCTATGCCGAGGCGCTGCCGCTGGCCGGCCGCTTCTATCTCACGCGCGTGCGGCATCCCTACGAGGGCGACACGCGCTTCCCGGCATGGGACGAGAGCGAATGGCGCCTCGCGGCTTCGGAGGCGTTCCCGTGCGGAGCGTCCTATCCCTGGCCCTTTGTCTTCGAAACCTGGGAGCGGCGCTGAATTTACGCATTTATACCACCCCGCGACCCGGCGGGATTCCCTACCTTTGCCCTTGCAAAGGTTTTTTTGCGTCTATGGGAAAGTATTTCGATCTGTTGATGGAGGACGTGCGGATGCGCGAGGGGCTGCATTCGTGCATGAACTGCGGCGTCTGCACGGGCGTCTGCCCCGCGGCGGAGTTCTATAACTACGACCCGCGGCAGATCGTCAATATCGTGCAGACGCGCGACGACGAGGCCATCGAGGAGCTGCTCCGCAGCGACACGATCTGGTATTGCGGCGAGTGCATGTCGTGCCGTCCGCGCTGCCCGCGGGGCAATACGCCGGGGTATGTGATCCAGGCGCTCCGGCGGCTGTCGCAGAAGCTCGGCCTGTTCGTCGAGAGCGAGAAGGGCCGCCAGCAGCTGGCCCTCAAGCGCATCATCGGCGACAACATCCTGCGCACGGGCTACTGCCTCGTGCCGCGGCTCGTGAAGCCCGAGCTGCATCCCGAGCAGGGGACCGTCTGGCAGTGGATCTACGACAACGACAAGGAGGTTTACGGCCGTTTCACGCCCGTTTACATGAAACAGGGGGCCGGGGCGCTGCGGCGCATCGACGACGAGTCGCTCGACGAGATCCGCCGCATCTTCGACGTGAGCGGCGGACGCGAGATGTTCGACGACATCGAGCGCCACTCGGACCGCAAGGCCCGCGAGATGGGTTACTCCGAGGGGGCCGGCGAACGCTACCTCATGGACGTTTTCACGACGAACAGCAACGAACACGATTAGCCATGATGAAACGGGCAAGCTGGACGGATTACCAGAAACAGATCGCCGACGACCGCTACTACTACGGCCGCAGTTGCATCCGGCAGAATTTTTTCCCGGGCAGCGAAAAGGCGTTCATCGACATACTGCGGCACGACTTGGGGCGCGACCTGCTGGACGACCCCAGGCACTCCTCGTGCACGGGCATCGGCTACCATTCGGACATCGTGCCGCTGGAGACGATCATGACGGTCGTGGCGCGGCAGTTCTCGCTGATGAACGAGGCGGGGTACGAGAATTTCGTCACCTCGTGCATCACCTCCTTCGGCGTCTATACCGAGGTGCTGGCCACCTGGGCCGAGTTTCCCGAGACGGAGGAGCGCACGCGCGAGAACCTGCTGAAGGCCACCGGACGCGAATTCCGCAAGCCGGCCAGCCTGGCCCACACGTCGGACGTCATGTTCCATTTCCGCGACCGGATCGCCGCACAGGCCCGGCGGCGGCTGGTGAACGTGGCGACGGGCGAACCGCTGCGCGTGGTCGAGCACATCGGCTGCCACTACGCCAAGATCTTCCCGAAGTCCGGGATCGGCGGTTCGGAGTTCCCCTACGTGCTGGCCGGCATGGTCGAGGCGTGGGGCGGCGAGTGCGTCGATTACCCCGAACGGCGGCACTGCTGCGGATTCGGGTTCCGCAACTACCTCGTGCAGGCCAACCGCGGCTATTCGATCGCCAACTCGCACAAGAAGCTGGAGAGCATGGCCCCCTACAAGCCCGACTTCATCGTGGCCAACTGTCCGGGTTGCGCCATGTTCCTCGACAAGTGGCAGTACGCCATCGCCGAGATGGAGGGCACGACCTACGGGGAGAACGGCCACGGCATCCCGGTCCTCACCTACGAGGAGATGGCCGGGCTGGTGCTGGGCTACGACCCCTGGGCCCTGGGAATGCAGATGCACCAGGTCGATGTCGAGCCGCTGCTCGACAAGATGGGTGTCGAATACGACCCCGCGGCCAAATACCTCGGCCGCAACGGGAAATATATCGGCAAGCCCGCCTCGGCGGTGGTGAACTGCGGCACGACCGACACGGTGTACGACATAAGGGAGTAGAAGCCGCGTCCGGCCGCGGTCCCGAAGACTGCGGGAAAGCCCCCTCCTCCGGGAGTGCGGGGCGACGTTGAATGGTAGCAAAAATTCGGATATGAAAAAACGGATCATCGTCATAGGCGGCGGCGCGGCGGGTATGCAGACCGCGCTGCGGCTCGCCGAACAGGGCGCCGAGGCGGTCCTTCTGGAGAAGGAGGCCGAGCTGGGCGGCAAGCTCCGGGGCTGGCATGTGCTCTTCCCGTCGTTCACTCCGGCCGGGGAGGTGCTCTCCGAGTTGCGGCGGCGGGTGGCGGCGAGCGGCGTGCGGGTGGAGACGGGCGCCGAAGTGGTGGGCCTTTCGCCCCGGGAGGTGCGGCTGGCCGACGGACGGACCCTTGCGTGCGACGCGGCGGTTCTCTGCACGGGTTTCACGCTCTTCGACGCCTCGGTCAAGGAGGAGTACGGCTACGGCATCTACGACAACGTGCTGACGTCGGTCGATGTCGAACGGATGCTCCGCGAGGGGCGTGTGGCCAAAGCCGACGGCTCGCAGCCGCGGCGGATCGCCTTCCTCCACTGCGTCGGATCGCGCGACGAGAAGGTGTGCCAGCAGCACTGTTCGAAGGTGTGCTGCATCACGGGTGTCAAGCAGGCGATGGAGATGAAGCGGCTCTTTCCCGACGCCGACGTTTTCAATTTCTACATGGACATACGCATGTTCGGTCCGGGATACGAGGAGATGTACCGCGAGGCGCAGCAGCGCTATAACATCCATTTCGTCCGCGGCCGCATCTCGGAGGCCGGGCCCACGCTCGACGGACGGGTGCAGATCAAGGCCGAGGATACGCTGACGGGCCGTCCGCTGCGCATGAGCGTCGATCTGCTGGTGCTGCTGGTGGGCATGCGCGCCAACGACGACAACGCCGCGCTGGCCGCCGGGGCCGGGCTGCGGCTCGCTCCGAGCGGGTTCCTGCAGCCGCGCGACCTGTTCCTGGACAACGTCCGCAGTTCGGCGGACGGGATCTTCTGCGCCGGGGCGGTCTCCGCGCCCAAAAGCCTCGGCGAGACGTTGAACGAAGGGACCGCTGCGGCCGACGCCGCGGTCCGCTACGCGGGGATGTAGGCCATGGCGATCCGTTTCGGCTATACCATTTCGAAACCCCGGGCGATCGACCTCGACCGCAACAACCTGCGCAAGAGCGACGAAATCCTGCGCGAGATGCCCGAGTTGCAGACCTGCATCGGCTGCGGAGGCTGCACGGCGGTCTGCACGGCCGGAAATCTCACGGAGTTCAACTTCCGGCGGGTCCACACGCTCGTCCGCCGCGGCGAGTATCAGGGGGCCTACGAGGAGATGAACAAGTGCATGCTGTGCGGCAAGTGCCGGCTGGTGTGCCCGCGCGGCATCAATACGCGGGGCGTGGTGCTGTTGATAAAACGTAAACTGGGGGACTTCTGACGATGACCTTTTTCGCGCCTTTCTGCATTCCGTTCATGGTCGGTGCGGCCGTGATGTTCCTTACCCTCGCGTGGAAGTGGGGCGTGTGGCTCTGGCGTCTGCCCCGGGCCGACAAGATGCGCATCGTGCGCGGCCTGCCCACGCGCCGCACGGCGGAGGCCGTGTGGGAGGTGGTGAGCGAGTCGCTGCTGCACCGCCGGATCTTCCGCGTCAATCCGCTGCTGGGCTACATGCACATGTCGCTGGCCTTCGGGTGGTTCCTGCTGATCGCCGTGGGGTGGATCGAGACGGTCGCCTACCTCGGCTTCCGCTATGTGCCGTTGCAGGGGCATGTCTTTTTCAAATACTTCGCCACGGGGCTGGAGCACAAGCCGGCATTCGACTTTGCGATGGACCTGCTGCTGCTGTTCGTCCTCTCGGGCGTGGCGCTGGCATGGGCCAAACGCTTCCGTTCGCGGGCGATGGGCCTGCGCCGCACGACGAAACACGTGCCGGGCGACCGTGTGGCGCTGTCGGCTCTCTGGTTCGTCTTCCCGGCCCGTTTGGCGGCCGAAAGCGCGACCTGCGCCCTTTACGGCGGCGGGGGATTCCTCACCGGATCGCTCGGCGCCTGGCTGGCCGGTCATGTCGGGGTGCTGCCGCTCATGAACTTCGAGTCGGCGGCATGGTGGTTCTATTCGTCGTGCCTCGGAGTTTTCTTCGTGGCGCTGCCCTTCTCGCGCTACATGCACATTTTCACCGAGATTCCGCTCATCTTCCTGCGCCGCTACGGCCTGCGGTCGGGCGAGAAGGAGACCTCCTACGACCGCTTCCAGACCGATGCCTGCTCGCGTTGCGGCATCTGCATCGACCCCTGTCAGTTGCAGAGCGTGCTGGGAAAGGATACGGTGCAGTCGGTCTATTTCCTGCGCGACCGCCGCTACGGCATGCTGCGGCGCGAGACGGCCGACGACTGCCTGATGTGCGGCCGCTGCGCCGTGAAGTGTCCCGTGGGCATCGACCTCAATACGCTGCGGCTCAATTCGCGCGATACGATGCGCAACGTGCCCGACGAACGGCGTTACGGCTATTTCACCGGGCTGGACCGCTCTTCCGGGACGGGCAAGGTGGGTTATTTCGCCGGGTGTATGACCCTGCTGACGCCCCGCACCCTGTCGGCGATGGAGCGCGTGTTCGGCGCCGCCGGCGAGGAGGTGTGGTGGGCCGACCGCGAAGGGGGCGTCTGCTGCGGGCGGCCGCTCAAACTGGCGGGCGAGACCGATTCGGTCCGCCGGATGATGCGCTACAATACGGAGCTGTTCCGCAAACACGGCATCACGACGCTGGTGACCTCCTGTCCGATCTGTCTCAAGGTCTTCCGCGAGGATTACGACCTGCCGGGGATCGAGGTGCTGCACCATTCGGAATATATCCATCGGCTGCTCCGCACGGGGCGGCTGGCGGTGGCGCACGGCGCGACGCGCTTCACGTACCACGATCCCTGCGAACTGGGCCGCGGCAGCGGCATCTACGACGAGCCGCGTGCGGTGATCGGTGCGGTCGGGGAGCTGCTTGAACCCGCCTCGACGCGGGAGAACGCCCTCTGCTGCGGGTCGTCGGTGGCCAACACGGCGATTTCCGACGAGGGGCAGCTCCGCATCGCCCGCGCGGTGGGCGCCGAACTCGAGGCGACGGGCGCCGAGGTCGTAGTCACGGCCTGCCCGCTCTGCAAGAAAGCGCTCGGACGCGGCGTGAAAGCTCCGGTGCGCGATCTGGCGGAGGTGGTGGCGGACAGTCTGGTACGTAATTAAACGAAGGAAACGAGATGGATGTGAAGCAGAATATTCTGGGAGCGATCGGGCGGACGCCGATGGTGCGGATCAATTCGCTTTGGTCGAGTCCCTGCGTGAATATCTTCGCCAAGCTCGAAGGGTTCAATCCCACGGGCAGCATCAAGGACCGGATCGCCGTCAAGATGATCGAGGCGGCCGAACGCGAGGGACGGCTCATGCCCGGGAAGACGATCATCGAACCGACGTCGGGCAATACCGGGATCGGGCTGGCGATCGTGGGTATCGTCAAGGGCTATCCCGTGGAGATCGTGATGAGCGAAGCGGTGTCGGTCGAACGGCGCAAGATCATCCGCGCCTACGGCGGCAAGGTCCGTCTGACGCCCGCGGCGGAGGGGACCGACGGGGCGATCCGGCTGGCCCGCAGACTGGTGGCCGAGAACCCCGACAAGTATTTCATGCCCGATCAGTTCGCCAATGCCTGCAACTACCTGGCGCACTACGAGAATACGGCGCTGGAAATCTGGCAGCAGACCGGCGGCGAGATCGACTACCTGGTCTGTGCGCTCGGGACCTCCGGGACGCTGATGGGCCTGTCGCGGTTCCTGAAGACGATGAAGCCGTCGATCCGGGTCGTCTGCGCGCAGCCTACGCAGGGGCACTACATCCAGGGGTTGAAGAACATGGAGGAGGCGATCGTGCCGGCGATCTACGATGCTTCGAAAATCGACGTGCAGGAGCTCGTCGAGAGCGAGGAGGCGATCGAGATGGCCCGGCAGATCATCGCCCGCGAAGGGATCTTCGCCGGGATGAGCAGCGGTGCGGCGATGCTCGCGGCCCTGCGCACGGCCGAGCGGATCGAACGGGGAAATATCGTCGTCGTATTCCCCGACCGGGCCGAGAAGTACCTTTCGACGCAGATGTTCGCCCGCTTCGACGACTGACGCGCTGCGGCTGCGGGGCGTCCTGTCCGGGATCTTTCGCCGGAAGCCTCTGCGGTCCCGGGACCGTTATCCGGCCGGTCCGGTTGCCGGGCGGCGGATCGGAGGCGGCTGCCCGTTGCGAATGAAAAAATATTTTCGGATTAAACGATTAACAGTCAGTCGGTTTTCGGCGGACGGGCTGCGTGGGGCGAAATTTTATTTGCCGGAACCGGATTTTTGTATTATCTTTGCACATGCAAAAGCGATAGATCGCACAAGCTAACGATATATCGCGGGATGGAGCAGTTGGCAGCTCGTCGGGCTCATAACCCGAAGGTCGGAGGTTCGAGTCCTCCTCCCGCTACCAAGGCGGACAATTCGGCGGAATTGTCCGTTTTTTTGTGCAAAGAAAGAACGGGAGGGGCGTGCCGTGCGGTTTTCGGAGGAGGTTCGTGCGGTTCGATGCCTGCTTTTGCGGGTTCGGCGTGCATTTTGCAGCGACAGGGGTGTAACCATAAATTCGGAAGCCATGAAAGAAAAAGAGAACACGACCTGCGATCCCTGCGAGCGGAATTTCGAACGCAATATCGACCGGATGGTGAAGGCGGGCGAAGCCCCCGCGGAGAAGACACGCCGGGAGAAGGAGGCCGAGGTGAAATCGGCCTTCGCCGAAGAACATCCGGCCGCGAAGTGATTCGGGGCGTATGAAAGGCCGAGGGGCGGAACGCATTGCGTTCCGCCCCTCGGCATGCCGGCAGACCGGAAGCGGCGACGGGGAAAAATCCCGCCGTTTCGGCCGGAGCGGCGGTTCCCGCGTTTTGCAACGGAGCCGCTCCTCCTCTCCGGCCCGCGCTACCGTTCCGCCCGGTATGCTTCGAGTCCGCTTCGGAGGAATGCGACGAATCCGGGTACGCTGAGGTCGTATCCGCGGGGCGGTACGAGCATCTTGCCGCCTCGTCCCTGCAGGACGTAGTAGGGCTGTGCGTTCACGCCGTAGGTCGTGAGCGCGTAGCGGGAGTTGATCTTGCCGAGGCTTTTCAGCACTTTTCCCGACTCGGTCGTGACCCATTCGTTCTCGGGGAGCACTTTCTTGTCGTCGGAGTAGAGCGCGACGATCACGTAGTCGTTGCGCAGCATGGCGAGCACCTCGGGGTCGGACCATACGCGGGCCTCCATTTCGCGGCAATTGACGCAACCGTGTCCCGTGAAGTCGATGAAGAGCGGCTTTCCGACCTTTTCGGCATAGGCTTCGGCCTCCCGGAGATCGAAGAACCCTTCGAGCCCGTGCGGCAGGTGGAGGAAGTCACTGTATTTGGGTTTGAGCCCTTCGACGGTCCGCAGTCCCTCTCCGGAGGCCGTACTTCCCGCGGCCGCGCTGCCCTGTCCTGCGACGAAGTCCTGTGTCGCAAGGGGCGGAAGATAACCCGAAAGTCCTTTGAGCGGGGCGCCCCACATGCCGGGAAGGAGGTAGATGACGAACGAGAAGGTGACGATGGCCAGTGCGAGGCGACCCACACCCAGGTAGGGCATGTCGCTGTCGTGGGCGAATTTGATTTTCCCCAGCAGGTAGAATCCCAGCAGGGAGAAGGTGACGATCCACACGGCGAGGTAGATCTCGCGGTCGAGCAGTCCCCAGTGGTAGGTCTGGTCGGCCACGGAGAGGAATTTCAGACCCAGCGCGACTTCGATGAATCCCAATACGACCTTCACCGAATTGAGCCATCCGCCGCTTTTGGGCAGCTTCTTGAGCATCGCGGGAAAGAATGCGAAGAGGGTGAAGGGCAGGGCGAAGGCCACGGAGAATGCCAGCATGGTGACGATCGGACTCCAGAACTCCCCTGCGGTGGACTTGATGAGCACCGATCCGACGATGGGACCCGTGCAGGAGAACGACACCAGCACGAGCGTCAGGGCCATGAAGAAGATGCCGGCCAGCCCCTTCGAATCGGCCTTCGCGTCGGTCTTATTGACCATCCACGAGGGCATGGTGATCTCGAACGCACCGAAGAACGAGGCGGCGAAGACCATGAATACGAGGAAGAAGAGGATGTTCGGCAGCCAGTGCGTGGCCAGCCAGTTGAATATGTCGGCCGTCACGGCGTCGCCGCCGAGGATGCGCGTGACGAGAATGATCGCCGCGATGGGGAGCGTGTAGAGGGCCACGATGAAGAATCCGTACATGGCGGCGCGGAAACGGCCCAGCGCCGGGCTTCCGGAACCTTTCATGAAGAACGAGACGGTCATCGGGACCATCGGGAAGACGCAGGGGGTCAGCAGCGCGGCGAATCCCCAGAGGATCGCCTCGATGATGAGCGACCAGAGCGTGCCTCCGCCCGCGGCATCGGGCGCCGTTGCCGGAGTCGTCGCGGCGAGCGCGGCGGAGGGACCGTTCCCCGTTGCGCCGGCCTCCGTGTCCGACGGCCGCGACGCGGGAACCGCGCCTTCTCCGGCCGCCGAACCCTCTGGAACCGCGATCGTCAGTTCCGTATCGTCGGGCGGCATGCAGCTCGTATCGTCGCAGATCATCCATTCGATCTGCGCCTTGAGCACGGCCTGCGGAGCCGCGAGTTTCACCCGCTGGGCGAAACGGGCCTTTCCGGAGAAAGTTCCGATCTCCATGCCGAACAGTTCGTCGAAATAGCGGTGCGGCGTGTCGAGCTGTTCGACGCCGCCTTCGAGCGTGACGTCCTCGTTCGGCGTGAAGGTGATCGTCGTGGCGTTGGGACCTCCGTCGTAGGGGCCCATGTCGTACATGTGGTAGCCTGCGGGAATCGCGGCTTCGAGCACGATGCGGTAGGCGTTGTCGTCGAGACGTTCCGCCGTGCCCGTCCACGTGACGTTTTGGCCCGCGGCCGATGCGGCGGCGAACAGTGCCGCGAAGAGCGGCAAAAGTATGCGCATTGGTCTCTGCATGGTCGTATTCGTTTTATAATCCGGACAAATATAGCGGTTTTTTGCGGATTAATCGCTACATTCGCGGGATGATTCGTCTGTCGCTCGTAATCCCTACCTACAACCGTGCCGCGCCGCTGCTGGCGGCGCTCGAATCCGTCGTGCGGCAGGATCTCCCGCCGCAGGAATGGGAATGCGTCGTGGTGAACAACAATTCGCCGGACGATACCGAGGCGCGTTTCGGGGCTTTCGCCGCGGCGCATCCCGGAGTGACGCTCCGCATGGTCCGCGAGGAGAGTCCGGGGGTGTCGTACGCCCGCAACCGGGGGCTTGCGGAGGCGCGCGGGGGGATCGTGGTCTTCATCGACGACGACGAGCGGGTGAACGAAGGCTTCCTGAGGGCCTATGCCGACTTTTTCGACTCGCATCCCGAGGCCGTCGTGGCCGGGGGGCGCATTGTCGCCGAGTATCCCGGGGGACGTCCGGCGTGGATGTCGAAGTGGGTCGAGATGCCGATCGCCAATCCGATGGATTTCGGCGACGCGGTGCGTCCCTTTCCCGCGGGACGGGTCCCGGGCGGCGGCAACATGGCGTTCCGGCGGGCGGGGCTGGAGGGATTCGGCGGTTTCGATCCCTCGCTCGGCCGGGCGAACGGCGAGCTGATCGGCGGCGAGGAGAACGACTTCTTCGAACGGCTGCGGCGCGGCGGCGAGACGATCTGGTACGTTCCCGGTGCGGTGATGTGGCATATCATCCCCCCGTCGAAGCTCACGGAGGAGTACTTCCGGCGGCTGAGCCGCAACGTGGGCGTGAGCCAGCGGCTCCGGGCGCGGATTCACGGCCGCATGGCGAAGACCTGCGCGCTCGAGATCGCGAAGTGGGGAGCGACGCTGCTGCTGGCGCTGACCATGCCGCCCCGCAAGTCCCGCTGGCTCCTGCGCCTGCGCTGGGGGATCGCGCGGGGAATCTTCTGCGGTCCCGGGCGGTAGGCGGCGCGCCCGAGACTGTCCGGACCGGTATGATCGTGGAATCGGCGAAAAAAGGACGTCTCGCGTGGAGGCGTCCTTCGTGTTTCGGTCCGGAGTTTCGTGTGCTTGTCCGGTATCTGAATCTAAAAGAGGTATTTCTCGTGCTTGACCTTGCTGACCAGCCGGTAGATGTCTTTCCAGGCATCTTCGCCGAAGGTCGTGCCCACGACTTCGATCACCTTGCCTGCGGTGATGGCGCCGATCGTGCCGCACTGGCGCAGCGAAAGCCCTTCGCACAGCCCGGCGAGGAATCCCGCCGCGTAGAAGTCCCCTGCGCCCGTGGTGTCCACGCGTCTGGCGGCGGCCATGATGCCCACATGCACCACCTCGTCGCCCCGTTTGATGAGCGCGCCCTTCGTGCCGATCTTCACCACGGCCAGTTCGGCCAGCTCCGAAATCGCCTGCAGGGCGTTCAGCGGCTCGGCTTCGCAGGCGAAGGTCTTGGCCTCGTCCTCGTTGGCGAAGACGATATCGACGTATTCGCGCACCAGGTCGCGCAGGAACGTGAGGTTCTCGGCGACGATGTTGAAGCTCGCCAGGTCGATGGCCACCTTCAGCCCGCACTCCTTGGCCGTGCGGGCGGCCTGCAGGATGAGGTCGTGGCTCTGCACCAGATACCCTTCGACGTAGAGGCAGTCGTAACCGTCGAAGATCGAGGGCTCGATCTCCGCGGCCGACAGCTCCAGCGCTGCGCCGAGGTGGGTCACCATCGTCCGCTCCCCGTCGGGGGAGATGAGCGAAACGCATTTGCCCGAACGCTCCTTTCCGCGGAAGATGAGCGGCTCGATGCCGAGGTTCTCGAGGGCCTGGATGAAGAAGTCGCCCGTGGTGTCGGGGCCCACCTTGCCGATGAAGCCCACCTTGCAGCCCAGCTGCGCCATGGCGCGGATCGTGTTGCCTGCCGAGCCGCCGAGCGAGAGCGAGTAGGGGAGTCCGGCCACCGATTTCGAGATTTCGGTCTGGAGCACGGTGTCCACCAGACTCATCGAGCCTTTGGCTAATTTGAACCGTCCCAGCACGGAGTCGGTTTTCAGATTGACCAGCATGTCCGTAAGGGCGTTGCCGATGCCGATTACGCGTTTCATTGGTTTGTGTTCGGGTTTTTGAGGGTTTGCCGCGGTTCCCTTTCCGTCCGTTCGCCCGGGATGTCTTCCGCAGGGACACACGCATCTCCCTGCGGCCGCTTCCGACGGGCGGAGCGCCGGTGGAGGAGACGGGAACCGTATCCGGGTCTTCCCGGTATTATATGGATAGTATCTTCACCAGATCCAGCGCACCGCGGTCGATGCCCTTGTTGTGCTTGACCGCCTTGGCGAAGGGCACATAGACGATCTGCCCGTTGCGGATGCCGATCATCACGTTGCGCTGTCCGTCGAGAATCGCCTCGATGGCCGCTTCGCCCATGCGCGAGGCCAGAATGCGGTCCACGGCCGTGGGCGAACCGCCGCGCTGAATGTGTCCCAGAATCGTCACACGGGCGTCGTACTGCGGGAACTCCTTCTTGACACGTTGGGCCAGCGCCGTGGCGCCGCCCGTCTTGGGGTTCTCCGCTACGATCACGATCGCCGAATTCTTGCTCTTGCGGAAACCGTGGTTTATCAGTTCGGCCAACTGGTCCACCTCGGTCTCCATCTCCGGGATGATAGCGGCCTCGGAGCCCGTGGCGATGGCGCTGTTGAGCGCCAGATAGCCGGCCGTGTGGCCCATCACTTCGACGAAAAAGAGCCGCTCGTGGCTCGACGCCGTGTCGCGCAGCTTATCGACGGCCTCCATGATCGTATTGAGCGCCGTGTCGTAGCCGATCGTCGAGTCCGTGCCGCCCAGGTCGTTGTCGATCGTTCCGGGAAGCCCGACGATCGGAACGTTGTACTCCTGGGCGAAGATTTCGGCGCCTGTCAGCGAACCGTCGCCGCCGATCACCACCAGCGCGTCGATACCGGCCTCCGCCATATTGTCGTGGGCGGCCTTGCGTCCTTCGGGCGTGGTGAACTCCTGACAGCGCGCTGTCTTGAGGATCGTGCCGCCCAGTTGGATGATATTGCTCACGCTCTGCGACTTGAATTCTACGATCTCGTTGAACACCAGTCCCTTGTATCCGCGCATGATACCCTTTACGGCGAAGCCGTTGTAGATCGCGCTGCGCGTCACCGCGCGAATCGCCGCATTCATGCCCGGGGCGTCGCCGCCCGAAGTCAGAACGCCTATGCATTTGATTCCGGCCATACTCTCATTCGTTAAAAAACAAAACCGCCCAAAGATAGTGATTTTTCGGGTTTCCGCAAAAAAGAGGGGCGGCATTCGCGGCCGCCCCTCCGATCGGTGGATCGTCTCTATTCCGTTGCGGCCGAATCGGCCTGTCCGCCGGTGTTTTCCGCACCGGCCGAAGCTTCGAGCGTGACGGTCGTCTTCCCGTCCTTCTCTCCGGTCTGCGCCTTGAGCGCCACGACCTCCCGTCCGTCGGAGTTCACCTTCAGTTCGCCCTGCTGCTTGTCTAACGTGATGTCGAGCGACTTCGACGGTACGGAGATATGGAGGGCCTTGCGGCCTTCGCGGACCACGCTCTCCTCGTCGTAGTTTTCCAGCAGCTCTTCGAGCGTCGTGGTGCTGTCGTCGATGACGATCTCCTGCCGCAGCGCCTCGCGGAATGCGGCGCGCTTGTGGCGGATACGCTCCCCGACGTTCTCGTGGATGGCGATCGTCGAGCAGGCGATGATCGAAGCCAGCCACAGAAGGAAGATCGCCAGCACGGTCTTGCCGCCGGGCTTGCGCGAGGCGATCAGGCACATCAGTACGTAGATCAGCAGGATGACCGGGATGAGGACCGCGAAGATGCCCAGCACGGGAACCCAGAGCGTCATCTCCTGAAGGAATGCCGGCGAGAGCAGTTCCGATCCGCCGACGATCACGGCGAACAGCCCGATGATGAGGGCGCAGGCGGCCATGATAAGCCCGAAGACCAGCACCCCGGCGATGATTTTCAGCAGGATCAGCACCACCTTGCCGAAGAGCGACACGGCCTCCGCCACGATCGGTTTGGCCCGGGCGTCGGGGTCGTTGCTTGCGGCGGCCGCGGTGGTCTCCCCGATGGTCTGCGCCGTGATCTTCTCGCCGTTCATCTCCAGCTTCTGCCGGGCCGTGCGGGCCGCCGGGACGGCGAACCACATGATGAAGTAGCAGATCAGGAAGATGCCGAACAGGTTGCCGAACATCGGGCTGAACCAGTGCAGGAAGGGAATCCACCCGAAGCAACTGAACAGCAGCGGGAGGAAAAGTCCCAGCCGCACCCACACGGGGTCTATGTCGAAGTACCGGCCGATGCCGGCGCAGACGCCTCCCAGCTTGGCGTTCTCCGTGTCGCGGTAGAGACGGCGCGGGATGCGCGGGGTGTCGCTGTGCAGGTCGGCGTCCGCCGTCTCGGAAATGTCCTCGGCGGAGCCCATCTGGCGGATGATATTCTCGATGAGCGGCTTCTCGACGATGCGGGCGTTGTCCTGCGCCGAGAGGATCAGTTCGGCGATGCGTGCCTCGATATCGGCGACGATCTCCGCCCCGTCGGCCGAATCCTTGTAGGAGCGTTTCAGGCTCTCGAGATAGGCGGCCAGCTCTTCGTAGGCGTCGGCGTCCAGCGTGAACGCCACGCCCGAAATACTGCATTTCTTGACCTCTTTCATGGTTTTGCGTGCTTGGGGGATGGATTTAGTTGCGGATGCTGCCGCCGCTCGATTTGCTCAGGTGGGTCGAGCAGTCGCCCGAGTAACGGATCGACGAACCGCTCGAGGCGTTGGCGCGGAGTGTTCCGGTGCAGTGCACCGAGGCTTTGGAGCCGCTCGAGGTGTCGATCGAGCACGTCGCGGCGTCGAGTTCGTCGGCCGAAAGCTTGGCGGCCGAGCTGAGGTTGGCACGGAATTGGGCGGCTTTGCCCGAAAGGGTGATCTTCGCGGCGCTCGACGCGTCTGCGCGGCACTCCTCGACGTCGAGGGCGGCGACGATCTTCGAAGCGCTCGACGCGTCGAGCGAGCACTTCCCGGCCTTGACGGCCGCTTCGACCTTCGCGGCGCTGGAGGTCTCGATCGAGAAATCGTCGGCGCCGAGCGCCGTGCGGCAGACGATCTGCGAGGCGCTCGATGCCTTGAGCGCACGGATCTTGCCGTTGGACGGAACGGTGACCGTCACGTGGGCGTTCGAGACGTTCCGGGCGCCTTTGCGGCCTTGGTCGAGTGCGACGCGCAGCGTGCCCTGCCGCTCCTCCACGACGACGTATTCCATCAGGTTGTCGTCAGCTTCGATGCGGATGCGGTCCGTGTTGTCGTCCGTGATGAGGACCGTGACTCCGCAGGCCGAGGAGACGGTCTCGAAGTCCGGGGCCGGGATCGTGCGGTCGATGAGGTTGCCGCTGCCGTTGATCCGGTTCGGGGAGGCGAGAACCTCCGAGGCGGAGAGGCCGAGGATGCAGCCTGCGACGGATGCCAGTGCACCCAGGATGACGAATATCAGAAGGATCTTTTTCATGGTTGTGATTTGTTAGGGTTTTGTCGTTTTCATGCGTTTTTCCCGTGGCGGATGACCTGAATCTGTCCGACGAGCTCGTCCCACGCCTCGTCGAGCGTGCGGAGGTACTCGCAGCCCTTCTCGGTCAGGGTATAGTATTTTCGGGGAGGTCCCTGCGGGGACTCCTCCCAGCGGTAGGTCAGCAGTCCTGCGTTCTTCTGCCGCGTGAGAATCGGGTAGAGCGTACCCTCGACTACGATCATCTCGGCCGCCTTGAGCTCGGCGATGATCTTCGGAGCATACGAGTCCCCGCGCGAGAGGATTGCGAGGATGCAATACTCCAGGATTCCTTTGCGCATCTGCGCTTTTACGTTGTCTTCGGCCATGGTTTCAGGGGTTTAAGCGTTTCGGGGCCTTGGGCACGATCAGCCAGAGGATGATGTAGGCCCAGAGCGAGAGACCGCCGAAAAGAATCAGAATGAGGGTGGCGATGCGGACCAGCGATACGTCGAGTCCGAAAAATTCCGCCAGACCGGCGCATACGCCGGCGATGATGCTGTCCTGCGAGCGGAATAACCGCCTGTTGTCGTTCGTTGCCATTGTGTTTTATCGTTTTTTGTCGTTGAGCGTGAATTTGCGTGCCGGTTGTTCGGGAATGACGATCCAGAGGATGATGTAGGCCCAGATCGAAAGGCCGCCGAAGAGAATCAGCAACAGCGTTACGAGGCGGATCATCGTCGGGTCGGCGTCGAAGTATTCGCCCAGTCCGCCGCAGACTCCTGCGATCGAGCGTTCGGTCCGCGAGCGGTAGAGTTTGCGCGGGGAGGGCGTTTCGTCCTCTTTCGGCGCGGGATCGCCGTTTTCCGGCGCTCCGGCCGCAGCGTCGCGGCGCGGTTCCCCGAAGGCGGCCGGAGTGCCCATCTGGTTCATCGTGGCGCGTACGACGTCGAGCGTGATGACCCGCATGGGCGACGATACCCGCTCGCGGAAGATTTCGGCGATGCGGCGCTCGATGTCGCCCATCGTCTCCGTGTCGTCCTCCGGCAGACGGCTCCGGATGTCGTCCAGATAACACCGCAGCGTGCGGCAGGCGTCGTCGTCGAGCGTGAAGGCTTCGGAGCCGATGTTTACGGTAACAGTCTCTTTCATGGTCGTAAAGGTATTGTCGCAGGTTTGTTGTTTTGCGGGTTCTACTATTTTTACATTGCAAATATAATACTTGTTTAAGTATTATGCAATACAAAGTACTGTGTTTTTTCGTTCGCATGCGATTTTTTTTCACGGAGCCTTTCCGAAGATTTCCGAAGGGGATGATGAATTATATATAGGTATGCCGTCGTACCGGCGGCATTTCGTGTCGCAAGGTGGTGTCGGGAAGGCCGCCGTATCGGATTTTTTCGTATCTTGGAGTGACCAAACCTTAAAACCTTACCGCAATACGATGAAATTCTTTGTCGATACGGCGAATCTCGATCAGATTCGCGAGGCCCATGCGATGGGCGTGCTCGACGGGGTGACGACCAACCCGTCGTTGATGGCCCGGGAGAATATCCGGGGCGAGGAGGCGTGCCGCCGCCATTACGTCGAAATCTGCCGGATCGTGCAGGGCGACGTGAGCGCCGAGGTGATCTCGACGGATTTCGAAGGAATGGTGCGCGAGGGCGAAGCGCTGGCGGCGCTCGACCCGCATATCGTCGTCAAGCTGCCGTGCACGGCCGAGGGAATCCGCGCCGTCCGCCATTTCGCCGAACGGGGCATCCGCACCAACTGCACGCTGGTCTTCTCCGTCGGGCAGGCGCTGCTGGCCGCCAAGGCGGGCGCTACCTACGTTTCGCCTTTCGTCGGCCGTCTGGACGACATTTCGGAAGACGGCGTGGAGCTGGTGGCGCATATCGTCCGCGTCTATCGGACCTACGGGTTCCGGACGCAGGTGCTGGCGGCCTCGATCCGCCACACGCGCCATATCATCCAGTGTCTCGATGCCGGAGCCGATGTGGCGACCTGCCCGCTCTCGGCGATCAAGGGGCTGCTCCGCCATCCGCTCACGGAGAGCGGGCTGGCGCAGTTCCTGGCGGATCATGCCCGGGTGAACGGATAGCCCGCCGGGCGGACGGGACGGAAGGGGCGGGGATGTCGCGGGCGGATCCCCGCCCCGTTGCGTGTCCGTTCCGGAGAAAAGATGTGAAAAATTGCAGACGTATGTTGCGTTTCGCGCCTCCGTTTCGTCTTATGTGCAAATGAAGGAGTTGGACTTCGACCGAGATATCGTGCCGCTTCGCGACCGGATGTTCCGCTATGCGCAGAGCCTGCTGCTGTGCGCGGCCGAGGCGGAGGATGTGGTGCACGATCTGCTGGAACGCTTCTGGAGGGAACGGGAACGGCTCTGCGTGCGGAGCGATGTCGGCTCTTTCGTGATGACCGCCGTGCGGAACCGCTGTTACGACAGCCTCCGCAGACGCGAGGCCGACCGGCGGCGCGGGGAGGCGGCGGCCTGCCGGACGGATCGCTTCGCCGCGGAGGATGCCGAGCGGTGGGAGGCCCGCGAGCTGGTGCGGCGGGCGATGGCCTGCCTCCCCGAGCGGCAGCGGGAGACGCTCCACCTGAAGGACATAGAGGGCGTTCCGACCTGCGAGATCGCCCGGATGCTCGGCTGCGACGAAGCACAGGTGCGCGTAATCCTCTCCCGCGCCCGTCACGGACTGCGAGAGGCGTTGAAAAAATGGATGGACGATGAACGAACGACGAAAATGGATTGAGGAGCTGGCGGCGCGCTATTTCGAGGCCCGGACGACGGATGCCGAGGAACGCGAGCTGCGCGAGTTGTCCCGCGAGGGGGATTCCGGGATGACGGAGGAGTTGCGGGTGCTTTTCGGAGGACTGGATGCGCTGGCCGGAGAGCGGATGCCTGTTGAACGGGAAACGGCCGTCGGGCGGCTGTCTGCCGCGGAGCGGCCGCATGTCCCGTCGGGCAGCAGGCCTGCCGGGCGGCAGCTCCGGATGCCCGGTTCCGGGATGCCGCTTCGGCGGAGCGTGCGGCGGTTCGTGCCGTGGTGGGGCGTTGCGGCGGCTGCGGCGGTGGCGCTGGGAGCGTTCCTCTGCGTGGAACTGCTGCGCGAGCCCTATTGCTATATCGACGGACGGGCGGTCTATGACCGGGAGACCGCCATGCGGACGACGGCCTATCTCGGTTCGTTCGCCGTACTCGAATCGCCCGGCCGCATCGTGGACGACCTGTTGGAAAACCGATAAAAAACCGAATACATGGACAAAAAATTGGCATTCACCGGATTCTTTTTGTTGTGCACCCTGCTTTCCGCCACGGCGCAGCAGGCCGATTCGCTGCGTATTTTGCCGGAGCCGCCGTCCGCTGGAGCGGGCGAGCCGATCGGGGAGGTGGAGAACGAGCTGGTGACCATGCGTCGTGGCAGCGACGACAGCAGCGTGGTTCTCGAGGTGGCGGGGTTCGGCCTGACGCTCGGACGGGCTTCCGACACGGAGACGGGCAAACACCGCGAGGTGAAATCCTATCCGCGCGTGTGCGGAGTGTTCTGCGACGGCATCGAGCTGGGTTTCAACACGCTGGTCGGTCTCGACTATGCGGGCTATCCGGCCGGAACGGAGGATTTTCTCGACGTGCGGCCCGGCAATTCGTTCCACTTCGGCATCACGCCGGTCGGTCTGGATATCGACCTGGACCGGAAACGGAAATTCGGATTCTCGACCGGTCTGCGCTATACGGTCGATAACTACCGGTTGTCGAACAATTCGATCACGCTGGGGCGCGAGGACGGCCGGATCGTCCCCGTGGCGCTGGACGAGCCGGCCGGCAAGTCGAAACTGCGCATCACGTCGCTCGGTTTCCCGTTGCAATTCTCCTGCGAGCCGGTCCGCCATCTGAACATCGCGGTCGTCGGTTACTGCGATTTCACGGTCGGGGTCAATTCCATCTACAAGAAACCCAAGGTGAAGAACGGCCTGTCCGGAGTGAATCCCTTCCGGTTCGGAATCGGCGGGGCGGTCTCCTACCGCGGTTTCGGCGTCTATGTCCGCTACGGCATCACCCCGCTTTTCAGGAGCAGTGCCGGGCCGACCTGTCACCCGCTGTCGTTCGGTGTCTGTATCTTCATGTAAACGGAGGTGTCTATGAAACGGATCGTATTGTTGTTGCTGGCGTCGCTGCCGATGCTGGTGCAGGCGCAGAATGTCTCCTGGAAGTTTTTCGACCGTTATACGAAGGCCGAAGGGTTCACCAGCGTGCAGTTGGAGCGGAAGATGATGCGGATGATGAGCCGGCAGGCCGCCGAAAAGGGCGACGAAGGGCTGGCCGGACTGCTGGACGGTATCCAGTATATCCGGATCGTGGCGCTCGACAAGGGGGACGGCGGTCAGTTCGTCGCCGATGCCGAGGCCCTTGCGACCGCTCCGGACAACCGTTTCCATCTGGTGATGTCGGAGACCGAAGGGGGCCAGACCACGAAATTCTATCTGCGCGAGGCGGAGTTCTACTACTATTCGGAGCTGCTGATGCTGACCTACGGCACGAAGGAGACCGTCGCGGTGAACATCTACGGGCAGTTCGATCTCAAGCAGGTCGCACGGCTCTCGTCGATCCGCCCGCAGCGGTAACGGTTCCGGTTCCCGGACCGGAACAGAGCGCACTTCATTAAGAGAAACACCCCGGCCTTCGAAGGCCGGGGTGTTTTCGGTTTCGTCGGTTCGGGACTTAGTCCTCGAACTTCGCGGAGAGGAATTCGCGGTTCAGACGGGCGATATGCGCGATCGAGATGGATTTCGGGCATTCGGCCTGGCAGGCTCCCGTGTTGGTGCAGTTACCGAATCCCAGTTCGTCCATCTTGGCGACCATCGCCTTGGCGCGGCGGGCGCCCTCCACGCGGCCCTGCGGCAGCTTGGCCAGCGACGACACGCGGGCTGCGACGAAGAGCATCGCCGAGCCGTTCTTGCATGTCGCGGCGCACGCTCCGCAGCCGATGCAGGCGGCGGCGTCCATCGACTCGTCGGCGTCGGGCTTCGGAATCGGAATGGCGTTTGCGTCGGGCACGGAGTTCGTGCGTACGGAGATGAAGCCTCCGGCTTGCAGGATCTGGTCGTAGGCCGAGCGGTTCACCACGAGGTCCTTGATGACGGGGAAAGCCGCCGAGCGCCACGGCTCGATGGTGATGGTCGCGCCGTCCTTGAACTTGCGCATGTAGATCTGGCACGTGGTGGCCGCCTGGCCGGGGCCGTGCGCGTGGCCGTCGATGTGCAGCGAGCACATGCCGCAGATGCCCTCGCGGCAGTCGTGGTCGAAGGCCACGGGCTCCTTGCCCTCGTGGATGAGGTTGTTGTTCAGGATGTCGAGCATCTCGAGGAACGAGGTGTCGGCCGAAATGTTCTCGACCTTGTACGTTTCGAATGCGCCTTTCGATTTAGCGTCCTTTTGACGCCATATCTTTAATGTAAAATTCATGGTTTCGATTCGATGATTAAAGTTTAACGTCAATTGGATTTAGTCCTTGTAGTTGCGCTGGGCGGGGTGTACGAACTCGAAATTCAGCGGCTCCTTGGTCAGCTCCGGAGCCTGGTCCATACCCTTGTACTCCCAGACGGCGGCATAGACGAACTTTTCGTCGTCGCGCTTCGCCTCGCCCTCTTCGGTCTGGTGCTCGACGCGGAAATGGCCGCCGCACGACTCCTCGCGGTTGAGTGCGTCGCGGGCCATCAGCTCGCCCAGCTCGAGGAAATCCGCCAGGCGGATCGCCTTCTCCAGCTCTACGTTAAACTCGTTTTCGCGGCCTACCACCTTCACGTCCTTCCAGAACTCCTTGCGCAGGGCCTGGATTTCGGTGATGGCCTTTTCGAGCGACTCCTTCGTGCGGGCCATGCCGACGTTCTCCCACATGATGTGGCCCAGCTTCTTGTGGATGTCGTCCACCGACTGCTTGCCCTGGATCGAGAGGAGTTTCGCGATCTTCTCCCGGACGCCCTTCTCGGCCTCGTCGAAGGCCTTGGTGTCGGTCTTCACCTTCGGAGCCTGGATCTTGTGCGAGAGGTAGTCGCCGATGGTGTAGGGCAGCACGAAATAGCCGTCCGCGAGACCCTGCATGAGGGCCGATGCGCCCAGACGGTTCGCGCCGTGGTCCGAGAAGTTGGCCTCGCCGATGGCGTAGAGGCCCGGGATGGTGGTCATCAGGTTGTAGTCCACCCAGATGCCGCCCATCGTGTAGTGCACGGCGGGGAAAATCTGCATCGGCTGCTCGTAGGGGCTGACGTCGGTGATCTCCTCGTACATGTCGAACAGGTTGCCGTAACGCTGCTTGATGATGTCCTTGCCCAGACGCTCGATGGCGGTCTTGAAGTCGAGGAACACGGCCAGCCCCGTCTCGTTCACGCCGTAGCCGGCGTCGCAGCGCTCCTTGGCGGCGCGCGAAGCCACGTCGCGCGGCACGAGGTTGCCGAAGGCCGGGTAGCGGCGCTCCAGATAGTAGTCGCGGTCCTCCTCGGCGATGTCCGAAGGCTGCTTGGCTCCCGAACGGATCGCCTTCACGTCCTCGAGCTTCTTGGGAACCCAGATGCGGCCGTCGTTGCGCAGCGACTCCGACATGAGCGTGAGTTTCGACTGCTGGTCGCCGTGTACGGGGATACACGTGGGGTGGATCTGCGTGAAGCAGGGGTTGGCGAAGCCGGCGCCCTTGCGGTAGCACTGGAAGGCGGCCGAGCCGTTCGACGCCATGGCGTTGGTCGAGAGGAAGAAGACGTTGCCGTAGCCGCCCGTGGCGATCACGACGGCGTGCGCGCCGTGGCGTTCGATCTCGCCCGTCACGAGGTTGCGGGCGATGATGCCGCGCGCCTCGCCGTCCTCGATGACGATGTCGAGCATCTCGTGGCGCGGGTAGCTCTTCACCGAGCCGGCGGCGATCTCCTTGTTCAGGGCCGCGTAGGCGCCGAGCAGAAGCTGCTGGCCGGTCTGGCCGCGGGCGTAGAAGGTGCGCGATACCTGCGCGCCGCCGAACGAACGGTTGGCCAGCAGGCCGCCGTACTCGCGGGCGAAGGGCACGCCCTGTGCCACGCACTGATCGATGATGAGGTTCGAGACCTCGGCCAGGCGGTAGACGTTGGCCTCGCGGGCGCGGTAGTCGCCGCCCTTGATCGTGTCGTAGAACAGACGGTATATCGAGTCGTTGTCGTTCTGGTAGTTCTTCGCGGCGTTGATACCGCCCTGTGCGGCGATCGAGTGGGCGCGGCGGGGCGAATCCTGGATGCAGAACACCTTGACGTTGTAGCCCAGTTCGCCGAGCGAAGCGGCTGCGGAGGCGCCTCCCAGACCGGTTCCGACGATGATGATGTCGAGCTTGCGCTTGTTGGCGGGGCTTACGACCTTGATAGCTGCCTTGTGGTTGCTCCACTTCTCGGCGAGCGCACCGGCAGGAATTTTAGCATCTAATTTTAAAGCCATATCGTTTGTGTGTTTGTTGTTCTACGAATTGATTAGCAAGCGGCGCCTGCGATGCAGGGGCAGAGGAAGAAGACGAGCACCACGGCAGCGAACCCGAGGAACACGATCGTCGCCACGATATTGGCGATGCACTTCAGACGGGGATACCACGTGTCGTTGGCCCAGCCTACGGTCTGGAACATGGACCACACGCCGTGCGTGAGGTGGAACCACAGCGCGGCGAACCAGACGAGATAGAGCACCACGTAGTACCACTGCGAGAAGGTGTAGGCGATGAGCGACGCACCGTCGGCCGCGCCGAAGCCCAGCGAGTTGGTGTGTCCGCCCAGAATCTCTACGAGCTGCATCTTCGCCCAGAAGTTGTAGAGGTGGAGCAGCAGGCCCAGCAGGACGATGACGCCCAGTACGAGCATGTTCTTCGAAGCCCACGTCACGCCCGGCTCCTGCACCGTGACGGCGTAACGCTGCGAGCCGCGTGCGCGGTAGTTGTTCAGCGTGAGGACGATGGCGTAGATGAAGTGCACCACGACACCCAGCGCCAGAACGGCCGTTCCGACGAGCGCGTACCAGTTGGCGCCCAGCAGCTCGCAGATCGTGTTGTAGGCTTCGGGCGAGAGGATCGCCGTGACGTTCATCGACATGTGGAAGAGGATGAAGAGCACGAGGAAGCATCCCGTCACGCTCATTACTAACTTCTTGCCAAGCGAGGAATTAGATAGAAAACAGCTCATAATGTTTTGAATTTGTTTATATTTGTTAAAGATTTGTGTTTCCGTTGGCAAAGATAGCCATTGTTCGCGGAATAACAACAAAAACGGGCGGGAATTTTGTGCCCGGAAGGAGGGTTCGTATGACGAAAAAAGAGCTGCGCCGGACGATGAAGGCGCGTAATCTTTCGTTCGGGGCCGAAGCGCGGTCCGTGGCCTCGGCGCGGATATTCGGCCGGGTCGGGGAGTTGCCGGCCTTCGCCGCGGCGCATACGGTGGCGCTCTTCTCGGCCCTGCCGGACGAACCGGACACCGGGGGAGTGGCGGAGAGGTGGCGTGCGGCGGGGAAGCGGCTGGTCCTGCCGCGCGTCGAGGGCGACGCCATGCGCTTCTGCGACTGCGATCCGGCGGCGCTGCGGCGCGGGGCGTTCGGCATCGCCGAGCCGGAGCCCGGGGCGCGGACGTGTCCGCCCGGGGAGATCGACCTCGTGGTGGTTCCCGGGGTGGCCTTCACGGCCGGAGGTGTCCGGTTGGGACGCGGGAAGGGGTATTACGACCGTTATCTTTCGCAGGCGGAGTTCCGCGGGGCGACGGTCGGGGTCTGCTATGCGCACCAACTGGTCGGGGAGCTGCCCTCCGAACCGCACGACGTGGCGGTGGACTGCGTCGTGGCGGAGTGAGGCGCCGCGTATCGCGGCACGAAGCGTGCACGGTATGGCCGGCTGTGCGGAGTGCGTCCGGGACATTGCGGCAGGAGGTTCCGGACCGCGGACCCGACCGGGGTGTTCCGGCCGGTGCGGAAAGATAAAACAACCGTTGAAATGACAGGAGAGAAGGGTATGGGAGCGAAAAAACGCCGGGTTGCGCTCGTGCTGGGCGGCGGCGGAGCGCGGGGAATCGCGCATATCGGCGCGATCGGGGAGCTGGAGCGCCGGGGATTCGAGATCGCGGCCGTGGCGGGAACGTCGATGGGGGCGCTGGTCGGCGGCATGTACGCTGCGGGGCATCTGGAGCCTTTCCGGGAGTGGATGTGCGCGCTGGACCGCTATAAGGTCTTCAGCCTGGTCGATTTCGCCTTCAGCTCCGAAGGGCTGGTCAAGGGCGACCGCGTGATTGCGGCGATGAAGGAGCTGGTTCCCGACGTGCGGATCGAACGGATGCCGCTGCCGTTCGCCGCCGTGGCGGCCGACCTGCTGACCGGACGCGAGGTGGTGCTCGACAGCGGCGGGCTGTACGATGCCATCCGGGCGTCGATTTCCATCCCTTCGGTTTTCCGGCCCGTGCGCCGCGACGGCATGGTGCTCATCGACGGCGGCACGGTCAATCCGCTGCCGCTCAACCGCGTGCGGCGCGAGGAGGGCGACCTGCTGATCGCCGTGGACGTCTGCGCCCCGTTCGCTGCGGCTCCGGCGGCCGGCAAGGTGTCGCTGAACTATTACCGGATGCTCACCGCCTCGTCGCAGATCATGCAGCAGCATATCGCGGGGCTGATGCGCCGGCTGTACCGGCCCGACGTCGTCGTGGAGCTGCCGGCCGACAGCTTCAGCATGTTCGAGTTCTACCGTTCGGAGGAGATCGTCGAAGCGGGGCGCCGGGCGACCTGCGAGGCGCTCGAACGCCGTGCGGCCGGGGACTGATATGGCATGGATTTTGTTAAAATCGGAAAAAGATTGCGGCGGTCCGTTTTTGAAGAATTCAAAGAATAATAAATAAGTAGTGACGCAACTTCACACAGATTTGAGGACCGCCGCAATGTTGTCTTCGACTCCGGAAAAACTTCCGGGATTCCTATGCGGCAAAGATAAAGAAAGATTCTGAAATCGCAACTGTTTTGCCTGAATGTGATATGGGTACGCCCAAAAGGCCGAAACCCGTATCCTTTTCCGCTCCGGAGTTCCCTTTCCGGGGTATGCGTGCGGCCCGTATCGTCTATGCGGACGCCCGGACTCTCCGTTACGGAGGGTCCGGGCGTCCGGTTGGGCGTATGTGCGCTGCGTCAGCGGAGGTAGTCGCGGCAGCCGCGGTGGCCGCGCTTGCCGATCGGGAAGCCGAGTCCGAGCGTGACGTTCATCGAACTTTGCCGGATCGGAATCCACTGCGGGGTGTGCTTGGCCATCAGGACGTCGGTGGCGACGAAGAAATTGATCCAGCCCGGACAGAGGTTCAGCGCCAGGCCGAGTGCGCCGCCGTTGTTGCCGATCACCGTGTAGCTGCCCGTGAGGTGGAACCAGTCGATCGGGCGGAAATTGACCGACCCGGTGATGTTGTGCAGCGTCTTGTATTCCCAGAAGCGCATCGTGTAGAGCAGGCCCACGCTGGCGCGGTTCTGCCACATCTTGTATTCGAGCCCGGCGTTCACCGTGGCGCGCAGCATGCGCGTCGCGCTGCTGGCCTCCTGCTTCTGGAATTCGAGTACGTCGAGGTTGAAGTCGGGCTGCGAGCTCGTGCCCTCGCCGTCCACGGTGACGCCCGTGAACTCCAAGTTCTTGACCGAACGGCCCGAAAGGGTGTTGCCCTTACCCCAGCCGATGAAGCCCAGGTCGTTGATCGCCAGCGAAGCCTGCAGGTCGGGCAGGATGTCGTACGTGGCGCCCAGATCGACGGCGAAACCGTAACCCGTCGGGCTGGTGGGCTTGAAGTCGATGTCGTCGAATGTGTAAACCATCTCGCCGCTGTCGTTCATCTCGGTCGTGGCCTCCAGCCCGGCGGCCGAAATGTCGAGCGATCCGTCGGCCTCGACGGCCCAGCGGTCCTCGTTCAGCGATACGTCGAAGCGGTTGAAGTTGGACTTCGCGCGGACGATTCCGGCGAGGAACTTGCCGCGCACGCCGACGTAGAGGCGGTCGTCGAGCAGCGGGAACGAATAGGAGAAGGCCGCCTCGAGGTAGGAGTCGCTGATTACGCCGATGTCGCTGATGCGCCCCTCCTGCCCGTTCTTGATGAAGTCGAAGAGCGAGTAGGGGATGTTGGCTTCGGCGTTGGCCCGCACGTTGAGGTCGAACGACCAGAAATTCTTGCGGTTTTTCGTGTAGGCGCCGAATCCGATGACGTTGATGCGGGTGTCCGCCCCCAGCAGGTTTTTGTCCTTGAGGCCCGAAAGCGCCTCGGCGGCCGATACGGAGCTGTCGAGCAGCGTCACGAGTTTCCCGTCGCGGGGATAGAAGATCTTGTCGAGCGAGATGTTGCCGCTCATGCCGACCTGGATGCCTCCCAGCACGGGGAAGTTCACGTAGCCGCGCTGCGGTGCGAAGGCCGGGTTGAGCTGGCTGCGGAAGGTCGAGCCTTCCATGAAGTAGGACGAGGGGTTCTGGGCTGCGGCGCCGACCGTTACGAGAAGCGCCGCCAGTAAGATGCGGATTTTTTTCATGTTCGGTGCGCTTTTATCAGATGTCGAGTTTCAGACCGCCGCGTTTTACGAGCCGCAGGTCGATGGTGATTTGCTGTTTCGCGGAGTTGTCGAAGCCGCGGTCTCGGTAATAGATTTCGAGCGCGATGGGAATGCGGATCGTGGCTCCGTCCACGATCTGCCGCAGGTCGTCGGCGTAGAGCTGCGTTGAGGGAATGGCGTTCTCCTCCTTCGTGGCGTCCACCGTGATTTCGAATGCGACGTCGGAGGGCAGGAACACCGGTTCGAGCCGCATCGTCACCGGCAGACGGCTCGAGATCGAGCCGTAGATGTGCAGCGTATTCTTGGCATCGGGCGTACCCTCCGGGTCGAGGTTGTCGGAGAGCATGTCGATCACCTCGTCGTCGAGGTCGATATGGCCGATTTCGTACTCCACCGGTTCGATGTCGATGGTTCTGAGGTAGTCCGAGGCGACCTGCTTGATCCGGGTTTCGATTTCGTCGGCGGAGAGCTCGAGCGCCGTCTTGAAAGCCTCGGTGTACTCTTCGAGCGGAATGCCGGACTCTTCGACGCCGATCGCTCCGGCGAACTCGTCGTAGTATTTCTCGTAGGTCAGCCGGACCACTCCGTCCAGCTTCTCCGGGTTCTGCCGCATTTCGGCGATCGTATTTCCGATAAGACCGTCGCGGTAATCGGAGTCGCCGGTCAGGGCGGGGAGGTTCACTTCCTTTTCGGAAGAGGGCAGCCAGATGTCGGCTTCCCGGAAGATCGCTTCGATGTTCACGCCGTTTTCGGCGATTTCATCCATCGAAACCTGCACGGTGGCGAGCGGAATCCGGAATTCGGAATTTTCGTCGCCGATGGCGACGTTGTCGAAATCGAGGTCGCTCAAATCGTAATCCCGATCGACACACGCCGTCATGAGCGCTCCGGAGAGGAGCAACAGGGAAAGGGTTCTCATAGGGACAAGTGTTGATTTCGGGCACAAAGGTAGAAAGTTCCGATAAATAAAACAAAATATCGGACGTTTTTGTATATGCGGTCCGTCTTTGCGGGATATTTGTTACATTTGCAGCGTCTATGGCCGCATCCGAGAAATCCGATCTGAAGGAGCAGGTGGCTCTGCTGCCGCTCTCGCCCGGCGTCTATCAGTTCGTGGACCGCCGCGGGACGGTTATCTACGTGGGCAAGGCCAAGAGCCTGCGCAAGCGCGTTTCGTCCTATTTCGTGCAGTCGAAGGAGCACAGTGCGAAGGTGCGGGTGCTGGTCCGCCAGATCGCCGCCGTCCGTCACATCGTCGTCGGGAGCGAGACGGATGCCCTGCTGCTCGAAAACTCCCTGATAAAGAGCCTCCAGCCGCGTTACAACATCCTGCTCAAGGACGACAAGACCTATCCGTGGATCGTCGTGCGGCGCGAGGCGTTTCCCCGCGTGCAGTCCACGCGCACGCTGCTGCGCGACGGCTCGCAGTACTTCGGTCCCTACGGGTCGGTGATGATGCAGCGCAGCGTGCTGGACTTCATCCGCGAGGTGGTCCCGCTGCGCACGTGCAAACTCAATCTTTCGCCCGAACAGATCGCCCGGGGACGCTATTCGGTCTGCCTGCAATACCATCTGGGCAACTGCAAGGGACCCTGCGTCGGTTTGCAGAGCGAGGAGGAGTACGCCCGGCAGGTGGAGCTGGTCGTCTCGGTGCTCCGCGGCGATCTGCGCCCCGTGCGGCAGTATCTCGAAGGGGAGATGGAGCGTGCGGCGGAGGAGCTGCGCTTCGAGGCGGCGCAGCGCTACAAGCAGCGGCTCGACGCACTGGACAACTACGCCGGTCGGTCGGTGATCGTCAGCGCGCGGATCGTCGATGTCGATGTCTTCTCGCTGCTGCCGGACGACGACGCGGCGTGGTGCAACTTCGTGCGCATCCGCCACGGCTCGGTGGTGGGCGTCTCGACGGTGAAACTTTCGACGGGCGTGGGAGCCGACGAGCGCGACATGCTGACGCTGGCCATACAGCATATCGTCGAACACATTGCCGGGGGCGAGCTGGCCCGCGAGGTGATCGTGCCGTTCCTGCCCTCGACGACGCTGCTCTTCGACGGCGTGACCTTCACCGTGCCCAAGCGGGGCGAGAAGCTCGACCTGCTGGAGTTTTCGCGCAAGAGCGCCCGTATCTACCGCGCCGAGCAGCTCAGGAATCTCGAAATCCGGAATCCCGAGCGCTACACCGAACGGCTGCTGAACGCCTTGCAGAAGGAGCTGCGTCTCGACCGTCCGCCGCGGCATATCGAGTGTTTCGACAACTCGAATTTGCAGGGGGCGCATCCGGTGGCTTCGTGCGTGGTGTTCCGCGACGGGAAACCCTCCCGCAAGGAGTACCGTCATTTCAATATCAGGACCGTCGAGGGTCCCGACGACTACGCTTCGATGCGCGAGGTGGTCTTCCGGCGTTATACGCGCCTCATGGCCGAGGGGGCCGAGTTGCCCGACCTCGTTATCGCCGACGGCGGCAAGGGGCAGATGGGGGTGATCCATGAGGTGCTGGAGCGGCTGGGGCTGGACATTCCCATCGCCGGACTGGCCAAGGACGACCGCCACCGCACTTCCGAACTCTACTGCGGTTTCCCGCCGCTGCTGGTCGGCGTGCGCCCCACCTCGCCGCTCTTTCATTTCCTGACGCATATCCAGGACGAAGTGCACCGTTTCGCCGTCTCGTTCCACCGTCAGAAACGCAGCAAGGACTTTATCCATAGCGAACTGGAGCGGATCGAAGGGGTGGGCGAACGTACGATCCGAACGCTTCTGCGCCATTTCCGCACGGTGGAGAAGGTCCGCACGGCCCCGGCCGAAGAGCTGTCGGCGCTCGTCGGCCCGGCGAAGGCGAAGAAGATCCTGGCGTATTTCGGGCGGTAGTCCCCGGATTTCCGTCCGCCGTGTGCTGTCCGCCCCCCCCCTCCTCTCCGAATATCCGGTGTGGAGGTTGCCGGAAGCGGCTGTTTCCGGGCGTTGCCGACCGGATCGCGGCGGTTCCCGGCAACTCGATTGCGGCCGTGCGGAGGTTCCCTTCGGGAAAAATCGGCTTATTTTTTGAAAAGTTGCGAAAATCCCTTATCTTTGTCCTCCCGATTCATCGCGTATGCGTCGGAGGCGGAACGATCCGCCTGCGCAGGCGACACTGCCCGGATGGCGGAATCGGTAGACGCGTTGGTCTCAAACACCAATGACAGCAATGTCGTGCCGGTTCGACCCCGGCTCCGGGTACAGATGAAAACTTCCGGACAGTCGTTTTTCGACTGTCCGGAAGTTTCGTTTCTGCCGTTCTGCGACGGAATCCGCGGCCGGGGACATTTTGCGGCCGGTCCGGACCGGGAGTGTCCGGGCGTCTTTTTCAGCGTTGCGGCCTGTCTGGCCTGTACGACGGTGCAGATCGCACTGAGCCACCGCTGGCTGGAAGGTTCCGTTTCGGTCCTGTGGAACGGCTGTGGCGGACGGGGACACGCATGTCGTGGCGGCCGTCGGCTCGGTGAGCCGGAGTTTCCGGCCGTTCCTCTCTTCTGCCGGGGGCTTTGTCGCAGGCGGCCGGTCCGCCTGTCTGCCGCAAATGTCGCCGCCTTGCGTGCGTTTGCGGCAAACGTTTCGCTCGCTTCCGGCTCGCGTCGCGCGTTACGGCATGACGCGCGGAAAGACGAACCCGATGCGCGTCTGGTCCGACCAGAGGCGGAGATACTCCCCGTCCGAGCCGACCGACGCCATGTCGCCTGCGTCGCCCAGACCCAGTTCCATGTTCTCCGAGATCGTCGCGGCGCTTTTCTCGCCCTCGGCAGGCATCGCCTCCAGCCGGAGGGAGACGTACTGCCGTCCCTCGTCGTCCTGAATGCGGAAAAGGCATTGCGACGGGTCGGCGAGCAGCTGGTGGCTCTCCCGGTCGAAGAGGAACACGGGCTTGCCGTTGCGATAGACGCCGGGCGTCTCGGCCGTGAGCAGCGCCTTGCGCTGGGTCCTGAGCTCTTCGTCGGCGGTATCTTTCGAGCAACCACCTCCCGCGGTGAGCAGCAGGGCGGGAAGCAGGAATTTTCCGATTTTCATGGCGTTCATTTTACGGTGATGTATTTGATGAGGTACTGCTCCGAGCCGCTTTCGGCTTCGGTGACGACGGCCGTCAGACGGTGTTCCCCGGCCGGGAGCGTGACGTAGGTCTCCTCGGTCCGCTCTCCGTCGATGTACCATGCGACGCTTTCCATCCGGCGGGGGTAGTCGAGGACGCTCAGCGCGACGGGCCGGTCGTGCGAGAATCCGTCGGCCGGCACGGCGATATGTACGCCGTTCTGCGTGGAGATGGGCGAGGTCGTGAACGACAGCGTCCGGCTGCTGGAACTCTCGTCCGAGAGGAGCGTGACGGTCGCCGAATAGGTCATAGCGGGCAGCAGGCCGCCGATGTGGAGGGCGTTTCCGCGCACGGTCCGTTCGCCTTCCGTCCTTCCCGACCGGCCCCAGCTTACCTTCCATTCGCTTTCGGGAGCGCCGTCCCACGTCAGCAGGGCGTCGTACTGCCGGGCTTCGGCCGTGATTTCGAGCGCGGCGGTCTTCCTGGCCTTCATCCGGATATGTCCGCCGGAGCGTTCGATCTCGCCGAACGCCGCGCCGGGCGCTTCGTTCTTCCAGGAGACGTAGTGCCTGTTGCTGCCCGGAGAGAGGCTCCGGACGTCGTCCGTTCCCGGGAAAAAGGTCCGTCCGGCGCTCTGCGTTCCGTAGGAGGACGGAACCGACCGCACGAGTTTCATGCACTCGTGGCCCGGGTTGCAGTTCAGCGAGTTGCCCGTGTGCCACCTGGAGGCGTATGCCGGTGTGTAGTCCACGTGGTAAACGAGCATCCCGCCCTCTCCGACGTCGGGGATGTGCCGGTCCCACTTGTTGCCCGCCGGATCGCGGTTTTCGAGCAGGAAATAGTCGTTGTCGGTCGGCGTGCGCACGAGGTATCCTTCGTCGTTGGTGACGGGCCCCAGCTCCAGATCGCCCCCGTCGGCGATCTCCTCCGGTTCGGCCCATCCGACCATCCAGCGCTCCAGGATGTTGAGTGCCGGGGGCGTGCGTCCGTCGTTGTTGTAGCTGCCGCTGCACATGAGAGAATACGATTCGAGCGCCGGGGCGTTGCCGCCCGAGCCCGCATAGTCCGTGTCGTAGAAGTCGGGCCAGCCGAGCACGTGGCCGAATTCGTGGCAGAAGGTCCCGATGCCGGCCATCACGCGGTCGGCGTTCAGTTCCGACGAGCAGGCGTAGCCTGCGAGCTGCACTCCGTCCAGCAGGACATTCCGGTAGCGCGGGTCGCCCTGCACGTCCCACCGGTGTGGCCAGATCGTCTGCGGGTCGGCCGTCTCGGCCTGGTTGTGTCCCGCGTAGAACACGAAGACGTCGCGGATCACGCCGTCGTCGGCGAACTGCGAGAAGTCGATTTCGTCGTCGGCCAGACGGCATGTCTCGACGATCAGTTCCGGGGTGTTGTCCGTCCCGTCCGATCCGGCGTAGTAGGCCGCCTCGCGGGAGGCGCGGTAGGGGCCCGCGACGACGAATTCCGGGTCGAAGCGTCCGTTGGAGTTGTCGTGGTAGTAGTTCCATGCGCTGCCCGTGGCGCCGTTTACGCTGTAATTGTCCTGCATGAGCAGGTCGTGGAAGTCCTGCTGCGCGCTGCCCGATACGAACGTTCGGTCGGGAAACTCCACGAGCAGGATCAGCGACCGGAGCTTTCCGACGGTCGTCGCGGAGGAGATTCGGCGCGGTGCGGAGGGTTTGCCCTCGGCGGCGGCCGCTTCGTCCGGGGTGGCAGGGGATTGCAGGCGGGCGGGGCGTTCCATCGTGCGCACGTAGGTCGGTTTGAGCCCGGGACCCAGTTTGGCGACGAGGGCGCGTTCTCCGGCCGAAAGCGCACCGACCGGTCGGGCCTTTACCTGCGTGGGAACGAGCCGCCCCTCGGCGTTGCGCGAGGCGTAGTAAAGATCGCCGTCCGCGCCGCCCGTGAGCGTGTAGCCCTCTTCGGAGAGGAAATAGTGGTAACGCTCGTCGCCGACGATGCGGACGAGCAGTTGCGAGCCGTCGCTTTGGGTGATGCGCACCGGGCGGGGGTAGGCCGGTACGCCCCGGACCGTAGCGCGGCCGAGCGTCAGCGCCGAAAGCATCAGTACGAATGGGAGAATGTGGCGTTGCATGGCATGTCGTTAAGGGTGAGCGATTGTCCGGGAGGACCGGATCGTGCGTATAAAGGTAACTCTTTAATTTTGAAAAAGCAAACCGATCGCGCGGATCGGTTTGCCGTTTCTTTTCGCCGGATGCGCGCCGGGGGACCGGACGGGTCCCTCGGTGTGCCCGGAGCCTCTATTTCGCCAGCAGCGAAGGTGTCGTGTTCGGCGTGAAGTCGTTCGACGAGTTGTTCGTATCGACGAGTTTGCCGTCGGCGCCGGTCTTGCGGATCACCGACTTGTTGAACCGGTCGGGGTCCGAATCCTCCGTGCCGCACCAGGTGTAGCCCGCATCGAGCGATGTGCCCCAGGGAGCCATGCCGAAGGTGTTGCGTCCGCCCGTGTTCACGGCGTCGAGCACCCACTCGTTGGGAACGAAGTAGCCCTTGATGGGCATTTCGTAGTCGGAGCCGTTCGGCGAGTGGAAGATATAGTAGTATCCGTCGCCGATCGGGTGGTCCTGCAGGAACTGTTCGCCGGTCGTGCCTGCGGGAGGCATGGCGATCGCGATGCCGTAGGCGCCCCGGTTGTGCAGGCTGTGCACGGTCAGCGTCTGGGCATACCATTTGTCGAGGTTGGGAACGGCCGGGTTGTCGGTGTCCAGGAAGTTTTCGTTCGACGATTCGTCGTACCACTCGAAGTCGGCGGTCGTGGCGTCCCACGAGTCGGGGTTGCTCTTGAGGTGGTTCTGGGCGTTATTGACGATAATCAGCGATTCGCCGGCCTTGACCGGTACGTCGCGGCCGCTGCCCGGAATGGCGTAGAAGGCCTGTCCGGCGCAATACTCTTCGCGGAAATCGACCGCTGCGGGGATCTCGCCCTCCATGTTGGAGAGCACCGAGCTTTGCAGGATCAGCAGCATGCCGTCGGCATAGAGGTCCTCGTCCGTGTTGTTGCGGATTTTGATGTATTGGTCGCCCTGATATTTGTCGGGGCTTCCGGTCTCGGGCCGCGCCGTGCCCGTGAAGTAGATCTCCTCGATGACGAACTCGCCGTTCTTTGCGGCCACGTTGCTCTGTTTGATCGTCACCGTGGCCAGCAGGTCGCTCCGGCCCTTGCGCGTCACGGTCACGGTCGTCTGCCGTTCGGCGCCCGTTTCGTTTTTGGCCACTTCGAGCACCAGCGTCCTGCCTTCCGTTTCGGCTTCGTTTACGCCCACCCACGAGCTCGCCTCGTCCGGGATCGAGACGTCGAAATCCGCCTCCGGAACGTTCACCAGTACGTTGCCGCCGTTCAGACGCATCGAGGACGATACCGTTACGGGTTCCACGGGATCGTCGGTTTTCTCATCCGAGCAGGATACGGCGCCGGCCGAGACGAGGGCGGCCGCCGCCAGCATGTAGATCAGTTTTTTCATACGTTTGTTTTTTATTGGTTTGGTAATGATGGAATGAATTGTCAGAACAGGAATCCGCAGGCCGCCGTGAGGTTGTGTTCCGCCAAGCCTCCTTCGTAGAGGCGGGGGCTCCAGCCGGCCTCCGCGAAGCAGGCGGTGCGTCCCCGCAGGCGGCGTTCGGCGCGGAAGCCCGCCTCGGGGGCCAGTGTCCGGCTGTTCAGCCGTTCGGCCGTGCCGGTCAGGTATTCGGCCAGGTAGTCCGCCAGCCCGGGGAGCGAGAGCGTTCCGGAAGGGGCTCCGTAGCAGCCTATGCCGAGCGAGGCTTTGAACCTCCAGCGGGCGAAGAGCCATTCCGCATGGCCCCGGAGCGAACCTCCGAGCCGCGAGAGCGTCATTTCGCGCGACGGCCAGAGGTATTCGGCCGCAGACTGCTGCCATTCGACGCCGGGGCGGAGCGCATAGCGGCGGTTGCCGCGCCGCCATTCGACGGTCGCTTCGGCCCCGGCCTGCCAGATGCGGTTCTCGTACATCGCCTGCCGGTCCACGGGTGTCCCCTGTCCGGTGCGGTCGGCGACCATTTCGATCCCCAGCCGTTGCGAGCGGGCCGCATACGCCCCGAGGCTCCAGCGTCCGGCGCGGTAGGCGACGTGCGCTTCGCCCCGCTGCGTGCGGAGGGTGCTGACGGGGATGGAGTTGTTCGGTCGGTAGTTCCGGTCCGTGGTGAACCGGCTGTATTCGGCGCGGGCGTACCACCCTTCGGGACGGTGCGGCATGAGCTGCGCCGCCACGGCGTATCCGCGGCCGGTATAGGCGGTGAGCGTGCTGCCCGATTTCCCCGAGTAGCGTTGCAGGATGCTGCCCAGTCCGGCCATGAAGAGCTCGCGCACGGTGTTGGTTTCGTTGAAGAAGGAGATTCTCGAGTTCTGTTTGTAGAGCCGTCCCCTGAGGTCGAGGATCAGCACGCTGCGTCCGAGCTCCATGCCGGCGCCGAGCCGGAACGTGAAGTCCGAGACGACGTTGTGAGGCCGGGGATCGACCTGCCGGTATTCCTGCGCGGCGCGGTAGTCGCCCCGCAGGGCGATGTCGAAGCGGCCGATCCGCCGGGCGTAGCCGCCGCCGAAGGCGTACTCCTCGGTCGTGAGGTCGCCGCCCACGGAATCCGCCACGACATAGGGATAGAGCAGCAGGTAGTCGGCCGTGGAGTTCCAGCGGACGTTGCGGCGGTTGCCGCGCACGTACCGGGCGTCGGCCCAGACGACGCTCCGATCGTCGAGGCGGCGGAAACTTTCGGCGTAGAATCCGCCTTCGAGCGCTCCGTCGCCGAGCGGTTGCAGCCGCGCCTCCTCCTCCCGGCGCAGATTCATGCGCACGGCCAGTTGCGAGAGCGACCGGTTCGGGCGTCGGAGCGCGGCGGCGGGCGACGCTTCGTAGAACCGGGCCGTGGCGTGCTCCGCCTCCGCCTCGGCGAGCGATGCGCGTTCGGAGATTCCCGCCGTGTCGCGCCGGAACGCCGTCGAGTCGGTCCGGGCGGCCGCCGGGAGGGGCAGCAGAAACAGGATTGTCAGCAGTGCGGCTTTCATGGCGTCGGGTCTCATCGGTTGGCTTGGAGTAACAGGACCGCCGATTCCTGCCCGTTCACCCACGTGACGGCTTTCGCCCTGTCGTTGGCATGGTCGGCGCAGTACAGCCGGCGTGTCGTGCCGTCGGCGTAGGTCGCCCGGGCTTCGACGATGAAGTTGTAGATGCCCCGGCGGAGCCGGACGGTCGTCCGGTTCCGTTCCACCGTTTCCGGGAACGCCGTTCGTTCGTAGGTGTTCAGGTTGTAGAAATAGGAGATGTCCGTGAGGATTTCGAGCCTCTCCACGGGGCGGCTGTCCGGCATCACGAGCCGGATGGATACTTCGGTGAAGAGTTCGTTCCCGTCGGGGTGTTCGCAGGCTGCCGGCAGCAGCAGGGGCAGGCAGCAGAGCGTGCGTATGATGCGGTGTCGGATCATGTCTCAGAGTTTGAAATTGACCTCCATGCCGAAATAGGGATCGGAGTAGCGGCGCGTCCGCCCGCCCGATACGTTGATGTACGAGGGGCTGTAGTCGAACAGCCGGTTCACGAATACCGCCACGGTGAGCCTGTCTCGGTAGAGGCGTTTGGATAGTTTGAGGTTCACGTACATGCTGAACGGCGTGAGGTCGTAGAGGTATGCGATGTCGCTGACGTCGTCCTTTATCATGTGTTGCAGGATGCCGTCGGCGGCCGATTCGTCGGTGAAGGGGTGTTCCCTGAGGTCGGTGTCCAGGTAGCTCGCCGGGCGCGGGTCGGTCCACTGCCGTTTCCGTCCGGTGAACCATTGGCATTGGAACGAGGTGGAGAAGATCATCCCCAGCCGCGGAATCTGCGTGTCGAACAGGAAATTGGTGTTGCACAACTCGTTGTAGAAGCTGTCCTCCTTGTCGTAAAGGCCGATGTAGGGGTAGGGTTCGCCGCCCGTCACCACGACCGAGGTGGAGATGTACTGCGGCTCGCTGTTCTCGTAGTCGGTCCGGAAGTAGGCGCCCGAGACGATGAGTTTCGTGGCCAGCGGACGGATGCGCGGGGTCGAGAAGGTGAACTCGACGCCCTGCTTGAGCGTCCGGCTGCCGTTGGTCGTGCAGCCGGCCAGCGCCAGCCGCTTTTTCTCCTCGTAGGGAAGTCCTTCGAGCGACGGCGGCCCCGTGAGCGCCGAGGTGTCGATGGCCGTCTCGTCGTAGTCGCGGAACGTGAAGGCGAGGGGGCGTGACGAGGTGCGGAATCCCGAGGTCATGTCCTCCCGGAAGTAGCCCAGCGACAGCCCGAATCCGGCCCATTCCGCCCGGCCGCGGACCTCCCATTTGAAGTTGCGGGCGGCCAGCAGACCGTAGTTTGTCGGATCGTATTTGTAAACGATCAGGTTGATGCGCCGCAGTTCCGGGTCCTCGGGGAAATAGTTCAGTTGCGTGTAGTCGAAATAGACCGGGTCGGGAAAGAGCTGGTCGAGCGTCGGGGTTTTGGTGTGCCAGCCCGTGCCTCCCGAGAGGGTGAGACGCATCGGATCGCCCGCCACTTCGAATGCCGGCAGCGAGACGGAGAGGTTCAGGCGCGGATCCAGATAGATTTTGCCCTGAAGCGCATAGCGGCTTCCGAGGTTGGCCATGGCCGTCGCGCGCAGACCCGCCATGGCCTCGATCCGCCATTTCCCGGCCCGGATCACGGTGTTGTCCTCCACGAAGGCCGAGAGCCGGTGCAGGGCCGGAAGCGCGTCGTAGCGTCTCGGGCGGGTGGACATCAGTTCGGTGATGGGGCGCGTTATGTCGTAGAGCAGCCCGCCGCCGTAGTTCTTGGCCATCGACCACTCGGCGCCCGCGCGCAGCGTGCTGCGCGTCGAGCGGGTGTTCGCCGCGAAGAGCGCCATCGCCTTGGTGAAGGCGTAGAACGGCTTGCTCTCCACGCGCAGGGTGGCCTCGTAGCGCGAAGGCAGGATCTCGGCGTCGCAGACCCCCTCCTCCAGCGCCGTGCGGATCGGCACGTTGGCGCTGGCGATCATGTATTTCCAGCGGTCGGTGATGTCGAAGTCCGCATCGACCGAGGCCGAGAGGTCGAAGCTGCGGAAAAAGGCGGATTGCTCCTTGGCCGCCGCCGAGAAGTTCAATGCGGCCGAAAGGCTGTTGTAGCTCGCCTTGTAACGTTCCAGCGGGCGTCCCGACACCCCTTCGTCGATGTCCTTGTCGCTCTTGATGCGGTCGAACGATCCGGTGTAGTCGATCGAGCCGCCCAGCGTGTAGCGGTAGTCCGAAGCGGTTTCCCAGCGTTTTTTCATGCGCCACGAACCGGTCATGCGGCGGTAGTTCTGCCGCGTGTTGCGCGGGTCGGCGCGGGCGTCGAGGTAGTTCGCGCCGACGTTCATCGTCAGCAGGTCGGCCTTCCCGCCCCACTCGAATCCCTTGCCGACGTAGAGGAGCTGGCTCTTCAGGTCGGCCTTGAAGCGGGCCTCGAGGTTGCGGCCGCCCTCCTTGCGCTTGATCTTCACCAGTCCGCTCGTCAGGTCGCCGTATTCGACCGAGGGGATGCCCTGCACGATCTCCACCGAGGCGATTTCGTCCGTGGGGAGCGTGCGCATGTCGATTCCGGCGTTGAGCGATACGGGAACGCCGTTGTCGCTCGTCATGCCGCTCGACAGGGAGCCTCCGTACTGCATCGCCGCGTCGTTCGAGAGCGGCCGCCCGTCCATGACGAACGAGACGCCCAGCGACGAGGTGGCGTAGTCGGCGTCGGAGGAGGCCGCTTCGCGCAGGCGGATGTGGTTCGATGCCGAGAAGGCCGGATCCGACGCCCTTCCGCCGGGGAGCAGTTCGAGCAGGTCCTCGAAGCTCGACGGCTGGAGGTGCTGCATCGCCTCGCGGCCGATGTGCACGGCCGAGACGGGTCCCCGGACTTCGGTGGCCGTGATGACCACGTCGCGGATTTCCGTCGATACGGCCCGAAGCCTTACGACCCGGTAGATCGCGCTTCCGGACGGGACGGCGAGCGTCGTGCGCTGCGTGGCGTATCCGATGTAGGAGACCGTGACCTCGTAGCTTCCGGCGGGGAGCGCGAAGCCGCATTTGCCGGCCGCGTCGGTCGTGGCGGCGTAAGGCGGCTTTCCCGCATCGGGAACGGCCTTCAGCGCCACGGTGGCGTACTGGAGCGGATTTTTCAGCGAATCGGTTACCTCGAACGTGATTCCCGCGTCATTGGCCGGGCGCCGCTGCGCTCCGGCGGCGAGGGACAGGAAGAGGCCCGGAAGGATCAGTAGATATTTCGTCTTGCACCACATAATTCCGAGCACAAAGGTAGAGGGAGGCCGAAAAAGCGGCAATCCCCAATAATAGGTAATTTGCGTCGGAAAACTACTCCGAAAGGGGGAGCCGTATTTTGGGATGCCCTTCCGAGTTTCCGGGGCGGGTGCTGTCCGTCCGCCGGTCCGTCCGGCTGTCCGGACCTTTCTCCGGAAACCTGTTCCGGACCCGGAAAGAGGCGGATACGAAAAATCCGGGATCCCCTCGGAAGGGAATCCCGGACGCCCGGTAAGAATGTGAACTTTTTATTTTTTGGTGAGGGCGATGCGGAATCCGATGCCGTCTCCTTTCGAATCCGGCGTATTGATACGGCTGTAGATGTAATAGATCGACGAGTCGGAGCATTTGAAGTCGCCGCCCCGCTGGTAGCGGTAGTCCTCCCATGAAGGAAGCCCTTCGGGACCCGGAGCTCCCGTGGGGTCCGTTTCAGGTTCGGTCGGTTCCTTTCCGTACGGCCATTTCCAGTCGTACACCCATTCATAGACGTTGCCGCTCATGTCGTGGATGCCCAGCTCGTTGGGTTGCTTGGTCCCCACGGGGTGCGGCTGCTCGTCCTTCGCGTTGTTCCGGTTCCAGGAGACTTCGTTGGCGTCGTCGCCGCCGGCATACACGTAGTTTTCCGACCTGTTGCCGCCGCGTGCCGCGAACTCCCATTCGGAGTCGGTCGGCAGACGGTAGCCCGCGGCCGAGGAGTGGTCGTAAACTACGACGGCCGAGGAGATGCGTCCGCTTCCCTGCTTGTAGGTGACCTGTTCGAACCGGTAGGCCGGTTCGAGCCCCTTGATTTCGCTCAGCCGGTTGCAGAACTCCGCAGCGTCGTACCACGTGACGCCGGTCACCGGAAGGTCGTCACCCATGACCGTCGATTCGTTGAATCCCATCACTTTGGAGAAGACGTCCTGCGTCATTTCGTATTTGCCGATGGCGAAATCCTTCGTCAGCGTCACTTCGTGCTTGTTCTCTTTGGGGGATTTCGGGTGATCGCCGAGGATGAAGCTGCCGGCCTCGACATCGACCGTCTCCACCTGTACGTCGGTCAGTTCGACTGCCGTGGCGGTGTATTCGACCGTGGTCTGGCCGTCCTCGGAGGTGACGGTGTATTTGACCGGCGAGGAGAAGTTCTGGGCCGTACCCGAGGCGGGCGTGAGTTCGGCGTTGGCCGAACAATCGATCGTCGGTGTGAGCGACGAGCGGTCGAGGCCCGGTCTGACGTAAATGGTGATCGTCTTGGCTTCGGCGTCGAGCAGGGCGCTGTAAACGCCCGGGGTCGGTGCGGAGGTCTCCGGGTCGAGGAAGAGCATCCGGGTGATCTCGGCATTCGGGTTGGGCTGCATTTCGGCCGTGATCGTATAGGTCACCTGCGTTACGCCGTCTTCGGCCGTGATGGTGATGGTCGCCGGGTCCTTGAAGGAGCTGTCCCACGAATCCACGAACTGGATCTCTCCGGCGGTGGCCCCTTCGGAGATTTCGTATTCCTGATAGGTGTAATACCAGGGCCATTGGTCGGAGTAGGGGACTTTGAGCAGCACGGTGTGATTCTCCTCGTCGATGATGCCTTCGACCACCGGTTCGGTCGTCACCCTGAACGACAGCAGCCTGGCTTCGGAGCTCTTGGCGACCGAGACGGTGACCGTGTATTCGCTCTGCGACTTTCCGTCCTCGGCCGTCACGGTGTACTTGACCGGCTGGGAGAAGTCCTGCTCGGCGCCGCTGGCGGGAGAGACGGTCGCGCCTTCCGATACCTCGATGGTCGGAACGAGCCTGGTGACGTCCGTGCCGCGGGTGACCGTGACGGCGATCGTCAGGGCCTCCTGGTCGATCGTCGCCGGGCCGCTCTGCTCCTCGAACGAGAAGGCCGTGATGGAGGAGGCGGTCAGTTTGGGCTGCGCCTTCTGTACGACCGTCAGCGAGACGGGCGTGACGTAGGTGGCGTCGGAGAACACCTCGACGTCGGCCGTGCGTTCGGTCTCCTTGTCGGTGTAGGGGTCGATCGCAAGGCGGAGCTTGCCGGCCTCCACCGAGGCCTTGCACCAGGAGGTTTCGCCCGTTCCGGAGACCTTCGCCGCCAGATTGAGGTTGCTGATCGCACCGCCGTCCTCGTCCGTGAGGCCGATCGAGACCGTCGCGCCGGAGGCGGTGACAGTGAGTTTGTTCTGAGAGAAGACGACGTTTTCGACACCGGAAAGCGGTGCGAATCCCAACGTCACGGGGTCGGGGGTGTCGGGGTCGTCGCTGCATGCGGCGAGGGCCGCCGCGGCGAAAATCCCCATGGCGAAGATTCGCCGGATATTGCGGAATTTTTTCATGGTCGTTTTTTTGATGGATGATGGGGAAGGGAGCGCCTCCTCGGCTGGAGGCGTGAAGAACGGAAGGGGCCGCATGGACCCGACCCCTTCCGTCGAAGGCCGGCAGGACGGATCAGCGGCGGATCACGACGCGGAATCCGATTCCCGACTGGCGGCACATGTTGTTGGGATTCATGTCGATACCGCCGGCTTGCAGACTCCAGTAGGTGATACGCAGGTTCCATTCGCTCGACGTGTCGTAGTCGCCGCCGCGGATAAATGCCAGGTCGTCCGCATCGCACGGCTCGTCAGGCCCGAACGGATCGGTCACCTCGTCGGTCGAGGGGAAGTCGCTCATGTAGGGGCGCTCGTACCAGTCGTGGTTCCACTCTCCGACGTTTCCGCACATGTCGTGGATTCCGATCGGATTGGCCGGTTTCTCGCCCACGGGGTGCGTCTTCTCGCCCTCGTTCTCGCGCCACCAGCCCATTTCGAGCGGGTTGTCGCCTCCGGCGTAGAGATAGCTGTATTGGGCGATTCCCTCTGCGCCGCCCTTGGCCGCATACTCCCATTCGGCCAGCGTCGGCAGGCGGTATCCCGTCGCGCTCATGTCGCAGTTGCGCGTGGCCGTGAGGATGCGGCCGCTGCCGTCCTGTCCGTACTGGATGTCGGAGAGGTTGTAGAAAGTCGTGTAGCCTTCGCGTTTGCTCAGTTCGTCGCAGAACTGCATGGCATCCCAGATGGAAACGCTTTCGACCGGGTGGGTGGCTCCTTCCTTCTTGAACTCCGAGGGGTTGAAGCCCATCACCTCCTCGAACTGCGCCTGCGTCACCTCGTATTTGCCGATCGAGAACGACGTGAGGTTGCAGTAGCGGGCGTTCCCGATGACGCTTGTCGGATCGGGGCTGTCGCCTTGCAGGAAACGGCCGCCCGGAACGTCTATGAGCTCGATGAGCTGCGCGCCGACCTCGGTTCCGTCCTGCGAGATGCCGACCGAGCCGCTGCCGAAAAGCTGGGCTCCCGAGTTGTCGGTGCACGATACGGCGATCGTGGCGCGGCGGGCGTTCTCATCGGTGTTGGGATCGACCGTGAAGGTGAATGCGCCGGACGCGTCCACCTGGCTGACCTTCACCCAGGCGGCCGCTGCGCCGGACTTGGCGTCGGTGGCCTCGACCGCGAAGGTGTAGCCCGTCAGGTCGGCGATCGGGCTGCCCGAATAGGTCAGCGATACCTTGACCGTCGTGGCCGCTGCGGCGCCTCCCGCCACGACCGTATAGTTGTTGCCCGAGAGGGTTACGCCTGCGGCGGGCTCTGCGGAGGTGTCGAGCACCACTTCGCCGCCGACGGTCAGCGTGACGGTGTATTCCCGGGTGGTTTTGCTGTCTTCGGCCGTCACGGTGTATTTCACCGGCTGGGAGAAGTCCTGCGTGCTGCCGCTGGCGGGGGATATCTTGGCGCCTTCCGAAACCTTGATGACCGGAGCCAGCGACGAGAGGTTCGTACCCGCCTTCATCACCGCCTTGACGGTGTTTTCGCCGATTTCGGCCTTGCCGATCTGTCCGGGAACCGTGAACTCGAGGATCTCGGCTTCATGGCTCTTCTCCTCCTCGATCACCACGGCGGCCTGGTATTCCTGCCTGGTGATTCCGTCTTCGGCCGTCACGGTGTATTTCACCGGCTGGGAGAAGTCCTGCGCCTCGCCGCTGGCCGGCGACACGCTGGCTCCGGCCGAAATCTCGATTTCGGGCGTCAGGGCCGTGACGTCGGTTCCGAACGGCACGTTCACCGTGATCGTCATCTTCTCGTAGTCGATTTCGGCGGGCTGGGTCTGCTCCGGGATCGAGAAGTCGAGGATGTGGGCTTCGGCGCTCTTGGGCGTGGGAGCCTGCACGACCTTGAAGGTGAAGGGGTTGATCGAGACGCCGTTGCCCGACCCTGTGAGGCGCACGTCGATCGAACGGGCCGCTTCGCCGCCTTCGTAGGGCTGGACGGTGAATTGCAGCGCATTGTTCTTCGGTTCGATCTGACACCACTCTTCGGAGGCGCTGTTGTTCGACAGTTCGACCTGGAGCGTTACGCCGCTCAGGGCCGAACCGTCGGCCTTCTTGACGGCGATCGAGGCCGAGGGATAGATGCCGTTATTGCTTACGTTGAGCGTGTTGGCCGAGAAGCTCACGCCTGTCAGAGAGGTCGAGGGGGAGAGAGTCACATCGGTCTTGACACCGTTTTCGCCGGTGTCGTCGTCGCTACACGCCGCGAAGGAGCACGCCGCGAGCGCGAGGGCGAAGCCATACTGGAAGATACGTTTCATAATGCGATTGTTTTTAAGGGTTTTCGAATGGATGTGTCCGTTGGCCGGGGGCTCAGAGCAGGGCGCCGGGCATGTAGTTGGCCGGGTCCTTCGTGTCCGTGAGCGCGCCCATCCGGTAGGTTCCGAACGACTGCTTGAGCCAGGTCTTGCGGAAGGTCTTGCCCGTGAGGTAGTCGCAGAGCTTCTGTCCGCAGCCGTTGTCGAGCAGGGTCTGGGAATTTCCCACCGGATCGTAGTCCGTGTTGTAGCGGAGCAGTTTGGTCGTGCCGTTGGGATTTTCCAGGATGTCGAACGTGAAGACCGCCTGATAAAGGCCGAACTCCACCTCCATGTCGATATAGGGCCGGCCTTCGAGCTCGCCGAAGCGCATGTAGATATCGCCCAGCGTCATGCGGAACACGGTGGAGATCTCCTTGCCGAAATTGACGAGCTGCTGCGCGATCTCGCACGACGTGTCGCCGCCGTACATGGACAGACGCACGGCCAGCGCGGAGTATTTGTAGCCGCTGCCGGCGCCCAGCATCGCGTCGAGCCCGATGATGGCCTCGTCCTGCCGCTGCACGGGAATCTGCTGCGAGGAGACGGCCGTGTAGCTTTGCGTGGCGTCGTTCCAGAGGAATCCCGAGATGATCGACCCCTGCATGACGAGCGGCTCCTGCAGTACGATGTTGTGTTTCAGATCGACATAGGACGACGCGGTGGCCGAGATCACCGTGTTGGTGCCCTGCACGTAGCTCAGCGTGACGGAGCGCAGGTCGAAATCCACGGCGACCTTCCCGCTGCCCAGCGCGACGTAGCAGTAGCCGTCGCGGTTGATGAATTGCTGGAGGTCCTCCTGCACCTGCATCAGCGCCCCCTGCTGCACGAGGTTCTTCTCTTCGGCCGAGGCTCTCGTCAGCGTGGCCTCGACGCGGTTGCGGCGGCCGAGCAGCGAGAAGGTGTCGCCGTCGAACGAGGCGATTTCGAACTCGAAGTCGGTTTCGAGGCCCTGGTTGTCCTCCGCGCTGCCGCCGCTGATGTCGGAGTTCGGGTCGTTGATGATGGCCAGGTAGCTGTACGTGTCGAAGATCAGCGTCGGACGCTGCAACCCCTGGATGCGGTAGCTGCTTTCGTCGGGCGTGGTCCGGAAGTCGGGGTACATCAGGTTGTCGGTGTACATCGTCACGCGGTTGTCGTCGGTGAAATCCATCCAGAACCGGTAGATGCCCTTCGATGTGGGAATGTTGGCGATCCAGCCGTTTTCGGCCGCGGAGAGCTCCCCGTAGTAGGAGGAGATGGCCTCGTCGAGGCGCTGGTCCACGTCGCCCATCGTCGTTTCGTAGTCGTTGTCGTTGCAGGCGGTCGCAGCCAGCAGCACGACCGGGAGCAGGAATATGCGATAGAGGTGTTTTTTCATCTTTCTGCCGTGTTATAGGGTTATTGATTGTCCGCGACCACCTGGGCGATGGCCTCCTGTACGCAGGTCACCAGTCCTTTTTCGCCCGCCGTGTCGTAGAACTCGATGCCCCAGGTGTTTTTCAGGTAGTCGATCACGATCTGCTCCTTCTGCTGCAACAGGGCCGCGCCGGTCGTCCCGGCCTCGGTCAGCACCGTCTCTTCGTACCATTCGCGGCCGTAGACCATGATCATCGAGATCATCTCCACGAAATCCTCGTCCTTGCCCGACATGGCGTAGGGGGTGATGAAGCCCAGCTGGCGCGCCTCCGAATCCGAGACGCTCGTCCAGCCCGAGGGAAGGTAGTTGCCGGCGCTGATCTTTTCGTAGTTCTTGTCGAAGAGCACCGTCTGGTGCAGAATGTGCGCGAACTCGTGCTCGATGGTGTGGAGGAATTCCTTGACGTTCGCGGCATCCGATGGGTCGAATCCGTTCACGTTGAGCAGCAGAATCTTGCGGCCGCCTTCGGCCTGTCCGAGCTTGATGGCTCCGAATTCGTACTCGGGACTGCCGACCAGCACGACCTTCTTGGGCGTGATCTCCTTGACGAAGTCGAGTCCGGCAGTCTGCTCGTAGGGCGAGAACCAGACGTCGTACATCACCTGCATGAACGGGATGACCAGCTCCTCATCGACGGGCACTAACTGCTTGTCGATCGAAGGCATCATGTCCGTGGCGTCCCACTTGTATTCGACGTCGATGTTGAACGGCACGACGTAGTTTTCGTAGAGCCACCGGTCGGTCTCCGTCTGGACGGTCTCTTCGCCGCCCAGGCCGGGAATGTCGGCGTTGGGGTCGATGGGGTCCTCCTCGTTGCAGGCCGTGAAGGCTGCTCCGACCAGGAGCGCGAAGAGGCAGAATTGGATATGACGTAGTGTTTTCATCGTATTTTCAGCTTTTGAATTACCACGGATAGGGGATGTTTACCATGTCGTTGAGTTGAATGCCCGAGGCGGTCGCGATCTGCGGGATTTGCAGGATGCGGCGGTCGTCGTCGGGCGTGAGGGTGCTGGTGGCGCCGTCGATGGTCGTGTGCGTCACGGGAATGTTCCAGCGCAGCACGTCCCAGTAGCGTATGCCTTCGTAGAGGAACTCGATGCGGCGGAAGTCCAGTACGGTCAGGATGAGCGCCTTCTGCACGTTGCCCTCGTCGCCCGCCTTGAAACGGCCGGCGTTGTAGGCGCTGTTGATGAAGTGGTCCGGAGCATTGAGCTGGGCCGTGTAGTAGTCGGTCAGCTTGTCCTTGTAGAGGGTGTTCGGTCCGTAGGCGTAATCGTCTATGCGGCAGGCGGCGAACATGTTCAGATCGTCCAGCGCGCCGTCGTAGTTGCCCAGCATGGCGTAGGCTTCGGCGCGGGCGAGCAGCACCTCCTCCAGCCGCAGCAGCGCGCACTTCGAGTAGGGCACTCCGGTCTGCGCCACGGGATTGTCGATCTTGAAGTCCTCGTAGAACTTCGGCAGCCAGTAGGTGCGTCCGCCGTTCCACTGGTAGGCTACGTTCTGGAAGATCCACGGGTCGCCCGTGACGTTCTCGGTCAGCAGCGTCACCATGGCCGTGCGCTCCATCGCGTGACGGACGTAGGCCGTTCCGACCATCTCCCGGTAGGCCAGCGTCACGCACTCGGTGAGGAGCAGGTTGGCGTTGGCGCTGGCGCTGGTGAAGTCCGTGCCCATCTGGTCGGGATTGCCGCTCTTGATATAGGTGCGCCAGTCGTGGAGGTTGCTCCGCATGAACTGGTCGGCCGCGTCGTTCGGGTCCACGCCCTGTGCCGGCGACCCGTCGGCGTTCAGTACGGGCGTGTCGTCGGTGTAGGAGAGCGCGAAGTGCTGTGTCGGCGTGGGCAGCAGCATGTTGGCGTAACGGATCACGTCGTTGTAGTTGCGCGAGAAGAGGGCGATGCGGGCGCCGAGCGCCGCGGCGGCATCCCGCGTGAAGTGGAATTTGGGCTGGTCGTAGTCGCTGCTGCCGCCTACGAGCTGCATTCCCTCCTCGAGGTCCTTCAGGACGTGTTCGAGCGTCTGGGCGGCCGTTTCGCGGTCGTAATGCTTGATGACGACCGTCTCCGGTTCGGTTACATAGGGGATGCCCGGATTGGCCGCGAGGTTGTTCGTGTCGAAGAAATCGGCGAAGAGGGTCAGCAGGCAGAAGTGCGCGTAGGCGCGGGCCAGCAGCGCTTCGCCCTTCTGCAGGGAGGCCGCACCGGGATCGGGCAGTTGTTCGATGGCTTCGAGCGCGTGGTTGGCCACGGCGATGGCGTTGTAGGCCGAGGTCCAGTACTGCTCGTTGGTGTCGTTGCCCGATTCCGAGCGGGTGAACTCGTCCCAGAGGAAGGCGCTCACGACGTTGTCGAACGCCGCGTCGGGCTGCATTCCCTGGAAGGTGCTTCCGAAATCGGTGTATCCGTCGCAGCGGTGCTCGATGAGCGTCATGTAGGTTCGGTCGGGGTAGGCCGTGGCGAGCAGTTGGCTGATCTTTTTCGGCGTGTCGATGGTGGTGCGATTGTCGGGCACGGTGTCCAGGAACTCGCTGCATCCCGCCGACAGCGCCAGGCCCAGCGTTACGAGGAATATTTCGATGATTCTTTTCATGATTGCTTGCGTACTTTATGTTAGAAACCTAAATCGAGCGAGAGCACGAACTGCGTCTGGACGGGCATGGCCACGCCGCCCGTGTTGAAGAACTCGGGGTCCTGACCGTTGAGGGCCTTGTCCGAGTACATCAGCCAGAGGTCCTTGGCCGTCAGCCGCACGGCGGCGCGCTTGAACACGCGGCTCTTGCGGACGAGCGCCGAGGGCAGCTCGTAGTTGATCGAGAGCGATTTGAGGCGGATGAAGTCTCCCTTGGCCACGCGCGCCGACGAGTAGTTATAGTTGTTGTACGGGTAGGCGCTCGAGAGGTAGAGCTTCTGCATGAGGTTGTCGGCGATGGCCGGGATGTCGGTGCGCTGCTCGTCGCCGCTCATGATCCAGCGGTCCTTGAACTCGTTCGGGAGAGCCGTGATGTCGCTGTAGCTGGAGCTGAACACCGGGTTGAGCCGGATGACGTTGCCCGCCTGGAACGTGAAGAAGAGGTTCATCGAAAGACTCTTCCAGCGCAGCGTGGTGTTCAGTCCGCCCGTGTATTTGGGGTCGATCTGCCCCTCGTACTTCAGGAAGTCGGTCTCGATGCCCTGCATGTAGCAGTCGTATCCGATCTCGCCCTTCTCGTTGTAGAACATGGGGATGCCCGTTTCGGGATTCAGTCCCGCGAAGGGAATCGAGAAGAGGCTGTTCACCGGGTAGTTGTTCTTGTTGCCTCCCTCCTGGCGGACGAGCTCGAACACCTCCGGACTGTTCTTGGCGTTGCGGATGATGTTCTTCGAATAGCCGAAGGTGAAATGCGCCGACCAGGTCCAGTCCTTGGTGCTTATCATCTTGCCGCCGAGCGTGATGTCCACGCCCTGCGAGTCGAGATCGGCGTAATTCGCGTTCTTCCACATGAAGCCGCCGATACCCGCCACCTTGATCTGCGATATCAGGTCGAAACCCTGCCGGTTGAAGTAATCCACGTTGAAGTCGAGCCGTCCGCCGAACAGCGTCAGGTCGAAGCCCACGTTGAGCTGGTAGTTCTTCTCCCACGTCAGCTCGGTGTTCTGCAAGTCGGCCAGCGTGATGCCCACCTCGGCGTTTCCGGGCCGGTAGAGCTCTTGGTTGTAGTAGAGCGCCATGGCGTTCGAGGCCGAAGGCGGGATGTTGGCCGTCAGTCCGTAGCTGGCGCGCAGGCTCATGAAATCGACGATGCGCGAGGCGTTCTCCATGAAGGCTTCGTTGGAGATGATCCACTTCCCGGCGAAGGTCCATGTGGGCAGCCACCGCTTCGCGGCGCCGCGTCCTAACTGGTTCGAACCGTCGTAACGCGCCGAGGCCGAGATCGAATAGCGGCGGTCGAACGTGTAGTCGGCGTTGGCGTAGAAGGCCGCATTGCGCTCGTAGGTGTCCTCCATCATGTAGTAGGGCGACTGCCGGTAAACGAGCATCTCCATCAGTTTGGGGTCGAGCGACACCACGCCGCCGCCGTCGTACTGGTAGCCGTATCCGGTCGTGGAATTGACGCGCCGGTCGGTGGAGCGGATTTCCATGCCGCCCAGCACGCTCAGCTCGTGCGTGCGGTCCGTATCCCAAACCTTTGTGTAGCTGAGCGAGTTGCGGACGACGTAGTTGAGCATCTTGTTGGTGGCCGTGTTGTAGAAGCCGCCGTAGGGGAGCACGACGACCGGTTCGGCCGAGAGGTCGTTCGGGTCGCGGTAGAGGAACGGGTTGAGGCTGCGGATGGTCGAGTTGCCCGCCGCGCGGTAGGCGTTGGCGGCGTTGGCGTGCTCGGTGATTTCGTGCTCCTGCGTGGTCTGCACGTAGCGCAGCGCCCCGGTGAAGTTGTAGCGCAGTCCCGGGACGATCGTGTAGTTCAGCTCGCCCTGCAACTTCACGTCGGCCACCGTCAGGTGGAGCTGGTTGTTGCGCAGCTCCGAGAGGATGTTGAACGGGGCGTAGTTCATCGTGATGTACTCCAGGTTGCCCTCGTCGTCGTAGGGGCGCAGGGCGCGGCTGGTGTTGAGCGCGTAGCTGAAGGGGTTGATGTCGAAGTCGCGCGAGAAGCTGCCCGTCACCACGTCGGACTGGCGGGTGAACGAACCGGGGGCGTCCTGCTGGCGCAGCGATCCCACGACCTGAACCGACGTGCGGATTTTGCTGCTGACGTCGAAATCGTTGCGGAAATTGACCGTGTAGCGGTTCACCTTGTCCGCGATGCTCCAGCCGTTGTCGCCCAGGAAGCCGATCGAGGCGTAGGTGCGCGACTTCTCGGAGCCGGACGAGATGCTGAGCGAGTGCTCGTGCATGAGGTTGTAGGTGAACAGCTTGTCGAACCAGTCGGTGTTGGCCCTGGCGTACTTCATCAGGAAGTCGTGGCGCGCCTGCCGCGTGTTCTCCAGCCCGAATTTGCCGCTGCTGGCGTTGTAGGCGTTGATCTGGTTGTACATGATGCCGTAAACGCCCGAGTTCGCGGAGTTCACGATGTCGGGTCCGAGCAACCCCTTGCGCTCCATTTCGGAGAAGACCGACATCTGGTCGTAGGAGTTCATGATGTTGTACTGCGAATAACGGGGCTTGGTCCGCAGCGTGAAGTTGCCGTTGTAGGTGATGATCGGGGCTCCCTGTTTTCCCCGCTTGGTGGTGATGACGATCACGCCGTTCATGGCGCGGGCGCCGTAGAGCGCCGTTGCGGCGGCGTCCTTTAGGATGTCGAAGGTCTCGATGTCCGAAGCGTTGATGCCCGCCACCGAGGAGCCGAGCAGCGTGGTGGGGTCGCCGCTCGAAAGCTGGTCGTTGGAGATGTCCACGACGTCCTCGAGCACCATGCCGTCCACTACCCACAGCGGCTTGTTGTCGCCGTTGATCGACGTGACGCCGCGGATGCGGACTTTGGGGGCCGCGCCGAACGTTCCCGAGACGTTCTGCACCGAGACGCCCGCCACCTTGCCTTCGAGCATGCGGCTCACGTCCGTCACGCCGGCCATGTTCAGGTCCTCGGTCTTGAGTTTGACGGACGATCCGGTGAAGGTCTGCTTCTTGATGTCCTGGAATCCGGTCACGACGACCGCGTCCATTTTGAGGGAGGATTTCTGAAGGGAGACGTCGATGTGCCGGCGCCCCTTGATCTCCACCTCCTGCGTGTCGTAGCCCACGTAGCTGACCACCAGCGTCGTCGCGCCTGCGGGCAGGGCGAGTGCGAATTTGCCTTGTGCGTCGGTCGCTATGCCGACGGTCGTGCCCTTGACGGCCACGCTCACGAAATCCAGCGGTTTGCCGTTCTCGGCATCCCTGACTACGCCGGAGAGTCTTGTCTGGGCGACGGCTGCTGCGAAGCCCGTACAAAAAAACAGAAACAGGAGTAGTGTTTTTTTCATTTCATAATGTGTTGGGTTAATAATTGATGAGGGTAGGGAGTTCGCGGTTTTCAGGGGCCCGGGCGCACAAAAAAGCCTGACATCCGGAGCGGATGCCAGACTTGACGGTATGATACGGGTGCAACGAAGGCTGCCTCCGAGTCCTTCTGGGGCACGGGGATCAGCGTCCATACATTGTTAAGCGTCTGATAGAAAATACGTTCCGTGGATATGGAACGTCGGAGAACCTTACCGGAGTCCGTGTTTGAAAGTTCCCCCCCCCTTCTCGGTCCGGCGGCTTCCGCAGCGGCTCCCGCCGGGTGGGTGCTCCGTCCGGTGAGGCAGGGGATTATCGGCTGGCGTCGTGACATGCGTTCGGGTTTGCGGGTGCGTTTCGGGGGAGGTTCGGTAGGCGTATGTTACGGTTTGGTATTGTTTTCGGTGCGAAAAGCGTCGGGTTGTAATCCGTATTTCGTTTCTAAGTTGCGGTTGTTAGTCTATTCTTGTTAAAAATACGACGATCTGAAATTTTACATTGAATTAACTGGATGCAAGATATAAAAGATTTTTCGAAATTCATAATATTTTTTAATTTTTTAGCAGAAAAACGGATGGCTCTGTTTCCTCTGTGATTTCGGATTGTAAGCGGAAACCCTGCGCAGGAGGGTGCAGGACCGTGAAACGGGGCATTTCTCTCCCGTTTCACGGCCTTTCCCCTGTCAGGCGATCCGGTCCAGCGAACGGCGTATCTCCGCATCGGTCGGGGTATAGTCCTTCAGCGCACCGGAGAGGTATTGTTCGTAGGCATAGAGGTCGATCACGCCGTTGCCCGAGAGGTTGAAGAGGATGGTCTTCTCGCGCCCCTCCTCCCGGGCTTGCAGGGCCTCGCGGACGGCGGCGGCGATGGCGTGCGTCGATTCCGGCGCGGGGATGATGCCTTCGGTCTTGGCGAACAGGATGCCGGCGCCGAGCGTCTCGGTCTGCGGAATGGCGCAGGCTTCGACGAACCCGTCCTTGAGCAACTGGCTGACGATGGCTCCCGCACCGTGGTAGCGCAGTCCGCCGGCGTGGATGTCCGAAGGCTGGAAGTCGTGCCCCAGCGTGTACATCGGGATCAGGGGGGTATATCCCGCCACGTCGCCGAAGTCGTACCGGAAGGCTCCCCGCGTGAGTTTCGGGCAACTGGCGGGTTCGACGGCCACGACGCGGACCGGGTTGCCGCCGGTCAGCCTCTTTCTCAGAAACGGGAAGGCCAGCCCTGCGAAGTTGCTGCCGCCGCCGAAGCAGCCGATCACCACGTCCGGCTCGGCATCGGCCATCTCCATCTGCGCGACGGCTTCCTGTCCGATGACGGTCTGGTGCAGCAGCACGTGGTTCAGTACGCTGCCCAGGCAGTAGCGCGTGTCTTCGGGGTGTTGCAGCGCCATCTCCACGGCCTCCGAGATCGCCAGTCCGAGGCTGCCCGAGCAGGCCGGGTCCTTCGCCAGCGCGGCGCGGCCCGAGGCGGTGCGGTCCGAGGGCGAGGGGAAGCACTGCGCGCCCCAGGTCTGCATCATCAGCCGCCGGTAGGGTTTCTGGTCGTAGCTCACGCGGACCATGTAAACCTCGACGTCGATGCCGAAGTGCCGTCCCGCGAAGGCGATGGCCGAACCCCATTGTCCGGCGCCCGTCTCGGTCGTGAGGCGGCGGATGCCCTGCTTGTAGTTGTAGTAGGCCTGCGGTACGGCCGTGTTGGGCTTGTGCGAGCCGGCGGGCGAGACGCTCTCGTTCTTGAAGTAGATTTTCGCCGGCGTGTCGAGCGCCTTCTCCAGTCCGGTGGCGCGTACCAGCGGCGTCGGCCTCCAGATGCGGTAGATCTCCTGTACCTCCTCGGGAATGTCGATGAACCGTTCGACGGACATTTCCTGTTCGATCAGCTCCTCGGCGAAAACGGCCGACAGTTGCTCCCGGGTGACGGGTTCCCGAGTGACGGGGTGCAGCGGCGGCAGCGGCCGGTTGGGCATGTCGGCTACGATGTTGTACCATTGGGCGGGCATCTGACGCTCGGTCAGGCAGAATTTCTTCGTTTTCATTTATCGTGGATTTTTAAGGGTTTTGTGCAAAAGAAAAGCCCGCTGTTCACTTTCGTAAACAACGGGCTTGTGGCTCGGGATTCCTGCTGACCTATACATACGCCGGACCGCACTCATTGTTCACGAGAGTCAATGAGCGCCACCACCAAGCCTGTATGTTCAGATTTCGAATCATGTTTTCGCAAATATAGGGAATCGGTTCCGAAAATGCAAATTTTCCGGCAGGATTTTCGCGGTTTTCTCCGAAAAGGGTTTCCCGGCGATTCCGGTTGCGCCGTGCGGCATTATATATAGGTGGCCGTCACTCCTTCCACGCGACATGCCCGGCGTCGTGGAAAAGACCGCATACGAGCGTCAGGTATTCGGGCAGCTTTCCCTCCGCGCCCCATTTCAGTTCGATGCCGAACAGTTCGGAGGTCGTGCGGCCGATGTCGAATCCGCAGGCTTCGAGCGACGGCCTCACCCGGTCGGGGTGGCGGCAGGGGAGCCCTTCCGGCCGGGTGCAGCTTCCTTCGGGGCAGTAGAGGCAGCTTCCGACGTAGGAGAATGCCCGTCCGCCGTAGCGGCGCTCCAGCGCGAGGAGCCTCCTTTCGATCCGGATGCGTTCGGGGCGGAGCAGCCTCCCGGCCTCGGCGAGGGGGAGCCCCTCCTCGCAGGGCGTGATCTTCGCGGCGACGAGCAGCGCCGTGCCGTACCGCAGCCACTCCTCCGCGGGGTCCTTCGCGAAGGGCGGGCAGCCCCAGCTGCGGCCGTAGTTGGGGCATCGGCGGCAATAGGCGGCGATGCGTTCCGCGTCGCGGAAGCGGGCGGCGTATTCGGCGGCGGGAAGCTCGACGGCGAATTCCTCGGCCGTATAGCGGACGGATGCGTTCATGCGGCAAAATTAGTCGTTTCCGCGGGCATCGGTGCGCGGAGCGAAAATTATTTTCCTGCCTTTTGCCTTTTTCGCGGGAAACCGCTATCTTTGTCTCCGGATCTGGTGTTCCGCTCCTCCTGCGGAGGGCGGAATGAAAAGGGAATCGGGTGCAAATCCCGGACAGTCCCGCTGCTGTGATGCTCCGTGAGTTCCGAATATCTTCGGCCACTGACCCGCGAGGGGTCGGGAAGGCGTCGGGACGGGAGCGAGTCAGAAGACCTGCCAGATCGATTCGATGCCGGTCGCTCTCGTGGGTTAGGCCTCCGGTTTCGGCGAAGAATTGACATTCGTATGTGTTTCGTTCGGTCTTCGGACCGTCGGCCGCGGATCGTGCCGATGCCCGTTTCGGGCGGTTATGTCCGGATCGCCTGCGGAGCGCCGGCCGCCGTCCTGCCGCTGCCGGCCCGACTGCTGCTCGCCGATCGGCGTGCTGTCCGGGTGTTTCGATCCGCCGGCACGGGCCTGTCCGACCGGGCGGACAGCCTCCGACGGAACGTGGGAGGGCCGTGCCACGGTCTGCACACTGGCCGGGTCCATCCGGGTGCAGGCGGCGCAGCTTTTGGTACTGGCTTCGGATGAACCCGAAAAGGCGCGGCGGGGGAAAACGGACGCGTTACTGCCATAACGGATCGGTTCGGGAGATTGGTCGCCGCGCCTTTTTTTTAATGCGATGATTATGAAGATCGTTTTCTATGGAATTCCCGAAGAGGAGGTCCGGCGTCTGGCCGGGCGGTACGGCTTCGGGCTTTGCCGTTCGTTCGGGGAGTTTGTCGCGGGCGGCGGGCGGAAGATGCTGTTGCAGCCGCTTCTGCGCACCGACGGGGAGCGGCTGGACTTCTTCGGACGGATGGCGCGGTACGGGGCGTCGGTCGATGCCGTCGTGGTCTCCTGCGCCGACGATTTCAGCGCCGTGCACTACTGCTCGCAGCCCGGGAGGTTCTTCTCCGTGAGCGGCGAAGCCGGGGAGGAGGCATTGGAGTACGAACTGACCCGCATCGTCGAGACCCGCCTGGGACTCGTCTGCGCGCACGAAGGGGTGGAGCCATGACGCGGGGGCAGGTCCATGTCTATACGGGCGACGGCAAGGGGAAGACCACGGCGGCCTTCGGCCTTGCCGTGCGTGCCTTGTGTGCCGGGAAGAACGTGTATATCGGGCAGTTCGTCAAGTCGATGGCTTACAACGAGACGAAGATCGCACGGCTGTTCGACGGTACGGACTCCGCATGGGGGCGCGTGCGCATCGAGCGGTTCGGCCGCGGCTGTTTCATCGGCCGGCAGCCGGAGGCGGTCGATGCGGAGCTGGCCCGGGAGGGGCTGAGGCGGTGTGGCGAAGCGCTTTCCGGCGGGGAGTACGGGGTGGTCGTCCTCGACGAGGTGTCCATCGCCCTCGACTGCGGCCTGTTGTCCGTCGGCGAAGTGCTGGAGGCGCTCGCCGCCCGGGCGCCGCAGACCGAAGCGGTGCTGACGGGGCGCTATGCCCCGCAGGAGCTGATCGCCGCGGCCGATCTGGTGACCGAGATGCGCGAGGTGAAGCACTACTATGCGCAGGGCGTCCTTTCGCGCGACGGCATCGACCGCTGACCTCCCCGCCGTCATTCGGCCGCCTGGAGGTCGGCGAACCAGTAGCCGTAGGTGCGTACCGATCCGTCGTCGAGGCGGATGTCGTAGCTCTGTGCGAAAGGCTTTCCGAGCCGGAACGGGACGGCTTTGCGGAAGATCGGGCCGTCGTAGCAGAAGGTGTGGTATTCGCCGTTCTCGCCGTTGGGGTCGGTCCCTGCGGGCAGCGAAGCGACGAAGGCGGCGTCGATCTCCCGGCCGATGGCTTCGGCTCCCAGCCCGTCGGCCATCGTCGTCACGACGACGGTCCTGAGTCCCGACGAGAGGAAACCGCGCATGACCTGCTCCGAACTCTCGCCCCAGAGCGGTTCGACGACCTCGATGCCCGCAGGGGCGAGCCGCTCCTCGCGGTAGCGGCGCACGTCGTGCAGGAAGATGTCGCCGAAGATGAAGTGCGTCACGCCCTCTTCGCGGTAACGGCGCACGGCGCGGTCCATCGCCGCCGAATAGTCCTCCATGTCGCCCTTCGGCGTGAGATCGACCGTGTGGAGCGGAATGCCGATGCGGTCGGCCTGCGCCCGGAGCAGCTCCGTCGGGATGCCGTGCATCGTCGAACGGAGCGTCGAGCGATTGACGGTGGTCAGCAGCGCGACGATTTCGTAGCGCTCCGACCGCATCGCCCGCCAGAGGGCGTGCGCCGAGTCCTTGCCGCCGCTCCAGTTGAAGACGGCCTTGTGTCTGGTCATTTCGGTCGGGAGTTATTCGAGTTTCCGATAATAATGCATCTCCCGGTCGGCGGCATCGAGCGCCTCGGGATGGAATACGGCGATCAGGTCGTGCAGCACCACGTCGGGCCGCACGACGCCCGATTCCCAGTAGTCGTTGCCTCCGGCGGCGTTCGTGCGCCGGTCGCAGTTGTAGATCTCGCCCCGGCGGACGCAGGGAACGCCGGCGAATTTCGGCAGCCGTGCGCGGAATTCCGCAAGCGTCCGGAAACTGCCGGCATTGATCCATACGTCGGCTCCGGAGGCCAGCAGGTAAGCCTTCTCGAGGTCGATGGGCAGCGAGCGGTTCGACGTGTTCTCCCTGTAGATGTAATCCCCTCCGGCATCGGCGATGAGGCGTGCGACGTAGCTTTCGGCCGAGGCCATGAACCACGAATCGCCGTAGGGGGCGTTGATCATCACCTTCGGTCTGGCGGCGGACTCCGCGACCTTCGCCTTCAGCGCCTCGTACCGCTCCGGGATGGGGGCGAACGCCCGTTCGCCTTCCTCGCGCCGGTCGATCGTCTCCGCCACGGCCACGAGCCATTCGGCCTTGCCGAGCGGCGACTCCTCCAGATACTCCCCGATATAGCAGAACGGGATGCCCAGCTCGCGCAGCTTGGGTTCCATCGGGCTGGCGCCGTTCACGCCGAACAGCAGCACCAGGTCGGGGCGCAGCGACAGGAGCCGTTCGTAGTTCACGTTGCCGTCGTAGCCCACGTCGCCGACCCTGTCGGGGTGCGCGGCGACGTATCCGTTGGCGATGCTCTCCCGGCCCGATACGCCGACGATGCGCGGTGCGGCCCCCACGGCGTCGAGCATCGCCACGTGGGTCGAGGACATGCAGACGATGCGCTGCGCCCCGGCCTCGACGGTCTGTCCGTCGAATCCCGCAGGGGGCGTCTCTCCGTTGCGGGCGATGAAGAGCGCCGTGGCGGTCCCTTCGGCGGCCCCCTGCCACGGGGTCCGGGTCCGTAGGATCGTGCTTTGCAGGCCCTCGGCCCCGACGATTTCGAATCCCGCGGCGTAGGCGGGGCGGTAGATGGTCGTGCGGAACTCCTCGAGCGAGGTTCCCGGACGGGCGCCGCAGGCGGCCAGAAGCAGCGCGGCGGCGCAGAGCGTGAAGCGGCGGAGCGGTCGTATCATTTCGCGATTCGGTTTTTCTTTCCCCATTTGGGTTTGACGTTGATGAAGAATTCGCAGTTCATGCGGGGCATGGGACGCGAGAGGACGGAGAGGTACTCCTCGTTGAAGAGGTTGTTGATCGTCGCCTTGAGCGAAAGGTCGGCCCGGCGGAACGCGAAGCCCTTCTCGAGCGAGAGGTTGTTCATCACGTAGGGCGTGAGCCGTCCGGTGAGCGTGATGTCGTTGCTCGACATGGTGTAGCGTTCGCTGTAATAGCAGAACTGCCAGAGCAGCCCCCACGAGCGCCATGCGAGGCGTCCGGTCGCCGTGCCCGAGAACTCCGGTTCGTAGGGAAGCTGCTTGCCCACGGACTGATCGGCCGGGCTCATCGGTTCGCCTACGTTGATCGACGGGGACCACGAGAAGGTCCCGTCGAGGTCGAGCTTCAGTCCGCGGGCCAGCATGACGGACAGGTCGGCCCGCACCTCCACGCCGTAGGCGTGCACCTCCTTGATGTTCACCGGCGAGAAGAATCCTTTGGTGGTCGGCAGCCAGAGAATCCAGTCGTCGATCCGCTGGTCGTACCACGAGGCCGAGCCCGAGAGCGTGTAGATCGCGTCGCGTCCCACGGCGAACGACAGCCCGGCTTCGTACTGGACGCCGGTTTCGTTCTTCAGGTCGGGATTCCCGCCCGGCAGGAAGTAGAGGTCGTTCAGCGTCGGGAAGCGGAAGTTGCGCGACACGGAGGCTTTCGCCACGACGTTACCGCGCTTCGAGAGCAGGTAGTCGGCGAAGAGGGCCGGAACCGTGGCCCATTTCGTGCCGTAGAGCTGTTCGCGCAGGACGGCCGACAGGCCGAGCCGCTCCGCGGGCCGCCATTTGGCCGACACGGCGGCGTCGATCTCGACGCGCCCCTGGTCGTAGCCCACGATCGCCTTGTCGCCCTGCTGCAGGACGATGTTCTTGTCGGCGCTCCGGACGAAGTGCTGGTGCAGCGCGATGTCGGCCGTGAAGAGCCACTCGTCTCCCACGGCGTATTCTCCCGCCGCCTGCCCGTAGAAGGTGTCGATCCTGCTTCGGGAGCGGGTCATGGAGGTCATGATGCCGTTGCCCGGGTCGCGGCGGTAGTCGTAGGCCATCCATGTATGGATGTATCCGGCCTTCGCGCCGACCTTCCAGTCGCGGCGCAGGCGGTCCCACGAGAGGACGCTGCGGAGCGTGTGCTCCCGCTGGCGGTTCTCGAACCGGGTGTCGTCGGCGTAGTCGGTCGTCAGCAGCGGCAGTTCGCGGTTCGAGTTGATATACCAGGCGTTCAGTCCGAAGCGGTCGCCGCGGCCGGTGTTGTAATAGATCTCCTGCAGCACGTGCACGTCGTCGAACGCGCCGCTCTTGTTCCGCTCCACCGGATAGTACGACCCGACGATGTTCATCTCCTCGTCGTAGATGTTCTCCTTCTTGTCGCGGTTGCGGTATTTGTAGTCGTTCCGCGAGGACTGGTAAACGGCTCGGGTCGATACCTGCCAGTGCTCGTCGCCCCACGTGAGACGCAGAAACTCGTCGAAGGTGCGGTACATGCCGATTCCCTGGATGTATTGCAGGCCGAATCTGTCGGCGGCGGCCGGTGCGGTCGAGAGCTTCACCACGCCGCCCAGCGCCCCGCCCGCCTCATTGACCGACGACGTGCCGTGCAGCAGCGAGGCGTCGTCGATGAAATACGACGGGATCATCGAGAAGTCGGTCATGCCGAGCATCGGGTTGTTGATGCGCATTCCGTTCCACGTCACCTGCGTATGCGAGGGTCCCGTGCCGCGGAACGAGACCGTCGAGAGCGTCGCCCGGCCGTACTGCTTGACGAAGAGCGGGGAGTTGAACGTCAGCACGTCGGCGATCGACAGGGCGATGTTCTCCTTGAGTGTCACCGAGTCGAACGTCGTCCGTTCGACGCCGATCTCCTTCATCGGCCGCCGGCCCCAGATCGGAACCTCGCGGATGGCTATGTTCCGCTCGGGCCGGGCCTCCGCGGCGGCCTCCTGCGGCGGCTGCGCGCCGCCCTGGGCATGGAGCGCCGCCGGAAACAGCAGCGCCGCGACTATCCGAACCGTCGTCTTTCTCATACTTCCTGTATCCGTTATTTCCAGCAGAATGCGCCGGGTATGATTCCCACGTAGAACCGGTCGATCTGTTCGCCCTCGGCCGTATAGCGATAGACGATACCCTGCTGCTGGTAGTCGATGGCGTCGGCCACATAGACGTCGCCGTTGTGCGGATCGACTGTCAGTCCGTAGTATTTCGTGTCGCGGTACTCGATGAAGGGGCGCACCGGCACGCGCTCCTCCTCCACCTGCATCCGCCAGATGTCCCTGTTGATCCAGTAGAGCGTGTCGCGCGTTCCGTTGAGCTGCACCTCCGAGGGCCAGTCGCCCAGCTTGAACCGGAACTGCTTCTCGACCTCGAACGTCGCCGCGTCGATGCGGTAGAGCGACGGGGCTTCGTAGCCGTAGGGCGACCCTTCGTAGCCGCCGTCGGTGATCGTCCACAACTTGTGGTTCTTGTCCATCACGAGCGACGTGGGCTGGATGCCGACCGTCAGTTCGTCCACCACCTCGTCGGTCTCGGTGTCGATCTTCAGGATGCGGTTCTGGTACGACCAGCAATTGACATAGACGTACTTGCCGTACTGCACCATCTGCTCCGTGGAGCCCGATTCCATCGTCATTCCGGGGCACTCGATGTAGCCCGTGATCTCGTAGCGTTTGGGATTGACGATGAAGATGCGGTTGTCCCAGATCTGCGTCACGTAGGCCTTTTCGTCCGAAAGGAAGTGGATGTAGCGCGGCGAGGTGAGGTCCGTGATGCGTCCCACCTCCCGGAAGGTGTCGATGTCGATGGCGAAGATGACGTGCGAATTGTTCACCACGATCCAGCCCACGCCGTCGCGGACGGTCATCGACTGCGCCACGTCGCCCAGCTTGAAGCCGTTGGCGCGGAAGAAAACCTCGTTCTCCACCCGTTTGGTCTTGGGGTCGTAATAGGAGAGCGTGGCGTTGCCGTACTGGAAATTTCCCTCGTTGGTGACGAACAGTCCCCGCCCCGAGGCCGAGAACTCCTCCGTCGTGCCGTAGTCCCACTTCATGCAGCCCGCGAGCAGCATGAGGCAGCCTGCGGCCGGGAGTGTGTATCGTATGATCCGTTTCATGTTCCGCAAACCGTTCGTTCGGTACGGCGGCGCGCCGGCGGGACGGTGGGGAGGGGAGACCGGAGAACGGTGCGCTCCGACGATCCGATTCCGACCCGAAACCCGCGGGTGCAAATCCGTACGGCAAGGCAGGTCTTCTGACTCGTCCCGTCCGCCGCGCCTTCCCGGTCTGTCCCAGTGGCAAAGAGTGCGGCAAAACAGTTTCTCCCCGCAGGGGAGGGGACTTACAGCAGCGAGCACTGCTCCGGATTCTCACCGGATTCCCTTTTCATCCGCGCCGCGGAGAACGGCCGGCGCGGAAACCTTGCGACCGCAAAGGTAGGGAAAAATTCGGAATATTTTGCTACCTTTGCGGTCCGATATGAAGGAGTCGCTCAAAAGATCGTTCGCCTCGCTCGGGGCCGACGGGCTCGTTGCCCTGTGGCTCGGGGTGTGGTGGTGCGCCAACCTGATCGAGGCGGGCTGCACGGAGCTGGCCAACGACGAGGCCTATTACCACATGTTCGCCCAGCGGCTCGCATGGGGCTATTTCGACCATCCGCCCGTGACGGCGCTGCTCGTGTGGCTCGGGGAGCGGCTCTTCGGCGGCGAGCTGGGCGTGCGGTTCTTCTTTACCGTGTTGCAGCCGTTCTATCTCTGGGCGTTGTGGAGGCTCGTCCGTCCGGCGGATGCCGTGCGGCGCGATGCGACGCTGTTCGTCATGCTTTCGGCCTCGACGCTCCTGTTGCAGCTCTACGGCTTTATCGCCGTGCCCGACGGGCCGCTGCTGGCTTCGTCGGCGGTTTTCCTGTGGACGTTCCGGAACTTCTCGGAGGACCGCCGCCTCGCATGGCTCTGGATGGGTGCGGCGATCGCGCTGATGGCTTACAGCAAATACCACGGCGCCCTGGTGCTGCTCTTCGCCCTGGCGGCCAATCCGCGGCTCTTCGCCCGCCCGGCGCTCTACGCTTCGGGAGCGGTCGCCGCCGTGCTGCTCGTGCCGCACCTCGTGTGGCAGTACCACCACGACTGGGCTTCGTTCGTCTACCACCTCTCGGCGCGCAACTCGGTTTTCCGTCCGGGCTACGTCGTCGAGTTCCTCGCCAACATGCTGGTGGTTTTCAATCCCTTCCTCGTGCCGATCTACGTGCAGGCATGGCGGAAGACGCGGCCGCAGTCGGCCGTCGGCCGGGCGCTGAAACTGCTGCCCGCGGCCTTCATCGGCTTTTTCCTCCTCTCGTCGCTGCGCGGCTACGTGCAGCCGCAGTGGGTGATCGTCTCGGTCTTCGGACTGATCTATGTCGCTTTCGCCTATGTCCGCCGCCATCCCCGCACGCGGCGGTACGCGATGGCAGCCGGCGGTGCGACCCTGCTGCTCGTCGCCGCCGTGCGTGTCGAGATGATCTTCAATCCGCTGGGACTCCGTTTCGAGGTCTTCGACAATTCCGAGAGTTACGGCGCCATCGCCGCCGAGGCGCAGGGCCGTCCGGTCGTTTTCCGCCACGGCTACGCCGTCGCGGCCAAATACGCTTTCTATACGGGCGGCGAAGCCTATTGCCAGCCCAATATCCGCTATCGTACGCACCAATGGCAGTTCCGCGACGACGACTCGCGTTTCGCGGGCCGCGAAGTGCTCGTCGAGTGTCCCCCCCCCGGGATAGCCGACACGACCGGACGCGTGCGGACCGTCCGGCTGGCGAACGGGCGCAGCTTCACGTGGTTCGTCGATCCGGATTTCCGCCCCGTGCGCAAGGTCGGCGTCACGATCGGAGGAATGCCCCGGCGCGTCGCTGCGGGCGATACGCTGCGGCTCCGGCTGCGCTTTTCGAATCCTTACGATTATGCGATCCGTGTGGGCATGGAGCCGCAGGGCGTGCGGCTGTCGATGCTCTGGAAGCACGGCCGCTTCCGCGTCGAGGAGTTCCCGCTGGAGGACCGTTTCACGATTCCGGCCGGCGGCGAGGTGTCGCACGAGGTGATCTTCCCCGTGCCGCAGCGGCTCTCCGGCGCGCAGTTCGAGGCGGGCTTCGCCCTGTGCCGCGAGGGCTATACCAACTGGTTCAACGGAAAACCCGTCCGGACGGAGGTCGCGGCGGCGGAATCCGGTAAAGAATGAAACCCGTCCCCCGGGAGGGACGACAATATGAGAACGGCGGGCGGTGTGCCGTCCGGTGAGAGAGTCAGTCAGTTATGATCGAACAGTTTTTGAAATTCTGCGTCGTGGGAGGTTCCGGTCTCTTCGTGGACTTCGGAATCACCTATCTTTGCAAGGAGTGGCTTCGACTGAACAAGTATGCGGCCAATTCGCTGGGATTCCTTTGCGCCTCGACGACCAACTATGTCCTGAACCGTCTCTGGACGTTTCACAACGAGAATCCCGACATCGCGGGGCAGTACCTGCGTTTCCTGGGCATCGCGGCCGTGGGCCTGGCGATCAACAACGCTACGATCTATCTGCTACACAATCGTTTCCGTCTGAATTTCTACCTCGCCAAACTCTTCGCCACGGGCGTGGTGACCTTCTGGAACTTCTTCATGAACTACTTCTTCACGTTCCTGTAGGGGCGGGCGTTCAGCGGGCGGCTTTTCTCCGTATCTTCCGCAGCGGCAGTCCCAGCACGCCGAAGAAGGCTTCGCGGAAGATGCCGCCCGACATCTTCGACACACCCTCGCGGCGTTCGACGAAGATGATCGAGACCTCCTTGAGTTTCAGCCCCAGCCTCCAGGCCGTGTATTTCATTTCGATCTGGAATCCGTACCCCTTCATGCGCACCGCGTCGAGGTCCATCGTCTCCAGTGCGCGGCGCGAGTAGCAGACGAAGCCCGCCGTGGCGTCGCGCAACGGCATGCGCGTCACCAGACGCACGTAAACCGAGGCGAAGTAGGACATCAGCAGACGCGACATCGGCCAGTTCACCACGTTCACGCCCTGCACGTAGCGCGAACCCACCACCACGTCGTACCCTTCGGCCGCCGTGCAGGAGAGGCGCACCAGATCGTCGGGATTGTGCGAGAAGTCGCAGTCCATTTCGCAAATGTAGTCGAATCCGTGTTCGAGTCCCCAGCGGAATCCCGTGAGGTAGGCCGTGCCGAGCCCCTGTTTTCCGGAGCGTTCCAGGAGGTGGAGCCTCCCGGGGAACTCCTGCTGGCGTTCCCGGACGATGGCGGCCGTGCCGTCGGGCGACCCGTCGTCGATGACGAGCATTTCGAACGCTTCCTCGAGCGAGAAGACCTTCGAGATCATCGCCGAGATATTCTCCTTTTCGTTGTAGGTCGGAATGATTACGAGCTTGCGCATGGGCGGGACGGTTTTGGTTTCGGGGGCAAATATACGATTATTTTGCCATTCCGCCCCTCTCCGCCCTGCTTTTTCCGGCACGTTTGAGCCGTCGGAGCGCCTTTTTGTCCGCATCGCTCACCCGGTAGGACTCCGCGATTTTCCGCAGCGACCTGTTGAACGTCCAGTCGTCGAGCGGGCAGTCCCGCTCCAGCCACCGGCGGGTGATTTCGGGGCATTTCACGAAGCAGACCGACACGGCCCACGCCACGCCCATCCGGGCGTAGTACCCTTCGTGGCGGACGGCGCCCAGCAGTCCGAGCAACTGCCCGATATGTTCCGCATCCGCGAAATTGCCCAGCGCCATGACGACGGCGAACCGTATGTCGTACTCCGCTCCGGAGCGGAAATAAGGCCGGATGAAACGCCACATCGGTTCGCGTTCGGCCGCTTTCAGACGCCAGCAGAAACAGTCGCATACGGCCCAGTTGTCGATCTTCGGCACGAAGCGCGCGACGTGGCGCAGCTTCTCCTCCGGCGTGCATTTCGCGCAGGCGATGACGAGCCCTTGCAGCAGCCGCTCCTCGAAGTAGAACCCTTCGGCCGTGTCGAGGTAGGCGCGCCACTCCCCGCGGGCGATTTCCCGGGCGATCCGCCGCAGTTGCGGGATGCGGATGCCGATGACGTGCTCCTCGCCCGGCATCAGCGGCGAGATGAACTCCCGGTAGCGGGGTTCGGCCATTTCGAGCAGTTGTTCGCGGACGGTCATCGTGCGGCGCGGGTCATTCGCGGCGGGTGACGGTGCGGTAGCAGCCGATGCCGCACACCTCGGTCGAAATTTCGCCCACGCCGTTTCCGGCCTTGGCGTTTATGCCCGTCTGCACCTTTACGTAGTCGATTTGCGGCAGGTCGGCCGGCTGCCCGTCCGCATCCACGGCGTCGGCGATCCGGAAGCGGTTCTTCGCTCCCGTGCGGTCGGTCGCGGACCAGTTGTCGGCATAGCCCCATCCGAAGGCGGTCATGATGTATTTGTTGGCGGCCTCGTCGAAGGTCACGTTGTCGGGCAGCCGGACGCCGCGGTAGGTGAGCGACGGAACCCATGCCGGAACGTAGCTTGCCTGGGAGTGCACGCCGATGCGGTCTATGGTTCCCTTTCCGTCGCCGTTGTCGTGCCATTCGGCCGCGATGCCCTCCTCGTCCGACGGGGCGTAGGTCGCTTCATAGTCGTAGAGCGTTTCGTCGTTGTCGTCCTCGCTGCCGCGCAGCCGGTACCATGTGCCCGGTGCGCCGTTCTCCCGCACGGCGACCCAGACGACTCCCGGCTCCGAGGAGCCGTCGAAGGCGTTGCCCGTCACATAGAGGTCGTATCCGCCCGTGTTGGCGACCGGTTCGTCGAATTCGGCGACGATATATCCGCCCCAGCCGCCCAGCGAGACGTAGAGTCCCCGGGAGAGCCGCTCTTCGGCGTATGCGACGGCCTCTTCGGGCGTCGTGATCGTCCGGTCGCCGAATCCGGCGTCGGTGCTGTTGATGAACTGTCCCGGTGCGGGAGTGTACTCCGTGACGGCGGAGGCCGGTTCCTCGACCTCGACCGTCGAGGTCTTCTCGCTCGTGTTGCAGGCGGCCGCCGCTGCGGCCAGCAGAAGCAGGCAGGCGTATTTTCCCATGCTCTTGTCTTTTTATGGTGCGTTTCGTCCCGGCGTGCGCGGACGCTCCGCCGGAACCCGGTTCTCGCGGGCGCTTTCGCCCCGCCGGGGCAAAAATACGCTTTTTTCCGCGATTGCCCTCCCTGTTGCCCGGGAAAAAGATTACCTTTGCACAAATATCGGAATTATGGCGGATTTCTGCATTCGGGAGGTTCGGGAGACGACGCCTCCGCTGCTCGATGCCTTCGCGGCGCTGATGCCGCAGCTCTCTGCGGGGCTGGAGGCCCCCTCGGCGGCTGCGCTGGAGCGGATCGTGCGCTCGCCTTCGGCGGCGATGTTCGCGGCCTGGCGGGACGGTGCGGCGGTCGGGGCGCTGACGCTCGTGTGGTACGACGTGCCTTCGGGCCGCAAGGGCTGGATCGAGGATGTCGTGGTCGATGCCTCGGCCCGCGGGGCGGGCGTGGGAGAGGCCCTCGTGCGCGCCGCTCTGGAACGTGCCGCACGTGAGGGCGTCGAACGCGTGATGCTCACTTCGCGTCCTGCGCGCCGGGCGGCCCGGGCGCTCTATCGCAAGGTCGGATTCGAAGAGGCGGAGACTTCGGTCTTCGTCCGCAGGACGACGGGGCAGACCGGAAAGATCGCCGTCGGGGCGGCAGGGAACGAACTGGCGGAGGAGGCCGGGGAACAGGCGGCCGGCCTTCTCGCCGAAGCCGGCCGGCAGATGGAAAAACCGAAATCCTCCGCCTCGGACGAACGATAATCCATGCTCACCGTTTTCGCCGTCATTCTGTGCGGTATCCTGACAGGACGCCTGCTGCGCGGCCGGCGCCTCGCCTTTCTGCCGCGTCTCATTACGGCGGTCATCTGGCTGCTGCTGTTTCTTCTCGGTGTCGAAGTGGGAGGCGATCCCGCCGTCGTGGGGGGATTGGCGACGCTCGGCGTCGCGGCCTTCGTCCTCTTCGGCTGCTCGGTCGCGGGCAGCGTCGCCGCCTCGTGGCTCTTGTGGCGCCGTATCCGACTGCGGACGCAGCCTTCCGAGACCGCCGGCGGGACGACGGAGGAGTCTCCTTCGTCGCTTTGGACGGCTTTGAAAGGCAGCCTGGTGATCGTGGCCTTCTTCGCCGCGGGGTGTCTCGTCGGGCTGTTCGCACCGTTCGATCCGGCGGAGTCGCAGGTCAGCGTGCTGGTGCTCTACGCGTTGATGTTCTTCGTGGGCACGACGCTGGGACACGATGCCACGCTCGCCTCCCGCGTGCGGCGGCTCGATCCCCGGCTGGCGCTGCTGCCCGCGGCCACGGCCGCGGGAACGCTCGCGGGAGCCGCACTCGCCGCGCCGTTCATACCCTGGTCGCTGACCGATTCGCTGGCCGTCGGGGCGGGATTCGGCTATTACTCGCTGTCGAGCATCTTCATCGCCGACCTCCGGGGACCCGAGCTGGCGACCGTCGCGCTGCTGTGCAACGTCATGCGCGAAATCTTCACGCTGCTCGCCGCACCGCTCGTGGCGCGGCGGGCAGGACCGCTGGCCGCCGTGTCGATCGGCGGGGCCACGACCTTCGACACGACGCTGCCCGTCATCACCCGTGCGGCGGGTGCGCCCTATGCCGTGGTGTCGATTTTCCACGGCTGCGTGCTGGATTTCAGCGTACCGTTTCTGGTGACTTTCTTCTGTACCCTCTGACAGGGCTATCGGCCGATGTAGCTCCTGAGCGCCTCGACGTATTCGGCGAAGGCGTCGCGGCCGGCATCGGTGATGCGGCAGACGGTGCAGGGCATTCTGCCCCGGAATGTCTTCTCGATGGCTATGTACCCCGCTTTGGCGAGTTTGTCGAGCTGCACGGAGAGATTGCCTGCCGTGGCTCCCGTCTGGCGGCGTATGAAGACGAAGTCGGCGCTCTCGACCCCTATGAGTATCGACATGACGGCCAGCCGCAGCTCCGAGTGCAGCAGGGGATTCAGTTCCTTGAACATGACTTGCGGTCGAAGATGCGGACGATGGGTTCCGATGCCTCCTTTTCTCGGAGATTCTTGTCGTTTTCCTCCATGCCGGTCACTTTTTGGGGTGGTTCGAGCGGTAGTTGAGGATGTGTCCCGGGACGATCATCATGGCGAGGAATCCCGCGGCGAAGAGCGCCGGCTGCCAGTCGTTGTGCACGATCAGCATGCCCGGGGCGAGCAGGATGGCCGCCGCGCCGCAGCATGCGGCGGGCCGGAAGCGCAGGATCAGCCCCGTCGCGGCCGTTCCCATGCCCATCGTGAGCAGGATGACGAACAGGATCGGCAGCCGGATCGGCGTGAACAGCGCGACGAGGCTGAGGAACGAGGCCGTGAGACCGGCCACGAGCCATACGCTGCCGAGTACGCGATCTACGAAGGTGTGGACCCTCCCTTCGGTCCGCTTGCCGCGCGTAAAGTACGTAAGCGTGCCGCCCAGCAGGGGAATCAGCAGCCAGAGGAGATTCCACCGCGGCTCGCCGGTCTGTACGACCGTGCCCCAGACGAGCAGCGTCGTCAGCAGGGTGACGTATCCCCATACGAGGAACGGCCTCCCGGCGTTGCGTTCCATGTCGTTGCGGGTGTTTTCGATCATGCGTCCGATCAGCGCCAGGCTTTCGGCCGCATCGAGTCTCTTCTCTTCCATGTTCGTGTGTCTTTCCATTGTAAAGGTATGAATTTATTCCGATCCGCGGTCCAGTTCGTCGGGCGTTCCGGCCGGCGACGTTGCCGCCGGGATCTTTGCACGGGCCGGTGTTTCCGCGGCCTCTCCCGCCGGTTCTTCCGGAAATTCGTAGCGCAGCCGGACCCGGATTTCGTTCTTTTCGGCGGAGAGGACGATGGCGCGGGTGCAGCACCCTTCGGCCGGCTTGCCGTCGTCGCGCCTGTCGAGCCGGTAGTTGCCGTTTTCGTCGTGGAAGAGGTAGAGGGTGACCGAATCGGCCGTGAAGTCTTCCGCGCTGAAAGCGACGCTTCCCGATTTGGGCTTTTCCATACCTTGCCGGGGGCGTGCGTCGCCGTGGATATACCATAGGATGCGGCCTTTGTCGGAGCGCAGGTCGGATACCGTGATTTTCAGATTCCGGGTGGAGGCCGTTGCGCAGAGCAGCAGGGCGGCCGATGCGATGATCGTTTTCATGGTTCTATCGTTTTAGCGGGTTTCGCAGGTGTCGTCTTCGTCCGTCAGACGCCAGATGAGCGACAGCAGGAGATTGAGGCCCCATCCGGCCGCGACCCATGCGACCCACCAGTATTGGGGCGATGTCCGGTAGTTGATTACGGCGAGAAATGCGCAGGTCACGGCGTAGTGGACGATACTGCGGGTGAACGTGCGGGTGAAAATCCGGCGCTTTGCGGTCGTGTCGCGGTTTTTTTCCGATGTGTTTTCCATTTTCCTGAGAATTCGTGGCCGTTGGTTTCGAGTTGTATTGCAAATATAAAGTAGTTTATAATATAAACCAAATTTTCGAGGAGGAAATCGTCGGAAAAAAGCGATACCGTGATTAATAAAGAGGAAATCCGACTTGGAGAAACCCCGATTTGTCGGAAAGGAGCCGATCCGGTTTCCTTCGGAGCGGGACCGTGATGCGTTGGGCTGCGATGCGGCGGAACAGGCCGGAGGCGGGATATGGCGGGAGAGAACGGGGCCGGGAATCGCAAAACGGCGGATTCGGGGGAGGCCGTAGCGGAAGCGGCAGCCCCCTTTGCCGTGCCGGTTGCGGCTGCGCGGATTGCAGTACTGCGAACGCGCATTTTCCCGGGGCGTTCCGGCGGCATGAAACGGTGTTATTCCCGGGAGCCGATTCCGGAGGACCGGAGATAGCGGGCGGGACGGCTGTCCGGCGATCCGTCCGGGGCTACCTGCGTACCGTCTCCCGGAACACCAGTTTTTCCCATTGGGGATGGCGGTCGATATACTGCGCGACGAAACTGCATTGGGGAATGACCTGCAACTTTTTGTCGCGGAGGTCTTCCAGCGCGGCGGCGACCAGCTCCCGGCCGATGCCCTGTCCCTCGAATTTCGGGGGAACTTCTGTATGCGTCAGAATCCGGTAGCCCGGCCCCAGAATGTACTCGATCACGGCCTTGTCGCCGCCCAGGTCGAACTCGTAACGTCGGAGCGCGGTATTGTCCGTCAAAGTGTGTCTCTTCTCCATAATCCCGTTTTTTAATTGTTTTCGGTTTCAAACCTCAAATTCGATTCCGAAGTTGTATTTTTGCAGACGATGACATACCGTATCGCCGACATATTGCTTGACTGGTACTCGCGCGAGGGGCGCGATCTGCCGTGGCGCCGCACCCGCGATCCCTACCGCATCTGGCTCTCCGAAGTGATTCTTCAGCAGACCCGCGTGGCGCAGGGAACGGAGTATTACCTCCGTTTCGTCGGGCGTTTTCCCGACGTCCGCGCGCTGGCGGCCGCTTCGGAAGACGAGGTGCTCAAACTCTGGCAGGGGCTGGGTTATTACAGCCGTGCCCGGAACCTCCATGCCGCCGCCCGGCAGGTCGTGGACGACTTCGGAGGCCGCTTCCCGACGACCTTCGCCGGGGTGCGTTCGTTGCGCGGCGTGGGCGACTATACGGCCGCCGCGGTCTGTTCGGCGGCCTACTCGCTGCCTTATGCCGCCGTGGACGGAAACGTTTACCGCGTCCTGTCGCGTCTGTTCGACATCGCCGAGCCGATCGACACCGCCTCCGGCCGGCGTCTCTTCGCCGAACTGGCCCGCTCGCAGCTCGACGAGCGCGATCCGGGGCGTTACAATCAGGCGATCATGGACTTCGGAGCCCTTCGGTGCACGCCCTCCCCGCCCCGTTGCGGCGAGTGTCCGTTCGGCGACCGCTGTCTTGCCCTCGCGGCGGGCACCGTCGTCTCCCGCCCCGTCAAGCAGGGGCGGACGCAGGTGCGCGACCGCTGGTTCCATTACCTTCATATCACCTCGGGCGGGCGGACCCTGTTGTGCCGCCGTTCGGGACGCGACATCTGGCAGGGTTTGTACGAGTTTCCGTTGCTCGAAACCCCGGAGGCCGCGGATTTCGGGGCGCTGTTGCGGATGCCGCGTTTCGCGGAACTGCTGGGCGATGCGCCGTGGCGGCTGCTCGGCAGTATGCCTGTTGCGCGACACCAGCTTTCGCATCAGACGATCCATGCGGTTTTCCACCGCATCGAGACCCCTTCGCTTACGCCTGCCGCCGAAGCGCTGGCCGTTCCGACCGGGACGTTGGGCGATTATGCCGTACCGCGGCTTATCGACCGCTACCTGATGAGCTGCCAGAGGTAGAGGGCGTAAGCGGCCAGGAATAAAATCCCCTCCGCTCGGTCTATGGCCTTGCGGCGGAATGTGAAGGCCGCGAGGAATAGCACCAGCGAACTCAATGCCGCCATGCCGAAATCCAGAGCCGTGATGCCGCCCGGCGTCAGCGGCCGGATCGTCGCGCTCAGTCCCAGAATCAGGAGAATGTTGGCGATATTCGAACCGATGACGTTGCCCAGCGCCATGCCGGCCTTGCCCTTCAGGAGCGACACGACCGACGAAGCCAGCTCGGGCAGCGACGTTCCGCCCGCCACGAGCGTCAGGGCGATCACCGAGTCGCTCACGCCCAGCCGCCGTGCGACGGCCGTCGCATTGTCAAGGAACATTTCGCCGCCGAAGATCAGTCCCGCGAGCCCTCCGAGAATCATGACGGCCATGATCCAGCCCTTCGTCGGGGACTTTGCCCCGCTTTCGGCCGGAACCGCATCGGTGCGGCCCGTGCGGCGGATCGTGTAGCCGATCAGCAGTACGTAGAGCGCGAGCATCGCAATGCCGTCGATACGGCCGATCCGGTCTGTCGCCCCGGCGCTGAAGAGCGAGTCCGACGCCAGCGCGACGAGCAGCAGCGACACTACCATACCTAACGGAATGTCGCGGCGAATATTGCCCGCCGTGAGCGGAAGAGGGCGTATGAGGGCGCAGACGCCCAGAATGACGAATACGTTGAAGATGTTGGACCCCACGACGTTGCCGATCGCCACGTCGCTCTTTCCGGCGACGGCCGAGAGCACCGATACGACCAGCTCGGGCGTCGAGGTTCCGACGGCTACGATCGTGAGTCCGATGATGAACTCCGGGACGCGGAGCCGTTTGGCGAGCGCCGCCGAGCCGTCCGTCAGAAAACTTGCGCCGGCGAGAATCAGGCCGAGGCCGGCGAGCAGGAGGAGGATTTCCATAGAGGAATGCGTTTTTCCGGTCCGGGACCGCCGTACGGCCGCCGCGCCGGATCAGGACAACAGAATCAGGCTTGCGGCCATGACGGCCATTCCGGTCACCACGCCGTAGATCGAGATATGCGCTTCGCCGTATTCGCGGGCTGCGGGCAGCAGCTCGTCGATCGAGATGAAGACCATGATACCCGCCACGCCGGCCAGGATGCAGCCCATGAGCGTCGGCGACATGAAGGGCATGAGCACCAGCCATGCCAGCACGGCTCCCACCGGCTCGGCCAGTCCCGAGAGCAGCGAGAGGCGGAACGCCTTGCGCCGGTCGCCCGTGGCGTAGAAGATGGGGATCGAGACGGCGATGCCCTCCGGAATGTTGTGGATGGCGATGGCCACGGCGATCGCCACGCCGAGGGCCATGTTGTCCACCGCCGAGGTGAAGGTGGCGATGCCCTCCGGGAAGTTGTGGATGCCGATGGCCAGCGCCGTCATCACGCCCATGCGCATCAGGTGCGGGTTGCGGGGCTGGTTGTCCATCTCCTCGACCATGTGGGCCTCGTGCGGATTCTCGAACGAGGGGACCAGCCGGTCGATGACGCCGATCAGGAGGATGCCGGCGAAGAAACTCGCCACGGTGACCGCGGTGCCCGTGCGGACGCCCCATTCGGCCGTGAGCGAGAGGTTCGCCTGCTGGAACAGTTCGACGAACGAGACGTAGATCATCACGCCGCCCGAGAGACCGAGCGAGAACGACAGCAGCCGCTTGTTGGTGCGGCGTGCGAAAAAGGCGATGGCGCTGCCGATGCCTGTCGCCAGACCGGCTCCGAGCGTCAGCAGCAGCGGCAGAAGTATGTTCGTTTCCATTGTAAGATGCGTTTTTGCCTGTCGTTGCAAAGATAGTGCATCATCCGGAATAAACCGCTCCCGAGGATTCGGTATTTCTTATGGCGCTATAAGCGGAACGGGCCCCGGACTGTCGGTTATGACTTGTCCGGGACCCGTTCCGTCGTCGGCGCCTGCGCTCCGGACTATGCCCGGCGGGCTTCGCGGAGCAGTTCGCCCAGCGTGCCGATGTGTTCGGCGATGAGATCGGGCCGGTGCTCGGCCGCCTCGGCGACGTCGAGCGTCGTCTCGCCCGAGAGCACCAGCACGCCCAGCGCCCCGGCGTTGCGGGCCATTTCGACGTCGGTGTAGATGCGGTCGCCGACCATGGCGATCTGTTCGGGCCGGAGACCGTGCCGGGCGAGGATGCCCGAGAGCATGTTCGGGTCGGGTTTGCCCAGCGTGACGTCGGGGCGGCGTCCCGTGGCGTGTTCGATCGCGGCGCAGATCGACCCGCAGTCCACCAGCACCGTCGGAAGGTCGGTCGGGCAGACGCGGTCGGGGTTCGTGGCGATGTAGGGAAGCCCCTGCTTCGCCCACCAGGCCGCGCGGCACAGACGGCTGTATTCGAGCGTCATGTCGAAGGCCGCGACGACGGCGTCGGGCACGTCGTCCGCCGAATCGGCCGTCGGGACGTATCCCGCGGCCTCGAACTCCGAGACCATCGAAGGGGTGCCGAGCAGGAACAGCCGCCGGGCTGCGGGGTAGTGCTCCCGCAGGTAGTCGATGGTGGCCAGCGTCGTGGTGTACATCTCTTCGCGTGTGGCCGCGATACCCAGCGAAGCGAGCTTCGCGAGGTAGTCGGCGATCGACTTCGAGGGGTTGTTCGTCAGGAACGAGTAGCCTATGCCCAGCTCCCGCAGCTCCGAGAGGAACGCCCCGGTCCAGGGAAACAGCGATCCGCCCATGTAGATCGTGCCGTCCATGTCGAGCGCCACATGGCGGATCCGGCCGAGGCGGCCGAGCAGCTCTTCGTGCTCCCAGACGGAGCGGTAACGGTGGAATTGCATCATTGGTCTGTTTTTTTTGTTGATCGTTCGGGGATGTGTCGGGTGCGGCGCAGGTCGAGGTCCCGGAACAGGTAGGGGTAGTCGGTTTCTATGACGTCGCAGCCGCTCGGGATTTCGAGTTCGTAGCCGCGGACCCGCTCGTCGTCCGAAGCCCGCCGGTCGTGGGTCGGCGCGACGGAGATCATGCACATCACGCCGTTGGCATGGAGGCTGTCGTAAAGCTCCTGCCGGGCGGGAATCATCATCGGACCGACGTAGGCCTGCATCTGCGACCACGGAATCCGGGCCTCTTCGTAGGCGCGGTATTCGTCCATGTCCTTGCACCAGGCCGAGAACATGGCGTCGGGGTCGCGGTCGAGCAGCATCCGGGCCTGTCGGGCGTCGTGCACCGTATATATGACGTTGGGCGGGTCGAGGCGGTTGATGAACGCCGACATGACGTCGAGCGGCACGTCCTTTATGTCGAGGTTGAGGACCGTCTTGCCCCGGCTCCAGCGGATGCACTCCTCGAGCGTCGGAATCCGGAACTGCGTGAGGTTGCCTTCGCGGTCCCGGAGGCGGAATCGCCGCAGCTCGTCGTAGGTGTAGTCCGAGACGCGGCCCGTACCGTCGGTGGTGCGGTCGATCGTGGCGTCGTGCATCAGTACGATCACGCTGTCTTTGGTCAGCCGGGGGTCGATTTCGAAAAACGACGGCATCATCGAGAGGGTCTTCTCGAACGATTCGATACAGTTCTCGGGATAGCCCGTGACCATGCCGCCGCGGTGTCCGCTGACGACTATGGGACGGTCGGGCGAGTAGCGGAACCATTCGTGCAGTTCGGCGCGGGTCCGGATGTCCGTGTAATGAGGTTCTTCGGTTCCGGAAGCTCCTCCGGAACAGGCTGCGCAGGACAGTGCCCCTGCGCAGAGAAGCGCGTATGGAACGATTTTCATGGCGTAGCGGCGTTTAGGGGCGTCGGTCCGGCGCGGTGTCCGCGCTCCGGCTGTCGATGCGGTGGCGTTTGAGCGTCGTGCCCGCCGGGTCGATCACTTCGAGGTCGATGCCCCGGCGGTCGGCCTTCACGACGAGTTTGTCGCGGTTCGAGTTGATGAGGATGGGAAAGTTCGTGCCGCGGCTTCCGTCGTCGATCCAGCCGTAGCGGTGGTAGTGCCCGCAGAGCATGACATCGACCTCGGCCTCGTTGAGAATCGGCACGAACAGCCGGCGGATCTCCTGTTCGCCGTGCCAACTGCTCTTGCCGCCCGGGACCATGTGCAGGAATACCACGTGCAGCGGAGCTTCGCGGTAGGCGTCGCTGGCCACCACCTGCCGCAGCCATTCGGCCTCCTGCGCGCGGTAGGCGTCCGTGGCGGCCAGTCCGTAGTAGCGGATGTCGCTGTCGGGTTTGTCTTCGCCGCAGTCGAGCATCAGGAAGAAGACCGGACCCTGCCGGAAGGCGTAGTAGGCTTCGCCGGTCGGGGTGGGGAAGTAGTCGAGGTAGCGGTGCGACGCCGACCCGCGGTTTTCATGGTTGCCGCGCGTGGCGAAGATCGGGATGCCGGCCGGCGAGAGCAGCTCCGCGGCCGTGTCGAGGTATCCGTCGAATAGCTCCGACACGGATTCGATCTGCGTCAGCATGTCGCCGTTGAAACAGACGAAGTCGGGCCTGCGTTCCGGAGCGTCGGCCAGAAGCTGCCGCAGGATCGAGTCCCGCCCGTGGATGTCGTTCACGACCCAGCATTCGATCCGCTCCCTGGACGGGTCGAGCGTCGTGGCTCTGTACGGTTCGTGTTTGAGTATGTCGCTGCCGTACCCCTCGCCCAGTATGACGCGCTTGTTGCCCTCGTCGCGGAGCACGGCCTGCTGCATGATTCGGTAGCGGTAGGTCGTGCCGGGGCGCAATCCCCCGACGCGGACGCGGTGCAACTGCCCGGTGCGGCGTTTGCCGATGTGGGTGTCGTAGTATTTCGGGCGTTCTTCGGCGTAGAAGTGCGTGCCGTCGTCGGGCGCCACCTCGACCCATGCCGCGGCATCGACGGTTGTGGTCCATACGACGGTGAAACCGTCTTCGGAGACCTGTTGCAGATAGGGCCCGTGGGCGATGCGCACCGAGGGTTGCCCGCAGGCGGCTGCTGCGAGCAGCGATGCGGCGCACAGAAAAAGAAAGCGTTTCATGCGATCATTTTTCGTTTATCGTTCAAAGATACGAATAATTATCGGGCTGCGCGTCATTCGTAGGCCGGGTAATCGGCGGCCGAGCCTGTCGTGAGGTGCGATTGCGTGTAAACGTTGCCGAACGGATCGGTCGCGCGGACCTCCGTTTCGGCTGACGGGTTGCGGAGCGTGTAGTGGAACAGATGCGAGGTGTTCGTGCGGTCGTAGTTGTCCGGATTGCGTCCCAGCACGCCGCAGTGGTAGCCCGAGGCCCATGCGTCGCGTTTGGTCGCGTCGTCCCCGAAGGGTTCCATTTCGCCTGTCCGCACGCCGTTCTCGTACACCTCGATCTTCCATGTCTCGTCGGCGTTCCAGACGTTGGCTACGATCTGCCCCTCCTCGGCGTAGGAGAAACGGTAATTGGGCGTGTAGCCCTCCATGAAGAGGTCGCCGGCACGGTAGAGCCGGATCTGGCAGCCGATGTCGAGCCCCGTGCCTTTGTATTTCCACGAGGCGATCGAAGGCCCTTCGATCCGGTAAACGGCGTATCCGTTCGGCGTGCCGTCGGTGTTGATCGTCGATTGCCACCATGCGCCGCACACGGCTCCGTGGACGTGTTCGTAGATGCCCGGATGCCGGTCCGCGTAGATCAGGTTCTCGGCGTAGTGCGTGTGGCCGGTCATGACGTGCACCTCGGCATAGCCTTCCAGCAGGTCCAGCACCGCCTGCACGTTCTGCGCCGTTCCGTCGCGCAGCGGCATGTGCGTGCAGAGAATCACCATCTTCTCCTTCGGTACGAAGCTCAGATCCGCGGCGAGCCATGCCACCTGATCGTCGCGGAATCCGAGCGCGTAGTCGTCGTGGCTGCGGAAGATCATGTCGTCCATCGCCACGATGTGTACGTCGCCGCGGTCGAACGAGTAGTTGATCGGGCCGAAGGCGTATTCGAAGTTGCGCTGCGCGGCGATGTCGTGTGCGTCGGTGTACTCCTCCTTCGACACGGAGATCACCTCGTAGTCGTGGTTGCCCATGAGCTGAAAGAGCGGCAGACCGGTCTTTTGAGCCTGCATGGCGCGTTTCATCAGCGGGAACACGGCGTTGGTGTAGTCCGTGTTCGCCGTGTTGTAGCCGATGTCGCCCAGCGTGATGCCGTAGCAGGGGAGGTCCGATGCGGCCGCCTGTCCGGCGATGTCGGGCACGGTCTCGTTTTCGAAACGCGCGATGTGCGAGTTGTTCTGACACTGCGGGTCGGCTACGCAGAAGAGGTTGAAGGCGCTCTCCTTGCCGCCGGCCAGCGGCGTGAGCGTGAAGTCGTAGCGTTTGCGGCCTGCGGCGATCTGCTGCCAGAAGCGCGGCAGCCCTTCGCCGAGCGGAATCTCGTATTCGGCCGGAACCGAGACGTAGATCTGATAGGAGTGTTCGCAGCCCGTGAGCTGATAGACGCCGTTTTCGTCGGTCGCCGTGCAGGAGTAGCCGTCGCTCACCACGACGCCCTGCAACGGGCGTCCGTGGTTGTCGGCGACTACGCCGTAGAAGTCCGTTTCGGGGCCGATCGGGCTCTTCACCGGACGGTCGTCGTCGTTCGCGCACCCCGGCGACAGCAGCGCGACGGCGGCGAGAAGTGTTATGATGCTTTTCATGTGACGTTGCGTGTTTGCGGGTTATTTCCAGTAATGGTTTTGTCCCAGGTCGGGATTGATGTTCAGCGCCGTCTGCGGCACGGGACGCAGGTAGCGTTTCTCCTCGAAGTTGCGTCCGACGGAGTAGAGCAGGCGTCCGCTGGTGTCGTTCTCGAGCGAGTAGAGCGACGATCCGCCTACCTGGATGTAGCTTACGCCCGGTTCGTTGCCGGCCTCGCCCTTCGTGAAGCAGACGTCGTTCGTCCCGTCGCCGTTGAGATCGTAGGGCGTGTCGAGCGCCGGAACGTAGATTCCGTACCACTGTTTGTTGAGCTTCTCGCCCAGATGCCAGCGCATCAGGTCGTCGTAGCGGCGTCCCTCGAGCAGCAGCTCGATGGCACGTTCGCGGCGGATCTCCAGCAGGTCGCAGTCGTCGATGCCGTAGTAGGTTTGCAGGAAGGGATCGGCCGAGGAGGGCCGGTCGCCCCTGACCCCGGCGCGCTCGCGCAGCGGGCGGATCGTGGCGTTCCATACCTCGTCGCCGAATTCGTTCAGCTCGGCCTTCGCCTCGGCGTAGTTGAGCAGCACCTCGGCATAGCGGATGATCGGCAGCGAGTTGTAGGAGACCTTGGCCGATTCGTAGTTCTTGTCGTCGATGTTGTACTTGATGATCTGGTAGCCGGTCAGCGTGACGGTGAAATCCGGCGGCGTGGGGGTCGCCGTGCCGCCGACGAGTTTCTCGTAGCCCGGCGTGATGATGCTCTGCCCGAGGCGGTAGTCGCGGTTCTCGACCTCGCGGGCGAACTCCTCGCCGGTGGCCGTGTAGCGCGAACCGTCGAGGTTGAGGTAGGTCTTCACGAAGTCCTGGTCGAGCGACCAGCGCTGTCCGTAGCTGCCCGACGTGTAGCGCCACGTCAGGTCGTGGAAGGTGGTCATGCCGACGCTCATTTCGCGGGCCCAGATGATCTCCGTGCGGTCGATCGCCTCCTCGGTGAAGAGTTTGCGGTACTGCGTCCGGACGTTGGCCGGGTTGTTCACGATCGAGTAGATGCCGGCCTGCATCAGTTCGTAGGCGGCTTCGGCTGCGGCGCGCAGGAAGCGTTCCGAGGCCTGCGTGTCCTCCCACGGTTTGCCGGTCGAAGGATCGACGGAATGGTACTTCCGGTAGGTGCCTTCGAACAGGCATACGCGGGACTTGTAGGCCAGCGCGATGTAGCGGTTGATCTGGGCCGAGTTGATCCAGGCGCCCGAATCGTAGCAGTGTTCGCAGGCGAAGTCGAGGTCCTCGAGCACGCGGTCCATGACGTATTCGCGGCTGTCGCGCGGTTTGTAGAGGGCCGCCATGTCCTCCGGGTCGATCGGTGCGTCGTACCAGGGGACGGCGCCGAAGGTTTTCACCTTTTCGAAGTACTGCCATGCGCGCCAGAACCGCGCCGTGCCTTCGTAGTGGGCGTACACCTCCTCGGAGAGTCCCTGCGCTTCGCGCATGTGCGCGAGGAAGTAGTTGATGTTGTAGATCGGCGTCCAGTCGCCGATCGACCAGCCCGATTGCAGGTCGGGTGTCCACGAAGCGTTGGTCAGGAAGGTGAACGACTGTTTCGTGGCCACGATGTCCGAATAGCCGTCGCCGTAGCCCAGATCCTCGACGCCCGGCGTGTACTTCTGCAAGAATCCGTTCGTGTAGGTCAGCAGCGACGTTTCGTCCTTGAAGTAGTCGCCCGACCCCACCTCGGCGACCGGTTCCCGGTCGAGGAAACTCTCGCAGGAGGTCAGCGCAATGCAGGCCGAAAGCAATATGCTGATAGTCTTTTTCATAAGTCGTGCGGATTTAGAATGTTAAGGTCAGGCCGATCGTGTAGGACTTCATCACGGGATAACCGTCTCCGTCGCCGAAGTTGTCCGTGCCGTACTTGCCGGTTCCGTAGTCGGCGTCGCCGGCGTAGATGCCCTCCGGGTCGTAGTTCTTGGCGTGCTTCTTCAGCGGCGAGAAGGTCAGCAGGTTTTCGCCCGAGAAGTAGATCTTCAGCGCCTGGAGACCGATCTTGCCGATCAGCTCTTTGGGGAAGTTGTAGTCGATCGTGAGGTTCTTCAGCCGGATGTACGAAGCGTCCTGCAGGTAGCGCGTGTTGGGCTGCGAGAGGATCGTGCCCGAGTCGCAGGCCGCGTAGGCCACCAGCCTCGGCCAGTAGGCGCCGCGGTTTTCGGGCGACCAGCGGTCGGTCGTGTGCCACGGCAGGGCCATGCTGTACGGCCGGCCGTACTGTCCCCAGAAGTAGCCCGACTCCTTGGCCGGATACCAGTCGCGTTTGCCTACGCCCTGCCACATCATGCTCAGCCCGATGCCGTTCCAGCGGATGCCGCCCTGGATGCTGTAACAGTAGCGCGGTGTCGTGTTGCCGATCTTCTCCAGGTCGCCGTGGTCGTAGATCGTGTTGTTGCCGTTGTTCACGTATCCGTCGCCGTTCAGGTCGAGGTAGCGCGGGTCTCCGGCCGACCATTTGGCCGATCGGTTGGTGAATTTCGAGTAGTTGGCGTAGGTCTGCGCCTCCTCGTCGCTTTGGAACAGGCCGTCGCACCGGTATCCCCAGATTTCGCCGAGCGTCATGCCCTCGTAGTAGTTCACCTTGTAGTTGGTCGGCAGCGTTCCGGTCTTGCTCGTGTAGCGGGTGATCTTGCTGGTGTTGTCCCACACCGACACCTTGATGTTGTAGCTCAGGGGCTTGCCTCCGACGGTGTGGGTGTTGCGCCACGAGATGCTGGCCTCCCAGCCGTCGGTGTGCATGTCGGCGTAGTTGCCTTTCGGGGCGCTGTTGCCGTAGACGGCCGGAAGCTCTTCGCCCACTACGTACATGTCGGTGGTTTTCTTGCGGTAGATGTCCGCCGAGAAATTCAGCCGGCCGTTGAAGGCTTCGAAGTCCACTCCGAGGTCGTAGGTCGTAGCCGTCTCCCAGGTCAGTCCGTCGGGGATCGGCGACGGTGCGGCCGTGTAGTTGAATACGCTGCCGTTGTTGAGCAGCGACGACTGGGAGATGCTCATGGTCGAGAGATAGGCATAGGTGTCGCTGATGAGTCCGTTGCCGGCCGAACCGACCGATACGCGCAGTTTGAGGTTGTCGAGCCATTCGGCATTCCTGAGGAAGCTCTCCTCCGAAATGCGCCATCCGGCCGATCCCGACGGGAAGAATCCCCAGCGCTGGTTGGAGGGGAATTTCGAATTGCCGTCGTAGCGGCCGCTCGTTTCGAAGAGGTACTTGCCCTTGTAGGAGTAGCTGATGCGGTAGAACGCTCCGACGAGTCCCCAATCGTAGCTGCCGTTGTCCTTGAGCGTGATGGCCTCGCCCTCGAGCAGGCTGAAGTTCGGCATGCCGGGAATGATGATGCCCTCGCGGTTCATCAGGTTGCTCTTGTAGGTGTAGTCCTCGATGTTCCAGCCGCCGAGCACCGTCAGCGAGTGGTCGTCGCCCAGGCGGGGCGTGTAGGTCAGCGTGGCGTTCGAGGCTACCTTCTGGCGGTTGTACGAACGCTCTTCGTAGAGCGATCCCGAGGGCCGTTCGGCCGAGCTGTTCGGTCCGGTGTGGAAGGTGTAGCTGTTCACGGCCTGCCGGCGGTCGGTCTGATTGAAGTAGAAGCTGACGTCGATGTTGCCCACCAGTACGTCCTTTATCAGGTCGAGGTTCACCGACGTGCGGTTGTTCATGTCGAACTTGCGGTCCTTGCGCCACGAGTTGCCCTCGACGAATCCGGCCCAGCCCGTGTAGACGGCCGCTTCGGTCCAGGTGCCGTCGGGATTGGTGACCAGCGTGACGGGGAACGCCTGGTGGTTGAGCATGCGGTTGATGTTCATCGGCGTGGACGTGATGTCGGTGTGGGCCGTCGGCTGGTGCGAATAGCGGTACATGAAGTCGGTCGTGTTCTCGATGCGCAGCCACGGTTTCACCCGGACGTCGCCTTTGGCCTTGACGTTGAACTGCTGGTACTTCTCGTCTCCGGCATTGTAGATGCCGTCCTGCTCGAAGATACGTCCCGAGACGTAGTAGGAGGCCGTTTCGCCGCCGCCTGTCACGCTCAGGTTGTGCTGGTGGCCGGTCGTGTAGTCGCGGTAGAACACGTCGTACCAGTTCGTGTTGCCGAAATATTCGTAGGCGTTCTGGTTGTTGATGCGCCATTTCTCGAACGACGGGTCGCTGTTGCGGCGGGCCAGCTCGTTGTACCACGTGCGGTTGAACTTGAAGACATTGTTGATGTTGGCCGGGTCCGTGCCGTAGGCGTTGGTGTAGGATTCGAGGAAGGAGGTGGTGAAGTCGTAGCCGTTGGTGACCATCTGCGGCGTCGTGGCCCGTTTGTAGAAGGTGTACGTGCCGTTGTAGGTCACCTTCGCGCGGCCTTTCTGGGGCGCTTTGGTCGTCATCAGGATTACGCCGAACGTACCCCGTGCGCCATAGACGGCCGTCGAGGAGGCGTCCTTGAGCACGGTGATCGACTCGATGTCGTCGGGGTTCACGGTGGACATGTCGGTTTCGACGCCATCTACCAGGACGAGCGCCGAACCGCCGGCTCCGATCGAGTTTTCCGCGCCGCGGATGCGGATCGTGGCGGCACGGTTGGGCTTGCCGTCGGAGAAGGTCATCGTCAGGCCCGGGATGGCGCCTTGAAGCGACCGCGAAATACTCATCGACGAGCCGTTCCGCTCCTCGAGCGTCTCGGCCGAGAGGGTCTCGACCGCACCTACGATGTCGCGGCGTTTCTGGAGGCCGTATCCGACCACCACCACCTCTTCGAGGCTGGTGTTGTCCTCCTCGAGCGTGACGTCGATGCGGGTCTGTCCGTTCACCCGGAGCATCTGCTGTTTATACCCGATATAACTGAAGTTCAAGGTTTCTCCCGTCGCGGCTTCGATCGTGTAGCGGCCGTCGGCATCGGTGGTCGTGCCGCGGGTCGTGCCCGGTACGACCACCGTGACGCCGAGAACGGGTTGTCCGTTCGGGTCTTTCACGATGCCCGACACGGACCCCCCCCCTCCGTTCTGTGCCCCGACGGACAGCGAGAGGAGAGCGAAGAGCAGTGCCAGCGCGAGGTTCCGGATGCGCGGGCGGTTCTTCTCCGCGGCGTCCGTGCTGGGCGAGTAGCATTGTTTCATTGTACTGCGTGTTTAGTGATTAATCGGTTTTCGCCGTTCCGCCGATATACCTTATTATATATACGAAGCGTCGATCGAACGGCCGTGCAGGTTGTTTCCGATTATATCCTGTGGGAAGAGGGCTGTTGAAAAATTTTAAAAATTAAGGTTTTAGTTTTGTTGGTTTCTTTTGGTTTTCAAATTTATGTTTTTATTTCTTTTTATGCAACTTTTGGTGCGAAAAATTTCTTCCGATGTGTTTCTTTATTCTTCGCCGGATCTTTTGCTTTGCGAATGGTTGTGTGTAACATATTGATTGATATGTGTTTTATTGTTTCGGTGCGAAAGTCGGAAAAGTTTGTTATAAAAGTGTTTCAGAGTTGTGTAAATGTTATTAAAGGAAAATATTTCTTTCTAAAAGTTGTTTTTCGTATGGTTTGATTTGTGAAAAAGAAAAATAGTTTTTACTTTTGTCGTGCAGGTTATTCGATTCATATTCTTTTGCAGGGTAAAGAAGTGCCGTTCCGGGACCTTTGTCCCGCTGTTCTGTCGGCGATCGTTCTGTTTACTCTAATCGAATTGTGTATGAAACTTATGAAACGTTCTATGGGCATGATGCTCGCCCTGTCGGTCTGTTCGCTCGCGGCCTGTTCCGACGATCAGGATGCGGCGCCGCTCAGGCGCGACTCCGACGCGGTCGAGCTGGCGTATAACGCGGATGCCGCGACACGTGTCTCGGTCCGGTACGACGGGGCCTGGGAGGCGCGCGCGGAGTGTCCCGACCCCACCGGAGAGCCGGGCGAAGCCTGGTTCTCGGTCTCGCCGGCGAGCGGCGTGGGCAACGGTCGGGATTATCAGTATGTGACCGTTACGGCGCAGCGCAATCCGGGCGGCAAGCGCACCGGCTACCTTTATCTGAAATCGGCCGGCGGCGAGGTCGCCGTGACGGTTACGCAGTCCGACGGCCGCTTCTCGGTCGAGGATCCGGTGATTTCGGGATCGCTGCGCACGGGCTCGGAGTCGGCGGCTTCGCTCGATATCGTTTACGACAAGGCGTTCGGCGGCGAGCGGGTGCTCGTCGAGGCTTCGCTCGCAGGAGCCGGTTCGGACGGACTGCGGATCGAGGAGACTTTCGAGACGGAGATCGAGCGCGAAGGCAGCGGCACGATTTCGGTGCCGATCACCGGAACGCCCTCCTCGCTCGGCGACCTGGTTTGCCGGGTGAGGTTTTCACTCGACGGCGAAGTGAAGTTCGAGGGCGAGGTGCAGGGCAGCGTCAATTCGTCGAACGAGCTGTTCCGCATGGGCTTCGACCTGTTCGTCTGGGGCGGCAACTACCCCGACAACCGGAAGGGACCGGGCCCCAACGGTTCGGCGACGGCCGGCAAGGACTTCGTCGGTACGGAGCCTTCCGAACCGGATGTGATCACGGCCGGGTCGGACGGTACGAACGACGTTTTCAAGACGATGTCCGAGGAGTACCGCATCAACCGCGGCGTGGAGAAGTGGGACGGGCAGCGCGTTTACGAACACCCGGGCTATGTGAAGTTGGGTGTGACGAACAACGGCGGCTGGATCATGACGCCCGAGCTGGAGCAACTGTCGGCCGTCCCGGAGACCGTCGTCGTGTCGGTCGATTTCCTGCGTTTCGACAACGAGGAGGGAACCTACCTCGTTTCGGCCGAAGGGGCGGGCACGGTGCTCAACGGCAAGGTCGATGCCGCGGTGCTGCCGACGCAGTCCTCGGCGGCGGACAGGAAGTGGAAGACGCTGAGCTTCACCGTGCAGGACGCCACGAACAAGACGCGGATCAAGATATGCGCCGAATCGCTCGACGGCGCAGGGTATCGCATCAATATCGACAATATCGTCGTGATGGGTTCCGACGAGACGGAGGTGACCGAGAAGCTGCCGGCTCCCGACGCCGGGTCGATCGCCTACACGCCGGGCGACACGTCGATCGCGGTCGCCTGGGAGGGCGTGAAGGGCGCCTCCTCCTATGAGATCTCCCTGGCGGCGCGCAGCAACCCGGATTTCCGCAAGACGGTGGAGACGGCCGAAGCGGGCTACGAGTTCACCGGTCTCGTCCCCGGGCGCTACCTTTTCACGGTGAAGGCGCTCTGTGCCGGCAATGCCGAATTCGATTCCGACGAGACATCGAAGAACGTGGGAACCCTCGGCTTCGCCGACGAAAAGCTGGCCGCACCGGCCGGGCTTTCGGTCGGCGGGGCGACGGCGACCGGCGCCACGGTGTCGTGGAGTGCCGTGAGCGGAGCCTACGGCTACCGGGTTTCGGCCGTTCCGGCTGCGGGCGGCGAGGCTGCGGAGACGGCTCTGGTGCGGGAGACTTCCTACACCTTCGGGAAATTGCAGGCCGGTACGGAGTACACGGTTTCTGTGGTGGCGCAGGCCGCCGCCGAGGCGGGCGAGTACGATTCGGACGCCGCCGTCGCGCAGCTCGTGACGACCGACCCGCAGCCGCTGATCGCCCCGTCGGTGCGGATTTTCGCCAAGACGCACGGACTGGCCGTGCTCGAATGGGAGTTGTCGTCCGAGGCGCTCGCGCAGCAGCCCGTCACGACGTCGGACACGTACGATTTCCGCGTGAAGAACGCCGCGGGCGAGGTGATCCGGTCGGTCGAGGCGTACAAATCGTTCAACTTCGCCAAATACAGGTACTACCGTCTGGTATGGGGCGGGCTGGCGCCTTCGACGACCTATACGCTCGAGATGCGCCGCCGTTCGACGGCCGACGCGGAGCGTTACCTCGATTCGGAATGGGCCGCCGTGCAGGTGACGACCGATGCCGACCCCGCGGCCGATCACGCGGACTGCCTGCTTTACGCCGATTTCGAGCGAATGCCTACGGGCGGACAGCCGTTGTACGGAGCCTACGGCTTCAGCTACGGCGCGACCGAGGATTTCTCGGATCCGGACCGGGTGGACTACACGGCCCCGGGCGACAAGAACTCGATCTACTGTCAGGCCGTGAAGGCGGAACGGTCCTATTTCGACGCCTACCTGCCGGCCTGGGACCTCGACGACTGGACGAAGAACAGTTCGAATATGGGCATGGCGGCCGGGTACATGAAGTTCGGCGGCGGCAGCAAGCCTGCCTGGCTCACGCTGCCGGCGTTCCCCGGGCTGACCGGTCCCACGGAGCTGGAACTCGAGCTGGATGCCTGCTCCTACTACGAACCGAGCAGCGGCGGCGACATGATGTCGCCCTCGAATTCCGATGCGGACGCTCCGTTCTATGTGGAGATTCTCGGCGGCGGCACGATCGCCGGGGTCTCGGGCGAGACCTCCGGGCAGGCCGTGATCTCCGGCGACGGACTGACTGCGGAGCTCCGGAACGTGACGGCCGCGACGATGCGCGGCGAAGGGCGGACCGACTCCTACCGTTATACGAACCACCGGGTCCGTATCTCGGGGGCTACGGCCGCGACCCGCATCCGGATCTATACGGCGCTCGAGAACGACAAGGCCCAGCACCGGATGTGGCTCGACAACCTCAAGGTCCGCAGGGCGCAGTAGCGTTCCGGACCGGTACGACGACAGGCAGCCGGGGACTGCGCGGATGCAGTCCCCGGGGCCTTTGCCGGGAACCTGCCGCAGGGCGGTTTCCCATGTTACCTGAAATCAACGGATACCGATATTATGAATAAGATCGAAAGTGCGCTCCGGCGCACGACCGACACCCGCGCGCTGGCGTTCGGGGTCGGAACGCTGCCCCGTGCGGCGGAACTTTTTGTCGAACTGTTTCCCGGGCGCCGGGCGCTGGTGGTCGCCGACCTCAATACGTGGCGCGTGGCCGGGGAGGAGGTGCACCGGATTCTCGGCGAGGCCGGAATCGGGCAGGACGAGCCCTGTGTCTTCGCCGATCCCGGGCTCTACGCCGAATGGGGCTACGTCGAACGGCTCGACGCGTTGCTCGCCGGAACCGACGCCGTGCCGGTGGCCGTGGGGTCGGGGGTAATCAACGACCTTGTGAAACTCGCCTCGCACCACAACGGGCGCCGTTATCTGGTGGTCGGTACGGCCGCGTCGATGGACGGATACACCGCCTACGGGGCGTCGATCACCCGGGATGGTAACAAGCAGACGTTCGACTGCCCGGCGCCGCTGGGCATGGTTTTCGACCCGGCGATCGCCGCCGCGGCCCCCGCCGCGCTCTCCGCCTCGGGGTATGCCGATCTGATCGCCAAGATTCCCGCCGGGGCCGACTGGATGCTGGCCGACGCCGTGGGAGCCGAGGCGATGGACGATTTCGCCTTCTCGCTCGTGCAGGACGGACTGCCGGAGGCGTTGTGCGATCCGACGGGCGTGCATGCGGGCGACGTCGGGAAGGTCGGCCGGCTGGCCGAAGGGCTTCTGCTGAGCGGTTTCGCCATGCAGGCCGCGCAGTCGAGCCGTCCGGCCTCCGGGGCCGAGCATCAGTTCAGCCATTTGTGGGACATGGAGCACCTGCGCTTCGGAGGAGCGTCGGTTTCGCACGGTTTCAAGGTCGGAATCGGCACGCTCGCCTCGACGGCCTTTCTTGAGATGCTGCTCGAGGCGCCCGTCGAACGGCTCGACGTCGCGGGCTGCGTGGCCGCATGGAAGTCGTGGGAGGAGACCGAGCGGGACATCCGGGCCGTCTTCGCCGGCGATCCCGAGCTGGTGGCCCGCGGTCTGAAGGAGACGTACGGCAAGTATGTCGATCGGCAGGGGCTGTACGAACAACTGACGCGGCTGCGGCAGGCATGGCCCGAACTCCGGGAGCGGATTCGCCGGCAGATCATTCCGTTCGGGGAGGTGCACCGCCGGCTGCGGCTCGTCGGAGCGCCCTGCGAGCCGGAGCAGATCGGGGTGTCGCGCGCCCGGTTCCGGGAGGCTTTCGCGCGGATTCCCTACATGCGGAGCCGCTACTCGGTGATCGACACGGTGTTCCGCTGCGGGTGGATGGAGGAGTGGCTCGACCGTCTGTTCGGTCCGGGCTGTATCTGGGAGATCCGCTGACGGAACCGTCCGTCGGAGGAAAATTCGCGACTTTTTTCGCTCCGGGCGCGGTTTTTTGCTTCGGAAGGCGTATCTTTGTTGAGAAACTGCTAACTTTCATTTCGTAATGACACCGGAACAGGCAAAACGGTTCAAATATTGGCAGACGCGCACCATCCTCGCCACGATGGTGGGCTATGCGCTCTTCTATTTCGTGCGGAAGAACTTTTCGCTGGCCATGCCCGGCCTGGAGGCCGACCTCGGCATTTCGAAGACGAGTCTCGGCGTCTTTCTGACGCTCAACGGGCTCGTCTATGGATTCTCGCGCTTCCTGAACGGCATCCTGGCCGACAGGATGAACGCCCGCTGGTACATGGCCGTCGGCCTGGGGCTCTGCGCGCTGGCCAACTTCGCCTTCGGATTCGGCGAGGACGTCTCCTACTGGATCACGGGCGAGCACACCGGCGACCGTTTCACCAATACGATGATCCTCTTCATGGGGGTCATGTGGGTCGTGAACGGCCTGTTGCAGGGAACGGGCTTCCCGCCCTGCGCGCGGCTGCTGACCCATTGGATTCCGCCCGTGCAGTTGGCCACGAAGATGTCCGTGTGGAACACCTCGCACTCGATCGGCGCAGGGCTGGTGGTCATCCTCTGCGGATATATCATGGGATCGCTGGGCAGCGGCCCGGACCATGTCGGCGCATGGAAGTGGTGTTTCTGGATTCCTTCGGCGATCGCCTTCGCGGGCGCCGTCGGTCTGGTGGTCTTCCTGCGCGACACGCCGACGTCGGTGGGCCTTCCCGAACTCGAGGGGACGGAGACCCGCGGCGAAAAGTCCGCTCCGAAGGGGGCCGAGCACAAGGCGTTCCTCATGAAGCACGTCTTCCGCAATCCGCTGATCTGGATTCTGGGATTCGCCAACTTCTTCGTCTATATCGTCCGCTTCTCGGTGCTCGACTGGGGGCCGTCGCTGCTGAGCCAGTCGAAGGGCGTCAGCATGGAGCACGCCGGATGGCTCGTGGCCATGTTCGAAATCGCCGGCATTCTGGGCATGCTCTTCTCGGGCTGGGCGACGGACAGGTGGCTGAAGGGACGCGCGCACCGCACCTGCGTCTTCTGCATGGCGGGCGCCGCGCTCTTCGTCTTCGCCTTCTGGCAACTGCCTTCCGACGCGCCGATCTGGCTGCTCTTCGCCACGCTGTGCGCCGCCGGATTCTGCATCTACGGCCCGCAGGCGCTCATCGGCATCGCCGCCGCCAACCAGGCGACCAAGCGGGCCGCCGCCACGGCCAACGGCCTCACGGGGCTGTTCGGCTACGCCTCGACGCTCGTTTCGGGCGTGGGGCTGGGCTATGTGGCGCAGCACTACGGCTGGAGCTGGGCCTATGTCGGCATTCTGGCGATGGCCGTCGCGGGCATGGCGGTTTTCCTGCTGATGTGGGGCGCGAAGGCCGACGGGTACGGTTCCGGGGTGTCGGAGGCCTGACGCCGCGCGGGAGAAGCTCGGAGTGGAATATGACTAAATAGGAGTTGTTATGTTGAGTATCGCCGAACGGCACAAATACATTCTCGACTCGCTGAACAGGCGCGGGTTCGTGCGTATTACGGATGTCGCCAACGAACTGGGTGTGACGAAGGTCACGATCCGCAAGGACGTGAAGATTCTCGAAAGCAAGGGCCTCCTTTACAAGGTCCACGGCAGCGCGCGTCCGGCCAATCCCCATGTCGCGGACCTCGACGTGCATGTGAAGGACAATATCAACCGCGAGGCCAAGCGCGCCATCGCCCGCCGGGCGGTGGAGCTGCTCGACGACAACGACTCGGTGATCGTGGCGTCGGGTTCGACCATCCACACCTTCGCCGAGGAGATCCGCCTGCGGCCGTGGCATCACCTGAATATCGTCACGCCGTTCCTGCGGCTGGGCGTGCTGCTCAACGAGGTCGAGAACGTCGATGTGGTGCAGCTCGGCGGCGCAGTGCACAAGAAGTCGCTGTCCGTCTCGGGCAGCGAGGCGGTCCGGGCGCTCGACGACTGCATCTGCTCGAAGGTCTTTTTCGGAGTGGACGGCATCGACCTCGAGCACGGCATCACCACCTCGACGATCGAGGAGGCGAAGCTCACGCGGCGGATGATGGAGGCTGCCTCGCAGACGATCGTGCTGGCCGATTCCTCGAAATTCGGACAGCGCGGCTTCGGCCGTATCGGTTCGCTCGAGGAGATCGACGTGATCGTGACCGAAGCGGAGGTTTCCGAACAGATGGCCTCGGCGCTCGAAGAGGCGGGGGTCGATCTGATCGTCGTGAAGTAGGCGGAAGCGCCGGCTGACGGCGCCGCTTCGGGGACGGGGGCGTCGGGGAAGGAACCGGATGCCGGCTGTTGAAAAAATTTCCGGAAAAGTTTTGCATGCCCGGTGAAAAAGCCCTACCTTTGTACCCAATTAAGCGACGTTCGAATCCTGGACATGAATTGCAACCGCGACATATCTTCCGCACGGGTTTTCCGGCAGCAGGACTATTGGTCGGGGTTTCATTCTCCGGCGGATCCGGGCATTATTGTTTCATTAGGGTAACTGTTTCGGTTGCCCTATTTTTTTGCGCCTGCAACCATGAAGACCGTATATACCGGCGCCCGGATTTTCCGCGGCGGCCGTTTCGAAGAGGGCGATCTGGCCGTCGAGGGGAGCCGCATCGCACCCGCCGGGGAGCGCCGACCGGACGACCGGACGGTGGATCTGACCGGACTGGTCGTCGTCCCCGGACTGGTGGACGTCCATGTCCACCTGCGCGAGCCGGGATTTCCGCAGAAGGAGACCGTCGCCACGGGAACCGCCGCCGCCGCCCGCGGGGGATATACGACGGTCTGTTCGATGCCGAACCTCAATCCCGCGCCCGACACGCCGGAGACGCTGGAGCGGCAGATGGAGATCATCCGCCGCGACGCCGCGGTGCGCGTGAAACCCTACGGCACGATCACGATGGGGCAGCGCGGCTGCGGGGAGTTGGTGGACTTCGGGGCGCTGGCCCCCTGGGTCGTGGGCTTTTCGGACGACGGACGCGGCGTGCAGTCGGCCGAACTCATGGAGGAGGCGATGCGCCGTGCGGCGGCCGTCGGCCGGCCGATCGTGGCCCATTGCGAAGTGGACGATCTGCTGCGCGGCGGGTATATCCACGACGGCGTGTACTGCCGCGAGCGCGGCCACCGGGGAATCTGCTCCGAGAGCGAGTGGCGGCAGGTGGAGCGCGACATCGAACTCTCGGCCCGAACAGGCTGCCAGTACCACGTCTGCCACGTCTCCACGAAGGAGAGCGTCCGTCTGGTGCGGCAGGCCAAGGCGTCGGGACTGCGCGTGAGCTGCGAGACGGCTCCGCACTACCTGCTTCTCACGGACTCGGATCTGAAGGAGGAGGGGCGTTTCAAGATGAATCCGCCGCTGCGCGGCCGCGAAGACCGCGAGGCGCTCGTGGAGGGCCTCGCCGACGGGACGATCGAGGTGATCGCCACCGACCATGCGCCGCATACGGCCGAAGAGAAGCTGCGCGGACTGGCCCGCAGCGCCATGGGCATCGTGGGGCTGGAGTGCGCCTTTCCGCTGCTTTACAGATATTTGGTGCTGCCCGGAACGATTCCGTTCGGGCGGCTCGTCGAGGCGATGGCCCTCGCGCCCCGGCGGATATTCGGCCTCGAAGGGGGCGTGGAGCCCGGCGACGAGGCCGACTTCACGGTGCTGGACCTGGAGGCGGAGTACCGTCTCGATCCGGCGACGTTCCGTTCGAAGGGGCGCGCTACGCCTTTCGCCGCATGGCCCGTCCGGGGACGCGCCGTGCTGACGGTGGTCGGCGGGCGCGTGGCCTACGACGGGCGGAGCTGAGAGGCGCGGGGACCGGCCGGAAGCGGAGAAGGCTCCGTGCGGCGGATCCTGTTGCGGCGCGGGAAGGGGACTGCGCCCGTGCCGGGACGTTCGCGGAAACTATGAAATTCAAATAGATAAGGATGAAGCCATTTACGAAAAAAATTGTCCTGGAGAACGGCCGCGAGTTTTACGGCTACGGATTCGGGGCCGACCGGGAGGCGATCAACGAAATCGTCTTCAATACCTCGATGGTGGGGTATCAGGAGATTCTCTCCGATCCGTCCTACACCGATCAGATGGTCGTGATGACCTATCCGCTGATCGGCAACTACGGCACGGCCGAGGAGGATTACGAAACGAAATTCCCGACCATCGGCGGCATGATCGTCCGCGAGTACAACGACACGCCTTCGAACTTCCGTTACACGAAGACGCTGCACGAGGTGCTCGAGGAGCACAACATCCCGGCCGTTTCGGGCATCGACACCCGCACGCTGACGCGCATTATCCGCGACGAGGGTTCGCAGAAGGTGCTCGTCACCGACGCCGCGACGCCTTCCGGGGAGGCGATGCGCCGCCTGCGCGAATACGACCTCCCGCACGACATGGTTTCGCGCGTGAGCTGCCGCAAGCGCTGGTTCTCGCGCACGCCCAACCACCGGTGGGACGTGGTGGCCGTCGATTGCGGCATCAAGTACAACATCATCCGCAAACTCAACGAGAAGGGGTGCAACGTCACCGTCGTCCCGTTCGACGCCTCGGTCGAGGAGATTCTCGCCTTCCGTCCCGACGGCATCTTCCTCTCGAACGGTCCGGGCGATCCCACGGACGTCCGGACCGTGATCGAGAAGGTGCGGGCGCTTCGGGGACGTCTGCCGATCTTCGGCATCTGCATGGGCCATCAGCTCATTTCGCTGGCTTACGGCGCGCGGACCTTCAAGATGAAATTCGGCCACCGCGGCGGCAACCATCCCGTCAAGTGCCTGGCCACGGGCAAGATCGAAATCACGAGCCAGAACCACAGCTTCGCCGTGGACATCGAGTCGCTGAAGGGTACGCCTCTCACGCTCACGCACGTCAATCTGCTGGACGGCACGGCCGAGGGCGTCGAGTGCGCCGCCGACCGGGTCTTTTCGGTGCAGTACCATCCCGAGAGCGCGCCGGGTCCGCAGGACAGCGCCTATTTGTTCGATAAGTTCATTAAAATGATGGAGGAGTACAAAAATGCCTAAGAGAAAGGATATCAACAAGGTAATGGTCATCGGCTCGGGGCCCATCGTCATCGGGCAGGCCGCCGAGTTCGACTATGCGGGCACGCAGGCCTGCATGGCCCTCAAGGAGGAGGGTTACGAAGTGGTGCTGGCCAACTCGAACCCCGCGACCATCATGACCGACACGCATATCGCCGACAAGGTTTACATGGAGCCGCTGACGCTCGAGTACGTCGCCAAGATCATCCGCTACGAACGTCCCGACGCCATCGTTCCGGGGCTGGGCGGCCAGACGGGTCTGAACCTGGCGGTGCAACTGGCCAAGAAGGGCATTCTGAAGGAGTGCCAGGTCGAGATTCTGGGCACGTCGTTCGAGTCGATCGAGCGCGCCGAGGACCGCGAGCTGTTCAAGGAGCTGTGCGAGGAGCTGGGCGAGCCGGTGCTTCCCTCCGAGGTGGCCTCGTCGATCGACGAGGCCGTCGGGATCGCCGCGCAGATCGGCTATCCGGTGGTGCTGCGTCCCGCCTTCACGCTGGGCGGCACGGGCGGCGGCTTCGCCGACAACGAGCAGGAGCTGCGCGAGATGATGCGCAACGCACTCTTCCTCTCGCCCGTGCATCAGGTGCTCATCGAGAAGAGCATCAAGGGCTACAAGGAGATCGAGTACGAGGTGATCCGCGACAGCAACGACACGGCCATCGCCATCTGCAACATGGAGAATATCGATCCCGTAGGCGTGCACACGGGCGATTCGATCGTCGTGGCCCCGAGCCAGACGCTCACCAACCGCGAGTACCAGATGCTGCGCGACTCGGCGCTGAAGATCATCCGCGCCCTCAGGATCGAGGGCGGCTGCAACGTGCAGTTCGCGCTCGACCCGCTGTCGTTCAAATACTACCTGATCGAGGTCAATCCCCGAGTGTCGCGCTCCTCGGCCCTCGCGTCGAAGGCGTCGGGCTATCCCATCGCGCGGGTGAGCGCCAAGATCGCCGTGGGCATGACCCTCGACGAGATCCGCATCGCCAACACCCCGGCCTCGTTCGAACCGACGCTGGACTACGTGGTGACGAAGATCGCCCGCTTCCCGTTCGACAAGTTCTCTGACGCCTCGAACAAGCTGGGTACGCAGATGAAGGCCACGGGCGAAGTCATGTCCGTGGGCCGCACGATGGAGGAGTCGCTCCTGAAGGCCGTGCGGTCGCTCGAGACGGGCGTCTGCCACATCCACCACAAGAAGTTCGACACGTGGTCGAACGACGAGCTGCTCGACTACATCAAGGACGGCACGGACGACCGGCTCTACGCCATCGCGCAGTTGATCCGCGGCGGCATCGACCTCGTGCTGATCTACAACCGGACGAAGATCGACATGTTCTTCCTCGAGAAGTTCAAGAACATCGTCGAGTTCGAGAGCGTCGTCCGTGCGCATCCGATGGACGTCGAGACGCTGCGCGACGCCAAACGCATGGGCTTCAGCGACAAGTATATCGGGCAGTTGTGGGGCCTCTCGCAGCACGACATGTACCGTCTGCGCGAGAAGAACGGCATCTTCCCCGTCTATAAGATGATCGACACGTGCGCCAGCGAGTTCGCCTCCTACGTGCCCTATTTCTACTCGACCTACGAGCTGGAGAACGAATCCGTGGTGAGCGGCAAGGAGAAGATCGTGGTGCTCGGCTCCGGTCCGATCCGCATCGGGCAGGGCGTCGAATTCGACTACTCCACGGTGCACGCCATCTGGTCGATCCGCGAGGCGGGCTACGAGGCCATCATCATCAACAACAATCCCGAGACCGTCTCGACGGACTACACCACCAGCGACAAGCTCTACTTCGAACCCCTCACGGTCGAGGATGTGATGAACGTCGTGCACCTCGAAAAACCCAAGGCGATCGTCGTGTCGCTCGGCGGCCAGACGGCCATCAATCTCGCCGAGCCGCTCGCCGAGCTGGGCGTGCCCATCATCGGCACGGACTGCGCGGCGATCCGCAACGCCGAGGACCGCGGCTGTTTCGAGCGGATCATGGAGGAGCTGGGCATTCCTCAGCCCGAGGCCGAGGCCGTGACGGACATCGAGGCCGGCGTGCGGGCCGCCGCGCGTATCGGCTATCCGGTGCTGGTGCGTCCGAGCTACGTGCTGGGCGGCCGCGCCATGCAGATCGTCTCGAACGAGGAGCGGCTGCGCCACTACCTCCAGACGGCCGTCGAGGTGAACGAGGATTCGCCCGTGCTGGTGGACCGTTACATCATGGGCAAGGAGCTGGAGGTGGACGCCATCTGCGACGGCCGCGACGTCTTCATTCCCGGCATCATGGAGCATGTCGAGCGCACGGGTATCCACTCGGGCGACTCGATCAGCGTCTATCCGACCTTCAGCGTGAGCCGGAAGGCCAAGGAGAAGATCATCGACTACACGGTGCGGCTGGGTCTGCGCATCGGCATCGTGGGTCTCTACAACATCCAGTTCATCCTCGACGGCGACGACGAGGTGTATGTCATCGAGGTCAATCCGCGCTCGTCGCGCACCGTGCCTTTCCTCTCGAAATCCACGGGTGTGCAGATGGCCCACATCGCCACGCAGGTGATTCTGGGCCGCTCGCTGCGCGAGCAGGGCATCACGGAGGTCTATGGCCGGGAGAAGGAGCGCTGGTATGTGAAGGCGCCGGCTTTCTCGTTCGCCAAGATCCGCGGCATGGACTCCTACCTCTCGCCCGAGATGAAGTCCACGGGCGAGGCGATCGGCTACGACGACAAGCTGACCCGCGCGCTCTACAAGGCGTTGCAGGCCACGGGCATGAACGTCTCGAACTACGGCACGATCTTCGTCACGATCGCCGATCAGGACAAGGAGCAGGCGTTGCCGCTCGTGCGCCGCTTCTACGATCTGGGCTTCAACGTCGAGGCGACGACCGGCACGGCCGAATTCCTGCGCGAGCACGGCATCCGCACCCGCACGCGGCGCAAGCTCAACGAGGGCAGCTCGGAGATCATCGACGCGCTACGGCAGGGGCATGTGAGCTACGTCATCAACACGATCGACATCAACCAGCACAACACGCGTCTGGACGGGTACGAGATCCGCCGCACGGCCGTCGAGAACAACGTGACGGTCTTCACGGCGCTCGAGACGGTGAAGGTGCTGCTCGACGTGCTGGAGGAGATCACGCTGCGCGTTTCGACCATCGACTCGAAATAGGGATGCCGGCGGGAGGAGGGAACCGTAGGCGGTGTGCGGCCTGGACGTGCGGAGAACGGGGGCGGTTTGCGGACCGGGTCGCACGGAGCAGGCGGCCGTCCGGTTCTGCGGCGCTTTTGCCGGACCGAAAGCGATTTGGAAGATTATATGTATAAGAAAGCAGTTTACAGAATCCGTGCGAACGAGCCGCTGACGGCCGCCGTGTGGCGCATGACGCTGGAGGGCGACACGCGGTGGATCGCAGCGCCCGGGCAGTTCGTCAATATCGCGCTGGAAGGACGGTATTTGCGCCGTCCGATTTCGGTCTGCGACTACGACGAGGATTCGATCACGTTGATTTATAAGATAGTAGGTGGGGGAACCGCGCAGATGAGCCGTATGCGGCCGGGCGAGTGCCTCGACCTGCTCACGGGGCTGGGCAACGGCTTCTCGACGGCCAACGACGCCCGGCGGCCGCTGCTCGTCGGGGGCGGCGTGGGCGTTCCGCCGCTCTACGGCCTGGCCCGGAAGCTGCTCTCCGAGGGGCGGCCGGTGCAGGTCGTGCTGGGCTTCAACACCGCCGCGGAGGTCTTCTGCGAGGAGGAGTTCCGCGCGCTGGGATGCGACGTGACGGTCGCCACGGCCGACGGGTCGCGCGGCGTGCGGGGCTTCGTCACGACGGCCATCGCCGAACGGACGCCCGATTTCGACTACTTCTACGCCTGCGGCCCGCTGCCGATGCTGCGGGCGCTCGCCGAGGCGGTCGCGCAGGACGGACAGCTCTCCTTCGAGGAGCGCATGGGCTGCGGCTTCGGCGCCTGCATGGGGTGTTCGTGCAAGACCAAATACGGGAACAAGCGCATTTGCAGGGAGGGTCCCGTGCTGGAGAAAGGAGAGGTGATATGGTGAACGATACGCAAAAGAGCGTCTCCGCACCGGAAGGGGCGGCGGCGCGAGACCTTTCGGTCGAGCTGTGCGGTCTGAAGCTGGACAATCCGGTGATTCCGGCCAGCGGGACTTTCGGCTACGGCAACGAGTTCCGCGAGTTCTACGACATCAACATCCTCGGGTCGTTCTCGTTCAAGGGGACGACGCGCGAGGCGCGTTTCGGCAATCCGACGCCCCGCATCGCCGAGTGCGAGGCGGGCATGATCAACGCCGTGGGGTTGCAGAATCCCGGCATCGACCGCGTGATCGCCGAGGAGCTGCCGCGGCTGAAGACCTTCTTCCGCAAGCCCGTGATCGCCAATATTTCGGGTTTCTCGGTCGAGGAGTACGCCTACTGCTGCGAGCGGATCGACCGCGAGGAGCAGGTGGGGCTGATCGAGGTGAACGTCTCGTGTCCCAACGTGCGGCACGGGGGCATGTCGTTCGGCACGTCGCCCGAGGCGGCGGCCGAGGTGACGCGCGCGGTGAAGGCCGTGACGACCAAGCCGGTGGTCATCAAGCTGTCGCCCAACGTGACGGACATCGTAGCGATCGCCCGGGCGTGCGAACGGGCGGGGGCCGACGGATTGTGCCTCATCAACACGATGCTGGGCATGCGCATCGACCCGGTGCGGCGGCGTCCGGTGATCGCCAACACGATGGGCGGATTCTCCGGGCCTGCGATCTTCCCCGTGGCCGTGCGCATGGTCTATCAGGTGAGCCGGGTGTGCCGCATTCCGGTCATCGGCTGCGGCGGCGTTGCGACGGCACGCGACGTGATCGAGATGATGATGGCCGGGGCGACGGCCGTAGAGGTCGGCGCGGCGAATCTGGTGAATCCCTACGCCTCGAAGGAGATCGTCGAGGCGCTGCCCGCGGAGATGGAGCGGCTGGGCATCGGCCGCCTGCGCGACATCGTAGGCTGCGTGGAGTGACGCGCCGGACGGAGTGAAGAGACCGACGGCCTCTCGGAGCGCGGCATGTCCGGGCCCGGGGAGGCGGCGACGAAAAGTAAAAAACTTACAGCATGCAACACGACGTAATCATCGCCTGCGACTTCAAGTCCGCGGCGGACACATTCGGCTTTCTCGACCTGTTCCGGGGCGAGGAGCGCAAACCCTTTCTGAAGATCGGCATGGAGCTGTTCTATGCCGAGGGACCCGAAATCGTGCGCGAGATCAAGCGCCGCGGCCACCGGATTTTCCTCGACCTGAAGCTCCACGACATACCCAACACCGTGCGCAAGGCGATGGCCGTGCTGTCGCGGCTGGACGTGGACATGTGCAACGTCCATGCCGCCGGGACGATCGAGATGATGAAGGCCGCGCGCGAGGGACTTACGCGCGAGGACGGCACGCGGCCCCTGCTGATCGCCGTGACGCAGCTCACCTCGACCAGCGAGGAGCGCATGCAGCGCGAGCTGCTGATCGGAGCCCCGATCGGCGAGACGATCGTGCAGTATGCCCGGAATGCCCGCGAGGCGGGGCTGGACGGCGTGGTCTGCTCGCCGCTCGAAGCCGGCATGGTGCACGGGGCGTGCGGCGCGGAGTTCCTGACCGTGACGCCCGGCGTGCGTTTCGCCGACGGCGACGTGGCGGACCAGGTGCGCGTCACGACGCCGGCCTGCGCCCGGGAGATCGGCTCGGACTTCATCGTCGTGGGACGCCCGATCACCGCGGCTGCGGATCCCGTGGCGGCCTACCGCCGCTGCGTGGCCGAGTTCGTGGGGTGACGGACGCGCCGCGCGGACTGCCGGAGACGGCTGCGGCGGTGCGGTCGGGGCGCTGCATGTCCGGTTCGGCGTGCGGCGCGGCAGGCGAATCGGGCGGCGCCGTACGGAATTCGCGCGGCGAAGCCGGAATTGTCGTATATTTGCAGGGGCGCATCCGTGCGCGACTGCATGAAAAAGCACCGTTTTATGAAACCCGTGAAACTGTTTTACCTGAAGAACTGCCCCTTCTGTAAGAAGGCGCTGCGGTATATCGAAGAGGCGAAAGCCGCGCATCCCGAACTGGCGGAGGTCGAGATCGAGATGATCGAGGAATCCGAGCAGCCCGGGGTGGCCGACGGATTCGACTATTACTATGTGCCTACATTCTATGTGGACGGCGAAAAGGTCCACGAAGGCGGAATCTATCCCGAGGAGGTGGAGCGGATTCTGCGGCGGGCGCTCGGCGCGTGCCGGACGACTGAGAACCGATAAACAAGGATAAGTATGGAGAAAGCTATTGCGAAAGACCTGCTCTCGATCGGCGCGGTGTTCCTGCGTCCCGAGCAGCCGTTCACGTGGGCGAGCGGAATCAAAAGCCCGATTTATTGCGACAACCGTCTGACGCTGTCCGCCCCCGAGGTGCGCGGGCGTGTCGAGGCGGGGCTTGCGGAGATCGTCCGCACGAAGTTTCCCGGCGCGGAGGTGCTGATGGGAACCTCCACGGCCGGCATCGCCCATGCCGCCATCACGGCGACGATCCTCGGCCTGCCGATGGGCTACGTGCGGTCGGGAGCCAAGGACCACGGCCGCGGCAACCGCATCGAAGGACGGCTCGAAAAGGGGCAGAAGGTGGTCGTCGTCGAGGACCTGATCTCGACGGGCGGATCGTGTATCGAGGTGGTCGAGGCGCTGCGCGAGGCGGGCGCCGAGGTGCTGGGCGTGGCGTCGATCTTCACCTACGGCATGAAGAAGGGCGTGGAGCGCCTGCGCGAGGCGAACGTCGTGAATTACAGTCTCTCGAATCTCGACGCGCTGGTGGAGGTGGCCGCCGACGAAGGGTATATCGAACCCGGGGACAAGGCGCGCCTGCTCCGGTTCCGCGACAACCCGTCGGACGAATCGTGGATGAACCGATAAACGCGCCGGAACCATGCGACATCTGATTGATCCGACCGATCTGACGGTCGAGGAGACCGAGCGGATCGTGGCGCTGGCGGAGGACATCATCGCCAACCGCGCCAAGTACCGCGAGGCCTGCAAGGGCAAAAAACTCGCCACGCTGTTTTACGAGCCTTCCACCCGCACGCGCCTGAGCTTCACCTCGGCGATGCTGGAGCTGGGCGGCGAGGTGATCGGCTTCTCCGACGCCAGCTCCTCGTCCGTGTCGAAGGGCGAGACCGTGGCCGACACGGTGCGCGTGATCCGCTGTTTCGCGGACATCATCGCCATGCGCCACTTCAAGGAGGGCGCGCCGCTCGTGGCCTCGCAGTATGCCGGCATTCCGGTCATCAACGCCGGGGACGGCAGTCACGCCCATCCGACGCAGACGCTGACGGACCTGCTGACGATCAAGCGCGAGAAGGGGCGTTTCGACCACCTGACGATCGGGTTCTGCGGCGACCTGAAGTTCGGCCGCACGGTCCATTCGCTCATCAAGGCGCTGTCGCGTTACGAAGGGATCCGCGTGATGCTCATCGCGCCCGAGGAGCTGCGCCTGCCCGATTACATGCTGCAGGAGATGCGTTCCGCCTCGAAGCTGGAATTCCGCGAGGTGCGCACGATGGAGGAGGTGATGCCCGAGCTGGACATCCTCTACATGACGCGCGTACAGAAGGAGCGCTTCCTCGACGAGGAGGAGTTCGACCGCGTGAAGGACAGCTTCGTGCTCGATCCGGGGAAGCTGCGCACGGCGCGACCCGATATGATCGTGCTGCATCCGCTGCCGCGCGTGAACGAGATCACGCGCGAGGTGGACAACGACCCGCGTGCGGCTTACTTCCGGCAGGTAGAGAACGGAAAATTCGTGCGTATGGCATTGATCTATACGCTGCTGCGTTGGGCCGACGAGAACCGTCCGTTCGCCCGGACCCCGGTCTTCGGCGAGGAGTACGTCGTGAACGAAATGACCTGTTCGAATCCCCGCTGCATTTCGGCTACGGAGGATGTCGATCAGCTTTTCCGCCGCGCGGCCGACGGCGTGTGCCGCTGCGCCTACTGCGAGGCGAAAGCCCGGTAGCGGCTTCCCGCGCCCTGCGCGCGGGGCGCTTCCGTCCCGGGTGCCGGCGCGGAAGGGGTGTCCGGAAACTCTGCGAAGGTTTCCGGACACCCCTTCCGCATACGGCCGGGAGTTGTGTGCGTTTTTGTGCGGGAAGCCTCGGAAAATCGCGGGAAATGATTATCTTTGTCCTCGGAGAAAACATCGTTCGGGGTGCGGAGACGCGCCGCCGGACGCAGGTCGTCTCCGTTTGCCAGAACCGAATTAATGCCTGCTCTGCGATGAGTGAAAAAAGACCCGTTTCCCCGCTGGCGTGGGTTCCCAGCCTCTATTTCGCCATGGGCCTCCCGTTCGTGGTGCTGAACATGGTTTCGGCCGTACTGTTCAAGGACCTCGGCATTCCGGACGCACGGATCGCCTTCTGGACCTCGCTTATCATGTGGCCGTGGACGATCAAGTTCCTCTGGAGTCCCTTCCTGGAGATTTTCAGGACGAAGAAGTTCTTCGTCGTGGCGACGCAGCTTCTGAGCGGCATCATGTTCGGCGTGGCGGCGCTGGCGCTGCATCTGCCGTCGTTCTTCGCCGTGACGGTCGCCGTCTTCGCCGTGGTGGCCTTCAGCGGCGCGACGCATGACATCGCGGCTGACGGCGTTTACATGTCGGAGCTCTCCACGCGCGACCAGGCGAAGTACATCGGCTGGCAGGGAGCCTTCTACAACCTGGCGAAGCTGGTGGCCACGGGCGGTCTGGTATGGTTCGCCGGGTGGCTCTACGAGCGCTCCTCCGCAGAGGGCGCCGCCGCGTTCGACGCCTACGTCCATGCGTGGACCGTCGTGCTGGCGATTCTCTGCGGGCTGCTTCTGCTGCTGGGCTGCTACCACGGGCGGATGCTCCCTTCGGGCGCCGCGGCGGCGGGCGGGCACTCGCTCGGCGAGGGGCTGCGGGGCCTGAAGGAGGTGATCGCGGCCTTCTTCACCAAGAAACACATCTGGTACTACATCGCCTTCATCATTCTCTACCGGCTGGGCGAGGGGTTCGTCATGAAGATCGTGCCGCTGTTCCTCAAGGCCGACACCGCGGCGGGCGGACTGGGCCTGACGAACCAGCAGATCGGATTGTATTACGGCACGTTCGGCGCCGGGGCGTTCCTCGTGGGGTCGCTGCTGGCCGGCTACTACATCGCCGCGCGCGGACTGCGCCGCACGCTCTTCACGCTCTGCTGCGTCTTCAACGTACCCTTCGTGGTCTATGCGCTGCTGGCCTTCTTCCAGCCCTCCTCCATGTGGCTCGTGGGCGGCGGCATCGTCGTGGAGTATTTCGGCTACGGATTCGGATTCGTGGGACTGACGCTCTTCATGATGCAGCAGGTGGCGCCCGGCCGTCACCAGATGGCCCACTACGCCTTCGCTTCGGGCATCATGAACCTTTCGGTGATGCTCACCGGCGCCGTGTCGGGCTACTTGAGCGACTGGCTCGGCTATTCGCTCTTCTTCGTCGTGGTGATGCTGGCGACGATTCCGGCCTTCGTCATGACGCGTTTCATCCCCTTCACCTATCCCGATGGAAATAAAACCGAATAAACTCCGTTTACCAAGCAAACACGTATGAAGAAAAATCACCTGCTCTCCCTTCTTGCGGGGCTGTCGCTCTGCGCCGCGTCGTGCGGAGGTCCTACGGCCGAGACGGACGCCGTGATCCCGCGTCCCGCGTCGGTCGAGAAATGCTCCGGCGCATGCCGCCTCGCATCGCCCCTGGCCCTGTCGTTCGACGCTCCGGCGGAGGTCGCCGACGCCCTGACGGCCTACCTGCGGACCACGCCGCTGGCCGTCCGCACGGACGATCCGCAGGCGTCGGACGGCTACCTGCGTCTGACGGTCGCCGCGTCGCCCGAACTGCCCGCTTCGGAAGAGGGTTACGTGCTTTCGGTCCTTCCCGAAGGCGTCTCGGTCGCTTCGCGCGGCGAAGCGGGTCTTTTCTACGGCATACAGACTCTCTTGCAGTTGCAGGAGCAGTTCGGCGATCGGATTCCCGCGCAGCGGATCACCGACTCCCCGCGCTTCTCCTACCGCGGCATGCACCTGGACGAGGCGCGCCACTTCTTCGGCAAGGAGTTTGTGAAAAAACAGCTGCGGATGATGGCCTCGCTCAAACTCAACCGCTTCCATTGGCATCTGACGGACGGTGCGGGGTGGCGCATCGAGATCGACCGTTATCCCGAGCTGACCGAGCTCGCGGCTTGGCGTCCGATCGAGGGATGGCAGCCGTGGCTCGACGCCGGGCGGCCCTATTGCCGGCGTGACGACCCGAACGCCTACGGCGGATTCTACACGAAGGACGACATCCGCGAAGTGGTGGCCTATGCCGATTCGCTGCATATCACGGTGATTCCCGAAATCGAGATGCCGGGCCACTCGGAGGAGGTGCTGGCGGTCTATCCCCACCTGTCGTGCGCGGGAAAGCCGCACGTTTACGACGACTTCTGCATCGGCAACGACGCGACGTTCGAGTTCTTGGAGAACGTACTCGAGGAGGTGATGGAACTCTTCCCCTCGGAATACATTCATGTCGGCGGCGACGAGGCCACGAAAAAGGGGTGGCCGACCTGTCCGAAGTGCCGGGCGCGGATGCAGCGCGAGGGGCTGAAGGACGTGGACGAGTTGCAGAGCTATGCCGTGCACCGGCTCGAGGCGTTCCTCAATGCCCGCGGGCGCCGGCTGCTGGGCTGGGACGAGATTCTGCAGGGCGGTCTGGCGCCCAACGCCGCGGTCATGTCGTGGCGCGGCGAGTCGGGCGGCCGCGAGGCGGCGGCTTCGGGGCATCCGGTGGTGATGGTCCCGGGCAGCTACTGCTATCTGGACAAGTATCAGGGCAATCCCTCGACCGAGCCGGAGGCGCTCGAAGGGTCGGTTCCCCTGCCCAAGACCTATATGTACGAGCCGGCGCCGCAGGACATGCCGGGCCGCGAGAGGGTGCTGGGCGTGCAGGCGAACCTGTGGACCGAACGCATCGCTACGCCCGAATACGCCGAGTACATGCTCTACCCGCGGGTCTTCGCGGTGGCCGAGATCGCCTGGTCGGCGCCCGAACTGAAGGACTACGAGGATTTCCGCCGCCGGGCGCTGATGCGTATCGACGCCGTCCGTGCGAAGGGATACAACACGTTCGATCTGGCGGGTTCCGTGCGCGGCGAGCGTCCCGAGTCGCTGGAAGAGGTGCGGCATCTGGCCGTAGGCTGCCCGGTGACCTATGCTTCGGAGTGGTACGAGGGCTATCCGGCCGACGGTCCCGGTTCGCTGACCGACGGGAAGCTGGGGTCGTGGACCTACGGCTACCGCTGGCTGGGCTTCCTGAATACGGACGTCGAGGCGACGGTCGATCTGGGGGCCGTGAAGCCGATCCGCGAGGTGAAGGCCGATTTCCTGCAGTGGCGGTCGGCGTTCATCGGGCTGCCCAAACGTGTCGAGATCGCGGTCTCGGCCGACGGAGAGCGCTTCACGGTGCTGGGCGGCGAGGAGAACGATCTGCCGTTCGACGACCCGAAGCTCCAGTGCCGCGCCTTCGGCTGGACGGGCGAGGCCGAAGCCCGCTATGTCCGCTGCCACGCCTTCTCGCACGGCCATCCGGGCGGCTGGCTGTTTATCGACGAAATTATCGTGAATTGACGGATTTATTATTGATAGAACATGGAAAATCTCAGAATCGCGGGCCCCGCATTGCCCGATATGCCGTGGGAGGATCGTCCCGCGGGTTCGAACGAGGTGCTCTGGCGTTACAGCGCGAACCCGATCATCGGGCGCCATGCGCTTTCGACCTCGAACAGTATTTTCAACTCGGCCGTCGTGCCGTTCAGAAACGGGAAGTACAACTACGCCGGTGTTTTCCGCTGCGACGACACGAACCGCCGCATGCGCATCCACGTCGGTTTCTCGGTGGACGGACTGAAGTGGGACATCGAGGAGGCCGACTTCCGGCTGGAGGGCGCCGACCCGGAGATCGGGGAGTGGGCCTACGGCTACGATCCGCGCGTGGCGAAGATCGACGACAAGTACTACGTGACGTGGTGCAACGGCTACCACGGCCCGACGATCGGCATCGCGTGGACCGAGGATTTCCGGACCTTCCACCAGTTGGAGAACGCCTTTCTGCCCTATAACCGCAACGGTGTGATGTTCCCCCGGAAGATCGGCGGCAAGTTCGCCATGCTCTCGCGTCCGAGCGACACGGGACATACGCCCTTCGGGGACATTTTCTACTCCGAGTCGCCCGACCTCTGCTATTGGGGGCGCCACCGGCACGTCATGTCGCCCGCGGCGTTCGAGGTGTCGGCCTGGCAGTGCATGAAGATCGGTGCGGGCCCCGTGCCCATCGAGACGAGCGAGGGGTGGCTGCTGTTCTACCACGGCGTGCTGCGCTCGTGCAACGGCTACGTCTATGCCTTCGGTTCGGCGCTGCTGGACCTGGAGGAACCCTGGAAGGTGACGGCCCGCAGCGGTCCGTATCTGATTTCGCCGCGCGAGCCGTACGAGTGCATGGGCGACGTGCCGAACGTGACGTTCCCCTGCGCTGCGCTGCACGATCCCGCGACGGGGCGCGTGGCGGTTTACTACGGCTGTGCCGACACGGTGACGGGCCTTGCGTTCGGATATATTCCGGAGATCGTCGAATTTACGAAGAAAAACTCGATCCTCTGATGCGACTGCGACGAACGCTTCCTGCTGCGGCGCTCGCCGCAGCCGTTTTCTGCGCACCGCTGCGTGCGCAGGAGCCCGTCGATCGGGTCGATCCCTTCATCGGCACGACCAACTTCGGCACGACCAATCCCGGGGCCCTGTGCCCGAACGGCATGATGGCGGTGGTTCCGTTCAACGTGATGGGTTCGGACACGAACATCTACGACAAGGACGCCCGCTGGTGGTCGACTCCCTACGAGTACCATAACAAATTCTTCACGGGCTTCGCCCACGGGGCGCTGAGCGGCGTGGGATGTCCCGAGATGGGGTCGCTGCTGACGATGGCGACGACCGGGCCGCTGACGGTGGATTACAAGGAGTACGGCACGGCGTATGAAGATGAAACGGCCTCGCCGGGCTACTACGCCGTGACGCTGGACAAGTACGGCGTCCGGGCCGAAGCGACGGCCACGCCGCGCACCTCGGCCGAGCGCTACACGTTTCCCGCCGGGGAGGGGCACATCCTGCTGAATCTGGGCGAGGGCCTCACGAACGAGTCGGGCGCTACGGTGCGCCGCGTGAGCGCCACGGAGATCGAGGGCATGAAACTGCTGGGGACGTTCTGCTACAACCCGCAGAAGGTGTTTCCGGTGTATTTCGTGCTGCGCGTGACGAAAAACCCGTCGTCGTCGGGCTACTGGAAGAAGCAGCGCCCGATGACGGGCGTCGAGGCGGAGTGGACCCCCGACAACGGCAAATACAAGCTCTACACGGAGTACGGCCGCGAACTGGCGGGCGACGACGTGGGCTACTGGTTCACGTTCGACGACCTCCGGGAGGGTGAACAGATCGAGGTGCGCATGGGCATTTCCTATGTGAGCACGGAGAACGCCCGCCGGAACCTCGACGCCGAACAGCCCGCCGGAACGTCGTTCGACGCGATCCGCGGGGCGGCCCGCACGCGGTGGAACGACGACCTTTCGCGCATCCGCGTCGAGGGCGGCACGGCGGAGCAGCAGACCGTGTTCTATACGGCGCTGTACCATGCGCTGATCCACCCGAACCTCCTGAGCGATGTCAACGGGGAATACCCGCTGATGGAGCATTCGGGAGAGGTGGGGGTTACCGACGGCGAACGCTATACGGTCTTTTCGCTGTGGGACACCTACCGCAACGTGCACCAGTTGCTGACGCTGGTCTATCCCGAGCGGCAACTGGACATGGTGCGTTCGATGATCGGCATGTACGAGGAGTGGGGGTGGATGCCCAAGTGGGAGCTGTACGGCCGCGAGACCTTCACGATGGAAGGCGACCCGGCCATTCCGGTCATCGTCGATACGTGGATGAAGGGACTGCGCGACTTCGACGTCGCGACGGCCTACGAGGCGTTCCTCAAGTCGGCCACGACGCCCGGGGCGCAGAACCGGCTGCGGCCGGACATCGACCCCTATGTCGAGCGGGGCTACATTCCGCTGGGTTTCTACGCCAAGGACCTCGCGGGCGACACTTCCGTGTCGCACGCGCTGGAGTACTACGTCGCCGACCATGCGCTGTCGCTGCTGGCCGACTCGCTCGGACACGGGGACGACGCGCGTCTGTTCCGCGACCGTTCGCTGGGGTACAGACACTACTACGACAGGGAGTTCGGGACGCTGCGGCCGATCAACGACGACGGGACGTTCCTCGAGCCCTTCGACCCGAAGGCGGGCGAGAACTTCACGGCCGCGCCGGGATTCCACGAGGGGTCGGCCTGGAATTACACCTTCTTCGTGCCGCACGACGTGGAGGGGCTGGCGAAACTCATGGGAGGCCGGCGGAAGTTCGTCGATAAGCTCCAAATGGTTTTCGACGAGGGGCTGTACGACCCGGCGAACGAACCCGACATCGCCTACGCCTACCTCTTCAGCCGCTTTCCGGGCGAGGAGTGGCGCACGCAGCGCGAGGTACGCCGCTTGCTGGCCAAATACTTCACCACCGCACCCGACGGCATTCCCGGCAACGACGACACGGGTACGATGTCGGCCTGGGCCGTCTTCTCGATGATGGGATTCTATCCGGACTGCCCGGGCGAGCCGTACTATACGCTGACGGCCCCCGTGTTCGACCGCGTGGAGATCGAGACGGAGCGGGGCCCGCTGGTGATCGAGGCCGAGCGGCCGGCGGCCGGCGCCGGTTACATCGGCCGCATGACGCTCGGCGGCAGACCGCTCGGCAAGTACCGCCTCTCGCACGACGAGCTGCTCGGGGGCGGACGACTGAAATTCGAATTGAAAAACGACAAATAACGCTTGACTATGAAACGGACATACAGCTTTTTGCCGGCGGCAGCCCTGCTTCTCGCGGCGGCCTGCTCGCCTTCGCAGCCCGCTGCGGAGAGCGATTTCACCCGCTTCGTGGACCCGAAGATCGGCACGGGCGGCCACGGCCACGTCTTCGTCGGGGCGAACGTGCCGTTCGGCATGGTGCAGGTCGGCCCCACGAGCATTCCGCAGGAGTGGGACTGGGTTTCGGGATACCACCGGTCGGATTCGACGGTGATCGGCTTCTCGCACACGCACCTCTCGGGCACGGGGATCGGCGACCTGTTCGACGTCACGGTGATGCCTGTCGTGGGCGAGGTGACCTATGCCCGCGGCACGGAGGACGATCCGTCGTCGGGACTCTGGTCCTATGCCGACCGCACGCGGGAGATCGCCCGGCCGGGCTACTACTCGGTTCCGCTGACGCGCTACGGCATCACGGCCGAAATGACGGCCACGTCCCGCGTGGGACTGCACCGCTACACCTTCCCGGCGTCGGATGCCGCGGCCGTGGTCTTCGACCTGGAGAACGGCGGCTGCTGGGACAAGGCGACCGATACGGGCTTCCGCTTCTCGGACGACAGCACGCGCATCAGCGGATGGCGCTACTCGACGGGCTGGGCGAAGGACCAGAAGGTGTACTTCGTGGCCGAGTTCTCGAAACCCGCTAGGGGAATCGCCTACCTGCATCCGGGCGAGATGGACGATTCCAAGATGCCGCGGATCGCGGCCCGCTATGCGCGCGTGGATTTCGACACGGAGGAGGGCGAGCAGCTGCTCGTGAAGGTGGCCCTGTCGCCCGTGAGCGTCGAGGGCGCCGAGGCGAACCTCGCCGCGGAGCTCCCCGGATGGGATTTCGAGGCGACCGCGGCGGCGGCCGACAAGGCGTGGAACGACGAGCTGTCGAAGGTGAAGATCACGACGGAGGACGAGACGGCGAAGCGGATTTTCTACACGGGGCTGTATCACACGATGGTGGCGCCCTCCGTGTTCTGCGACGTGAACGGCGATTACCGCGGGTCGGATTATGAAATCCACCGTGCGCCCGGCTTCACGAACTACACGACCTTCTCGCTGTGGGACACCTACCGCGCCGCGATGCCGCTGATGACGATCCTGCATCCGGAGCGGATGCCCGACATCGTGCAGACGATGCTGCATATCGCCGACGAGCAGGGGCGCCTGCCGGTATGGCATCTGTGGGGCAACGAGACCGACTGCATGGTGGGCAATCCGGGTATTCCCGTCGTGGCGGACGCCATCGTGAAGGGCATCGAAGGATTCGACCGCGAAAAGGCTTTCGAGGCGATCCGGAAAACGGCGATGGATCCCGGCCGCGGCAACGGCCTCAGAATGGAGCACGGCTACATCCCGTGCGACCTGTTCAACGAGGCGGTGGCCTACGACATGGAGTACGCCCTGGCCGACGGCGCCGCAGCGCGTGCCGCCGAAGCGCTGGGCCGGACGGAGGAGGCGAACTACTTCACGGAACGCAGCCATAGCTACCGCAACTACTTCGATCCGGCGACGCGCTTCATGCGGGGCCGCGATTCGAAGGGAGGCTGGCGCACGCCGTTCAACCCCTTCGCCTCGACGCACCGCGCCGACGACTACTGCGAGGGCAACGCCTGGCAGTACACGTGGCTCGCGCCGCACGACGTCGAGGGGCTCGTCGGGTGCTTCGGCGGCCGCGAGGAGATGCTCGGAAAGCTCGATTCGCTCTTCACGGTAAGTTCCGTCGTCGAGGGCGCCGAGACTTCGCCCGACATCTCGGGCCTCATCGGCCAGTACGCCCACGGCAACGAGCCGAGCCACCACGTGCTCTACCTCTATACGATGCTGGGCCAGCCGTGGAAGACGGCCGACAAGGTGCGCGAGGTGCTCACGACGCTCTACCACGCCGAGCCGGACGGACTGTCGGGCAACGAGGACGTGGGGCAGATGTCGGCATGGTACGTCCTCTCGTCGCTGGGCATGTACGAGGTCGAACCCGCCGGCGGACGCTATTGGTTCGGCATCCCGCTCTTCGACCGGGCCGAAGTGAAGGTCCCGGGCGGGGTGTTCGTCGTCGCGGCGAAGAACAACACGCCGGAGAACCGCTACGTGCAGCGCATCACGCTCGACGGCAAACCCTATGACAAACCCTATATCACGCACGGGGAGGTGATGCGGGGCGGCGTGCTCGAGTTCGAAATGGGACCCGAGCCGGCGCTCTGGTACGACGCCCCGGCTACCGGAAAATAACCCTTAAAACGATTGACCGACATGAAAAGACTCGCAACGGCGGCCGCCCTGGCTTTTCTCTCGTCCGCATGCGCCACGACGGCGCAGCCGGACGAAAAGCTGCTGCCGCCCGTGGATTACGTGACGACGCTGATGGGCACGCAGTCCGACTATTCGCTCTCGACGGGCAACACCTATCCGGCCATTGCGCTGCCGTGGGGCATGAACTTCTGGACGCCCCAGACGGGCAGGATGGGCGACGGCTGGACCTATACCTACGGCGCCCACACGATCCGCGGCTTCAAGCAGACGCATCAGCCCTCGCCGTGGATCAACGATTACGGACAGTTCTCGCTGATGCCCGTGCGCGGCAGGGACAAACTCGACGAGGAGTCGCGGCAGAGCTGGTTCTCGCATCAGTCCGAGACGGCCAAACCCTACTACTATTCGGTCTATCTGGCCGACCACGACGTCAAGGCCGAGATCGCACCGACCGACCGCGCGGCCGTCATGCGCTTCACCTTCCCCGAATCGGACGAGAGCGGGGTGGTGATCGACGCCTTCGACCGGGGGTCGCGGATCGGCATGGCGGACGACCGCACGATCGTCGGCTACACCTCGCGCAACAGCGGCGGCGTGCCGGACAACTTCAGGAACTGGTTCGTCGTGCGCTTCGACACGCCGTTCACGGCCGTGGAGCTGACCGACCGGCCGGGACGTTACGAGCCGGGACGGAACATGCTCTATCCCGACGGCAGCAAGTCGGTCGAGGGCGAGCACGCCGTGGCGAAGGTGCACTTCTCGACCGCGCGCGGACAGCAGATCACGGCGCGCGTCGCCTCGTCGTTCATTTCCGAGGAGCAGGCTTTCCAGAACCTCCGGGAGCTGGGCGAGGGCGGTTTCGACTCGGTGCGGATGCGTGCCGAAGCGCGCTGGAACGAGGTGCTCGGCGCCATCGAGGTCTCGGGCGGCACGCTCGACCAGTACCGCACCTTCTATTCGTGCCTCTACCGTTCGGTGCTCTTCCCGCGCAAGTTCTACGAGGTGACCGCCTCGGGCGAGATCGTGCATTACAGCCCCTACAACGGCGAGGTGCTGCCCGGCTACATGTATACCGACACGGGCTTCTGGGACACGTTCCGCGCGCTGTTCCCGCTGCTGAACCTGGTCTATCCCTCGGTGAACGCCGAGATCCAGGCCGGACTGGCGAACGCCTGGCGCGAGAGCGGCTTCCTGCCCGAATGGGCGTCGCCGGGCCACCGCGGCTGCATGGTGGGCAACAACTCGGCGTCGGTGGTCTCCGACGCCATCCTGAAGGGCATCACGCCGGAGGAGGATGTCGCCGCGCTCTACGAGGCGATGCTCTCGGGGCGTGAGAAGGTGCACCCCGAGGTGAGTTCGACGGGCCGGCTGGGCCACGAGTACTACAACACGCTGGGGTATGTGCCCTACGACGTGAAGATCAACGAGAACGTGGCCCGCACGCTCGAATACGCCTACGACGACTGGTGCATCGCGCAGGTGGCCGCCAAGCTCGGCCGCAGCGAGGATGCCGCGAAGCTGGAGAAGGCGGCGCAGAACTACCGCAATGTCTTCGATCCCGGGACGAAACTCATGCGCGGCCGCAATGCCGACGGGACGTTCCAGTCGCCGTTCAGCCCCTACAAGTGGGGCGACGCCTTCACCGAGGGCAACTCGTGGCACTACACCTGGTCGGTGTTCCACGACGTCGAGGGGCTCGCCGGGCTGATGGGCGGCGGGAAGGAGTTCTCGAAGATGTTGGATTCGGTGTTCGTCGTGCCGCCGATCTACGACGACAGCTACTACGGCGTGCGCATCCACGAGATCACGGAGATGCAGGTGGCCAACATGGGCAACTACGCCCACGGCAACCAGCCTGCGCAGCACATGATCTATCTCTATGACTACGCCGGCGAACCGTGGAAGGCGCAGTGGTGGGCGCGCGAGGTGATGGACCGTCTCTATGCGGCCCGTCCCGACGGCTATTGCGGCGACGAGGACAACGGCCAGACCTCGGCGTGGTACGTCTTCTCGGCGCTCGGGTTCTATCCCGTCTGTCCCGGTTCGGGCGAGTACGCGATCGGTTCGCCGCTGTTCCGCAAGGCGACGATCCGCCGCGACACCGGCGCCGAGATCGTGATCGAGGCTCCCGCCAACGGACCGCAGATGCGCTATATCGGCGGCGTGACGCTCGACGGCGAGCCGTGGACGCGCAACTACCTGCCGTGGTCGGACCTGGCCGACGGCGCCGTGGTGCGCTTCGCGATGCAGGCCGAACCCGACACCGGGCGCGGCACGCAGCCCGACGATGCGCCTTACTCGTACAGTCGCCGCCAATGTCGATAAATTGTCGATAGAATCTGCCCGGGAATTTTGAAAATCTGCCGGAAAGCGTTACTTTTGTCACGTTATTCCGAATACGGACGAACTCCCGGTCAGCGATGATTTCTGTCGAACATACGGATCAGCGTGAACGCAAGAGAGAGCAGTGCCTCGCCGCCGCTTTCTATTCGGCGTCCCGCGGGTCGCAGAAGCGTTGCGGGTGCTCCCGCGACGGCCGGACGGTCGCCTGTGGAGTACTCGGATAGATACCGGACCGCCATGACATACCCTGTCGTGGCGGTTCGTCTTTTTCGTCGGACAACTTTTAAACGGATCGAAAGGATATGAAGGTCGGAGTGATAATGGGCTCGGTGAGCGATTACGAGGTGATGGCCGATGCCGTCGCCACGCTCGAGGCATTCGGCGTGGAGTTCGAGAAACGGGTGGTCAGCGCCCACCGGACGCCCGATCTGCTGTGCGAATACGCCAAGACGGCGCGCAGCCGCGGCATCGGGGTCATCATCGCCGGCGCGGGCGGTGCGGCGCACCTTCCGGGCATGGTGGCGTCGATGACGACGCTGCCCGTGGTGGGCGTGCCCGTGAAGTCGCGGGCGCTCAACGGGCTGGACTCGCTGCTGTCGATCGTGCAGATGCCCGCCGGCGTGCCGGTGGCCACGACGGCGATCAACGGGGCGAAGAACGCCGCCCTGATCGCCGTGTCGATCCTCGCCCTGGGGGATCCGGAGCTGGCGGCTCGGCTCGAGGCCTTCCGGGCCCGTCAGACGGCCGACGTGCTGAAAGCCGAAATATAGGAAGGATTTGCGACGGACCGCGGTCCGCGGACCGGCCGGCCGAAAGTCGGAGAAGAGCATGAACGAGAGAAAAACGATAGGAATAATAGGAGGCGGCCAACTGGGGCTGATGATCGCCGAGGCGGCGCGTCCGATGGGGATTCGCACGGTGTGCCTCGATCCGGCGCCGGACGCTCCGGCGGGCGCCGTGTGCGACGAACACATCGTCGGCCGGTTCGACGACGCGGCGGCCGTCGAGGAGCTGTGCCGCCGCAGCGATGCGGTGACCTACGAGTTCGAGAATGTCCCGGGGGAGATTCTGATTCCGCTGTGCGGGAAGTACAACATCCCGCAGGGCTACAAACCCCTCTACGACTCGCAGGACCGTCTGCGCGAGAAGACCAACGCCCGGGAGCACGGACTGACGACGCCGCGCTTCGCCGCCGTGGACGACGAGCGGTCGCTGCGGGACGCCGTGGACGGGATCGGGCTGCCCGCCGTGCTGAAGACCCGCACGCTCGGTTACGACGGCCACGGACAGCTGGTGCTGCGCACGGAGGCCGATCTGGAACGGGCGCTGCCGCTGCTCTCCGTGCCGTGCATTCTCGAGGAGTTCGTCCCGTTCGACTTCGAGGCGAGCATCGTGATGGTCGCCGACCGCGAACGGGTCGTGAGCTTCCCCGTGGGGCGCAACGTCCACCGCGACGGTATCCTGGACCTTTCGATCGTCCCGGCCGGGGACGGCGCGGAGGTCGTGGAGCGCATGAGGTGCGAAAGCGAGCGGTTCATGCGCGAATGCGGTTACGAGGGGATTCTGGCCATCGAGTATTTCGTCCGCGGCGGCGAGATCTACTTCAACGAGATGGCGCCGCGGCCCCACAATTCGGGACACTATACGATCGAGGGGGCCACGACGAGCCAGTTCCGCGAGCTGGTGCGCTACCTTGCGGGGATGCCGCTCGAAGAGCCGCGGCTGGTGGCTCCCACGGTGATGAAAAACATCCTGGGACAGGACCTCGAAACGGCCGAACGCATCGCCGCCGAGGGCCATGAGGGCGTCCATGTCCACCTTTACGGCAAAACCGAAAGCCGCCCCAAGCGCAAGATGGGCCACATCACCTTCGTCGGTATGACCGCCGGGGAGTACGAACGCCGCTGGGCCGCGCGTTTCGTGTAGGCGCCGGACCGGATTGCAGAATACAGTGAGAACGCTATTTGAGAAATATGAACCATACGACCGATTACCGCATTTTTGTTGAGAAACTTCCCCGCTTCCGCGTCGAGGCCGAGAGCCTGCGCCGCGAGCTGAACACGAACCTGAACCTCGCGCTGGGCGAGCTGCGCCTGCTGAACGTCTATGACCTGTTCGGCTTTTCGGAGGAGCTGCTGGAGAAGACCCGCTACACGGTCTTCGGCGAGGTGGTGACCGATTCGGTGACCGACTCGTGCGACCTCGGGGGACGCAAATATATCGCCGTGGAGTGTCTTCCCGGCCAGTTCGACCAGCGCGCCGCCTCGGCGGTGGACTGCGTGCGGCTGATCGACCCTGCGGCCGACGTGCGCATCCGCTCGTCGAAGCTGCTCCTTTTCGAGGACGGAACCACCGACGAGGAGCTGGAGAAGATCCGCCGCTACTATATCAACGCCGTCGAGTCGCGCGAGAAGGACCTCTCGGTGCTCAGCGACATGGAGCAGGCCGAGGTGCGCCCCGTGGAGGTGCTCGACGGGTTCACGCGCATGGGGGAGGCGGAGCTGGAGGGCTTCTGCCGCGAGAAGGGGCTGGCGATGAATGCCGACGACCTGCGCGAGGTGGTGAAGTACTTCCGTACGGAAGGCCGCGATCCCTATGAGACCGAGCTGCGGATTCTGGACACCTATTGGAGCGACCACTGCCGTCATACGACCTTTACGACCGAGTTGGAGGGCATCGCCGTCGAGGAGTCCTTCGTGCGGGAGGAGATCGAGGATTCGCTGGCGCTGTACCTGCGCATCCGCCGCGAGCTGGGGCGCGAGCACAAGAGCGTCTGCCTGATGGACATCGCCACGATCGGCGCGCGCTACCTGCGCAAGCGGGGGCTGCTGGACGATCTGGAGGTCTCGGAGGAGAACAACGCCTGTTCGATCTACGTCGATGTGGACGTGGACGGGCGGATCGAGAAGTGGCTCCTGCAATTCAAGAACGAAACGCACAACCATCCCACCGAAATCGAACCGTTCGGCGGAGCTTCGACCTGTCTGGGCGGCGCCATCCGCGACCCGCTGTCGGGCCGCAGCTACGTTTACCAGGCCATGCGCGTGACGGGAGCCGGCAATATCTACCAGAAGGTGGGCGATACGCTTCCGGGCAAGCTCCCGCAGAGCGTCATCTCGAAGAAGGCCGCAGCCGGCTATTCGAGCTACGGCAACCAGATCGGTCTGGCGACTACCCATGTGCGCGAGATTTACCACCCGGACTATGTGGCCAAGCGCCTCGAGGTCGGGGCCGTGGTGGGAGCCGTGAAGGCCGGGAACGTCCGCCGCGAGCGGCCGGAGGCCGGGGATGTGATCGTCATGCTCGGAGGCCGCACGGGCCGCGACGGCATCGGCGGGGCGACGGGTTCTTCGAGGGAGCACGACGCCAGGTCGCTCGAGACGTGCGGCAGCGAGGTGCAGAAGGGCAACGCCCCCGAGGAGCGCAAGCTCGAACGCCTGTTCCGGCGTCCGGAGGTGACGCGCCTGATCAAGAAGTCGAACGACTTCGGTGCGGGCGGCGTGAGTGTGGCCATCGGCGAGCTGGCCGACGGGCTGGACATCTACCTTGACCGCGTGAAGACCAAGTACAGCGGCCTGAATTCCACGGAGCTGGCCATCAGCGAGTCGCAGGAGCGCATGGCCGTGGTGATCGAGGCGAAGGACGTCGAAGAGTTCATGCGCTACTGCCGCGAGGAGAACATCGAGGCGGTGCATGTGGCCGACGTGACCGCGACGGCTCGGATGCGCATGTTCAACGGCGACCGCAAGGTGGTGGACCTGAGCCGCGAATTCATCGACAGCGCCGGCGCGAAGCACTACGCCGAGGCGAAGATCGCCGCGGTGGAGGACTGCGATCCCTTCGCGCGAGAGATCGCGGGCGGCACGCTCGCCGAGCGCTTCGCGAACAACCTCCGGGACGACAACGTGCTCTCGCAGCGGGGACTGGTGGAGATGTTCGACTCGACGATCGGCCGTTCGACCGTGCTGATGCCCTTCGGCGGCCGCACGCAGCGCAGCGAGACGCAGGTCTCGGTGCAGAAACTCCCGACGGACGGCTACACCGACACGGCCAGCATCATGGCCTTCGGCTACAACCCGCGGATCGCGTCGTGGAGCCCCTATCACGGCGCGGCCTATGCCGTCGTCGAGGCGGCGGCGAAGGTCGTGGCGGCGGGCGCGCGATACGACCGGATGCGCTACTCCTATCAGGAGTATTTCGAGCGCATGACCCACGACCCCGAGAGCTGGGGCAAACCGCTCGGCGCGCTGCTCGGTGCGCTGAAGATGCAGGTCGAGCTGGGACTGCCGTCGATCGGCGGCAAAGATTCGATGTCGGGAACCTTCCAGCAGATCAACGTGCCGCCGATGCTCATGGCTTTCGGCATCACGACGGTGAATGCCGGAAAGGTCGTATCGACCGATCTGAAGGGTCCGGGACACCGCATCTACCTCGTCCGGCACACCCCGAAGGAGAACCGGATGCCCGACACGGAGCAGCTCAGGCGCAACTTTACCTTCGTCGGCGACCAGACCGAGGCGGGGCGGATCCTCTCGGCATGGGCCGTGGGCTTCGGCGGCGTGGCCGAGGGTCTGGCGAAGATGGCCTTCGGCAACGGCATCGGCGTCGAGACGACGATGGAGGAGGCGCGGCTCTACGAATACGCCTACGGGTCGATCCTCGTCGAATGCGAGGGGACGCTCGAATACCCCTTCGCCGAGCAGGTCGGCGTGACCGTGGCGGACGAGGCGCTGACGGTCGGCGGCGTACGGATGCCGCTCGAAGAACTGTACCGGGCCAATACCGAACGTTTCGCAACCGTCTATCCGGACAAGGGGATCAACTCGGCCGAGGTGATGACGGCCGCTCCGGCGACGGGCTGCGTCGCCTATCCGGGCGACGCGGTGGAGCACCCGCGGGTCTATATTCCCGTCTTCCCCGGCACGAACTGCGACTACGACACCGCCAAGGCGTTCCGCACGGCGGGCGCCGAGGTCTGCATGAGCGTGCTCTGCAACCTCGGGGGCGACGACATCCTGCGTTCGATCGCCGGGATGAAGGAGCACATCCGCCGGGCGCATATCTTCGTGCTGAGCGGCGGTTTCTCGGCGGGCGACGAGCCGGACGGAAGTGCGAAATTCATCGTGAATGTTCTGAATAACAAAGATATACGCGAGGAGATACATGCGCTGCTCGACCGCGGCGGCCTGATTCTCGGCATCTGCAACGGGTTTCAGGCCCTGGTCAAGTCGGGGCTTCTGCCCTACGGACGGCTGGGAATGGTGACGCGCGAATCGCCGACGCTCTTCCGCAACGACATCAACCGCCACATTTCGCAGATCGTCTCGACGCGCGTGGCCGCGACCGCCTCGCCGTGGCTCGCGGGATTCCGCCCGGGCGAGATCCACTCGATCGCCGTCAGCCACGGCGAGGGCAAATTCGTGGTGAGCGAGGAACTGGCCCGCGAACTCTTCGCCAACGGCCAGGTGGCTTTCCAGTACGTCGATGCCGCGGGACAGCCCACGGCCGAGGCGCCGTACAATCCCAACGGTTCGTCGTACGCCATCGAGGGCATCGTGTCGCCCGACGGCCGGATTCTCGGCAAGATGGGCCATACGGAGCGCTACGAGCGGAATCTTTTCCGCAACATCGCCGGCAACAAGCGGCAGTCGCTGTTCGAGAACGCCGTGGCCTACTTCCGGAAGACGGCTCCGGAGACGGCGCGGTAGGCGCGGGACTGCGGCCGGGGCGGCAGACAGGACACCGGAAAAGAGAAGAAGAAACAGATAAGATCATAGAACTTAAAAATTCACACACACCATGAAACAGCTCGAAATGCTCTACGAGGGCAAGGCAAAACAGGTTTTCCGTACGGACGATCCCGACAAGATCATCATTCATTACAAGGATGCCGCCACGGCGTTCAACAACGTGAAGAAGGCGACGATCGAGAACAAGGGCGTGCTGAACAACGCGATTTCGACCCTGATCTTCAAGGAGCTGCAAAAGGCCGGCGTGAAGACGCACTACATCGAGACGCTCAACGAGCGCGACCAGCTCTGCCGCCGTGTCGAGATCATTCCGCTCGAGGTGATCGTGCGCAACACGATCGCCGGGTCGATGGCCCAGCGCCTCGGGATCGAGGAGGGCACGCAGCCCGGGAACGTGATCTACGACATCTGCTACAAGAAGGACGAGCTGGGCGATCCGCTCATCAACGACCACCACGCCGTGGCGCTGGGCGCCGCGACCTACGGGGAGCTGGACGAGATCTATAAGATGACGGCCAAGATCAACGAGGTGCTCAAGGGGCTGTTCGCCAAAATGAACATCAAGCTCGTGGACTTCAAGATCGAGTTCGGCAGGACGTCGGACGGCGAGATCGTGCTCGCGGACGAGGTGTCGCCCGACACCTGCCGCCTGTGGGACGCCACGACCAACGAAAAACTCGACAAGGACCGTTTCCGCCGCGATCTGGGCAAGGTCCGCGAGGCATACGAGGAGATTCTGGCACGTCTGAAGAAAATCACGGCATAAGATGATGGAGTTGGTTCGTGACCGCGAGCTGCATGAGGAGTGCGGGGTGTTCGGCGTCTTCGGCGTGCCGAACGCCGCGTCGCTGACCTATTACGGTCTGCATGCGTTGCAGCACCGCGGACAGGAGGGGGCCGGAATCGTGTCGGCGGACGACGGCGTATTCCGCCGCATCAAGGGCGACGGACTGGTGACGGAGGTGTTCGACGAGGCGAAGCTCGCCACGCTGCGCGGCGACATGGCGATCGGCCATGTGCGCTATACGACGGCCGGGGGCGGCGGCGTCGAGAATATCCAGCCGTTCCTGTTCCGCCACAATACGGGCGATTTCGCGATGGCGCACAACGGCAATATCGTCAATTCGGCCCTGCTGCGCACCTACCTCGAAAACAAGGGCAGCCTGTTCCAGTCCACCTCCGACAGCGAGATTCTGGCCCACCTCATCAAGAAGGAGACCCGTTTCCGCGACCGGCCGCGCATCCATGCGATCGTCGATGCGCTGAACATGATCGAGGGCGCCTTCGCCTTCCTCATCATGACGGCCAACCGCATCTACGCCTGCCGCGACAAGTACGGCCTCCGGCCGCTGTCGATCGGCCGGCTGGGCGACGGCTGGGTCGTGTCGAGCGAGACGTGCGCCTTCGACGTGCTGGGCGCGGAGTTCGTGCGCGACGTCAATCCCGGCGAGATCGTGACGATCGACCGGCAGGGGTTGCGGAGCTGCGATTTCTCGATGTACAAGCGTTGCGAAATGTGCTCGATGGAGTATATCTACTTCGCCCGCCCGGACAGCGACATAGAGGGCTGCAACGTCCACGCCTTCCGCAAGGTGTCGGGCCGGCTGCTGTACGAGGAGTCGCCGGCCGACGCGGACATCGTGGTCGGCGTTCCGGATTCGAGCCTGAGCGCCGCGATGGGTTACGCCGAGGCGAGCGGCCTGCCCTACGAGATGGGGCTCATCAAGAACAAGTATATCGGCCGCACCTTCATCCAGCCTTCGCAGGAGCTGCGTGAGAAGGGCGTGCGGATGAAACTCTCGGCCGTGCGCACCATCGTCCGGGGCAAGCGCGTGGTGCTGGTGGACGATTCGATCGTGCGCGGCACGACCTCGCGGCGCATCGTCACGATGCTCAAGGAGGCCGGCGCCACCGAGGTCCACGTGCGTATCGCCTCGCCCCCGATGACGAACCCCTGTTTCTACGGCGTGGACACCTCGACCTACGACGAGCTGATTTCGGCGCACAAGGATCCGGCGGGCGTCTGCCGGGAAATCGGGGCCGACTCGCTCTGTTTCCTCTCGCCCGGGGCGCTGCTCAGGGCCGGCAACCGCAGGGAGCTCTGCATGGCCTGCTTCACGGGGCAGTACCCCACGGCGCTGTACCAGTCGCCCGACGAGGCGAACCGCGAGACCAAGTGAGCGGGCCGGGAGCGGCGGAGAACGGAAATACGGATTGCACCCGGTCCGGAGCGTGCGCCGCAGGGCGGTGCGCGGGAGACGGGGCGGATTAACACTGAAAAAGAGATATGGCACAAAGTTATGAAAAGGCCGGCGTGAACCTCGAAGCCGGGTATGAAGTGGTGCGGCGCATCAAGAAGCACGTGGCATCGACCTCGCGCCTGGGGGTGATGGGCAATATCGGCGCCTTCGGCGGCATGTTCGACCTTTCGGCGCTGCAGGTGAAGGAACCGGTGCTCGTAAGCGGCACGGACGGCGTGGGCACGAAGCTCAAGCTGGCCTTCGAGATGGACAAGCACGATACGATCGGTATCGACGCCGTGGCCATGTGCGTCAATGACGTGCTGGCGCAGGGGGCCGAGCCGCTCGTGTTCCTCGATTACGTGGCCGTGGGTCACAACGAACCCCAGAAGATAGAGGCCGTCGTGGCGGGCGTGGCCGAAGGCTGCCGCCAGGCGGGATGCGCGCTGGTGGGCGGCGAGACGGCCGAGATGCCGGGCATGTACGCCGAGGGCGAGTACGACATCGCCGGCTTCACGGTGGGTGTCGTGGAGAAATCGAAGCTCATCGACGGTTCGAAGGTCAAGGCGGGCGACGCGCTCGTGGGCATCGCTTCGAGCGGCGTGCATTCGAACGGATTCAGCCTCGTGCGCAAGATCCTTTCGGACAACGGCCTCGACCTGCACAAATCCTATCCCGAGCTGTCGAACAAGCTGCTGGGCGAGGTGCTGCTCACGCCGACGCGGATCTATGTCAAACAGGTGCTCGAGGTGATCCGCCGCTGCGACGTGCACGGCATCAGCCACATCACGGGCGGCGGTTTCGACGAGAACATCCCCCGCATCCTGCACGACGGGCAGGGGCTCGAGATCGAGGAGGGATCGTGGGAGATTCCGCCCGTGTTCCGTTTTCTCGAGAAGTACGGCCGGGTTCCCCACCGCGAGATGTTCAACATCTTCAACATGGGCGTCGGCATGGTCGTCGCGCTCGATGCGGCGGAGGCGCAGACTGCCGTGGAGATTCTCGCGGCGCAGGGCGAGCGGGCTTCGGTGATCGGCCGCGTGACCGCGACCGAAGGCGTCGTCATCCGGTAGTGCCATGCGGCGGCTTGCGGTATTCGCCAGCGGCAACGGGACGAACTTCGAGGCCATCGTCTCCGCCTGCGAGCGGGGAGAGCTGGCCGCCGGGGTCGTGCTGCTGGTCTGCGACCGCCCCGGGGCGCGGGTCGCGGAACGGGCCGCGGCGCACGGCGTCGAGGCGTTCGTCTTCTCTCCGAAGGAGTACGCCTCGAAGGCGGATTACGAGCGGGAGATCGTCCGCCGGCTCGATGCCGCGGGCGTGGAGCTGGTCTGTCTGGCGGGGTACATGCGCATTGCGGGCGAGACGCTGCTCGGAGCCTACGGCGGGCGGATCGTCAACATCCATCCCTCGCTGCTGCCCGCCTTCCGCGGGGCGCACGCCATCGAGCAGGCGCTGGAGTACGGCGTGAAGGTCTTCGGCGTGACGGTTCATTGGGTGGATGCCACGCTCGACGGCGGCCGCATCATCGCCCAGCGCGCCTTCGGGTACGAAGGCGGCGATGCGGCGGAACTGGAGGCGAAGATTCATGCGGTGGAATACCCGCTCTATATAGATACGATCCGAAAACTGCTGGAAGATGAGCGACTTGCAAAAAGAACTTGAACCGTTCCCCGACGAAGCGGGCCTGTCGTTCGTCGGCTCGGTCGATGACGGGGGATTTCCCCAGGTGAAGGCCATGCTCGCCCCGCGCGGGCGCGAGGGGCTCCGGGTGTTCCGGTTCTCGACGAACGCCTCGTCGATGCGTGTGGCGCAGTTCCGCCGCAACGGTGCGGCGTGTCTCTATTTCTGCGACCCGCGGACCTTCCGGGGGTTGCTGCTGACCGGCACGATGGAGGTGCTGGAGGATGCCGCGAGCCGGCGCCTCGTGTGGCGCGAGGGCGACGAGCGGTATTATCCCGGCGGCGTGGACGGTCCGGATTGCTGCGCGCTCCGGTTCACGGCCCGCACGGGACGGTATTACTGCGATTTTCATTCGGAAAATTTTGAAATAAAATAACGGAAACATGAGAGCATTGGTAAGTGTGAGCGACAAGACCGGCGTGGTGGATTTCGCGCGCGGGCTGCGGTCGCTGGGCTGGGAGGTGATCGCCACGGGCGGCACGATGAAACTGCTGCGCGAGAGCGGCGTCGAGGTGGTCAATATCAGCGACGTGACGGGATTTCCCGAAATCTGCGACGGACGCGTGAAGACCCTGCACCCGAAGGTGCACGGCGGGCTGCTGGCGCGCCGCGACGATCCGAAGCACCTGAAGGCCCTGAAGGAGAACGGCATCGGCTTCATCGACCTGGTGTGCGTGAACCTCTATCCCTTCCGGCAGACGATCGCCAAACCCGGCGTGAAGATGGAGGACGCCATCGAGAACATCGACATCGGCGGACCTTCGATGCTGCGTTCGGCGGCCAAGAACTGGGCCGACGTGACGGTGGTGTGCGATCCGGCGGATTACGGGCAGGTTCTCTCGGAGATCCGCGCCGGCGGCAATACCGAGAAGACGACGCGTCTGAAGCTCTCGGCCAAAGCCTACACCCATACGGCCGAGTACGACGCGATGATCGCCACGTACATGCGTGCGCAGGCGGGGCTCGACGAGAAGCTGTTCCTGGAATTCGACCTCGTGCAGCCGCTGCGTTACGGCGAGAACCCCCACCAGAGCGCGAAGTTCTACCGCGAGGGGAGCCGGGCGCCCTATTCGCTGGCCTTCGCCCGGCAGCTCAACGGCAAGGAGCTGTCGTACAACAACATTCAGGACGCCAACGCCGCGCTCTGCATCGTGCGCGAGTTCGACGAGCCGTTCTGTGTGGGGCTGAAGCACATGAATCCCTGCGGTGCGGCCACGGGGCGCGACGTCGCGGAGGCGTGGACGAAGGCCTACGAAGCGGACAAGGTGTCGATCTTCGGCGGCATCGTGGCCACGAACCGCGAGGTGACGCGCGAGGCGGCCGAGCTGATGAAGCCGATCTTCCTGGAGATCGTCATGGCGCCGAAGTTCTCCGACGAAGCGCTGGAGGTGCTCCGCACGAAGAAGAACCTGCGTCTGCTGGAGGTCGATATGACCCGCGGCGAGGAGGCCCGGAAGCAGTACGTGAGCGTGAACGGCGGCCTGCTGGTGCAGGACCTCGACGCGGAGACCCGCCGCGTGGAGCCCTCGATGTGCGTGACGAAGGTCCGGCCGGCCGGGGTGCAGATGGAGGACCTCAATTTCGGCTGGCGGATCGTCAAGCACGTGAAGTCGAACGCGATCGTCGTGGTCCGCGACGGCCGGACGCTGGGCGTCGGCGCCGGACAGATGAACCGTATCGGTTCGGCCGAGATCGCTCTCAAACAGGCGCATGCCGCGGGCTTCACCGAGGGGCTCGTGCTGGCGTCGGACGGCTTCTTCCCCTTCGACGACTGCGTGGCGCTGGCCGCCGAATACGGCGTGACGGCCATCGTGCAGCCCGGAGGTTCGGTCCGCGACGAGGATTCGATCCGCAAGGCCGACGAGAAGGGAATCGCCATGTGCTTCACCGGGGAGCGTCACTTCAAGCACTGATGCGCGCCGGGCGGGGTCCGGCCGAAAGAGGGAGTATGAACGATTCCGCACCATCCCGGGAAGGGCGGTGCGGACGAGAAACGGAACGAATATGAAGATTCTTGTGATAGGTTCGGGCGGCCGCGAGCATGCCATCGTCGATGCGCTGACGCGTTCGCCTCAGGTGGAAAAGATCTGGTGCGCGCCGGGCAATGCGGGCATCGCCCGGCAGGCCGAGTGCGTGGCGATCCGGGAGACCGAGGTGGAGCGGCTGCGCGATTTCGCCGCGGAGAACGGCGTCGGGCTGACGGTCGTGGGACCCGAGGCGTCGCTGGCGGCGGGTGTCGTGGATTGTTTCAGGGCGGCGGGGCTGCGGATTTTCGGTCCGACGAAGGCCGCTGCGCGCATCGAGTCGTCGAAGGAGTTCGCCAAGGACCTGATGGCCCGCCACGGCATTCCGACGGCCGGTTACCGCACCTTCTCGGACTACGGCGAGGCGATGGCCTATGTCTCCTCCCGTCCGCTGCCCGCCGTGCTCAAGTACGACGGACTGGCCGCCGGCAAGGGCGTGGTGATCGCGCAGACGATGGAGGAGGCCGGGGCGGCGCTGCGGGACATGCTGCTCGACGACAAGTTCGGCAAGGGACGCGTGGTCGTGGAGGATTACCTCGAAGGTCCCGAGTTCTCGCTGCTGTGCTTCGTCTCGGGCCGCCGCGTTTGGCCGATGGTTCTCTCGCAGGACCACAAGCGCGCCTACGACGGCGACAGGGGGCCTAACACGGGCGGCATGGGGGCCTATTCGCCGCTGCCGTTCATCACGGAGGAGGACGAACGGGAGGCCGTGGAGCGGATCATGCGCCCCGTGGCCGAGGCGATGGTTGCCGAAGGGTCTCCTTTCGAGGGGGTGCTCTACGGCGGACTGATGAAGACGGCCGGCGGCATCAAGGTGATCGAGTTCAACGCCCGCTTCGGGGACCCCGAGACGGAGGTCGTGCTGCCGCGGCTGAAAAGCGACATCGTGGATATCTTCTGTGCCGTGGCCGACGGACGCGATGCGCGGATCGAGTGGGACGACGTGCCGGCGCTGGGTATCGTGCTGGCGTCGAAAGGCTATCCCGGAAGCTATGAGAAGGGGTATGAAATCAGGGGGCTGGACCGGGTCGAAGGGACGGTTTATCACATGGGCACGAAGGCCGACGGCGACCGGATCGTGACGGCCGGCGGCCGGGTCCTGTTCGTCGTGGGACGCGGGGCGACGCTGGCCGAGGCGCGTGCCGCCGCGCTGCGCGATGTGGAGCGGATCGAATGCGACAACCTCTTCCACCGCACCGACATCGGCCATTGGGCGCTGGAGAACGAATGACGGGTGGGTACGCAGGGTTGCCGGAGCGGCCTGCGGGCCGGGATTCCGGAGCGGTTGCGGCGCACGGCGCGGACGGTCCGTTCGCAGACGATGCCGCTGCCGGCCGGAGGTTCGGTGCGGGCGTGATGCGGACCTGTCGGTACGTCGGAAGACCGTAAGAATGTAATTATTATTATACGGATATGATAATCAGCGGAAAAGAGTTGTCGGCCCGGTTGAAGGCCGAGATGGCGGAGAAGGTGAAGGACTTTCCCGCGAAATACGGGCGTGTGCCGCATCTGGTGGTGATTCTCGTGGGCGAGGACCCCGCCAGCGTGAGTTATGTGACGGGCAAGGCCAAGGCTTCGGCCGAGGTGGGGATTCGCAACACGACGATCCGCAAGCCCGAGACGATCGCCGAGGAGGAGCTGCTCGGAATCATCGCCGGACTGAACGCCGACCCGGAGGTGGACGGGATTCTGGTGCAGTTGCCGCTGCCGAAGCATATCGACGAGGAGAAGGTGATCGCCGCCATCGACAAGGCGAAGGACGTGGACGGTTTCCATCCGCTCAATGTGGCGGCGTTGTGGCAGAAGCAGCCCTGCACGCTGCCCTGCACGCCGAAGGGGATCGTCAAGATGCTGAAGGCCGCGGGCGTGGAGATCGCCGGCAAGCGTGCCGTGGTGGTCGGGCGCAGCAATATCGTGGGGCTGCCCGTTTCGAAGCTGCTGCTGGACGAGAACGCCACGGTGACGGTGACGCACAGCCGGACGCGCGACCTCGGGGAGGTGACGCGCGGGGCGGAGATTCTGGTGGTGGCGATCGGGCGTCCGAAGTTCGTCACGGCCGACATGGTGTCCGAGGGCGCCGTGGTGATCGACGTGGGCGTGAACCGCGATCCGGAGACGGGACGGCTGTGCGGCGACGTCGATTTCGCTGCCGTGGAGCCGAAGGCCGCGGTCATTACGCCCGTGCCGGGCGGCGTCGGGCCGATGACGATCTGCTGCCTGATGGAGAATACGATCGAGTGTTTCCTGCGGCGCATGTAGCAGGTGCGCCTCTTTTGCCGTCCGCCCCGGATGACCTTCGCGTTGTCCGGGGCGGACGGTTTCATGCAGGCAGACGGCCGGAAATCCTCATATTTCGGTATTGCTTCGGGGACGGGAAAGACGTAGATTTGCGGAAAAAAGCGATATGGAAAAGATCCGACCCGACCTGTCCGAGGTCCCCGCCACCCTGCTCGTGCCCCTCTGGGCCCGTGCCGAAGAGCAGAAACGCGCCGATCCGCTCGTGCGCGACCCGAAATCGGCGGAGATTCTCCGTGCACTCGATTTCGACTTCGGCCGGTTCCGCGGAGGGTGGATGTCGCAACTGGGATGCTGCGTGCGGACGGCGATTCTCGACAGGGAGGTGCAGGCCTTTCTGTCGGACCGTCCCGGGGCCCCGGTGGTCAATCTGGGCTGCGGGCTCGATGCCCGGGAACTGCGCATGACGGGTTACGGCATGTGGTACGACCTCGACCTGCCCGAAGTGATCGGCCTGAGGGAGCGGTTTTTCCCCGATACGGAGCGCGTGCGGCGGATCGCCTGCTCGGTGCTGGATTTCGGATGGATGGACCGGATCGCCGCCGAAGGTCCGGTGCTGATCGTCGCCGAAGGGCTGTTCATGTATCTTTCGGGCGAGGAGGTCGGGGCGCTGCTCCGGGCATTGGGGCGGCGCTTTGCGGAAGCCGTGCTGCTGGTCGAGATGCTGGCTCCGCTGCTGGTCGGCCGCAACGGGATGCACGACACGGTGAAGGAGGCTGCCTTCAGGTGGTCGCTCCGCGACAGCCGCGATTTCGAACGGATGGCCGACCGTCTCCGGTTCGACCGGGAGTGGAGCTATTTCGACGAGGCGCGCCGCCGCTGGCGGTATCTGCGTCTCTTCCGCCGGATTCCGTGGTTCCGGCGTAACTTGAACAACCGGATCGTCCGGCTCCGTTTCGGTTGATACGGGGTGCGGCGGTGACGAAACCGGCCCGGGGATGTTCCCGGGCCGGTTTTTTACAGTGTGCAGGTCGCCGTGAGCGTTTCGGGCGGCGGTGCGGCGGAATCCCGCCGCCGGATCATCGCGCGGTCCGTCGCCGGGTCGCCCGATCCGAAGTCGAATCCGTCGGACGTGACGAACCGCACGGGCAGCGCACCTTCGAATCCGAAGCGGCCGTAGAAGCTGCGGAGCCACTCCTCGCCCGGCGTGGGGATCAGGAAGGCCGCGTCGTCGCCGCGTTCGTCGATCAGGCGCACGGCTTCGCCGAGCAGCCGTGCGGCGAGGCCGCGGCCCCGGAATGCGGGGTCGGTGGCCACGCCGTAGATGTAGGTCGTGCGGCCCAGTTCCGTGTCGAACGGCACGAGGTGGAGCATCGCCGCCGTGCGCCCTTCGCACTCGGCCGTGAGCATTCTCCGCCGGCTGTAATAGCGGATGAGGAAGGAGTCGATGAAGGGTTCCTCGTCGCCGAAGGACTTCTGCCACAACTCCTTGCATGCCAGTTCGTCGGGATGCAGGCGGATGGCCGTGAACTTGTGCTGGAGGAACGCCGGGTGGTAGGAGAGTTTGGCCTGCCGCAGGCCGTCGATGCCGAGGTCCTCCTCGCGGTTGATGAGCGTGAAGCGTTCGGGGAGGTGTTGCGCAAAGAGCTTGTTGATGACCGTGAAAGCCCCGTCGAACGAGGTGTCGGCCTTTTCGACGTGCGTGTCGAACGTATGGTCGTTCACCGCCGAACCGTAGGTGAAGGCGGCCAGGCGGTCGCCGACGTAGAGGCAGCCTCCGGTCAGCCCCAGCTCCCCGAAATGGCGAAACGCCAGGTGCATGGCCCGCTGCTCGGCGCATAGCTCCGAAGTGTGTCCTTCATGCGCCCGGCGCCATTCGCGTTCGAGCGCCATGCATTCGTCGAAGCGGTCGGGCGTCAGCTCTTCGTAGCGGTGGTCGGGGTATTCGGCCGTGAAGCGGTTAATGTGGTTGCGCTTGGGCTGGTAGCGGCGTCCCGTGAGGTTGCGCAGGTCGTCGGCGCGGTACACGTAGTCCTCCAGCGCACGGTCCGATTCGAAGGCGAACTGCCCGGCGTGCATGCGGCGGATCGTTTCGCAGCCTTCGTCCGTGAGGCCGATGATCCGGAGCCGCTGCCCGTGGGCGTGGGCGTCCTCGCGCAGCAGGGGGACGATCGGACCGAAGTCGCCTTCGCCCACGGGCTGCATGTAGCCGATCCGTTCGCCGCCGTCGATATGGAACCGGATGACGAGGAACCCGTCGATTTCGGCCCATGCGCTGTGGTAAACCGACTGCCAGCAGAACATGTTGGCGAAGGCGAGGTCGCAGTTGCAGATGCCCGAAGACATCGTATATCGCTCGATGACGGGGCGGTCTTCGAGCCGGATGGGCCGGAATTCAATCATGTACGGTGTAGTCTTTCTGTTCGATACGGGTGTAATACTGCTGCACCAGCGCCCGGAAGCGTCCGGGGAGGCTGTCGGCCGCGGAGACCGGCGGACCTTGCGTCTGCCGGTCGTCGGTGTCGTCGAACGAGACGATGCCCCGGTCGGTGAGGGCGCGGAAACGGCCGTCGTACGACACCGACCAGCGGGGTCGGCCGGGTTCGTTCAGCACGTCGCGTCCGAAGGCGAAATAGGGGGCGTCGTTGCCCGTGAGTCCCAGCAGCGTGGGCATGATGTCGAGTTGCTGCACGATGTCGTCCACCTCGCCCCGCAGGGCGCCGTCGGGCGTGTAGAGGAAACCGATGATGTGCATGTTGCCGGGATACTCCCGCGTGTCGGGCGCGAATTTCTCCGAGGAGACGTGGTCGGCCACGAAGACGAAGATCGTGCGGCGGAACCACGCTTCGCCGCCGAACCGTTCGAAGAAGCGCCGGAAGGCCATGTCGTCGTAGGCCACGCCCCGGTGGATTCTGGTGTAGCCCTTCGGAAGCGTCGCGGCGTACCGCTCGGGAACGACGAACGGATGGTGAGACGAGAGGGTGAACAGCGAGGCGAAGAAAGGTTCGGGCAGGGAGGCGAGCTCCTCGCCCGCGAATTGCAGAAACTCCTCGTCCCAGATGCCCCAGTAGCCGTCGAAGTCCCCCTTGCCGTGGCGCGCCTCGTAGTCTTCGCGGCTCACGAGGCGCTCGATCCCCGCCGAACGGGCGTAGGCGCCGAAGCCCATCGACCCGTGCTCCGAGCCGCAGAAGAAGACCGTCGAGTAGCCTTTGTCCGCAAGGATCGCGGGGAGCTGGCGGCTCGCGCCGAGCGATTGCGGCATCAGCACGAAGGGGGTGCGGAACGACGGGATGCTGCCCAGCACCGAGGGCATGGCCTGGATCGACCGCGTGCCGTTGGCGTACATGCGTCGGAAGCAGAGTCCGTTGCGCATCAGCGAATCGAGGAACGGCGTGAATCCTTTCTCGGGCCGGTCGGCATAGAGGTCGGGGCGCAGGTGGGCCGAGTGTTCGGCCGACATGCTCTCCATGATGAAAACCATGACGTTGCGCCCCGAAAGATCGACCGCCGCCGAGTCGGCGGGCATGTGTATGGGGGTGAACCACCGTCCGAGCTCTTCGGGCGGGAAGAATTTGCGGTAGCCGACGCCGCCCGCGCTGCCCACGGTGCGGAGGATGCAGAAGGGGTTGCTCAGGATGAGGTTCGCCTGCGCATTGTCCGAAGCGTAGAGCGTGGCGTTCGAGAGGGTGATCGGGCGTGTCATGCGGGTAAATCCGCCGCGTGCGCCTCCGATGCAGAGGCCGGCGGCGAGCAGGAGGATCGCCATGCCGCCCGCGTGGTAGGGCCAGCCGCGGCGCAGGAGGCTCTCCTCGCGGACGCGGCGTCCGTAGCCCCACGCCAGCAGCGCCGTCAGCGCGAGCCACGCCAGCACCAGATACCAGTTCTCGGCCATGAACTTCCCGACGAGTTGCAGCGAATTGTCGTTGTCGGCGAAGAAGATCTCGTCGGCCGTGAAGCGTTTCTGCGTGTAGCGGAAATAGACCGCATCGGCGAGGTTCGCGGCCACGACGAACAGGCTGTTTACCGCGACGTAATAGCCGAAGAGCAGGTTGCGGTACCAGCGCCGTTCCCGCAGGTGCAGGGGCAGGAGCGACAGCAGGACGAACAGCCCGTCGGCATAGACCACCGAGGCCGTGTCGAAGAGCAGCGCCCCGCCGAGGAGCTGCCGCAGCCCGGTCTGCGGAAGGACGCCGAGCTGGGCGGCGTTGTAGGCCCAGAACGCCGCGCGGCAGAGCATCAGCACGGCGTAGAGCAGGGCGATGCGCCGCAGAAGCATACCCGCCGGGGTGTGGAGCAGGCGTCGCATGGCGGGCTATTCGCAGGCTTTGAGCGACATGTCGAGCGAGCGAATCTGGTGCGTCAGCGCGCCGACCGAGATGAAATCGACGCCGCATTCGGCGTATCGGCGCATCGTCTCGAGGGTGATGCCGCCGCTCGACTCCGTTTCGCAGCGTCCGGCGACCTTCTCGACCGCGAGGCGTGTCATTTCGGGGGTGAAGTTGTCGAACATGATGCGGTCCACGCCTCCGGCTGCGAAAACTTCGTCGATGTCCTCCAGCGAACGGACCTCGCATTCGATGGGCAGTTGCTTGCCGTGTGCGGCGAGGTACTCGCGGACGCCGAGAATGGCTTTCCGGATGCCGCCGGCGAAGTCGATGTGGTTGTCCTTCAGGAGAATCATGTCGAACAACCCCATGCGGTGATTCTCGCCGCCGCCCAGCTTGACGGCCATCTTGTCCAGCACGCGCATTCCGGGCGTGGTCTTGCGCGTGTCGAGCACGCGGGTGCGGAGACCTTCGAGCTGTTTGACATAGACGGCCGTCTGCGTCGCCACGCCGCTCATGCGCTGCATGATGTTGAGCAGGATGCGTTCGGCCTGCAGGAGCGACCGCAGGCGTCCCGAGACGTAGAACGCCACGTCGCCGGGCGCGACGCGGTCGCCGTCGCGGAGAATCTGTTCGAAACGCATCTCCGGATCGAGGCGTTGCAGCACCAGTTGCGCGATCTCGATGCCGGCGATCGTGCCCTCCTGTTTGCACAGCAGGCGCATCCGGCCGTGTTCGCCGGCGGGAATGCACGCGAGCGACGTGTGGTCGCCGTCGCCGATGTCCTCTTTGATGCAGAGCTCGATGAGCTCGTCCACGAAAGGTTTGTATTCGGGTATCATGACATTTGTTTATTTGAGTTTTCTCGTTCCTTCGAACTCCGCCTTGTGGTTCAGGCGGTAGTCCGTGTTCTTGCAGATGAAGGCGATGCGCAGCCTGTTTGAGTCGTCGGTGAGCGTGCACTCGAACTCTTCGATCACGAAGTCGGGGCGCGGCAGGTCGCCGATCTCGGGGACGATTCCGTCGTTCCCGATGCCGTAGATGGTCGTCTCGCCCGCTTCGGACCGGGAGGCCAGCCGGGGGAAGACGATGGTCTTGCTGGGTTCGTGCGGGCTCGTGGAGAATTTCACGTCTTTCATCGTCAGCGAAATGCTCTTGTCCGGCTGTTCGGTGAGCAGGCACTCGATGCCGGTGTCTTCGAGCGTGGGCTGACCCGTCGAGGCGTCCGTCACGCGCAGCGAGCAGACGTAGGCCCCGGCATCGGGCGTGAACTCCTCGTCGTCGTTGCAGGCTGCGAGGAGAAGGGGCGTGAGGAGCAGAATCAGGAATTTCTTCATGGTCGTTCAGTTGTTGATGTGAATGTTCAGGGTGATGCCCAGCGTGCGGGGGCGTCCGCACTGGACGAATTCGTTGCCCACGGACTTGAAATAGAAGACGTCGTAGGATGTGCCGGCGAGGTTGCGGCCCCAGAGACCTATCGAATAGCGGGCGTGTTCGAGGCGCACCGAGGCGTCGAGGAGCGCGTAGAAGGGCTGCGACAGCGAATTGGCTTCGTTCCACCAGATGCGTCCCGTGCCGCGGACGCCGGCTTGCAGCACGAGGTCGCCCAGCCAGGCGACGCCCGTGGGGAGCGTCCAGACCGCCCGGGCCGAGAAGGTGTGCTGCGGAGCGTAGGGGATGCGGTTGCCGCCGAAGTCCTCCTGCCCGTCGTCGTAGCGGACGAAGCGGGCGTCGGTGTAGCCGTAGGAGGTGTCGATGCCGAGGTTGCGCCACGGCGTGAACCGGACGGCGGCTTCGGCTCCGAAGCTGCGCGTGCGGCCCGCGTTGGTCATCAGGCGGCCCGTGGTCGAACCTTCGGGGAAGACGGTGAGCTGCTGGTTGCGGCAGTCGATCCAGAACAGGGCGAAATCGCCCCGCACGGCCCCCTCCATGCAGGAAAAGTGGCCGCCCAGCTCGTAGTTCCAGCTCTGTTCGGGCTCGTAGGTCACCACGTCGTCCACGTCGTACGTGCGGCCGAAACCCATGGCCGCGGTCATCTCCTGCTGGAGCACGTCGGAGAACATCTGGGTGTTGAACCCGCCGGCCTTGTAGCCTTTGGAGACCGTCAGGTAGAGGTTGCGCACCTCGTCGAAGGCGTAGAGGACGCAGAAGCGGGGCAGCAGCTCCGCGAAGGTGCGTTCGAGCCGCCCCGCGACCTCGATGGGTTTGTGCAGCGAGGTCGAAACGCCGGTGCGGCGGTCCGTGGCGGTGTAGTTGGCGACGGTCCGGCTGTCGTAGCGCAGCCGCGTGTGTTCGACGTCGAGACGCAGCCCGGCGGCGAGATGCCAGCGGCCGAGGGTGCAGGCGGATTCGTGGTAGAGGGCGCCCCCTGCGGCGGGGATGCGGAAGCGGCTTGCCAGCGGCAGTTCCGTGTCGTCCCACGAATAGGTGTAGAGCCCGTCGTGGGCGTTGGCGTTGGCCAGGATCAGCTCCTCGATGCCGGTCTGTTTGAAGACCACCGGGGCGGACATCGTCGCATGGCGGTAGAAGCCGAAGACCCCGAAGAGCCAGCGGTAGGAACGGTCGTCGCGGGAGCGGAAAACGAGGTCCTCGGTCAGGGCGTGTTCCGTGCGGGCCTGCCGGAGCGTGAAGTAGGAGAGCGGCAGAAAGTCCTGGTCGAGCGTCATCGCGTCGTCGGAGTACTGGTACGAGGTGATCGACGAGACGGAGAAGGCCGCGGCGTCGTAGCGGAGCGTGAGGCCGTCGCTCAGAGTCGTGCGGCGGTAGCCCGAAGGGTCGTTGTAGCGGATCTCGCCGGGCCGGATGACGGTCTGTCCGTCGCGGACGATCTCCTCGCCGGCATAGGCGTAGGGATAGCCTCCCTGTTCGAGCACCGAGAAGGATAGGGAGTTGTCGAGGCGCAGCCCCTTGCCGTTGCGCCACTGCGTGCGCCAGCGGCCGCCGCCGAACCGTTCCCAGTCGCATTTGCGGCCCGTCGCGAGGTTCTCGAAAAAGCCTCCGGCACGGGTGTAGTAACCCGAGACGGCCGTGCCCAGCCCGGGTGCGAGTTTCTCGTAGAGCGAAGCCCGGAAACGGTAGCTGTCGCCGCTGCCGTATTCGGCCGTGAGGCGCACGCCCTGCCAGTCGAGCGGCGAGAGGGTGTAGATGTTGATGACGCCGCCCATCGTGTTGCGGCCGTAGAGGGTCGATTGGGGCCCGCGCAGAACCTCGATGCGTTCGACTTCGGCCAGTTCCGTGTCGAAGTTGTCCTTGTTCATCACCGGCACGTTGTCGATGTTCAGCCCCACGACCGGCTGGTCGATGCGTGCGCCCAGTCCGCGGACGTAGATCGACGAAGTCATGCGCGACCCGTAGTCGGGGATATGGAGGTTGGGCACGTTCTGCGACAGATCCCCGAGTGCGACGACGCGGTCGCGCCCGATGGCGCGGCTGCCGATGATCGACGAGGCGACGGGCTGCGAGCGCAGCACCATGCCCTGCTTGATGGCCGTGACCTGCACCTTGTCCACGACGATCACCGTGTCGGCCGCCTCCGTATCGGGGGCCGGCGAAGGGCTTTTCACGGCGTGCGCCGCGGCCGGAAGGGCCGGGAGCAGCAGCAATATGGACAGCAACCTGTAACGCATGATCCGCAAATGGGTCGATCGGGGGTACAAAGTAACGGTTTTATTTTGGTTGCTGCAATCCTAATTTGTGAGGAGACCGTTTTTTCGGGCGGTCACATGTCGTCCGTCGGAGCGTAACCCTCCGTCAGCGCATAGACGACCAGCCCCGCGACGGAGCGGATGCCGAGTTTCTCCATGATGTTGCGGCGGTGGGAGATGACGGTCGTCAGGCCGATTCCCAGCCGTTGAGCGATCTGTTTGTTCAGCAGCCCTTCGGCGATGAGCGTCAGCACTTCGGCCTCACGGTCCGAGAGCGTCTGCGCGGCGTGCGGCGGTGCGGTCAGGGCGTGCTCGGGGCGCCGGGCGCTGCGCTGGAGGCGGAGCAGGGAGCTGACGAGCCGCTCTTCGGCGGTGCGGACGTCGAGACAGTGCATTCCCCGTGCGGCCAGATGGGGCTCGCCCGACGAGAGAACGATCGTCTTGTGGCGGCGTTCGCGGAAGAAGGCGGCGTGGGCGACGAAAAGGCGGGCGGTGACGAAGTAGTGGAAGAAGCGCTCCGGGCCGGCGGCCTCGAAGTCCCGGAACGAGCCGAAGAGTTCGGTCTCGGCCGCCGGGGCGACCTTTTCGAGGATCGACCTCAGTCCGATGGCCGTCAGGACGTTGGGGGAGAGAATCGCTATGGCGGGAGCTTGTCGCATGACGGTCATTCGTGGTGGTAGGGTTCGTTGCGCAGGATCGTGAAGGCGCGGTAGATCTGTTCGGCGAAGATCGCACGGACGATCTGGTGCGAGAAGGTCATGCGCGAGAGCGAGATGCGGGCGTCGGCTCGGGCATAGACCGCCTCGGAGAAGCCGTAGGGACCGCCGATGACCAGCACGAGACGTTTCGGCCCGCTGTTGAGGCGTTTCTGGAGCCAGAGGGCGAACTCCACCGAGCGGAACTCCTCGCCCCGTTCGTCGAGCAGCGCGACGAAATCGCCCTCGGCCGTCTGGCGCAGGATCGCCTCGCCCTCGGCCGCGGCCTGCTGGCGGGGCGTGAGCTTGCGCGTGTTGCGCACGTCGGGAAGCGTCGTGACGGAGAACTTGCAGTAGAAGTTCACCCGCCGGGCGTACATTTCGACCAGCGCGGCGACCTCCTTCGAGTCGGTCTTTCCTATGGCGAGCAGTTCGATGGTCATGGTTTTCCGTTTTGCGTGTCGGGAGGGGAGGATGCGCCGGCCTCCTTTACAGAGCGGCGTTTCGGAGCCGGGCCCCGCGCGTTCCGCCCGTCCGCACGGGGCCCCGCCGGATCAGAGGTCCGTGTTCCATTCGCCGTCGGCGTCGCCGTAGATCACCGGACGCGACGGTTCGACCGACCTGAGCCATTCGTAGGCCTTATACATATTGTATCCGTTGCCCGAGGGGCTGCCCAGGTCGTAGGCCACCACGCAGGTGAAGTTGCGCGAACGGTAGTACATGGCCCGGACCCGCTCGAGGTACTCGTCGGCCAGTGCGGGGTCGTTCGAGGGCGTACCGCCCACGCGGCGGTCGTCGCGCCGCTCGGGGGCGTCGATGGCGGCCCGGTCGATCACGTAGAGCCCCGTCCGGTCGCAGAGCTCGTAGAACCACGCCGGCTGCGGGAAGTCGGGGCAGACGGTGTTCTTGCCCTGCGCCTTGAGCGCTTTCAGCTCGGTGAGGGTCGTCTCGGGATCGGCCGCGGCGTTGTAGGAGGCGCGGACGAGCTGCAACTCCCTGCCCAGCCGCATCGGGCGGCCCTCCTCCAGTTCGGTCCGGCCGAATCCGATCCGCAGGGGCATGTACTCCTTGTAAACGCCGTCGCGGCGCGTGAAGAGCATCACCTTGTAAAGGGGCGGCGTCTTGCCGCCGGCTTTCCACTCGTTGTCGTAGGAGCCGTAGATGAAGGGGCTGAAACGCACCGTATCGACCGAACGGCCCGGGATCGAGACTTCGCGCATGTTGAAGTCGAGCAACTTGCCCTGCGGCGAGTAGATGTCGTATCCGACGGTCACCTTCTCGTCGTAGTTGAAGGCGTTCTGGGCGACGATGGCCAGCTCCAGGACGCCGAACCTGCGGGTCGAGTCGGGCGCGAGGGCGATCTCGAAGTCGCGGATCGAACGTTTGTTCTGGTAGTAGAGATAGCTGTTCGCGAAGGCTTCGCGCCGGGGCGTCGCGGGGTTGATCTGCGGCGTCGCGCTCGGGCGCAGGACCAGGCGGATGTCGTTGGCTCCCTGCCGGATGTAGGGCGAGACGGCGAACTCGGCGGGTGTCGCGGGATCCTCGACTTCGGCCACGGGGCGGTCGTTGATCCAGAGCGAGTAGGCCGATCCGACGTTCTCCAGGTGGAGGTAGATCACCCCGTCGGTCCAGGCGTAGGGAATGTCGAGGGTTGCGCCCGATACGGCCATGTCGCCGGCCGCGGCCATCTGCCGCGGCGAGAAGGCGAGGTAGTAGCCGCCCGCCTCGCGGTTGCGGGCCTCGGCGTCGCGGCGCGTATCGTAGGGAATGACCTCGGTGCGGTGGATGCGTCCCGCCTCGTCGATTCTCACGGCGGAGGATTCCCCGTAGTCCTGCGCCGCTGCGGCCAGCGCCGAGAGGGCGAGGGCCGCTGTCGTTATCGTTCGTTTCATCGGAGTCCGAATTCGGTTCGTGAGTACGTGCAAAGGTACTTTTTTTTTGCCAAATCGCAAATTATGGCTAACTTTGTCAATTCGGAAAAATACCCTGAAACAGGATTAAAACAGATAATATGAAAACGCAGAGAATCGTAGAAATTCTGAAGTCCGGAGCCGTGGACTCCGACGTGGTGGTCAAAGGCTGGGTGCGCACCAAGCGCGGAAACAAGAACGTGGCCTTCATTGCCCTGAACGACGGGTCGTGCGTTGCGAACATACAGGTGGTGGTCGATTTGCAGAAGATCGCCGAAGAGCGGCTCAAACCCGTGACCACGGGGGCCTGCATCCGTGTGGACGGCCGGCTCGTGGCCTCGCCCGGCTCGGGGCAGGGCGTCGAGGTGCAGGCTTCGGACATCGAGATCTACGGCACGGCCGATCCCGACAGCTACCCCCTGCAGAAGAAGGGCCACTCGCTGGAGTTCCTGCGCGACATCGCCTACCTGCGTCCGCGCACCAACACCTTCGGCGCCGTGCTCCGCATCCGTCACGCCATGGCCTACGCCATCCACGAGTATTTCAACCGGAACGGCTTCTACTATTTCCACACCCCGATCATCACCGCTTCGGACTGCGAAGGCGCCGGGGCCATGTTCCAGGTGACGACGCTCGATTTGAACGATGTCCCCCGCAATGCCGAGGGAGAGGTGGACTACACGAAGGACTTCTTCGGCAAGTCGTGCAATCTCACGGTGTCGGGACAGCTCGAGGGCGAGCTGGGCGCGCTGTCGCTGGGACGCATCTACACCTTCGGTCCCACGTTCCGCGCCGAGAACTCCAATACGCCGCGCCATGCGTCGGAGTTCTGGATGATCGAGCCCGAGGCGGCGTTCTACGACCTGGAGGACAACATGGAGCTGGCCGAGGACTTCCTCAAGTACCTGATCCGCTATGCGCTGGAGCACTGCCGCGAGGACCTCGAGTTCATGAACAAGATGTGGAATCCGGGGCTGCTGGAGCGGCTGGGCTTCGTGCTGGAGAACGACTTCAAGCGCCTCGACTACACCGAAGGCATCGAAATACTGAAGGCTTCGGGCCGCAAGTTCGAATTTCCCTGCGACTGGGGCTGCGACCTGCAGTCGGAGCACGAGCGCTACCTGGTGGAGGAGCACTTCAAGCGTCCGGTCATCCTGATCAACTACCCGAAGGATATCAAGGCCTTCTACATGAAACAGAACGACGACGGCCGCACGGTACGCGCTATGGACGTATTGTTCCCCGGAATCGGCGAAATCATCGGCGGTTCGGAGCGCGAGGCCGATTACGGCAAGCTTCATGCACGGGTCGCCGAATTAGGCATGAGCGAGAAGGAACTCTGGTGGTATCTCGACACCCGCCGCTGGGGATCGGCTCCCCACTCGGGCTTCGGGCTGGGCTTCGACCGGCTGCTGCTCTTCGTGACGGGCATGACCAACATCCGTGACGTGCAGCCTTTCCCGCGCACGCCGCAGCATGCCGATTTTTAAGACGGACACCCGAACGATGAAGAGACCAGATTGGAATGAACGACCGCACGGCGGGGCTTCCGACGGTTCGGCCCGGCGAACGGCGATTGTGAAATTCTAAATTTGGACCCATTATGGCTATCAATCAGAAACAGGTACTTTCCCTTCAGCAGAAACTCTCTCCGCAGCAGATCCAGATGATCAAGCTGCTGGAACTGCCCGCCGTGCAGCTCGAACAGCGCATCAAGCAGGAGATCGAGGAGAACATCGTGCTGGAGGAAGAGGAGCATGCCTCCGACGAGGAGGAGCAGCCCCAGCAGATCTCCGTGGACGAATACCTGCGCGAGGACGACACGCCTTCGTACAAGAGCCGCATCAACAACTATTCGAAGGACGACAAGCAGCGGCCGGTCTATCTCACCGAAGGACGTTCGCTGCCGGAGTACCTGCTCGAGCAGTTGGGCTATCGCAATCTTTCGGAGCGCGACATGAAGCTGGCGACCTACCTCGTCGGGAGCATCGACGAGGACGGTTATCTGCGCCGCGACCTGGAATCGGTGGCCGACGACATCGCCTTCACGGTGGGCATCGAGACCTCGGCCGGGGAGCTGGAGCGGCTGCTCGGGATCATTCACGAACTGGAGCCCGCGGGCATCGGCGCGCGCGATCTGAGGGAATGTCTGCTCCTGCAGATGGCCCAGCAGCCGATGGACACCCGTCCCAAGCGGCTGGCGCGGAAGATTCTGACGAACTATTTCGACGAGTTCGTCAAGAAGCATTACGAGAAGCTCATGTCGCGGTTGCAGATCTCGGAGGACGACTTCCGGGACGCGATCGCCGAGATCAAGCGCCTCTCGCCCAAGCCCGGCAACCTTTATGTCGAGGGCGGAACCGACACGACGCCCTATATCGTGCCGGACTTCCTGCTCGACTACCAGGACGGGCATTTCCAGCTGTCGCTCAACTCCTACAACGTGCCCGAGGTGCGCATCAACCGCCGCTATATGGACATGATCCGGGAGATGGTCGGCTCGGGCGGGCTGGTCCGCGAGAAGGACCGGGAGGCGGTGCAGTTCGTCAAGAGCAAGATCGACTCGGCGAAGTGGTTCATTTCGGCCATCAAGCAGCGGCACGATACGCTGATGCGCACGATGCAGACCATTCTGGACTACCAGCAGGAGTATTTCAAGGACGGGGACAAGTCCAAGCTGCGGCCGATGATCCTCAAGGACATCGCCGACCGCACGGGGCTCGACGTCTCGACCATTTCGCGCGTGGTGAACAGCAAGTACGTGCAGACGCAGTTCGGGATCATCCTGCTCAAGTCGCTCTTCTCGGAGGCGATGCAGACCGATTCGGGCGAGGAGGTGTCGAGCTACGAGATCAAGAACATCCTGCAGGAGTGCATCGACGAAGAGGACAAGCGCAAGCCGCTCACGGACGAGACGCTGATGGACATTCTCAACGCGAAGGGCTACCGCATCGCCCGCCGCACGGTGGCCAAATACCGCGAGATGCTCGGCATTCCGGTCGCGCGGCTGCGCAAACAGATATGAGTATGAACGGGCGGGAAGACCGCCTGCGGAGAATTTTCACGGACGACGGCGCACCGCGGCGCGCCGGAAGACATAAACCGAATCCGGAATGAATTACACGAAACTTTCGAACGGCATATCGTGGGTCCTGCATCCGTTCGTGCTGCCGGTCTATATGATCGTGCTGCTGCTGACGGCCACGACCTTCGCGCTTTACCCCGCCAACGTGAAATTCTATCTGCTGTGGGTGGTCGTGCTCTATGCGGTCATCATTCCCGTCCTGGCGCTCGGGGTGCTGCGGTCGCTGGGGCGCATCTCCGATTTCCGGGTCGATGACCGGCGCGAGCGGCTGCTGCCGCTGCTGGTCGGGACGGTCTGCTACGTGTTGTGCGCCGTCACGATCTCCAAGATTCCTTCGGTGGTCTTCCTGCGGAAGTTCATGGTCGCGGCGGCCTGCTGCGAGGCGATGTGCTTCGCGGTCTCCCTGCGGTGGAAGATCAGCCTGCACCTGACAGGCATGGGGGCTGTCGTGGCGCTGCTGGTGGTGATGAACATCGCAGGCGTGGGGCACATGCTCCTGCCGCTGACGATCGCCCTGCTCGGAGCGGGGGCGCTGGCCTCGGCGCGGCTCTACCTCGGCTGTCACAACGGGCGGCAGGTGCTGGCCGGTTTCGGCGGCGGGTTCGTCGTGGCGACACTGGCGATGCTCTTTCTCTGACCCGGGAGGTGCGTTTCGGCCGTGCCCGTCGTTTCCGCCGGGAAGCGGAAAGCCGGGTCGGCGGACTTCTGGAAAAACGGTTCACCCCTGTCGCAATCGAATTGCGACAGGGGTGGATTCCGTTTCGGAGAGCGCTTTTCCGGGGATCCGGTGACGGCGTGCGTCAGACGCAGCCCTGGGCGAGCATGGCGTTCGCCACCTTCATGAAGCCGCCGATATTGGCCCCCACGACGTAGTTGATATACCCGTCCGGCTCCGTGCCGTACTGCACGCAGACCGCGTGGATATTGCGCATGATCGCGTGCAGCCGGGCATCCACCTCCTCGGGCGTCCATGCGAGGCGCATCGAGTTCTGGCACATTTCGAGTCCCGAGGTGGCCACGCCGCCGGCGTTGGCCGCCTTGCCCGGGGCGTAGAGCAGGCGGTGCTGCTGGAAGAGGCGGATCGCCTCGGGCGTCGAGGGCATGTTGGCCCCTTCGGCCACGCACCGGCAGCCGTTGCCGACGAGTTTGCGGGCATCCTCGCCGTCCAGCTCGTTCTGCGTGGCGCACGGCATGGCGATGTCGCACTTCTCGCCCCACGGACGCTCGCCGGGGTGATAGACGGCCGACGGATAGCGGTCGGCGTATTCCCGGATGCGGCCGCGGAAGATGTTCTTCAGCTCCATCACGTAGTCGAGCTTCTCGGGCGTGATGCCGTCGGGGTCGAATATGTAGCCCGACGAATCGGAGAGCGTCACGACTTTGGCTCCCAGCGCCGTGGCCTTCTGGCAGGCGTATTGGGCGACGTTGCCCGAACCCGAAACGGCCACGGTCTTGCCTTCGAACGAATCGCCGCGTGCGGCGAGCATCTCCTGGGCGAAGTAGCAGACGCCGTAGCCCGTGGCCTCGGGGCGCAGAGGGCTGCCGCCCCAGTCGCGGCCCTTGCCCGTGAGCGTGCCGGTGAACTCGTCGCGCAGCCGCTTGTACTGGCCGAAGAGGAAGCCGATCTCCCGGCCGCCCACGCCGATGTCGCCCGCCGGGACGTCGGTGTCCTGTCCGATGTGGCGCTGCAACTCGGTCATGAACGACTGGCAGAACTTCATCACTTCGTTGTCCGACTTGCCCTTCGGATCGAAGTCCGATCCGCCCTTGCCGCCGCCCATCGGGAGGGTCGTGAGGCTGTTCTTGAAGGTCTGCTCGAAGGCCAGGAACTTGAGGATCGAGAGGTTCACCGAGGGGTGGAAGCGGATGCCGCCCTTGTAGGGGCCGATGGCGCTGTTCATCTGCACGCGGTAGCCGCGGTTGATCTCGATCTCCCCTTTGTCGTTGAGCCACGGTACGCGGAAGATGACGACGCGTTCGGGTTCGGCGATGCGTTCGAGAATCTTCATCTTCTGCAATACGGGGCTCGCCACGATGTGCGGGGCCAGCGATTCGGCCACCTCGCGGACGGCCTGGTGGAACTCCGCCTCGCCCGGGTTGCGGGCGATGAGCCGGGCCATGAAATCTTCGACATACTGTCTGGCTTGTTCGTTCATAGGCGTGATATTGTGTGATTCGTGTGATTTCCGACCCTAAAAATACGACATTCGGCGCTATTGTGCAACTTCTTTAAAAATTTCGTAAATATTTTACATATCTGTTCCGACCCTGTTGCTTACGGTCCGGGAGTTGTGCGGGGACGGAGCCGTGCAACCGTAACGAAAAATGACGGATTCGCCGCGAATCCGTCATCTGGAATTTTTTTGAAAATTTTTCCGGCCTTTCGGCCGTCGGGCTATTTCTTGAACGAAAATCCGATGTAGAGGTTCTTGTAGTTGGCCAGCAGTGCCGAAGCGGCCTCCAGCGAGGCGGCCTGACTGCTGACGTCCTTCGCCAGTTCGAGCAGTTTGGTGACGGGGAAGAGCAGTTGCAGTTCCGAACCGGAAACGTAGGCGCGTCCCGAAACGGCGCCGATCTTCTCGAGTTTCTCGTCGGAGGGGCGTACCGAGACGGTGTGGCTCCCGGCGTCGTATTCGTAGGAGCCCGTGAGTTTCTGCTTGCCGAATGCGGCGGTGAATCCGCCTTCCCTGTCGAATGTGACGGTGCTGCTGCCCGGCTGGATACCCGCGGCCAGGTAGAGTTTGGCGAGCTGTTCCGAAATGGCGGGGACGAGCAGCGCGGCCCCGAGGTCCGCGGCGGCCTCCTCGCCCTCGAACCGCACGCCCGGGGCCGAATAGGTCCATGTGCCGGGCAAGGCGTATTGCGTCAGTTTGCCGTCCGTGGCCTTGTCGCCGACGGCGGTGGCGGCCTGTTTGAGGGCCTCCTGCCAGTTCTGCGCCGCGGCCGTGCCGCCGGCGAGCAGCAGCAGGAACAGCGGGAATACGATCCGTTTTTTCATCGTTCGTTCGTTTTTGGGTTTCAGGATAGGGTGTCGAGTTCTTTCAGCCATGCTTCGGCCGCGGCGTCGGAGGGCATCCGCCAGTCGCCGCGCGGCGAGAGGGTCACCGTGCCGACTTTCGGGCCGTCGGGCATGGCCGAGCGCTTGAACTGCTGTGAGAAGAAGCGGCGGATGAAGACCCCGAGCCATTTGCGGACCGCGGCCGCATCGTGGCTTCCGGCGAAGGCCCGCTCGGCCAGATAGCACAGTTTCGCCGGGCCGTATCCCGCGCGCAGGAAGTAGTAGAGGAAGAAATCGTGCAGTTCGTAGGGACCCACGAGGTCTTCGGTGCGCTGGGCGATCGAGCCGTCGGCTTCGGCAGGCAGCAGTTCGGGGCTGACGGGCGTATCGAGTATGTCGAGCAGCGTGGCGCGCGTCGCGCCGTCCTCCGCGGTGTCGGCGACCCATCGGACCAGATGGCGCACGAGGGTCTTGGGAACCGAGGCGTTCACGCCGTACATGGACATCTGGTCGCCGTTGTAGGTGGCCCAGCCCAGCGCGAGTTCCGACAGATCGCCCGTGCCGACCACCAGACCGCCCTCCATGTTGGCCACGTCCATCAGAATTTGCGTCCGTTCGCGGGCCTGGGCGTTCTCGTAGGTCGCCGAACGGTCCTCGGGCGGCAGGCCGATGTCGCGGAAGTGTTGCAGACAGGCGTCGCGGATCGGTATTTCGCGCACCGTGACACCCAGTCCGCGCATCAGTTGCAGGGCGTTGCGGTAGGTGCGGTCCGTCGTGCCGAAGCCCGGCATGGTGATTCCGAGGATGCCCTGCCGGTCGAGCCCCAGGAAGTCGAACGCACGGACGGCGACGAGCAGGGCGAGGGTCGAATCCAGTCCGCCCGAAATGCCGATGACGGCTTTCTGGCAGCGCGTGTGGCGGAGCCGCCGGGCCAGTCCGTGCGACTGGATGCGGAACACCTCCTCGCAGCGTTCGCTGCGGCGGCGCTCGTCTCGGGGTACGAACGGCATCGGGTCGATGTCGCGGTCGAGCGCCGCGGCACGCAGCCCTTCGGGAACCTCCATTTCGATCACGGTGAGCTCCGGGGCCGCTTCGGCCTGCCGGAACGAGGTGTTGCGGCGGCGTTCGAATTCCAGCCGCTGGAGGTCCACATCGGCCACGACGAGCTGTTCGTCGGCCGAGAAGCGCTCCGCCTCGCGCAGGATCCGTCCGTTCTCGGCGATCAGGGCGTTTCCGGCGAAGACCAGGTCGGTCGAGGATTCGCCGAAGCCCGCCGAGCAATAGACGTAGGCCGAGAGCGTCCGTGCCGACTGCTGGGAGACGAGCTGCCGCAGGTAGCCGTGCTTGCCGACGACCTCGGGCGAGGCCGAGAGGTTGAAGATCACCTTCGCGCCGCCCGCCGCGAGGAGCGACGAGGGCGGAACGGCGGCCCAGAGGTCCTCGCAGATCTCGATGCCGAACTCCGCGCCGTTCACCTCGAAGGTGAGATCCGTGCCGAAGTCCGCCGACTGGCCCGCCACGTCGATCCGTTCGCCGGAGATACCGGCTCCCGAGGCGAACCAGCGGGGTTCGTAGAACTCGGAGTAGCCGGGAATGACGCTCTTGGGAACGACGCCCAGCACGCGTCCCTGCGTGAAGACCGCGGCGCAGTTGTAGAGCGTCGTGCCGTGGCGCAGCGGGAGACCGGCGATGAGCGTGAGCGGAAGTTTGCGCGTCGCGCGGACGAGCCGTCCGAACGCTTCGTCCGCGGCGTCGAGCAGCGTGGATTGCAGCAGCAGGTCGCCGCACGTGTAGCCCGTGACGCCGAGTTCGGGGAACACCGCGATCTCGACGCCCCGCTGCGCGGCCTCTTCGGCCAAAGCGGCCATGCGCTCCGTATTGTAGTCGCAGTCGCCGACGCCGAGATGCGGGACGGCCGCCGCGACCTTCAGGAATCCGAAAGCATCCATAGGATTTGTTCCGTGTTTAGCGCGCCCAAAGCTGCGCCAGATTCAGGATGACCTGCCGGGCCTTGCGCATCGTGTCGAGCGAGCAGTATTCGAATTTGCCGTGGAAATTCATGCCTCCGGTGAACAGGTTCGGACACGGCAGCCCCATGAACGAGAGGCGCGCGCCGTCCGTGCCGCCGCGGATGGGCCTCACGAGCGGCTTCACGCCGGCCTGTTTCATCGCTTCGAGGGCCTTTTCGATCACCTGGGGGTGCGGCTCGACCATCTTGCGCATGTTGAAATACTGGTCCTTGAGCGTGAGCGTCAGCACGCCGTCGCCGTATTTCTTCTTCAGCAGGTCCACGCAGCTCCAGAGGAACACCTTCTTCTGTTCGAACCTGTCGGCGTCGTGGTCGCGGACGATGTAGCTCACCGCGGCCCGTTCGACCGTGCCGTTCACGCCGACGCAGTGGTAGAATCCCTCGTATCCTTCGGTGTACTGGGGCCGCTGTTCGGCCGGGAGCAGGGTCTGCAACTCGCATGCCACGTCGAGGGCGTTGATCATCTTCCCCTTGGCGTAGCCCGGGTGGACGTTGCGGCCCTGGATGTCGATCCGGGCGCTCGCGGCGTTGAAGTTCTCGTACTCCAGCTCGCCCTCCATGCCGCCGTCCACGGTATAGGCGAAATCGGCGCCGAACGCCGCGACGTCGAAGTGATCGACGCCGCGACCCACCTCCTCGTCGGGCGTGAAGCCGATGCGGATCTTGCCGTGTTCGACCTCGGGATGCGTCATGAGGTATTCCGCGGCGCTCATGATCTCCGCCACGCCCGCCTTGTCGTCGGCCCCGAGCAGCGTCGTGCCGTCGGTGTGGATCAGCGTGTGGCCCTTGAAGAACGCCAGCTCGGGGAACTCCGCGACGCGCATCGTGAGCTGTCCGTTGAGGACGATGTCGCCGCCGTCGTACTCCTCGATGACGCGCGGCCGGACGTCCTTGCCGCTCATGTCGGGCGAGGTGTCCACATGGGCGATGAAGCCGATGACCGGAGCGTTCCCGCATCCGGGCGTCGCGGGGATCGTGCCCATCACATAGCCGTATCGGTCCATCGTCACTTCGGTCATGCCGAGTGCCTCCATCTCGTCGCGCAGGACGCCGAGCAGCACCTTCTGCTTTTCGGTCGAGGGAAAGGTCGCGCTCTCCTCCGACGACTGCGTGTCGTAGGAGACGTATTTCAGAAATCGTTCCTTGAGTTCCATATCGTGTCTTTTTAGATGTTACTCCTCTTTCTTGGCCCGCAGGGTGTGCCATGCGAAGTAGCCGATCAGGGCGATGTACATGGCGAGCCCGGTCCATTCGGCCGCGTTCGAGGCGGCCCAGCGTGCGAGATACCAGTCCACCTCGCAGAATTTCAGCACGGCGCTCACCACGCCCATCAGCGCGCCGCCGGCGATGAATCCCGAGGCGATGAGCGTGCCGCGGTCGAAGCGCGCCTTGTTCAGCGCGCCGTCCTTCGAGCGGTTCGAGACGAACCATGCCACCAGGCCTCCGACGACCAGCGGGGCGTTCAGTTCCATCGGGATGAACATGCCCAGCGCGAAGGCCAGGGCCGGAACCCCGATCGCGGTGAGCGTCAGCGCCAGTGCGGCGCCGCAGAAATAGAGCATCCACGGGGTCTGCCCTCCGGTCATGAGCGGTTGCAGCACGGCGGCCATGGCGTTGGCCTGCGGGGCGACGAGCGCCCCTTCGCCCACGAAACCGTAGGATTTGTTGAGCACGATCATCACGCCGGCGACCGTGGCGGCCGAAACCAGCGTGCCGAGGAATTTCCAGGTCTCCTGCTTCCGGGGCGTCGTGCCGAGCCAGTAGCCGATCTTGAGGTCCGTGACGAAGCCGCCGGCCATCGAGAGGGCCGTGCAGACCACGCCGCCGATGACCAGCGCGGCGGTCATGCCCGTCGTGCCGCTCAGCCCGACGCTCACCAGCACGAGCGACGAGAGGATGAGCGTCATGAGCGTCATGCCCGACACGGGGTTCGTGCCGACGATGGCGATGGCGTTGGCCGCGACGGTGGTGAAGAGGAACGAGATGACGAAGACGATCAGCAGCGCCGTGACGGACTGCACCCAGCCGTCCAGCAGGCCGAAATGGAAGAAGACGAAGACCGCGAGCAGCGTGGCGACGAGAATCGTCAGCACGCGCTTCATCGTGAGGTCGCGCTGCGTGCGCTGCGTGTCGCCACCTCCCGTCGTCTTGCCGCCGCCGAACTCCGAGACGGCCAGCCCCACGGCCTGACGGATGATTTTCGACTGGCGGACGATGCCGATGATCCCGGCCATGGCGATGCCGCCGATACCGATGGGCTTGCCGATGAAGGCGAAGAGGTTCTCGGCCGTGAAGAGGCTCTCGGGATGCGCGAGCAGGTCGGGGTTCGTCACGCCCAGCAGCGAAGCCATCGCCGCGGGGTCGATCGCTTCGGCCAGCGACCCCGCGACGGGCACGAGGACGAACCACACGAGGCACGAACCGGCGGTGATGATCATGGCGTATTTGAGTCCGATAATGTAGCCCAGACCCAGCACGGCGGCCGAGGTGTTGAGGCCGAAGACCACCTTGAACTTGTCGGCGGCGACCTGTCCCCACGTGCAGATGCGTGTCGAGACGGACTCGGTCCAGAGCCCGAAGGTCCCGACGACGAAGTCGTACAGACCGCCCACGAGGCCCGCCACGGCCAGCAGGCGGGCCTGGTCGCCGCCCTTCTCGCCCGAGACCAGCACTTCGGTGGTGGCCGTCGCTTCGGGGAAGGGATACTTGCCGTGCATCTCCTTGACGAAATATTTGCGGAAGGGGATGAGCAGCACGATGCCCAGCAGGCCGCCGAAGAGCGACGAGAGGAACACCTGCCAGAAGGCGGCGTCGAGGCCGAGGATGTAGAGCGCAGGAAGGGTGAAGATCGCTCCGGCGACGATCACGCCCGACGAGGCGCCGATCGACTGGATGATGACGTTCTGTCCCAGCATGTTCTTCTTGCCCAGCACCGTGCCCATGCCTACGGCGATGATGGCGATCGGGATGGCGGCTTCGAACACCTGGCCGACCTTGAGGCCGAGGAACGCGGCGGCGGCCGAGAAGACGACGGCCATTGCGACGCCCATGAGGACCGAATAGGGGGTTACCTCCGTCGGCGACGAGGCGGCGGGCATCAGGGGACGGTACTCCTCGCCCGGTTTGAGCTCCCGGTAGGCGTTCTCGGGCAGCGAAGTCTGAGGTTTCTGCTCTTCCATGTATCGAATCTCTATGAGTTGGTGTGTTTGTCGGGGCTTTTCCGCAGGATGTGCGGCGGTCAGCGGTTGTCGCCGCTGCCGGCGATCCGGTGGCGCTGCATCCGCGAGCGGAGTTTGTCCACGTTCGTCTGCGCGACCTCTTCGAGGTCGAAGCCCAGGTCGTGCGAAAGCGTGGCGCAGTACCACAGTACGTCGCCGATCTCCTTCATGATCTCCTGCCGCTTCTCGGGCGTGAACTCCCCGCCGGCGTCGCGGATCACCTTTTTCACCTTGTCGGCCACTTCGCCGGCTTCGCCCGTAAGTCCGAGCGTGGGGTAGATGATGCGGCTCTGTTCAGGATAGACGGCCGTTTCGAGGGCGTGCCGCTGGTATTCGTTGAGTGTCATGGTGCGAGTGTTTTTTCGGGGTTCGTGTTACCGAAAGGCAAAAATAACAAAAAATACGGAAAATCCGCCCGGAAGCGGACCCCCTTCGCCTGCTTTCCGGAAAAAATCCGCTGTGCGGCGGTGCTGTGCGGTCTCCTTTTACCGGAATGTAATACGGATGCCGCCGGATTGTAATATCCGTTCGCTTCTTTTGCGGCCGGTTGAACACGGCAGCCGGACGGCCCGGGCGGGCCTCTGTCCGCTGCCCCGCTAAAACGGATATGCGAATGCTGAAACATCCCGTCATCCTTCTCCTTTCGTCGGTCCTCTGCGCTGCGCCCTCCGCTGTCCGGGCGGGCGGTCTGATGCCGTTCGGGCAGCGGACCTCCGGGACGGCCGTCGCGGAAGAGACCGGCGGCTCTGCGGCAGGGTCCTCCGATACGCTGGCGGCCCGGAGCGCCGGGCGCGCCTTTTCCGTGCAGGTCCACGGGACCGTGCGCGGCAAGTTCGAATACCAGCCCGAAATCGGCAAGGGGCGCTTCGAGGTGCGGAACGCCCGCTTCAGCCTTTCGGGCGATCTGCTGCCGGCGGTGGCCTACAAGGCGGAGATCGACCTCTCGGACGAGGGTTCGATCAAGATGCTCGACGCCTATGTCCGGCTGGGGATGCTGCGCCGCAGGCTCTCCTTCACGATCGGACAGATGCGCGTGCCGTTCACCATCGACGCCCACCGTTCGCCCCACGAGCAGTATTTCGCCAACCGCTCGTTCATCGCCAAGCAGGCGGGGAACGTGCGCGACGTCGGGGCGACGCTCGGCTGGCGGTTCGGGCGGCGTGTGCCGGTGGTGCTCGAGGCGGGCGTTTTCAACGGTTCGGGGCTGACCGCGCAGAAGGATTTCTGGACCGGACGGTTCAACTATTCGCTCAAGGCGCAGGCACGGCTGGGCGGGCGTTTCAACCTGTCGGCCAGCGTGCAGAAGATACGTCCCGGCGAGGTCGATATCATGATGTACGACGCCGGGGCCTACTACGAGCACGGCCGCTGGCATGTCGAGGGCGAATACCTGCGCAAGGAGTATGCCGACGGGCTTTTTCCCGGCGTGAATGCCGTGGATGCCTTCGTATGCCGGGATTTTCCCCTCCGGCGATGGTTCCGCAAGGTCTCGGTGCTGGCGCGTTACGACTACATGTCCGACCACAGCGACGGCCTGTTCGGCGAAGGGGGCGTGCTGGAGACGGACGACGCCCGCCGCCACCGTCTCACGGGCGGCCTGACGTTCAGCCTCGGGCTGCCCTTCACGGCCGACATCCGGCTCAACTACGAGGCCTATTTCTACCGCGAATCGGTGCGTCCGGCCCTTTCGGAGCAGGACAAACTGGTGGTGGAGCTGATGTGCCGCTTCTGATTCCGAAGGCGGAGCCGTGCTCTCTTCCGGAGACTCCGGTGGCGGCGATACGACGAACGGCGCGGAAATCCGTTTCCCGCGCCGTCCGTGCCGTGTTCCGGCGGATCACAATGCCTCGAGCGCCTTCTCCAGTCCGATGCCGCGCGATCCCTTGAGCAGGACGAGCGCGTTCTCCACGGGGCGCGTGCGGAGCCGTTCGAGCAGCTCCTCGCGCGAGGCGAACAGCTCCGTCGCGGCGGGTTTGCGGGGAAGGGCCGCCACGGCGCGGGCGAACTCCGGACCGACCAGCAGCAGTTGCGTGGCGGTTCCGGCCGGAAGCGGTGCGGCGCCGGAGGCGCCGGCTCCCTGCAATGCGAGCCGGACGACGGCGGCGTGTTCTTCGGCCGACCACTCGCCCAGTTCGAGCATGTCGCCCAGGATGAGCACCCGGGCCGTGCGGCGGCCGAGCGGTTCGGCGAGGAAGTTCTCGACCGACGCGCGCATGCTCGACGGATTGGCGTTGTAGCAATCGACCACGAGCGTGTTGCGCTCCGTCTCGGTGCGCTGCGAGCGGTTGTTGTCGGGCGTGTAGGAGGCGATGGCTCGGCGTATCTCCCCGTCGGGGATGCCGAAGCGGTGTCCCACGGCGACGGCCGCGGCGATGTTGTACCGGTTGTAGCTACCTTCGAGCCGGTTTTCCAAGCCGTCGGCCAGCGAGCGCGAATAGCGTTCGACGGCCATCGCGGGGCGTTCGGCGGCCATCGCCGAGAGCGTCGCGTCCTCCTCGGGGACGAAGGCCGTGCCGCCGTGCGCGGCGAGGTAGTCGAACAGCTCGCCCTTGCCGCGGCGGACCCCCTCGGGGCCTCCGAACCCTTCGAGGTGGGCGCGTCCCACGTTGGTCAGCAGGCCGTAGTCGGGTTCGGCGACGGAGGCCAGCAGGGCGATTTCGCCGCAGGCGCTCGCGCCCATCTCCACGATGCCGAACTGCGTGCGGGCATTCATCGCCAGCAGCGTCAGCGGAACGCCGATGTGGTTGTTGAGGTTGCCGCGGGTGGCATAGACCTCGAAACGGCTCGCGAGGACGCGGCTCGCGAGTTCCTTGGTGGTGGTTTTTCCGTTGCTGCCCGATATGGCGAGGATCGGGATGCCCAGTGCGCGGCGGTGTTCGCGCGCGAGGGCCTGGAGGGCTTGCAGCGTGTCGGGTACGAAACGTATGCGGGGATCGCCGCCGGCCGCCGCGGGATCGTCCGCCACGGCGAAGGCCGCTCCGCGGGCGAGGGCTTCGGCGACGAAGCGGTTGCCGTCGAACGTGGCGCCGCGCAGGGCGAAGAAGACCGACCCCGGCACGATCCGGCGCGTGTCGGTCGAGACGACGGGGTGTTCGAGGAAAAGTTCGTAGAGTTCGGACATGGGGTTCTGGAATGGCGGGCCGTGCGGCGCCGCACGGCCCGCCGCGGTCAGATGTGTTTGTCGCCGTTGTGGAACTTCACTTCGTCGATGAACTTCTTGATGTTCTGCTCCTCGGCGCGGGGACAGATCAGCAGTACGTCTTCCGTGTCCACGACGATATACTCCTTCAGGCCGCTGATGACGGCGATCTTCTCCGCGGGAAGCGAGACGATCGACGAACGCGTGTCATAGAGGTAGCACCCCTCGGCCGGCACGGCGTTGGCGTAGCGGTCCTTGCGCGAGTGCTGGTAGACCGAGCCCCACGTGCCGACGTCGCTCCAGCCGAATTCGCCGCAGCGGACGTAAACGTTGTCGGCCTTTTCCATGATGCCGTAGTCGATCGAGATGGCGCGGCACTCCGAGAAGGCGATCTCCACCACGTTGCGCTCGGCGTCGGTCCCCAGGGCGCGCATCACCCCGCTGAAGAGGGCGTGGTGCTCGGGGAGGTACTTCTCGAACGCCTCGACGATCGAGCGGACCTTCCAGACGAAGATGCCCGAGTTCCAGAAAAACTCGCCCGACTGCAGGAAGACCTGCGCCAGTTCCAGGTCGGGCTTCTCCGTGAAGCACTTGACCTTGCTGATGGGGCTGCCGTCCGAGACCTGGATGTAGCCGTATCCCGTGTCGGGGCGCGTGGGCTTGATGCCGACGGTCATCAGCGCGTCGTGCTCCGAGGCGAAGGCGAGGCACTCGGCGATGATCCCGCGGAAGTCCTCCTCGTTGAGGATCAGGTGGTCGGCCGGAGTGACGATCATCTCGGCGTCGGGGTTGCGCTTGAGGAGCGTATAGGCCGCATAGGCGATGCAGGGCGCCGTGTTGCGCCCCACGGGTTCGCAGAGAACCTGCTCCTCGCCGATTTCGGGAATGTGCTCCAGCACCAGCCGTTTGTATCGGTCGTTGGTCACCACGAGGAAGTTCTCGGCGGGAACCATCTTCGCGAAGCGTTCGTAGGTGTGGCGGATGAAGGATTTCCCGGTTCCGAGAATGTCGAGGAACTGTTTGGGCCTCGACTGGCGGCTTTTGGGCCAGAAGCGGGACCCGATGCCGCCCGCCATGATGACACAATATTTATTGCTCGTCATAGTTATATATGCGTTAAGTTCGACAAAGATAAAAATATTTTCGTAACTTTGCCGCCTGTCGTAAGTTAATTTTTGGGCCGGAGCGCTCCCGCGGCGGCCCGCGGAGAGAGGCTTCCGCGGCGGAGACCCCCGCCGTATCGCGCCGGGAGCGCTTCCCGGAATCCAGGCCGGCGGCGGGATTGCCGGCTGCGGCCGGGGGCGCACCGCGGACGCTATTTTGAGAGACTATGAAAGTTCGATTGTTCACGATACCCAATCTGCTGACGCTGGCGAATCTCGTGTGCGGTTCGGTCGGCGTGGTCATGGCGCTGAGCGGCGGCCGCCTGACGACGGCCTTCTGCCTGATGATTCTGGCCGCCGTGTTCGACTTCTTCGACGGATTCGTGGCGCGCCTGCTGGGACAGAGTTCGCCGATCGGCCTGCAACTCGATTCGCTGTCGGACGACATTTCGTTCGGACTGCTGCCCGCTTCGATCCTCTACGTGCTCTACGGCCGGATGCCGTCGTTGTGGCTGGGCGAAGGCCCGGCGGCGGCGGCCTATGCGGTTTTCGTCGTCGCGGCCTTCGCGGCGCTGCGTCTGGCGAAATTCAATATCGACGACACGCAGCGCACGGAGTTCTGCGGCCTGCCCTCGCCGGCCGCAGCGCTGCTCTGCGGGTCGCTGGGACTGCTGGCCGAGCGGAACGGACTCGTGCTTCCGCGCGAGGCGGTCCTGGCCGTGGCCGCGGCCGCGGCGTGGCTGATGGTCTCCGGGATCAGGATGTTCGCGCTCAAGTTCCACGGCTTCGGCTGGCGGGGCAACGAGCTGCGCTATTCGTTTCTGGCGGCCGGCGCGGCGATGATCGTGCTGCTGCGCGGCTATGCCGTGCCGCTCGTTATCGCGCTCTACGTCGTCGTCTCCTTCGTGCGCGGCCTCGCGTGCCGTACAAACCAATGAGAGCGGGTACATGGGTCGTTTGTCGCATCGCATAGGGTTGACGCTGTTGTCCGGGCTGCTGCTGGCAGTGCCCGGGGCGGTGCGTTCCCAGAATTTCGATGCCAGCACCCTCATGCGCGCGCAGCGCAACGGCGAGACGAACAACCTCTACGGCAACAACCCCTTCGAGCAGCCCGAGGACGAGAACGGCGAGGGACAGCAGCAGGATACGACCAAGAAGGAGCGCAAAATCCGCAAGCCGCTCGAATCCTACTTCTTCGACGACTCGGTCCGTGCGCTCAACAACTTCCGGTGGCACGTGAACCGCGAGTACAACCGCGTGACGGTCATGCCGCTGGACACCACGCTGACCGATTACAGGATCGACTATCCGTTCTTCCGCGAGGACGTGGGCGACATCGCGCAGGGTGCGCTGGGACAGACTTCGCTGCCGCTGAACTACTTCCGCCGCCCGCAGGATTTCGACTTCAGCTTCGCGAGCCCCTATTACGCCTATACCTACAATATGGAGAACGTGGACTTCTACAACACGAAGAAGCCCATGATCCGCATGAGCTACGAGGAGTCGGGACAGAAGCGTTTCCGGGAGGAGAACTTCGAAATCATGCACGCCCAGAACATCTCGCCGACGACGGGGTTCAATGTCGATTACAAGGCGCGCGGCACCCGCGGACAGTATGTCTGGTCGCGGACCAAGAACCACAATCTGGCCGTGGCGTTCAGCCACACGGGCAAGCGCTACTCGGTCCATGCGGCCTATTACAACAATAAGATCGAACAGCAGGAGAACGGCGGCGTGGTCGGCGTATGGGCCCTGCGGGACACCGTTTTCGAGATGCCGTCGGGTATTCCGATGAAACTGGCCGACGCCGAGGCGAAGAATGTTTACCGCAACAACGCCTTCTTCGTCACGCAGTCCTTCGCCATTCCGTTGCAGCGCGTCACGGAGAGCGACTTCTCGGTGGCCAACCTTTCGACCGTCTATGTGGGCCATTCGTTCGAGTACAGCTCGTGGAGCAAGGTCTATACCGACCTGAACATGCCCTACACCGACGAACGGGACCACCGCGACGAGAACGGCGAATTCGTTTCGGCCGAGCACAACTACTACGACGACTGGTTCATCAACCCGCAGCAGACGCGCGATTCGCTCTACGAGCGGGTCATTTCGAACCGGTTTTTCGTGCAGGCCCAGCCGTGGGACCGCAACGGTGTGGTGGGTACGATCGACGCGGGGCTGGGGATCGACATGCACACCTACTCGCAGTTCGAGCTGAAAGACTACCTGACGGGCGGCTATACGAAGGTCGATAAGACGAGCTATTTCGCCTACGGCGCCGTCAGCGGCAAAATCAAGAAATACGTCGGATGGGACGCGAACCTGAAGTTCTACCCGTCCGGGTACAGAGGCGGGGATATCGAGATCGGCGCGCACCTCGCGCTGACGGGCTATCTCCGCGGACACCCCCTGATTCTCGAGGGGCGGTTCTCGATGGACCGCCGTTCGCCCAATTACTGGCAGGAGAATCTGTTCTCGAACCATTACAGATGGTCCGCTCCTTTGAACAAGGAGAATGAGACTCGGTTCGAGGTGAAGTTTTCGGTCCCCGACTACGCTTTCGAGGCGGGGGCGTGGCAGGGCGTCCTGTCCGACAAGATCTATTACGGTCCGGACGGGAACGTGGCCCAGCACGACGGAAGCGTCAGCCTCACGAGTGTGTATGCCCGCAAGGATTTCCGTTTAGGCGGACTTCATCTGGACAACAGGGTATTGTTGCAGTGGAGTACGGATCAGGAAGTCATCCCCGTTCCGCTTTTGAGCGCCTTCCTCTCGTATTACTACGAGTTTTGGGTCGTGCGCGACGTGCTGCGCCTGCAGATCGGACTGGACGGACGCTTCAATACGCGGTATTATGCGCCCTCCTACAATCCGGCTCTGTCGGTGTACTACAACCAGCGGGAGATGGAGGTGGGGAACTATCCCTATCTCGACGCTTTCGTCATGGGAAAGTGGAAGCGAATGCGCATCTTTCTGAAATACCAGCATGTGAACAAGGGGCTGTTCGGCAACGGCGAGTATTTCTCGGCGGCCGGATACCCGCTCAATCCGGGCATGTTCAAGATCGGTATTTCGTGGGGATTCTATGATTAGCGTACTGTTCTGCGCGGTATGAACTGCCCGCAAAACAACCTTTTATGTTAAAAAAGACTGTTTTAACATTTGCGTTCCTGACTGTTTTGACGACATTTTACGGTTTCAACGCCCGCTTCGGCTCCCCCGTGACGGATGAGGAGCTGCGGAGCGAAACCGCGGCGGGGCTCTCTCCGACGGACGCCCTGCTCGAGGAGAGGACCTGCGTGATTTCGGCTTACGACAACCTGATCCGCGACATCAGCGAGCCGGAAGGCAACGACTGGCGGCTGCTGTCGGCCATCGCCTACCACGAGTCGCGGTTCACGCCCGACGTCACGTCGCGCCGCGGGGCGAAGGGCCTCATGCAGATCATGCCTTCGGTGGCGCGTCAGTTCGACATTCCGATCGAGGAGGTGGCCGATCCCGCCACCAACGTGTGGCTGGCGAACAAGCTGCTCTCGAAGATCGAGGCGACGCTCCGCCTTCCGGAAGGTATTTCCGAGAAGGATCGGATGGGTATTCTTCTGGCCTGCTACAACGGCGGCATCGGCCATGTGACCGATGCCCGGCGGCTGGCCCGGCTCCACGGCGAAGACCCGAATTCGTGGGAAGTGGTGGCGCGCTATCTCACGCTGAAGGCCCGGCCCGAATACTACGAGAGCGAGGCGGTCCGTTACGGCCGCTTCACCGGAGGCCGGCAGACGCTCGCCTATGTGGAGGACGTCATCGGACGCTATGATACATACTGCCGCATCGCCCGGAGGTGATTCGGCGGAAAATACGGAGGGAGACCGTCCGAAAGGTCTCCGCGAAACGGAAATTCACCCCTGCCGCATGTATTGCGGCGGGGGTGAATTCGTTTTTTTGCGGGGTGCAGGCGTACCGGACGGCGCCTTTCGTCGGGCCTCGCCGGGAGAGTGGGCGGCAGTTGCCGGGAGCTGCCGGGGCGCATCGGTCCCGAAGAATCGCGGGCCCGTGCGGTTGTCGGGGGAGGCGTGCGGCGACGGCCGTATCGGCGCCGGGGACCCGTCGGAAATGAGGACGCCGCGGCACGGATGCACAGGCATCCGCACTGCGGCGTCCTCACGGGCGGGGCGGAACCTCGGGAATTCCGCCCGCACCCGTCAGTAGATCCATCCGAAGTCGTCGAGATAGAGCTGATTCTGCGAGCAGCCGACCATGAAGTCTCCGTAGGCGCTCGTCGAGCAGGAGATCACGATCGAGATCTTGCCGCCCGGTTTCGCCGCCGTGTCGTAGAACGACAGCGGCAGTTCGAGGTCGATCCACGCGTCGCCGGTGGAGGCCGCGTCGATGAATTTCGAACCGTAGGCGATGATGGCTCCCTCTTCGGTCCGCATCGTCTCTTCGGGGTCCCACATGCCGGAGGGTTGGCCCACTCCGGAGGTCACTTCGTGCCGGTCGCTCCAATCGACGATGGCTACCATGATACGCGACATGTCCTGATCTCCCTTTTCGAGATTTCCCGGGTTTTGATACTTGGCGACGTCCACCGTTCCGATCGTCGGGGCGTAATAGCGGACCTTCATCGCACGCGGCCGCGACTCCCAGGCGTAGGGCTGTCCGAACTTGACGGTGCCGTTCAGGCCCTCGTAGTGGAACAGACCCGAGAAGAAGTTGCCCGAGGCGAGGATGCCCAGCGTCTTCGAAGCTTGCAGGTATGCGCATTTCGAACCGCCGAACTCGCCCTGCGTGCACAGTTTGGGCTTGAAGGAATTGTTGCCGCTGCCCCAGAAGCGCACCTGCTCCTCGGTCTCGTTGTCTTTCGTGAAACAGCTCAGCGTGCCGTCCTCCAGGTCGCCGTCGGGAATCGTGTGGCCGGCCGCTGTCGTCTGCGTTATCATGCCGTATTCCTCGTCGCCGACCAGCAGGCGCAGCTCGTAGGTGTGGCCGGCGAAGATGCCCTGTTCCGGAGCCATCGTGTAAACGGTCAGTCCGTTCTTGTTCTGCGACTCCTGCCATCCGGGTTCGACGATCGCGCGGAGAATGCCGTCGTCATAACCCTCCTTGCGGGCTGTCTGCCAGCTTTCGGCGCCTTCGGACCGGTACTGCACCTCGGCTTTCTTCGCTTCCTCCTCTGTGAGGAAGGCCGTGACGGTCGCCGTGTTGTTCCAGAGGTCGATCTCCTGCACGGCCATCCGGATGTCGGTCTCCTGTACGCGCAGCGTCCACTCTTCCGTCTCTCCGTGGCAGGTGACGCGCACCTTCCGCTCCTCGGCGAATCCGGCGGCCGAAAGCTCCTCGACCGTGGGCGAGTAGGTCGTGACCTCCGCGGGCCCGAGCTTGAGCGTTTCGATCCGCACGGCGGCCAGGTCGGTGCCGTCGGGTACGAAGGCCGTCGCGGTGCGGGCCTGCGTGTCGATTTCCGCCTCCTTGATCTGCCCCTTCACCCGGAAATCGAGCGCGATGCGCTGTTCGGCCCGGATGGTCCATGTGTAATCCTGGTAGAGCGAGAGAGTCGTGGTGAGCGGCGTGCGCATGTCGTGCGTGCCGACCAGCTCGACCGAACTGGCGATCTGGCGGATGAACGTCTCCTTGTCGGCATGGACGCTGTGGATCGTCACGTCGTAGTCCACCTTGTCGATGCGTACTTTCCGTATATCGGTCTGCTCGTCGAGGGCGAGGGTGATCGTGCGGTTCGCGGGATCGGTCGCGCCGACCGTGAATCCCTCGCCTTCGATGTCGGCAATGCTGATTTCGACGACGGGATAGGGCACGTCGTTCTCGATGCAGGCCGAGCCCAGAAGGGCGGCCGCCGCCGTGAGCAGCGTTTTCAGGTATCGGGTATTCATGGTCTATTTCTTTTTCTTGTCCCAGAGGTGGATCGTCATGCCGACGTTGATGGCGGCGATGTTGAGTTTGAATTTCATGTTCGATGCCTTGCGCGAGCCGATCTTGTGCCCCTCGGCGTCCTTTTGCGTGACGGAGGTGTACTGGATGCCGCCCAGTCCGAACGAGAGCGTGGCGCAGACGTTGGGGAAGATATAGACGGCCGCGCCGGGGTTGAACGCGAGTTTGAACTGCGTGTTGTCGCTGTACGTGCGTTTGATCCGGTCGCCCGACTCGTAGGCGAAGTTCGTGGAGCCGGTGGACATGGAGAGCTCGAATTCGGCGAACAGCCCGAAGCGTCCCTTCGGGTCGAGACCCGCATAGGAACGGTGGAAAATACCGAACGAATAGTTGTCGCTGGCCAGGTCGAGGTACGGCAGCGCGCCGGTCAGGTCGTTGCTCTCGCCGAAGTCGTAGTTGCCGCTGTCGAGCGTGCCGCCCATGTGGCGGTAGCCGAAGCGCACGCCCACGCAGTTGTTGTCGCGGTAGAAGTAGCCGACGAACGGTTTGACGGTGGCCACCGAACCGTCGGCGCCGATGCCGTCCACGATGAGCATGATGTCCGTGTCGTCGCTCGAGAGCGTGCCGTAGGAGGCCGTGAGACCCATGATGACCTCGCCCTTGTAGGCGAACTTGAGTTTGTCGATCTCCCGGTCGATGCGCCGGCGCGTCGGGAGGAAATGCTCCCGGCCGCGGCTCTTCGCGCCGCTGCCGGATACGGAGGCTGCCGCGGCCTCCCGGCGGAAGGCGTGCGTGCGCGCCGAATCGGCGGGGAGGCTCTCCGCGGACGCTGCGGCGGCCGTCAGCGCGATGCCTGTCGAAAGTGCGGTGAGTATGAAGTGTTTCATGTGCGTCGCGGTATTAGAGGTAGAAAGCCATGCCCAGGCCGATCGAGAAGATATTGACCTTGAAGTTCATCATGCTCGTATTGCGTTTGCCCACCGTGACCTGGTTGTGCACCTGCTTGGTGTGGGTGTAGCTGATACCCATGACGCCGACGTTCACTTCGACGGCCATGTTGTTCGTGGCGAAGGCGACGATGCCCGGCGAGATGCCCAGCGAGAGGGTATAGCCCGTCTCGTAGGTTCCCTTGACCGGCGAATCGTTCGTGAAGCGCGCCTGCGTGCCGCCCACGGAGAGCTGCGTCTCGTTGAAGAGCGCGAACCGCTTGTTGCGGCCCAGCGGGATGTACTGGCGCCAGATCGCGGCCACCGAGTAGTTGTGCCGCAGCGAGTAGTAGTTGTTGGCCTTAAGGTCCGTGTCGGAGCCTTCGTCGCCCAGTTGCAGCTCGGCCTTGTCCAGTTCGAGCAGCGTGCGCGAGTAGATGAAGCGGCCGCCGAGGGCCATGTTGTCGGTCAGGGCGTAGGCGATCATCGGACTGACACGCACCGTGTAGCCCTTCGAGTCGATGCCTTCGACGATGAGGAACTGGTAGCCCTCGTTGGTGTGTGTCGAGTAGGAGGCCGTGCCGCCGAAGACCCACTGACCCTTCGGGACGAAGAGGTTGCGGGGATCCGTGAGCCCGCGTTCGCGGCGTTTCTCGTTGATGGTCTTCGGGTGTTCGGCGATCGGTGTGCCGGAGGCCGTCGCGGCGGTTGCCGCCGCGGGAGGACATGTGCGTGCCGTGTCGGCCGGAAGGCCCGGGGCGGACAACTCCTGCGCCCGCAGGATGGTTGCCGACGCCGCGATGCAGCATGCGGCGAGGATAGTCCGGAGGCTTGTTCGCATAAAGGTCTTTTATCAGGAATGTTGCAAAAATAGGCAGGCGTGTCGGTTCGCGGAAATAAATTCAACGAACCGGCGGTTTTTCATCACGAACGTCCCGCTTTGCGGGGCTTCTTTTCATCGGCTCGCGCGGCGGGACCGGTGCGGCGGCGCCCTTTTTACGGCGGCGGCCCTGCCGCAGCGCGCTGCGGCAGGGCCGGATCGTCGTTCCGGAGCGTTCCGGAGGGTCACTTCACGTATTTGTCGAGCCAGCCGAAGAACTCGCGGTTCCAGACCAGCGAATTTTGGGGCTTGAACACCTGGTGCGCCTCGTCCCGGAACTCGACCAGCCGTGCCGGGATGCCCCGCACGCGGGCGGCCGTGAAGGCTTCGAGCGACTGCGTGTAGGGGATGCGGTAGTCGCGCTCGCCGGTGATGATGAGGATGGGCGTGTCCCAGCGGTCGGCGAACTTGTGGGGCGAGTTGGCGTAGGAGCGCATCGCCGTGGGGTTCTCCTTGTCCCAGTAGGAGCCTCCGTAGTCGTTATTGACGAACCACAGCTCCTCCGTCTCGCCGTACATCGAGTCGAAGTCGAAGATGCCGCAGTGGGCGATGAAGGCCTTGAAGCGCTTGTCGTGGTGTCCGGCCAGGAAATAGACCGAATAGCCGCCGTACGAGGCGCCGACGCATCCCATGCGCGTTTCGTCGGCCCACGGCTCGCGCGCCACGTCGTCGATGGCCGAGAGGTAGTCGCGGATGTTCTGTCCCGAGTAGTCGCCCGAGATCTGGTCGAGCCACTCCTGGCCGAACGAGGGCAGGCCGCGGCGGTTCGGCGCCACGACGACGTAGCCCTGCGCGGCCATCAGCTGATAGTTCCAGCGATAGCTCCAGCCGTTCGACACGACGCTCTGCGGGCCGCCCTGACAGTAGAGCAGCGTGGGGTATTTCTTCGCCGGGTCGAAGTCGGGCGGCAGGATCACCCACGTGAGCATCTGCTTGCCGTCGGTGGTCTCGACCCACCGTTTCCGCACCTCGCCCATGCGGATCCGGTCGTAGATCGCCCGGTTGATCTCCGAAATCTGCGTCAGCGCACCGTCCGCGGGGTTCACCGTGTAGAACTCCGCGGCGGAGGAGATGGTCGAGAGCTCGGCCACGATCTGCTCCCCGGCCATCGTGAAGGCTGCGATGTCGTGGTCGCCCTTCGTCACGACCTCGACCTCGCCCTCGTCGGGGGCGATGCGGCAGATCTGGTGCGTGGCCTCGATCGGGGCGATGAACCACAGCCGGTCGTTCCCCTCCCAGAGGACGTTCATGGCGTTGTAGTCGAAATCCTCGGTGAGGTCCTGCATCGCGTGCGTCCGGCAGTCGTAGAGGAACAGGCGCGACTTGTCCGATTCGTTGCCGGCCCGCCGCTGCGAGAGGAAGGCGATCTTCCGGTCGTCGGGCGACCAGACGGGGTATTTGTCGTAGCCGGGCATGGCGGGCTTGTGCCCGGCCGCGGCGTTGTAGCGTGCTTTGCCGTCGAACGGCTTGCAGATGTTGTGCGTTTTGCCGTCGGCCAGGTCGTAAACGAAGATGTCCGAGTCGGTCGAGACGGCGTAGGCCGTGCCCGTCAGCGGCTTGCAGGTGTAGGCCAGTTGCGTTCCGGCGTTGTTCCAGGCGATTTCGGCCATGTCGAAGTAGGGGGCCAGCGGCACGTCCCACGCCGCGTCGGCGCCCACGATGTCTGTGCCGGGGCGCAGCCCTTCGGGACCGAAGTCGCCCACGAACAGGTGCATGTGTTCGCCCTCGTCCCAGTAGTCCCAGTGGCGGACCATCAGGTCGTCGTAGATGCGCGCCCGGGATTCGGGCATGTCCTTGTGGATGTCGGCCGAGCGGCGGGCGGCGACCTGCACGCGCTGCACGTACCACGCCTTGTCGCCGCAGGGGCTGATGCCGAAGCCCTCCACGTCGCGGTCGAAGTCCGAGAGCTGGCGGACGCTGCCGCCCGCGGCATCCATCTCCCAGACCTGCATCGAACCGCTGCGGTCGGAGAGGAAGTAGATTTTGCCTCCGTCGGCGCTCCAGCGCGGGGAGAGGCTGTTGGACGAGAAGTCCGTGAGCGGGGTGACGGCCTTCGTGGCGAGGTCCTCGACGCGGATCGTCGTCACGCCGCGGTTCTCGGCCATCGAATAGTCGGTCTGCTGGTAGAGGAGCGTCCGTCCGTCGGGCGAGAGCGATGCGCCGCCCGCGCGGCTCATCTTCCACATGACCTCGGGCGTCAGCACGCCGGCCGCGATCTCTTCGGCCGTCAGCGCATTGTCGATCGTAAGGGGTTGCGGCCGCTTGTCGCACGCGCCCAGCCCCGCAGCTGCAATAGCCATCGTCAGGATGATTTTTTTCATTTGCGTAAAGGTTTTCCCATTTATTGCTATTTTTGTTCCGAATTATGATCCGTTCGAACGATGAATCCTACCGTTTATTTCGCCGATAAGACCCTCCGGTTCGTCTCCTCCGCATCCGATGCGGAGGGGTTTCCCGTGGCCGCGGAGTGCGGCCCGAACCGCGACAAGATACTCAAAATTCTCGAAACGCACAACTCCGTTTCGGTTGTCGCGGCCGATCCCGGGGCCGCCTTCGGGGCTTTCGCCGCCGGATTCGTCCCGGTCGAGGCGGCCGGGGGCGTGGTGGTGAACGACCGCGGGGAGTGGCTGATGATCCGCCGCAACGGCCGCTGGGACCTGCCCAAGGGACACCTCGAGGCGGGCGAGAGCCTTGCCGCCTGCGCCGAGCGCGAGATCGCCGAGGAGACGGGCATCGCCGCGCGGGTCGAACGGCCCCTGTGCGAGACGCTGCACGCCTACTGGTTCGCGAAGACCGCGCGCTGGGAGCTCAAGCGCACGCACTGGTTCCGGCTGCGTCCGGCGGGAGCCGGCACTCCGGCGCCCCAGACCGAGGAGGGGATCGAAAGGGTGTCGTGGTGCGCTCCCGCCGAGCGCGAGGAGCATCTGCGCGACGCCTTCCCGACGATCCGTCGTGTGGCCGCGGCGATGGAGGAGTAGGCGGCGGCTCCCGGTCCGGGGGGGGCGCTTCCGTGCCGGGAGGCGTTCTATGCGTCGCCCAGCCGGCGGCGGACCTCCTCCTTGTATTTGCGGGAGATGTCGATCCGTTCGTCGCCGATGAGGACGTACGAGGGGAGGTAGCGGTCGATCCGCTCCGTATTGACTATGTAGGAGCGGTGGATGCGCAGAAAACGACCGTCGAGCTGCGCCTCCCACTGCGAAATGCGCGTCTTGGTGCGGTAGATCTCGCCCGAGACGGTGTGGATCCGCACTTCGCTGTCGTTCGACTCCACGTAACGGATTTCGCCGGGATCGAGCGCGACCTTCCGCCGCTCGGAGACGAAGCGGATCGTCGTGTCGTAGGGCTGCCGGCGTTCCAGGTATTTCTCGATGGCCATTCCGGGTGTGACGAGGGCCGAGAGGACCAGCAGCAGGAAGAAGGGGTTCAGCAGCAGCGGGGGAACCTCGTCCGGGGAGGCGTCGAGCACGAGGGCCAGTCCGAGCAGCAGCGAGAGGTATTGGGTGCAGAGAACGGCCAGCGCGAGGCAGACGGCATGGAGGATGTGCTCCCGGTCTCTGCCGGGTGCGAGTTGCGGCAGGAAATAGCGGGCGCAGAGCATGCCGGGCAGAAAGAGCACGGCGAGGGCGACCGCCCGCGGAGCGGGGTGGCCCAGGCTGACGAACAGCAGGGCGAGGAAGCCGACGGCGCCGGGCCACCAGCAGATCGGGAAGAGGCGTTTCATGTGCGGGCGGGGATTTTGCGTCCTTACAAATATAGGTAAAATCTCCTTTCGGCGGAAGCCCTTCGCCGGACGGAGCGGGGCGCGGAGGCCGGTCGGCGGGTTTCTACCACCCGACAACGGGATTCGACGCCCCCTTTTTGCGCCGTCCGGCCGCTTTGTCCCCTATCTTTGCGGAAGGGAATGGTCCCGCATTATTTAAAAAAATCTGTCGTTATGTTCGAGTTGTTTTCCGAGGGCGGACCGTGGGGCATGTCGCTCCTGACCGTCGAACTGATCTGTCTGTTGTTCGCCGCGTGGAAAGCCCCCGCGTGGGTCAAGGAAATCGGGTTGCTGGCGCCGGTGACCGCGTTTGTCTATATGCTGATCGGCTATTCGGAGGCGATGCGTGCCGTACAGCAGGCCGGGGATATTTCGCCCGCGCTGCTGGCGGGAGGTTCCCGCGCTGCATTCATCCTGCTGGTATATGCATTGCTGATCTACGCCGTGTCGCTCGTGATCCGGATGTTGCAGAAGCCGCGCATCTGATCCGGAAGGGCGCATCCGAAAGGGCGCGTGGAATCGGCCGTGGCATGGCGCCGCCCTGCGGGCCGGCGGAGGTGTCCTCCGCGACGCTCCGCCAGGGCGGCGTCTGCGCCGAAGACCGCCGGACGGCGGAGCCTCCTCGTCGCGCCCGCATCCGGGCGTAGAGCGTCCGCCGTCCGGGCGTGGACGTTAGGCCGCGATCCGGTCGGAGTCGTGGGGCGTATGCCGCCCTCCCCGGTTGCGGGACGGGATACGGAAGAAGGAGACGAAGTGGCCGAAGTCGTTCATGGACACGACGGACCGGCGGCCGTTCAGGCCGGCCGGACGCCGTTGAGGGCGTTGGCGATCCCCTCGGCGATCTGATCCACGGCTTTTTGCAGTTTGCCGCCGATCATCATTTTCATCATCATGTTCAGCTCGATGCGCAGCACCAGCCGCAGGCGGGTGTCGTATTCCGAGACCTTGTGCAACTGGATCCAGAAGGCGAAATCCATCGGTACGCCCCCCTCGTCGCCCACGATCTTCACGTGTTTGGGCTCGATGCGCTCCTCCATACGGAGCTTCACGGTGAACCCCTTGGCCTTGAACGAGCAGCGCTCCTCGTCGGCCTGCCACTCCTCGACGCGGTCGGCCAAGGCGGGCGTCAGGTTGTCGAAACGGCTGATTACAGCGTAGATCTGTTCTGCGGGAAGCAGAACCCGGTGTTGTTGCGAGATGTATTCCTGCATGGCGTGAATGGATAGTGGCGGCAAAGATAACGATTTTTCCGCTATTTCCGCTTGCCGGCCGGCCGCGGCCGGTCAGTCGATCTCGAACGTGCGGGCCGTGTCGCTGTCGGCGGTGATGCGTACGTTCATCGTGTTCTCCGGGAGCAGCTGTTCGATCTTCTCGGGCCACTCCACCAGGCAGAGGTCGCCCGAGTAGAAGTACTCCTCGTAGCCGAAGTCGTAGGCCTCGCGCTGGTCGTCGATGCGGTAGAAATCGAAGTGGTGGATACGCTCTTTGCCGGCCTTGTATTGGTTGACGATGGCGAACGTGGGGCTGGTCACGGTGTCCGCCGATCCCAGCGCGGCGACGATCTCGCGGATGAGCGTCGTCTTGCCCGCCCCCATGCCGCCGCGGAAGGCGACCACCGTGCGGCGCCCCAGCGAGCGGATGACGGCCCGCGCCACGTCGGGCAGTTCGTCCTGCGATGTGATGTGTATGGTTCTCATGCTATTGTTTGGGTTTCAGTACGATGTAGGGCACGATCATCTCCTGCATGGAAATGCCGCCGTGCTGGAACGTGTTGCGGTAGTAGCGGATATGCCGGTTGGCGTCGTTGTTGTAGATCAGGAAATCCGAGTTGTAGGCGAAGATGTAGCTCGAAGTGAGGTTGCTCGACGGCAGCTGGATGTCCTTCGGGTTGAGCACCTCGTACACCTCGCGCGAATTGTAGGCCAGGTTGCGTCCCGTCTTGTAGCGCAGGTTGGCCGAAGTCTCGCGGTCGCCGGTGACCTTCACGGGGTTGTCCACGCGGACCGTGCCGTGGTCCGAGGTGATGACCACCGTGTGCCCCCGCTCGGAGAGCAGTTTGAGGATGGTGTAGAGGTCCGAATGCTCGAACCACGAGCGGGTCAGCGAGCGGAACGCCGCGTCGTCCTCCGTGAGCTCGCGGATGATGTCCGTCTCGGTCCGCGCGTGGGAGAGGATGTCGAGGAAGTTGTAAACGATCACCGAGAAGTCGGCGTCGTAAACCTTCTGGATGTTGTCCACCAGCTTGCGGCCCTGTTCCGGGCGCACGAGCTTGTCGAACGAGAAGCGCCACTGTTTGCCGTTCTGCTGCATCAGGCGCCGGAGGAACTCCTCCTCGTACTGGTTCTTGCCGCCCTCCTCGTTGTCGTTGAGCCACTTCTGGGGCATCAGCTTGTCGATGGCCAGCGGCATCAGCCCGGCGAAGACGGCGTTGCGGGCGTATTGCGTGGCCGTGGGAAGGATGGCGCAGTAGAAATCGTCCTGCACCACGTCGTAGTAGCCGCGCAGCAGCGAGGAGATCGAACGCCACTGGTCGTAGCGGAAGTTGTCGATCAGCAGCAGCGTCGTCTTGGGATTCTCGTCGGCCACGGGGAAGATTTTCGTCCGCATGAGCGTATGCGACATCGTGGGCGTGTCCTCCGTGCGGCGGTTGATCCAGTTGTAGTAGTTGCGGCGAACGAATTTGCAGAACTCCTGATTGGCCTCGACGCTCTGGTAAGAGAGCACCTCGCGGATGCTCTGGTCCGAGGATTCCGAAAGCTCGATCTCCCAGCCGGTGAGCCGGCGGTAGATCGAACACCAGTCCTGGAACGTCTCGGCCAACTGGAGCGACGAGGTGATGCGCCCGAACTCCGAGCGGTAGTCGGCCGTGGTCTGCTCGGTGACGAGCTGCTGCTGGTGGACGTTTTTCTTGATCGAGAGCAGCACCTGATTGGGATTCACGGGCTTGATGAGGTAGTCGGCGATCTTCGATCCCACGGCCTTGTCCATGATGTTCTCCTCCTCGCTCTTGGTGACCATGATGACGGGTGTCGTCGGGCGCACCTCCTTGATCTTGGGCAGGGTTTCGAGTCCGGTCATGCCGGGCATCATCTCGTCGAGGATAATCAGGTCGTAGGCCCCTTCGGAGGCCATGTCTATCGCGTCGTATCCGTTGTTGCAGGTGTCCACCTCGTAGCCTTTCTGCGTGAGAAACAGCACGTGCGGTTTCAGCAGTTCCACTTCGTCGTCCACCCAGAGTATTTTGACCATAGCGCTGTCGTGATTGGGATTCGCAAAAATAGTGATTTTACCTCTCAAACGCAAAAACCGGGCGGTTTATTGGACCGCCGGCGCGATTTTCGCCGTTCGGACGGTCATGGCGTTGTGCACCATCGAGTTGCTCGATTCCGGGCGGGAAGTCCGGAGCGGTCCTTCCGGCGACGGAAACGGGATATTTCGGTTTTTCTGCGGGTTTTGCCCGATATTTGTTATCGCATTGTAAGCGTGGAAAGTAGGGCGCGGATGAAAAAAAATGAAAAAAACGACCGTTTGTTGGCGGAAATACAAATAAAGTGTATATTTGCACTCCGAATCTCAGGTTAAACTCAATAAAACCACATAATTATGACAAAGGCAGATATCGTAAGCGAAATCGCGAAGAGCACCGGCGTGGAGAAGGTGCAGGTGCAGGCTATCGTCGAGGCTTTCATGGAGAGCATCAAGACGTCGCTGACCCAGAAGAACAACGTGTATCTCCGCGGCTTCGGCAGTTTCATCGTGAAGAAACGCGCCAAGAAGGTAGCCCGCAACATCTCCAAGAACACGACCATCACCATTCCCGAACATAACATCCCTGCTTTCAAGCCCGCCAAGAGCTTCGCAGAGAAGGTGAAGTAAAAAATAAATAAGAACCTCTAAAATTTTAAGGACTATGCCAAACGGAAAGAAGCATAAGCGTCACAAGATGGCTACCCACAAGCGTAAAAAACGTCTTCGCAAGAACCGTCACAAGAAAAAGTAGGGTAGCGCTGTACTAACGGGATAAAGCTAAAGGAGCAGGGCTCTTTTAGCTTTACCTATTTATTTCCGAGCGGTCGCGCCGCTCCTCCGGCTTTCGCCGTACGCACGCACGGTGCGTTGATTTTCAGCAGATATTGGAGCCTGCCGCCGCTCCATTCCTATCAGGCGGTACGATACTAATTTTTTCAGCATTCCGCGCCCGCCGGAGGGCCGGCGCGGCACACGATATATGAACAGAGAGTTAATCGTTAGCGTCACCCCGGCCGAGATCTCCATCGCCCTGTGCGAGGACAAGGTGCTCGTCGAGCTCAACAAGGAGCAGTGTCAGACGGGGTTTTCCGTGGGGGACATCTACCTCGGGAAGGTGCGTAAGATCATGCCGGGGCTCAACGCGGCATTCGTCAATATAGGGCACGAGAAGGACGCCTTCATCCACTACCTCGACCTGGGCGGACAGTTCCGCTCGTTGCAGAAACTCGTCGCCTCGCAGCAGCCCGGCAAGCGGGGCCTGCGCGTCGAGAGCATGAAGCTCGAGGCGCCGGTGGAGAAGGAGGGCAAGATCGGCGACTACCTCCAGGTGGGGCAGCAGATCATGGTGCAGGTGGCCAAGGAGGCCATTTCGACCAAGGGACCGCGCCTGACGGCCGACATCTCGCTCGCCGGCCGCAACGTGGTGCTGGTCCCCTTTTCGTCGAAGGTCTTTCTTTCGCAGAAGATCCGTTCGGCGGAGGAGAAGAAGCGCCTCAAGCGCATCGCGGCGGCGGTGCTTCCGAAGAATTTCGGCGTCATCATCCGCACGGCCGCCATGGAGGCCCGGGACGAGGACATCGAGCACGACATCCAGACGCAGATCGACCGCTGGCGCAAGACCGTGGCGGCCATCCGCAAGCATACGGCCCCCGACCAGTTGATGAGCGAGATGAACCGCGCCAACACGATCATCCGCGACTCGCTCAACGGCTCCTTCTCGCAGATCGCCGTGGACGACGAGGCCATGTACAACGAGATCCGCAACTACATCAAGCAGATCGACCCCGAGAAGGTGAAGATCGTCAAGCTCTACAAGGGCAAGGTCCCCATCTTCGACAACTTCGACATCTCGAAGCAGATCAAGTCGCTCTTCGCCAAGTACGTCTCGCTCCGGCGCGGCGCCTACCTCATCATCGAGCATACGGAGGCCATGAACGTCATCGACGTCAATTCGGGCAACCGCACCAAGGCCGAGGACAACCAGGAGCAGACCGCGATGGACGTGAACCTGGCCGCGGCGAAGGAGATCGCCCGGCAACTGCGGCTGCGCGACCTGGGCGGCATCGTCATCATCGACTTCATCGACCTGCACAAGGCGCAGAACAAACAGGCGCTCTACGACGAGATGGTGAAGCTGATGGCCACCGACAAGGCCAAGCACACCGTGCTGCCGCTCACGAAGTTCGGACTGATGCAGATCACGCGCCAGCGGGTGCGCCCCGTGGCCGTGGAGAGCGTTTCGGACGTCTGCCCGACGTGCAACGGCACGGGCAAGATCGAGCCGACGGTGCTGCTCGACAAGAAGATCGAGAATCAGATTTCATTCCTCACGCAGGACCGCGGCCACAAGTTCATCAAGCTGGTGGTCAGCCCCTATGTGGCGGCTTTCCTCAGGAAGGGCCTGATTTCGCTGCGCCGCCGCTGGGAGTGGAAATACAAGGTGCGGATCGAGATCGCCGAGGACCAGAGCACCGGCATCGTCGAGGTGCATTACCACGATAAGAATGATAACGATTTGATAAACAAATAATTCGGGCCTGTCGTCGGGCTTCCGGGAATTTCCGCCCTGCCGGGCCGGCGCGTGTGCGGGCGGGAGGCCGCCGCACGGGGCCGGAGGCTGGCGGCGGAAGACCGGCCTCCGGTATCCGGAGTCCCGGCGATTTTCCGGCGACCGGTCCGATTCGAAGTGTCATCCATGACCGTCCGTGAGCAATTGGCGCAGTTCGCTGCCGGGTCGAAACCCCTCGACGCATTGTGCCGCGAATACAGGAGCGAACGTGCCGTCGTCCATCTCGAGGAGCTGGTCGGCGGGGCGCTCTCGTTTTATGCCTCCGCGGCGGTCGCGCGGACGGGGGGCGTGCACCTCTTCGTCGCCGAGGACCGCGACGCGGCGGCCTACCTCGTGAACGACTTCTACAACCTGCTGGACGAAGAGCGCGTCTGCTTCTTTCCCTCCTCCTACAAGCATTCGGCGGCCAACGGCGCGGAAGATGCGCAGGGCGTCGTGCAGCGCACGGCGACGATGAACGCCCTGCGGAGTTTTTCCGGAGCGGGCTATCTGGTGGTCTGCACCTATCCCGAGGCGCTGGCCGAACGGGTCGCGGATGCGGAGGCGCTGCGGCGCGGGACGATCGCCGTGCGCGTCGGGGACCGCTTCTCGATCGAGATGCTCGAGCAGGAGCTGGCCGATGCGGATTTCACGCGCGTGGATTTCGTCTATGAACCCGGGCAGTACTCCGTGCGCGGCGGCATCGTGGACGTCTTCTCCTACTCGGAGAGCAAACCCTACCGTCTGGACTTCTTCGGCGACGAGGTCGATTCGATCCGGCGGTTCAACATATCGAGCCAGCTCTCGTCGGACAGGCTCGACCGCGTGGAGATCATCCCCGACCTGAACGCCGCGCGGAGCGGCGCGCGCGTCTCCCTCGCGCAGTTCGCCGGGCCGCAGGCCGCATGGTGGTTCTACGATGCGGACTACGTGCTGCGCCGGGTGAACGACGTGCGGCGCAAAACGCTCGCGGACATGGAGCGTCCCGAGGAGGCGGATTCGCTGCTGACCAGCCGCAACGGCCTGCTGGCCGATCTGGCGGGGGCGCGGCTCCTGCTGCTGCGCGACAACCTGCCGGAGCGGCCCGCCACGGCGACGGTGCGCTTTTCGACGGCGCCGCAGCCGAAGTTCAACAAGAATTTCGAGATGCTCGCCGACGACATGATCCGCAACGCCCTGCGGGGATACGACACCTATATTCTTTCGGAGAACAAGGCGCAGGTCGAGCGGCTGGAGAACATCTTCCACCAGATCGGCCGCGGACAGGCCGTCGTGCGGTCGCTGCCGGTGACCCTCCACGAGGGGTTCGCGGACAACGACCTGAAGCTGTGCCTCTACACCGACCACCAGATTTTCGACCGCTACCAGCGCTACCGCATCAACGGCGAGATCCGGCGCGACGAGCAGATGACCGTCGCCGAGCTGAACCAGTTGCGCCCGGGCGACTACGTGGTGCACATCGATCACGGCGTGGGGCGTTTCGACGGGCTGGTGAAGATCGAGGAGAACGGCAAGACGCACGAGGCGATCAAGCTCGTCTATAAGGACGGCGACGTGCTGTTCGTGAACGTCCATTCGCTGCACCGCATCGCGCGCTACAAGTCGGGCGACGGGGAGCCTCCGAAGGTCTATAAGCTCGGCAGCGGCGCCTGGCAGAAGCTCAAGAACGCCACCAAGAAGGCCGTCAAGGACATCTCGCGCCAGCTCATCGCGCTCTACGCCAAGCGCAAGGCTTCGAAGGGGTTCGCCTTCTCGCCGGACAGCTATCTGCAGCACGAGCTGGAGGCGTCGTTCCGCTGGGAGGACACGCCCGACCAGCAGGCGGCGACGGCGGCCGTCAAGAAGGACATGGAGTCGGACCAGCCGATGGACCGGCTCGTGTGCGGCGACGTGGGATTCGGCAAGACCGAGGTGGCCATCCGCGCGGCGTTCAAGGCCGCCGTGGACGGCAAGCAGGTCGCCGTGCTGGTCCCCACGACGATCCTCGCCCTGCAACACTACCGCTCCTTCATGGAGCGGCTGCGCGACTTCCCGGTGCGGGTGGAGTATCTCAACCGCACGAAATCGTCCCGGGAGGTGAAGCAGATATGCGCCGACCTGGCCGCGGGGAAGATCGACATCCTGATCGGCACGCACAAGATGCTGGGCCGGCAGGTCGTCTTCCGCGACCTGGGGCTGCTCATCATCGACGAGGAGCAGAAGTTCGGCGTCGCGGCCAAGGAGAAGCTGACCGAAATGAGCGTTTCGGTCGATACGCTGACGCTCACCGCCACGCCCATCCCGCGCACGCTGCAATTCTCGCTCATGGGGTCGCGCGACCTGTCGGTGATCTCCACGCCGCCGCCCAACCGGCAGCCGATCCTCACCGAGTCGCACGTCTTCTCGGAGGAGATCGTCCGCGACGCCGTCGAGAGGGAGCTGGCGCGCGGCGGGCAGGTCTATTTCGTCCACAACCGGGTCGAGGACCTGCAGACCTTGCAGGGGATGGTCACGCGCCTCTGTCCGAAGGCCCGCGTGGCCGTCGGCCACGGCAAGATGCCTGCCGAACAGCTCGAACGGCTCATCATGGACTTCATCTACGGGGAATTCGACGTGCTGGTTTCGACGACGATCGTCGAGAACGGCATCGACATTCCCAACGCCAATACGATCATCGTCAATAACGCCCAGCACTTCGGACTGAGCGACCTGCACCAGTTGCGCGGCCGCGTGGGGCGTTCGAACCAGAAGGCCTACTGCTACCTGCTGTCGCCGCCCGAGGAGCTGCTGTCGCCCGACGCGCGGCGCCGGCTCCGGGCCATCGAGGAGTTCTCGGACCTCGGGTCGGGATTCAATATCGCCATGCAGGACCTCGACATCCGCGGCGCGGGCAACCTGCTGGGGGCCGAGCAGAGCGGATTCATCGCCGACATCGGTTTCGAGACCTACCAGAAGATCATGCAGGAGGCCGTCGCCGAACTGCGGGCCGAGGGGCTGGAGCTTCCGGGACTCGACGCCGCGGAGCGGCAGGCGGTCGAGCAACTGCGTTTCATCGACGACGCCCATATCGAGATCGAGGTGGAGGCTTCGCTGCCGGACGGCTACGTGGCGCAGCAGGCCGAGCGCCTGAAGCTCTACCGCGAACTGGACTCGACGAAGGACGAGGCGGCGCTCGAAGCCTTCGAAAGCCGCCTGGCGGACCGCTTCGGCCCGCTGCCGCGCGCCGCGAAGGAGCTGCTCAACGTGGTGCGGCTCCGCTGGGAGGCCATCCGGCTGGGCATGGAGCGGGTGAAGGTCAAGAACGGACTGATGATCGTGCATTTCGTGGGCGAGGAAAATTCGCCCTATTACAAAAGCGATACCTTCATGCAGCTGTTGCAGCGCGTTACGCAGCGCCCCGACCGATTCGTGCTCAAGCAGCACAATAATCGGCTGGCGATGACCGTTAGGAATGTCAAAGACGTCGAGGACGCCTACAAAACGCTCCGGGAGTTATGAATCTCGTCGTCGATATAGGCAATACGCTCCTCAAACTCGCCGTTTTCGACGGCGGCCGGCTCGTGGCGCAGCAGTGCGTCGGAGAGCTGCGGGAAGAGACCTTCGCCGGGCTGCTCGGCGGCGCGCGGGCCGCGCGGGCCGTCGTCGCTTCGACGCGGGGCGAAGCTCCGGCGATCGTGGAGGCGGTGCGGCGGCATACGGATTACCTGCTGGAGTTCACTCCGGCGACGCCCGTGCCGATCGGCAACGCCTACCTCACGCCCGCGACGCTGGGCCGCGACCGGCTGGCGGCGGCCGTGGGAGCCGCGACGCTCTACCCGGGACGCAATGCGCTGATCGTCGATTTCGGGACGGCCGTGACGCTGGATTTCGTCTCGGCCGACGGTGTGTTCCGCGGCGGCTGCATCTCGCCCGGTATGGCGATGCGGTTCCGCGCGCTGCACGAATACACGGCCGCGCTGCCGCTGTGCGACGCCACCGATTCCGCGGAGCTGCTCGGGCGGACCACCGACGAGGCCGTGCGCCTCGGGGTGATGAATTCGCTGGCCTTCGAAATCGAGGGTTATATCGCCCGCATGCAGGGCGAAATTGAGGATTTGTGCGTAATTTTTACCGGAGGGGACACGAATTTCTTTGCGAAAAGAATTAAAAATACGATATTTGCAAATTGTAATCTCGTCTTTTGGGGATTGAACAGAATTTTAGAGTACAATGCAAGTGAAGAACACCTTGATTAAGCTTCTCGTCGCGGCCGCGGCGCTCTTTCCCGCCGCCGTATGGGCGCAGACGAGCAGCATAAACGCCTTTTCCCCCTATACGATGTACGGCATCGGCGAATTGAACACTCCGGGTACGCTGCCGATGCGCTCGATGGGCGGCGTGGGTGTCGCGATGCGTTCGACGGGAGTCGTCAATCTGCTCAATCCGGCGGCGTACAGTTCGATTCCGCAGAAGACGTTCCTCTTCACCTTCGGGCTGGAGGGGCAGAACTACTACAACTCGCAGACGGTGGCCGGGCAGTCGAAAAGCACGGCTTACAATACGTTCAATTTCCACGATATCGCCTTTCAGATGCCCGTGGCGCGGAAACTCGGTCTGGGGTTCAGCCTCACGCCGTACAGTTCGGTGGGTTACCGGACCAAGTATTACCACGAGTACGACCCGTCGGATCCCGTGTGGGGCAACGTCGGGCGCGTGCAGTACAACTACGAGGGCGAGGGCGACGTGACGGAGGTCAAGCTCGGCCTGGGCTGGGAGGTGTTCAAGAACTTCTCGGTCGGCGTAGCCGCGCAATACTACTGGGGCAGCATCGACCGCACCTTCACGATGACGCCGACGGCCATCACGGGCGAGGGAACCTACACTTCGTCGGTGGGACTGGACAATTACAGCATTTCGAGTGTCAAGGGGCAGGTCGGCGTGCAGTGGAGCCCCGTGCTGACCCAGAAGCGCATCCTCACGATCGGCGCGGCGTTCGACATCGGCGGCGACCTGAATCCCGAGGTGACGAAGCGCATCTATGTCGGCGACATTTACAATACGACGGTCAAGGGCGACACGACGCATCTGAAGATGGTGCTGCCGCGGCAGCTTTCGGCCGGCATCTACTACCAGACGGCCAAGTGGGCCGTGGGCGTGGATTACGCCTACCAGAACTGGGGCGACAGCAACACCGCGACCGAAATGACGGGCGTGAGCGGCTCGGGCGACGCAAGGACCTCCTACGAGGTGGCCTATACCAATACGAGCACGTTCAAGGTGGGCGTGGAGTACACGCCGTCGCGCTACGACGTGCGCAGTTTTCTCAAGCGCTGGTCCTACCGGGCGGGATTCCGTTACGGTTACCACAACCAGACCTTCAACGGCGACCGGCTCGCGCAGTATGCCGTGACCGCCGGATTCGGCATTCCCGTGAAGCTCTGGGCGATCTCTTCGATCGACGTGGGCGTGGAGTACGGCCGCCGCGGGTATAACGTCGCCGAGCGCGTCGGACTGGTGCGGCAGCAGTACTTCAAGTTCGCCGTGGGCTTCACGCTCTTCGCCGGAGCTCAGGAGAACGGCGAGTACTGGTTCTCGCGGCCCAAGTACGATTAACCGGGACGGAGCCGGCAAACGAATACGGACAGGTAAACAAAAAACAAACATAAAACGCACAAAAATTAATCTGACCGATGAAAAACGTTAAATTTCTGCTTTCCGCGGCCTGTACGCTGTTCGCTGTGGCTGCGATGGCACAACAGGATTTCAGTGGCCCCCAGTACGCGAAATGGGGCGACACCCCGGAAGAGCGGGAGAAGAACATTCTGAACAGCAATTTCCTGAAGGAGTCGTACGACAACCGCGATTACGATGCGGCCGCCCGTTACCTGCGCGACCTGCTCAACAGTTGCCCCGACGCTTCGGTGGCCATCTACCAGCGCGGCGCCAATGTTTACAAGCAGAAGATCAACCGTGCCAAGAACGTGACCGAGAAGAACGCCTATATCGACTCGCTGATGCAGATCTATGACCTGCGCGCCAAGTATTTCGGCGACAACGCCAAGCAGGGGCTCGCCTTCATCCTCGATCAGAAGGCCCGCGAGTACCTGGCCTATAAGCCCAACGATCGCGCCGGCATCCGCAAGGCGTTCCGCGAGGCCCTCGAGGCCGGCGGCGACAACGCCGATCCGGAGACCGTGGTGGCCTACTTCTCGAACCTCTGCGACGACTACAAGAACACCGACGAGGTGATGCCCGACGAGGTGATCGCCGAGTACGACCGGCTTTCGCAGTTCTTCGAGAAGCATCCCGAGGCTGCGGAGATGAAGGGCCAGTTCGACACGGCGTTCGGCGTGAGCGGCGCCGCGAGCTGCGAGAACCTGGAGAAGCTCTTCGGCGCCAAGCTGGCCGCCGCTCCCGACGACGAGGCGCTGCTCGCGCAGGCCGTGGCGCTGATGTCGCGCGCCGATTGCAGCAGCGATTTCTTCCTGGCGACGGCCGAGAAGTTCTATGCGGTGAAGCCGTCGTCCAATACGGCGCTGTCGCTGGCCCAGGTTTTCCAGAACAAGCACGACTATGCGAAGGCCATGACCTACCTGAACGAGGCGCTGGCCGTGGAGAAGGATGATGCCGAGCGTCAGAAGCTGCTGGCCCGCATCGGTCTGGTCGGCCTGGCCGCCAACGATGTTTCGGGAGCCGCCGCGGCCGCACGTCAGGCCCGCGACCTGAATCCCGAGGACGGCGTGCCCTACTTCGTGCTGGCGCAGTGCTACGGTCTTTCGGCCGCTTCCTGTGGCGGTTTCGCCGGGCAGGCTACCTTCTGGGCCGCTTACGACACGATGTCGAAGGCCGTCGAGCTGCTGCCGAGCGATTCGGAATACCTCGAGCACGCCAAGAGCGCGCTTTCGACCTTCCGCAACAACTTCCCCAGCTCCGAGGAGTGTTTCTTCAACGAGCTGCAGTCCGGGGCGCGTTATACGGTCACCTGCGGCACGGCTGCCGGTGTCACCACGACGGTGCGTCCCCGCTAAAGCGGACAGTTCCGCGTTGTAGATGGAAAAACGCCTGACGAAATATGGTAGGGTAGCACTCTCCGTTGCGGGGAGTGCTATCTTGCTATTCTCCTGTGCGGAGCGGGAGATGCCTCCGGAGGGCTCCGTGGAGACGATGATGACCGAGTACAGCGACAGCCTCTCGATCATCATGTCGCGCAACGGCCGCCGGTCGTACCACTTCACGGCGCCGCAGCTCGAAGGCTACACGCTGGCCCGCGAACCGTACCGCGAATTTCGCAGGGGCATCCGGATCACGACCTACAAGGACGATTCGCTCTCGACGGTGGATGCGGTGCTGACGGCCAATTACGCCATCTATTACGAGAAGCGCGAGCTGTGGGAGGCCAAGGGCAATGTCGTGGTCGAGAAGTCCGACGGCAAGACGCTCTACACCCAGCAGCTCTTCTGGAACGCCCAGACGGACAAGGTCTATTCGAACGTCGATTCGAAGATCGTGCAGAACAACGGCCGCGACGTATTCATCGGCGAGGGCTTCGAGTCGGACGCTTCGTTCAAGGAGTGGCGTTTCCGCCGCATGAAGGGGCGCATGGAGGTCGAGATGAAGAACTCGCCCGACTCGACGGCGTCGGCGCCGGCTCCCGCGGGGGCTGCGGACGTCGCCGGTAACGGTGCGGCGGGCGGGCCTGATCCGAAAGAGGAATCGTCCGGCGGAGTAAAATCCGGCAGCGGCGGGGAGCCGCGGCGGACGGCGGTCCGCCGTTCGGATGCCGGACCGGAGAGGCCGCGGCTGACGGATTCCGCTCCGGAACGTCCGTCCGGAAAGGCGCGTGCGTCCGAAGCGGTCCGGTTTCCCGCAGCCGGGCAGGAACCGCAGCCGTTGCAGGTGTCGAAGGCTCAGCTCCGGCCGCTCGGACAGTCCGGAGATGCCGTACCCGTGCAGGCGGTCGAGACCCCGGCGGCGGAGGTTCCGGCGGAGGGCGTGCGTCCGGTCGAATCCCTGAAATCCGAAACCCGGTAGCGATGCTTTCGATTGTCATTCTCATATTTGCGATGCTGCTGCTGTCGGCCTTCTTTTCGGGCATGGAGATCGCTTTCACGAGCAAGAACCGCCTGAAACTCGAGATCGACCGGAAGCAGAGCCGGATGTTCGACCGCATCGCCGAGGTCTTCTCCCGCCATCCGGGGCAGTACATCACGACGATCCTCGTGGGCAACAACATTGCGCTGGTGGTCTATTCGCTGGCCATGTCGCTCCTGCTGCGGGAGACCTACGGCGCTCTGGGATGGGAGTCGCTGGCCCTCGAAGGCTCCGTGGCGCTCGATACGGCCGTCTCGACGCTCGTCATCATCTTCGTCGCGGAGTTCCTGCCCAAGTCGATCTTCAAGAACAATCCCAATTTCTACTACCGCGCCCTGGCGCCGGCGATCTACTTCTTCTACATTCTGCTCTATCCGCTGGCGCGCTTCACGACGCTGCTCTCGCACGGCATCCTGCGCCTTTTGGGGCGGCGCGTCAAGGAGCAGGACATCACGCCGAGCTTCAACCGCGAGGACCTGGCCGCCCTGCTCGAGGCGAACAATACGGAGCAGCACGCCGAGCCGGACAACGAACTGAAACTTTTCCAGAATGCGCTGGACTTCGCCGACCTGCGCGTCCGCGACTGCATGGTTCCGCGCGTGGACATCGAGGCGGTGGACATCGAGGAGACCTCGATCGGGCAGCTCACCGCGCGTTTCGTCGATTCGAAATATTCGCGGATTTTCGTCTGGCGCGGGTCGATCGACAACATCGTGGGGTACGTCAATTCGAAGAGCCTCTTCACGCGTCCGGCACAGGTCGCCGACGTGATGATGGAGGTCAATTTCGTGCCCGAGACGATGCCCCTGCAATCCGTGCTGGAGAATTTCATCAAGCACCGGTCGAACATCGCCGTGGTGATCGACGAGTTCGGCGGCACGGCGGGGGTGATCTCGCTCGAGGACGTGCTGGAACAGATCTTCGGAGAAATCGAGGACGAGCACGACATTCCCGACCTGACGGAAAAGCGGGTCGGGGAGGACGAATACGTGCTGTCGTGCCGGCTGGAGGTGAAGTACCTCAACGAAAAATACGGGCTGGGTATCGAGGAGAGCCGGGAGTACGACACGCTGGCGGGCTTCATCATTTACAATTACGAGGGGATTCCCTCGGCCGGGGAGACCGTCGTGATCGGCGATCTGCAACTGCGCATCCTCCGTACGACGCGCTCGCGCATCGAACTGGCGCGGGTGAAAAGGCTCTGACGCCGTCCGGCGGGTTTCGCGTCCGGTTTCCGGGGTGCGTCCTGCCTTCCGGCGGCGGCCGGTTTGCCGGGCCGGACACCGTCCGCAGGAGCCCTGCGGAGCGGAAACGGGCGGCGGCGGAACGGGGTGTTTCCGGGGTGTATTTTTCTTCCGGTCTTCTGTCGTTTTTACAATTAATTTTACTACCTTTGGCTGATCTTTCGAAACAAAACGAATAATTAACTATTTATATGGCAAGTTTAAACACCTTACGTACCAAGTTCGGCATCGTGCTCTCGATCATCATCGCCCTTGCCCTCTTGGCATTCATCCTCTCTTTGAAAACCGAGATGGGTTTCTCGGGCAACGATCCGCGGGTCGGTGTGATCGGCGGCGAGAAGATCAATTATTCGGAGTATTACGACGAGTACGAGAAGATCAAGAGCCAGAGCGGCGCCCAGGAGGGCGACGAACAGCAGTCGGCGATGCTGGCCAACGCCACGTGGCAGTCGCTCATCGCTCGCTACGTGCTCACGCCCGGGTTCGAGCGGCTGGGTCTGCGCGTGACGGAGCCCGAACGGATGGCGATGGCCGGCGGCAAGCAGCCTTCGCAGACCTTCTTCAACGCCTTTGCCGATCCCCGCACGGGTGCCTACAACGTGGCCGCCGTCTCCGATTTCCTGGCGCAGGCCGAGGCCAATCCCCAGGCGGCGCAGGCGTGGGCGCAGCTCAACGAGCAGGCTCGCATGGAGCGCGAGATGCAGAAGTTCTTCGGACTGGTCAGGGGCGGCGTGTACGTCAATGCGCTCGAAGTGGCGCGCGGCGTCGAGGCGGCCAACGACACCTATGCGGGCAAGTGGGCCGGCAAGAAGTATTCGGAGGTTCCCGATTCGCTGTTCAACGTTTCGGATTCCGATCTGCGGGCCTACTACAACAGCCATAAGGACCTGTTCCGGCAGTTGCCGTCGCGCACGATCTCCTATGTCGTGTTCGAGGTCGCTCCGACGGACGACGACCTGCTGAACCTCGAGAAGAAGGTCACGGAAGTCGGCAAGGAGTTCGCCGTCACCGAAGAACTCAAGTCGTTCGTCCGCGGCAACCGCAACGGCAAGGTCGCCGACAACTACGTGTCGGCCGCCCAGCTCTCCGAGGAGGAGGCCGAGGCGCTGATGGCCGGGAAGACCTACGGTCCCGTGCTGAAGAACAACGAGTGGACGATGGCCCGCGTGCTGTCGTCGAAGATGGCTCCCGACACGATCGGCGTGCGCCATATCGTATTGCCCTATACCGAGGAGAAGCTGGCCGACAGCCTGCTGACGGCGCTTCGCGGCGGGGCCGATTTCGCCGCTGCCGCCGCGAAGTATTCGGTTTACGACGCGACGGCCGCCAACGGCGGCGAGGTGGGCGAACTGCCCTTCTCGACCTTTACGGGCGAGTTCGCCGAGGCGCTCGGCGACGCCAGGCAGGGCGATATCGTGAAGATCGCTTCGGGCGATGCGATCCAGCTCATGCAGGTTTACCGCACCGGCAAACCCGTGAAGCAGGTGCAGGTCGCTTCGATCACCTATCCGGTGGAGGCTTCGGCCGAAACGCGCCGGACCGTGCATAACGAGGCGGGCTCCTTCATGGTGAATGCCAAGGGTTCGGCCGAGACGTTCGCCGAGGCGGCTTCGACGGCTGCCGTGACGCCCCGTGTGGCGGTGATTCCGCAGGGCGAGCGCACGATCCGCGGTCTAGAGGATTCGCGCGACATTACGCGCTGGGCCTACGGCGCCGAGCCGGGCGACGTGTCGGAGATTTTCCCCGCCGGCAAGGACTACGTGGTGGCCATGCTGACCGAGATCGACGACGACGAGTACGCTTCGGTGGAGAAGATGTCGGCGCAGATCCGTGCGCAGGTGCTCCGCGACAAGAAGTACGATTATATCGTCGGACAGCTTTCGGGTTCGAGCCTCGCCAAGCAGGCCGCCAGCCTCGGTACGGAGGTGGCCGATTTCAAGGATGTGACTTTCAGTTCGTTCTATGTGGACGGCCCGGGCTTCGAGCCGCGTCTGGTGGGTGCGATCACCTCGTCGGACAAAGGTGCGGTGTCGGCTCCCGTGAAGGGTATGTCGGGCGTCTATGTCTTCGAGGTGGAGGACGTGCAGACTGCCGACAAGCAGACCGCCGAGGGCGAGAAGGTCCGTGCGCAGGCCATGAACGAGAGCATGGCGCAGCAGTTCGCCATTCCGGCCGTGCAGCAGATGGCCGAGATTCAGGACCTGCGAGGCAAGTATTTCTAATCCGGCCCTCCTGCGCTCCTGCGCGGGGCGGTCCGTCTGCGGTGCGTGCGCCGCGAAAGAGCGAATCCCCGGATCGGTTTTCCCGTCCGGGGATTTTCCGTCTCTGTCGGGAAGAAGTGGTATGCCGTGCTGCCGGAATGGTCCGTGCCGCCCGATTTCGGCCGGGGAGGGCGGTCCTGTTGCCGGACATGTCTTGAAATTTTCCGTCCGGAATCCCGGGGCGCGTTTCCCGAAACGTAAAAATTCCACTCCGGCCGTGCGTCGTGCGGCATTCTTTTTCGTATCTTTGTAAAGAGCGCAGCAGGTCCGGAGTCCTTGAGAGGGCCCGTTCCCGGGACGGGAGGTTCCGGCCGTCGTTGCGGCCCGCTTCGTGCAGGAGATTTCACATAAGACAAACGATAAACGGTATGAACAATTTCATCTATCACAATCCGACCGAGCTGGTTTTCGGCAAGGGGCAGATCGCCCGGCTCGCAAAACTCATTCCCGCCGACAAACGCATCATGATTACGTTCGGCGGCGGCAGCGTCAAGCGCAACGGCGTTTACGAGCAGGTGATCCGGGCGCTCGAGGGACGCGAGGTCGTGGAGTTCTGGGGCATCGAGGCGAACCCGTCGGTCGAGACGCTGCGCCGCGCCATCGCGCTGGGCAAGGAGCGTCGGGTGGATTTCCTGCTGGCCGTGGGCGGCGGTTCGGTGATCGACGGCACGAAACTCATCGCCGCCGGGCTGCTTTACGAGGGCGACGCCTGGGAGATCGTCCTGAAGGGAAAGGCCGGGAAGACCGTGCCGCTGGCGACGGTGCTCACGATGTCGGCCACGGGCTCCGAGATGAACAACGGAGCCGTCATTTCGCGTTACGAGACGAAGGAGAAGTACGCCTTCTACGGGGATTATCCCGTCTTTTCGATCCTCGATCCCGAGACGCTCTACTCCCTGCCCGTGCGGCAGATCGCCTGCGGACTTTCCGATACCTTCGTACACGTGCTGGAGCAGTATATGACCACCCCCGGGCAGTCGCGCCTGATGGATCGCTGGGCCGAGGGGATTCTCCATACGGTGATCGAGATCGCGCCCCGCGCCCTGGCCGAGCCGCGCGACTATGCGGTGATGTCGGAGTATATGCTCGCGGCGACGCTGGCGCTGAACGACATGATCCGCATGGGCGTGACGCAGGACTGGGCGACGCACATGATCGGCCACGAACTGACGGCGCTGCACGGCCTGACGCACGGCGCGACGCTGGCGATCGTCATCAACGGCACGCTGCGCGTGCTGCGCGAACAGAAGCGCGGGAAGCTGTTGCAGTACGGCGAACGCATCTGGGGCGTCACGGAAGGGACGGAGGAGGAGCGTATCGACCGGACGATCGAGGCGACCGAACGGTTCTTCCGCTCCCTGGGGCTTTCGACCCGTCTTTCGGAGGAGGGAATCGGTGCGGAGACCATCGCCGAAATCGAGCGGCGCTTCGATGCCCTCGGCGCGAAGTACGGCGAGGCCGGAAACGTGGACGGCGCCACGGCCCGCCGGATTCTGGAGGCCTGTCTCTGAGAGACCGGATGAGCCTGCATGAAAAATCCCCGCAGTCCGGAGACTGCGGGGATTTTTCATGCGAAAGGGAGAGAGTCATTCGTCCACGCCGAACGTGGAGACGTTCAGACTGCCGAGGGCATCGACCGTGATGCCGTATTCGCCCGGCTCGACGTCCCGGAGGACGATCAGGTAGGAGCTGATGCCGAAACGGCGCGACGTGAAGGGCTGTCTCTCCAGCGTATTGCGCTGCCGGTCGCCGAAAGTACCGACCGAGGCGTATTCGGCGACGCGTTTCTTTTTCTTGACCTTGAACCGGAAGACGCTGATGACCGACATCGGGTCGATGCCGTTGTCGGGAACACGGACGATGAAGGCGATGCCGTCGTCTTTCCGGAAGCGGTTACGGGCCTGCGTCCCGTTCAGCGTCATTTCTTCGATATGGTCTCTGCCGATGCCGAACAGCTTCTGCCCGGTGGACGAACGGTGACGGGGCGTCAGGCTCTCCTGCACGAGCTGTTCGGTCGTGTCGTCCGGCAGGACGGCCAGCGTCTGGCCGATGAATTCGGGTTCGGGCAGTTTCAGCGGCTCCTCTTGTGCCGTGGCCGCAGCCACGGCGCCGCAGAGGGCGAAAAGCGAAAGCAGAAATCGTTTCATGAATGCGTGGAATTGACGGAGCAAGATAGGACAAATCGCCGCATTGTGCAAATTTTCGGACGGCCGTTTCGGCTGCGGTCCGCAAAAAAATCCCCTCCGGCATTCACCGGAGGGGATCGGAACGGGTGTTCGCCTGTCGGCTATCAGTCGGCCATCAGGATTTCGAGAATCTTGATGGCGGCCGTGGCGATCGGCGTGCCGGGGCCGAAGATGGCTGCGGCGCCGTCGCGGTAGAGTTCGTCGTAATCCTGGTGGGGGATCACGCCGCCGACGATGACGATGATGTCCTCGCGGCCCAGCTTCTTCAGCTCGGCGATCAACTGCGGGACGAGCGTGAGGTGGCCGGCTGCCAGCGACGAGACACCCACTACATGCACGTCGTTCTCGACGGCCTGCTTGGCGGCCTCCTCGGGGGTCTGGAACAGCGGACCCATATCGACGTCGAAGCCGATGTCGGCATAACCCGTGGCTACCACCTTGGCGCCGCGGTCGTGGCCGTCCTGACCCATCTTGGCGATCATGATACGCGGCTGACGGCCCTCTTTCCTGGCGAATTCGGCGCACAGCTCCTTGGCGTGCTCGAACGATTTGTCGTTTTTCACTTCTGACGAATAGACACCTGAAATGGAACGGATAACAGCTTTGTAGCGGCCTACGACGACCTCGCAGGCATCGGAGATTTCGCCCAGCGTGGCACGGACCTTCGCCGCCTCGACGGCCAGCTCGAGCAGGTTGCCCTGCTTGGTCTTCACGCATTCGGTGATGGCCTCCAGCGCCTTCTTCACGGCGGCTTCGTCGCGCGAAGCGCGCAGCTCCTTCAGACGCTTGATCTGGCTCTCGCGCACGGCCGTGTTGTCCACGGCGAGAATGTCGATCGGGGCCTCCTTCTCCAGACGGTACTCGTTCACGCCGATGATCTTCTCGGCGCCCGAGTCGATGCGGGCCTGCTTGCGGGCGGCGGCCTCCTCGATACGCATCTTCGGAATGCCGGTCTCGATGGCCTTGGCCATGCCGCCCAGCTTCTCGATCTCCTGGATGTGCTCCCAGGCCTTGTGCGCGATTTCGTTCGTGAGCGTCTCCACGTAGTAGGAACCTGCCCACGGGTCGATCTCACGGCAGACGTTGGTCTCTTCCTGGATGTAAATCTGCGTGTTGCGGGCGATACGGGCCGAGAAGTCGGTCGGCAGGGCGATCGCCTCGTCCAGCGCGTTGGTGTGCAGCGACTGGGTGTGCCCCAGTGCGGCGCCCATCGCCTCGATGGCCGTGCGGGCCACGTTGTTGAACGGATCCTGCTCGGTAAGCGACCAGCCCGAAGTCTGCGAGTGGGTGCGCAGCGCCAGCGACTTGGGGTTCTTCGGGTCGAACTGCTTGACGATCTTGGCCCAGAGCATACGTGCGGCGCGCATCTTGGCGATCTCCATGAAGTGATTCATGCCGATGGCCCAGAAGAACGACAGACGCGGTGCGAAGGCGTCGATCGACATGCCGGCGTTGATGCCCGCGCGGAGGTACTCCAGACCGTCGGCCAGCGTGTAGGCCAGCTCGATGTCGGCCGTGGCGCCCGCCTCCTGCATGTGGTAACCCGAAATGGAGATCGAGTTGAACTTGGGCATGTTCTTCGAGGTGTACTCGAAGATGTCGGCGATGATGCGCATGGAGAACTCGGGCGGATAAATATAGGTGTTGCGCACCATGAACTCCTTGAGGATGTCGTTCTGGATCGTACCCGAGAGCTGTTCGAGCGAGCAGCCCTGCTCCAGGCCCGTCACGATGTAGAAGGCCAGCACGGGCAGCACGGCGCCGTTCATGGTCATCGACACCGACATGCGGTCGAGGGGAATGCCGTTGAAGAGCACCTTCATGTCCTCCACCGAGCAGATCGACACGCCGGCCTTGCCCACGTCGCCCACCACGCGCGGGTGGTCGGCGTCGTAGCCGCGGTGCGTGGCCAGGTCGAAGGCCACCGACAGACCCTTCTGGCCAGCGGCGAGGTTGCGGCGGTAGAATGCGTTGGACTCTTCGGCCGTGGAGAAGCCGGCGTACTGGCGGATGGTCCACGGACGCATCACGTACATCGTCGAGTAGGGACCGCGCAGGAACGGGGCGATGCCCGCCGCGTAGTTCAGGTGCTCCATGCCTTCGAGGTCTTCGGCCGTGTAGGCGCCCTTGACGGGGATGCGCTCGGCCGTGAGCCACGGCTCGACTTCACCGCAGCCTTTCTTGGCGCAGCAGCTCTGCTGCGTGGCGCCTTCGTATTTCAGTTCGGAAAATTTCGCTCTCATGATCAGATTCCCATCTCTTTAAGGTAAAACTTCAGGGTTTCCAGGACGTTCGACTTCACGTTGATGAAGTTCTTGATGCCCTGAGCCTCGAGTTCGGGCGCACAGGCGGGCGCTCCGGCCACGACGAGGATCGCCTTGCCGCCGAGCAGCTCCTTGACCTTCGGTGCGGCCTCGGCGTAGTCGTCGTCCGACGCGCAGACCACGACGATCTCGGCCTTCGATTCGAGTGCGGCCTTCACGCCCTCCTCGATCGACTTGAAGAAGGTGTTGTCCTGTACGCGGATGCCGGCGCAGGCGAAGAAGTTGCACGAGAACTGGGCGCGTGCGCGGGCCATCGCCAGATTGCCGCAGGTGAGCATGAACGCCTTGGGCTGCTTGCCCGAGCGGTCCACGTGCAGGCGCATCTCCTCGAAGGCCATGGCGCCGCGGTAGGGCGAAAGCGTGTTGCCTTCGGCCTGCCGGCGCGTGACGGACTCGGCGGTGATCTCCTTCGGGGCCACCTCCGTGAAGTTGGGGAACTGGTTGGCGCCGAGCAGCGTCTGACGGCGCGTGGCGATGTTCTTGTCCTTGGCGGCGGCCGAAGCCTCCACGCGCTCCTTGATGAAGCCGGCCTTGTAAGCCTCTGCATAGCCGCCCTTCTCCTCGATTTCGAGGAAGAGCTTCCAGGCCTCGGAGGCGATCGACTGCGTGAGGTTCTCGACATAGTACGAACCGCCTGCGGGATCTACGACCTGATCGAAGTGCGATTCGTGCTTGAGCAGCAGCTCGACGTTGCGGGCGATGCGCTTCGAGAATTCGGTCGGCGTCTCGAACGAGGCGTCGAACGGCGTCACCTCCAGCGAGCGGACGCCGCCGATCACGGCCGACATGGCCTCGGTCGTGCCGCGCAGCATGTTCACGTAGGGGTCGTAAACCGTCTGGTTCCACTTCGACGTCGCGGCGTGGATCATCATTTTCCCGGCGCAGTGCTTCTCGGGGTTGTATGCCTTGACGATGTTGGCCCAGAGCATGCGGGCCGCGCGGAACTTGGCGATCTCCATGAAGTAGTTGGAGGTCACCGAGAACGAGAAGCGCAGCTTGCGGGCGGCCTCGTCCACCGTCAGCCCGGCGTCCGTCAGGCGGGCGATGTAGTCGTTGCCGGCCGAGAGGGCGAATGCCAGCTCCTCGACGATGGTCGATCCGGCGTTGGAGAAGATGTCGGCCGAAACGGTCACGACGCGGATGTGCTTGTAGGCGGCCGTTTTCCTGACGAGTGCGGCGATGCGTGCGAAGCACTTCTCGCCGTTGGGCGAGCAGAAGTCGCCCTTGGTCGAAAGACCCTTTACCAGCGGGTCGATCGCGAAGGCTACGTCGGCTTCGGCGGCCGTGCCCTCCTTTTCGAGCTTGGCGATCACCAGTTCGGCGACGTCGCCCATGCCCTTGCCGCTGAACGCCAGCGAAACGGCGGAGACGCAGATGCCGTCGAGCAACTGGTCCAGATCGGCGGCGGCGAAGCCCTCCTTCACGATCTCGAAGCCCAGCGAATCGACACCCGCATTGAGGAGTTTGAGCGCCTCGGCGTTGGCCGTCTTCGGGCACTCGACCGTCACGGTCTGGTGCACATGCCAGCGGTTGTGGGCGCGCGTACCGCGAACGTAGGGGAACTCGCCTGCCTGCGAGCCCAGGAACTTGATACCCTCGAGGTTCTCGGCGCGGTAGTAGGGGCGGACGTTGAATCCCTCTCCCGTACGCCACACCAATTTCCGCTCGTAATCGGCTCCTTTCAGATCTACTGCGATCACCTCTTCCCATTTCTCGGTCGGGACCGGCGGAAATTCGGTGAACAGCTTTTCACGTTTGGTATTTGCCATAACTATTTAGAGATTAGTAATAAGTGTAGTCGAATCCGATTTCAAATTGCACGTAAAGGTACAAAATAATTCATGAATTGTAACAATAAATTGTTACTAAAATAACAGCATTGTCGAATATCGCTGCGCCGGGGCCGTTCCGGGGAGTCGCCGCCGAGCGGTCCGCGTATGGAAAAACAGTCCATTTATGATCTGAATATCCTCTGAAAATGCGTTTTTCGGAAATCGCCGATTTTTGCCGTAGGAGCGGAAAATTGGGGCTGTTTTCCGAAAAACGGGTGAAAAAACCGGCGATGTTCCCGAAAAACGGGGCCGTTTTTTCCGAAAACGGGCGGAAAAATGGGGTGTTTTCCGGAAAAATGCGATTTTCGGAAAACAACGGATCGGGAAAAGAAGTACATTTGTAGCCGAAACGGAAAGCAACCTCCTTTAAAATTCGGATCATGTCATTACTGAGATTCAAGATGGTCGATGCGGCGATCAACCACACGGCCGTCGAAGTGAAGGCTCCCGAAGGGCGTCCGTCGGATTATTTCGGCGAGAAGGTCTTCGGACGCGAGGCCATGCGCAAGTACCTCGACAAGAAAACCTATGCGGCGCTGCTCGACACGATGGAGCACCGCACGCCGCTGACGCGCGAAATCGCCGACAGCATCGCCGCCGGGATGCGCCAGTGGGCGCTGGAGCACGGCGCGGACCACTACACGCACTGGTTCCAGCCCCTGACGGGCGGTACGGCAGAGAAGCACGATGCCTTCGCCGAGCCGGACGGCTGCGGCGGCGTGCTGGAAGAGTTTTCGGGCAAGCTGCTCGTGCAGCAGGAGTCCGACGCTTCGTCGTTCCCCAACGGCGGCATCCGCAATACGTTCGAGGCCCGCGGCTATTCGGCCTGGGACCCCGCGTCGCCCGCCTTCATCGTCGATACGACGCTCTGCATCCCGACCGTCTTCATCTCCTATACGGGCGAGGCGCTCGACTACAAGGTGCCCCTGCTGCGGTCGCTGACGGCCGTGGACAAGGCCGCCACGGAGGTGTGCCGCTATTTCGACAGGAACGTGCAGAAGGTCTTCGCCTATTTGGGCTGGGAGCAGGAGTACTTCCTCGTGGACGAGAGCCTCTGGGCCGTGCGTCCCGACCTGATGCTCACGGGCCGTACGCTCATGGGGCACGAGTCGGCCAAGAACCAGCAGCTCGAGGACCACTATTTCGGGGCGATTCCGACGCGCGTGATGGCCTTCATGAAGGACCTCGAGTACGAATGCCTGAAGCTGGGCATTCCCGTGAAGACGCGTCATAACGAGGTGGCGCCCAATCAGTTCGAACTGGCTCCCGTGTACGAGGAGGCCAATCTGGCCAACGACCACAACCAGCTGCTGATGACCATTATGGACAAGATCGCCCGCCGCCACCAGTTCCGCGTGCTGCTGCACGAGAAACCCTTCAAGGGGATCAACGGTTCGGGCAAGCACAACAACTGGTCGCTCGGGACCGATACGGGCGTGAACCTCTTCGGCACGGGCAAGACCGCCTCGGAGAATCTGCAGTTCATCACCTTCCTGGTGAACGCCGTGTCGGCCGTCTATAAATACAACGGTCTGCTGAAGGCGTCGATCATGAGCGCCACGAACGCCCATCGTCTTGGGGCCAACGAGGCGCCTCCGGCCATCATTTCGGCCTTCCTCGGCTCGCAGGTCTCGGCCGTGCTGGAGAAGCTGGCCGCCTCGAAGGACGACGACGCCATCCGTTTCGACGCCAAGAGCATCTTCCGCATGAGCGGCATTTCGCATATCCCGACGCTGCTGCTGGACAATACGGACCGCAACCGCACGTCGCCCTTCGCCTTCACGGGCAACCGGTTCGAGTTCCGCGCCGTCGGTTCGTCGGACAACTGCGCCGAGGCGATGATCGTGCTCAATACGGCGATGGCCCACGAGCTGACGGAGTTCCGCCGGGCCGTGGATGCCAAGATCGAGGCGGGCGCGAAGAAGGAGAAGGCGATCTACGAGGTGCTCAAGCAGATGATCCACGCCTGCCGCGACATCTGTTTCGACGGCAACGGCTATTCCGAGGAGTGGAAGGCCGAGGCGGCGCGGCGCGGTCTGGACTGCGAGACCTCCACGCCGCGGATTTTCGACCGCTATCTGGACCGGGATGCCGTGCGCATGTTCGGCGACATGGGCGTGCTCTCCGAGGTGGAGCTGCAAGCCCGTACCGAGGTGAAGTGGGAAACCTATACGAAGAAGATACAGATCGAAGGCCGCGTGCTGGGCGACCTGGCGATGAACCACATCGTGCCGATCGCGTCGAAATACGAGGCGCTGCTGCTGGACAAGGTCTACAAAATGTCGCAGATTCCGGGGCTGAACGCTTCGGCCGACATCGCGCTCATCAAGAAGATCCAGGACCATACGGCCGCGATCCAGAAGCTCACGGGCGAGATGATCGACGCCCGCAAGGTCGCCAACCGGATCGAGGACCAGCGCGAGAAGGCCGTCGCCTACCACGATACGGTGGCTTCGTGCTTCGACGCGATCCGCTACCATATCGACAAGCTCGAGGAGATCGTCGATGACCAGATCTGGCCGCTGCCGAAGTACCGGGAACTGCTTTTCCTGCGGTAGCGGGGCGGATGGCGGACGGTCGGGGCGGCTCCCGGCCGCGCGTTCGTACGTCCCGGACGAACCCGGCTGCCGGTTCGTCCGGGACGTTTCGCGTCTGCCGCGGTCTGCGTGCGCCGCGCATTTCCGGGAACCCGTCCGTATCGTGCATTGCGGGAAAATTCCGGGGCCTGCCTGAGGCGGAATGCGCCGTTTTCGTTATCTTTGCGATAATCCAATTTTTCGACCCATGACCGAATCCCCTTACCTTCCCGACCCGGGGCGTTACGACGGACGGATGCCCTACCGGCGGGCCGGACGCAGCGGGGTGCTGCTGCCGGCGCTGTCGCTCGGCCTTTGGCAGAACTTCGGGGCCGAGAGGCCCTTCACCCACTCCCGGCGTATGCTGCATTACGCCTTCGACCGGGGCATCACGCATTTCGACCTGGCCAACAACTACGGCCCTCCCTACGGTTCGGCCGAAGAGACCTTCGGCCGCGTCATGGAGCGTTCGTTCCGGCCGTACCGCGACGAACTGTTCGTTTCCACCAAGGCCGGCTACGACATGTGGCCGGGACCCTACGGAAACTGGGGATCGAGGAAATACCTGACGGCGAGCCTCGACCAGAGTCTCCGGCGGATGAAGCTCGACTATGTGGACCTCTTCTACACCCACCGTTTCGATCCGCAGACGCCGCTCGAGGAGACGCTCCGGGCGCTCGTCGATGCCGTCCGTGCGGGCAAGGCGCTCTATGTCGGCATTTCGCGCTATCCGCTCGATGCCGCCCGGTTCGCTTTCCGCTATCTGGCCGAACGCGACGTGCCGTGTCTGCTGTTCCAGGACCGGTACAACCTCCTCGACCGCGAACCGGAGCGGGAGGGGCTGCTCTCCGCGGCGGCCGGGGCCGGTTCGGGATTCATCGCATTTTCGCCGCTGGCGCAGGGCTTGCTGACGGACCGGTATCTCGGCGGCGTTCCAGCCGATTCCCGGATGGCCCGTGCGGGGTCGCTCGGGCGGGAGGTCCTGACCGAAGAGCTGCTGGGACGTCTCCGCGGCCTGAACGAACTGGCCGCCCGGCGCGGGCAGAGCCTTGCCGCCATGTCGCTCGCCTGGCTGCTGCACGACGAGCGGGTCAGCTCGGTGATCGTCGGGGCCAGCTCCGTGGAACAGCTCGCCGACAACCTCCGGGCTTTGGAAAGCCCCGGCTTCTCGGACGAGGAGCTCCGGCGGATCGACGACCTTTCGGCCGGAGCGGGGAGGTAAATCCGTCCCGGACCCGTGCAGCATGAATGAAAAAGCACCTCTTCTTGCAAGGCTGACTGTTTTTGAGATACCGTTCTGTAAATCAAGACGGTATTTTTATCGAAAAGAGCAAGGGTTACGAATTGGTGACGGAAGTCTTACATTCTGTTGCACCCTTATACAATATATCCAAGAACTCACGACAAAGATAGTTAAAATATTATACATAAGCAAATTAACGAATAGAAAAGCATTAAGTACTATTTAAGCATATCCAACTCGGATATGCTTTTTTGTGCTATGAGCGGGTTGATTATTTAGTTGCCTGTTTTAACTAAATTATTGCTATCGGAATGTTTCCTATCATTGCATCGTCTAACCAACGATCATTGTAATGAAGCCATTGAAAGGTAATCCGACTCTACGTTTGTTACGTCTGGTATTGCGACGATTCAATCGTCTCGAACTACTGATCCAAAACAATTCTCGACCTTTACCCGATGACCTGATCGACACTCCGGCAGTCCGCATGCTTACCCGGATGTCCGACCGTACCCTCTCCCGTCGTCGGAGCGACGGCACGATCCCTTATGTCAAGCACGGCGGCAAAATCTATTACAGCAGATCGCGCGTTCTCGAAGCCCTCCGGAATGAACCCAACACCACATCAACCAATAAAGTAAAGAAGTCATGAAAAAGATGATTCTTATCGAGCGAAGCAAATTCGCTCTGCTCGTTCGCAGCCACATGAAAGCCTCGAACATGCTCCTCGTATTGCAGCATGTCTGCCGGGAGCGCCGTATTTCTCTTTTGATGACACAGGAGGAAGTCTGCCAGCTCATCCGACTCGATCCGGATTTCGTCAAGAAATACAAACGTCGCGGAAAACTCTGTCCCGTCGAGGATCAGGATGGCAAGCAATACTATAATGTACTGGATTTCATCAATCTGAAAGACATGCAGGAGAGTAAGCGTATTTTCTATCAGACAATGGAACAAGCAGTGCCGGATACGGCGATTACGATTGATCGGGAATAACCACTCAAATTCAACGAGGCTGCCTAACAAATTTTAGACAGCCTCGTTTTTTTTATAACTTCGGCCCTTTGGCCTTCACGTTCGTCGCGGGTCGCACGAGAAGAATATGATTGCGGATAAAGTCCGATTCGGGCGGAGACACGACGTGTTCCCGTTCTTCCGGCGGTTCTTCTTGGCTCCCGGATGCCGCAGAAAGCGGCTCTGCCTTCGACGGTCTGACGACCTCGTCCACCACCTCCGCGTTTTCGATCTTCAGCCCATTGCTGTTATCTGCTGTTTTCGCCTGCATCTCCTGCTGCTTCTGTGCGATGTCGAGTTGAATCTTCCGAGTCAGTGACTCTGCCTCGGCCTTGAGCCGCTTCAGCTCCTCCTCTTTGGGCCATACGGCTGCGATCTGTTGCTCGAAGGTCGGAATGTCGCGGGTGAATTGCTTTTTCTCTTTCTCGTAGGTCGCCATCAGTGACGGTATCGTGTCGAGCGCCCGGATGAAGTTCGTCGCCGCGGTTTTCGGCTCCGCAGCCAGATGCCCGTTGTTGAACGTGTACTTGATGCCGTCCAACCCTTCGACCATGAATTTATTGACCGTAAGCGCCAGCCCGTCTTTCTGCATTCGCTCGGTGCGGACGAGAATGCGGAAATCGAACAGCGTGCCGATTTTCTGGTAATCGTCGCCGGTATTTACCGTGCGGTCGATCTCCACGAGGCGTTTGCCATGGGCGACAATATCCGTGGATTCCACGCCGTCGATCCGCAGGGGATTGGCCCGCTTGCCTTTGGCGTCCGGCGGCGCCACCTCGTTGATATAGTCCCAGTCGCGTTTCAGACGTTCGAGCATCGCATCCCGTCGTCCGATCTCCGCCGTGTAGCGCTGCAGTTGGCTCTGCGCCTCATGCCGGGTGCGCATGAAGATTGTCTGCTCGCTCTCCAGTGCCGCGATCCTGCCTTCGAGCTTGGCCTTTTGCAGCAGGTCGGTATTTCCCGACACCACGGCCATCCACTCCGCGAAGTTCATCCCCGAATCCTCGCTGATGGCCCCCTCGTCCAGCCGCCGCGCACCTAACCGGTTGCGCTTGAGCTGGTCGATGAACTGCTGTTTGTTGTGCAACAGATTCAATTTGTAGGCATCGAGCGTGCGTAGAACGGCATAAACATAGGCTTTGACTTTATTGCCGGCATACTCCTTGGCGACTATGTTGCCTTTCCGTGCGCCGCGGCCGTTGCGCTGTTCCAGATCCATCGGCCGCCACGGAATGTCGAGGTGGTGCATGCAGACGATCCGTTGCTGGGCATTGACTCCCGTTCCGAGTTTCTGCGTCGAGCCAAAGAGCACCCGGATTTTCCCTTCGTTCATGGCGTCGAACATCGCCTGCCGCACCTTGTCGCTCGCGGCTTCCTGTACGAAGCGGATCTCCTGCGCCGGAATACCGTGGTCTTCGACCAGTTTGCGTTTGATCTCCGAATAGACGTTCCAAATGCCGGGTTTATAGGTCGAGAGATCGCAAAAGACCATCTGCGTGCCTTTCTGATCTTCGTATCGCCGGTAGTATTCAGCGATGTTGGCGGCACTGCGGCTGGCCTTGTTGCCCGGTGAATCCGCATACGCGGGACTTATTAGCCGCATGTCGAGCGAGAGCTTGTTGGAGTACATCGTCACTAACAGCATCAGGGCTTTGACCTCCCCGTCGCTCAGGTCGGCGCGTCCGATATGTTCGGGATCTCCCGTCTTGGCGAAGATCACCAGCTTGTCCAAAAATGCCTGCTGATCGTCGGTCATAGGTATCTGGCATAGCTCCTCGTCCAGCTCGGGACGGTCGATTCCCACGTCTGCGGCCGTGCGGTAGTCGGTAATCTCGTTGTAGAACATGGCCAGCTCCGGAACCTTGATGAAATAGCGGAAACGCTCTTTGGAGATCACTTCGTTGGTCACCGAAAACTCGAACTCCGATGTTTTCTGCGCGAATACCGCGGCCCACGCATCGAAGCAGGGAATATCCTGCCGCTCCAGTTCTTTGGGACGCAGATACTTGAACAGCAGATACAGTTCCGTCAGGGAATTGGCGATGGTCGTTCCCGAAAGGAACGTCGCGCCGAGATCGCGCCCCGTGCGTTGCTGAATGGTGCGGATGGCGTACAGCAGGTTCGTGGCCTTCTTACTGCCGTCGGTATTTCCCAGTCCCGACACGCGGCTGTGGCGGGTGTTGAACATCAGATTCTTGAAGTTGTGCGATTCATCGACGAACAGATGGTCTATTCCCATCTGCTGAAAATCCACCGTATCGTCCTTTTGCGCGTCGATTGTCTCCTGCAACTCGTGGAGCTTGGCATCCAGATTCTCTTTGCGCTTCTCCAGACCGCGCAGAATCCAACCGTCCACATGTCCGCCCTGCTTTTCGTAGGACGCCAGATTTTCATCTATGTCGTCCATCTCCTGCCGGAGAATCTGCTGCTGCACCTCGGCCGACTGGGGTATCTTGCCGAACTGTTCGTGCGTAAGGATGATGCAGTCCCAGTTGTTGTTCTTGATGTCGCTGAAGATCCGCAGGCGGTTCTCCGGCGTGAAGTCCTCCTTGCCGGGATAGAGCAGACGGGCATTGGGATAGGCCGTGCGGAAGGTTCGGGCGATCTCGTGGATGTTGGCTTTGATACCGATGATCATCGGCTTGCGGGCCAGTCCCAGACGATGCATCTCATACGCTGCGACGCACATGATGAGCGTCTTGCCCGTACCGACCTCGTGGTCGCAGATGCCGCCGCCGTTCTGCTTGATCATCCAGATCGCATCCTTCTGGCTGGGATACAGGTCGTCGATGCCCAGTCCCCGCAGGTCGAGTCCCGGAAACTGCTGGTGGCTGCCGTCGTAGCGTGGACGGACATAACAGTTGAATTTGCGGTTGTAGAGATCGGTCAGCCGCTCCTTGAAATCGTCGGGCTGCGCATGCAACCATTCGACGAATGCCTGCCGGATTTCGGTGATGAGCGTGTCGGCCTTCTGCCGGGCCTCGAAGTCGGGAATCCGGATGGTCTTGCCGTGTTCATCCTTGCCGCCGTCCTTGTTGATGTTGGGCAGCGTGTTGAGCATGGCATGGTGCAACAGATCCATACCGTCGTAGACCTCGAAGTCCCCTTTGACGACGTATTTCTGGGAGATCAGAGGACTGTACCCGTGGTTCTCGATGCCGAAGGCATCCATCTTCGCCGAATAGCTTACCGATACGGGCACCTGAAAGAAATGCTCGCAGAAGCCTTCGTAAATATCGGTCGGTATCCATCGCTCGCCGAGGTTGAAATCCAGCTCCTCGAACTCGATGCGTTTGGGTGCGGCCTCACGAAGCAGCGCGAGCGAGCGGCGGCAGGCATCGTCGTCGGGATTCTCTTTGAGGTAATTTTCGATTCATTCGGCTTTGGCGACGACATTCCCTGCCGCGAGCCGTTCGCGGATTTCATACCCCTTAACCATCGGATTATAGAAAATGAGATCGCCCAGCTCGTCGATCAGCTCTTGCCGGGAGCGCGATGCGAGCGACTCCATATAGGAAAACTCCACCCGTCCGAACTTGTTGAGCGAGGCGGCCAGCGCTTCGGCCGCCGTATCGACGTGCTTGAGCTCGTAAGGATCGAACGATACGGGGCGTCGGAGGATGTCGGAGAGCTGTTTTCGGCCTTCTACGAAGCGTTCGAGCCCCAGCACCTCCCGCCCGCCGGGATCATTCAGGATGAAAGCGGCATTCTCTTTCTTGTTCAGATCGCCCAACAGAGCCGTGAAGTTCTCGTAACATCTGTTGAGTTTGCGCCGCAGGCCCTTGTATTCGATCTCGTTCTGCATTTCGAGCCGGTAGAGCAGCTGGTAGGTATCCCGCAGCGGGATATAGCGTTCGGCCCGGTATCGGGACAAGGTTCCCAGCTCTTCGGGATGGAACGTACAGCCCTGTCGTGTCAGGCCGCCCAGACGCCCGACCTGTCCTTCGAACAGAACCAACGACCGCTCTTTGTAGTGCGGAAGTATCGCGCCGGTAAAAGGCCGCGGATCTTTATTCTCCGAAGCCGGCGTAGCGACTGCTGCCGGTGCATCCGCGGCCTCCGCCGGTTGTGCGAACAGATTCCCCTGCGTGAAGAGATCGGACATGCCGGTCGTATCCGTATTGCGCCCCGCTCGCCGCCGCTGTCCCAGCGGACGGCGGGCGATCGGAACGGCGGCAGCGCTGCCGAAAAGCGATGCGGCCGGAGCCGGTACTTCCGGAGTCGGTGCAACGGATGCCTGTTCCGGTGTCAGCATGGGCTGCGGAGCCGCGACCCGATTTTGCCTCCGGGCGATCGGCGGCACGGTTTGCGCCTGCGGAATATGGAGCGGACGAAGATATTGCGTATATCGTTCGGTGTCGAGGCGGGCTGCGAAATCATTTGCGAGGATTCCGCGCAGCCGCTCGGCGATCCGTTCCGGGCCTCCGTCGTAGTGCAGGACGAGAGCGGATTGTCCATAGAGACTTTTTTCATGCGAAACCGTCGTATGGATCGCGTGCTTGAAATCCCGGTAGTAGTCATTCAGGTAAATTCCGTTGCCGATCTCGGACGAACTGACGAAGCGTTGCTCGTCGGGGGTAAGTTTCCGCTTTTCGCTCTGTTTCTGTAGGACGACAAGATCGCTGGCCACTTCCGTGCCGGCATACTCCGTAAAGAGATTGTTCGGCAGCCGCACGGCCGAAACCAGCCGCGCATGCTCCATCAGATAGCGGCGGACGGGTTCGTTGCCGGGAGCGTCCATGACGCCCGCTGAGGTGACGAACGCCAGAATACCGCCTTCGCGGAGCGTATCCAGACCCTTGATGAAGAAATAGTTGTGAACGGCCTTGAGCGCTTGCCGTCGAACCGGGTCGTCGCTCTTCCGAAAGGATGCGTCGAAGATCCGGGTATCACCGAAGGGAATATTGGACGTTACCACGTCGAAATAACTGTCATAGGCCGATTCGATGGTTTGGAAACCGTCGATGACAACCTGCTCTCGTTCCCGGGCCAGTGCAGAGAGCACTTGTCCGGTCAGCAGGTCTTTCTCGAAAGAGAGGATTTCGACTTCGCCGTCGGCGGTCTCCCGGAACGACGAAGGGAAAATCCCGGCCCCGGCGCTGGGGTCGAGCAACCGCCGGGGAACGACGCCGGCATCCCGGAGCGCCTCGGCGAGTGCACGCACGATGGCCGGCGGTGTGTAGAATGCCGTCAGCGTAGAATTGCGCATGCTCTGCACGAAGTCTTTATACCGCTGTTCGCTGCCGGCATAATGGCGCAGCAGTTCGTGCAGTTCCCTCACCTGTGGGAAGAGTTCCCGGTCGGTCTTTCACTGCGCGAGGTCGTCGTCCGCAGCGGCCGGCTGCAAGACGCATTTCAACGCTCCGAAGCCGCTGTACGCAGCCAGGGCGTCTCGCTGCTGTGGGGACAGTACTGCCGGTGATGCGAAAGCGATACGCAGGGCGGCGATATTCGCCTCCAGATGTTTTCTTTTATTGTATGCCATGCAGTTCGATGTGGGTTTGGATGAGTCCGGTGAGTTCCAATAGAAGATTTTTATAGGACGGGCTGCTCTCGAAGTCGTCGGTCAGGTCGTACATCTCGAACGCCTCTTCGCAGACGGGAAGCAGTTTCAGGCAGAAAGCGGTGCGCTGCCGGGCTGCGACCTCCGGGAACCATTCCGACACGACCTCGAAGATCGCATCGTATTTCGAGAAGCGCAGGTCTTGGTACAGAACGGCGTTCGAGAGTTCCAGAGCCTCGTAGACGCTGTTGCCGTTGCGAACGGCACGTTCATAGGTCTGGGCCGCATGGTCGCTCCGCTCGGCGATGAAGTGTTTGTCGGAGAGCAGTTCGGGATGGCTTTCGCGCAAATAAGCGGTAAGAGTTGCCGCGAAGTACGGCAACTCTTTCTCTTCTACGTGTCGTTTCATAACGGCTAACCGATTTTCATGCCTTTGGGTTGTGCGCCGGGAAGCGACGGAAGACGCCGGCGGACGCGCTGGCGCGGACGCGGGTTCTCCTCGCCCAGACGCGAACGGTAATTGCGGGCGTTGTTGCCGAACAGGGGCCGGCCCGTGTCGCTGTAACGAAGGTCGGTGCTGATCGTCTTGCCGCCGACTTTCATGCCGGGGATGAAGACGACCTCGTGGTTGGCCAGCTTCGCCTGGATGTCTGTACTTACCTTGACTCCGAAAACCGTATCGTGGATGCGCAGATGCGGATTATTGTCGTTGCGGAACACCACGTCTCCGCGGTTGGCGTCCACGCGGGCATGGCCCGAGATGACCCGGCCGTCCTTGAGGTGGATGTCTTCGACGAAGATCTCCTTGCCGGAGCGCAGCGCCTCGATGTCGTCGCCGATCTCTTTGCCGTAAATTCGGGTGGGGAGCGTCAGCGCATCGACCGGAAGCGTCGTCAGGCGGTTCGTCGCCTCATGGACGCTGACATAACACTCGCACTCACGGCCCGAGGTAAAATCTTTCATTTTCTTGGTGGAACCCAGATGTCCGTCGGTTTCAAGACGCTCGATCTCCTTGTCCGTGAAGAGTTCCTTATACGGCGATATTTTGTACTGCGGCTCGTCCAGACGTGTGAAGATACGGAGTTGGACATTGCCCGCATCGTCGCGGATCGGCGAAATCGTGCCGAGGCCCAAATCGACCCAGCGGCCGTCCACCTTGTGTTTTAGCGGTACCAGTTTGTTGGGGATACGTCCCTTGAGGATGTCGCCCATGCTTTGATTCTCCAGCAGGATTTCTTTGTTTAGGCCCAACGCCTGAATCTGATCCCACGGAAGTTCCCGTTCCTCGAACTTATAGCGGTCGGCGAACTTGGCGATACGCCCCTCGTTGTTGAGTTCGTAGTCGGAAACCTCTTTGGCCAGGGAGCCGTCCTGATCTTTGCCTTCACGGACTTGGATGATGGAGTCGAGGATACGGTCGAGTTTTTCGGTACCGATCCGAAAGAAACTTCAGCCCAGGTCGGACGGGCGTCCGTATTGGTTGCGAAGGTTCTCGAAAAAGGTTCCTAAAACCGTTCGGCTGTCGAACGAAAGGGCTCTGCGCCGATCGCCCGGAGCCGTGCTCACGGTGTTGAACTCTCCCGTTTGCTCGTTCATTTCGCTGATCAGACGCAGATCGTTCGTCTTTTTGTCGAGGACGGCCAGCACGTCCTTCGATAGCTTTTCTTGTTCTCTTGCCATAATGCCAATATTAAATGAGTAAATTGAATGAATGGTGAAAATCCGCCGGCAAGATAAGACCTTTTCCAGTTCATAACACCAAACGCGCCCCTTCTGGCGGGAAGAGGCGCGGAGTGACGGGAAATGACATATTTTAGCCTAAAAAATGCAGATTTGGGATAAGTCATTGAAGATAAGCCATAGATTCAGGCTCCAAAAAACGATAGGAATGATTAAGCAAAATAGCAACTGCTTCGGATTGTCCCGTTTTGCACTACTTCAAACAACTCTATGCAAATATAATAGGTAAAATTTCACTATATCAAATAATCTTATAAATCAATTTTACACACAAGGCTTTCTGTTCTATTAAGGGAAAGCCTTGTGTTATTCTACGAGCGCACTTAACTACATTTGTATTTTATAAATCGTTAGTTTATAGGAATTTCGACTTCAACCGGAATGTTGATCATAGTTTCTATCTTTGTTTTAACGACATTGTATAAATCTATATTTTCGGCAGGCGTATCCAAAGATACAATCAAAGAATACCGTAGCTTATTATTATATTGTTTCAAATTAGTCCGTGTTTTCCACCATCCTCCAATTGGATATACAGCAATCAAGTTACATGCGGCTAATTGAGCAGCAGTAAGATTTAATTCATCAGAATGTATAGATCCTTTATTTCTATTGTCCGATCCGATTAACCATCTGGTAGAATCATTCTTGCCACGTTCTTCGTTTTCTTCAGCTTCAATCAATTTATTAATTCTTGATTGAAATGTCGTTTGATCTTCGTCTTCTTTATTTACATCAAAACGCAATCCGCATGATGCATATCTGTATTTATCTTTCCAGCCTATCTCTCCGGGTGCAGGTTCGATAAAATATGATAAGGTTACTCGCATTGTGACATTCGTTTCTGCAAGTTGCTCTAAAATCTCACGAGGCCAAGGCAGCTCAAAAAAATGCATTTCATTCATTTTGGGAGAAGCATCTCCTCGTTCCTTGATAAAGGGCTGTATTATTTCTTGGGCAACATACGTTAACCCATTTTCAGTACTATAAAACGCTCTTTCTTCTGATGGTACACCATAACCACAATGACGCAATCTTCGCTCCATATCGCCTCTGTTTCTTACTGGAAATTGCATTTCCATACATCTTGTCCACTTTGCAGAATGAACAATTAATCCGCGAATGCTTTCTGCCCATAAATGAGGATACCGAGCTTGTAATTTACCTGCAAAGTTTGAAGCTAACGCCGTCGCTGCACTTGTTGCATTAATAGTATCAAAGTAACCACTTACTTGGTAATTCTTATTCGTTGTCATCAATTCTAAATCTTGATGAGAATCAAATGGAAATTGGGGGTCATTGGTTTTATATAAATTCCCTCCCTCAAACATAACTTCTGGTTTAATTAATGCACCTTTTTCCCATAGTGATGATGTTCGAGAAAAGGGACTAATTCCTCCTCTTGGTGCAACACGATCATAGTTTCTCAAATCAGGACTATCTATTGCTACTATATCGGTAAAAGCCCCAATGGTTAAACTATTCCAAGCTTGAGCAGGATTCTGTATTTGTCGAAGGCTATGACTGTTTGGATAATCAGCAATAATTTCTTTATCCAAATTATTTATATCCTTAATATTTCCAGCGGAAACCATAAATAAGCGGCCTGCCTTACCATTATTGTATGCAATTGAATCGACTGCTCCTGACCAAGATGTCGGTTTTCCTTGCTCACTATCTTCTGCCGTTATTGCCATGCAATAGCAGACGTTTTTTCGAGGAAATATAATTTCAGATATTGAAACTGCTTGTTCAGTCAAAAATCCCCATGCTTCTTTGGGATTAGGGCGGTCATGCGGATACAATTTAATAGAACCAACTTGGTTGTCAATTTGTATTTTCTGGGTGCTGGCAAGGCAAGAAGACATATCGCCATAAATGACGGTTCCGCACATTTTTGTACCATGCCCATCCCTGTCTGCAATACCTTCTCCGACAACAGAACCACAATTCCTTTCAGGAATAATAGGTTCCAAAAGAGGATGCCCATTATTTACACCTGAATCTAATACACAGACAACAGAATCTGAGTTATGGTTAATTTGAGTTCGTTCCCTTAAATCTTCTACCCATTCTTGTTGTTCGCCTCTATACTCATCAAATAGAAATCCTGTCAATACACGTCCACTTCGCAATTCTGCTAATTGGTCTGAACAGCCTAATAATTTAGTCAGAGAATCTTTGTTTGCATATACTAAAAATACAGTCCTTTCGGGAAATGTTAAAATTGAATCTTCTTTGAAACGAATATCGAGAATTCGTAGAGAATCTATAAATTTGTTCTGCTGAGTTCCAATATCTTCGGCTGCGGAAATTCTGATCCAGATCTCATACCAATCATTGCGATCAGTTGGAAACTCTTCACGCTTATCAGTCCATAATGCTTTTAGAAGAGCTATATTAATATTTTCGATACTTCGGAAAAGAGCATCGTTTTTAGGTTTCCCATTACGCAACTCTTCCGTCGCATATTTATGCAACTTTTCTAAAAGTTTATTTTCTTTTCCATGAGGAATGTAGATGGTTGCAAAAGACTGTTCCTGATTATCTTCCGTTTTTACCTGCCGAATATTTAACAATCGGATGCCCGCTTTTTGATCTTCTAAACTCTTTGATACTAAGTCATAGGCAGGCGCACCTGCAAATTCGATATAAGTCCCACTTCTCGCAGGTAAAGAAATTGCTGTCATTTGCTGCTTAACATTTGTGTCATCTGCTCTGGCAGCATCAAATTTCCTTTGTAAATATTCTGCATGCTCTTGTCGATTGCGCATAGGTATAGAGAGACCGCCACCACCACTACCTCTGGGAGAATATTTAATAGCCCTTTTTATCGATTCAGGGACAATAATATGCTCGTATTTATTCATGTGCTATTATTTTAAGTTGTAAGCCGATTTCCTTTCTTGGATTGTCTTTACAACCAAGCTGGATGATATTTTAACCTCATTTATTACGGATTCTTTAATTGCGTCTAAACATGCTTGATTTATTTCTGCATGACTTAAAGAAGCTAATTCCGGCAAAATCGTATCAATTTCTTTTTGTGAAAGATTTCCATTTAATCGGTTTTTAAGCAACTGCACTTTTTCAAGATCGCTTGGAAGCTGATAATGAATTACGTCATCAAAACGTCTAAATAACGCCTGATCTAATAATTCCAAATTGTTAGTTGCAGCAATAATTAAACTATCAGAATGGTCTCTCTCAATAAACTGTAAAAATGAATTTAATACTCGACGCATCTCGCCAACATCATTATCCTTTCCTCGTTGTCCTCCGATTGCATCAAACTCATCAAAAAGATAAACGGCAGGAACATCTTCTATATAGTCGAATATTTGTCGTAATTTAGCACTCGTTTCTCCCATGTATTTCGTAACTATTTTATCCATTAGTACTACATATATTGGCAAGTGCAATTCATTCGCTATTATTGATGCCGTCATCGTTTTTCCGGTGCCGGGATGCCCAGAGAAAAGAATTTTTCGTCTGTTTTCAAGGTTATGTCTAAATAATTTATCTTTATAGGTAAATTCATTAATAATTCTTTCTATTCTATTCTTTATTTGCGGAGCTACGACTAAATCCGTTAAACGCTCATGTGGATAAATTTCTAAGAATAAGCCTTGTAAATTAGGATCAATATTTTTCAATTTGGGCTTATTGCTCTTTGCGGCATCAATAATTTTTCGTATATCATTAGCTAAATTAGTATGCCCTAATTTTGCCTCATGAGCTGCAATTTGTAATGCAACAGTATTAAATTTCTCGCTATTATTTTCAAAATGGCTCTTTACGAGCGCTTTTAATTGATTCGCTGTTGCCATATTATTGCTTATTTTTACTTTGTTCTATATCATCTTTTGAATATAGTAATTCATCCACCTCTACATCAAGGATTGAAGCTATTTTGTATAAAGTTTCAATACTTGGTTGGGTTCGATTCTGTACATACGAATTAACCATATTAAAACTCTTTCCTAACTGTTCAGCCAGCCATTTCTGCTTGATACCTTTTTTATCAAGCACAAGTTTAATCTTATTCATGTATTAAATGCTATTCTTATTTATTTGTGCAAATATACCCAAAATAGCGAGATATAAATATCTCATCAAAACAAAAAGTTATAATATTGTGTTTGAGTCTAAAATTATTAAGCTCTTAACTCTCTATTCGCGAATAGCGCAAGCACTATTCTTATCTTTCTCGAATCTGCCTAATAATTCGTTTACCTCCATTTTGCTGTCTTTCCATCGTCCCGTGGCGTCGTTACGTTGCAGGTGCAAAGGTGTTTACGAGATCTTCACGGACGTACAAGGTCGAGCCTTGCGGTTCGGCGGAAAATCTTCCCTGCGATGCGAGGTATTTTTCGTCGAAACCTCATACGTCCTAACCTCTACACCGAAAAGCCCCTGAAACGAAACGACCGATACGACCGAAAGACGCATAAAAAAAATGTCGGATAAACGAGAGGCAGATTAGGATAAGAAACTCACTCCCTCCACTCTCAAATCCACATCAAACTCAAAAAAACAGCAGCCATGAAAACGATAAAGATTCTCAAAACCGCATTACGCATCCTTGCAGCTGTACCGTGTACCCTTGTGCTTTGGGTGGTGTATTTCATCGTCGGGATGATCGAAGCCCTTATAAGCGGCGTTTGGCAAATCGTGTGGGGCATTGTTCTGTTCGGTGTCTCTCTCGCAGCCGTCATCGGAACTTTTGTTTGGATATTAACACTTTAATAAGGATAGACTATGTATGTAACGATTGAATCTTTATTCTGTTCCTATTGCGACGAGGTGGCGGAGATTTTCCTCCGACTGATAGACACGATTCTTCTCGCCAGCGACGAAAACGAACTGCGGCAAGGTATCGAGAATCTGAAAACCAAAGTTCTGTTCGACGACTATTTCGTGTACGGCTTCGGTGCACATCATTTTTTGGTGCACCAGCGCAAGGTCAGCGACCCGACGCAGCAGTTCAGAAACAGACTATTGAAAGCAGAATTTTAACCCCTTAAACCACTATGACAATGGAAACGAGAATGATAGTAAACGGCGTGTTGGTATACCCGATGGGAGAGGAGCGACACGAGTATTTCACCCCAGCCTTCGCCCGCAGGACGAAGAAGCGGTTTTGTCAATACGACTACCGACATATGGACGGCGAATTGTTCTCCTGCGTCGCTCCGACGTTGGCGGAGTGCCGCCGCAGATGGGACGAGTGATTGCGACATAAAACGAATAAGGAGGTAGCGCGATGATAGCGACAACGATATTACAGCAAATTGGCGGCAGACGATTCGCTGCCATGACGGGAAGCCGCGATTTCATGGACTTGGGGGATGGGGTTCGCATGAACCTCTCCCGCAACAAGACCTCCGCCAACCGTCTGACCATAACGCTCGACAAGGAAACAGACACCTATCGGATGCGGTTCTACCGCATGACGGTCAGCAAACATTTCGAGGTCAAGACGAAAGACATCGCAGTTTACGAGGGCGTCTATTGCGATATGTTGGAGGAGATCTTCACCTCCGTAACGGGACTTTACACGATATTCTAATTATCAACGAGTTGAAATTATGAAAACGACAGCAGCTAATTAGGAAACATTGATAGTCATTTTTGCGGAATCTATCCGTACGTTGGATAATATCTTCGACGACCCCGCAGTGTGGGGTGTCGAAACGCTCAAAGAGTGGATCGTCAGTTATGAAAGTTCACGCAGACGGACGAGCGGACGGCGGTCATAACCTCCGAGTATAACATGAACCACATAAAGGTGTGGCTGGAATGGGATACGCCGACAGTAATGTGTACAGACTTGAAATGACGGCGGAAATTTCCGCCATCGTTTTTTAGTGTATTTTTTTCAGAGTGGTTATTGCGTAACTTTTTTCGGTGTAGGAACGAGAGGTAGACAAAACTCCTTATTGACGACTTTATCTCGCATAGCGGCCTTGTCGTTGAAATTGCGCGAAAGATTCCTAATTAATTGACTGTAATCATCTGTGCCATCCTCTCGCTGATGATAATAGACTTTTACGGAGATGCAGTTACGATGCTCGAATAAGGTATTGAGCAGTGTGCGATCGGAGTTCCCGCACGAATGCCCCATAGTAATTACTTGATATGGTTCGGATTCAATAAACCCTAACAACTGCCGATAACAACCTGTTTCATGGTAGCGAACGGACTTGATATTTTCAAGGAAGTCATTATCTTGTAGCTTTTCTATCCGTTTGTAATCATCGTCCAACTCGTCGCCGTAGCCGAAAATAATCGGGTTGCGTTCATTATTGAGCTGTCCATGAATATTGATTACTTCATATTGCTTTTCAATATATAAGCGTTCTGCGGTGGATGTATAATTAAAGTTTAGAATTAGTGTTTCAGTCGGTGTGCAGTATTTTTTTTGATAAACGTCGAATTTTAACTGCCTAAGCACAAAGTGCCATGCAGGCTCGCCCTTTAATCGGGAATAAAACTTTTTCATATATGTTCTCAATCGAAATAATCTCCTAACTGAGAACTCAGATCGTTTCATTTGACGAGTAATTGAAGCAAGTATCTCTTTTTGCCTTTCGTAAGCAACTTCATTCGGATCAATTATGCTATCGAATGCCTCTTGAATAGATTGGAATGGCTCTATTTGCGTTTCTTGGGCTACTGCCGCTAAATAAGTTTCAAGTCGCTTTTTTACGGCATTGAAATCCCGGTTCAACGCCCGAACTTTTTCATTCCGAATAACTGCATCGTTTTCCGCAAGCAGCTCTTTCAATTTCCCATAATATTCGTTCTCTATGTCCACCCAGTTATTGAGAGAACAACGACCGGAAATATGCTCGAAGAATTTATTTCTGAAAGAGAGTCGAACCGAACCTTCATACCTTATATTAGTCCCATCATTGAACATCGCAACCAGCCCTCGAATCTCATCGTATGGAGTTGAATCCGATTGTGGGTATGATGGCTCTGAAGTTTTATGTTGTTTGTCTCTAAATACCTCAAATCGGACAAATTCATCTTCGTAAGGCGACGGGTCAATGATTGATCCCCACTGTTCCGCAAGCCAACGTTTATAACCGCTGAATATATGACCGGAAACATTGATCCAATAACTGTCTATAAAATCTCTATATCCGGTTGCAAGACCATGTGCTTTGTCGAAACCGTTGCCTATGATGATAATTCTATTCATGTAATTGTCTACGAAATACTATGATTTCGATTTTTGTTCTATTTGATAAAGAGCCGCTTTCAGCACTTGAAAACAAATCCTTGCAGTATGTTCATCTGGTTGAAATCCAATCGACATTTGCTGATAAGGATGTATGTAATTTCTAAAATCGCGGAGGGCATGACTGAATTTCTTTACATCTTCTTTCAAAAAACCTACTTCATAAGAGACGTCTATAAAATTATTTAACGTCCACTCGCTGAAATTCCGAGGTTTACCTGTCTTAGTATCTTGGGGTGCAGAATTCGCCTTATTATATATTGCGGGATGTTTGCTGGCGACACCTAACAATATGCCTTCTAATGTACTACCTATAAGAAATATAGCAGAGAGAGGAGCTTTAACTGATAAACATTGCCGGATTTCTTCTATACGTGTTTCCAAATATAGTATTAGACAGCTATCGACAGGCAAAGAAGATATAGATATATCATTGAACTCCGCTTTTAAGAATTCTGCTTCATTGGTTTGAACCTCTTTGCTTTTTTCGCTGCCTATATCTACACCTTTTGCTTTCTGAAAAGTAATATTCTGACCTTGTCTCACAACCTGCCAACCGTCGAAAGACAAATATTGATTAAAATCGCTAATAAATTTATCTAATTCCGAGAATCGAGAAATGAAATTGACAGGTGCAAATAAATCTTTAATGCACTTATCTAATTCTGGTTTGCCATTCAACTCTTTCAATTTAGATTCAGTATATATCCACCTTGAAGGAAATCCGGGTTCATATAAATCGGCAAATCCATACTTATTGAAAAATGCTACGAGTTTAGGCCCCGAACGATATTCTGTTTCTTCGTTAATAAGTGCTCGTAATTTTTCTATTGTCTTTTGAGATATTATCATAACAGCCAATATTTTAGCGCAAAAATACGGATAATAATACAATTCCGCGTAACATAAGGCAGGGAAATAAAAGAAGGCTATTAGATTTTGAATATCCCGTCCTTTCGCTCTTCATATGGAATGATAATACAGCAAAGATAGGAAATTGCAAACCGAAGCAGTGGATTCTATCCCTAATAGCTCAAACCTAATGGCGAAAATGTTTCACGCATTGTTTTTTCTTCTTCAATGTTTGAGTGCATATCGGTTCCAATTGTACCGAGAGTTCGTCGATATTTGATTCGAGAGGTACATTCAAACACTTTTGAAAAAGCGAATATTTGAATAAAATTCGTTTCTTCAAAAGTGCTCAGAGGGTTTGAAGATTCGAGATCGAACTCTTTTCATGCAGCGATTTTCTGTCCGCTCCATCCGATGTAGAGTTTTCCGTTTTCGTCGCATCCGCGTTGTAACATTTCTTCAATGAGCGATAGCGAGATTCGGATTCGTCGAAGATTTCAGACTGCACCTTGGGCTCTCCATATTTCATGAACTCGGTCAGATCTATTCGGCTTTCCCTAATAACTTTTCCGCTAATTTTTCATCCTTCTCTATGCGTTTCATCTCGGCTTCGATGATGTCGAGCGCATCCTGCTTGATGCGGCGGTAATTCTCCTTGATCTTCTCCTGCATGATGTCCCGTCCGTCGGCGTCGAGGAACGACGATATTGCGGGTATGGGTTTATACTCCGCCATTTCTTTTTTCACGGCGTCGTTGTCCACGACGATCCGGGCATGGAAAATCTTCTGCTCGATCTCCTCTCTGAAGTTGTCGCTCACAGCCCCGACGAACACGCCCTGCGAGAGCGTCGAGATTTTCGACGCAGGAATAAGACTGTCGAGCTGGGTATTTATCGACGTCGAGGTATCGCTGCGGTTGATGCTCACGGACTGTCGCTTCTGCACGATCTTTCCGAATCGTTCGGAGAGCGTCCGGGCCGTTTCTCCTACGACCTGTCCGCTGAAGATATTGCCCACGGTATTCTGAATCACGGCGGCTTCCTTGTCTCCGTAGTCGCGCTTTAGCTGGCTGAAATCCTGAAAACCCAGACATACGGCAACCTTGTTGGAACGCGCCGTTGCGATCAGGTTATCCAGCCCCCGGAAATAGATCGTCGGCAGCTCGTCGATCACCACGCAGCTTTTGAGTTGCTTCTTGCGGTTTATCAGTTTGACGATGCGCGAATTATACAATCCGAGCGCCGCGCCGTATATGTTCTGCCTGTCGGGATTGTTTCCCACACAAAGAATCTTCGGTTCCTCGGGGTTGTTGATGTCGAGTGTAAAGTCATCTCCCGACATGACCCAATAGAGCTGCGGTGAGATCATACGCGAGAGGGGAATCTTCGCCGAGGCGATCTGCCCCATCAGCTGCTCTGCGGCTCCACCTTTCCATGCATCCACGAAGGGCGAAAGATAGTTCTCCAACTCCTCGTGAGCCATCAATACGGTGAACAACTCCTCGTAGGGTTTATTCAGCAGCTCGATGGCATGGGGAAAGGTACAGTATTTTCCTCCGTCGTAAATCTTCAGGAACCAGATGATCGCCGCGAGCAGCACGATCGGCGATTCGACGAAGAAATCTCCCTGCTTCTGTATCCACGAACGGTTGAGATTGAGCATGATGACATAACTGGCCTCGTATGCGTCGGTGATGTCGGACATGAGATTCGGCGCGAGCGGATTGCATCGGTGCGAACGGCGCGGGTCGTCGAAATTTATGACATAGAATTTCGGCGGCGTCGCTCCGTAAGCCTTGAGATTCTTGCGCAGATGGTTGTAAGCGATAACCGACAGGTCGTCGAACTTGAAGTCGTAGACGTAGAGCGCATATCCCTTTTCGATGGCCTGCTTGATGTAGTTGTTGATGAGGGCATAGGATTTTCCCGAGCCGGGCGTTCCTAAAACGATACTCGCCCGAAAGGGATTCACGACGTTGATCCATCCGCTGTGCCTGCGTCTCCGGAAGACGAACTCGGTCGGAAAGTTGAACGAATCGTCGTTTTTCAGCAGGCGTGTCTCCTGCATGAAACTCTCGTTTTCGGCATTGAACGGATCATCCGTCATACGGTTTTTCAGCAGACGGCTGCTCCATAGCCCGGCCGCCAGCATGCCGAGGAATCCCACCAGCAGCGTCGCCGTATAAAGCGCCGCCCGCAGGGTCGTCACGACATTCATCCCGAGCAGCCAGCCGTTGCCATAGAATAGCAGTATGCCGATGCCGCCTGCCGCGGCGATATGCTTCCACGATATTTTCTCGTCCTTCACGCCACGGTTTCCCATGCACGACAATGCGAGAAATACCGTGCAGAAGAGTTTGGTGCAGAGCGGCGATGAGAACAAGGCAGCCGTCCGCTGGAAATTTTGCAGGATGCGGTCTGCGACGGAAATCGTTCATCCCGTCTGCGCAAACCACTCGTAACAGAACCAGTAGATGTGAATGGCGAGAAACAGAAAGCTGATCGCCCGCATGAAATCCGCGACTTTGGCCAAGCCGCGCAGATCGTCTTCTTCTTGCATGATCGTAACATATTGAGGTTGTTAAATTCTTTTCCGGATTTTCCGCCGCCGCTTCTTCCTGCGCGGAAAGAGCCGGTATTCGGGAGCTGTTTCCCACTCCTTCTCTGGCGTATATTCCATGAGTTCGCCCATTACGTCGGGCATCGAAACGTAGTGGGTCTCGATATACTCCTCGAACTCTTCGACCGAAGATGGTTCCGGCTGGGGCGGTTCGAGGGGTGCCAACGGCCGTAACTCTTCCGGCATGGGTGTGGATGACTCTTGCTCCCGACCGTTGAACCACGCCTCGAAAGCGTTGGCCGCATACTCCTTTCCGAGCCGGGAGCCGTTGAACACCTGATGTGTCGTGCGGTCGATGAAGGTGACGCCGTAAATCCGCCCGGCGTCGTTCTCCCGGAAAACAGCGTCGATACCGTTCTCCCGAAGTTCGGCCGTGAACTCCTTGCGGTTGCGGTCTCCGCTTCGGGCACGGTCGATTTCGCGGCGTGTGCGGTCGAGCGTTTCGGGATGTTGCCGAAGCCGTTGTTTCGAGGCGTCGAATTTTTCTTCCAGCGCCTTCCATCCAAAAAAATCGCCCAGCCGGGACGCTTTGACCGCCGCCCCCGTGCGCTGCCCGTCGTCATCGAGCACGCGGTAAACGAGCCCCCGATACGGTCTGCCTCGCACGTCGCCTCGGATCTCTTCGGCTGCGAGGCCGTAGCGTTCGAGCAGCGTATTGAACTCCGCGAGGGACTGGAATCCGTACTGCTGCTTGAGCGTCATCACGACATTGCGCAGTTGATGCTTCAGATCGCTTCGACGGTAATCGACCCGGCGCAATTCTTCCGGTTCTGTTTGCACGCCGCCGTCTTCGGGCACATGCAGGCCGTACTCGTGTTCCAACTTCCTGCAAACCGCCATGGCGCGCCGCAGTTCGTTGTTGTGGTCGATCTTCCGGCCCTGCTCGTCCACCCTCACCGAGACGACGTGCATGTGTCGCCGTGCGATGTCTTCGTGCAGAAAGACGACGTAGGGCTGGCGGCCATATCCCATACGTTCCATGAACTCGGCGGCAAGTTGCGTGAGCTGTGCTTCCGAAAGCCGGTCTTCGGGCGAGGGGTTGAGCGAGAAATGCGCGACCGGTTTTCGGACACGGGGATTGAGCGCCGTGTAGTACCCGAAGGCTTCCGCACACTCCTCGATGCTGAATCTGCCGTCGCTGCGTTCGGGTATTCCCTGCATGTATAATATCCGGCCTTCGCCGGCTTCGACCTTGATGCGATTGTACTGAAGTACGCCGTAGACGTTGGCCCCGGAGTTTACTTTCGGCACCATTGCAGCAGCTCCTTCGTAAGTTCGACGACCGTCTTCACGAGTTGTTCCAGCCGTTGCGTTTCGAGCGTCAGACGGTAGAGATAGGCCAACGCTTTCTTATCGCCGAAGGTCGTGTGTATGGCTTTGACGCACTGGTTGTAGTTCACCCCGATAGCCCGGAACTGGGCGTAAAATCCCGTCAGCCGGACATAGAAATCGTAGGTGTTCTTGTCTCGAACGACGACCGTAAAAGGTCATCCGAAGATGCGGTGGCAGATGAAATCGGCTTTATTTTTCATCCCGGAGTGTTCATACATGCGCAGGAAACGCTCGTTCTGCTCGCTTGTCAGGCGAACGTAATAGCGGTGTATGCGCGGGTCGTCGAGGGCTTTGCGGCCCGCAGCGGAGGTCGGTTTATCGGCAGCATCCATAGGGCATCGGTGTTTTGAGGTTACGACTCGGGAGTAACCGTCCGCCGCGCCGCAGGTTGCGGCAGCACTTTCGGCGGCTCGGAATATTCCGAGCGGCTGAAAGTACCCCTTGCTATATGCGGGCGCATATAGAAATCCGGCCAGGGGCCGGATGAAGGTGCGTGCCTTCGGCGTCGCGGCGGGATTACTCCTTTCGGAGGCAAAGGTAGAGCGTTTTATTTTATGTTGTATCAGATATATACCTGCCAACGGACGCCGATACGCGCCTTTGGGCGCCACCCGTTTTCGGAGCCGCCGAACGGGGGCGTTTTCTCATTTTCTTTGTGCGCGGATCGGTACTTACGAATCTACCTGCCCGCGTAGTTTCTTACTCCCGTACCTCCGTCATTACGCGGCTATGCGGATACGGATATAGATGTCTGCATAGATGCCGAAGTTCGTATGTGACAGCTTATATCCGTATCTGCCGACAAAAGTATGTGAATCCGCAAAGGCGTATGAATCGCCGAAGATACGTGAATACGCAAGTACGTATCCGCGTATCGAAACAAGTTAAATATTAATCGCTTAATTATTCTCGTATGGAACAGAACCCGTTATGCATCGCTTTCGCCTCCCAGAAAGGTGGCGTCGGCAAATCGACCCTCACAGTACTGGCCGCCTCGTGGCTGCACTACCTGCACGGCATCCGCGTCGCGGTGGTGGACTGCGACTACCCGCAGCACTCCATCCTCAAACTCTCGAACCGCGACAAGGCCGTCGTGCAATCTTCGGCGATCTACGGCAAACTCCTCGTTTCGCTCGCCGAGAACAAAGGGGTGAAACCTTATCGTATTCTCTGCTGCAAACCTTCCGAGGCGATGTCGGAATGGCGGAAATGGGCCGCCGTCGCCGAAGAACGATACGATGTCGTGCTGTTCGACCTTCCGGGAACGGTGGGCAACGAAGGCGTCCTCTCTACGATCGTCGAGTTGGACTACCTCTTCATCCCGATGAAAGCCGACCGCATTGTACTGGAAAGCACGCTCAATTTTGCCTCTGTTCTCAACGACCGTCTGATCAAGACGGGACGGGCGCATCTTCGGGAGTTGTTCCTGTTCTGAAACTTGGTGGATCGCCGCGAACGGACGCCGCTCTATGAGCAGTACGAGAAAGTCCTCGATCAGTTGGGGCTGCGGCATCTGCGCACGCATATTCCCGTGCGGAGCAACTTCAACAAGGATATTCAGGAAGCGGGCGGCCCGGTGTACCGGTGTACGCTGCTGCCGCCCGACCGGGCTTTCGTCGCCGAGTGCGGTTTCGACCGCCTGATGATGGAGATCTGCGCCGTACTGAAACTTCCGAGCCATGAGTAGCAGGAAGGCTCCCGCCCAACAGGAGATCAACGAAGAGTACCTGCGCAGCCTGATGGCGGCCCCGGAGCCGGCGGCTTCTTCGTCGGATACCGAAGTGTCGGAACAGGCGGAAACCCCGGCTTCGGAGCCGCGCGTCAGGCGTTCGGATGCGGAAGACTATGCGTCGCGGTTTCTGAAGAATACTCCTTCCGAAGCGCGGCAATGCGTCTATATCGACCGGCGGCTGCACCGCAAGATCACGACCCTCGTGGGCGTTGCGGGCAACCGGCGTTTTACGGTCGGGAACTTCATCGACAACGTATTGGAACAGCACTTCGAGCGGCACCGGACGGAAATACGGTCGCTCTGCTCCAAAGGACTCAATAAAATTCTATAAGGATGACACCCGTTATGAAAATCACGGAAGCCCTCGTCGTGCTGTTCCTCGTGCTGTTCTGCTACCTGTTTCTGGATAAGTTCCTCTTCCGGGGCGAGTTGGGCGAGATTTGCTTCGGGCCGACGTGCCGGGCGCTGGCGCGTTGGCATCGACGGCAAGCCGACCGTCTCGACCCGCCACGCCGCCGCAGGCGTCGGACGGCAGCCGTTACCCCTAAAGACGATGCGCTGGTCGTCACCCGGGACTACGGCGCCGGTCAGCGGACGCCAGCACGCGCCGCGTCACGCCACTCCCGGCGCAAGGGGAACAATTCAGACAAGAGCGACCATACATTTGTACCGGCAAGCGACAGCGATAAGGAACATCGCGCTGTGCAAGCGACCGTTCAGGGGTGGATACATAAGGAACCTACGGCGCTCACCGCGGAGGAAGAGAACACCCTGATGCGCGAAGCTGCGACCGAAGAGGTGATGGACATAGGATGCGAAACGACGGCCCCGCCTGCCGGGACGCAGAGTTTCTCTCCGCAGCAGTTGGATTGCATCCTCGCCTTGTGCAAGGGGCAGGCCGTGCCTGAAGAGCAGCGGCAAACCCTGGCCGGAGTGCTGCGTGACATCCGCCATACGGAAGTGCAGCGTACACTCATGGACGCCATCTCCGGCGCCAGCCCGATCATCGCCCGTTATCTGGACGATGCCGAGAAGGAAGCGGCGCAGCGTATGGCTGCCGCTCCGAAATAGATTGTTCAACTTAAAAAATGCGAAGCTATGAAAGCTCCCGGATACTACGATTCAGGCTGACGGCAGGATGAGCAGCACGCATGAATCACGGGCCCAGCGCCCGGAGAGAAAATCTGAAGTCGAATTAAAAAACACAATCATCCATGAAAAGAAAACTCATTTTCAGTTCGGCATGAATCGCCGTATGACTGCTCGCCACGGTGCAGCACGCCGCAGCGCAGCAAGGTAACGGCATGGCCGGCATTCAGGAGGCTACGCAGATGGTCACGTCGTATTTCGACCCGGCGACCAAGCTGATCTACGCCATCGGCGCCGTCATCGGCCTGATCGGCGGAGTGCGGGTCTATCAGAAGTTCAGTTCGGGCGATCCGGATACGTCGAAAACCGCTGCGAGCTGGTTCGGAGCCTGTATCTTCCTGATCGTCGCCGCCACGATTCTGCGTTCGTTTTTCCTTTAGACGATGGCCGAATATCCGATCAATAAAGGCGTGGGCCGCCAGGTGGAGTTCAAGGGGCTGCGGGCGCAGTACCTCTTCCTCTTCGCCGGCGGCCTGCTCGCCGTTTTCATTCTCGTAGTCGTACTTTATATGGGCGGAGTCGATCAGGTGGCATGCCTTGTCGCGGGCGTGGGGCTGGGCGGTGCGCTTGTGGCGCTGACCTTCCGTCTGAACCGCAAGTACGGGGCTTACGGACTGATGAAGCTCCTCGCCGCACGGCGGCATCCGCGACGTATCGTCTCCCGAAAAAGTGTGGCAAGAATTCTAAACCGACATTAGAAACATGAATAACACCCTGAAAACCGAAACCCTCGAACGGAAATTTCCGATCTGAAAGGTCGAACACGATTGTATCCTCTCCAAAGACGCCAACATCACGGTGGCGTTCGAGGTTACGCTTCCGGAGTTGTTTACCGTCTCTTCGCAGGAATATGAAGCGCTGCACGGCGTATGGCTCAAAGCGGTGAAGGTGCTTCCGGACTATACCGTGGTGCACAAGCAGGATATTTTCGTTCAGGATCAATATCGTTCCGACATCGGGAAAGATGATTTGAGTTTCTTGAGCCGGTCGTTCGAGCGGCATTTCAACGAACGACCTTTTCTGCATCATACCTGCTACCTGTTCATTACGAAGACAACCCGTGCGCAAAGCCGTCGTCAGAGCGATTGCAGTGTGCTGTGCCGGGGTACGCTCGTCCCGAAGGAGTTGCAGGACAAAGATACGACGACGCGCTTTCTGGAAGCTGTGGAGCAGTTCGCCAGCATCGTCCGCGAGAGCGGCCATATCCGGCTGCGGCGTCTCGGAGCGGACGAGATTGCCGGGACTCCCGAATCTTCGGGAATCCTCGAACGTTATCTCACGCTGTCACCGTCCGGGAAGACTCCGTTACAGGACATGCGTCTCGATCCCGACCGGATGTGGATCGGCGACAAGGCGTTGTGCCTGCATACGCTTTCCGATCTGGACGACCTCCCCGGCAGCGTTCGTACGGATGACCGCTACGAACGCCTCTCGACGGAGCGTTCCGATTGTCGGCTTTCATTCGCCGCTCCCGTAGGATTGCTGCTCTCGTGCAACCACATCTACAATCAATATCTGTTTTTGGATAACAGCGACGAGAACCTCAGGCAGTTCGAACGTACGGCTCGTAACATGCAGTCGCTCGCGCAGTATAGTCGTTCGAACCAAATCAACAAGGAATGGATCGACGATTACCTCAATGAGGCGCACTCCTTCTCTCTGACCTCGATACGCGCCCATTTCAATGTCATGGCATGGGGCGAAGGGAGCGAGGAGCTGAAGCAGATCCGTAACGATGTCGGGGCGCAGCTGGCGCTTATGGGGTGCACGCCGCGTCATAATACTGTGGATGTTCCGACGCTTTTCTGGGCGGCGATCCCCGGCAACGAAGGGGATTTTCCCGCCGAAGAAAGTTTCTATACGTTTCTCGAACAGGGCTTGTGTCTGTTTAACGAAGAGACGAACTATCGCTCATCTTTGTCGCCTTTCGGCATTAAGATGGCGGATCGGGTGAGCGGTATCCCCATTCACCTCGATATCTCCGACTACCCGATGAAAAAAGGATGGATAAGCAACCGGAACCGTGTGGTCATCGGGCCTTCAGGGGGAGGCAAAAGTTTTATCCTCAATCATATATGCAGGCAATATTATGAACAGGGCGCACATATCGTGATTGTCGATACGGGAAACTCCTATCAAGGATTGTGCTCGCTTATCCGGCAGAAAACCAAAGGTCGGGATGGGATATATTTCACCTATCAGGAGGATGCCCCCGTTGCCTTCAACCCCTTCTTTGTCGAAGACGGAGTGTACGACGTCGAGAAGCGCGAATCGCTCAAGGCGCTGTTGCTGACTTTGTGGAAGCGCGAATCCGAGGAACCGACACGTGCGGAAGAGGTGGCCTTGTCGAATGCCGTGAACCTATACCTCTCGCAACTCAAGACCGGCACTGCGGTCACACCTTCGTTCAACACCTTCTACGAGTTCGTCGCAACGGATTACCGCCGTCTGTTGGAAAAAAAGCGCGTCCGGGAAAAGGATTTCGATATTGAAAATTTTCTGAACGTTCTCGAACCTTACTATCGTGGCGGGGAGTACGACTACCTCTTGAACTCCGACAAGCAGTTGGACTTGTTGGATAAGCGATTCATCGTCTTCGAATTGGATAATATCAGCGAAAACAAAGTCCTTTATCCTGTCATTACGCTGATTGTCATGGAGACCTTCCTTACAAAGATGCGGCGGCTGAAGGGTATTCGCAAAGTTTTACTGCTCGAAGAAGCATGGAAAGCTATCGCCAAGGCGGGCATGGCGGGATTTATCAAGTATTTGTATAAAACCTGCCGCAAGTATTTCGGCGAGTGTATGTGCGTAACGCAGGAGTTGGACGACCTGCTGTCGTCGCCCGTCCTCAAGGAGAGCGTCATCGCCAACTGCGACTGCCGCATCCTTTTGGACATGCGTAAGTATGCTAACAAGTTCGACGAGATTCAGGAGTTGTTGGGATTGAGTGATAAGGAACGCAATCAGGTGTTGTCGATCAATCGGGCCAATGACCCCAAGCGCCGCTACAAAGAGGTGTGGATCGGACTCGGAGGCGTGCACTCTGCTGTCTATGCTACCGAAACGAGTCTTGAGGAATACCTCTGCTATACCACCGAAGAGACTGAAAAACTGGAGTTGCAACGTCTCACGGAGAAGCTCGGCGGCAATATCGAGCTGGCTATACGCCAGTTGGCCGAGCAAAAACGCAATGAAGATCATTAACCTAAAAACCGAAAATCATGTTCATATCCAAAAAAGAACTCGCCGCGCGAGACGAACGGCTGCGCCGGGCACAAGAAGAGATCGAGTCGCTGAAACAGACCGTCCGGGAGTTGCAATCCGAGATTTCCGACGACCGTATCTGCGGCTGCTGAAAGAACGAATACGGAGAGCGGATCACGATCCGCAAAACGGCTCCGGGATATGCCGCGACGCTTTTCTGCGGCGAACGTCCCGTGCGGGACATGGTCATTCTCAAACGCGATGACAGTCTGTGGCTCCATGTCTTGTACGGGCAAACCGGCGGATGCGTCGTTCATCACACGACCAACGATATTCTGCATATCGGATGTTTCGGGCTTTTCGTCCGCGACGACCGGCCGCAGCGTATAGGGACGGAAGTAATCCTTCAGGCTCCGGTGCGATGGGACGGCGAATAGGCTTCGGCCTGCTGGCAGCGATGCTGCTGGCAGGCCATCCGCTTCGGGCGCAGTGGGTGGTGAGCGACCCCTCGAATCTGGCGCAGGGTATCGTGAATTCCACCAGGCAGGTCGTCGAAGCGTCCCGGAACGGAAGTACGCTGCTTCAGAGTTTTCAGCAGACGGTAAAGATTTACGAGCAGTCGAAGAAATATTACGACGCGCTGCGGTCGGTGCATAACCTCGTCAAAAGCGCCCGTCGCGTGCAGCAGACGATGCTGCTCGTGGGAGACATCTCCGATATATACATCTCGAACTTCCGGTCGATGCTCGACGATACGAACTACTCGGCCGAGGAACTCACGGCAATGGCCGCAGGCTATACGAAGCTGCTGTCGGCGAGTGCCGACCTGTTGAACGACCTGAAGCAGATCATCACTCCGTCGGGGCTTTCGATGACCGACAAGGAGCGGCTGGATATTATCGACAGGATCTATTACGAGATGCTCGAATACCGCAATCTTACGGAATACTATACGCGCAAGAATATCTCCGTGTCGTTCCTGCGCAGCCGTCAGCGCGGGGATTCGGAGCGTGTGCGGGCCTTGTACGGCGGCCATAACGACAGATATTGGTAACCTATGACGATGCCGTTAGCCGTAGAGTGGACGAACCTGCATCAGATTCTCCGCTCGTTGTACGCCGATATGTTGCCGTTGTGCAACGATATGATGGGCATTGCCAAAGGACTCGCCGGGCTGGGCGCCCTGTTTTTCATCGCATACCGGGTCTGGAAATCCCTTGCCGCCGCGGAGCCGATCGAGGTATTCCCGCTGCTACGGCCCTTTGTGCTGGGGCTGTGCATCATGGCCTTCCCGACCCTCGTATTGGGGCCTTTGAACGGTCTGCTGTCACCTATCAGCAATGCCACATCGCATTTGGTCGATCGACAGGCGTTCGATCTGGAGAAATACCAGACACAGAAGGATGAATTGCAGCGTCAGGCGATGCTCCGCGATCCGGAGAAAGCCTATCTTATCAGTAATGAAGAGTTCGACAAACGGCTTGACGAATTGAGCTGGAAGCCTAAAGACCTCATGGCGATTGCCGGGATGTATGCCGAGCGAGCCGGGTATCAATTCGGTCAGAAAGTCCGTGAGGCATTCCGGGCGTTTCTGGAAACGCTCTTCCAGGCGGCATCGCTGACCATCGACACCGTGCGGACGTTTTTCCTGATTGTCCTGGCGTTACTGGGGCCCGTGGCCTTCGCCTTCTCCGTGTACGACGGCTTTCACAATACGCTGGCGTCTTGGCTGGCACGCTATATCTGCATCTATTTGTGGCTGCCCGTCAGCGACCTGTTCGGTGCGATCCTTTCGCGCATCCAGATTCTGATGCTCCAGCAGGACATCGAACGACTGCAAGACCCGACGTTCATACCCGACGGAAGCAATACGGTCTATTGTATTTTTATGATTATCGGAATCGTCGGATATTTCTGCGTGCCGACCGTTGCGTCGTGGATCATTCAGGCCGGAGGCGCCGGAAGTTACGGCGATAAAGTCGCAGGCGCAGGACGTGCCGTGGCGATGGGCGCTGCCGGAGTCGCCGGAGCGGCGGTCGGAAATGTCGGAGGCCGTATAAAAGGGGCTTTGAAGAAACGATAAAACGTAATAAAATATGGAATTCAAAACATTGAAGAATATAGAATCGTCCTTTCGCCACCTGCGGCTCTTCAGCATGCTCTTTCTGGGAGCCTGCACGCTGATCTCGGTGGCGGCAGTGTGGACATCCTACCGCTTCGCGGAAGCCCAGCGGCAGAAGATCTACGTACTCGATCAGGGCAAGTCGCTGATATTGGCTCTCTCGCAGGATATGGCCCAGAACCGTCCCGTCGAAGCCCGCGAACACGTGCGGCGCTTCCACGAGCTCTTCTTTACCCTCTCTCCCGACCGCGAGGCCATCGAAGGCAATGTCCGCAGGGCGCTGTACCTTGCGGACGGAAGCGCCATCGCCTATTACCAGAGCCTTGCAGAGAAGGGATATTTCAACCGCATCATCGCCTCGAACGTATCGCAGAATGTCGTCGTGGACAGCATCCGATGCGATTTCGACCGCTATCCCTATGCTGTCGAGACCTTCGCACGGCAGAAGATCGTCCGTGAAAGCAACGTCACGGAACGGACGCTCGTCACGACATGCCGCCTGCGAAATGCCGTACGCTCGGACAACAACCCGCAGGGATTCCTGATCGAAGATCTGCGTATTCTCGAAAACAAAGACCTCGGAAGTTATGAACGCTAAGGATTTACAGACGCGGGCCGAAGCGTGGCTGAAGGCCCGCATGAAACGTCTTACACCGCGCCAGCGGCTCGGGCTGGTTACTGTGCTACTGCTCGTCTATGCGGCGGTCTCCCTGATGATTCTGTTCGGTGGAATGCAGCGTTGGGAGACGTCGATTCCCGCCGTCGAACACCTCCGGCAGCCACTACTGCCGGAAAGGAGCCTGTTACCTCTAAACACGAGTAAAGATGACACGCAGGAGCGATAACGGAGCAGTTGAAAAACTGTCGCAACTTCTCACGCCTCAGCACCTCCGGCAACTTAAGTTCGCCGGCGTCGTGACGGTGATGACACTGCTGTGCGGCATTTTCCTATGGTACCTGTTCGCCCCGAAACCGGCTCCGCAGCAGGCGGGAGCGGGCGGATACAATGTTACGATTCCGGAAGCGACGGTAAAGCCGGCGGAAACGGACAAACGCAAGGTCTACGAACAGGAGCAGTACGAGCAGCAGCGGCGCGAGAAACTACAATCGTTGGGTGATGTTATGGACGACCGCTTGCCTGTGACCGGGGAAATGGCGGATGTTACGGCTCCGGCAGCACCGACGGCGATCGACGAATCAGATGCTGCCTACCGGAGGATATCGGGTGAAATGGCGGCTTTCTACACCCCGGCCCCTTCTTGCGGCAATACCGAAGTCGAAGCCCTGAAGGAACAGGTCGCAGCCCTGCAATCCCAGCTCGACGCCGAGCGGCAGCAGCCCGATCCGCTGGAACTGGCCGAGGAGCAGTACAAGCTCGCCCGGAAATATCTCGGCGGAGGAACGGCCCCGGGTGAAGAAGCAGTTGAGCCGACAAAGCAACGGCGGGATTCGCGTCTGTCCGTGATGCGGCCCGTGCGGGAAGGTGAGGTCGAAGCCTCGACACTCAACCCGCGGGCAGATTTCACCATCGAGCGCAACCTCGGATTTCTGACCGCGACGGGACGTGCGGCGGAGAATCAGGTACCGACCGTCAAAGCCTGCGTAGCTCAGACACAGGTCATACGTGCCGGAAGCACGGTACAGCTGCGGCTGCTGGAAGCCGTGCGCATCGACGATACGGTGATTCCCCGCAACACCCCGTTATACGGTCTTGCGACGATCTCCGGGATGCGGCTGCAAGTCATGGTGTCGTCCGTCGAATACGGCGGGCGGATCTTCGCTGTCGAAGCCGCGGCTTACGACCTCGACGGCCAGCCGGGGCTCAACGTCCCGAACTCCCGCGAGCGGACGGCCCTCAAAGAGGCGCTGGCGTCCGTCGGGCAAACCGCCGGCACGAGCGTAAACGTCACCCGTTCGGCCGGACAGCAGGTGTTGTCCGAGCTGGCGCGTGGAGGATTGCAGGCTTCGTCGCAGTATGTCGCCGGGAAGCTCCGCGAGGTGAAGATCACCCTCAAAGCCAATCATCAGCTATTATTGATTTCAAAAGAATAGAACACACATGAAACGAGACCTTATTTATCTGATCCTGATCGTCGCGGCAATCGCAGCGGTAAAGGTTACGGCGCAGATGACACCGGAAACGCCGGCTGAGATCCGGCCCCTACGTATCGAAGCGGGATTCACCAAGACCGTACATATTCTTTTCCCGTCGCCCGTGACCTACATTGACATCGGCTCGATGGACATCATAGCAGGCAAGGCCGACGGGGCCGAAAACGTCGTGCGGGTGAAAGCCGCCGTGCGGAATTTCGCAGCAGAAACCAACCTGACGGTCATCACCGAGGACGGAGGATTTTTCACTTTCGATGTCCACTATGCCGAGAATCCGGCTGTTTCGACCCTCAATCTTACAGTGCAGGAACCGCAACCAGAAAGTATGAAGAAACCGGCTGCCGTGGGCTATCCGCAGCCAACGGCCCCAGCATCCGAAGGCCGGGTGCTGCTGCGCGAGGTAGGGCGCGAGAAACCTGCGACCATAAAACGCATGTTGAGCGACATATACCGCCAAAACCGTACGGACGTGAAGGGCATTCGCACGAAGAAGTACGGCATTGAAGTCGAAGTGTTGGGGATTTACGTGTTCAATGACGTGATATACATTCACTCCTGTATCTCGAACGACACGAATATCTCATTCGAGGTAGATGCACGACATTTCATTGTAGCGGATCGCAAACTCACCAAGCGTACGGCACAACAGCAGTCGACGCTCGAAGTCCTGCGCGTATGCAACGATCCGGCAGTCGTGAGGGGACATCAGCGTCAGCGAACGGTATTCGCACTGCCCAAACTGACGATCTCCGATGACAAGGTGCTTTTGCTGGAAATCATCGAGAAGAACGGAGCCCGGCATCAGACGGTGGAAATACCAGCCGAAGAGTTGTTAGAAGCAAAACTGCTGTAACGGGAAAAATAAGATTCGATGTTCGTACACTTTCTAACGGCTATTTGCCTGACAATGGGAATATTGTCGGTACTGGTTGCCATCGGACTATGTTGGTTGATCCTCTTTCCGGAGTATCCGAAACACAGATATTGATCCGGGGTTGAACCCAATTAAAAGTGCCCGGTAAAACCGGGCACTTTTAATATTTTACAACTTACAATTCTCTGGTGTGGCGGGCAGGTCATTCCACGACTTGTCCGCCATAGTGCAATGTGCATATTTCACGATGTATCTGCCGACATAGCAGCTCGATAACCCGTTCGGAAAGATCGTGCCGCACCGTGTGCATGAAGCGGCGGTTCTCGATGCGGCTGAACAGGCTTGTGCCGTCTTCGGCGACGGCGCAGCAGATTTGCGCCTCGCGGAAACGGTCGTAATCGGTGAAATATTCCACATCGGGAGCGATACGTATATAAGATTTCATAGGTTCGTCAGATGATGTTTTGACACAATTCGGGGTGGCGGTATGGCGGGAGCCGCGGGCGTCCGCCCGTTCGCGTCTGCGGCATGACTGCCGCAGACGGAAACCGGGACTTATTTATGGTGTCGCAAGGTCGTTGAATCGCAGTTCGATAGTTGTCAGCAACAATCCCGGCGGACAGGAATAAGTGCCCCTTATGTCCGATTCTTCGGAGAAGATATGCACGGTATAGCGGCGTGCCGCTCGCTCCCGGGAAATCCGGATACCCCAAGTATGGCCGTTTCGGCGTGCGAAAAAAATGTGATTTCCCGCACCTGTCTGGATCAGATCGAAAACGGCGATTCCATGACGGCGAAGAGCGTCGATAAATTCTTTCAACATGATTCATTCGGTTTTATGGGGACGGCCTGCGGGCCGTCCCCGATCAGACTTTAGGCGGCTTTCTTTGTCGTTCTCTTGGTGCTCTTACCCGTTTTGCCCTCTTTCTTGGCGGCTTTGGTCTTGGCTTTCTCCTGCGCTTCGGCCACGGCAATACGCTCGTCGAGACGGTCGTTGCGTTTCGTGTATTCCTCGTCGAACTGCGCTTTCACAACCTCGCATTTCTCTTTGTGGTGCAAGGCTGCAAATTCCATCAGCAGTTGCTTCCCCGTTTTGTCGAAACCGATGTCGGATGTAAGACTTTTTACAAGAAAATCACGGGTGATGAGGTCGCGTTGTTCGTCGGTCAGCGCATTGATGACGGAGATTTTCTGTTCGGATGTCAAATAATACGCTTCGGGAAATCCCACGGCGGCGAGGTGTTCGCGCCGCAGGCTTCCGAGCATGATGTAATAGAGAATGTTGTCTTCCAGCTGGGTAAACGGCGTCGGAGCGATCTCCTCGTCGCGGACGATCTGCCGGACGGCTTCGACGTTTTTTTCGTGTGCGAGTTCCGTGTTGCGGATTTTCTTCTCCTCAAGGCGGGCAATCAGTTCCCCGGTCGATTCCCTGCCTTTGGTGACTTGGTTCACATAGACCAGCCGGGCGTTGTCGCGCGAGGTTTTGACGAAAATCCGGATCGCCCCGGCGTCGTGCTTGGCCAGCAGGTCGGCGGTCTTTTCCTCGGCGGCCTTTTTCTGCTGTTCATAGATCTGCATTGCCACGGTATAGTCGGCATCGGTGGCATAATCCGCCGGACATGGTTCTGCGGGCATAGCGGGCATTTCCTGCACCTGCCCGTATTCGAACGCCTTGCATTCGACCCCGTTTTCGGTCATATGCTCTACGGCCTTATCATGGTCGTCGCATCCGTAACGGTCTTTGCAAAGGATGAATTTCGGGTTTTGCGCGAGCAGTTCTCCGCTTTTTCGCTCGATGAATTCGCGGTTTTTGGCTTCGAGACATTCCCGGTTCGTACACCGTCCGCTTCCCGTGGCGAACATATCGTATAGATTGGTGTTGTGCTTGCATTTGGCGCACGCCGTTTGGTCGAAGCGGTACCGGGCCAGATCGTTCGTATAATGGGCGTCTACCATCCGCTTGAACTCCTTTACGGAGTATTTCCGCCACCCCTCCTCGTCTTTGAGGCGGTCTTTGCAGATCGTCTTTTGCAGGTCTTTCCCGTACCGTGCCAGCTCCATGGCGAGGCCCAGCGTAATGGAGTTTTCGCGCAGGAGTTTTTTTGCATCGGGGATCAGTTCGTTGAGTTTCATCCGGTAGTAGATATACTGCTCGCTCTTGCCGAAGCGTGCGGCCACGGCGGCGGCGTCCCCGCCGAGGGTCTGCATGGCGGCTTTGTAGGCTTCGGCCTCGTCGAGCGGCGGCATCTCCTCGCGCTGAATGTTCTCCGAAAGCGCGAGGTCGAAGATCGCCCGTTCATCGGCGGGCACGGCATCGACGATTGCCTCGATCTCGGTCTGGCCGAGCAGTTGCACGGCGCGGTAGCGGCGTTCTCCGCAGACGATGATATAACCGCCTTGTTCTGCGGCTCGCACCCGGATGGGCTGAATAAGGCCGTGCGTGGCAATGGAGGCGGCCAGTTCCGCGAGGGCATTCTCGTCGTAACTCCGCCGCGGATTGTTGGGGTTGGGGCGGATTTTGTCAATGGAGAGCAAAACGGTCGATTTCGTGCTCTGGGTGGCGGTTGCGGTCGTGGTGTCGGTTTCGTTCGTTTTCATGGTATGATGATTTTAAGATTATTTTGAAAGGTATTTGATCAATTGCTTGTGGCGGTCGTACGGTATTTTGAACAGCAGGTAGGTAATGCCTATGCCGTTACGGGATGCGTTGTGGAGGAGTTGCCGTAGATCGGGGTCTTCCTCGGCCGTGACGCCGAACACCTCCGGCATGTATTTTTCCGGCAACCGTGTGCGCATCATGTAGTCGAAATCCGCCGTGCGCTGTATGATTTCTTCGTATGATTTCATAATAAAGTCGTTAAGAATGAGAGGATCGAATCGCCGGACATGGCATGCGCGTTGTCCCAATTCCGCCATTGCTGTCCATCCTTGTTTTGTAACGAGAGGTTGAAAAGAGGGTCTTTCCCTTTCGACCACTTGCCGGAATAAATCCGGATGCTGAAAGTGCGTACATGGCCGCTGAAATCGAAAAAGGCGGTGTATTTTTCTTTGCCGTTGATCTCCAGCAGGAGCGCGGCGATAGCAGTTATCTGTTCGTTCATGCTCTCGGGTGTTGTGGGGCGGGCGGATGCCCGCCCCGGATTGAATGTTATTTGAGATAGGCGGCCAATGCGCTGCGCACCTCTTGTTCTCGGCGTTTGGAGAAAATCCACCCGGCACACCGGGTGCCGTCGTGCGTAAGGTAGGCGCGGAACAGCCCGTTCAGATCGCGGAGCGTGTCACGCAGGGGTTTCGTATCGCCGAATACGGCGATCGACTTTTCGGAGTATTCCACGATCTCGACACGTGCGTCGGCCACGGTTTCGGGGGCAGCAGTCTGCACGGGTGCAGGGTTTTCGATACACACGTTCTCGGGATTTCCGGCCACGACGGCGAAACGCTTGATAATGCCCTCTTTGTCGCGGCACGATTCCTTGCTGACTTGCCAGCCCGAATAGCGGTGCGTGCCGAGGTAATAGCCGTGCCCCATGCTGTACTTTTCACGGTGTTCGTACTCGGCATTACGCTCGGCCAGGTGTGCCGTGCCCTCGAACCGTGCCGCGGCCTTGCGCATTTCGGGGAACAGATCGCGCGCGTGGGTCGAGAATCCGAGAATAACCGTGCGCACGATACGCGAGCCGAAATAGTCCGTATAAGGGTTGCACTCGCTTTCGTGCTGTTCGCCGATGATGACGGCCACGGCATCGTCGGGAACGATCTGCCGCAGACGCTCCGCGCCGATGGTGCGTAACAGTTCCGCGTCTTCCACCGCCGCACGTCGGGCGGCTTCTTGCTCGGCTTTGAGGGCGTCGGCACGAGTGCGGAGCGCCGCGACCTCGGCGGCATCCATAAATTCGGGGTGCTCGTCGTCGTAATAGTGCCCGATACCGAATTTGTCCCGCAAGGGGCGAATCAGATCGGCAGTGTACTCCTCGGCGGTTTCGAGGTCGATCAATCGGTAATTGTAACCGGATTGTGTGTGTTCGATTCCGGCCACGACCATGCGCTGACGCATGTTGTAAGGGCCGTCGAAAATGACGATCTGATTCTCCCGCACGTTCTGTACGTCGGTGTCGTAACTCTTTCCTGCGAATAACAATGTGACTTTTCCCATAGTTGTAAGGTGTTGAATGTTAGTAAAACAGCCGCAGAAGAAACCGCACGAGGACGACCCCAGGGGAAAGGACGAGACGCACGATGTCCCGACACCGCCGCAAGAGCCACAACGAGAGGCAGAAACCCAAAAAACCGCCCGCACCGAGATAGATGCCCGCGAGAAATTTGAACGCCGCAAACGCGCCGAAAAGCGCAGCCGCGAAACCTGCCGCAGACCTCCAAAACCCGCAGATGCCGGTGGGAGCGGTGCCGCTCCGTTTCAAAATTTCCCGTATGTCTTTGTGCTGTTTCATAATTACGACCTTTTTTTTATGCCGTATGGGCCGCGTTTGCCTTGCTTCCGTTTCTGTGGGCTATATTTCAGAGGGGCGGAATACAAACAAGATTTCAGGACAAAAAAATCAGCCGCAACTTATATATTGCGGCTGATTTATTTGTCTGAACCCGAAGGGCCCCGATCTTGGTTGTTTTCCGACCCCCTGCCATAGCTTCGCCCACGGAAACGGAAGCAAGGCAAATGCGGTGCATAACGTGCTAAACGGGGAGTAGGTAGTCTCGGAAACAGCACAAAGACATACGAGGAATTTTCAACCCGGATATAAAAAACAGATATGTCTTTTAACATATCTGCTTATCTGTCTTTGGCCGGATTGTATCTTGCTATCGGTAGCCAATAATTTCAAAATACTGCGAGCCGTAAATCCTTTGCCGTAGGCGGCGGTTATTTCCATTTTGGAAACAACCGATTCTGTATCGGGATTTTCAGCGTTCGACCGTTCCCAATGGCATATATTTATTCTAATTGGATATCCCATTTTGTGATTTCGAATTCGAGGTCACAAATTGCGGCCTCAAACCGATTGCGAACCGTCGGATCATTCTGTCGTATCCGCCTCCGGGTGTTCGATCCCTTCGGCTGTTTTTTCGGCCAATGCCTGTTTTGCCGTGAGCGGCGATACGATTCTTTTTCCGGTCTGGGCTTCGATCTCGCGGCGGGTATTCCCGGCGATACGTCCGCCCTGTGCCGCCACGGCACGGTTCGCTGCGGTCGTCCGCGGTTTTCGCTCTTTCGAAATTTCGGTGGTCGTCGCTTCGGCAAGCATGTTGAGCACCAGCTCCAGATTGGTCATGTTGTCGCGCAGGCTTTCGGTTTTCAGTCCCTTGTACTGCTTGTACTGGCGCGTGGTCATACCCGACCAGCCCAGCGTAATAATATCGGTCAGCGTGGCGTATTCCTGTCCCTTTTTGATACCGCGGCGTTCCCATTCGTCGGTCAGTTCCTTGCGTACCTCGATGGATTTCAGCCGCTGGTTGATCCAGTTCTCGGAATAGCCTTTGCGATGGTAGTATTCCAGCATCCGGTCGATGCCTTGTTCCGGGTCGTCGATCTCCTCCAACCGTTCGCGGGCAAGCGAAGAGAGCCACAACTTGAACGGCTCGGCCTTCGGCGAGGGAATCGACTGCACCAGTCGGAAAAGCTGCTCTGCGTCAGCCACATCGGTTAGGCGCATCTTGCCGTCTGGAGCGGTCATTTTCAAACCGTGACAATTTGTCACGGTTTCATTCCCTTCAGCTTTCAGCCGTTGTTTGAGTTTGCGCCAGTAGGCTGCGGCATCTTTACTTTCGGTCAAAACTGCGATAACATCGACAATCGAAACGTACCACTTGTCCGCTTCGTCGTCCCAGACGGTGCGTACCTTACGCTCTTCAAAAAGTTGTATCGCTTGCTTTTGGGTCATGGCTCTTTTTACTTTGATTGCTTAAAACCGATGGGCCGGGGCTGTTTGCGGGCCTCGGGCACTTTGACCGACAGGGCCGCGATGGCCTCGTAGATGTTGTCCAGCTCCTTGCGCATGTCTTCCGAAAGGTCGTTCACCGCCTCGGCATTGTCCTCGTCCGCCCGCTCCAATAAAGCCAGTTTCGCCCGGATTTCAGCCAATTCCGAAGTAACGGTTGTAGCTGTCGTAATATAATTGCGCATGGCGACAAATGCTTTCATAATAGAGATACTTACTTGTATTGCCATTCCACTGCGCAATACCGCAGAAAGCATCGCAACTCCCTGTTCGGTAAAAGCATAAGGTAGGGATGTCTTCGGCCGCTTCACTCTGGATGTCGTCACAAATTGTGATGACATATTTTTCCATTCAATTTCGGAAATGCGGAACATGAACTCTTCCGGAAATCGTTCGATGTTACGTTTTACGGCCTGATTCAATGCACTGGTCGTAACTTGGTAGAGCGCCGCAAGGTCGAAGTCGAGCATCACGCGCTGGCCGCGGATTTCGTAGATTTTGCTCTGGATCGTAGTGAGTTCTTCCATCAATAAGTTTGGGCAAGTTCTTTCCTTCAACACAAATATAGTCGCTTTTTTGCAAAAAGAAAGACGAAACCGCTCCGTTTCGTCTTTTCTATTCTTTTTTCGCAGGATAATTTATCGGTGCGAAGAATTCAGCGATTGTGATGTTATATAATTTACAGAGTTTCAGTATAGATTGTGTGTTTGGAATGGAGGTTCCTGATTCATACCGAGAAATATCTAAATGTGTAAACTCAATAACTTCTTCTTGAGAATACCCATGATCCGAACGTAATTGTTGCATACGTTCTATCAAGAGCCGTTGAAAAGTAGTATCTCTATATTTGGGAACCTTTGTTCGCATTTTTTGCAAAGGAAAGGTGATGTCTAAAATTTTATACACGTGAAATCACGTGTATTCAAAAAAATTGATTATATTTGCATACGTGGATTTCTAAATACAGAAATTATGCTACATTTGCGATTGAATAGTTCGGCGTAGCCGACGGACATAATCATAAAGGGTAAACAACTCTTTATACCTACTTGTAAACTTGGAGACCTCTTCGGAGGATGTTTAATCAGATGGTATAATGGTTGTCAGCTCCGGTTATGTCCTGTTTGTTATTTGCAAGCAGGGCTTGACTGGGGCGCAGGACAGCTTCCATCTGAAGGTAACTCCAAGACCGACAAGTAGGGGCTGACACCGCGCCCCCTTTTTATTTTCTGCGGGCGCATCATCCACTAACCCGAAACCGTCATGCGCCGCCATTTGCCGAATACATTACATCATACGGATTGCACCCGCCGAGCGACCGCCGGCAGGCGGAATCGGTATGTGCGGGCGGCACATATTATATACGGAACGGCCGCCGGCAATATAATTCCCGCAACAACTGTGGCTCCTAAATATGGCAACGGCAGCCCGGTTCCTGTTTCCGGGATAAATTTTTCTTACCGGATCGACCATAAAAAATAACGGATGCGGCTACTATTCGGTTGAATTCTTCAAAAAACAGTGTGAAGTTGCGTCACTATCACGTCGAATATCACCGCATCCGTTTTATTATACGCCCCCTCGCTCCGTTATCGACTGCTACGAGGAGGGGCAATATTATAAAATTCAGTCGGAATAGTAGTTATTTTCAGCAAAATACATCAATGCAATATGATTTTTGTATTTTTGCAGAGTCGACACTACGGACAATGCCGGTACCTGATACGGATTTACATCACCGTTTTTTCCGAACAAGAACGTCGCCTAACGTCACCGGCATTGTCCTTTTTTATTTTCGATATGTAGAGTTCTGGTGGAAATCGTTGTATTACGCCGAACTTTATCAGCAAATTATAGTATCAGGGCAGAGGACTATTTCCAATCATCAATACCCTTTAATCATTCGGAATCAGGACGAAAGGAATATTATGAAAACATGAATATTTCTGCTCTTTTTATTGAAAACATTCCGATTTCTTGTAGGAAAAAGGGACGGCCCCCGATCAGTTCACGGTGTTTCACGAAATTCAACCGCGATCGCAATCACAATCACGATTCGGCCGTCCCTTTCTTTTTTCTACGGTTTGCTGAGCAGGTTCGGGAATAGCAGCATTACCACTGGCAGGTAGTCGCCCAAGTCTTCGCGTAGCAGATGCAGGCATCGCTGGATTTCGCGTGTGACCTTGCGTACCGATATGCCGTAGCGCTCGGCAATCTGCTGATAGGTTTGATCCTCGAAACGATTGGCAATGAAAATCTGCGCCGACAGTTCGGGCATTTCGGCCAGACGCCGCCGGAATATTTCTTCGACATCCTTATGAAAAAGCACCTTCGAGAGATCGCAATCCTCAAGTAGTCCGAGGCTTGTGCGGATGTTGCGCATGCCACGCAGATACATCTGATGCTGTATTTGAAGGTGGGTTTGACGCTCGCGCAATGCATCAATACACTTGTGACGCACAATACCGAGAATATAAGCCGGAAACTCATCTTGTGACAACTGAATTTCCCGTCTTTTTTCCCAAAGAAGCAGGAAGCTATCCGTAACAAGATCCTCGGCTAACGTCTTGTCACGCAACAGGGCATAGGCGATCACGATGAACCGTGATTTATATTCGGAGTACAGTCGATCGAACTCATGCGTATCTAATATCGCCTGTGTCATTGAGTATAGCGGATTCGTAGTTTTTTGGGAATTCAAAGATAAGTTATATTCTGAAAAAATAAAATAGATTCGATGTTTTTATACAAATGAATGTATTTCAATAATTTACATTAATCAATATTTTATATAATTTTATAAAAATATTTATTTGCAAAAAAAGGGGTAAACATACCCACGCTCATTCGATATATTATTAAAGACCAAAAAATAACAACCGATCCGGGGAGATCGAACAAGAATTTTGACAACTATGGACGAGAAATTATTATTCAAATATTTTCGGGGCGAAACTACGTCGGAAGAAGAAGATGCGATACTGGCATGGGTCGAGGAGACCCCAGCCAACCGTAAGGAGTTCAAGACCGCTTTCATGATTTTCTCCGGTCTGGCGGTGTATGCCGCCAAGCCGAACGCTATGCCGACAGCCGCGCCGCAGCGCCGCCGAATCTGGAGGCAAGTCGTCCGTTATAGTCTGCGTTCGGCAGCTGCCGTCATACTGATGATCGGAGCCGCGTATACGGGTAAAACGCTTTATCGGAATGCGTTGTCGCAGCAGAATATGTCGATTGTCGTTCCTGCCGGACAGCAGATGTCTCTCACGCTTCCGGACAATTCACAGGTACAGCTCAATTCGGGTACTCGACTGGAATATCCGGTCGTCTTCGGCAAGACCCGCAGCGTGAAACTCTCCGGCGAGGCGTTGTTCGATGTTGCACCGGACAGGAAGCATCCGTTCATTGTCCAGACCTTCGCGTCGGATATCCGGGTACTCGGAACGAAATTCAACGTGCTGGCCGATGCCGAGCGTGGTGAATTTACCACTACGCTGATCGAGGGACAAGTACAGGTGACAAACTGCGCCAATTCTAATGAGCGAATCACCATGTATCCGCACGATGTCGTCTCACTCTCTAACGGGCGCCTGTATAAAGAACGTGCCGAAGATTTTGCAGAACTCTGCTGGACGGAAGGGTTGGTTCATCTGAAGAGGATGCCATTCGACGAGTTGATGGCCAAGTTCGAGCGAGCATTCAATGTCGAAATACGCATCGAATGCGAGCGGATGCCGCAGATTAACGTGATGAGCGGAGAAGTCCGCATTTCGGACGGTGTAGATTATGCGCTCCAGATTTTACAGCAGGTATCTACCGGCTTTAGTTATACTCGTGATGAAAAAACGAACGTGATTGTAATTAAATAATAATGTGATTGTAATTGAATTTCGTGCAAGCACTCATGTTGCACTAAAAACTCTAAAATCTATGAGGAAATGACCGCGTGACTTAATACACTAAAGCGTTGACTATAATAAAGAAAAGTCTGCGAAATCGCCTATTCGCAGACCAACGATAATAGTCAGCAAAATACTAATCGAGAAAACTATTATCTAAATTTACAAAAGTATGAAAAAAACAGTATTCCACAAAATCAGAAGACTGTTTCGATTTACTTTACTTGTTTGCCTGAGCCTCGGCGTATTATCAGCCAAGGCACAGACTGCTCGTGTGACGCTTAAAGTACAGAATGCGTCGCTTGGACAGGTTATGGACGAGATCAAGAACCAGACCAGATATCTTTTCATCAATCAGGATGTCAAGGATCTCAATAACCACAAAGTAAGTCTGAATGTTTCGGATAAAGCTATTGCCGAGGTGTTAGATCAGATTTTTACCCCTTTCAATATCGGTTATCGCATCGAAAAAACAAGCATTATTATTTTCAACCGACCGAAATCCACATCCAACTCAGTTCTGATTGGAGGTAAGGTCAGCGATGTCGGCGGCGCACCGATTATCGGCGCCACGGTGCTGGTCAAAGGTACGACGAATGGTGTTTCAACCGATGCCGACGGTCGTTTTACGCTAACGATCGCTTCACCTGCCACTGCACAGCTCGAAATAAGCTACTTGGGCTACGAACCTCAAACTTTAGCTGTCGGCAACCGCACCTCTTTTGAGATTACACTGGCGGAATCGGCTTCGGAAATCGAATCGGTAGTCGTTACTGCCTTAGGTATCAAACGTGAAGAGAAGGCGCTGAGTTACAATGTACAACAAGTTGAAGCTGAAGACATCACGACTGTCAAGGACGCCAACTTCATGAACTCGCTGACGGGTAAGGTCGCCGGTGTTACGATCAACGCTTCGTCGTCAGGTGTCGGCGGTGCATCGAAAGTCGTGCTGCGCGGTAATAAATCCATTTCGCAGTCGTCGAATGCCCTCTATGTGATCGACGGTATTCCGATGTATAACTTCGGCGGTGGTGGCGGTACGGAATTCGATTCGAAGGGTGCTACCGAAGCCATCGCGGACATCAATCCCGAGGATATCGAATCCATCTCGGTGCTGACAGGTGCAGCAGCCGCGGCTCTTTACGGCTCGAATGCTGCCAACGGTGCTGTGATGATCACCACGAAAAAGGGACAGGCTGGAGCTTTGAAAGTGACGCTTTCGAGCAATACAGAGTTTCTGAACCCGTTCGTTCAGCCGGAGTTCCAGAACCGCTATGGCACGGGACTAAACGGTCTTCAGTCCGGGTCGGCCATTTACAGCTGGGGCGAGAAATTGGCACCTGCGGCGCGTCTGGGATATACGCCGGATGATTTTTTCGAGACAGGACACGTCTACACCAACGCCGTGACGGTATCGGGCGGTACGGACAAGAACCAGACTTACTTTTCGGCAGCCTCGGTCAATTCGGACGGTATCATTCCCAATAATGAATACGACCGTTACAACTTCACATTTCGCAATACGTCCTATTTCCTGAAAGACAAGCTGCGTCTGGATGCTTCGGCCAGCTACATCTACCAGCAGGATCAGAACATGACCAATCAGGGTGTCTATTCCAACCCGCTGGTTCCTGCTTATCTTTTTCCCCGCGGGACGAACTTCGACTCCTATCGTATTTTCGAGCGTTACAATCCCGCTTCTAAACTCATGGAACAGTTCTGGTCGGACGACCTGGAAGGCGGTGACCTGCGCATGCAAAATCCTTATTGGATTGCCCACCGCAACCTGCGCAACACCGATAAGAAGCGTTACATGCTGTCGTTCTCGGCCTCCTATGACATTCTTCCGTGGTTGAACGTTGCTGGCCGTGTGCGCATCGACAATGCGAACTCGCTCTATACGCAGAAACTTTATGCTTCGTCGAATACGACGATTACCGACGGCGGTAAGAACGGTCACTATACCGAACAGCGCGAATACGATACGCAGACTTATGCTGACATTATGGTGAACATCAACAAGACCTTCGGAGACGATTGGTCGCTGCAAGCCAACGTCGGCGCTTCGATCAACAACGTCAAAATCGACCAGTTGTCGTACCGCGGCCCGATTCAGGAAAACGGACTGCCGAACGTGTTCAATGTTTTCGACCTCGACGATTCGAAGAAGCGCGCCGAAAAATACGGCTGGCAGGAACAGACGCAGTCAATATTCGCCTCGGTGGAGGTGGGTTGGAAACAGATGCTCTACCTGACCCTCACGGGCCGTAACGACTGGGCTTCGCAATTGGCCAACTCCCCGCAATCGTCGTTCTTTTACCCGTCGGTGGGTCTTTCGTGGGTGCCGACCTCACTTTGGGATATGGGCAATGCGCTGACATATCTGAAGATTCGCGGTTCGATCGCTTCGGTAGGTATGCCTTTTCCGCGTCACCTGACCGTTCCGACCTACGAGTACGACGCAACGAATAAAGTTTGGACAGCCAAGACACACTATCCGATCGGCGATCTTTATCCCGAACGCACCCGCACTTATGAGTTGGGCCTCGACGCGCGTCTGTGGAAGCACTTCAGTTTGTCGGCTTCGTGGTATTGGGCCGATACCTACAACCAGACGTTCGACCCGCAGATTTCTGTATCATCGGGTTATTCGACGATCTATCTCCAGACGGGCCACGTCCGCAATACGGGTGTCGAAGCGTCGCTCGGCTATCAGAACCAATGGCGCGATTTCGGTTGGTCTACGAACTTTACCTTCTCGTGGAACAAGAACGAGATCGTGGAACTGGTTCACAACTATGTGCATCCCGAGACCGGCGAACTCATCACCAAAGAGCGACTGGAGATCAAGGGGCTGGGTAAGGCCAAATATATCCTTAAACCGGGCGGAACACTGGGTGACCTCTATACCAATTCCGATTTGGTCTATAACGACGACGGGTATATCGAAGTGGACAAGAACGGCAACGTAGCCGTCAAGGACGACTATATGGATGACATTTATCTCGGTTCGGTATTTCCTAAATACAACCTCGCATGGCGTAATGATTTCAACTATAAGGGGATCAATCTCGGCGTACTGTTCACGGCCCGCATCGGCGGTATCTGTTATTCGGCTACGCAAGCCAATATGGATTTGTACGGCGTGTCGGAGGCCTCGGCCGCAGCCCGCGATGCCGGTGGCGTGATGATTAACGGCCGTGACATGATCGACGCACAGAAATGGTATCAAGTAATCGGTTCGCAGTCGGGATTACCGCAGTATTACACTTATTCCGCCACGAATGTCCGCTTACAGGAGCTCTCGCTGGGTTACACGCTCCCTTCGAAATGGTTCCGCGACAAGATGCGTATGACCGTTTCGTTCGTAGGCCGTAACCTGTGGATGATCTACTGCAAGGCCCCGTTCGACCCCGAAGCCGTAGCTTCGACAGGCATGAACTATCAGGGTATCGACTACTTTATGATGCCTTCGATGCGTAATCTGGGCTTCAATGTAAAATTCCAATTCTAAAGAACAGCAAAACCATGAAAAAGACAAACAACAAAATGCAGCTACTGCTGCTTTCGGTGGTGCTGCTCGGTACGACTGCCTGTACGGGCGATTTCGCGGACATCAATCGTAATCCGAATGAAGTGACCGACGAACAGTTGCAGGCTAACAACTATAAGATCGGTACGAACCTCAAGACCCTTCAGGGCCTGGTCGTTCCGACGGAAGAGCACCGGTTTCAATTCGTCGAGAGCATCGTCGGATGCCCTTACGCTGGCTACAACGGTAAGACCGTCGATACCTGGCAGGCGACATTCGAAAACTACAATCCCTCGGCTGACTGGCGGAAAGTTCCGTTCGTGGATATGATCTCCGATACCTATCCGGCCTATCGTGCGATTATCAACGGTACGGAGGACGTAGTGGCGCAGGCATTGGCCAAATTGTTCCGCATTGCCATCATGCAGCGCGTCACGGATAGCTACGGCCCGATTCCCTATACGCAGGTCATGGCCAGTAAGACCGAATCGCTGGAGGTAGCCTACGATACACAGGAAGAGGTCTACACGGCGATGTTTACAGAATTAGACGACGTGATCGCTTCGCTTCAGGACAACCTTTCACTACCCTCGGATGCCTTCGGCCGTTACGACGGTGTTTATTCGGGTAATATCTCGCAGTGGCTCAAATTCGCCAATTCGCTCAAGTTACGTATGGCCATGCGTCTAACGGAGGTTAAGCCCGATCTGGCGAAGTCGAAAGCTGCCGAAGCCATTGCCGCCGGGGTCATCACGACCAACGCAGACAATGCCATGATGCACACCTCGGACAACCGAACGACGCTCATTTACAACGACTGGGGCGACCATCGTATTGGTGCCGACATCATCAATTACATGAACGGCTACAACGATCCGCGCCGCGAGAAGATGTTTACGACTGTAACCCTTGTGGAGAACGGACAAGAAATACAGGGATATGCGGGTATTCGCATTGGTATCAACGTGACGAGTAAGGCGCAGGCCGTGTCGTCCTACTCGAACATGCGCGTTACGGGTACGGATCCCTATCTGTGGATGAACGCCGCTGAAGCGACGTTCCTACGTGCCGAATACGAACTGCGCTGGGGCTCGGCCGAAACTGCCGGAACACTCTATGAGCAGGCTGTCACGCTCTCGTTCGAGGAGCGTGGTGCCGATAACGTGAAGGGCTATCTTTCCGATGCGACAAGTACTCCGGCAGCCTACAAAGATCCGTTGAACAAGCACTCCATGGCTTCTCCGCAGAGCACGATCACCGTGGCATGGAACGCCGCGGCGGATTTCGAAACCAACCTCGAACGGATCATTACCCAGAAATGGATTGCCATTTTCCCGCTGGGAACCGAGGCGTGGACAGAACACCGCCGTACGGGTTATCCCCGTCTGCTGCCAGCCGTGGTGGATAACAGCGGTGGCGCCGTGAACGTGGCGCTGGGCGCACGCCGTCTGCCTTATCCGGTCGAAGAGTACACCGAGAACCCGACGAACCTGCAAGCCGCCGTTTCCGCACTGAACGGTGAGTCGGTAAACGGAGCGGGCGATACGCAGGGAACCCGAGTATGGTGGGATCGCAAAAACTTAAATTAGTATGGATATGAAACGAAATAAATTGATCGGGCTTCTCTCCTTATGCCTGCTGGCCGCGACGTTCGCTTCGTGTGAAGACTGGAACGAAACGGAAGCCGTCAAACAAAAAGTCGAACGCCCGGAGGATCAAAATCCAGAATTGTGGGCGGAATATACGGCGGCGTTGCGCGACTACAAGCAGTCGGAACATTTTATCGTCTATGCCCGTCTGTTCAACTCTCCCCAGCCGGGTACCAGTGAAAAGGATTTCATGCGTTGCCTGCCCGACTCGCTCGATATCGTGTCGCTGACCAATGCCGACAACTTCTCGAAGTACGATGCGGAAGATATGCCGGCTATGCGTGAGAAAGGTACGAAAGTGCTCTATCAGGTCGATTATGCAGGCCGCAGCGGGGAACTGACCGATGAAACAAAACTCGGCGCTTACCTCGATAAAGTCATCGCCGCGGTCGAGAAGAATGGACTGGACGGTTACTCGTTTACGGGTATCCCCAATGCGGGCGACGCAGCGACCGCAGCGGCGGCTACACTTATCGTCGAACGACTTTCCGCGGCAAAGACCGAAGGACAACTGCTCGTTTTCGAAGGTAATCCGCTTTTCCTGACGGCGGACGCTCTGTCAAAGGTCGATTATGTCGTGCTCGACACCGAGGCTACGGAGAATGAGACCGACCTGAAGATGCAGGTACTCAACGCTACGGGGTATGCCGGCGTTCCGGCTACGAAGTTGCTGCTGGCCGCTGCCGCAGGCGCTCCTCTCTATGACGAGAATGTCGAGGAACATGCCGCTATCACGGAAATGGCCGAGCGGGTTGTATCGCTCGGGCCGCTGGCCGGACTGGGAACCTACGACATTTATAATGACTATTATGATCTGGACATGAACTATAAACTTGTTCGCAATGCCATCCAGACGTTGAACCCCTCAAAATAGTGAGCAATGAGAAGAATTAATAAATACTTATGGCTGATCGCTTCGGCCGCTTTCTGCTCCTGTCAGTCCTATGATGCCGACGACCACAAGTTCGGTAATGTGGTCTACCTCGACGTGGCGGAAACGACTGACGTGCAGACGGCAACGATCAAAAACACGCTCGATGAACTCGATCGGACATTCTCCGCAACGCTGGCTTATCCGTCCGGTGGCGACGTCACGGTCTCCATTGCAGTCGATCCATCGCTCGTCGATACCTACAACGCCCGTCACAACACCTCGTGGCCGATGCTCGATGCGAAATACTATTCGCTTTCCGACGAGCGGGTAACCATCCCGGCCGGCAAGACCGCTTCGGATGCCGTGACGCTCCATCTGCAGGAGTTGCTGGGCGAGGGCGAAGACCAGACAGGTGCGCTGACCCTCGATGCTACCTATCTGCTGCCCGTGACGATCACGAATGCGTCCGTTCCGACGCTGGACAGTTCTTCGACCGTCTGGTATGTTATCAAACGATCGTCGAACATCACTACGGCAGCGCAGCTTACCGACAACTGGATCAATTTCCCGACACTCGACAAGGATACGGAGCAGGCGATGGCCCTCAACAACTTGACGGCCGTGACCTACGAGGCGTTGATCTATATCGACAAGTTCGCCACCTCGGCTCTGAACTCGGCCGGTGTCGCCAACCCCGTCAGCATCTCCACCATCATGGGTGTCGAGGACTACCTACTTCTGCGTATCGGCGACACGAATTTCGAGCGCCAGCAGCTGCAGTTCGACGGTTCGGGCAGCGGTTCGGCCTTCGGCAAGTTCCCGGGGCGTGATGCCGGCAAAATCCTGAACGAAGGCGTATGGTACCATATCGCATGCACTTATGACCAGGCGACGCGCACGGTACGGATTTTCGTCAATGGCGAGTTGCAGAGCGAGGGCAAGGATATGGGGCTTGCGTCGATGAGCGACGACACGCGCATCAATCTGGCCATGCGTGCTTTCTACGATCGTTACCTCAATAATCCGACGCCGGAGAACGAAGAAAAATACGGCGGTTGGGCCGATGCCCGCCAATTCTTCATCAGCTATTCCTACGACGCCTACCGCCCGCTGAACGGCAAAATCGCCGAGGCCCGTGTCTGGTCGGTAGCCCGCACGCAAGAGCAGATCCGGGAGAACATGTACGAAATCGCCGATCCCGAAAGCGACCCGACGCTCGTCGGTTATTGGAAGTTCAACGAGGGAGCCGGCAATACGATCAAGGACTATTCGCGCTACCATAACGACGGAGAAGCCGAGTACGATCTGGTATGGCCCGACGGTGTGGAGATTCCGAAAATTAACGAAACGGAGGAGTAAACTATGAAAACAAGGATAAATAATGTAAAGAAGGGAGTAGTGACGCTTCTTTTCGCGGCGGTCATCGCGGGCCTTACGGCCTGCGAGACCGATCCCGTGAAATCGCAGCGCGGAGAACTTCCCGACAAAGATTTGTTGGAGAATACCTATGTCAAAATCCGCAGCATCAAATCCCCGACTGAATTTGCCGTCGTCAATCTGTCGGAGGGAACAACAGTAACAGAAGATCGAATTTACTGCCGGCTGACCCGCCCGGCAGAGAGAGCGATGACTATCACAGCTGCCGTGGACGAATCGCTGGTCGAAGCCTGTAACGAGGAGTACGGTACGGATTTACTCCCGTTCCCGGCAGGGAATGTTACCATTGCCGGGAACGGTACGATTGCCGTAGCGGCGGGAGAGCGTATCTCCGACAAAATTCAGGTATCGTTCAAGTCGGACGGACTGGCTGCCGGAACATACCTGCTGCCGATTGCGATCTCATCGAATGATGCGGCTCTTACGGACGGAGGCAAGGCGGTCTATTACGGCGTGAAAGTCCGTGGGATTGATATAGGCGACTACGAACTGGATACGGATTACCTGAACGTATTCTATCTGAACACGACCGAATACCAGCCGCTGTTGGCCGACATTTGGATATTGCAGAAAACCGAAGCCATGCCGCCGTTCAATACGCTCTGGGAGCGGACTTACGGCAATATCGTCAATCTGCGCATCGTGCAGATAGGTTACGAGGCCGATACGGAGCGTGCCTTGTTGGTGCTTAACTCTGACATACGCTATGTGCTGGAACATGCGGACAAGTATATCCGTCCGTTGCAGGACAAGGGGCGCAAGGTCTGTCTTTCGCTGGAGGGAAATGGCTCGGGACTCGGATTCTGCAACCTGACCGACAGCCAGATCGCCGACTTCACGGCGCAGGTGAAAGCCTGTCTGGAGTTGTATGATCTGGATGGCGTGAATTTCTTCGACCGCAATGCCGGTTACGGTCAGGTGGAAGGAATGCCGGAGATGAACACGACTTCCTATCCCAAGCTGATAAAGGCCATGCGCGAAGCCATGCCCGACAAACTGCTGACGCTGGCCGATTACGAAGAGCCGACCGAATATTTCGGGGACACCGAGGCGACGGGCGGCATCGAGGTCGGACAGTACCTCGATTATGCATGGTCGGGATATATGTCGGAGAGCGAGGATATCCAGTTGCTCGATCCGTGGGAAGTAATCGACCTCACACCGGGCGATGCGGCCGATTTGGGCATGATGCTCCCGACGACGAACCATCCGCGCCGGCCGATCGCCGGACTTTCACCCGAAAATTTCGGATACTTCGCTGTGCCGTGGTATCCGGCGGCAAGCGATTTCCTGATGACGGCACAAGGTTTTATGAATGTGGCCATCTGGGATATGATGGGCTATGCGCCGAACAATACGATCGTATGGGCCGACCTTATCTCCAATCAACAAAATGAGTATGAAATGTCTTGGGGCATGGTTCCGGGTATGTTATGGGCCATATTCGGCGATGAAGCTATGGATGGAACGTATATGTATAATGTCCTCGTAAATAACGATCAGGGAGGTTTACACTACGGAGAGTTGGCGAAAGACTGGTAAAAACGATAAAATACGGATTTGCATCGTGCAATCACAAATTACAATCACCATTTTAAAATTATTAACTATGAAAAAGACTTTATTTATTACGACTCTGCTCCTTTCCGCGGGTGCAATGTTTACATCCTGCAACAAAGACGTGGAAAATCCCGACATGCAGGCACAACCGGAAGAAACGGCTCAGGTAACGCGGGCCTACGGCGACAAAACACCGCTGATCGAGGTGTATTACGAGATCAACGACACCAATCCGCTCAACGCGTTGTCGTATGAGATGAACGGCAAGAAATTCATCGATCTCGTACAGCTTTTCGCTTCGAATATCCAGAAAGACGCGAATGGTGATCCCTGCATTTTCTTCAACGACAAGCTGGCTCCGGTGATGGCTGCGAAGGCGACCTATATCGAGCCGTTGCAGAATGCCGGAATCAAGGTGATTCTGAACGTTCTGGGCGACCACAAAGGGATCGGCATCTCGAACCTGACGGATGACCAGATCGAGAAGTTCGCCGCTATTCTCACCTACATCGTGAAGGAATACGGCCTGGACGGAATCGGATTCGACGATGAATATGCCGACTATTCGACTCCCATTGATCCCACTTCGGCCAGCAAACTCGTTCTCAAACTGCGTGAGAAATTCAATGCTGAATTCCCCGGCGAACGCAAAATCATCCAGATGTTCCAGTGGAATTATGCGTCTAACATTTCCGCAGCGGCAGGTGCGGAGATCGATTTGGCCGACCACGGAGCGTTTGGCCCGAATGTTTTCCAGACTTCCAGCGCATTTGCCGGCGTAACGAACGACCGCTGGTGCCCGCAGGCTATCCAGATGGGACAATCGTACAATGCAATTTACCTGAATCAGATCAAGACCCGCTCCTCGCAGGCTGCCAGCGGCAACTACGGCGGTATTATGATGTTTAACGTCCGTAAGGCATCGAATGTCAATCCGCTGCCTGTATTCCAGAAGATCGCAGAAGGTGCATTTGGCGCAACTGTAACTTATACCGGTACGGAGTATTCTCAGGATTGGACATTCAACCCTGCGGGATACACGATTACTTATGCAGATATTCAGTAGCACTCACTCGATGTAAATCCGTATAGGATAGACGTTAGGCGACGTCATCTGGCCCGTGCATCGACCGAAAGGCGGTGTACGGGCTTTTCTTTAAGTTAAATGGAAAATAAATGGATTTTGCAAAGGATGTAACGATAGCGCGATTTAAACACTCGATTACTAAAGAGTAAATTCAAAGTTATTCATACTGCTTTTATCATTTTTCGGTCTATTATTTCGTCATTAGTAACGGTCATATGCATTGATGACATAGGTAAGTGACAATCTCTATTATGTCTGTATCTAAAAAATATTTTAATCGCATATGATTAAGAATATTGCAATGTGACCCTATAGATACGGAATCCTGTCTTATGAAAACGCTTATTCATACCCGTATATACGCGTTGCTAACTCAAAATGAATCGAATCCGTCGGAATTAGCCCATGCATACGAAGAGTTTATCGAGACGATGACCGAGATGGTTGCTAATTTCGATAACCGGGATGATATTTTGAGAATACTGTATTACAGCCGGGTTGAATTCGACGTATTGTCCCATCCATCGTTTAATCGATATTCGAACAATGTTTTAAGGACGACGTTCATCTATAAAATCATGTATATTCTGGATTGCGAAATCAATATCGTCAGCAATAGTACGAAATATAGCTCGAACCAAGACTATTCGTTCCCTTTATCCTATCAGGACGGCGAGTTGCTGTGGACAGGGACGCAGCAAGAGCTGCTGGAGCTTGCCGTTGCCCTTCATAAAAACGGGATTATCATGTACGGCAACCGCAAGGCGCGTTTCATCGAGATCGTCCGTGCCTTGTCTTCTACATTCCATATCACGATCAACGATGTCTATGTCAAGAAAACCAGGATGCTTGACCGCAGCACGGCGGTCACACCTTTTCTGGATAAATTGAAAAAAGCCTATGAGCAAGTCGTCGAAAGACACCTGCGATAGAGAGAGCGGAGACCTGTCAAGGACGAGAAAATCAGAAAGTTTTTCTCCGTTTGCAAAATTTCAACAGTTTATTTTTCAGTTGATTATATTTTCATACTTTACAAAAAACTTTTTGATTTTTCCCGAGAGGCATCCGGAAAAGTGTACTTTTCAGTGATTTTGTATTATACATTTGCAGCAGAAAGCGACGCATAGTGCATCGCTGCATTCAAAATCCAAATAACATGAAAAACATCCTTTTAGCCGTTGCAGTCTTCGCTGCCGCATTCGTTTCCTGCAACAAGGAGACCGAAGTCGTACCTTCCCCCAATTCTTTCACCGATGGGGCACGTATCGCACTTACGCTTACCGATGATGCCGCCGACACCCGCTCCTTCTTCGATTCGACAGCCTCGGCCGAGGCATGAGAGTCTTCGTTGTCGTCACTGTCGATTTTCGTCTTCGATAATGCCGACAACTTCGTTATTCGCCGGGATTTAACATCCAGCGAGCTGGCCGCGAAATCGGCGACATTCTCCCTACCTAAATCTCTTGCCAGCACCCCCTGTTCATTCTACGCCATAGCGAACTACGACGCCTCGTCGGCCAAGACCCGGGCGGCCCTTACGGCCCTTGTGGAGAAGTCGGCCGCCGACTATAACGGCACCTTTGCCGAGGTGTCCACCGCAGCCAAGCGTTCGGGCGGCTTCGTGATGTCGGGCATGAAATCGCAGACCGTCGGGGCCGTGAACTCCACGACCAATGTCGGCATCACACTCAAACGCACTGTCGCTAAAGTAGTCCTCCAGACGACCATCGACCCGTCGTTCGCCGACAAATATGCAGGAACGCTTACCATCAACTCGGTAAAACTCTCCAAAGCCGCCTCGCAGTCGCTCGTCGTGGCCGGAACGCCGACACCCGGGGCCATGACCTTCAGCCACACGCAGACTCCCGCCACGGCTTCGGGAAAATGCAATGCGCTGTTCTACTGTTTCGAGAATGGAGCTTTGCCCGCGGGCAGCCGCGTTCTGCTGGAAATTAACGCCACATACGATTCGGACGGCAGCACCTCGACTACGGACGACCGCTCGGAGGTGACCTATTCGGTCGAGTTGACGGGTAAGGCCGCGGGCGAGATTCTCCGAAACGGCTACTACCGTGTCGCGGCCAATATCACGGGTCTCGTAGGTCAGGAGTGCGCCGTATCGGTCACCGTCGCCGATTGGGAGACGCCCGTGACGCAGAACGTCGAGCTGGGGGCATAGCCCTCTTGTTTTGGCAGCTCCCGTCCCTCGCGGGCGGGAGCTGTTTTCAATCCCTTTTTCAGATTTTTCCGACTATGAAAAAATATCTGTTGATACTCGCTGCCATCCTGTTGCTGTGGGGCTGCATCGCCGAGGACAGGACAGAATGTACAAATCCCCGCGGTGTCTTCGTCAGCCTGACGGTACGGCCCGAAAGGATGTCCTCCGTAACTCGCTCTGCGGATGAAACGGCCATCCGCGACCTGAACCTCTACCTTTACGACGATAACAGCAATGTTGTCCTGCACCGTTACCAGACCTCTGCGACGCTGCGTTTCGAATGCCTACCGGGCGACTACCGGATCTGCATTGCCGCCAATCTGGGCCGCGATCTGGGCGACAATCTGCTGTGGGAGGATTTTACCGTTACACACGCCGACAAGTACGATGTATTGCCTATGGCCTATGAGGGCGATATAACGATAATTCCCTCGGCAGACGGGATGCTGACGCTGCCTGCCGTCGAAGTACAACGCTGCGTGTCGAAAATCTCCTATCACATTACCGTTACTCCGGCCGTTGCCGACATCGAACTGCGCTCCGTGCAACTGTTCTCGGTACCGCGTTTTGTATCCGTGTTCGATATGGCGGCCGCACCGTCGGATGATCCCGACGACTATACGGATTGTCCGGAGGTGGAACTTTCCGGACAGCAGGCTGCGGGCGACTGCTATCTGTTACCCAATATGCAGGGCATGGTGGCGGCCATTACCGACCAACGGCAGAAGAACCCGGAAAATGCCCCTGCGAATGCCTCGTATCTGCTGATCCGCGCCGTGCGCGGGTCGAAAATATTAGCTTATTATATTTACCTCGGAGGAAACAACACCTCGGATTTCAATGTCCGGGCCAACACGCATTACAGGCTCAATATCTCGATCTTGGGCGACAGCGAGGTCGATACCCGCATTAGCAGCTATGCCGTCAATGTGCATGACACCTACGAAGAAAACTCGGTCGGCGGATATTGCACCTACAATCCGTTTCAGATGCTTGCCGTGGAGATCGACGGGAGTCCCGCACCCCTGACGCTTCGGGGACGTATCGGTGTCGCGCAAGGCAACGCCGGAGCGTTCTGTCTGAACGGCTCTCCCGTAGGGGAAGGCCGCGACCTTATGCTTCCGGAACAGCCCGGCCCCAATATCTTCGGCGTGAACTACGCTCCGGGAATCTATACGACAGTCAATTCGCAGGTGGTCTATACCGTCACGGTCGAGGATGATGCGGGATTTACACAGTCGTTCGACATCGGACACCGCTTCGCCAACCGTCTCGACGTATATATTCACCCCGCGACGGCTGAAAACGGAAACGGTACGGTAACCGTCGCCGGAGCGTTGTATGACGCTGAACCGTCTTTCCTGACGCACGACCGGGTCGTCTTGTGCCATGAAAAGGGATGCACGCTGACAGCCGTACCCGAAGCCGGATACCGCTTCGAGGGATGGTATTCGGCAGCCGACTACAAGACACGGCTTTCGACCTCGGCTTCGTATGCCTACATTCCGACCTCGCCCGAAGCCGCGATCTTCCCGAAATTCACGGTCAATACCCGGCCGCTCGACGACGGGGGCACGGCCAACTGCTATATCGCGCCGGAATTGAATACCTCCTATTCGTTCGACGCTACGACGATGGGCAACGGCCGTGCGACGACGAACATCCGCCCGGAGCCCCTGCGGGGTGCGGAAGCACGGGTGCTTTGGGAAACGGGCACGATCCGAGGCGCGATCGTTGAAAGCGCGGAGCTGACCGGCGACGGACGTATCGTCTTCCGAACCGGCATGACCTATGGCAACGCCGTGATCGGACTTCTCGACAGCCGCGGGGTATGCATATGGTCGTGGCACATCTGGTCGGTGGATTACGAGATCGAGGCCACGGCCCAGACCTACGCTTCGGGAGCCGTCTTTATGGATCGCAACCTCGGGGCCCTGGCTACGGACTGCACGCAGGCCGCTGCCAAAGGACTCTATTACCAGTGGGGCCGCAAAGATCCGTTCCCGTATCCGGCGCTGGCCACGGACGCCTACACGCAGGCTCCGACCGTCTATGCTCCGGGGTTCGAGTATGCTGAAAGCAATCCCCGAACCTCTGGGGCCGAGTCGCCTTACGACGTGATGACCCTCGAATGGGCCACAGCGCATCCAACGACCTATATGGACGGGGTATTTTACGAGGATTGGGAAGAGTGGACGTCGGTCGCCGACTGGCTCTACGACCACCACCCGAACCTCTGGGGCAACGTCACGACCGGGAAGAACAATATCAGCCGCACCAGCCATAAATCCATTTACGATCCCTGCCCTCCGGGGTGGAAAGTGCCCGGTGCCGAGGATTTTGCGGGAATAGAGCGGATAGGCGTATCGGCACCTTATTACGTTACAATCCGCTGTAACGGCACGCAGACGGCGAAGATACCCTTGGGCGGAACATTCTACGAAGGACGTTACGACCGCAGCGGGTCGCTCGGAAGGCTCTATACAAACGCTCCGTATTATCTTCACTGGGGAGACTCGACCGGCGTGTTCCATGACGTAGCCTGCACCTCGATCCTATTCGATACGAGCAACTACCCGCCGTTCGTCAACACAACGGATTTTTACCGCTATGCCGCAAATCCGGTGCGCTGCATCCGGGAATAAAACCGAAATAATAGCTAACGATAATGAACAAACAACGAGTCATTCTGTTCGTGCTGCTGACCGCGGCTTTGTGGGGAGCACCCTACAAGGCTGCGGCGCAGATCTTCGCCGTAAGGGCCAATGCCCTTGCGGCATGTACTGCGACGCTGAACGTCGGGGCCGAAGCGGCCCCGACGGACAACTGGTCGCTGGAGATGTCCGGCTACTGGAATCCGGTGCAAACCGCATCCCTTTCGATGAACTTCCATGCCGTGCAGCTCGGCTCCCGCTACTGGTTCTACGAATCCTTCGTGGGACACTTTCTCGGACAACACCTTACCTATGTCGGTTACGACCTCGGAAGCCGGACAAAACGCTATAAGGGTCATGCCTATGGCCTCGGTGTCAGCTACGGATATGCGTGGATGCTCTCGAAACGCTGGAATATCGCCGTAGAGGCAGGAGTCGGGCTTTACCGCACGAAGGACACACGCCACGACCCGACCGTCTCTGACTGGGAGGATGAATACATCTACCGTTACCGGCGCTGGACGCTGGCGCCGACAAAACTGGAAGTCTCATTCTCTTATATCTTTTAGCCATGAAGATATGCAATAAGATATTGCAGATAAGTCTGCTGTCGGCAGCGCTCGGAAGCCTGTTCGGCTGCTCGGTAGCCGGACGGCTTCAGCGGCAGCAGGCGACGGCCCGTCTGGCGCAACTTACCCGCGCCGAGCGGCAAGAGCGGCAGCAGGACTCCCGCCCGCAGGTCGTAAAACTCCAGCGTGACAGCAATACATTCTTTCTTGCCCCGGTCGATACGCTTGCCGACGGAGAACGCGTGATGGCGCTTCAGATCGAGCAGGTGACGGTCGTGGCGAAGATGCGGTCTATTCCCGAACGCAACGGGCGCGTCGTGTTGGATTTCATCGTGACGCTGCCCAAGCAGTTGTTGGGCAAGAGCCGCAGCGTCGTAATCACACCGATACTTCACAAACCCGACGAATCCGTGGCACTCGAAGATCTGGTGATCCGCGGCGGACGCTTCTCGCTGCTGCAAGAGCGCGACTACTGGCAGTACGAAACCTATGTCGAACGCTTCCGCCCCGATACCGTGGGGCGCGAGGCGGCCTTCAACCGCTTCGTGAAGTTTCCCTATCCCGAAGACGTCCGGCTCGATTCACTGGTCGAAGGACGAAGCACCGTCACGTATTACTATTCCCAAGCAGTGAAAACCGACGAGACCTCGAAAAAGATGCTGGTAACGCTTCAAGGACAGGTGTTGGCCGTGGACGACAGCGCCTACCGGCTGCCGCCGTCCGATACGTTGAGCTACGTCGTATCTTCGATGCTCTCCTTCGTAGATACCGTGCCGAGGTATCGCATCAAGGTCATCGACAAGTTCGTGACCGTCGAGGATCGCAACTACATTCAGTTCTTCGTGGGAGATACCCGCGTGGTCGATACGCTGGGCGACAACCGGCGGCAGTTGGACAAGATCACCGGCCTGATGCGGCGGATCGTCGAACAGCAGGAGTTTTACGTCGATACCATCACGCTGACGGCAGCATCGTCTCCGGAAGGAGCCTACGCTTTCAACGACCGTCTTTCGCAAGGAAGGGCCGCGGCGCTCAAACGCAACCTCGTCCGCCGATACGGCAGAAGCATCGACACGATGCTCACCGTGCGGTGGGTGGCCGAAGACTGGACGGAACTGACGAACCGCATCCGAACAGACCGGGAGATCGGAAACCGTGACGCTATTCTGGAGCTGATCGCCGAGGAAAAGAATCCCGACCGGCGGGAGCAAGCCATCCGGCAACAGTTTTCGAAAGAGTATGCCTATATCCGTTCGGTGATTTACCCGCAGCTGCGGGCCGTGAATTTCCGCTACAACCTGCGGCGCAAAGGGATGGTAAAGGATACGATTCACACCACGGAGTTGGATACCACCTATACCCGTGGTGTGGAGCTGTTGCAAAAACGCAAATACGCCAAAGCCTTGTACATTCTCAATGACTACAACGACCGTAATACGGTCGTGGCCCATCTGTCGCTGGATCATAACGAGCGGGCGATGGAGCTGTTGGCAACGATGCCCAAGGATGCCGTGACGGAATATCTGCGGGCCATCGCCTGCTCACGGCTGGGACGCAAGGCGGAGGGCCGGGAGCATTTCCTCGAAGCATGCCGCTTGGACGGGCGTATGGAGTATCGGGGCAATCTCGATCCGGAGATTGCTGAACTCTTAAAACAATAGTCATGCGGATCGGACTGGTGGATGTGGACGGGCATAACTTCCCGAACATAGCGCTGATGAAACTCTCGGCATGGCACAAGCGCCGGGGCGATACGGTGGAGTTCGCCGATCCCGCGGCGAGGCGTTATGACAAGGTCTATATGTCGAAGGTCTTTACCTTTTCTCGGGATTGCACCGACCGTTACGATTGCGAGGTCGTGCGTGCCGGGACGGGCTACAGGGACTATGCGACGATTCTTCCCGAAGAGATCGAACATATATGCCCGGATTACTCGCTTTATGGGGTCAAAGAAGCCTATGGGTTTCTGACGCGCGGATGCGTTAACCGTTGTTCGTGGTGCGTCGTGCCCCATAAGGAAGGTGAAGTCCGGGCACACGCTGACATCGAAGAATTCCTCGACGGGCGTAAGCGTGCCGTGCTACTCGACAACAATGTCTTGGCTTCGGAGTGGGGACTTATGCAGATCGAGAAGATCGTCCGCATGGGCATCCGGGTAGATTTCAACCAAGGGCTCGATGTCCGGCGTATCGCCCGCACGCCGGGGATTGCCGCATTGCTCGCACGGGTCAAATGGATACGTTTTCTGCGCATGGCCTATGACAGCCGTGCCATGCAGGATGACGTTCATAAAGCCATAGAACTCCTCCGTAAGCACGGCGTTCCGGCCCGGAAGCTCTTCTTCTATGTGCTGATAAGGGATGACACTGAAGATGCGCTCGGACGTATCCGGGAGCTGAAAGCGTTGGGATGTCAGCCTTTCGCGCAGCCGTACCGGGATTTCGAACACGAGGGGAAACCCTCGCGGGAGCAATGGCGGCTGGCCTACTGGTGCAACCGCAAGCCGCTGTTCTACTCCGTGGATTATGAGGAATACCGAAAAAAACGAACTTAACAATCGAACTTATGAACAGACTGAAAATCAAATATGCCGTCGCGTACGGCTTTCTTGCAGCAACGGCGGTCGCGCTTATCGCATCGCTATTTGCAGGCTGCCATGTCTATGAACATGAAGAGGTGGAAATTATCCGCTGCCCGGTGATCGAAGCCGATACGATCGACATTCCCGGCTGGGATAAGGAAATCGCAACCCCCGAATTTTAACCGCTGTCACGATGAAAAAACTGTTGATTTGGCTCCCGGGCATGCTTTCGATGCTCGCAGCCTGCACCGAAGCGGTAGAGATACCGGCTCGGGCGCCCGAAAAACAATCGCCCGTCAGGGTCGAACTGCATCTGACGACCGAGCAGCAGGCCGCCACCCGCGCAATGGACGAAAATTGCATTCGGGATGTGAATTTGTATCTGTACGGAGATACAGAATATCATTTTTATTTCCCCTCCGTTTCCTCGCCGCTGGTGTTCAACGTCCTTCCCGGCAATTATCGGAGCTATGCGATTGCGAACGCCGGGCAGGATCTGGGGGATAAAAATGCGTTCGAAATCCAGTTTTACGAAACGGCAGTGGACGTGATGGAGTCTTCAAACGCTATTCCGATGACGAATCGGGGAACATTGGCCGTCGATGGCGCTGGCCGGTGTACCCCCTCATCGCTTCGCGTAACGCGCAGTGCGGCGAAGATCGCCTATACCATCGAGGTCGCCGACGCCGTCGCACCGTCGCTCAGTCTTCGCTCGGTGCAGTTCTGCAATCTGCCGCGGACGATACGTCCCTTCGATTCGGGCAGTATTTCTTCGACGGTCGAGGCGAACTACTATGACGGCGAGACGATGCCTATCGGCAATGAACGGAGAACCGCGGGTACAGCGTATCTTTTCGAGAACTTGCAGGGCTCGGTAGACACAATCACCGACCAGAAGGACAAGTGCCCTGAAAATGCTCCGGCCTGTGCCACCTACCTGCGGATTCTCGCGGAACGGAGCACGGACAAAGCCCTTGTCGAATACATCGTTTATCCGGGTGAAAATAACACGTCGGATTTCAATGTCCGCCGAAACACGTGACATAATCTGGAGCTTGTTATCATGGGCGAAAATGAGATCGACAACCGGGTTCTCGTCTACGACGGTCTGTATTACGGAACGGCGAACTGCCATATCTGCACCGGCGATCAGGTTACGTTCGATGTTACCCCGTATCGCACGTCCCGCAGCCGCAATTACGCCTATCTGGGAATCGAGGCGGGCGATGAATACGCTCCGGCATCCGCCGGGCTGCTGTGGCAGGACAACAAGATCATTACAGGATTCACGCTTGCGGACAACCGTCTTACGGTGCACACGAACGGTCAGCGGGGCAATGCGCTCGTCGCGGTGTACGATGCCGGCGGGACGATTCTCTGGAGCTGGCATATATGGTGCCTGTCCGGCGACCGGCCGCAGGACGACCGGTATACGAACCGGGCGGGCGAACAGTTCCTTGTCATGGATCGGAATCTGGGGGCCATCGGTACGGATTTGAAAACCCGCTACGGCCTGGTCTACACATGGGGGCGCAAAGATCCCTTTACGTCGAACGAGGTCTACAACGCCGCAGGACGTAAGGATCGGTTCATAAACCATTGGCCGACAATCTACACCTCGAACGGATCCGAAGCCAAAACATACGATCTGACCTATATGACCCGGCACCCGACGACGTATGTCTATACGGGGTGGTACGCCAAACTTTATACCTATTACGACAATGCCCTTTGGGGCGATCCCGCGCCTGTGGACACTTACGGTTGGGCGAGTGCGAAAAGCGTGTATGACCCCTGTCCCGAAGGGTACCGGCTGCCGAGCCGTTATACATGGACGGCTTTCGAGAATTACGTTTTTCCCGGAGAACCATATGTGGTCGGAGCGTTCGACAACGGCTATTGGTTCCAGCGCTTCAGGGGAGATACGAAGGGGACGTTTTATCCCGTACCGGTCGGGAACGACGATTTTCGGCTGGATCGTGACGGCGTTGCCGTCATGCTGACCGGAGCGGCGTCCGAACCGACATCCGCTACGCCGTATCCGACCGTCTATTTCAAATTCGAGATCGACAGCGGGTGGACGAACTTCGAAGGCGGAAAAGGCAAAGGGCTGGTGCGTTGTGTCAGGGAATAGATATTATTTCCGATTCTGTCTTGTAAAATCCTCTGAAATTTACCGTTCATGTCCCGAATCGCAGATTTTTTAGACCGCCTCATGAGGCGCAAGGTTCCGGCGAGTGTTTTCGTTACGATGAATCCGCAGATGCAGGCCGTGCGTATCGCCGTCCGAGAAAACGGACGTCAGTCTTTCGAAGATTATATACGCGAACAGGTTGCCGCCTGCTCCCGTTCATCGGTCGTTCCCGACCACACGCTGCTGCATCTGACCTTTCCCGACAGCAAAGCGATTCCGTCGCGCCGAAGTACGACGAACGAGTATTTTTACGGGAAGCTGGCTCCGGCTTTTATCCGGCAGGATATACACCCCGAGCCGGCCGTTTCGCTCCGGGATGCGGCTTTCGCACTCTCGAAAGGTCTTTCGCCCCTCTCTCCGGCAGGGCGGCGGGAACAGCTGATGCGCGATTCCGAATACCGGAGATTTACGATGCATTGTGCCCGTACGGCGCCCGACGATGCACCGCTCTATCGGGCTGTAACCTCTTCACAGGGAACTTATCTCTTCAGCGATACGCCCAAGGGCCGGCGGGCCATGTACTGCTATATGCAATACATGACGGATCGTTTCTTCGGAATGCGGACTGATGCAGATACGCTGAAAATCTATGAATTGAAACATTTGCCGCCCCGAATCGCCGCGATGGCGGACAAGTGTATCGACAAATTCGTGAAAAGCGATCTGAAAAGCGAGTATCCGGGACTGGAGAGATCCCGATACAGTTTTACCGAGGAGAAGTGGATTCCGACATCGGTACTTTCGGAAGGCATATGTTCGGCAGCATATTCCATATCGCCGTGTTACGAGGACTTCGAGAGGTTCGTTGCCGGGAACCGGACACAGGTATCGTCAGGCAATCACGATCTCGCAACGCTGTTGTATATCGCGGAAAACGGGTACGCCGCATCTGTAGCCGACGACGGGTTGCATCGTTTCAGACATCGGGAGTTCTTCTCCGAGGTGGCGTCGAAACTCCGGGATTGCGACCGGGCGCGTATGGGAAACCGGCAATCGACGCACGACTTCGGGTACGGTGCCTTGCAGCAGCAGGCCCGTGAAATCGCAGCGGGTATTCTTCGCACGGAATACAACATTCAGAACGGGAGATTCCTGACGGAATACAAAGAGTCATCGCCGGATGCGAAACAGCATGTTTCCCTGCCCGGAACGGGCACCGTAACCAAAAGGCGGGAAACGGAACGCAGGCTGCGGCATTCCCGTCCTGTCAGCGGCAAACGTGCCGCAATAAAAATGTAACGAATATGCGGGAAGACCGGATACGAAGTATTTACCTGACGCTCGACTGAACGCTGCATGCCGTACGTTTCGCTGTCGGAACGAACGGCGAAGAGGGTTTCAGGCATCACATCTCCGAAGAGTTGAAAAAGACAACACCCGGACGGGCGCTCGAAAACCTGTTCTATCTGCAATACGATCTGCCTCCGGAAGCATCCTTCCATGCGACGACGGAAGAAGCGAAGCGGCCCGATGAACTATACATGCGGAAATTATTGCCGGAATTGACTCGTCTGAAGTTACAGCCCCGTCATGTCGTGGCGAATGACGAGGCGTATTATGCGGTGATGAAAGGCGTAATGCTCTTTACACCGGAAGCAGAAAAGCTGATGCTGACGGAGGATTACTTTTCGGTACGACGGCAAATCCGGCTGTGTGCACCGGATTTGAAACGACGAAATGAAACACGACGGCATCCGATGCCGGTGCTTAAATTATACTAAATACTAATTCATAAAACATTCGACTTATGGAAGTAACCATGATGGAACACGATGCCTATCTGGAACTGAGAAGGCGTCTGTGCGGCCTGTCGGTCGCCGTAACGGAATTGTATCGTAAGGTAGCTCCGCCCACACGGGAGAAATGGCTCAGCACGCAGGAAGTATGCGAGGCGCTGCATATCTCGCAGCGGGCTTTGCAGAATTACCGCGATCGGGGAATCATCCCGTATTCCACGATAGGTTCCAAATTCTATTACCGGGAGACCGACGTCGAACGTGTCATCCGCGAAGCTTTGATCCGCAGATAGTATGTCGGACATTATTACGAAGCGATCCGAAGAGTTCAAGGAACTGACGGATTGGATGGTGCAAACCACGCGCGAGATCGAAACGGCCATGAAACATTTGCGGCCGACGATCGGTCAGGAGCATTATCTGACCGGAGATGAGATTTGCAGACGCTTCCATGTGTGCAAACGGACGTTACAGACCTTGCGGGATACGAAAGCGATTCCCTATACGACGCTCGGCGGGAAAATCCTCTATCCCGAATCCGGTATCTTCGAGGTGCTGAAGAAAAACTACCGCGACTTCCGGCCCTGGAATAAGTAAACGAACGGCGACCAGATCAGTCTGGTCGCCGTTCGTTTAGGGTTAAGCCTCTTTGGAAAGCAGCCGGGTCGTAGGCTGTGTGAGTTCATACAGATTGCCGATGCGCTGCGTAAGAAGACGTACGTCTTCCTTCATCTTGTTGGCGGTTAATTTGGCATAGATCTGAGTCGTCGTAATCTGCTTATGTCCGAGCATCTCCGAGACAGTCTCAATGGGAACGCCTTTCTCCAGCGTGACCGTCGTTCCGAACGTATGCCGACCGATGTGCGTCGATAGGTTTTTGGTAATGCCGCATTTTTGGGCAATACGTTTTATCGTTGTACACATACTTTTCCGATCTTTCACGGGAAAGACCCGCGTTTCGTCGATTTTACCCGGATACCCCCTATATCGTTCGATAAGCTCTTGCGCAATGGGCAGCAACATGATGTGATAAGGCGTACCGGTCTTCTGACGGCGATTGTAGATATATTGTTCTCCCGTCGGAGTTGTTACGATATGATCGTAAGTCAGATTCTTCAGATCTATATAAGCCAGTCCGGTGAAACAACAGAAAATAAACATATCCCGCACGGCCCGCTGCCGATGATAACGCAATTCTATATCCATAAGCCGTTGTATTTCTTCGTCGGACAGGAACATGCGGGGCTTATAATCCGGAGCACATTTGAACGCCAGAAAGGGATGACGGTCTATCCAGCCTTGCTCAACGGCTACATATAAAACACACTTCAACGTCTGGGTGCGTTTGAAAGCCGTTGTCTTGCCGCAATGTCCGTCTGAGAGCATCCATGCGTAATATCTTTCGATGAACGTGACATCCAACTCCTTCAAAGTCACATCTTCCAGTTTTTTCAGAACCAGATACCGCATCAGGCAACGGCGCTCTTCCATCAGCCTATCGTAAGTACGTTGCGCTCTGTCACGTCCGATTCTCGCTTTTATAGAATCGGCATGGTAGTCGAAAGCTGCGATAAGCGTTTTATATCGGTCGCCGAAACCATGGTAAGCATTCTTGACCTTATTGGCCGTGACATACGCATCACGGTCACTGATCGACTGATAGTGTTTGGCGATTTGAGCTTTGATGTTTTCAAGCATCTGGTGAATTTCGCGCGAAAGCGTATTTCGTTGCGATTTCAGATAATTGGTTTTCTCATCCCATAGTGCCGGGTCGATATTCAACTTGCAACTGAAACCGGCTTGCGTACCATTGACCGTGATGCGCCCCATGACCGGAACTTTCCCGTCTTTCGAGATTTTATCCTTTTTCAGATAAAACAGAACTTTGAACGTACTTTTCATAACTCAACAATTTTTAATGTGACAAAGGTATCGGTTGTTGAGTTCTCAAGAATTACGTATATTTGCGCAAGAAATTGTAATTCAGTCGCATATATGCTATTATAAAGCAATTCGACGGGGTTACGATTTGGTAACAAAACTCCCGTCGAATTCTACTTTTAATAGCCTTTGCATCCGAAATCCGTGTAAATAACGGAATTTTAATATATTGATTTTCCGTTATTTACATTTTGCCTATTCCAATTATAAAAAAACACTCATCTTCCCGATGAAGAGGTGCTTTTTCAATAACGTATCGGCGATCGGTCAGTCCTCGTCGCGGTACATGTGCTCCACGTAGATGGCGTGCTGCATGGCCTCGCGCTTCGCCACCGAAGGCTTCGTGAAGTACTGGCGGCGGCGGAGCTCCTTCAGGACGCCCGTGCGCTCGTATTTGCGTTTGAATTTCTTCAGGGCGCGCTCGATGTTCTCGCCCTCCTTTACCGGCATGATAATCATAATGGTATGTTTTTTTGTCGTTTTGTATTCGGTTCGTTTTCGTCGTCTGACGGCTGCCGGGCGCGTATCTTCCGATGCGCTTTCCCGTTTTCGGATGCAATCTACTCGTCGGTCGTTCCGCCGGGAGACCCGAATTCCAGATAGGGAGCCAGCCTGGCTGCCTCCTCGCGGGTCAGTATGTCGTCTTCAATCAACTCTTCGGCGGTGCTCCAACCTCCTTTCAACTGTCGTACCTTCAATAATTTCCGAAGTGTCCGCGGGGCGATGTACGGATGTCTGCCCAACGTTTTCGGGTCTGCAAAGTTAATATCAATTTTCCGAATTTTGCAACTGTCGCAGGAAATTTGTTTCAAAATTTTTTCGTAGTTGCTCTCCGTGACCCCCGGAATCTCTGCGAGTTGCTCCGCACTGCGGAATCCGCCGAGCCGTTCGCGGTAGCGGATGATCCGCATGACGGTCTTCTCGCCGATGCCCGTGACCGACCGCAGCGCCGCCGAATCGGCCGTGTTCAGCTCCACGGGGCGGTCGATCGGCCGGGGCTGCCGTTCGGGGAAGATGACGTAGGGTTCGAGCGCCGCGGCCACCGAGTCGCTGACGACGTAGCAGGCGCGCAACTCCTCCATGTCGCGGATGCCGCTCAGGTCCCGCCAGCGGACGAAGGCTTCGGCCTGCCGTTTCGACAGCGCGCCGATGGCCCGCAGGTAGCGTGCGCTCACGGTGTCGATACGGAACGGCGAGGGGGCCAGCGGCTCGGGGAGGATGCGTCCCGGGCGGTACGTGCGGGGTGCGATGGCGTATCTGCGGCCTATGCGGATCCACGGCGCGAGCCGCCGGTAGAGCGAGTCGCCGATGCCGTAGCAGAGCGCCACGTCCTCGGGGATGCGGAAGACCTTGCCCGCGGCGCGGAACTTGAGCAGGCTGACGGCTTCGTATTTCGAGAGTCCCAGTCCGAGCAGCTCCTCGAAGTCCGCGGTGTTGGGATCGAACGGATGCAGTTCGACGCTGTCGCGTCGTTCCTCCATCGCCGCTTCTGCGCGGCGGGCGGCCTCCGGGTCGGCTTTGGGACGGACGAGGACGAGCGCGGCCACGAGCAGACCGGCCAGCGGCAGAAACACCGCGACGGCCCGAATTTCCCGTTCCGAGAAGAGCCTCGCCATATCCTCCTGCGGTTTACTTTCCGATGTGCCCGAGCGCCTCCTTGACCGATCCCCAGCGCAGCAGCAGCTCGCGGGCCTGCTCCTCGCCGATGCCCGCCGCTTCGGCGATCATGCGTGTCCCGCGGCCCACGAGTTTGGCGTTCGTGATCTGCATGTTCACCATCCGGTTGCCTTCGACGCGCCCGAGTTTGATCATGACGGAGGTGGAGATCATGTTGAGCATCAGCTTCTGCGCCGTGCCGGCCTTCATACGGGTCGATCCCGTGACGAATTCGGGGCCCACGACCGCTTCGAGGGCGTATTCCGCCTCGGCGGCCACGGGCGATGCGGGATTGCAGGTGATGGCTCCGGTCAGCAGTCCGTGCCGCCGGGCCTCGCGCAGTCCGCCTACTACATAGGGCGTCGTGCCCGAGGCGGCGATGCCGATCAGTACGTCCTGCGCCGTGGGACGGAACGGTTCGAGGTCGCGCCATGCGCCTTCCGGATCGTCCTCGGCGCGTTCCACGGCCTTGCGCAGCGCGCCGTCGCCGCCGGCGATCAGGCCGATGACCAGATCGAACGGCACGCCGTAGGTCGGGGGCAGCTCCGAGGCGTCGGTCACGCCCAGCCGGCCGCTCGTCCCGGCGCCGATGTAGAACATTCTGCCGCCGTTTTTCATGCGTTCGACGATGCGCTCGACGAGCTGCTCCATCGTGGGAATGACCTTGGCGACGGCCCCGGGTACGAGGCTGTCTTCGCGGTTGATTCCGGTGAGGATGTCGCGGACCGACATGTCCTGCAGGTTGTCGTATGCCGATGTCTGTTCGGTAACTCTATTTTCCATGGTGGTATTTCAAAAGTCCCTCTGCGGGCGATTCGATGATTTCCTTTACTTCGTATCCGGCGCCGGCCAGCGCTTCGCGCAGCAGCTCCCCGAAATGGGCGGCGATGCCGCCGACGAACGAGACGGGCAGCCCCTTGGGATAGCGGCTCAGGTTGCGCTCGGCGAAGTCGCCGAACGAGCGGAGCACCATCCGGCGTACCTCCGGGCAGCCGATGTGGTCGAGGATGAAGGGGGCGAACGACGCCAGGAAGCGGTTGGCGAAAGGTTCGTTATAGACGCGGCGGATGATCTCCTCGTAGGTCATCCCGCACGCTTCGAGGAATTCCCCGCGCAGGGGGATGTGCTCCTTGAAGATGCCGTTCACGAGGTTGCGGCCCAGCACCGCACCCGACCCCTCGTCGCCCAGCACGTAGCCCAGCGCCGATACGTTATGGACCACCTCGCCGTCGCGGCAGTGGCACGAGTTGGCGCCCGTGCCGAGGATGCAGGCGATGCCTTCGTCGCGCCCGAACAGGGCGCGCGCAGCGCCGAGCAGGTCCGACCGGACCTCGATCCGCGCCGCGCCGAAGCGGGCTTCCAACTCGCGTCTGAGTTTCTCGTTCGAGACGGGGAAGGCGGGGCTGCACCCGGCGCTGTAGATGTGGACGGCCGACACGGGGCCGCACGGAGGGAGTGCGGCGAGCGTCTCCCGGATCTGTTCCGGCGTATGCTGGAGGGCGTTGATGCCTCGGGTGCGCACCGACGTGGTTTTTCCGCCGTCGTGGAAAAGCCACGTGCATTTGGTCGATCCGCTGTCTGCGATGATTATCATGTCTCAAAGATAGCGATATTTCGTATAAAAACGAAAAAAATTAAATAACTAAATTTTTTCGTTCTAAAACTACGAAAAATAGTTGTGACTTCCTGTTTTTTGATTACCTTTGTTCCCGGAAGCTATGCCGATTCTTCGGTCCGGCTTCGGAAAGGAGTAAAATAATTTAGTCCGGCGGCCGCCTGCGGCGAAGGGGAGGCGGTGCGGACGGAACGAAACCGAATGGAATCATGGAAAAACTGACCCGTCGTGAAGAGGAGCTGATGCGTTGTTTCTGGGAGCGCGGACCGTTGTTCGTGCGCGAGCTGGTGGCCATGGCCCCCGAGCCCAAGCCCCATTTCAATACGCTTTCGACCATGGTGCGCGCCCTGGAGGCCAAAGGCTACGTGGGACACACGGCCTACGGGAGCACCTACCAGTATTACCCGCTCGTGAGCGAGGCGGAATTCTCGCGTTCGACGCTCGGAAACGTCATCAGCCGCTATTTCGAAAACTCCTACCTCGGGGCCGTTTCGGCGCTGGTCGAGGAGGAGAAGATCTCGGTTGACGAACTGCGGGAGCTGATCGAACGCATCGAAACGCAAAACCGCGGATAGCCATGTACGCGCTGTTGATATACAGCCTGAAGGTCGGGGCTTGCCTGGCGGTTTTCTACCTCTTTTTCAAGCTGCTGCTGAGCCGCGAGACATTCCACCGTCTCAACCGGGCGGTGGTGCTGGGAGCGCTGCTGTTGTCGTTCGTGCTTCCGCTGTGCGTCATCACCGTTTACCGCGAGGCGCCCGTGCTGCCGGAGATCCGGCCGGTTCTGCTGGCCGCGACTGCGGAGGATGCCGCCGGCCGCGCTGCGGAGCCCGCCTTCCCCTGGGAGCGGCTCGCCGGAGGGGTGTTTCTCCTCGGTGCCGCGGCGGTGCTGTTGCGGACCCTTTGGTCGCTGGGGTGCGTGGCGCGGCTGATCCGCAGCGGCCGCCGGGAACGGCAGACGGACGGCGTCGTGCTGGTGCGGTCGGACCGGGTCGCGGCGCCCTTCAGTTGGGGGCGTTATATCGTGCTTCCGGAGCGGGGGCGCGGCGAGGACGAGGAGGCGATCCTCATACACGAACGGGCGCATCTGAGACTGCGCCATTCGCTCGACCTGCTGGCGGCGGACCTCGCGGGATGCTTGCAGTGGTTCAATCCGGCGATGTGGCTGTTGCGGCGCGAAATCAGGGCCATCCATGAGTACGAGGCCGACGAGGCGGTGCTCGCCAGCGGCGTCGATGCCCGGAGCTATCAGTTGCTGCTGGTGCGGAAAGCTGCCGGCGGGAGGTGGTATCCGGTCGCGAACAGTTTCAATCATAGCAAACTTAAAAAACGTATTACCATGATGTTGCGCAAGAAGTCGTCGCGCTGGGCCGGAGCCCGGGCGCTGTTGCTGCTGCCCCTTGCGGGGCTCGCTCTCGGGGCTTTCGCCGAGACCGCGTATGTCTTTCCGGAAAGATACGGAGACCTGACCGGAGAAACGGGCCGGCTTTCCGGCGGGGCGGAGTCCGGGGACGTTCCCGATTCGGTGCTCCGCAGCCGGAAAAAAGGTCCCGGACCGCTGATTCTGGTGAATGGCGTCCGGGGACGGTCGCTCGACGGCATCGACCCGGGCGAGATCGCTTCGGTCACGGTGCTGAAGGATTCGCTGTCGGCGGTCCGCTACGGAGCGGATGCGGGGCAGGGGGTCGTTCTGGTCGAACTGAAGCCGGCGGCAGCGGGGCGGACGGACTCCCTGCGCACGGTTTCCGCGACCGTCGTGCGGGGAACCGGCCCGGCGGCCCGGCAGGCCGTGGAAGCCGGGATGAATGCCGCCGGAGCGGGTGTCCGGATGGGCAGCGCGGGGATCGAGATCGCCGGAATGGCACTGGAGATGGCACGCGACCGCGTGCCCGTCGGGGAGTACGAAAAGGCGCAGCGCGAGCTGGAGAAGGCGCGGCAGGAGCTGGACGCTTACATGCGGAGCGACGAATGGAAGGAGGCGCAGCGCGGGATTTCCGAGGCGGGGGCCTATTTCGAGAGCGACGAGTGGAAGGAGGCGCAGCGGAAACTCTCCGAGGCAGGGGAGTTTTTCCGGAGCGACGAATGGAAACGTTTGCGGAAGCGTATGGAGGAGACCGGTGCGGAAATCGGGAATTTCGACTGGGGACGGCTGCCGGACAGCCTGGAAGGCAGCCTTTGCGAAATGGATCCCGAGGAACTGGAGCGGTTGCGGTCGCGGCTCGACGGCCGGATGGAGCGGATCGTGATCCGGAACGGCCGGGGCGATGCGAACGGCCGGCTTTCGGTCTCCGGAACCGGTGCGGATCCCGTCTTTTTTCTCGACGGACGGAAAGTCACGGCCGAAACGGTGCAGAAGATGGACCCCCGGCAGATCGTCTCCGTCACCGTGCTGAAGGACGCTTCGTCGTTGGAGGAGTACGGCGAGGAGGGCCGGGGCGGCGTGGTGAAGATCGTCTCGAAGTCCGGGGAGGCGAACGAGTCCGGACTCTCGGCTCCGGCCGTGTCGGTGCGGGTTGCCCCGAAGAGGAGCGTGTTCGACTATCTGGGCGACGAGACCCTGTTCGCGGAGGGCGAGTCGTCGCGCGAGATGCTGCGTGCGATTCCCGCCGATTACCGGGTCTATATCAACGGCAAGCTCCGGGACCGTTCCGAGATCGGAGCCTATTCGCGGATCAGGAAGGTGCGCATCTATAAGAACGACGCCGCGGCGAAGCGGTACGGCGAGGCGGCGCGGGCCGGGGTCGTCGAGATTCAGGCGCGCAGATAGGGAAGCGGGAACCGTAAGCGGTTCGAAATAAAAAGTTCGGAAGAGGTGCGGGGCCGCAGCGTTGCGGCTCCGCCTTCGTTTTCCGGTACGGCTATTCGAATCCGACGATCTCGGGCCGTGTCGGGCGGTAGCGGTACTGCTCCAGCCGCGTGCTGTTCGAGATGCGGAAGAAGTCGCTTTCGACCAGGCCCGGTTTGCCGAGGGCGAGGCCCAGCCGGATCTGGATCGTGTTGAAAACGAGCCGTTCGTTGCGCAGTCGCACTCCGAGGCCGAACGAGGTGTAGAACTCGTTCTTGAAGATGTTGGGCGAGTAGCCGAGCAGTCCGAAATCGGCGAATCCGAACAGGGCGATGCGGAATCCCAGCGGCTGATAGGGGGTGAAAATGACGGTTTCTGTGTTGATAATCATGCGGTTGGTTCCCGTGATATGCTCCTTGAGCGCCTGCAATCCGTTCACGTGGGTGAAGCGGATGCTTTCGTCGTTGCCCTGCAGGCGGTTCCACCCCTGCGTGTAGTTGAAGGCGAGGAACTGCCGGATGCGGCTGCGGCGGACCATGAACAGGTTGGAGAACCACCTCAGGTCGATGTCCACGGCGCTGCGTCTCCACATGCCGCTCGTGAGGTCGATGTAGCTGCCGAGCGTGAAGCCGCCCATGATGTATCCCATCGTGCGGAATCCGCCCGCCTCGAACGAGAGACCGAGGTACATGGCGTCGTCGAACTCGCCCCAGGAGTATCCGCCGACAGCCTCGGCCTTGTATCCCGAGGCGAGGTACTCGCGTGCGCCGAACCCGTAGATCATGTTGGCCGTGTAGAACCGCTCGCGGTAGAGACCCGTGCCGAGCAGCAGGACGTCCTGGTCGTGCAGCGCGGGGTTGTAGTCGGCGCGGACGGGCGGGCGGCGGCTGAACCGGCGGTAGTTGTAGCGTCCCGTGAGGTAGAGGCTCGAACGGATGCCGGGCAGGTAGTGCGAGTAGCCTCCCCAGGCGTCGAGGTTGCGCTCCTTGACGAGCAGCGACGTGTCCGTCTCGATCATGTAGCGTTTGGCCTTGTTGTCGCTGTAGGTGAGGCCCAGTTCGTAGTCCGTGCGTTTGAGGAACTCCTTGCGCATTCCCAGTTCGAGCGTCGAGTTGTAGAAATCGCGTCCGGCGGCGAATTCGGCGGTGTAGAAGGTTCCCAGCAGGTTCGGGATTTCGTATTCGAACATGTTGCCGCCGTAGGAGAAGTCCGAACGGCTGAAGTTGGTCATGAATTTCAGACTGTTGCCCGTGCCGAGGATGTTGGCGTCGGAGAGCCCGACCATCGTCCGCCCTTCGGAGTGCAGGGCGCCGTCGGCCGAAATGGTCCAACTGTCGCGTGTCGTGATGAGGAGATTGACGCGCGTGGTGTCCAGCGAGTCGGGCAGCACGGCTATGTCCACGTCGGCGATGTAGCTGCGCGAGCGCAGCAGTTGTTTGTTCCGCACGACGAGCTGCGGATCGAATCGGTCGCCCGGGCCGAAGAGCAGGTCGCGCCGGATCACCCGGTCGCGCGTCAGGTAGTGGAGTTTGTTGCTCGTGCGTTCCAGCCAGTTGCCGCCGTTGTCGAACACCTGCCGCCGTTCGATGGTGATGTCGCCGATCGTCTTGCCTGCGTAGGGGGCCAGCAGCAAGCTCTCGTCGGTGACGCGGCCGTTCGAGGTGGTGTCCAGCACGGGCCGCACGAAAAGCATCTTGTAGAGCAGGTGCGGCACGCGGCGGCGTTCGGTTTTCGAACGGATGCTGTCGTAGAGACGGGCGTTGCGCGCGGCGGCCCGGGGATTGGCGATGCGGGCGCTGTCGGGCGTGAAGCGGTCCGGCGTGTGGGTGCGTACCGTGTCCGGGACGGTCCGTTTCGGAGAGCGCATGCCGGGACCCGCGACGCGGGCGAAAGAGGCGGACGCCGCTGCCGAGAGCAGCAGGAGAATTATGCAGAACCGGACGTACATCGGTTCAAAGATAACGCATTTTTCGTCAAAAACGTATAAAATGCGGAACAAGCCGCCGTCCGGATCCGGACAGCGGCTCCCCTGCGGGGATTGTTCTGCCGCTGTCCGTAGCCGCCGTGTCTTTTTCTTCGTGCGTTTTCCGGAACGGCGTTCCGAATAGGCGTCCCGGGGCTCTTTTCTGAGCATGCGGCGGTCCGGGCTTCAGGAGGTCAGAAAGGGTGCGCCCCTGCGAATCGAGATTCGCAGGGGCGCACCGTGAATGCGGGCCTTTGCGGCCGGGACGGTCACTTGCGGCCTTCTTTGGCCTCGATGCACTCCGTGGCGTGGGGGACCTTCATCAGCCGCTCTTTCGGAATGAGCTTCCCGGTGGTCTTGCAGATGCCGTAGGTCTTGTTCTCGATGCGGACGAGCGCCATTTCGAGGTTGCGGATGAACTTCATCTGGTGTGCCGCCAGACGTCCGCTCTCCTCCTTCGAAAGTGTCGCGGCGCCCTCTTCGAGCACCTTGAACGTCGGGGAGGTGTCCTCCGTGTCGTTGTCGGCCGTATGCGTGATAGTGGCGCGCAGCAGCTCGTAGTCCGCACGCGCACTTTCGAGCTTCTTCAGGATCAGCTGCTTGAACTCCTCGAGCTCGGCGTCGCTGTACCGTGTTCTTTCGTCTGCCATAATCGTTTCGCTTTAGGGTTTATGTAAAATTAAGCAAATATTCCGAATCCGCCAAATTTTACATGTACAATCTCTCGGGCGTCAGATCCGCGTCACGGCGATCTGCAACGGTTCGTCGTCGATTTCCGATTCGACGACCGTCTCTCCGGCGGGCGCTTCGGCCGTCCGCACCTCGACGGCGAGGGTCTGCGCGGCGATGTAGTCCGCGAAGCGGGCGATACCCTCCGCCACGCACGGCTTCCGCTCGATCTCCACGCGTATCCTGTCCGTCACCTCGAATCCCGACTCCTTGCGGATATTCTGGATGCGGTTTATCAATTCGCGTGCCACGCCTTCGGCCTTCAGTTCGTCGGTCACGGTGATGTCGAGGGCCACGGTGAGCTTGCCCTCCGACGCCACGAGCCATCCGGGCATGTCCTCCGAGGTGATTTCGAAATCGGCAGGCGTCACGGTGATGCGCTCCCCGCCGAGGTCGAGCACCGTCTCCGGCGCGGCCTCGATCTGTGCGATGCGCTCCTGCGAGAACTCCGCGGTCAGGGTGGCGATCTGCTTCATGTATTTGCCGTAGCGCGGGCCGAGGGTCTTGAAGTTGGGCTTGATGCGCTTGGTGATGACGCCCGTCGTGTCCTCGATCAGCTGCACCTGCTTGACGTTCACTTCGCCCATGATGAGATTCTTCACCGCGGCGATATGCTCCGCCGTCACGGGGTCGAGGACCGGAATGAGAATCTTCGTGAGCGGCTGGCGCACCTTGATCGACACCTTGCGGCGCAGGGCCAGCACCATCGACGAGACCTTCTGCGCCAAAGCCATCATGTCCTCCAGCCGGGCGTCGATCAGCCCCTCGTCGGCCTTCGGGAAGGCGGCCAGGTGCACCGACTCGTCCGTGTGGCGGCCGCTCACGGCGTTGAGGTCCGTGAAGATGCGGTCGGAGATGAACGGCGCGAAGGGGGCCGAGAGCATCGCCACGGTCTCCAGACAGGTGTAGAGCGTCTGGTAGGCGGCGAGTTTGTCCTCCGACATGCCGCCGCCCCAGAAGCGCTTGCGGTTCAGGCGCACGTACCAGTTCGAGAGGTTTTCGCCCACGAACTCCTGGATGGCGCGGGCCGCGGGGGTCGGGTCGTAGGACTCGAGGCTCTCCGTGACGTCGCGCACGAGGGTGTTGAGCAGCGAGACGATCCAGCGGTCGATCTCGGGGCGGCGCTCCATCGGAATCTCCGCCTCGCGGCCCGTGAAGCCGTCCACGTTGGCGTAGAGCGCGAAGAAGGAGTAGGTGTTGTAGAGCGTGCCGAAGAACTTGCGGCGCACCTCGTCCACGCCGTCGCGGTCGAACTTGAGGTTGTCCCACGGCTGCGAGTTGGAGATCATGTACCAGCGCGTGGCGTCCGGACCGTAGGTCGAGAGCACCTCGAACGGATCGACGGCGTTGCCCAGCCGTTTCGACATCTTGTTGCCGTTCTTGTCGAGCACCAGACCGTTCGAGATGATGTTTTTGAAAGCCACCGAGTCGAAGAGCATCGTGGCGATGGCGTGCAGCGTGAAGAACCAGCCGCGCGTCTGATCGACGCCCTCGGCGATGAAGTCGGCGGGGTAGATCTCGCCGAAGTCGGCCTCGTGTTCGAACGGATAGTGCACCTGCGCGTAGGGCATGGCGCCCGAGTCGAACCATACGTCGATGAGGTCCGGTTCGCGGCGCATCGGCTCGCCCTTCGACGACGTGAGCACGATCGAATCCACATAGGGGCGGTGCAGGTCGATGTTCTTCGTCGAATAGTTTTCCTCCGACATGTCGCCGACGCGGAAATTCCGGTAGGGGTTCTCGGTCATCAGCCCTGCCGCCACGGATTTTTCGATTTCGGCGACGAGCTCCCCGACCGAACCGATGCACTTCACCTCCGAACGGTCCTCCGTGGCCCAGATCGGCAGCGGCGTGCCCCAGAACCGCGAGCGCGAGAGGTTCCAGTCGTTGAGATTCTCGAGCCACTTGCCGAAGCGTCCCGTGCCGGTCGATTCGGGCTTCCAGCGGATCGTGCGGTTCAGTTCGATCATCCGCTCCTTGAGCGCCGTGGTGCGGATGAACCACGAGTCGAGCGGGTAGTAGAGCACCGGTTTGTCCGTGCGCCAGCAGTGGGGGTAGTTGTGGACGTGCTTCTCGATTCTGAACGCCTGTCCCGCGGCCTTCATCTTCATGCAGATATAGATGTCGAGCGTCTCTGCCGCGGCGGCGGCCTTCTCGTCGTACCGGCCCTCCACGGTGAACTGCGGGTCGTAGGCGTTCTTCACCCAGCGGCCTTCGTACTCCCTGTAGGCTTCGGCGTCCACGCACTCGCGGACGAAGCGCTCGTCCAGCTCTTCGAGCTGGTAAAACCGGCCCTGGAGGTCCACCATCGGGCGCGTCTCGCCCTTTTTGTTTATCATGAAGAGCGACGGAATGCCCGCAGCACGCGCCACGAAGGCGTCGTCGGCGCCGAACGTCGGGGCGATATGCACGATACCCGTACCGTCCTCCACGGTGACGTAGTCGCCCAAAATGACGCGGAACGCCTTCTGCGAGGCGTCGTGCCACATTCCCTCGGCGTCCGTCTCGACGGGCTTGACCCACGGCAGCAACTGTTCGTACTCCATGCCTTCCAGCTCGGGACCCTTGTATTCGCCCGCGATTTCGAACGGAACGAGCTTGTCGCCCGGCTTGTATGCGTCGAGCGCGAGCCCTTCGGCCTTCTTGTTGAAATGGGCGTAGAGCAGCGCCTTGGCCAGCACGACGGTTATCTTCTCGCCCGTGTAGGCGTTCCACGTGCGCACGGCCACGTAATCGAATTTCGGACCCACGCAGAGGGCCGTGTTCGACGGCAGGGTCCACGGCGTGGTGGTCCAGGCGAGGAAGTAGGGCGTGCCCCAGCCCTCCATTCCGGGCTTGGGGTGCTTGATGCGGAACTGTCCCACCACGGTGGTGTCCTTCACGTCGCGGTAGCATCCCGGCTGGTTCAGCTCGTGGGTCGAGAGCCCCGTGCCGGCGGCCGGCGAATAGGGCTGGATGGTGTAGCCCTTGTAGAGCAGCCCCTTGTCGAAGAGCTGCTTGAGCAGCCACCACAGCGTCTCGATGTACTTGTTGTCGTAGGTGATGTAGGGATCGTCCATATTGACCCAGTAGCCCATCTTGCGCGTGAGCTGCTCCCACATGCCCGTGAACTCCATCACCGCCTCGCGGCAGGCGCGGTTGTACTCCTCGATCGAGATCGTCTTGCCGATATCCTCCTTCGTGATGCCGAGCTTCTTCTCCACGCCCAGTTCCACGGGCAGCCCGTGGGTGTCCCAGCCCGCCTTGCGGTGCACCAGGTAGCCCTGCTGGGTCTTGTAGCGGCAGAAGACGTCCTTGATCGTGCGGGCCATGACGTGATGGATGCCCGGCTGGCCGTTGGCCGAAGGGGGACCCTCGTAGAATACGAACGTCGGACGGCCCTCGCGGGTCGAGATGCTTTTGTGGAATGTGTCGCGGGCGTCCCACTCGCTCAGGACATCGGCGGCCAGACCGGCCAGGTCGAGCCCTTTGTACTCCTTGAACTTCATATCGGTAAGCTGTTTCTTCGCTAATTTTCTGACAACTCGCAAAGATATAAAAAAGATTTGAAAAGCCCGCAATCTTCCCGCGATTCCCCGTGACGGGGCCGCAGCCGGAGCCTTCCGGGGATGCCTGCGGCGGATGCGCGCGCCCTTCCGGGGCCGCCGTCCGGCTTCGGGGGACGACGGACGGAACCGGGGCCGCCATCCGGTCTTTGCCGGTTTTGTCCGGCTTTCGCTCTTCGGTGCGGGACGGGCGGGCGCCGTCAGTCGAACGACTGCATTTCGATCAGTTTGGCGTAGATGCCGCCGCGTGCCATCAGCTCGTTGTGCGTGCCCTGTTCGGCGATGCGCCCGTGATCCACGACGATGATCTTGTCGGCGTTGTGGATCGTCGAGAGGCGGTGCGCGATGACCACCGACGTCCGCCCTTCGAGCAGCTTGTTGAGGGCCTCCTGCACGAGCTTCTCGCTTTCGGTGTCGAGCGCCGAGGTGGCCTCGTCGAGGATCAGGATGTCGGGATTCTTCAGCACCGCCCGGGCGATCGAGAGGCGCTGGCGCTGGCCTCCGGAGAGCTTTACGCCCCGGTCGCCGATGTTCGTCGAGTAGCCTTCGGCGCATTCGCGGATGAACTGGTCGGCGTTGGCGATCCGTGCCGCCTCGACGATCTCCTCGTGCGTGGCGCCGGGCTTTCCCATGGCGATGTTGCTCTCGATCGTGTCGTTGAACAGAACGGTGTCCTGCGCCACGACGCTCATGTGGGCGCGCAGGCTCTCCTGCGTGTAGTCGCGCAGCGGGATGCCGTCGATGGCGATTTCGCCCGACGCAGGGTCGTAGAAGCGGGGCAGCAGCTCGCTCAGGGTCGATTTTCCGCCGCCCGACGGACCGACGAGCGCCACGGTCTCCCCGCGGCGGATTTCGAACGAGATGCCGTCGATCACCTCGCGCTGCCCGTCGTAGGAGAAGTGCACGTCGCGGAACTCGATCTTCTCCCGCAGCCCCTTCAGCTCCCGGGCGCCGGGCCTGTCCTCGATTTCGGGCCGGGTGTCGATCACCGAGAAGATGCGCTCTCCGGCTGCGATTCCCTGGTTGATGTTGGCGAACTGGTCGATGAAGGTGCGCACGGGGCGCGTGATCTGGGAGAAGATGGCCACGAAGGCGATGAATCCGCCCGGGTCGAGCGATCCCTTCGTGACGAGCGACCCGCCGAAGACGAGGATCACGCCCACGGCCGTGATGCCCAGGAATTCGCTCATCGGGGAGGCGAGCTGCTGACGGCGCGCCATCGAGAGCGTCAGGCGCGCCAGGTCGGCGCTGATCTCGAAGAATTTCCGCTTGACGTACCGCGTGGCGTTGTAGCTCTTGATGACCTTGATGCCGGCGAGCGATTCCTCGAGCGTCGAGACCATTTCGCCCATGCGGTGCTGGTTGGTGCGCGCCGGGTGGCGGAGCCGCTTGACGATCGAGCCGATGATGAGCGCCACGACCGGCAGGAAGAGGATCGAGAAGATCGACAGTTCCCACGAGATGGCCACCATCATGACGATGTACCCCACGATGAGGAACGGCTCGCGGAACGAGACTTGCAGCGTGTTGGTGATGCAGAACTGCACGACGCCTATGTCCGAGGTGATCTTCGAGATGATGTCGCCCTTGCGCTGCTCGCTGAAATAGCCGACGTTCATGTCCATCACGCGCGAAAACATTTCGTTGCGCATCCGCTGGAGCGTCCGGGCGCGCATGGTCTCGATCGTCCACGAGCCCAGGTAGCGGAACAGATTGCTCAGGAAGCTGATGACGACGGCCACGACGGCCAGCAGCAGCAGCACGTTGCGCGGATCGTAGGCATCGAACAGATGCGAATAGGCGTAGTTGAACAGCACGTTCAGGTAGTCGCCGTCGAGGCGCAGGGGCGGCAGCTTTTCGACGTACTCGGGCGTGAACCCGTCGTCGAACATCGTGTTCAGGATCGGAATGATGAGACCGAATGTCAGGGTGTTGAACAGGGCGTAGAGCAGCGAGAAGATTCCGTAGGGAATGGCGTATCGTTTGATCGGCCGGGCGAATCCCAGCAGCCGCATGTAGGTTTTGAACATTCGGAGCGTCGGATTTGTGGTTGCGCAATAATCGGCGCAAAGATAGGAAAATAAACTCGAAAACCGAGAAAAAGGCGAAATTTCGGCGAATTGTGCCGCCGGGACGGACATCCTCCGCTCCGGCCGGATGCGCTGGCCCCGTCCGCAAGTTCTCGTCCGCCGGTTCCGTTCACAGCTCCCTGTCCGCGGTTCCCGTCCGGGACTCTTCCTGCCGGCGGCTCCTTTCCTTCCGGTCAGCGGCCTTCGGCCTCGTAGCCCGTGTCCTCGATCCGGTGCGCGGCGTCGTTGGCCGCGGCGACGGCCAGGAAGTCGCAGCGGTTGTTCTCCACCGTCTCGGCGTGCCCCTTGACCCAGACGAAACGGACGTGGTGACGCCGGTATGCCCGCAGGAACCGCCGCCAGAGGTCGGGATTCTTCTTTCCCGCGAATCCCTTCTTCTCCCAGCCGAAGACCCACCCCTTCGTAACGGCGTCCACGACGTACTTCGAATCGGAGTAGATCACCACTTCCGATCCGTCGAACCGGAGCGCCTCGAGCGCCGCGCAGACGCCCGTGAGCTCCATGCGGTTGTTGGTCGTCAGGCGGTAACCCTGCGACAACTCCTTGCGGTGCGGTCCTGCGAGGAGCACCGCGCCGTAGCCTCCCGGCCCGGGGTTTCCGAGGGCCGAGCCGTCCGTATAGATCGTGATCGCTGGCAAATTCTCTCGTGCTGTGCGTATGCCGTCCGCTCGCCGGTTTCCGGGACGGACCGTTTTTTCAGGCGAGCGCCTCCAGTTGTTCGCGGATCGCCGCGATCTTCGCCTCGGCGTCGGCCTGCTTGGCGCGTTCGTTGGCGACGACCTTCTCGGGCGCCGACTGCACGAAGCGCTCGTTCGAGAGCTTCTTCATCACCGATGCGAGGAATCCCTCGTAGTATTCGAGGTCGCGGCGCAGCTTCGCGCGTTCGGCCTCGGCGTCGATCCGGCCCTCCATCGGGACGAAGTACTGCGTCGTCTTGACGAGGAACGCCGCGGCCGCGGGATCCTTCTCCGCGACGGTTTCGATGGCCGAAAGGTTGGCCAGTTTCCGCATGACGGGGGCGTATTCCGCCGGGTAGTTCCCGTCGGCGATGACGTGCAGCGCGAGCGCCTCCTTCTGCGGCAGGTTCTTCTGGTTGCGGATGTTGCGCACCGCCGACACGACCTCCTTCGCCAGCTCGAAGCGGGCGAGCGTCTCCGGCCGTTCGGCGCACGGCTCCGGCATCGGTGCCACGCAGATCGACTCCCCTTCGGCGCGCGGGGCGAGCGCCTGCCAGATCTCCTCCGTGACGAACGGCATGAAGGGGTGCAGCAGGCGCATCAGCGCATCGAAGTATCCCTTCGTGGCCTCCATCGTCCGCGGGTCGGTCGGCTGCCCGTAGGCGGGCTTCACCGTCTCGAGGTACAGGCCGCTGAAGTCGTCCCAGAAGAGGCGGTACGCCTCCTTGAAGGCCTCCGAGATGCGGTAGGACCGGAAATCCTCGGCGATCTGGCGCAGCGAGCGGCCCATCGCCTGGTCGAACCACTCCACGGCCAGGCGGTCGTTCTCGCTCTGCGCCGCGGCGGCGTCCGTCGTCCAGCCGTTCACCAGCCGGTAGGCGTTCCATATCTTGTTGCCGAAATTGCGGCCCTGCTCGCAGAGCGCCTCGTCGAACATCACGTCGTTGCCCGCCGACGAGGAGATGAGCATGGCCATGCGCACGCCGTCGGCGCCGTACCGGGCGATCAGGTCCAGCGGATCGGGCGAGTTGCCCAGTTGCTTGGACATCTTGCGGCCGATCTTGTCGCGCACGATGCCCGTGAAATAGACGTTTTCGAAGGGCTTCTCCTGTCGGTATTCGTAGCCGGCCATGATCATTCGCGCCACCCAGAAGAAGATGATGTCCGGGCCGGTCACCAGGTCGTCGGTGGGGTAGTAGTAGCGGATTTCCCTGTTGCCGGGGTTGCGGATGCCGTCGAACACGGAGATCGGCCAGAGCCACGACGAGAACCACGTGTCGAGCACGTCCTCGTCCTGCCGGAGATCGGCCGCTTTCAGCGAGGCGTCGCCCGTCTTCGCGCGGGCCTTCTCCAGCGCCTCCTCGGCCGTCGGGGCCACCACGAAGCCGCCCTTCGGAAGGTAATAGGCCGGGATGCGCTGTCCCCACCACAGCTGGCGCGAGATGCACCAGTCCTTGATGTTCTCCATCCAATGCCGGTAGGTGTTCTTGTATTTCTCGGGCACGAAGCGGATCGCGTCCTCCATGACGGCTTTCGTCGCCGGACCGGCCAGCTCGCCCATCGAGAGGAACCACTGCATCGAGAGTTTCGGTTCGATGGCCACGCCCGTGCGCTCCGAGTAGCCCACGTTGTTGGTGTACTCCTCGGTCTTTTCGAGCAGCCCCGCTACGGCGAGGTCCTTCTCGATCTGCCTGCGCACGTCGAAGCGGTCCTGACCCGCGTACATGCCCGCCTTGTCGTTGATCGTGCCGTCGTCGTTGAATATGTCGATGGTCTCCAGGCCGTACTTCTCGCCCAGCATGTAGTCGTTCACGTCGTGCGCCGGGGTCACCTTCAGCGCGCCCGTGCCGAACTCGATGTCCACGTATTCGTCGCGGATCACCGGGATCGAACGGCCCACCAGCGGCACGACGACGCGTGCGTCGGCCGGCAGCCATGCGTAGCGCGGGTCGCCGGGATTGACGCACAGGGCCGTGTCGCCCAGGATCGTTTCGGGGCGTGTCGTGGCGACGACGATCGTCCGGTCCGTGCCCTCGACCTTGTAGCGCAGGTAGTAGAGCTTGCCGTGCGACTCCTTGAAGACGACCTCCTCGTCCGACAGGGCGGTCTGCGCCGCGGGGTCCCAGTTCACCATCCGCACGCCGCGGTAGATCTTCCCCTTGTCGTAGAGGTCGCAGAAGACGCGGATGACGCTCTCGGTGCGCGTCTCGTCCATCGTGAAGCACGTGCGCTCCCAGTCGCACGAGGCGCCCAGCCTGCGCAGTTGCTTGAGGATCACGCCGCCGTACTTCTCCTTCCACTCCCAGGCGTAGCGGAGGAACTCCTCGCGCGTGAGCTGCGACTTCTCGATGCCCCGTTCGCGGAGCATCGCCACGACCTTGGCCTCCGTGGCGATCGACGCGTGGTCCATGCCGGGGACCCAGCAGGCGTTCCTGCCCGACATGCGGGCGCGGCGCACCAGCACGTCCTGCAACGTGTTGTTGAGCATGTGCCCCATGTGGAGCATGCCCGTCACGTTGGGGGGCGGAATGACGATCGTATAGGGTTCGCGCTGATCGGGTTCCGAGTGGAACAGGCGGTGTCCGGTCCAGTAGTCGTACCATTTGCTCTCGATCTCGCGGGGCGAATATTTGTCTGCGATTTGCATAGTGCAACAGGGTTTTGCTTGAGTTTTCAGGATGGCAAAGTTATTAACAATCTGCCAAACTTAAAATAAAATCCGTGAAAAATCGTTACCTTTGCACCATTATATCAAAGTAAACTATGAGTAAAAAAGATAAAATCGAAACCATCGAGGCGGACGACGCGAACCTCGTGCCCGAATTGCTGGACGGAAAACACCGCGTGATCCCGATCGTGACGGGCGGCGACGAGACCGTCGAGCAGGTCGAGGTTCCGGAGATCATCCCCATTCTGACGCTGCGCTCGTCGGTGCTCTTCCCCGGCGCGATCACTCCGATCACGGTCGGGCGCGACAAGAGCATCTCGCTCGTGCGCGCCGTGAATGCCGAAGGCGGCATCCTGGGCGCCGTGCTGCAGCGCGAGAGCGAAGTCGAAGACCCTTCGCCGGACGACATGTACAAGGTCGGAACGGCGGCGCGCATCATCAAGATACTCGAAATGCCCAACGGCAACCTGACGGTGATCCTGAACGGGCTGGAAAAGATCGAGATCACGGAGTACGTGACCACGGAGCCTTACTTCAAGGCCCGCGTCGTGGCGCTGCGCGATTCGACGCCCGATCTGAAGAGCATCGAGTTCGAGGCCCTCGTGGACTCGATCCGCGACGTGGCGCTGGGGATCATCAACGTCTCGCCGACGATGCCCAAGGAGGCGGCCTTCGCCATCAAGAACATCGACTCCAAACGCGGCATCATCAACTTCATCTGTTCGAACATGGAGCTGACCGACGAGGACCGCCAGTCGCTGCTGGAGGCTCCCGGCCTGCTGGCCCGCGCCCGCAAGCTGCTCGAGATACTGATCCGCGAACAGCAGCTCGCCGAGCTGAAGAACCAGATTCAGGAGCGCGTCAAGCAGGAGATCGACAAGCAGCAGCGCGACTACTACCTCCAGCAGCAGATGCGCACGATCCAGGACGAGCTGGGCGACGGCGCCGACGCCGACATCGAGAAGATGCGCGAGGAGGCCAAGAAGAAGAACTGGCCCAAGGAGGTGGGCGAGACCTTCGAGAAGGAGTTGCAGAAGGTCGAGCGGCTGAATCCCGCCGTGGCCGAGTATTCGGTGCAGATGACCTACCTCCAACTGCTGCTGGAGCTGCCGTGGAACGACGTGACGCAGGACAACCTCGACCTGAAGTGCGCCCGCGAACAGTTGGACCGCGACCACTTCGGACTGGACGAGGTGAAGGAGCGCCTGCTGGAGCATCTGGCCGTCATCAAGCTCAAGGGCGACCTGAAATCCCCCATCCTCTGCCTCTACGGCCCTCCGGGCGTGGGCAAGACCTCGCTCGGAAAGTCCGTGGCCGCGGCGCTGGGCCGCAAGTTCGGCCGCATCTCGCTGGGCGGTCTGCACGACGAGTCGGAGATACGCGGACACCGCCGCACCTACATCGGCGCCATGCCGGGCCGCATCATCCAGACCATCAAGCGCTGCGGGTCGTCCAATCCGGTCATTATCCTCGACGAGGTGGACAAGGTGACGGTCTCGAACCACGGCGATCCGTCGAGCGCGCTCCTGGAGGTGCTCGATCCGGAGCAGAACACCACCTTCCACGACAACTACATCGACATGGAGTACGACCTGTCGAAGGTGCTCTTCATCGCCACGGCCAACAACGTGGGCAACATCGCCCCGGCGCTGCGCGACCGCATGGAGATGATAAACATCCCGGGTTACCTGCTCGAGGAGAAGGTGCGCATCGCCCTGGACCACCTGCTGCCCAAGCAGCGCGAGGCCCACGGCATCAAGGAGGGCGAGCTCGTGATGACTCCCGCTGTGGTCGAGCACGTCATCGCTTCCTACACGCGCGAGGCCGGCGTGCGCTCGCTCGACAAGCTGCTGGCGAAGATCGCCCGCGCCCGCGCCAAGCAGATCGCCTTCGACGAGGCGTTCGCCCCCGAGATCGGGGAGAAGGACGTGGAGCGGATTCTCGGCATGCCCAAGTTCCTCCGCGAACAGTACGAGGTGGGCGGCATGACGGGCGTCGTGACGGGACTGGCCTGGACCGAGGTGGGCGGCGACATCCTCTATATCGAGTCGGTGCTGACGCCCGGCAAGGGCAAGGTGAGCCTCACGGGCAACCTGGGCGCCGTGATGAAGGAGTCGGCGACGATCGCCCACGAGTGGGTGATGGCCCACCACGAGGAGCTGGGCATCGACCCCGAGGCGTTCGAGAAGAACGACATCAACATCCACGTCCCCGAGGGGGCGATTCCGAAGGACGGCCCCTCGGCCGGCATCACGATGGTCACGTCGATCGTCTCGACCTATACGGGCCGCAAGGTGAAGGAGCGGATCGCCATGACGGGCGAGACGACCCTCCGCGGACGGGTGATGCCCGTGGGCGGGGTGAAGGAGAAGATTCTCGCAGCCAAGCGCGCCGGCATCACCGAGCTGATCCTCTCGGAGGAGAACCGCAAGGACATCGCCGAGATCAAGCCCGAATACGTCGAGGGCCTCACGTTCCACTACGTGCGGACCAACGACGAGGTGCTGCGTCTGGCGCTGGAGTAACACGACCGACCGAACCGTGAGCGCCATGTTCCGTATCCGTCCGGCCTTCGTGTCCGACATCCCCGCGATGCGGCTGCTGTTCCGCGAAACGGTGCTCTCCGTCAATCGGCGGGACTATACGGCCGAAGAGGTCGCCGACTGGGCGTCGTGCGGCGAGGGGGAGACGCATTGGCGGGAGCTGTTCGCCCGGCAGCGTTGCTTCGTGGCCGAGGATGCGCGAGGGAAGATGACGGGATTCGCCTCCGCGGACGGAGAGGGGTATATGCACATGCTCTTCGTCCACAAGGATTTCCAGCGGTGCGGAGTGGCCACGGCGCTCTATGCCGCCGTCGAACGGTTCGCCCGGGAGGCGGGGGCCGTGCGGATCGCGTCGGAGGTCAGCGAAACGGCCCGGGGATTCTTCGAGCGGCAGGGCTTCCGGGTGGATGCGAAGCAGCGGCGGCGGGCCGGCCGTCTGGAGCTGACGAATTACAGGATGAGCAAAGCGCTGGAGCCCTTCTGCGGTTCCGGCGAAACGGACGAACTGCATATATTATGAATATCGAAGAGTTCCGGAACTTCTGCCTCTCCCTGCCGGGTGCGCACGACGACTTTCCTTTCGGAAAGGCGTCGTCGGACTACGACCGCAATCTGCTCGTGTTTTACGTGGCGGACAAATGGTTCTGCTTCGTGAATGCCGAGGCGTTCGATTTCTGCACGCTGCGGTGCGCTCCGGAGGAGATCGGGGCCCTGCGCGAACGCTACGAGGGCGTCGGCCCCGGGTGGCACATGGACAAGCGGCATTGGATCAGCGTGCGTTTCGACAGCGACGTGCCCGACGGCGTGCTGCTGGAGATGGTGCGCAAATCGTATGAACTCGCGGAGGCGAAGCTGACGAAACGGCAGCGGAGCGCCCTCGCGGAACGGATAGAGCCATGAAATTCATCGCAATCATCCCGGCGCGCTACGCCTCGACGCGCTTTCCCGGGAAGCCGCTGGCCCTGCTGGGCGGCAAACCCGTCATCCGGCGGGTTTACGAACAGGTAGCAGGGGTGCTGGACGACGTGGCGGTGGCCACGGACGACGAGCGCATCCGCGAGGCGGTGCTCGCCTTCGGCGGGCGGGTGGTGATGACCTCCCCCGACCATAGGAGCGGCACGGACCGCTGCCGGGAGGCTTACGACCGGATCGGCGGGGCGTTCGACGCGGTGGTGAACGTGCAGGGCGACGAGCCCTTCGTCCGTGCCTCGCAGCTCGAGACCCTGATGCGCTGCTTCGACGACCCCGGGACCGACATCGCCACGCTCGTCAGGCCTTTCGCGCCCGAAGACGGACTCGCTGCGCTGGAGAATCCCAATTCGCCGAAGGTGGTGCTCGACGCGCATTCGCGGGCGCTCTATTTCTCGCGGTCGGTGGTTCCCTACCTGCGCGGCGTGCCGCGCGAGGAGTGGCTCGCGCGGCATACGTTTTACAAGCACATCGGAATCTACGCCTTCCGCACCGAGGCGCTGCGGGCCGTGACGGCACTGCCGCCTTCGCCGCTCGAAGGGGCCGAGTCGCTCGAACAGCTGCGCTGGCTGGAGAACGGCTTCCGGATCGGCGTGGGGGTGAGCGACGCCGAGACCGTCGGGATCGACACGCCCGGAGATCTGGTGCGTGCCGAGGCTTTTTTGAAACAGTTCGAATGACAGACCCGGCGGATCCCGCCGCCGCATCGTCCCTGCGATGCGCGGGGAGGCGATAGGGGGGGGAGCCGGACAAAACATTGAAATATCCATGAATCCGAAATTCATCGCAGGACCCTGCGTCATCGAATCGGCCGAACTGCTGGACGCGGTGGCCGAGCGGCTCGTCGCGATCAACCGCCGGCTGGGGACGGAGATCGTCTTCAAGGCGTCGTTCGACAAGGCCAACCGCACCTCGATCGCCTCGTTCCGCGGCCCGGGGATCGACAGGGGGCTGCGGATGCTCGCCGACGTGCGGGCCAAATGGGGGCTGAAGCTGCTGACCGACATCCACGAGGCGTGGCAGGCCGCGCCCGCGGGCGAGGTGGTGGACGTGATCCAGATTCCGGCGTTCCTCTGCCGCCAGACCGACCTGCTCGTCGCGGCGGCGAAGACCGGCCGCACGGTGAATGTCAAGAAGGCGCAGTTCCTCTCCGGCGAGGACATGCGCTACCCCTATGAGAAGGCCGTGGAGGCGGGTGCCCGGGAGGTGTGGCTCACCGAGCGCGGCAACATCTACGGCTATAACAACCTCGTGGTCGATTTCCGCAACATCCCCGACATGCTGCGCATCGCCTCCACCGTGGTGATGGACTGCACGCATTCGGTGCAGCGTCCCGGCGCGGCGGGCGGCAAGACGGGCGGCAACCGCGAGTTCGTGCCTTCGATGGCCCTCGCGGCCCGGGCGTTCGGAGCCAACGGCTACTTCTTCGAAGTGCATCCCGATCCGGACCGCGCCCTGAGCGACGGCCCGAACATGCTGCGGCTGGACGATCTGGAAAACCTCATCAAAAAACTCATACAATGACCGATACCACCAAGGCGCAGATTCTCGCGGTGGCCCGCCGGGCCGTGCATACCGAGATGCTGGCGCTCGGACACCTCGAACAGACCCTCGGCGACGCCTTCGCCGAAGCCGTGGAGCTGATTCTCGCCGGCCGCGGCAAATGCATCGTTACGGGCATGGGCAAATCGGGCCTCATCGGCCGCAAGATCGCGGCGACGTTCGCTTCGACCGGCACGCCGAGCTTCTTCCTGCATCCGGGGGAGGCGTTCCACGGCGACCTGGGCATGATTTCGAAGGAGGACGTCATTCTGGCGCTCTCCTATTCGGGGGAGACCGACGAGATCCTGAAGATCGTCCCCTTCATCCACTCCAACGGCAACCGGCTGATCTCGATGACCGGCAACGACGACTCGGCGCTGGCCCGCAACTCCGACGTGCACCTGAACGTCGGGGTCGAGGAGGAGGCCTGCATCCTGCACCTCGCGCCGACCACCTCGACCACGGCGCAGATCGCCATGGGCGATGCGCTGGCCGTGTCGCTCATGCAGCAGCGCGGCTTCACGAGCGTCGATTTCGCGCGCCTGCATCCGGGCGGAAGCCTCGGACGGCGCCTGCTGATGACCGTGGGCAACGTCATGCGCGACCACGATCTGCCGGTCGTCTCGCCCGACTGTTCGGTGGTGGAGATGATCCACACCATTTCGAAGGGCGGACTGGGACTGATCGTCGTCTGCGAGGGCGACCGCATCGAAGGCATCGTGACCGACGGCGACGTGCGCCGCGCGATGGAGCGTCTGAAGGCCGACTTCTTCAATATCCGCGCCCGCGACATCGCCACGCCGCATCCTAAGACGATCGGCGCCGGGGAGAAGCTCATCGAGGCCGAGCGCGTGATGACGCGCAACAAGATCACCTCGCTGCTGGTGACCGGCGACGATGGCAGACTGACGGGCGTCATCCAGATTTACGACATCAAACTGTAAGTTTTTGTCTTCGCACGGCGGGAATCCGGTTCCTTTGCATTATATTTGTCGGAACCGCGGACCTGCGCTGCCGCGGCCGGTCGTTTCCGGCAGTGTGCGGATACTGATGCCGCGGCCCCGATATACCCGAGTTCTACCTAACCGAATTGTTCCCGCATGATGCAGAAACTCCTCTGGGCGGCGTTCGTCTGCTGTACGACGCTCGCCTGCACGCCGAAAACCGAGGTCTCCTCGCCCGACGGTTCGATCCGTCTGAAGTTCGCCGCGGACAGGAAGAGCGGCGAAATGCGCTATACGGTCTCGGTCGGCGACCGTCCGCTTTTCGGACCTTCGCTGCTCGGTCTGGAGGCCGCGGAGGCGGACCTCGCGCACGATTTCCGGGTGGACGGGGCCGAATACGCCTCTGTCGATGAGGAGTGGACCCAGCCGTGGGGCGAGAACAAGCGCAACCGCAGCCGCTACAACGAGATGACCGTCGCGCTGCACCGCGGCGGCGAGGTGCGCCTCACGATGCGTTTCCGTCTCTTCGACGACGGTCTGGGCTTCCGCTACGAGTACGAGGTTCCGGCGTGCGATTCGCTCGTCGTCACCGGCGAGCTGACCGAGTTCCGCTTCGCCGCGGACGGCGACACGTGGACCGTTCCCGCGGATTCGGGCGTCTGCGAGCCGCTCTGCCGTGCGATGCCCCTGCGCGACCTCGGGGACGCCGACACTCCGGCGACGTTCCGCGTCGCGGGGCTTTACGGCAGCATCCACGAAGCCGCGCTGTACGACTATCCCGAGATGACGCTCCGCCGGTGCGATTCGCTCGCCTTCCGGTGCGACCTCGCGCCGCTGCCCGACGGAACGAAGGCGCGTGTCGCGGGACGTTTCGTCACGCCGTGGCGCACCGTGCATCTGGCTTCCGAAGCCGTGGGACTCATCAACTCCTCGCTGATCCTGAATCTGAACGAACCCTCGAAGATCGGGGACACGGAGTGGATACGGCCGATGAAGTGCATCGGTGTCCGGTGGCCGACGCCTTCGGAGGCCGACTCCCGGACGGCGGAAGAGCGGTACGATGCGGCGACCGAACAGGTCAAGCGTTACCTCGAATTCGCCGCCGACAACCGGATCGACGCCGTGCTGATCGGGCGGAGCGAAGGCCGGGAGGCGCGGGACAGCGCGCGGCGTTCCGACTGCTGCGGGCCTTACCGGGATTTCGACATCGCCGCGATCGCCGGATATGCCCGCGACCTGGGCATCGAACTGATCGGTTGCCGCGGGACGGACGACTGCGTTTCGGGATGCGGGCGGCAGCTCGATTCGGCGCTCATGCGGTACGCCGGGTTGGGCATGCACAACCTCATGACGGATTTTTCGGGGACGCTCCCCGACGGTTGCTCCCGCCGCAGCCAATACGGCGTGCGTCATTGCCGGCGGATCGTCGAGGCGGCGGCCCGGCACTGCATGACGGTCGATATGCGCGAGCCGGTCAAGGACTGCGGCATCCGCCGCACGTGGCCCAACATGATGACGCGCTCGTACGGCTGCGGGGACGCCCGGTGTGCTGGCGGTCCGCCGTCGCACGGCGTGATGCTGCCCTTCACGCGCCTGCTGGCCGGTCCGATGGACTGTGCATCCGGCACGTTCGATATTCTCAGCGAGTGCGCGCGCGACTCGGTGCGCTTCGGTCTCCGGGACTGCGGGGAGGAGGCCGGGATGCGCGTCAATTCGACCCTCGCCGGACAGATCGCCGACTGGGTGATTCTCTATTCGCCGTTGCAGATGGCGTCGGACAGGATCGAGCATTATGAAGGCCACCCGGCTTTCCGGTTCTTCCGCGACTTCGATCCCGACTGCGACTGGTCGCGTGCGCTGGCGGGCGAGCCGGGCGAATACGTCGTCGTCGTGCGCCGTGCCGGCGACCGGTTCTATTTCGGGGCCGCGACGAACGAGCGGCCCCGCACGCTGCATTTCGAGTTGGACTTTCTGGAGCCGGAGGTGACCTACGAGGCGGCGATCTACGCCGATGCGCCGGACGCCGACTGGCGGACCGACCCCACGGCCTGCGACGTCTCGGTGCGCTACGTCACCTCGGCCGATGCGATCGACGTCGTGCTGGCGCCCGGCGGCGGACAGGCGATTTCTTTCCTGCCGCTGTGACGTTTCGCGGAATGGGGCGGGCCGCTGCGCACGGTGTGCAGGCGGTTTCGACCGGCGTGACGTAGGAAATGCGAAAAATCCGGATAAAACGCCCCTGCCGATGCGATTCGGCAGGGGCGGACGTTTCGTGTCGCCGGAGTGTGCGGTCCGGGCGATACGGATCACTCTCCCTCTTCGAGGGCGAAGATCGCCTCGACGGGTTTGCGGAAGGTCCGGGCGATCTTGAGCGCCAGCAGCGTCGAGGGGACGAACTTTCCGGTCTCGACGGCATTCACCGTCTGGCGGCTGACTCCGACTGCATCGGCCAGTTGTTGCTGGGTCATGCGCACTTCGGCGCGTTCCACGCGGATTCTATTCTTCATCGGCAGCCTCCTTTGCGTACCGCCGCAACTGCCAGCGGAAGATCAGGAGAAAGAGCAGCGGCAGGGTGAACAGGTTGTAGATCATGATGTCCAGAAATGCGGCCCCGTACGTGACGAGCGCCGCGGCGGCGACGGCCGCGCAGTTCGCGTAGAGTGCCGCGAGCAGCGCATTGAGGCGGATGCGGCCGATCCCTTCGTCTTCGATCCGTTCGCGCGAGCAGGCGATGAGAAGCGTTCCGGCGAGCAGTCCGACGATGACGGCGTTGTTGCAGACCGCATCCAATGTTTCGCCCGCCTCTGCCGCACCGGGCAGCAGGAACGAGGGAAACCCGTTGAGACCGTCGAACAGCATCAGCACCCCCAGCAGGGCCGCGGGAATGAAAAGCCCCCACCCGATTTTCCGGCATCCGTGGGGAAACAACAGAATTTTGTCCATAGGATTTCGTTTTTTGCGTGTTTGCGGACGTAGGAGGTGCGCACGACTCCCGTCCGCTTTGCAAATGTAAAGTTTATTTTACATTTATGCAAATATACGCGACTAAAAAATCAACCCCGGACATAGTGGGGCAGTTCGACGGGGATTTCCAGCGAAAATTCGACCAGTCCGCCGATCCGCCCTTCGCGGCGCCAGACGGTCTGGTAGATCAGTTTCCGCACGCCCCGTTTCTCGATCGTGTAGATGTTCCGCCCGCCCTCTTCGAGCAGACGCCGGATGACGGCGCGCGAGCGTTCGTTGTGGCAGGGGATGAGCGAACGGCCGCGCACGTCGCCGTTCACCGCCGCCGAGCGGGCATTCTGGTAGAGCACGGTCCCCTCCGTGTCGCAGACCGTCACGGCGCAGTCCGTCTCGTCGGCCCAGGGGCAGTTCCATTCGTTCGTCGTCATTGCTGTATTTTCACCAGTTGTTCGCGGTAGGCGTTCAGGATGCGCGATTTGGAGATGAAGCCCAGGTAGCGGTTCTTCTTGTCCACCACGGGCAGCATCCACGTGTGTTTGTCCTCGAATTTCTCCATGACGCTCATGATCGACTCGTGCTCGAGGATCCGGTCGGGCGGGGCGATCATGTAGTCCGAGATCGGCCGTCCGTACTTTTCGGGCTTGAACATGTCCTCGCGCAGGTCGTCGAGCTGCACCACGCCCAGCAGCCGCCCGAAGTTGTCGATCACGGGAAAGATGTTGCGGCGGGCCGTCGAGATGATGTGCACGATGTCGCCCAGCGTCATGTTCTCCTTGATGCGCAGGAAGTCGGTCTCCATCAGCTCGTCGAGTTTGAGGAAGACGAACACCGACTGGTCCTTGTCGTGCGTGAGCAGTTCGCCCCGCTGGCGCAGTTGTTTGGTGTAGATCGAGTCGGGATCGAGGTAGTAGTCCACGGCGAACGAGATGCAGGCCGTGATCATCAGGGGAATGAACAGTCCGTAGCCGTTCGACAGTTCGGCTATGAGGAAGATCGAGGTGAGTGGGGCGTTCATCACCCCCGACATGACGCCCGCCATGCCGACGAGCGTGAACGAGACCACCGAGACATCCCATTGGAAGAGCATGTTGCAGACGAGCGCCAGCGTCGCCCCGGTGAACGCGCCGACGAACAGCGACGGGGCGAAGGTTCCGCCCACGCCGCCCGCGGCGTTGGTGGAGGCCATGGCGATCACCTTGAAGAACATGGTGGCGATGATGAAGAGGATCACCACCCAGTCGATGTCGCGGAAGCGGTAGAAGAGCGAGTTGTCGAACAGCACCTGCGTATTGCCGTGCATCAGGGCGGTGAATCCTTCGTATCCTTCGCCGTAGAGGGGCGGGAAGATGAAGATGAGCACGCCGAGAATGGCGCCGCCCCACATCCATTTTTTCCACTGCCTGTCGATGCCTTTGAAGAAACCGCCGACGCGCGAGTTCATCGAGGTGAAGTACCATGCCATCAGGCCGCACAGCACGCCCAGCAGGATGAAGAGCGGAATCTGCCACAGTTCGAAGGCGTCCTCCGGAGCCAGCGTCACGGCCAGAATCGGGTCGAAGCCGCGCAGCATGAAGGCCATGGTCGTCGCGGTGATCGAGGCGATGAGCAGCGGGATGACCGAGCCGGCGGTGATGTCGAGCATCAGGATCTCCAGCACGAAGACCACGCCCGTGATCGGGGCCTTGAAGATGGCGGCCAGCGCCGCGCCCGCGCCGCAGCAGAGCAGCAGCGTGGTGTTCTTGTAGTTGAGCCGGGCCAGCCGTCCGACGTTCGAGCCGATGGCCGCTCCGGTCAGCACGATCGGGGCCTCGGGACCGACCGATCCGCCGAATCCGATCGTCGTGGCGCCTCCCACGACCGAGGTCCAGCAGTTGTGCCGTGCGATGCGCGAGTTGCGGCTCGACATGGCGTAGAGCACGCGCGTGACGCCTTCCGAGATGTTGTCGCGGACGACGTATTTGACGAAAAGCGTGGCCAGAATGATGCCGACGGCGGGGTAGAATAGCAGCAGCACGTGCGCGCTGTCCACCGGAAACCAGTGCGTGAGCCCGTTCCGGATGCCGTAGAGGAGCATTTCGAACAGATAGGTGCCCACTCCGGCGAGCGCACCGACCGCCACGGCCAGAAGCATCATCATCTGGCGGTTCGACAGCCTCCGCGTCAGGCGGAGGAACATGCGGTAGATGCGGTCGGTACGGATCTGCATGGTTCTCGGTCTTTAAAACGTGTGCGGTCCGGGGCGGCGTTCCGGAGGCCGCCCCTCCGGTTCCGGCGCCGCTCCCGGCGATTCCGCGCTATTCGCCCTTCGCGGCGTAGTGCCGGGCCTGCTCCTCGATCAGCTCCCGGTCGTCGAAGTAGTCGATCTTCATGGCGCGGCGCACTTCGCGGAGCGTCTCGGCGGCCGTCGCGCGGGCCTTTTCGGAGCCGGCGCGGAGAATTTCGTACACTTCGCCGATGCGGTTCTCGTACTCCCTGCGGCGGGCGCGGATCGGGTCGAGCGTCTCGTTCAGTACGGCGATGAGCAGCCGTTTCACCTTCACGTCGCCCAGTCCGCCGCGGCGGTAGTGGGCCTTCAGCTCGTCGAGCGAGGCGTATTCGGGCAGGTAGCGTCCGAAATGCTCCGGGAGGCAGAAGGCGTCGAGGTAGGTGAAGACCGTGTTGCCCTCGACCTTGCCCGGGTCCTCCACGCGCAGGTGGTCGGGGTCGGTGTACATGCCCATGACCTTCTTCCTGACCTCCTCGGCCGTGTCCGAAAGGTAGATGCAGTTGCCCAGCGACTTGGACATCTTGGCCTTGCCGTCGGTTCCCGGCAGGCGCATGCAGGCGGCGTTGTCGGGCAGCAGGATCTCCGGCTCGACGAGTGTCTGGCCATAGACGGAGTTGAACTTGTGGACGATCTCGCGCGTCTGTTCGATCATCGGTTCCTGGTCTTCGCCCGCCGGAACGGTCGTGGCCTTGAAGGCCGTGATGTCCGACGCCTGGCTGATGGGGTAGGTGAAGAATCCCACGGGAATGCCCTGCCGCTGCGTCGTGTCGCCCTCGGCCGCCCCTTCGGCGAAGCCGCGGAGCGTGATTTCGGCCTTTACGGTCGGATTGCGCTGAAGGCGCTGCACCGTCACCAGATTCATGTAGTAGAACGCCAGTTCGCACAGTTCGGGGACCTGCGACTGGATGAAGAGCGTCGAACGCGCCGGGTCGAGACCCGCCGAGAGGTAATCGAGCGCCACCTCCACGATGTTCTGCCGCACCTTTTCGGGATTGTCCGCATTGTCCGTGAGCGCCTGTGCGTCGGCGATCATGATGAATATGCGCTCGAATTCGCCCGAGTTCTGCAATTCGACGCGGCGGCGCAGCGATCCGACGTAATGCCCCAGATGGAGCCGGCCCGTGGGGCGGTCGCCGGTAAGAATGATTTTTCCCATAGCGTTTTTCAGCGGTCGTGTTTCGTTTATGTATGGCGAAGCGTGTGCGGTCCGGAACTTCTGTCCGGATCGGGACGGTCCCGCCGGAGCGGTCGTCCGGTCGTCGTCGTATCCCTTCTCCGGCGCCTTTCCGACGGGCCGGGACGGGGTTTCGCCGCCGCTTCGCGGTGGATTCATCGGACAAACATACGAAAATCCGCGCGCGCGGCCTAATAAAGTTGGCGGATATAGTTTTTTTTTATATATTCGCCCTGCGAAATAACGCGCTGCTATGACTATAATCCAACTCGAATACCTGCTGGCGGTGGCCAACTGCGGCAGTTTTTCCCAGGCTGCCGAGCACTGCTTCGTGACGCAGCCCTCGCTGAGCATGCAGGTCAAGGCCCTCGAAGAGGAGCTGGGCGTGGTGCTGCTCGACCGTTCGAAGAAACCCGTCATTCCGACCGAGGCGGGCGAGGTCGTGATCGGGAAGGCCCGCGAGACGCTCAAGGCCTACAACTGCATCCGCGAGGCGGTTTCGGAGCTGAAGGGCGAGACGGCGGGCAAGCTGCGGCTGGGGGTCATTCCGACCATCGCGCCCTACCTGCTGCACAAGTTCATCCCCGCCTTCGTGCGCGACTACCCGAAGGTCGAGCTGGAAATCTCGGAGATGATCACTTCCGACATCGTCGAGGCCCTCAAGCGCGACCGGATCGACGCCGCGCTGGTGGCCAGCGGGACCTGCGGCGAGGGGATCACCGAGCAGGAGCTTTTCAGCGACCGCTTCTATGCCTACGTGTCGCCCGAGAACCCGCTTTTCGAGCGGTCGAACATCCGCATCGAGGACATCGACCTGAAGGATCTGGTGATTCTGAGTCCCGGAAACTGTATGCGCGACCAGATCATCGAGCTGTGCCAGGCCCGCCGTTCGATGCCTTCGCACTACACCTTCGAGTCGGGGTCGCTCGATACGCTCATGCGCATCGTGGACTGCACCTCGTGTCTGACGATCGTTCCGGAGATGGCCGTGGAGTACATCCCCGCCGATCGCCGCGACCGGCTGAAGACCATCGCCAAGGGGGCCACTTCGCGCAAGATCGCCGTCGCCGTGCGGCGCACCTATGTCAAGAATTCGATCATCAGGGCCCTGACGGACACGATTCTGGCGAACGTCCCGGCGGCCCGGGCCTGACGGCGGCCCCGTCGGTCCGTTCCGTCTCTCTGCCGGACGGATGCGGCCTGTCCGCCCGTCCGCCATGCCGCCCGACGGCACGGCCGTGCGTTGCCCGGCATGGCCGCTTTTTTCTCCGGCTGCTCCTATTTTGCAATCCATAATTTTCAAATCCGGATAATCTTTCGTACCTTTGCAAGGTTATAGACCCGTAACGGATTTTTATGGATAAACTGATCGAAACGATCGTCAGCGCGATTGAAGATAAAAAAGGTAAGAATATTGTATCGCTGGACCTCTCGGGGTTCGACGGGGCGATCTGCTCGCATTTCGTCGTCTGCAACGCCGATTCCACCACGCAGGTGGCGGCCATCGCCGGCGGTATCGAGGAGAAGGTGCTCGAAACGCTGGGCGAGAAGGTGTGGCGCGTCGAGGGACAGCAGAACGCCCTCTGGATCGCCATGGACTATGTGGACGTGGTGGTGCACATTTTCCAGACCGATCTGCGCGGTTTCTACAAGCTCGAGGAGCTGTGGGCCGATGCGCCGATGGTGAAGTACGAATACGAAGCGTGAATTTGATTTATGGCACAACAACGGAAGAACAACAATAGAATGAACATGCCGCGGCCCTCCTATTTCTGGCTTTACGGACTGGCCGCCGTTTTTATCATCGGCTGGGCCGTCATGGGGGGCGGGAACGACGCCCCGCAGCCCAGCGACTGGACCTCTGTCGAACGGATGGTCGAGCAGGGCGAGGTGGAGCGCATTCAGGTCGTGAACCGCGACCAGGCGCAGGTCTTTCTCCGGAAGGAGGCGATCGGGAAGTACCGCAACGACGCGGAGAACAGGCAGTACGCACGGATTCCCGAGAACGGTGCGCAGTTGTTCTTCACCATCGGGTCCGTCGATTCGTTCCGCGAGGACCTGAGCGCCGCCGAGCAGCGCTCGGGCCATACGGTCCCCGTCGTCTATAAGAACGAGAAGAACGACTGGACGTCGCTGCTCATCAACCTGCTGCCGTGGGTGGTCATCATCGGCGCGTGGTTCTTCATCATGCGTTCCATGTCGCGCGGAGCGGGCGCCGGGGGCGGCGGAGGCATCATGAACGTCGGCAAGGCCAAGGCGCAGGTATTCGACAAGGACAACTCCCGGCGCGTGACCTTCAAGGACGTCGCCGGACTGGAGGAGGCCAAGGTCGAGATCATGGAGATCGTCGATTTCCTCAAGAAGGCCGACAAGTACAAGGAGCTGGGTGCGAAGATACCGAAAGGCGCGCTGCTCGTGGGCCCTCCGGGAACGGGCAAGACGCTGCTGGCCAAAGCCGTGGCCGGCGAGGCCAACGTGCCGTTCCTCTCGATTTCGGGTTCTGATTTCGTGGAGATGTTCGTCGGCGTGGGCGCGTCGCGCGTGAGGGACCTTTTCGAGCAGGCCAAGCAGAAGGCGCCGTGCATCGTCTTCATCGACGAGATCGACGCCATCGGCCGCGCCCGCGGCAAGAACGCCGGATTCTCCGGCAACGACGAGCGCGAGAACACGCTCAACCAGTTGCTGACCGAGATGGACGGCTTCCAGACCAATACGGGCGTCATCGTCCTCGCGGCCACGAACCGCGCCGACATTCTGGACAAGGCGCTCATGCGTGCCGGCCGTTTCGACCGCCAGATCGAAGTCGGGCTTCCCGACGTCAAGGAGCGCGAGGAGATTTTCGAGGTGCACCTGCGGCCGCTCAAGCTCGATCCGGACCTCGACCGTTCGTTCCTGGCGCGCCAGACTCCCGGCTTCTCGGGCGCCGACATCGCCAACGTCTGCAACGAGGCGGCGCTCATCGCCGCGCGGCATAACAAGAAATTCATCGCCAAGGAGGATTTCCTGGCCGCCATCGACCGCATCGTGGGCGGTCTGGAGCGCAAGAACAAGATCATCACCGACGAGGAGAAGCGCGTGATCGCCTACCACGAGGCGGGACACGCCACCGTGAGCTGGATTCTCGAGAACGCCAGCCCGCTGATCAAGGTGACGATCATTCCGCGCGGCAAGGCCCTCGGGGCGGCGTGGTATCTGCCCGAGGAGCGGCAGATCACCACGCGCGAGCAGCTCATGGACGAGCTGGCCGCCACGCTCGGCGGCCGCGTGTCGGAGCAGCTCACCTTCGGCGAGGTCTCGACCGGGGCGCTGAACGATCTGGAGCGCGTCACCAAGCAGGCTTACGCCATGGTGGCCTACTACGGCATGAGCGAGAACGTGGGCACGCTCTCCTATTACGATTCGACGGGGCAGAGCGACATGGCCTTCACCAAACCCTATTCGGAACTGACGGCCCAGCAGATCGACGCCGAGGCCAGGCGCGTGATCGAACAGGCCTATGCCATGGCCGAGAAGGTGCTGCGGGAACACGCCGACGGCGTGAAGGAGCTGGCCGAACTGCTCCTTTCGCGCGAGGTGGTCTTCACCGAGGACGTCGAGCGCATCTTCGGCAAACGCAAGAAGGACATCGAGCGGGAGCGCCGCGAAGCCGAGGCGAAGGCCGCGGCGGAACGCAATGCCGCCGGGAATGTTCCGCAGCCGGCCGCGGAGGAGACGTCAGGCGCTGCGGTCCCGGGAACCGGATCCGCGGTTTCGGAACCGGCCGGTCCGGCGGCGTCCGGAGCCGCTTCGGAGAAGGTGTCCGAAACCGCCGCCTCGGGGAAATCCGGCGGGAAATAGCTGCGAATCTGCGAATCCAAATAACCTCGACAGACGGATGAGTGACAAGATGAAGAACCTCGGAGTGCGCACGTTGAGCGGTATCGTGCTCGGCGCGGTGGTGCTCGGCGCGGTGATCTGGTCGGTGTGGAGTTTCGGCGCGTTGCTGGCACTGCTGCTCGTGGCCGGCATGGCGGAGTTTTACGGTTTGGCCGAAAAGCGGGGCGGAGCGCCCCAGCGCGTGATCGGTACGGTCACGGGACTCGCGCTCTTCGCGCTCAATTTCTATTTCGCCTGGTGCATCGCCTTCGGGCGGGGCTATGTCGTGCTCGGCGACAGCCCGTGGCTGGAGTGGGGCCTCGCGTTCGTGCTCCTGCTGCTGCCCGTGACGCTCGTCTGCGAACTGTTCCGCGGGCGGGAGAATCCGGCCGCCGACATCGGCGTGACGCTGCTGGGCGTCGTCTATGTGGCGTTGCCCTTCTCGCTGATGTGCTATATTCCGGTGCTGGCAGGCGAGGGGTGGTGTCCCCGGCCCGTGCTCTTCTACATTTTCATCGTCTGGGCCAACGATGTCTTCGCCTACCTGGTGGGGATGACCTGCGGGCGGCACCGCCTCTGCGAACGCCTCTCGCCCAAGAAGTCGTGGGAAGGGTTCTTCGGCGGACTGGCCGGGGCCGTCGCGCTGGGACTCGCCGCGGCGCACGTGTCGGGCGGCGGTTACGCCGCCTGGGTCGGGCTGGCGCTCGTCGCCGCCTCGACGGCCGTGTTGGGCGATCTGGCCGAGTCGATGTTCAAGCGGGCCGCGGGCGTCAAGGATTCGGGACGGCTCATTCCCGGCCACGGCGGCGTGCTGGACCGTTTCGACGCCATGCTGCTTTCGGCGCCTTTCGTGCTGGTGTATATGCTTATCGTAATGTAACTGCAAACCGATTTCGGATATGAGAATAAATAAGGAAGGCTACAAAATCATCGGAATCTCGGGCGTCGTGTGCGTGCTGATCTGGTGGCTCTTTTACCATTTGCTCGAGAGCGATGCGAGCGAAGTGCTCCTGTGGGTCGGCACGGCGTTCCTGCTGCTCTTCTGGTTCTTCATCGTGGCGTTCTTCCGCGAGCCGCGGCGCGTGCGCATCCACGATGCCGACCTGGTCTTCGCCCCCTGCGACGGCCGCGTGGTCGTCACGGAGAACGTGCGGGAGACCGAGTATCTGGGCCGCGAGATGTTGCAGATTTCGATTTTCATGTCCATCACCAATATCCACATGAACTGGGTTCCCGTAGGCGGAGAGGTGGAGTACTTCAAGTACCATCCGGGCCGGTTTCTGGTGGCGTGGCATCCCAAATCCTCCACCGAGAACGAGCGCACGACGACCGTGGTGCGGATGCCTTCGGGCCAGCAGGTGCTTTTCCGGCAGATCGCCGGACTGATCGCGCGCCGGATCATCTCCTATATGAAGGTGGGCCATGCCGTCGAACAGAACAGCGTCTGCGGTTTCATCAAGTTCGGTTCGCGCGTCGATGTGCTCGTGCCGAAAGACAGCGAACTGCTCGTCGAGATCGGCGATCCCGTCGTCGGCTCGCAGACGCCCATCGCGCGTCTGCGCAAGCAGCCGGCCGAATAAATGCCCCGGACCATGAAAACGACTCCCCAGACCTTCCTGCGGTTCATTGCCGGCGCTGCCGCCGCTGCGGCCGTGCTCTTCCTGGTCTGGTACTTCTCGTCGATCGTCGTTTACATTCTCATTTCGGCCGTGCTGGCCGTCATGGGCAATCCGCTGGTGCGGCGCCTTTCGGCCGTGCACGTGCGGGGCTGGCGGATTCCCCGCTGGCTGGCGGCCTTTGCGGCGCTGGTGGTCATCTGGGTGGTGATCGCCACGCTGTGCTCGCTGTTCGTGCCGCTGGTCTTCAACAAGATCAACCAGTTGGCGCACGTCGATTTCGCCACCGTCGTCGCTTCGATCGAGGAGCCGATCGCCCGGGCGCAGAACTACTTGCAGTCGCTCTTCGCCCAGCCCTCCAGCTCCTTCTCGCTGCCCGACGCGCTGACGCGGACGCTGCGGCAGGTCGTGGACTTCGAGTCGCTCAACAGCGTCTTCTCGTCGATCGTCGGCATCGTCATCTCGTCGGTCATCTCCGTCTTCTCCGTCTCGTTCATCACCTTTTTCTTCCTCAAGGACGAGGGGCTGTTCTACGCGATGGTGACCACGCTTTTTCCCGACCGCTACCGCGAAAATCTGACGCGCGCGCTGGATTCGGTCACGGTGCTGCTGGCGCGCTACTTCACGGGCATTCTCACCGAGAGTCTGCTGCTCATGATCGCCGTGTCGCTTACGATGATGGCCTTCGGGATGAAGGCGGCCGACGCGGCGTTCATCGGTCTTGTGATGGGCGTGATGAACGTCGTGCCCTATGCCGGCCCGCTCATCGGCGGCGTCTTTTCGGTCTTCGTGGGCATCGTGACCCCCATCGAGGGGATGACCGTGGGGCATACGGCCTTCGTGATCGCCGGGTCGTTGCTGATCCTCAAGGGACTGGACGACTTCGTGCTGCAACCGACGCTCTATTCGGAGCGCGTGAAGGCCCATCCGCTCGAAATCTTTCTCGTGATCCTGATCGCCGGCTCGCTGGCCGGCATCCTCGGCATGCTGCTGGCGATTCCCTCCTATACGGTCCTCCGCGTCTTCGCCAAGGAGTTCTTCTCCCAGTTCCGGCTGGTGCGTAAACTGACTGAGAAAATCTGATGGCGGAGCGGTCGGAAGAGCGGGTGCGGGCGGCGGTTTCCGCCCCGGAGCGCAGGGAGGCGGAACGGACGGTTCCGGGACAGAGCGCCCCGGAAGGGGGCTCTCCGGAACAGCATGTTCCGGGTCGGGACGCCGCAGGCATGATCGTCGAAGGGGTGGTGGAGCACGGCCGCCGGCTCGGCCGCGAGCTGGGTTTTCCGACGGCCAACCTGCCCGTGCCGGAGCATTTCGGGGCTTCGGACGGCGTCTACCGGACGCGTGCGACGGTCGGGGGACGGACTTTCGACGCCATGTCGAACCTCGGCAGCAACCCTTCGGTCGGAGGCGTCGAGCGGCGGCTGGAGACGCATATTTTCGGTTTCGGCGGCGAACTGTACGGCCTGCGGCTGCGGGTCGAGTTGCTCGGAAAGATCCGCGACGAGCGCCGTTTCGCTTCGGTCGGGGAGCTTCGCGCCCAGATCGCCCGGGACCGGGAGACGGTGCTGGCGCAGATCGCCGGCGAGCGGGAGTGACGCCGGATTGCCGGAACGTGATCGCAGTAACTTCGTTAAAAAAACAGATAAGCTATGTATTTGGATTCTACGCTTCCCTACAAGGTCGCCGACATGTCGCTGGCCGAATGGGGCCGCAAGGAGATCGAGATCTCCGAACACGAAATGCCGGGCCTGATGGCCGTGCGGCGGGAATACGGGTCGCTCAAGCCGCTCAAGGGCGTGCGCGTGATGGGATCGCTGCACATGACCATCCAGACGGCCGTGCTGATCGAGACGCTCGTGGAGCTGGGCGCCGACGTGCGCTGGTGCTCGTGCAACATCTTCTCGACGCAGGACCACGCCGCGGCCGCCATCGCCGCCGCGGGCGTTCCGGTCTTCGCCTGGAAGGGCGAGACGCTGCCCGAGTACTGGTGGTGTACGGCCATGGCCCTCTCGTTTCCGGGCGGCAAGGGACCGCAGCTCGTCGTGGACGACGGCGGCGACGCCACCCTGCTGATCCACAAGGGATACAGGGCCGAGAACGACGCCTCGACGCTCGACTGCACCCCTTCGTCCTACGAGGAGGAGGTGATTCTCTCGACGCTTCGGACGATTCTCGCGGAGGACGGACGGAAGTGGCACCGCACCGTGGACGAGTGGCGGGGCGTGAGCGAGGAGACCACCACGGGCGTACACCGGCTCTACCAGATGCAGGAGGCCGGCGAGCTGCTCGTGCCGGCCATCAATGTCAATGACTCGTGCACCAAGTCGAAGTTCGACAACCTCTACGGCTGCCGCGAGTCGCTGGCCGACGGCATCAAGCGCGCCACGGACGTGATGATCGCGGGCAAGGTCGTCGTCGTGTGCGGCTACGGAGACGTGGGCAAGGGCTGCGCCCGCTCGATGCGCTCGTACGGCGCGCGGGTGATCGTCACGGAGATCGACCCGATCTGCGCCCTACAGGCCGCCATGGAGGGCTTCGAGGTGAAGACCGTCGAGAGCGCGCTCCCCGAGGGCAACATCTTCGTCACGTGTACGGGCAACTGCGACATCATCACGCTCGAACACATGGAGCGGATGCGCGACCAGGCCATCGTCTGCAATATCGGCCATTTCGACAACGAGATCCAGATGGCGCGCCTCGAGAAGTCGGCGGCCGTGAAGACCAACATCAAGCCGCAGGTCGATAAGTTCACCTTCCCCGACGGGCATTCGATCTTCGTTCTGGCCGAAGGGCGTCTGGTGAACCTCGGCTGCGCCACGGGTCACCCGTCGTTCGTCATGTCGAACTCCTTCACGAACCAGTGCCTCGCGCAGATGGAGCTGTGGCGGGAGAAACTTCCGGTGGGTGTTTACCGCCTTCCCAAGCGGCTCGACGAGGAGGTGGCGCGGCTGCATCTGGCCAGCCTCGGCGTGGAGCTCACGCGCCTGACGAAGAAGCAGGCCGACTATATCGGCGTTCCCGAGGAGGGACCCTACAAGGCCGAACACTACCGCTATTGATCTCCCGGCGGAGATTCCGCTTCCCTTGCGCGAGGCCGCGATCCGACAGGTCGCGGCCTCGCGCGTTTCCCGGACGGAAAACGGCGGGCGGGCCGCAGCGGATGCGCCCCTTCGCGTGTATGGATATATATTGTGTGTAAGGGACCGGCGGTTTCCGGTCCCGGGGGATGAAAAGGCGGATTCTTGTGGATCAGAAAAGTCCTGCGGCCCACTCCCGGAGTACGGGGTAGGTGTCGGCGGCGACATGCAGGAGCATCCCTACGGCGGCGACGAGTTTGATGCCCGTGCCGACGATGAACGAGAGGAATGAACCGATGCCCACGAGCAGCGCCTTGCCCGGGTCGCTCTTGTCGTGGAGCAGTTCGCCCAGCACGGCCCCGAAGAAGGGACCGAGGACGATGCCCAGCGGAGGGAAGAGGAAGAACCCGGCGAAGACGCCCACCGTGGCGCCTATGGCTCCGGCGCGCGAGCCGCCGAACCGCCGGGTCATCCATGCGGGCAGAAAATAGTCGATGACGCTCACTGCGACGGTGATCGCCAGCCAGGTCCAGAGCGCCGCGCCGCCGATCGTCGAGTAGGAGGTCAAGCAGGCGCACACCAGCCCCGCATAGCTCAGCACGACGCCGGGCAGCGCCGGAACGATGCAGCCGACGATACCTGTGATCGTGAAGACGAAGGCCAGTATCGAGAGGGTGATGTCCATGTTTTGCGGAACGGTTTTTTCTGCGGCGAACGGCCCGGAGCCCGGAAAAACTACCGGATGAGCCGGTTGGTCTCCGTATCGGGGAAGACGATCCAGGGCCGGAACGCTTTGGCGTCCTCGAAATCCATCAGCGCGTAGGAGGCGATGATTACCACGTCGCCCACCTGCACCTTGCGGGCGGCCGCGCCGTTGAGGCAGATCGCGCCGCTGCCGCGTTCGCCCTTGATGATGTAGGTCTCGAAACGCTCCCCGTTGTTGATGTCCATGATCTGAACCTTCTCGCCCTCGATCATGTTGGCGGCGTCGAGCAGCTCCTCGTCGATGGTGATGCTGCCCACGTAATTCAGATTGGCCTGCGTGACGGTCACGCGGTGAATCTTCGACTTGATGACTTCGATCTGGAATTTCATTATCGGATGCGGATGTTATCGATTAGACGAATCGCTCCGGCCTGCACGGCGATGCAGCCCTGGATGCGCCCGGCGTCGCTCCATGCGGCGACCTCCTGCATCGTCAGCGCATCGACCGACTGGTAGTAGATCACCTTCAGCAGCGGGTTGCGCTCCACTTCGGCCACGACCCACGCCTTCAGTTCGGCGGGCGTCATTGCGTGCGACCGTTCGGCGGCGGCGCGCAGCGTGGCGTAGATGTGCGGCGCGGCGGCGCGGTGTGCGGCGTCGAGCAGCGTGTTGCGCGACGAGAGGGCCAGTCCGTCCTCGCCGCGGACGATCGGACACTCGACGATTTCGACCGGCAGCGCCAGCTGGCGCACCATCGCGCGGATGACGGCGATCTGCTGGAAGTCCTTCTCTCCGAAGTAGGCGCGCGCCGGGCGCACGATGTCGAACAGGCGGCTCACGACCTGTGCCACGCCGTTGAAATGGCCCGGCCGCGTCGCGCCCTCCATCACCTTGTCCACCTGCCCGAAGTCGAATACCCGGGTGTCGGGTTCGGGGTAGATCTCTTCGACCGGCGGCATGAGCACGAAGTCCGCTCCGGCTTCCGCGAGCAGCCGCTCGTCGGCCTCCGGCGTGCGGGGGTAGTGCTTCAGGTCGTTCTTGTCGTTGAATTGCGTGGGGTTCACGAAGACGCTCACCACGACGGTCCGGTTCTCCCGCCGGGCGCGTTCGACGAGCGAGCGGTGTCCCGCGTGCAGGGCGCCCATCGTCGGCACGAAGCCGATGCCCGACCGCTCCGTCCGGTCCAGTTCGGCCCGGAGCTCCTTGACGCTTGTCAGTACTTTCATCCCTTTCTCTGAAACGATTGCGGCGCAAAGGTAGAAAAGATAATTAAGAAAGGGAAATGAAAAGTGAATTTTCGTATCTTTGCATACCTGTAAAATAAGAATCGTATGAACATGAAAGCTTACCTGAGAGGCGCTCTGGCCGTGCTGGCATGTACGGCGGGCATCGCGGCCCATGCGCAGAAAAACTATCCCCGGCAGGAGCCGATGACACCCGGCATGTCCGAATACTGGACGCCGCAGCCCGCGGTGGTCGCCCCGGGCGACAGCCGGACGAACGGCGCCCCGTCCGACGCCGTCGTGCTTTTCGACGGCAGCGACCTGTCGGCCTGGACGTCGGCCGGCGGCGGTCCGGCCGAGTGGCCCGTGCACGACGGGGTCTTCACGGTCGATAAGTCGAAGGGCGACATCCTGACGAAGCGGAGTTTCGAGAACTTCCAGCTCCACCTCGAGTGGTGCGTTCCGGAGGGCATCTCCGGCGAGAGCCAGTCGCGCGGCAACAGCGGCGTTTTTCTTCAGGACAAGTACGAAATCCAGATTCTCGACGGTTACCGCAACGAAACCTACGTGAACGGGCAGGTCGGCAGCGTCTATAAGCAGACGCCCCCGCTGGTGAACGCCATGCGCCGCCCGGGCGAGTGGAACGTCTTCGACATCATCTACTCCGCTCCGGTCTTCAAGGAGGACGGCTCCTACCGTATTCCGCCGCACGTGACGGTGATTCTCAACGGCGTGGTGCTGCAGAACAATACGACGATCCTCGGAACCACGGAGTACGTCGGATTCCCGCGCGTGGTGAAGCACGGCGCCGGACCGCTCCGCCTGCAGTCGCACGGCGACCCGAGCGAGCCGATCAGTTTCCGCAACATCTGGATCCGGGAGCTGTAAGCCTTCCGGCCGCATTTTCGCAATCATGCCGTCCGTCGCGGCGGAATGCCCCGCCGGGGCGGACGGCCAATCTTTTGCAAACGATGAAACGACCCTTTACGAACGCAACCATGACTCTCGCATTGCCTCTTCTCGCTTCGTGCGGCGCGCCCGCCGCGGACGACCGGCCCTGGATCGTCGATCGCTTCGACGACATCAAGGTGATCCGCTACGAAGTCCCCGGATTCGAAAACCTCCCGCTGGAGCAGAAGGAACTCGTCTATTACCTGTCCGAGGCGGCCAAGTGCGGCCGCGACATCCTCTACGACCAGAACTGTCCGGCGAACCTGCCGGTGCGCCGGACGCTGGAGGTCATCTACGAAAACTTCCGCGGCGACCGCACGACGCCCGAGTGGAAGGCGCTCGAGAAGTACCTCAAGAAAGTGTGGTTCGCCAACGGCATCCACCATCACTATTCGAACGACAAGTTCACGCCCGAATTCACCGAAGGGTATCTGCTCGACGCGATCGAGACCATCCCCGAGGAGAAGTTCGGGTCGCTGAACGCCCTGCGGGGCGAGGTCTGCCGCGCCATTTTCGACCCGGCGGTCTATCCCACGAAGCTCAACCAGCGCGCGGGCGACGACCTGCTGCTCACTTCGTCGAGCAACTACTACGACGGCGTGAGCCAGGCCGAGGCCGAGCGGTTCTACGCCGAGATGGCCGCTGCCGCGGCGGGCGATCCCGAGCCGGTCTCCTACGGCCTGAACTCGCAGCTGGCGAAAGACCCCGCCACGGGCCGTCTCCACGAGCGCACATGGCGCGTCGGCGGCATGTATTCGCCCGCGATCGAGCGGATCGTCTATTGGCTCGAGAAGGCCGCCTCGGTGGCCAGGGAGCCGCAGAAGACCAATATCGAAACGCTCGTCGCCTATTACAGAAGCGGCGATCTGAAGGAGTTCGACCGCTACAACATCGGCTGGGTGAAGGATACCGTGTCGAACGTCGATTTCGTGAACGGCTTCATCGAGGACTACGGCGATCCGCTGGGCCGCAAGGCGTCGTGGGAGGCCAACGTCAATTTCATGGATTCGGCCGCCTGCCGCCGCACGGAGATCATTTCCGCCAACGCCCAGTGGTTCGAGGACCATTCGCCCGTCGATCCGGCCTTCCGCAAGGCGAAGGTGAAAGGCGTCTCGGCGAAGGTCATCACCGTGGCGATGCTGGGCGGCGACTGCTTCCCCTCGACGCCCATCGGCATCAACCTCCCGAACGCCGACTGGATCCGCAAGGAGTACGGTTCGAAGTCGGTGACGATCGACAACATCACCTATGCCTACGACCGCGCCGCGCACGGCAACGGCTTCAACGAGGAGTTCGTGCTGCGTGCCGACGACCGCGAGCGGATGGACCGCTACGGCAAGCTGGCCGACGACCTGCACACCGATCTGCACGAGTGCCTGGGTCACGGTTCGGGCCAGCTGGCGCCGGGAGTGCGCGGCGGCGAGCTGCGCAGCTACACCTCGACGCTCGAGGAGGCGCGCGCCGACCTGTTCGGACTTTACTACCTCGGCGACGGAAAGATGGTCGAGCTGGGGCTCGTGCCGTCGTTCGACGTGGCGAAGGCGGGCTATGCCAAATACATTCTCAACGGTCTGATGACCCAATTGGCGCGTATCGAGCCGGGCAAGAACGTCGAGGAGGCGCACATGCGCAACCGCAAGCTGGTCGCCGAGTGGTGCTACGAGCACGGCCGGGCCGACAACGTGATCGAGTGGGTCCGGCAGGACGGGAAGACCTATGTCGTGGTGAACGACTTCGTCCGTCTGCGCGCGCTCTTCGGCGAGCTGCTGGGCGAGATCCAGCGCATCAAGTCCGAGGGCGACTACGAGGCGGGGCGCGACCTGGTCGAGCGCTATGCCGTCCGGGTCGATCCCGCGCTGCACGAGGAGGTCCGCAGCCGCTACTACGGGCTGGGGATCGAGCCTTACGGCGGATTCGTCAATCCCGAATACGAACTGGTCGAGCACGACGGCCGGGTGACGGACGTGCGTATCTCCTATCCGGCGGATTACGTGGAGCAGATGCTCGGCTATTCGCGCGACTACTCGTTCCTGCCCGACGTGAATTAGATTCCGACACGAAGCGGACGCTTCCGGTGGCGGTGTCCGATGCGCGGCGGGTTTCCGTGGGGCATCGGGCGCCGCTTGGCCGGGGTCCGTGCGAACAAATCCTGCATGGAACTGACGATAAGGGAGGAGCGGCCGGACGATTGCCGGACGGTCGGGGAGCTGGTCGAGGCGGCGTTCCGGCCGCTGGCGTTCAGCGACCATACGGAACACCTGCTGGTGGCGCGCCTGCGCCGTTCGGAGGCGTTCGTCCCCGGATTGTCGCTCGTGGCCGAGGCGGAGGGCCGCCTCGTGGGGCACGTGCTGCTGACCCGGCTGGAGGTCGTCGCGGAGGACCGGAGTGCCGCGACCGTGCTGGGCGTCGTTCCGCTGTCGGTGCTTCCCGGGCTGCAAAACCGCGGCATCGGGTCGGCATTGCTGCGCGAAGCGCACCGGAGGGCCGTCCGTGCGGGGTTCGGGGCGGCGCTGCTGGTGGGCCATGCGGACTATTACCCGCGTTTCGGCTATGTTCCCGCGAGCCGTTTTGGCATCCGTTTCCCGTTCGATGCGCCCGATGCCTGCTGCCTGGCGGCGGAACTGGTTCCGGGCAGCCTCGGGGGCGTGCACGGCACGGTCCGCTATCCGGCCGCGTTCTTCGGGGAGACGCCGGAAGCATGACGGCTCCGGCTGTCCGGCGGCTGAAAACAGGGGAGGCGCACCGTGCGGTGCGCCTCCCTTTCCTCTTTGCCGTTTCCGGAATCCGGCGTGCCGCCGGACCTCCTTCACGGTCTTTTCTGCGGAATCCCGCCGTCGGGATTTACTCCACGACCTCTTCGAACTGGTCCTTGCCGACGCCGCAGAGCGGGCATACCCAATCCTCGGGAATCTCCTCGAAAGCGGTTCCGGGAGCGATGCCTCCGTCGGGATCGCCTACTGCGGGATCGTAAATCCACTCGCATACCGTGCAACGATACTTTTTCATCTTTTCTCTGTTTTAATTAAAGGGTGAATAAATCGGTTTCAAAATCCATGCCTCCGGGGCATTTGTCTTCGTTCGTCTATTTCGGACGGGAGGCCGCCGCCTCTTCCGCCTCTTCTTCTTCGTCCTCCTCCTCTTCGTCCGGACGGTTGCCTCCGGGCGGCGTCAGCTCCGCCACGAGGCGGTCCGCTTCCGTGCACGAGACGAAGAGCCGGTCTTCGTAAATGTCGGTGATCTCCACGAAATTTTTCCACTCCGAGGCGTAGAGTTTCACGCGGTCGAAGCGGCGCAGGTCGAGGAAGTGGCCGTAGTAGCCGAAAAATCCGAATCCTCCGAATATCGGCACGAACCACTTCATGCGCCGGGGCTCCACGCGCCGCACCGAGGCGATCTCGTCGCGGCGGATTTCGGTGATGTCCAGCAGGCAGCGGACCTCCACCCGGTCGTCGGTCACGACGATCCGCCGGGGGATCGACAGCGCCATGAGCGCTACGAGCGCCACGATGAACGAGGTGAACCACGCCGAGAGGTATCCGCCTTCGTAGAGGTGGTAGAGCAGCCAGCCCAGCAGCCCGAATGCGGCCAGATAGACGACCGTCCAATAGAGGGTCGTGCGGCTGAAACGGTATTTATAGACGCTCTGCATCGTTTTCCTTATCTCCTGTCGGATCCGGTCACTCTCTCTCCGCGCCCTCTTCCCGGGCTGCGAGCAGGGCTTCGGCGAGGATGAAATCCTCCGCCGTCGTGATCTTGAGGTTGCCGCGTTCGCCCCGGGCGAGGAACACGCCGTGTCCCGCGGCCTCCACCACCGAGGCGTCGTCCGTGAATTCCGCGCGGTATTCCGCTCCGTAGGCTCCGCGCAGGATGTCGGCGCGGAAAATCTGCGGAGTCTGCACGATCCGGAACCGGCGGCGGTCCGCTACGTGCGATGCCGCGATTCCCTCCGTTTCCGTCCGCTGCTCCTCCACTTCACGCAGCGAATCGACCGCTTCGACGACCGGAATCGCCGCTCCGTACCGCTCCGCAGCCTCCGCCACGCGGCGGATCAGCTCCGCCGACACGAGCGGCCGCACGCCGTCCTGTACGGCGATCAGCTCCGGGTCGGTGCGGAGCGCCGCCAGTCCGCGCCGCACCGAATCGAACCGCTCGGCGCCTCCGGTGACGATCGTGTGCGGGGCCACTTCGAAGCGCGCCGCGAGGTTTTTCCAGAAATCCGCATGACGTTCGGGCAGCACGGCGACGATTTCCGCGCCGGGCAGCGCCGCGGCCACGGCGTTGATCGTGCGTGCCAGTACCGGTATGCCGCCCAGCAGCGCGAACTGTTTGGGCAGGGCGCCTCCGCAGCGTATCCCGCTGCCTCCGGCCACGATGATTGCTCCCGTGCGTGCCATGCCGTTATTCTTTGTCGCCGTTTTCCGCCTGCGCCGGGGCGGCCGTTCCGGGCAGCGTCAGCGAGTCGAGCTGCGTGATCCGCTCCTCGGGTTTCACCTCGCCGTTCAGCTCGGCCGTGATGCGGTCGCGCACGAATTCGAACAGCGGCCGGTTCTGTTTCGAGATCGGCTCGGCCGGCTCCTGCGGGACCTTCAGCGGGTCGATCGGCTTGCCGTTCTTCCAAATGCGGTAGTCGAGGTGCGGGCCTGTCGAGGCGCCGGTCGAACCGACGTATCCGATGAGCTGTCCCTGCGATACGTGCGTCCCCTGCCGGATGCCCTTGGCGTAGCCGCTCAGGTGCAGATAACCCGTCACGAGATTTCCCGGATGCTTGATCTTGAGCGTGTTGCCTCCGCCTCCGCCCCAGCCGCGGAAGGTGACCACGCCGTCGGCCACGGCGTGTACGGGCGTCCCTTTCGGCGCGGCGTAGTCCACGCCCGTATGCGGCCGGTAAACCTTGTATATCGGATGTTTGCGCGCGTAGGTGAAGCGCGAGCTGATGCGCGTGTACTTGAGCGGCGCTTTGAGCAGTTGCTTGCGCAGGCTGCCGCCGTCGGCCTCCCAGTACTGGATCTTGCCGCCCTGCCGGAAGGGGATGGCGTAGTACTCCTTGCCGCTCTGCGTGAATTTAGCCCCCCATACGCGGCCGATGCCGGCCGAAACCGTGTCGTCGATGAAACGCTCGTCGTAGATCACCGTGAACGAGTCGCCTTTCTGGATGCCGAAGAAATCCACCGTCCACTGGTAGATGTCCTCCATCTCCGCGGCCAGCGCATAGGGGAGGTCGTGTTCCATGATCGCGCCCCAGAGCGAGGAGTTGATGACGGCGCTCTTCTTGGTGCGCCGCAGCGTGTAGGGTTTCGAATCCTTGCGCACGGAGACCGAATCGTTGTCGTGGAACCCGAAGACGACGTACTCCGTCGTGGATATTTCGTAGGCGAGGTAGTCCAGGTGCGGGGCGTAGAGCGAATCCTCGTGGATGAAGGTCGTGTATTTCTGTCCGGCCCGGATACTGCGCAGCGGGAAGACATCCTTCGACTTCCTGTCCAGCAGGTCGATCGTGCGGGCCGGAACGCCGTAGCTTCCCAGGATTTTCCCCAGCGTCTCTCCCGAACCCACTTCGCCCGTTTCGGTGCGGTATTCTTCCGCGTCGATGCCGTAGAGCAGGTTTTGGGGGGCGGACTCCTCCTGCGCGGCTTCCGCGTCCGTTTCCGCTTCGGCCGATCCGTTCCGGCCGCAGGCGCCCGCCGCAGCCAGCAGCAGGGCGCAGATCGTGATTCGCAAATATCCCATAGTACGTGCAAATTTAGACAAAAAACGCGGATCCGCGAATTTTCGTCTCCCTTTTCTGACCGATCCGTGCGTTTTGCGGGCGTTCGTTTGGTTTTCCCGGAAAAAGGCGTTACCTTTGAAAAGTTTATATCCAAACCGGAATAAGATGCTGAAATGCCTGCTCGCGCCTGTGGCCGTCCTCTATAAAGCGGGGGTGACGTTGCGTCACCGCCTCTTCGACTGGGGCCTTCTCAAGAGCGAGAAGTTCGATATTCCGGTCGTCTGCATCGGCAATATCACCGTCGGCGGCACGGGCAAGACTCCGATGGCCGAGATGGTCGTGGGCTACATGTCCCAGACGCACCGCGTGGCGCTGCTCTCGCGCGGCTACGGCCGCCGCACGAAGGGCTACCGGGAGGTGAGCTGCGATTCGCACTACCGCGACGTGGGCGACGAGCCGTTGCAGATCAAGCTCAAGTTTCCCGAGACGGTGGTGGCCGTCTGCGAGAAGCGGGCCGAGGGCATCCGCCGCATCCGAGCCGAACACCCCGGGGTGGACCTCATCGTCATGGACGACGGCTTCCAGCACCGCTACGTGGAGCCGAAGGTCAATATCGTGATGATCGACGCCACGCGGCCCGTGCAGCACGACCGCATGCTGCCGCTGGGGACGCTGCGCGATCTGCCCGAACAGTTGCACCGTGCGCACTACTTCATCGTCACGAAGTGCCCCGAGCGGATGGCGCCGATCGACCGCCGCATCCTGCGCAAGGTCCTGATCCAGGTGGCCTACCAGCGGGTCTATTTCACCCGTTTCGAGAGTTTCATCCCTCAGCCGCTCTATGCCGGCGAGGCCGCTCCGGAGCCGCTGACGCACGGCCGGCAGGTCATCGCCCTCTCGGGCATCGGCAATCCGAAGCCCTTTTTGCAGTCGCTCCGCGAGCGCTACGAGGTCGTGGCCGAGATGACGCTCGACGATCATCACGTCTATAAGGTCCGCGACATGCATGCGCTCGAGGCGCTGCTGTCCGAGCATCCGGGCGCAGTGATCGTGACGACCGAGAAGGACGCCGTGAAGATGACTCGCCGGGAGAAGGTTCCCGAGGCGGTCCGCCGCACGCTCTATTACCAACCGATCAATATTTCGTTCATAGAGGATTCGGCAACGGATTTTCTGCAAAAACTGGAAGAAGATGTTAGAGGAAATTAAGAAAACCGCCGCGTTCATCCGGTCCGCGACCGGAGATTTCGCGCCCGAGGTGGGCATCGTGCTCGGCACGGGGCTGGGCGATTTCGCCGACCGGATCGAGACGCGCCATGCGCTCGACTACAAGGATATTCCCGGCTTCCCCGTCTCGACGGTCGAGGGGCACAAGGGACGTCTGATTTTCGGCGAGGCGGGCGGCCGCCGCGTCGTGGCCATGCAGGGACGGTTCCACTACTATGAAGGCTATACGATGGAGCAGGTGACCTTCCCGATCCGCGTCATGCGGCAGCTCGGCATCCGCTTCCTGTTCGTCTCGAACGCCTCGGGCGGCATCAATGCATCGTTCCGCACGGGCGACCTGATGGTCATCACCGACCATATCAACCTGATGCCCAATCCGCTGATCGGGCCCAACATGGCCGAACTGGGTCCCCGTTTCCCGGACATGCACAACTGCTACGACAAGGCGCTGATCGCCTCGGCGACGAAGATCGCCGGGGAGGAGGGGATCAAGCTCCAGTACGGCGTCTATGTCGGCGGCACGGGCCCCACGTTCGAAACGCAGGCCGAATACCGCTATTTCAAGGCCATTGGCGGCGATGCCGCGGGCATGTCCACCGTGCCGGAGGTGATCGTGGCGCGTCACATGTCGGTTCCCGTCTTCGGCGTCTCGGTCATCACGAACTGCGGCCTGTCGGACGAGGCGGGCGACCACGAGGACGTGCAGCGCCAGGGCCGGAAGGCGGGCGTGAAGATGCAGACGCTCTTTTTGCGAATGATCGAAAATCTGGAATGATATTATGGTAAACAAGGTGATTCTGGTGGGCAACGTGGGCATCGACCCCGAAGTCCGCACGCTCGAGGGCGGCGCGAAGGTCGCCCGTGTCCGGCTGGCTACGACCGAGCGGCTGTACGACCGTGCGTCGAACGAGACGAAGGAGCATACCGAGTGGCACACGATCACGCTGTGGCGCGGCCTCGCGGATGTCGTGGACCGCTATGTGCGCAAGGGCACGCAGCTCTATATCGAGGGCCGTCTGCGCACCCGCGAGTGGATGGACAAGGACAACAACAAGCGTTATACGACCGAGATTCTGGCCGACACGATGAATCTGCTGGGCCGCCGCAGCGACAATCCCGCTTCGGACGGCGCCGCTCCGGGTTACGGAGCGCAGGGGCAGGGGTCCTCCTACGGCCAGCAGGGCGGGGGATACCAGCAGGGCGGCTATGCGCAGCCGCAGCAGCCGCGTCCCGCCGCGGCTCCCCAGCCGCAGCAGCCGGCCGCACCTTCGGTCCCGGCCGACGACCCCGACGATTTGCCGTTCTGACCGGACTCTCCCGGCCTGTGCGCCGGCCGTCGGACCGTGGCTGCAGGGGGGCCTGCGTTCGCATCGCATCTGTTGCCGTTCGGGACGCCGCCGGTCCGCAGCGATCCTGCTCCGCAGGAGGCTGTGCCGCGCCGCCGCGGGCGATCCGCATCCCGTTCACCCGAAAGGGTTCCGTTTCGTTTGAAGCGAAACGGAGCCCTTTTTTCCGTGGTGGCGGCGCCCTCCCTGTGCGTCCGGTTTTACGGCCGGTCCCGTCACGGAGTTTTCGGTCAGAGGTGTCCGATTCCCTGCCGGTATCCGGTCAGATCGGCTTCGGTCAGGGAGGCGAGCGCTTCGTCGATGCGTCCGATCATCCGTACCCGGTCTTCCGGCAGCCGCCCGAACAGCGGCACGGCGTTGGAGACCGTGTTGGCCGAGATCGTGACGGGAACGGTCAGCTCCTTCAGAAACGTGCGCAGTTCCTCGAGCCGCTCCCGTTCGCTCATCGGGACGAATCGCCCGGCTTCGATCTCCCGCATCAGCGGCGTGTCGGGAAAGAGCGTCAGCGACACGATTCCGACGATATAGGGGTGGAGCCGGTTGAAGAGTGTCGCCGTCGCATGGGCCGCCCGTGTGCCGTTGCCGGCCCCGGCCAGTCCGGTCATGTAGGTAAGGTAGTATTCGATGCCCGCCTCGTCGAGTCTGCGGCACGCTTCGAGCGCTTCGGCCGCGGTCGTTCCCTTGTTCATGAAGGCCAGCGAGGCGTCGTCGCCGCTCTCCGTGCCGATGCTGATGCCCGTGATGCCGCGCGCCCGCAGTTCGCGCAGCTCCGCGGCGCTCTTTTGCAGAATGTCGCTTACGCGGGCGAACATGCCGATCGTCCGTACCTTCGGCAGAAAGTCGCGGATGCGGTCGGCGAGCCGGATGAGTCTTCCGGCGCTCAGCACGAAGGGGTTGGCGCCGACGAGAAAAACCCGCCGGGCCCGCGGCTGATAGCGGGCGACGACCCGCAGATCGGCCTCGACCTCCTCCGCCGGGGAGATCCGGAAGCGGAGGTCGCCGTAGAGCGAACAGAATTTGCAGGCGTGGTGCGTGCAGCCGACCGTGACTTGCAGCAGTACCGAGCGGGCCTCGAAGGGCGGCCGCCAGATTGTCCCCGTGAAGTGGAGGGATTCGGATTCTTTCATCGTTTTTCCTATTTTTGCAGGCCGCAAGATAGTCCGGATTCCGCTTCCGCACAAGAGCTTATCCGGCCGTTAGCGGCTTACGCGCATGTTAGTTTTTGTGGAAACGAACCGGTTGAGACGATGAAAAAAACGAAAAAAAATCCGCCCCGTCCTACGCTTTCGCCGGCCTGTGCCCTGATCGGACGCTTCGGCAGCCGTTGGGCGTTGCTCGTGCTGCTGACGCTTCACGAAGGCGGCGTGCTGCGCTTCGGAGAGCTGGTCCGGGCGGTTCCCGGCGGCATCTCCGAACGGATGCTCTCCGCCGCTCTTCGTGATCTGGAACGGGCCGGACTGGTCGCACGGAGGGTCTATCCCGAAGTCCCGCCGCGGGTGGAGTATGCGACGACCCCGAAAACGGAGTCGCTGATGCCGATTCTGCGGCAGTTGCTCGACTGGGCGCGCGAGAATGCGTAGCGAACCGCACCGCACTCCGGAGATGAGAAAGCCCCTGCCGGAAATTTATCCGGCAGGGGCGGAAAATCCGTAAGGGCGGCGGAGACACAGCCGCACGGGCTATCCGGCGGCCGTTTACCGCTGCGTTGCGGCTTCGCTCCGGATTTCGACCGTCGCTTTCTTCAGGCCGGGCGACGTCGCCTTCACCGTTATCGTTCCGGGCCGTTCGGTCGGGGCGATCACGGCGGTCATCATCCCCGAGAAGAGCTTCATGCGGGGCCGCTGGAACGGTTCGAGCGAGGCGGGGTTGCCGTTGGCTCCCGCGCGGTAGTACCCCGCTCCGGTGACCTCGAACCGGATTTCGTTGTCGGCCAGCGGGCAGGGCGTGCCCTGACGGTCTTCGACGCGGACCGTCACGAACGCATAGTCCTTGCCGTCGGCCGCGATGACCGTCCGGTCGGCTTCGAGCACGATGCGGTACGGCTCGCCCGCCGTGCGAATCTCCCGCTCCGCCACGGCGTTGCCTTCTTCGTCGTAGGCCACGGCCTTCACCGTGCCGGGCTCGTAGCGCGTGTCCATCCACATGAGCCGGTAGCGCCGCTGCCGTTTGAGGTCCGCCGCCGAAACCGAATCGGCGCTGTTGTCTATCGTCACGCCGGTGTCTTTCCGTCTCCGGCCCTGGCTCCTGCCGTTGATGAACAGTTCGGCTTCGGGGTAGTTCGTGTAGATGAATACGGGGGTGACTTCGCCTTCGCGTCCCTTCCAGTTCCAATGGGGCAGTATGTGGAGCGTTTCGGCTTCGGGGTTCCACTTGCTGCGGTAGAGCCAGTAGCGGTCCTTGGGTATGCCCGCCAGGTCGATGATGCCGAAGAGCGACGAGTGGCTCGGCCAGTCGGAGTAGTAGGGGGTGGGTTCGCCCAGGTAGTCGAATCCGGTCCAGACGAATTCGCCCATGCAGTAGGGACGGTCGTCGTGCTGGATGAAGTCGTCCTCGGGCAGATTCGACCATCCGCAGTGCTCCACGTCGTACGACGACGCCTGGTGGTCGTCGTAGCGGGGCATCGAACGGCGCACGACCGGGAATTTGTAGATGCCGCGCGAGCTGATCGTCGAGGCGGTTTCGCTGCCGAGGATCATCTCCTGCGGGAGTCTCAGGTAGTTCCGTGCGTACAGATGCGGCCGGTAATTGAATCCCGGAATGTCCATCACCGCGGCCATGTTGTTCGCCGTCACGGCGTCGGGGGCGTCCATGCCCTGCGTCACGGGGCGCGTGGGGTCTTCGCGGTGGCAGATATTCTGGAGCCGGAGGGAGAGTTTCGGGCCCCGGTCTCCGTTCCATTGGTCGGGCACTTCGTTGCCTATGCACCACATCACGACGCTCGGGTTGTTGCGGAACCGGCGGACGAGGTTCACCAGATCGCGCTCGGCCCATTGGCCGAACTCCTTGTGGTAGCCGTTTTCGACCTTCTTCGTCTCCCACTCGTCGAACGATTCGGCCATGACCATCATGCCCGTTTCGTCGCATATTTCGATCAGCTCCGGAGCCGGCATGTTGTGCGAGGTGCGTATGGCGTTGCAGCCCATCTCCTTCAGCAGCCGGATCCGGTGCCGGATCGCCGACTCGTTCACGATGCCGCCCAGCGGTCCGAGGTCGTGGTGGAGACAGACGCCCCGGAATTTCAGCGGCTTGCCGTTCAGCCGGAATCCTTCGCCCTGCACGGCTTCGACCGTGCGGATGCCGAACACGGTGACGTAGCGGTCCTTCAGCTCGCCGCCTTCGTAGATCTCCGAAGTCGAGGTGTAGAGCGCCGGAGTGTCGGGCGACCAGAGCGCGGGGCGGTCGATCGTGAACTCCTGCTCGAAGCAGTGGTCGCCGAAGTCGGCTCCGGCGGACTGCCTGTGTCGTGCCACGATGCGTCCGGCGGGGTCCGTCACCGCCGTTTCGATCGCATAGTCGGCGGGCGACTTTCCCTGCGGAACGGTGAGGGCGGTGCACTGCCGGACGCGGGCGGACGCTTCGTCGGCCCGCCGCGTGATGATCTGCGTTCCCCACACCGGGACGTGCGCCTCGTCCGTTACGATGAGGTGCACGTTGCGGTAAATTCCGGCGCCGGGATACCAGCGCGACGATTCGGGGAGGTTTTCGAGCCGGACGGCCAGCAGATTCTCCCCGCCGGGGTTCAGCAGGGGCGTGATGTCCGTGTGGAAGGAGTTGTAGCCGTTGGGCCAGCGGATCGCCTCCCGGCCGTTCACGTACACGCGCGCATGGCTCATCGCGCCATCGAAGAGGAGCGTGCACCGGCGGCCTTCGTTCCGTTCCGGCACTTCGAAGCGGAGCCTGTACCAGCCCGTGCCGACGAAGGGCAGCCCTCCGGTCCGTCCGGCGTGTTCCACGGCCTGCGTCTGGCCGTCCTGCGCGATGGCCGTGTGCTGGAGATCGTTTCCTGCGCTGAACGGACCGTAGATGGCCCAGTCGTGCGGTACGGTCACCTCCTGCCACCGGGAGTCGTCGTACGACGGTTCGGCGAATGCCGGGGCGTCGTCGCGTGTGAAGCGCCATCCTTTTTCGAGCAACCGTTCGGTGCGTACCTGCGCCTGCAATCCTATCGGGAGCAGCAGGAGCATCCATACGAATCTTTTCATCGTTTCGTGCGATATGTGGGTGAGTCTTTTCCGCCCGTTCCGCCGGATTCGGGGGCTCCGTTCCGTGCCGTAGGGGCGTCCGGGCTTTTCCGGCCGCTCCAATATAGGCGTTTTCCGCGGAAAAAACAAATCCGGAATTTCGCGGAAGAGTTGCCGGTTCCATGAATTTTCCGTATATTCGGCAGACGGTTCCGCTCCGGCAGGGCGGAACGGGACAATGATTCGGACCGATATGAAACGCATTACGAATCCCTGGCGGGGAATGGAAGGGTATCGCTGCTACGGCTGCGATCCGCACAGCGAACAGGGACTCCGCATGGAGTTCTACGAGGACGGCGAGGAGATCGTGAGCGTCTGGCATCCCCGTCCGGAGTTTCAGGGATGGGTGGATACGCTTCACGGAGGCGTCCAGGCGACGCTGGCCGACGAGATCAGCAGTTGGGTCGTCTTCCGCAAGTTCCGGACCAGCGGCGTCACCTCGCGGATGGAGGTGCGTTACCACAAGCCGATCCGGACCTCCGACGAGCGAGTCGTGCTGCGTGCCGCCGTGCGGCAGCAGCGGCGCAACCTGGTCGAAATCGGCGTGCGGATCTTCGACGGCGCCGGGACGCTCTGCACCGAGGCGACCTGTCTCTACTTCCTTTTTCCGAAGGAACGGGCGCGCACGGAGTTTCATTTCTGCGATTGCGGCGTCGCAGACGAGGAGACGGACCCGCTGCAATAGCCTCCGTGTCCGTCGTCCCGGCTCTTCCGTCTTTCCGTTCCGCTTGACCGCTTTTTTTGTTCGGCGATCTTATGATTGGACGTATTGTTGCGTGTTTGTCGTTGTGCGCTCTTGCCGCCTGCGTTTCCGGACGGGAGGAGCGGATCGTCTGCGACCGTGTGCTGACTTTCGGGGAGGAGCCTTCGCCGTCGATTCCGGATCGGATCCGTCGGGTGGATTTCCTGCCGCTGGAGTTTTCCGAGGCTGCGGCGTTCCGGCGCGCCGATAAATTGCTGTTCCGGAACGGGCTGATCTATGTCGGCGACTTCGGAAGCCGCAAGATCGTGGCCTACGACATGGCGGGCCGCGTGTCGTTCGTCATTCACCGGCACGGCCGGGGTCCCGGAGAGTATCTGGAGATGAAGAGTTTCACGGCCGACGACCGGAATGTCTATGTCGTCGATAACGCCTCCCGCCGGGTGCTGCTCTACGACTGCCGTACCGGAGTGTTCCGGGAGTCGAAGCCGCTGCCGGTCGTCGCCTGGGACATCGAGGCGTTGCATAACGGGGATTTCATTCTGGCGTTCAGCCCTCTGACCGGGGGCACGCTGTCCGAATCCCAGCCGAATTACAGGCTTTTCGTCACCGATTCGGATTTTGCCGTCAAACGCCGCCTGTTCGCGTTCGATCCCGGTTACAGCGAACCGCTCGGCCGGCCGACCTATTTTTCGGTATCCGGAGACAGCCTCGTTTTCAGCTCGTTCTGGTTCGACGGATTCACGGTGTTCGACCGCCGCGATGCCGTCGGGTTCCGCCATGTGGCCATTGACTTCGCTCGCGGGATTCCCGGGAAGTACCGCCAGGATCGGGATGTCGTGCTCGACGGGCCGTATCGGTATCCGGTTGCCGTTCCCGTACTTTGCGGCGATTACGTGGCGGTCGATGTCCGCTGCGGCGAATACCTGGACACCTACCTGTTCGATCCTGCGGCCGACGCCTTTTTCGGCAATTCGGAGACGGGTGCGTATCTCTTTCCGCCCGTCGCCGTGTTCGAGGGGCGTTTCGTGGCTCTTCTGCCGGGCAGTTCGTATGCGGATCTCGTTGAGGAGGGGTTTCCGCGCGCTCCGGATGCCGTCGAACGGAATCTGAACGAGGACGGCAACCTGCTGCTGTTTTACGGTATGTGACGGCCGGGCCCGGCGTTCCGCATAACCTTCGCTTTATATGCGTTTTCGCCCTCCCCCCGCGGACGGTGCTTCTTTCTGTTTCCGGTCGTCCGCTGGCGTTCGGAGCCGGGCCGCTTCCGTGCCGGGTGCAGGTTCGGAATGAAAAAGGGAGACCTCAGCGTCTCCCTTTCCCTGTTCTTCGTCTGCCGTTCCGGGTCACGTCCGGTCGATCCGGTACTGTACGCACTCGATGCCGACGCGGCGCAGCAGGTCCAGCCCCTCCTCCGAACGGTAGTCGTCCGCGTAAACCACTCGTTTGATGCCCGCCTGGATAATGAGTTTCGAGCATTCGATGCACGGGGCGGCTGTGATGTAGAGCGTCGAGCCGTCGCAGTTGTTGGCCGACTTGGCGACCTTCGTGATGGCGTTGGCCTCGGCGTGCAGGACGTAGGATTTGGTCAGTCCCTGTTCGTCCTCGCAGACGTTCTCGAATCCGGCCGGCGTGCCGTTGTACCCGTCCGAGATAATCATGCGGTCCTTGACGATCAGCGCTCCGACCTTGCGGCGCACGCAGTAGGAATTTTCGGCCCAGATCGCCGCCATTCGCAGGTAGCGCAGGTCCAGCTGGCGTTGTTTCTCCTCTTGATAACCCATACTCTTGTTTTCGATCGCGTTGCACTTCCGTACTCTCCGGCCGCCCTGCGGACGGGGCTACAACCCCTTTCCGTGGCAGTTCTTGTACTTCTTGCCCGATCCGCAGGGGCAGGGATCGTTGCGGCCCACCTTCTTTTCGACGTGCACCGGCATCGGTTTCGACCGATCCTGCTGTCCGGCCTGCGCGGCGGCCTGCATCCGCGACGCCTGCAACTTATTGACGTCCACCTTGGCGCGCCGCTCCCGCTCGATCTGCATCCGTTCGCGCTCCTGCTGCTGGCGCCGCACCTCCTCGGCGCTCTGCTCGCGCACGGGGATGTATGCCTTGTCGAGGATCGCCAGCACCTCGCGGTTCACCTTGACGAGCATCTTCGAGAACAGTCCGAACGACTCGAACTTGTAGATCAGCAGCGGGTCCTTCTGCTCGTAGGTGGCGTTCTGCACGCTCTGGCGCAGGTCGTCCATTTCGCGCAGATGCTCGCGCCAGGCGTCGTCGATCGTGGTGAACATGACCACCTTCGAGAAGACCTTGTAGATCTCCGCGCCGTCCGTATCCTTGCACTTCTGCAGGTTCACCGGGATGTTGTAGCCGAGGTGTCCGTCCGTCAGCGGGAAGTAGATGTTCGAATCCATCTGTTCCTTGCGGTCTTCGTAGATGCGCTGCATCACCGGACGCACCGTGTCGGCCACGGCCTTCGCCCGGCGGGCGTAGGTCTCCTTGAGCGCCCTGACGATGGCATCGACCAGCTCCTCGGGCTTGGCGTCGCCGTAGGCCGCCTCGTCCACCGGCAGCTCCACGGCCACCTGGCGGATGAGCTCCATGCGGAAATCCTCGTATTCGATGCCGCGGTTCTCCTCGACGAAGTTCTCGGCGAAGTCGTACATGATGTTGTTCAGGTCGATCTCGATCCGCTCGCCGTAGAGGGCGTGGCGGCGGCGCGTGTAGATCACCTCGCGCTGCGAGTTCATCACGTCGTCGTATTCGAGCAGCCGCTTGCGGATGCCGAAGTTGTTCTCCTCGACCTTCTTCTGGGCGCGTTCGATGGCCCGGGTCATCATTCCGGCCTGAATCACCTCGCCCTCCTTGAGGCCCATGCGGTCCATCATCGCGGCGATGCGGCCCGAGCCGAACAGACGCATCAGGTCGTCCTCGAGCGAGACGAAGAACTGCGACGATCCGGGGTCGCCCTGGCGTCCCGCACGTCCGCGCAACTGACGGTCCACACGGCGGCTTTCGTGCCGCTCCGTGCCGATGATCGCCAGACCTCCGGCGGCCTTCACTTCGGGCGTCAGCTTGATGTCCGTACCGCGGCCCGCCATGTTGGTGGCGATGGTCACCTGCCCGGCGCGTCCGGCCTCGGCCACCACCTGCGCCTCCAGTGCGTGCTGTTTGGCGTTCAGTACGTTGTGCTTGATGCCGCGCAACTTGAGCATGCGGCTCAGCAGCTCCGAGATCTCGACCGACGTCGTACCCACCAGCACGGGGCGCCCTTCGCCCACGAGGCGCACGATCTCTTCGATCACGGCGTTGTATTTCTCGCGCTTGGTCTTGTAGATCAGGTCCTGGCGGTCGTCGCGGATCACCGGCCGGTTCGTCGGGATGACCACCACGTCGAGTTTGTAGATGCTCCAGAACTCCGACGCCTCCGTCTCGGCCGTACCGGTCATGCCGGCCAGCTTGTGGTACATGCGGAAGTAGTTCTGCAACGTGATCGTGGCGAAGGTCTGCGTCGCGGCCTCGACCTTCACGTGCTCCTTGGCCTCGATGGCCTGGTGCAAGCCGTCCGAATAGCGGCGGCCGTCGAGGATACGTCCCGTCTGCTCGTCCACGATCTTTACCTTGTTGTCCATCACGACGTACTCCACGTCCTTCTCGAACATGGCGTAGGCCTTCAGCAGCTGGTTCACCGTGTGCACGCGCTCCGACTTGATCGAGTAGTCGTTTATCACCTCGTCGCGTTTCTGCGCCTTCTCCTCCGCGGGCAGGTCGCTCTTTTCGAGCTCGGCCACCGCCGCGCCGATGTCGGGCAGCACGAAGAAGCCGTCCTCCTTGAAGTATTTCGACAGCTCCTCGTGGCCCTTGTCCGTCAGCTCCACCGAATTGAGCTTCTCGTCGATGACGAAGTAGAGCGGATCGGTGATTTCGGGCATCCGGCGGTTGTTGTCCTGCATGTAGATGTTTTCGGTCTTCTGCATCAGGGCCTTGATTCCCGGCTCGGAGAGGTATTTTATCAGCGGCTTGTATTTGGGCAGTCCCTTGTGCACGCGGTAGAGCTTGATGCCGCCCTCCTCGGTCTTGCCCTCCGCGATGAGCTGCCGCGCCTCGGCCAGCAGCGCCGTGACGAAGTTGCGCTGGAGGTTGTAGAGGTGTTCGATCGAGGGCTGGTACTGCTCGAAGAGCTGGTCGTCGCCCTTGGGCACGGGGCCCGAGATGATGAGCGGCGTGCGGGCGTCGTCGATCAGCACCGAGTCGGCCTCGTCCACGATGGCGTAGTGGTGCTTGCGCTGCACGAGGTCCTTGGGCGACGAGGCCATGTTGTCGCGCAGGTAGTCGAAGCCGAACTCGTTGTTCGTACCGAACGTGATGTCGGCCATGTAGGCCTTGCGGCGCGCCTCCGAATTGGGCTGGTGGCGGTCGATGCAGTCCACCGACAGTCCGTGGAACTGGTAGAGCGGTCCCATCCACTCGGAGTCGCGTTTGGCCAGGTAGTCGTTCACCGTGACCAGGTGCACGCCCTTTCCGGCCAGCGCATTGAGGAATACGGGGAGCGTCGCCACGAGCGTCTTGCCCTCGCCCGTCGCCATTTCGGCGATGTTGCCTTCGCGTTCGCGTTCGCCGAGCTTCTTGGCGGGGCTCTTCTTGCTGCGCGTCAGCACCACGCCGCCGAAGAGCTGGCAGTCGTAGTGGATCATGTCCCACTTCATGTCGTTGCCGCCTGCCATCCAGTGATTGGCGTACACGGCCTTGTCGCCCTCGATGGTAACGAAGTCTTTCGTCGCGGCCAGCTCGCGGTCGAAGTCGTTGGCCGTCACTGCGATCGTGTCGTTCTGCGCGAAGCGGCGCGCCGTGTCCTTCATGATGGCGAAGGCCTCGGGCAGGATTTCGTCGAGCTTGTCCTCGATCCTGTCGTCGATGCGCTTGGTCGTCTCGTCGATCTCCTTCGAGATCTTCTCTTTCTCCTCGAGCGACGTCTCGGGCAGTTCGAGCCGTGCTTTCAGCTCGACGATGCGGGCCTCGTCCGCGGCGATGTAGTCGGCGATCTGTTGTTTGAGCCCCTGGCTGCGGGCGCGCAGCTCGTCGTTCGAGAGGGCCTCGATCGAGGGGTAGACAGCCTTGATCTTCTCGACGTAAGGCTGGATCTGTTTGCGGTCTTTTTCGGCCTTGGAGCCGAAAACGGCTTTGATTACGCTTGCAAGAATATCCATATTTCAGTCGTTGTTTTTTCGGTTCGGATTCTAAATCTTGCAAAGATACTTATTTTTTGCGATTTATCAACTCCCGGAGGGGCTTTTTGCGCTCCCGTCCTGCGGCTGCGGAACCGCGGGATTTCCGATGCGCGACTTCCAGGAGATGAACTCCCTGTGTTCCGGGAATTTCTTGAAGTCGGTCGAATCGGTACGGATGACATGGAGCGATGTCTCGCTGATGTGGCTGTCGAAGACGCCGAAGTCGATCTCCGCGTCCTGGATCAGCAGGATCGGCATTCCGGCCATGAGCCCCATGCCGGTTTCTATTTCGTTCCACGGCGTCGGCAGCCAGCGGTCGCTCCACGTCTCGCATTCGTCCGTCGCCGGGCGGAACGTCGCTTTTTCGATGTGGAGTTGCTTGAGTCCGAAGACGATCATCCCGTCGCATTGCTGGACGAGTGTCCGGATGTTGCCCAGTTGGCCGAACATGCGGTATTCGCCCCGTTCGTAGAAACAAACCTCGTAGCCTTCCTGTCGCAGGTGGTCGCGCACGGAGCGTATCATGAGCGAATCCTCGATGCGGAGCTTTCCCGGCATGCTGAAGAAAATGCGGTGCTTTCCCGCGGCGGCATGCACCGTAACCGGTTCGGGGCGGGTGTAGCGGCCCTCTGCGTCGAGATGCCGGGCGATCTCCCGCGGGAGATTCGTGCAGCCCGCGAAGCAGGCGTTCCCGAGTTTCACTTCGCGCAGTCCGATGTGGTTGAGGTCGGCCATCGAGAAGTTCGCCTCGGAGAGGTCGCTGTATTTGATCCTCGCGTGTTGCAGGTTGCTCTGGTAGAACACGGCTTTCCGGCCGTCGATCCGCTCGATCAGGGCATTCGACAGATCGGCCTGGAAAAGGTCCGTCTCGCGCATGTCGGTCGTGACCTGCTCCTTGGATCCGATATAGGCATCTTGCAGGTTGGTTTTCTGGAGGTCGGCCTTGGAGAGGTCGTGCCCGTAGGCGAGCCCGTCGGCCAGCGTCTTCTGGAAAACACCCGTCGGAACCACCCGCAGCAGCGACGAGAGGACGTAGATCGTTTCGTTGCGGTAGCAGCCTCTTTCCGCCGTGAAGAACCTTCGGATGAGAATTGCCGCGGCGAGCCGGTTGGTCTCGCTTTCCGAGGAGAGCTGTCGGATCGCCGCATCGAACTCCTCCTTGAGGATTCTGCGGCGGGAGGACTTGCTCTGGATATCGAAGAATCGGAGCACGACCGCAACTCCGGCGATAAGCAGCGAAACGAAGAGGACGGTTCCCTCGATGTGTTCCAGTATGTAACTGAAGGCATTCATGGGCGGGTGGTTATTGCGGGTTGTCCGTATGCGCCGCGATCCGCCGCCCGACGGGACACTCCGCGCACCGGGTTCGGGCGCAGTACTCCGTGGCCAGTTGCAGCAGCGCCTGCGATTCGAATGCGTTGCGGATCGGGACGCCCTCCCCGCTCCACGCCCGCATGAAACGGTTGTCCTCGGAGGGAAGGCGCTCGAGGAGCGACAGCGCGCTGTCGCGCAGCCGTTCGTCGCCCGTGCGGCTGCCGTAGGCGAATTGCAGTACGGCCACCAGGTTGATTCCGATGATGCGGGCCTTGAACGTCCCGAGGCGTTTGGGAAGTTCGTCGCCCGCAGCGCCGGGGACGTAGTGCGTCCGCCAGTAGGGCGACGCCTCGATGCAGAACAGGCGCCGAATGTCCTCCTCCGTGCGGCAGGCCATGGCGCGCGCCATCACGAACTCGTCCTGCGCGAAGAACCGCGCCGCCTGCGCGATCCGCAGTGCGGGGTGGTTGGCCGGGCGGATGTCCGCGAGCGTCCACTCCGAGGCGTCCATCGCTTCGATGCCGTATTTTGCCGAGAGGTATTCGAAGTGGCGCCCGAGGTCGAGCGTGTACGCATCGTGGCGGTAGAGCGCCAGCAGCCCCGATGCGCCGAAGAGCATCGCTTCGACGGCCTGCGGGGCGAGCCGCTCCCGCAGCACGGTCCTGTAAGGCACTCTCCGGGCCAGCGAGAGGTAGGCCTCCTGGTTCCGGCTGTCGCCCAGCGTGCGGAAATAGAGCCGGTAGAAGGTTTCGTTCCAGTTGTCGGACGTTTCGGAGAGCAGCGCCCCGACGCGTCGGATCTTGCGGCCGAGCCGGTCGAAGAGCAGCGCCGTGAGAAGCTCGGTGCGTTGCAGCGCGCCGAGCCCCGCCAGGTAACCGCCGCAGGCGTATGTCCCGGCTCCGGCCTTCAGCCGTTCGATCGTCCGCTCCCCGCCGCCGTCCGCCATGTCACAACAGGTTGAGTTCGAGCAGCGCCTCTTCGGACATCATGCTTTTGTCCCACACCGGGTCGAACGTCAGGATGACGTTCACCGATTTCACCCCCTTGACCTTGGCGACCTGCTGATTGACGTCTTCGACGAGCATGTCGGCCATCGGGCAGTTGGGGGCCGTGAGCGTCATGCGGATCGTGGCCGTTCCGTCGGGCGTGTAGTCGATTTCGTAAACGAGCCCCAGATCGTATATGTTCACCGGAATCTCGGGGTCGTATATGTTTTTCAGCGTCAGGACGATCTCTTTCTCGACCTGGAGAATCTCTTCGGGTGTCATCGTTCAGTCGTTTTTGCTCGCGTACGCCAGCGCGTAGAGCCGCATCTGTCTGACCATCGCGGCCAGCCCGTTGGCCCGCGTGGGCGAGAGGTTGGCCGTCAGGCCGATGGCGTCGATGAAATAAAGGTCCGTGTCGAGCACCTCCTGCGGCGTGCGTCCGTTCAGTACGCGGATAAGCAACGCGATGATGCCCTTGGTTATTATGGCGTCGCTGTCGGCCGTGAAGAAAATCCGTCCGCCGTCCGTCCGTGCGTCGATCCACACGCGCGACTGGCATCCCTCGATGAGATACTGTCCGGTGCGGTGTTCCGGAGCGATGGCCGGGAGCGAGTCGCTCAGGCCGATCAGGTAGTCGTATTTGTCGAGCCAGTCGTCGAAAACGGAGAACTCCTCGATGATCTCCTCCTGAATCTGATCTTTCTTGTCCATTTCCTTTTCCTTGCGTTTTTGCGGTTACAGGTCCACGATCTCGGGCAGGACGTCGCCCTCCGAGGCCGCGGGTTCCGTGACGCCCGCCAGCCGCGCCAGCGTCGGAGCCACGGAGGTCATGTCCACGCGCCGCTGCACGTGCTGCTGTCCGGCGCCCGTGCCGTAGAATACGAGCGGCACTTCGGTGTCGTAGCCGTACATCGACCCCGACATCGAACGGCAGCGGTCGCGCTCCTCGATCCACCCGGGCATCAGGTTCAGGATGACGTCGCCCGAGCGGCGCGGGTAGAAGCTGTTCTGCATCCGCCGCGCATAGCCGCTGCCGAAGTAGCTCGACCGCATGGCCGTGGCCGAGAGGGCGTGCGAGACGCCGCGGAACTGCATGGCGAAGATCGCCACCTCGTTCTGCACGTCGGCCAGATCCAGCCCCCGTTCGTAGATCAGGTTATGGTTGAGCCAGATGCACTTGTCTCCGTAGGTCACCACCCAGTCGCCCGTGCCGTAGCGGACGTTGAGGAATCCGTTCACGATCACCTCGAACTGCCGGGCGTTGAACCGGTCCGGCTCTTCGGTCGTCGCGTCGTAGGAGGGGCTGGTTCCGTGGTCCGAGGTGAGGACCACCGTCGCGTTGCCGTCCCTGACCTGCGCGAAGACGAAGGTCAGGAAGTCGGCCAGGTCGCGGTCCAGCCGGTAGTACATGTCCTCGACCTCGACCGATTCGGGCCCGTAGGCTTCGCTGATGCGGCGCGAGGCGTCGAGGCAGACGCAGAGCAGGTCGGGCGTCGCGTCGGCGCCGAGCTTGTACTGGGCGATGAGCTGCTTGGCCAGTCCCAGCACCGCCGTATTGCCCGCGGGGGTGTAGAGCAGCCGTTCGTAGTCGTCCGCAAGTTCCGGGCCGCCCCCTTCGGGCTGCCGCCCCTCCCCGCGTTTTCCGCGCTTCTCGGGGAATCCGATCCGGATGTTGCGCGTATTGACATAGCGGTCGCGGTCGAGCAGCGGCCGCCACTCGGAGGCGATGTAGGAGAGGTTGTACCGCTCGTCGTTGCTGCGGTCGATCCACTCGGGCACCGCCGGGGCGTAGTAGGGCGAGGTGACCCAGTCGCAGCGTCCGGGGTCGAGCCAGAAGACTTCGCCGCCGCGGCCCGCCGTCACCACGGCCGACACGGCTTCGGCGGCGACCGTGACCGTATGGCTGCCGGGGGCGTGCTGGCGGAGGGTTTCGGCCAGCGTCGGGGCGATCAGGTGGTAGGCTCCGGGGCCTTTGCGGCCGTCGGTCAGCCCCACGACGGCGTTCGACGTGTAGTCCACCCACTGCGAGCCGATCACGCCGTGCGTCGAGGGCATGGCCCCGGTCGCGAGCGTGGCCAGCGAGACGGGCGTGGTGGTCTGCTGGTAGTCGTAGCGGCTGTCCGTATAGACCGTGCCGCCCTGCGTGAGGCGGCGGAACCCGCCTTCGCCGAAGTTTTCGGCGTAGCGCGCGAGGTCCTCGGCGCGCATCGACCCCACGACGATCTGGACGATCAGGCGCGGTGTTTCGGCGGCGATGCCCCGGAACGAGGCGAGGGCGGCTATGGCGAGCAGGAGAATTTTTCTGTTCATGGCGAATGTGGAAGATCGGCCGCAAATTTACGAATTTATTTCGATACATCGGCGGAAATATTCCGCCTCGGCCCGAAAATCGGGACCGTGCAATGCGGCGATCCGCTCCAGTTGCGCAAGACAGAACGCCCGGTGGGCGGCGCTCCGCGGGTCGCGGGGACGGTGTGCCGCGGCGGCCGCGATGGCTTCGGCCTCGGGAAGCAGGCGCCGGGTCTCGTCGGTGAGGGCCGCCTCCGTGAACCGCTCCCAGATGTACTCCACGGCCTGCGGTGCGGGGTGCACCAGATCGTCGGCATAGAAGCGGTAGTCCCGCAGGTCGTCCGTAAGGATTTCGTAGGCGGGGAAATATTCGATCCGTCTGAAGCGCTGCGTGAGCTCCTCGGCCGCCAGCCGCAGCGCGGCTTTGCTCACGGCGTTTCCCGCAAGCCCGTCGCCCGTGTGGCGCACGGGGCTGACCGTGAGCAGGATGCTTCGCCCGGCCAGCGGGCCTTCGGCTAGTTTCGAGATCGCGTCGGCGATCTCGTCCACGGAGAGCCTCCGCCGTGCGAACTCCGCCGCCGGGCGGCGGTGGCAGTTGGCCACGACCTCGCCCTGCCGTTCATAGACCCAGGCCGTGCCGAAGGTGAGGATCACGCGGTCGGCCGTGCGGAGCGCCTCGGAGCCCGCCTGCCGGGCGGCGTTCATGCGGCGGAGCGCCTCGTCGGGCGTGGGGGCCGAGAAGTCGCCGTGGAATCCGAAATGGAACCACCGCTGGCCGTCGGTGTGCAGCTCGTCGCGCACGACGGGGCGGCCGAAGCCGCGGACGGCCGCAGCGACGGAGAGCGGGTTGAAGAGGATGCCCGTGGGGTTGGCCTCGACGCGGAATTTCGCCCGGGAGAGCCGGGCGGCGATGTGCGCGGCGAAGCACGAACCGAGCGCGAGCGTGCGGTTTTCGTAGCCGAAACGCATGCGGAGGGGCGCGGTTTCGATTTCGGTGCGGAATTTCATACGGCAAAAATAGAAAATTCTTACCTTTGCGGATATGATTCTGCGAGCGAACTGCAAAATAAATCTGGGCCTCGACGTGCTGCGCCGTCGGGCGGACGGATATCACGACCTGGAGACGGCGATGTTTCCCGTGCGGGGACTCTTCGACGAGGTGGAGGTGTTGCGCACGGGAGGCTCCGGGGCGGAGCTCCGCACGGAGGGGATCGCCGTGGACTGCGCCCCGGAGGAGAATATCTGCATGAAGGCGTTTCGTCTGATGCGTGACCGCTACGGCGTGGACGGCGTCGTGATCCGGCTCGTGAAGCGCGTGCCGTTCGGCGCGGGGCTGGGCGGCGGTTCGTCGGACGGGACGGCGGTGCTGAAGGCCCTCGACACGCTCTTCGGGCTGCGTCTTGCCGAGGAGGAGCTCGTCGCCCGTGCCGCGGAGCTGGGCAGCGACACGGCCTTTTTCGTGCGCGACACGCCCCAGTTGTGCACCGGCCGCGGAGAGGTGATGACGCCTTTTCCGCTGGACCTCGGGGGTATGACGCTCGTCATCGTGAAACCCGCCGAGGGGGTCTCGACCCGCGAGGCCTATGCCGGCGTGCGGCCCCGCATGCCGGAGGTTCCGCTCGCCGGGCGGCTGCGGCGTCCCGTCTCCGAGTGGCAGGGGACGGTGACCAACGATTTCGAGGAGTCGGTCTTCGCCGCGCATCCCGCGATCCGCGCGGCGAAGGAGGAGCTGCTCGCCGCCGGGGCTCTCTATGCCTCCATGTCCGGCTCGGGTTCGGCCGTGTTCGGCCTTTTCGACGATCCGGCCCGCGCCGCCAGGCTGCGGGAGCGGACTCCCTTCGTCTTCGCGTTATAGCGTTTTTAATCTCGTAATCCTGGGTTTGTCCGCGGCGGGGCATTCCGTCGCGTTTCGGACGCGTGGCTCGGCCGTGTCCGGCCTTTCCGGCGATGCGGTCCGCGCCGTTTCGGTCGGATCGTCCGTCGCGGCCGGGCGGTCGCTCCTGTTTTTTGTGCCTCCGTTCGCCGTCCGGCGATCCCGGCCGGGCGTCGTTTTGATCTTCGGTCCGGCGTCCGATGCGGTGTTCGCAGCCGTTTCGGGACGCTGTGCAGTTTATAACTATTAAAAATAGTTGTATGTGAAGAAAATTTAGTTATATTTGCAGAAACAAAAGGCGGTTTCCCGTGCTCCCCGTTGCCCGGGGTGCCCGGGGCGCCGGAAAAAGAGCATGGTGTTATGATGAAAAGAGCGTTGTTGGCCGTGGCGTTGCTGTGGAGCGTGTGTACGGCGTCGCAGGCTCAGGACCGGGCCGCGTGCGAGCGGATCGTGCGCCTCGTGGCGGAGGCCGTCGGAGCCGGGTCGATCGGGGAGATCGAACCTTTCCTGGCTCCCGGGTTCATCTTCTCGGGACAGGAGGGCGACCGGGCCCGGGCGGTGATGAAACTGCTCGTGGCGCAGTTGGGCGAGCGGGTGGAGCGGATCGAGACGGTCCGGCAGGAACGGACGGAGGAGGGACTGGAGCTGGTCTGCGCCTTCACCTATGCGGGGCGGCTGGGCCGGAAGGAGGCGACCTTTCTCTTCGACGGGGAGGGCCGCCTGAAACGGCTGGAGTTGCTTCCGATCCGGGTCAGGACGCTGGGCGACAAGGGCGGGACGTTCGCAAGACCGGCTGCCCGGCAGCTCGATATTCCGGTCCGCCGGCTCGGGAATCTGCTGACCGCGACGGCGCTGCTGGACGGCCGGGAGCGCACGTTCATCCTCGACAACGGTGCGCCGAGGCTGATGCTCAACAGCCGTCGCTGCGTCCCGGTGCGCGATACGGCCGCGCTTCGGATCTCCTCTTCGAAGGGGGTGAACGCCTCCATCGCGGGGATGGACATCGTGACGATCTCCGGATTCGATTTCCACGGAATCCGTGCCGGCGGCGGGGAGTTCCTTTGTTTCGACATGTCGCATCTGGAGGACGGGACGGAGGTTTTCGGACTGCTCGGCTACGAGGTCTATAAGGATTACGATCTGCTGTTCGACTACGGGGCGGGGATGCTGACGCTGCTCGATCCGGCGGTGACGGACTCCTGCGTGCGGCGCCTGGCGTGCGGACGGCCCGTGACGGAGGTTCCGGTGCGGATGGAAGGGCATGTCGCCTGCGTGGAGGCGCGGATCGGGACGCACACGCTGCGCCTCGGCATCGACTGCGGTGCGGGGACCGATTTGCTGGACGACGGGTTGTGGGATTCGCTGCGCTCCGATCTGGCCCGGCGCCGGGAGACGACGCTCACGGGAGCCGATGCGGAGGTACGCCGGGTGCGTTCCGGACGGGTGAAACGGCTGACGATCGGCGACCGGGAGTTCCGGAGGGTTCCCACGGTGTTCAACGACATGAGCCACCTGAACCTCTCGCTCGGGCACGGGCTGGACGGGCTGATCGGCTTTCCGGTGCTTTCCGCTCAGCGGACGGTGCTGAGTTATCGGAGCGGACGGCTGATTTTCCTCCCCTGAAGCCGGGAAGGGCGGCGCCGGTTTTTGGAGGACGTTGCGTCGCCCGGCGAAGGCGGCGTGCGCCCTTTCCGGGTGTCCGGTGAAGTCCGGCTGCGACGGCGGCCGGCTTTTTGCGCCGTCACCTGCCGGTGATCGTTTCGGCGAAGGGATGCAGGCGGTGCAGCCGGAGGTTTTCGGCCACGCTCCGCTCCGAACGGTTGGCATAGCAGTAGGCGCACAGGTGCGGACAGGTGGCGTACTGGCCGATGTCGGCCGAGGCGATGCAGCCGCAGAAGGCGCGCTGTCCCCGGTCTTTGGGCGGGTGCGCGGCGGTGCGTTCCGGCCGGGCGGTCTCCCCGAACAGGGCGGGGGACGGAGGGGTGGCGCCGAGGTAGTCCGTCAGCGCGCGGTCGTGCGGAAAGTGGCGGAGGAGCAGCTCGTCGTCGATGCAGCGGTTGCGGACGATGCCCAGATGCGCGAAGTCTGTCCGTTCGCCGCATGCGGCGAGCGTGTAGCCCCACCGTTCGTTCAGGGCGGCCAGTCCCGCGGCGGTTTGCAGCATCTCCCCGTCGGTGAACTCCCGCCAGCGGATGCCGCGGCGGTCGAGGTTCCGGGCGACATGGCGGTAGATGCCGATGTCCGCGAAGCTGAACACGAGTTTTTCGGCCGCACCCCGCAGGCTGTCGCCGATGCGCTCCGCCCGGCGGAGCAGCTCTTCCGTTCCGAGGCGGTCGGTGAGCAGCAGCGGATCGAAGCGCCAGACGACCAGCCCTCGGCCCAGGTGCTCCGCCAGCCGGCGGAAGGTGTCGATCCGCTCCTCCAGCGGCGGGAGGTGCGGCTCCAGTCCTTCGTCTTCGTAGTCGTTGAGGGTGTATTGCACGTAACAGTGAATACCCCGTTCCCGAAGCTCCGCGAGGCGGGGCAGCAGGGGACGGGGATTTTTCGACCAGAAGACCACGGCGCGCGTCCGGGCGAAGGAGATGTAGGACCGACGGCCGTCGAAGGGGTTGATCCGCGCGACGTAGCCCCGCCGCAGCCGCTCGAAAAACCAGTCGGCGTAGCAGGCCGGAATGTCCGTGGCACGGCTCGCCGAGACGATCACGGGCGTCCGGGCCGCGACCCGCTCGCCCGCATCGGTCGTAATCTCGGTCTGCGTCGGCCGGAGCATCTTCTTCGCCGTGCGGGCGGCTATTTGCAGCCCCCGACGGGCATCTTGGCGATACGCCCTTCGTGGCGGCCGCCTTCGAACGAGGCCGAGAAGAAGGCTTCGAGCATCTGCACCGCCTCGTCGTTGGTGATGAAGCGCGCCGGGAAGACGATCACGTTGGCGTCGTTGTGGCGGCGGATCAGCGAGGCCACCTCCGCGTCCCAGCACAGTCCGGCCCGGATGCCCCGGTGCTTGTTGAGCGTCATGGTCATCCCCTCGCCCGAGCCGCAGAGGGCGATACCCTGTTCCAGTTCGCCCGCCTCGATGGCCTCGGCCAGCGGATGCGCGTAATCGGGGTAATCGACGCTCTCGGGCGAGTGGGTCCCGAAGTCGAGCACCTCGTAACCCATGGCGTCGAGGTAACCCACCAGAAACTCTTTCATTTCGTAGCCCGCGTGGTCGCAGGCGATGCCGATTTTTTTCATTCCGTATGCGATTTGTCGTTCGTGTTGCAAGGATCGTGCGGGGCCGGGGCGGAGTCTCCGGAAAAGGCCCGCAGGCAAAGATAGTGCAACGTCCGGCCAATGCCAAATTTATCCGGCGGGAAAACACCGGCCGGGGGAAGAATTTGTCTCCTCCGGCACGGCAGGGCCTTTCGTCCCGCCCGTCCGGCGACCGTGCGCCCCGCCGCATTTGGTTCCGTGCGCGGCTTGCGCTATCTTTGCCGCATGAAAACCCTTCTGGCCGCTTTGGGTGCGTTCGCACTCGCTTTGGGCGTCATCGGTATCTTCGTGCCGCTGCTGCCCACCACGCCCTTTCTGCTGCTGGCAGCGGCCTTGTGGGTCCGCTCCTCCCCGCGGCTTTACGGGTGGCTGCTTTCCCACCGCAGGCTGGGCGGCTATATCCGCGATTTCCGGGAGAAACGGGCCATTCCGCTGCGTGCCAAGGTCCTCTCGCTGGGGCTGATGTGGGCTTCGATGCTCTACTGCGTCTTCGCCGTGGTCGATGCGTGGCCATGGGCGCAGGCGTCGCTGCTGGCCGTGGCCGCCGGCATCACCTGGCACATTCTGTCGTTCGCCACGCTGCGGCGGTAGAAGTCATCGGGGGGCGGGGTTCCGCCTGGCAGGCCGTTTCCCTTGAATACGGAGCCGGGCGGCGATACTGCACGGATGTGGGGCCGAAAAAACGGACCTCCGGGAGGGAGGTCCGCCGCATCGTGCGGTCCGTCGTGTCTTCGAAGCCGCCGGTCGTGACGTCCTTACGACAGGTAGCGTTCCGCGAGGCTGATGAGCAGGCCGAAGAGCAGGGCGTCGAACACGAAGACGGGGATCGTCTTCCGTTCCTTGCCCGCGAGGGTGAAAAACACCGGGATCGACAGCATCAGGGTCGTTCCCATGCCGTCGGCCCACCACGGCAGGTAGGGCAGGTCGGCGTGGAAGACGATCACGGCCGAGAAGAGGAAAATGAAGAAGGCCGAGAAGCACGAACGGGCCGACGCCCCCTGGAAAACCTTCGGAAGGACGTCCAGCGCGCCGGCCGCCGCGCCCACGCAGAGCGACAGGGTGAAGTGATCCATCGTGTCGCAGCCGTTATTTCGAGGCCCGTTTGCGGTCCACCTCGTGCAGCAGAATCTTTCTCAGACGCATGGCGTGGGGCGTGACTTCGACGTATTCGTCCTCCTTGATGTATTCGAGCGCCTCCTCGAGCGTGAAGACCTTCGGCGGGGTGATCACGGCCTTGTCGTCCGAACCCGAAGCGCGCATGTTCGTCAGCTGCTTGGATTTGGTGACGTTCACCGTGATGTCGTTCTGGCGCGTGTGCTCGCCGATTACCTGTCCTTCGTAAACGGAGTCCATCGGCGAGATGAAGAAGCGTCCGCGGTCCTGGAGCTTGTCGATCGAGTAGGCATAGGCCGTGCCCGTCTCGCCCGAGATGATCGAACCGTTGGTGCGCATCTCGATCTCGCCGACCCACGGTTCGAAGTCCTTCAGACGGTGCGTCATGATCGCCTCGCCCGCCGTGGCGGTGAGCATGTTCGACCGCAGGCCGATGATGCCGCGCGAGGGAATGTCGAACTCCAGACGCACGCGGTCGCCGTTCGAGGTCATGTTCTTCAGCGTGCCCTTGCGCTTGGTGGTCAGCTCGATCACCGTGCCCGAGCATTCCTCGGGACAATCGACCGTCATCTCCTCGACGGGTTCGCACTTGCGGCCGTCGATCTCCTTGACGATCACGCGGGGCTGTCCCACCTGCAGCTCGTACCCTTCGCGGCGCATCGTCTCGATGAGCACCGAGAGGTGCAGCACGCCGCGGCCGAAGACGTTGAACGAATCGGCCGACGGGCCGGGCGTCACGCGCAGCGCGAGGTTCTTCTCCAGTTCGCGGTCCAGCCGCTCCTTGATATGGCGCGAGGTGACGTATTTTCCGTCCTTGCCGAAGAAGGGCGAGTTGTTGATCGTGAAGAGCATCGACATCGTGGGTTCGTCGATGGCGATGGGCGGCAGCGGTTCGGGATTCTCGTAGTCGCAGATCGTGTCGCCGATCTCGAAGCCGTCGATGCCCATGACGGCGCAGATCTCGCCGCATGGAACCTCCTCGACCTTCTTCTTGCCCAGTCCCTCGAAGACCATCAGGTCCTTGATTCTGCACTTCTGCATCGTCACGCCGTCGCGCTTGGCCAGCGTGACGTTCTGCCCGGCGCGGAGCGACCCGCGCGTGACCTTGCCCACGGCGATACGGCCCGTGTAGGAGGAGTATTCGAGCGACGTGATGAGCATCTGCGGCGTACCCTCGACCACGGCCGGTTCGGGAATCTCGTCGATGATGGCGTCGAGCAGCGGGACGATCGAATCGGTCGGCTCGTTCCACTTGTGCGACATCCAGCCCTGTTTGGCCGAGCCGTAGATCGTCTTGTAGTCGAGCTGCTCCTCGGTGGCGTCGAGCGAGAACATGAGGTCGAAGACCTGTTCGTTCACCACCTCCGGGCGGCAGTTGGGCTTGTCCACCTTATTGACCACCACGATCGGCTTCTTGCCCAGCGCCAGCGCCTTCTGCAACACGAAGCGCGTCTGGGGCATCGTGCCCTCGAAGGCGTCCACGAGCAGCAGCACGCCGTCGCACATGTTCAGCACGCGCTCCACCTCGCCGCCGAAGTCGGCGTGGCCCGGGGTGTCGATGATGTTGATCTTGTAGTCCTTATAGATGACCGAGACGTTTTTCGAGAGGATCGTGATGCCTCGCTCGCGCTCCAGGTCGTTATTGTCCAGAATGAGTTCGCCGCTCTGTTTGGCGTTGTCGCGCAGGATATGCCCCGCCAGAATCATCTTGTCCACGAGGGTCGTCTTGCCGTGATCGACGTGGGCGATGATCGCGATGTTGCGCAGTTTCTGCATAGAAGTTCGTTTTGTCGTGCAAAGGTAAGAATTTCTCCGGAAATTGTGCTATATTTGTTCGATTGTTAAAAAAGTTGAATAAATGAAACCTGCTTTCAGCGTGCGCGGCCGGAGTGACGTTTTCATCGGCCCGGCCGCGGAGATTCTTCCGGACGTGCTGCCCGCGGGGCGCGTGGTGGCGGTCTCCGACGCCGCGGTGGCGGAGCTGCACGGCCGGCTGCTGGCCCCCTACGAGACGCTGCTCGTCGGCCGCGGCGAGGAGCACAAGACGCTCCGCACGGTCGAGACCCTCTGCCGGCGTCTGATCGGGATGGGTGCGGACCGCAAGACCTTCATTCTGGGCGTCGGCGGCGGCATCGTGACCGACGTGGCGGGGTTCGCCGCCTCGATCTACATGCGGGGACTTCCGTTCGGGTTCGTCTCGACGACGCTGCTGGGGCAGGTCGATGCCTCGGTGGGCGGCAAGAACGGGGTGAACGTGGACGGGTACAAGAACATGGCCGGAACGTTTACCCAGCCGCGGTTCGTCGTCTGCGATCCGGCGCTGCTGCGGACGCTGCCCGAAAGGGAGTTCCGGGCCGGGCTGGCCGAGGCGGTCAAGGCGGCGGTCATCGCCGACGCGGAGCTGTTCGCACGGCTGGAGCGCCTCGGCTTCGACGCGTTGCGCGGGGATACGGCGGAGCTGTCGGCGGTGGTGTCGGCGGCCGTGCGCGTCAAGGCGGAGATCGTCGAACGCGACGAGTACGAGGCCGGGGACCGGCGCAAGCTCAACCTCGGACATACGCTGGGGCACGCCATCGAGAAGTGCTCGGACGCCATGAACCACGGCGAGGCCGTGGCCGTGGGGACGGCGCTCGCGGCCGATGCGGCCGTGCGGCTCGGCGTGTTGGCTCCGGCCGACCGCGACCGTATCCGGGGATTGCTCGCACGGCTGGGGTTCGACCTCACGCCTCCGGTTCCGGTGACGCGGCTGTTGCAGGAGGTCGGCAAGGACAAGAAGAGCGAGGAGGGCGTGTTGCGGGTCGTGTTCCCGACGGGGATCGGCGGCTGCGAGGTGCGTCCCATGACGCGCGACGGGTTCGCGGCGTTGTTCGCATAAGGGACGTCGGGCGACGGTTCCGTTCCGAATATTTAACGGCGCGTTTCGAATCCGTATCGAAGCGCGCCGTTCGTGTTTCCGGAGTTTCCGGCTATTCGGCCAGCGTCCGCAGGCGCTCGGCATAGGCATCCCAGTCGGCGACGGGCCGGCGGGCGACGCCCGATTCGACGGCGGCGCGGGCTACGGCGGTCGCCACGGTGCAGAGCAGCCGCGGATCGAGCGGCTTGGGGATGAGGTACGAACGCCCGAACTCCAGCTTTTCGAGGTTGTAGGCCCGCAGCACGGAGGCCGGGATCGGCTCCCGGGCCAGCGCGGCGATGGCGTGCGCCGCGGCGAGCTTCATCTCCTCGTTGATCTTCGAGGCCCGCACGTCGAGCGCGCCGCGGAAGATGTAGGGGAATCCCAGTACGTTATTGACCTGGTTGGGGTAGTCCGAACGGCCCGTGGCGAAGATGATGTCGGGGCGCGAGACGACGGCCGTGTCGTAGGCGATTTCGGGATCGGGGTTGGCCAATGCCATGACGATCGGGTTCGATGCCATCGTGCGCAGCATCTCGGGCGTCAGCGTGTCGGCCTTCGACACGCCGAGGAAGACGTCGGCGTCGTGCAGCGCCTCGGCCAGCGTCGAAATGCGCCGCGGGGTGGCGAACTCGCGTTTGAGCGGGTTGAGGTCCTCGCGGTGGGCCGAGACCACGCCGCGGCTGTCGCACAGCACCATGTTCTCGCGCCGGACGCCCAGCGCGAGGAACAGCCGTGCGCAGGCGATGGCGGCGGCTCCCGCGCCGTTGACCACCACGCGCAGGCGGGCGATCTCCTTGCCGGCGATCTTCGCGCCGTTGAGCAGCGCCGCCGAGGTGATGATGGCCGTGCCGTGCTGGTCGTCGTGCATGACGGGAATGTCCAGCTCGTCGCGCAGCCGCGCCTCGATCTCGAAACATTCGGGGGCCTTGATGTCCTCGAGGTTGATGCCGCCGAAGGTGGGGGCGATGGCCCGCACGGCGCGCACGAAGGCGTCGGGGTCGGTCTCGGCCACCTCGATGTCGAAGGCGTCGATGCCGGCGAAGGTCTTGAACAGCATACACTTCCCCTCCATCACGGGTTTGGCGGCCAGCGGGCCGATATTGCCCAGTCCGAGTACGGCCGTGCCGTTCGACACGACGGCCACGAGGTTGCCCTTGCCCGTGTAGTCGTAGATCTTCTCCGGCGTTTGGGCGATGATGCGCGAGGGAACGGCCACGCCGGGCGAATAGGCCAGCGAAAGGTCGTATTGCGTGCGGTGGGGCTTCGTGGGAACGATGCCGATTTTTCCGGGGCGCTCTTCGCTGTGGTAGCGCAGCGCCTCCTCGGCGAGTTTATTGTCGGTTGTCATTGTTTTTCTCTTTTTTTCGGTTAGACCCGTCGAATACCAACGGGCTTTCGTTGCAAATATTGCGCCCGGCCCGGAGAATGGGGGGGGGACGACCGTCCGGCATGCGGCTCCTTTGCGGCCGGAAGCCTCGCTCCGGGCTGCCGGGCGGTCAGAAAAGCGTGCCTTCGCTGCGGGGCGGGGTGAAGCCCATGTGTTCGTAGGCCAGCGCCGTGGCTTCGCGGCCGCGGGGCGTGCGTTTGAGGAACCCCTCCTTGATGAGAAACGGTTCGTAAACCTCCTCGATCGTGCCGGCCTCCTCGCCGACGGCCGTGGCGACGGTGTTCAGTCCGACGGGTCCGCCGTTGAACTTCTCGATGATCGTCGAGAGGATGCGGTTGTCCATGCGGTCCAGTCCGCGCGAGTCGATGTTGAGCGCCGCGAGGGCGATGCGGGTGATGGCCAGGTCGATGTGCCCCTCGCCCTTGACCATCGCGAAGTCGCGCACGCGCCGCAGCAGGGCGTTGGCGATGCGCGGCGTGCCGCGCGAGCGCAGGGCCACCTCGTGCGCCGCGTCGTCGTCGATCGAGACGTCGAGAATCCGCGCCGACCGCCGCACGATGCCGGCCAGGACCGGAGCGTCGTAATACTCCAGGTGGCACTGGATGCCGAACCGCGCCCGTAGGGGCGAGGTCAGCAGACCGCTGCGCGTCGTGGCTCCGATGAGCGTGAAGGGGGCCAGCTCGATCTGGATCGAACGCGCCGAAGGACCCTTGTCGAGTACGATGTCGATCTTGTAGTCCTCCATCGCCGAATAGAGATACTCCTCGACGATCGGGCTGAGGCGGTGGATTTCGTCGATGAAGAGCACATCGCCCGGGTTGAGGTTGGTCAGCAGGCCGGCCAGGTCGCCCGGCTTGTCCAGCACGGGACCCGACGTGACGCGCAGCTGCGCCCCCATCTCGTTGGCGATGATGTTCGCCAGCGTCGTCTTGCCCAGTCCCGGAGGTCCGTGCAGCAGCACGTGGTCCAGCGAGTCGCCGCGCATGAGCGCCGCCTTGATGAAGATGCGGAGGTTCTCGACGATCTTGTCCTGTCCCGAGAAGTTTTCGAGCTCCTGCGGGCGGATCCTGTTCTCGAATTCGAGGTCGCTCTCTGTATTGCGTACGATAGACATGCGGCAAAGATAGCGAATTTTCACGAGACGCCGCGGCGCCCCGCGAAAAAATCCGGCCCGCGGGAAGGCGGGCCGGACGGGGACTTGCGCGTTCGGAGCGGCTACTGCTCCTGCGGCAGGTCCAGCTTGATGTGTTTCGTGCCGTTCTCGCAGGTCTCGATCCCGAGAATCACGCCCTTTTTTCCCTCCAGTTCCGCGGCGATCGGGGTCAGGTCGAACGAGACGTAGTATCCCTGCGTGTAGCCCGGGACGTCGCCGCCGGCGCTGTGGTGCAGTTCGAGGTTGAGGTAGCCCTCCTCGGTCTGTTCGGGAGCCTCGACCTTGTTGACGATCACCGAAAAGGTGTGTTTCGAGTTGTCCGTCACGGGGTAGAGCAGATAAAGGGTCAGCCATTTCGGCGTGAGGTTGAAATACTGCCAGTAGGCCGCCGGGAAGCCGGCGCAGTCGCCGCCCTGCCGGTCCAGCTCCTCCTGCGTCGTGACGATCGCGGAGGGACCGGTGTAGATCTCCTCGGCGCGGTAGAGGCGGATGTTGTAGTCGTAGTCGGGAATCCCTTCGAGCAGGTCGAAATAGATGACGGCCCGTTTCCCCTCCTCGGCCTCGAAGGTGGCGGATTTCTCGCTCGGGTAGAGCGTCTGGCCGTTGTCGCGTTCGAAGTAATACTCCTTGTCGCCGAGCGTATGCACGGTGGTTATCAGTCCGTAAACATACGGATAATCTCCGTCGTCGTCGTTGCAGGCGGGGAGCGTCAGGGAGAGGAGCGCCGTCAGAAAGAGCAAACCGATTTTTTTCATGATTTCCGTATTTTATTGTTACCTTTCGCTTCTGAAAACGCGCGGAAAGCCGGAATACTGCACGGTGCGGAAATTTTTTCCGTCCGGATGCAGTATTTCGTCGTCCGGACAATTTATATAGGTGAATTCAGCGATGCAGATGGATGAACGGATACTGGCCGAAGGGTGCAGAGAGGGGGACGGTGCGGCCCGGCGGGAGCTGTACGACCGTTTCGCCGGGCGTCTGATGGCAGTCTGCATGCGCTATGCCGGGGACCGGGCCACGGCCGAAGACCTGCTCCACGATGCGTTCCTGAAGATTTACGGCGCGTTCGGGAAGTTCTCCTACCGGGGTCCGGGATCGCTGAGGGCCTGGATGGAGCGCGTCACGGTCAATGTGGCGCTTGAATGGTTGCGAGGCCGCAACCGGCTGGGTATGACCGAACTCGACGAAGGAAGGGTCGCGGCGACCGTCGCCGAACCCGCCGTGTCGGATGTGGAGCAGGTCCCGCGCGAGGTGCTGCTGCGCTTCGTTTCCGAGCTGCCCGAAGGCTACCGGGCCGTGTTCAACCTGTATTGCATCGAGGAGTATTCCCACCGCGAAATCGCCCGGATGCTGGGAATCAACGAGAAAAGCTCCTCGTCGCAATTGTTTCGCGCCCGGGCGCTGCTGGCCCGCAAGATCCGGGCTTATTTGGAGTCGCATTGAAGTATGGAACGAAATAGAGAGTGGACGGATGCCGTGCGGAGCTCGCTCCGGGATGCCGAGGCCACGCCTCCCGCAGGGGGCTGGGAACGGCTGGAGCGGGAGTTGGCAGTTGCACAGGAGGGGGCTTCGCCCGCCCCTTCGCAGAGGCCCGCATGGCGGATCTATTGGCCGCGGATTGCCGCCGCAGCCGCCGTCGTGTTGATCGGGATCGTCGCAGGGGATCTTCTGCTGCGGCCGGATACGGTGTTGAAACAAGAAGGGGTTGTTATCACGACGGCGGACGGCGGCAAGACCGCGGAACCTTTGCTACCCGGTTCCGGCGGCGAAGCGGCTGGGCCCGTCCTGGCGCAGGCCGTGCCGCCCGCACGAGGCGCGGCACGGGAGACCGGCTCCGAAGCGTCCGCAAGGCTGCGGAAGACGACCGGGCGGCCGGGATCGGAGGGCGGAACGGCCGCGGAGACGGCCGGGAATGCCGCGTCGCTGTTGCTGCGGACTGCGGCTCCGGACGCGACGTCGGAAGATGCGGGGGCGCCGGATTCGGCGGAAAGCGGCGGGCATGTCGCGGAAGTCGTGTCCGGCGGAGTGCCGGCGGAAGCCGCGGCGGTCGTTTCCGGCGGGGAGTCGGAGACCACCGGCCGGAAGCGTGCGTCCGACGGGCGGGCGACAAACGTCGGAAGTCGTGCGGCGGACAACGGCGGACGGACGGGAGGAGTTGCCGCCCGGTCCGCGGCAGCGGGAGGCAGCCTCTATGCGGTCCGCGGCGATGCGCGTCCGGCATCCCGGTCCTCCGCAAGGAAGCGGATGTCGTTCTCGCTGTCGGCGGGAGGCGGCGTCTCCGGGGACGGCGGTTCGGCAGGACGGACGCCGCATTTTCCCATGATGAGCGATGCCCCGGGCGGCATGTCCTCGGTGATCGGCAACGGAGCCGAAATCGTGCTGCTGAAGAATTACGATTACGGGGAGAGTTCGTTCCGCCATCATCAGCCGCTGAGCGTCGCGTTCACCGTCGGAAAGGAGTTTTCCCACGGGCTGTCGCTCGAAAGCGGGCTCAACTACACGCTGCTGCGGTCGGACGTGCGGGCGATGTACGCCTCGGAGGAGACCGGGCAGACCCTGCATTTTCTCGGCATTCCTCTCAGGATGAAGTGGCAGTTCCTCGAACGCGGACGCTTCTCCTTATATATAGGGGCCGGAGGAATGGCCGAAAAGTGCGTCTCCGCGAAATTCGGCTCGAAGAGCGTGTCCGAGCCGGGCGTGCAGTGGTCGCTGCTCGCGGCCGCCGGCGCGCAATACCGGCTGGGCGGGATCGTCGGACTCTACTTCGAGCCGGAAGGGTCGTATTACCTCACCGAAACGAACCTGCGCACCGTGCGCACCGATTCGCCGCTGACGCTGACACTCCGGCTGGGCGTGCGCCTCACGTTCTGACGCGGCCCTTTTCACATACTTGCATGTTTGTTGCATGGAAGAAAGTCTGCGCGCATGGCGCAGGCTTTTTTTGTCCGTGTGTGTCCGAATGTGCTATCAAAACGATCAAAAGTGTTGTTTTTCCTTGCCCGGAAGGATTTTGTTATTACTTTTGTCGGGAAAAACGATTTTCGAATCGGGTCGTCGGGCCGTTCGGAATGCGATAAAAAAGCACAAGCACGGAGATTTCCGCACTTGTGCCTGGTAGTCCCGAAAGGAATCGAACCTTTATCGTAAGAACCGGAATCTTATATTCTATCCATTGAACTACGGGACCGGGACTGCAAAGGTGTGAAAAAAATTTAAATTATACAAAAAAATGCGGGAAAAACAGAATAATTGGCAGCGAATCGAGGCCGTCATCAAGTGGGCGAACATGTCCACCAACTACTTCGCCCGTCATATCGGTCTGGCGCGGGGGGAGAATCTCTACCAGATCAAACGCGGCAACAACGGCATTTCGCTCGACGTCGCCGACCGGATCGTGACGAAGTTTCCGCAGGTGGACAAGCTGTGGCTGCTGACCGGCGAGGGGCAGATGTTCGCCGAGGGCCGCGTGCGCGGGGCGCAGATACCTTATTACGACGTCGATGTCGAGCGGCACATTGCCGACGTCGGGCGGTTGAAGGCGGAGAGCTACCTGGTGGCGGCTCCGGCGGGCGACTGCGATCTGGCCATGATCTACGCCGGGCGTGCCATGGGGGCGCTCGTGCCGCCGGGAACGGTCGTGCTGCTGAAGGCCGTGGACCGGGATGCGATTATTCCCGGGGAAGAATATGTGGTAGTCTGCCGAAAAATTGTAACTTTGCGGATAGTTCGGGCCGCCGACGCGGAGGAAAAATTCCGCCTGGTGGCCGGAAACCGGGACGATTTCGACGATATCGTGGTGAATGCCAGCGATATAGTCTCGGTGTACAAGGTAAAGGGAAAATTGATCGTAAACAGTTGAGCGTATGTTTTCAGGTATCGTAGAGCGCACGGCGGAGGTGGTGGCCATCCGCACGGACCGTCAGAACAGGGATTTCACGCTGCGCGCGGATTTCTGCGGCGAGTTGAAAATCGACCAGAGCATAGCACATAACGGCGTATGTTTGACGGTTGTGGGCATCGAAGGCGATACCTACACCGTCACGGCCATGAAGGAGACGCTCGACCGGAGCAACCTCGGGCTGCTCCGCACGGGCGATCTGGTGAACCTCGAGCGGTCGATGAAGCCCGATGCGCTGCTCGACGGCCATATCGTGCAGGGACACGTCGATCAGACGGCCGTCTGCACGGCCAAGGAGGATGCCGACGGCAGTTGGTATTTCACTTTCGAATACGAGCCGCAGGGCGGGGGGCTCTGCACGGTGGAGAAAGGGTCGGTGACGGTCAATGGCGTGAGCCTGACGGTCTGCGACTCGAAGGAGGCGTCGTTCCGCGTGGCGATCATCCCCTATACGTTCGAACATACGAATTTCTGCCGGATCGACGTGGGATCGGTCGTGAACCTCGAGTTCGACATTGTGGGCAAATACATCGCCCGCCTGATGGGCAGTTACCTGAAATAGACCGGAGCCATGTTGCGAATCAAGACCAAGGAGGCCTCCTCGCTGTGGATCGCGCTGCTGGCGGCGGCGATCGTGGGGATTGTGCTCGGAGCCGTGCACGTGCGGTGGGGCTATGCGCTCGTCGCCGTGTCGGCCTCTTTCTGCGTCGTCTTTTTCGCGGCGCTGTTCATCATCCGCAAGTATGTGGCCTACAAGCTCAAGCCGATCTATTCGATCGTGCTTTCGCGCGACGTGCACACCAACGAGATTTTCTCCGAACTCAAGGACAAGCGTGTGGAGAACATCGGCGAGGAGCTGACGGCCTGGGCCGACACCAACGACCGGGAGATCGCCCGCCTGAAGGAGGCCGAACGATTCCGCAAGCAGTATCTGGGCAACGTGGCGCACGAGCTGAAAACCCCGATCTTCAATATCCAGGGCTATATTTCGACCCTGCTGGACGGCGGGCTGGAGGACGAGCTGATCAACCGCAAATACCTCGAGCGGGCCGAGAAGAGCATCGACCGGCTGATAAATATCGTGAACGACCTCGACACGATTTCGAAGCTCGAGAGCAACATGAACCAGTTGAAGATGGAGCGGTTCGACATCGTGGCGCTGGCCCGGGAGATCGCCGAGCAGGCCGAGATGGAGGCGGACAGGAAGGGCATCCGGATTTCGGTCAAGGGGGCCGAGAATCTTCCGTCGCCCTTCTGGGTGCTGGCCGACAAGCACTATATCGGGCAGGTGCTGGTCAATCTCATCATCAACTCGATCCACTACGGCCGGGAGGGCGGCGCGACGCGCATCCGCTTCCGCGACATGCTGGACCGCATTCTGGTCGAGGTCGAGGACAACGGGCAGGGCATCGGCAAGGAGGACCTGCCGCGCGTGTTCGAACGCTTCTACCGCACGGACAAGGGGCGTTCGCGCGAACAGGGCGGCACGGGACTGGGTCTGGCGATCGTCAAGCACATCGTCGAGGCCCACGGCGAGCGGATCACCGTGCGCAGCGAACTCGGTGCGGGCAGCACCTTCTCGTTCACGTTGAAGAAGGTCGGCCTGCAGGATATAAAATAGCGTCCGGAATATGAGATTCGGCCGTTTGCCGGAGGTATCCCCGCTGTTCTTCGCGGGGTGCAGCGGCGGCGGGGACGAATTTTCGCCGTCCCGGATCCGGCAGACGCTTCCCGACATGGAGGGAACCTGTTCAGCGGCGTTCGCGAATAGCGCGAAGGCTGCGGGAAACGATGGTTCCGGCCGCCGGGCGGTTCGCACGGCACGGGACGGAGCCCGGAAACGGAGAAACAAATTTGAATAGATGATACAACCTTTGAGCATTGTCTGGAATTTCGATCCGGTTTTCATCAGTTTCGGATCGTTCGACATTCGTTACTACGGATTGATGTGGGCGCTGGCCATTCTGATCGGAGCCTGGTTTTTCGACAACTTCTGCAAGCGCGAAGGGCTTTCGCAGGAGGTTTCCGGTTCGATTTTCATTTACGGCACGCTGGCGACGATCCTCGGCGCGCGGCTCGGCCACTGCCTCTTCTACGATCCGGTGGAGTACCTTTCGAAGCCGTGGACCATCATCACGGGGTTCCGCGACGGCGGCATGGCAAGCCACGGCGCGGCCGTCGGCCTGCTCATCGGGTTGTGGCTCTTTTCGCGCAAGAACCGGCTGCCGTACGTCTGGTCGCTCGACCGCATCATGATCGCCGTGGGCATCGGCGGGGCGGTCGTGCGGATGGGCAACCTTTTCAATTCGGAGATTTTCGGTACGGCGACCGCCCTGCCGTGGGGCTTCGAGTTCGTCCGTTCGGCCAAGTGGGTGCACGAGTTCGCCCCGGCGGCGGTGCATCCCACGCAGATCTACGAGGCGCTGTGCTACTTGGCCACATTCGGCATCCTCTGCTGGCTCTACTACGGCCGCGACATGGCGCGCCGCCGTCCGGGGGTGCTGTTCGGCATCGGCCTGATCGGAGTGTTCCTGACGCGTTTTTTCATCGAATTCATCAAGACCGAGCAGGAGTCCTTCGAAGTGGGTTGGGCGCTCGACATGGGACAGTGGCTGAGCATTCCGTTCATCCTGCTGGGAGCTTATATGATCTGGCGCGGAATGACGCGGCCCGCCGTGTCCGCGGCCGCTCCGGGGCCGAAGGCGGTTCCGGGGTCGGGGGCCGCTTCGGGAAATTCGCATAAAAAACGGAAACGATGAGCAGCAATCCGATGGAGGAACAGGTCGGCCGGGTCGTGGGAAACGTCCTGGCCGCAGGCGGGGAGATTTTCCTGCCGGAGGTGGGATCGCTCTGCGTGGAGCGCCGCCGGGCGCAGCGGTTGTCGCGCCGGAGCGTGCGGCCGCCCTACCGGGCGGTGACGTTCACCCCGCAACGTCGGGGGGTGTCGCTGGTGGAGGAGATCGCCCGCGTGCTGACGGCGAGCGGCATGTCGGAGGCGGAAGCCCCGCAGGCCGCACAGGAGGTGTACGGCCGCTGGCTGGAACGCGTCCGGGAGGGGGAGACCCTGACCGTATGCGGCGTCGGCGTGCTGAAACAGGACCGTTTCACCCTGGACGAGGCTTTCGACCGGCGGCTCAATCCGCAGGGACATGCGCCCGTGAAGGTGCGTTCCGCAGGCCGGCCCGACTGGGTGATCTGGATCGGAGCGGCGGCTGTCGCGGCCGCGGTCGGAATCGGCGGATACTCCTATCTGACGACCCGTCCGGAGCGTTCCGTCGCAGTCTCCGCGGACCGAAACCCGTCGGCGGGCGTTGCCGGGGATGCGGCCGTCGGTCAGGAAACCGTTGCGGCGGGAACGGCCGGAAGCGCTGCCGGTGCGGCGGATGCCGTCGGAGGACCGGCTGCGGATGACGCTGCGGATGGTGCGGGATCGTCCGCCGCGGCGTCGGAGCCCGCCGGAAACGCTTCGGGCGCTTCCGCATCGGACACCGGTGCGGCGACGGCCGGAAAGACGGCCGGCACAGATTCGGGTGCGGCCGTCACGGCACGGCAGACCGTGCGGACGGAATCGCGTCCGGCGTCCCGGCCTGCGGGGACCGAACCCGCTTCGATGACTTCGAAGCGCTCCTATGTGGTGCTGGGGGTGTTCAGTACGCCCGAAAATGCGGCCCGCGCCGCGCGAAACGCTGCGTCGGGTGACGTGGCGGTGACCTGCGGCGTCTATCGTTTCGGAGCCAAATTCATGGTGTCGCCCTTCGAGTCGGACGATCCGGAGGCGTGCGCGCTCTTCATCCGTGCGCATGCGGAGCGTTTCCCCGGCATGTGGACCTATACAGCCCGTTGATGCGCGTCGCGGAGTGGATCATCCGGGCGATCGACCTGTTCTACATCGCGCCCGTATCGTCGCTCCTGCCCCGGCAGGTGTTCCGCTATGCCGCCTGCGGCGGCGGGAACGTCCTCTTCGGATGGGGGTGTTACTTTCTGATATACAATTTTCTGCTCGATAAGGAGCTGCTCGACCTGGGATTCGTGGCCGTTTCGCCCCATGTCGCGGCGATGCTCTGCACCTTTCCGATCACCTTCTTCGCCGGGTTCTGGCTGAACCGCCACGTGGCGTTCCGCCGCTCGCCGATTCCGCAGGGGACGCAGCTCTTCCGCTACGCCCTTTCGGTCGCCGGGTCGGTCGGCGTGAACTACGTCTTTCTGAAATTCTTCGTCGAGGTCTGCGCGATCTGGGCCACGCCTTCGCAGATGCTGGCCTCCTGCATCACCACCGTATATAGTTTTCTCGCGGCCAAGTACTTCACCTTCCGCCACGCCGCCGCGGAGTAGGGACAGGGGCGGCAACGGACGGAACCGGAGAACTCGATTCCCGGTCCGAGGCATGTTCCGGCTTTCGGAGCGGATCCGCCGGGAAAGGCGCCGGCAGGCTATTTCCGGTTCTCCTCGCGTAACTTCTGCAATTCGTACATGCGGTCGCGGAATTTCGCCGCGGCGAGGAAATCCAGCGATTTGGCAGCCCGTTCCATGTCCTCGCGCGCCTTGTCGATGAGCGTGTTGAGGTCGCCGCCGGCCGTATAGGCGCGGGCGACGTCGGCCGCGGCCGGGGCGTAGTGGTCCTCCGCGATGGGATAGGCGACGGGTGTGTTGCCGGCGTTCTCGTCGGTCCGGCCCGCCAGCAGCGTGCTTTGGCCCGTGCCGCTCTTCTGTGCACGGCGCGGCAGCACGCCGTGCTCCATGTTGTAGCGCACCTGCTTCTCGCGGCGGCGGTTGCTCTGCTCGATGGCATAGCGCATCGACTCGGTGCAGGTGTCGGCGTAGAGGATCACGTTGCCCTGCGAGTGGCGTGCGGCGCGTCCGGCGATCTGGGTGAGCGAGCGGACGTTGCGCAGGAATCCCTCCTTGTCGGCGTCGAGAATCGCCACGAGGGCCACCTCCGGGAGGTCCAGCCCCTCGCGCAGCAGGTTCACGCCCACCAGCACGTCGAACAGGCCGGCCCGCAGGTCTTCGAGGATCTGGATGCGCTCCAGCGTATCGACATCCGAGTGGATGTAGCGGTTGCGCACCCCCACGCGGTCGAAGTATTTCGACAGCTCCTCGGCCATGCGCTTGGTGATGGTCGTCACGAGCACCTTGTCGTCGTTTTTCACCCGCTTGTCGATCTCTTCGAGCAGGTCGTCGATCTGGTTCGTCGTGACGCGCACCTCCAGCGGCGGGTCCACCAGTCCCGTGGGGCGGATGAGCTGTTCGACGATCACCCCTTCGCTCTTCATCAGTTCCCAGTCGGCGGGCGTGGCGCTCACGTAGATCGACGTGCCCTGCAACTGTTCGAACTCGGCGAAGGTCACCGGGCGGTTGTCCTTGGCCGCCGGAAGCCGGAATCCGTACTCCACGAGGTTCTCCTTGCGGGCGCGGTCGCCGCCGAACATGGCGTGGACCTGCGGCAGCGTGACGTGGCTCTCGTCCACGACCAGCAGGTAGTCCTTCGGGAAGTAGTCGATGAGACAGAAGGGGCGCGTCCCGGCGGCCCGGCCGTCCAGATAGCGCGAATAGTTCTCGATGCCGGGGCAGTAGCCCAGCTCCTTGATCATTTCGAGGTCGTACTCCACGCGCTGCTTGATGCGCTGGGCCTCCATCGGGCGGTCCGAACGCTCGAAGTACTCGATCTGTTTGCCCAGGTCGAGGTAGATCTGCTGCACGGCCGCGTGGATGCGCTCCTTCGTGGTGACGAAGAGATTCGTGGGGTAGAGCGTCAGGGTGTCGAGCGAGTGGATGCGCTGCCCCGTCACGGGGTCGATCGACTGGATGGCCTCCACCTCGTTGTCGAAGAACATCACGCGGAAGCACTGGTTGCCGAACTCGCCGAAGGCGGCCATGATGTCCACCGTGTCGCCGTTCACGCGGAACGTCGCCGGCTCCAGCTCGCGTTCGGTGCGGGTGTAGAGCGCCTCGACGAGCTTGTATAGGAAGTGCTTGTAGCTGACGACCTGCCCGACCTTCAGCGTGATGGCCGTGGCGTGGAAATCCGCGGGGTTGCCGCAGCCGTAGAGACACGAGACGCTCGACACCACCACCACGTCGCGCCGCCCCGAGAGCAGCGTGGCCACGGTGTTGAGCCGCATCTTCTCGATCTCGGCGTTGATCGAGAGGTCTTTCTCTATATAGGTGTCCGTCGCCGGAAGATAGGCCTCCGGCTGGTAGTAGTCGTAGTACGACACGAAATACTCCACGGCGTTCTCCGGAAAGAAGTTCCTGAATTCGCCGTAGAGCTGCGCCGCGAGGGTCTTGTTGTGGCTCAGCACGAGCGTCGGACGGTTCAGGTCGGCGATGACGTTGGCTACGGTGAAGGTTTTTCCCGAGCCGGTCACGCCCAGCAGCGTGTTGTGCTTCGAACCGTGCTCGATCGAGCCGACCAGTTGTGCGATGGCCTCCGGCTGGTCGCCCGTCGGGGCGTAATCGGATACGAGTTTGAAGTCCATAAGGCAAAGGTAGTGATAAAATGAAACAGTTGCCAATTCCGTACCGCGTTTTTGACTCCTTCCCGGGTCTTGCGCAACGGCGGGACGGGTTCCGTCCCGGCCGGGATGCGGGTTGCCGGCAGGTGTCGTCCGGCGGACCCGATCCGGCGGCGGGACCGCTCTCAAGGGCCGGCCGGCAGGGCGAAGGGGATTTTTTCGCTTTTCGTTTTCAATATTTCGCGGCGATTCGTACCTTTGTAGGCTATGATCGACAGGGAAACGGTAGATCGCATCTACGCCGCCGCGAATATCGTGGACATCATCGGCGATTATGTCACGCTCAAACGCAAGGGCGTGAACTATCAGGCGTGCTGCCCGTTCCACAACGAGAAGACCCCGTCGTTCGTCGTCTCGCCCTCGAAGGGCGTCTATAAGTGCTTCGGCTGCGGGAAGGGCGGCAATGCCGTGACTTTCCTGATGGAGCACGAGAACATCACCTATCCCGAGGCGCTGAAGATGGTGGCCAAACGCTACGGCATCGAGGTCCGGGAGAAGGAGCTTTCGGAGGAGGAGATCCGCCGCAACGACGACCGCGAATCCATGTTCGTCCTGAACGGCTGGGCCGCGGAGTATTTCGCCAATTACCTGCACCGCGAGACCGAGGGGCAGAGTGTCGGACTGGCCTATTTCCGGCAGGCGCGCGGACTGACCGACGCCACGATCCGCAAGTTCGGCCTCGGATTCTGCCCGGCGAAGGGCGACCGCATGTCGAAGGATGCGCTGGCGGCGGGCTACAAGAAGGAGTTCCTGCTCTCGACGGGCCTTTCGCTGGCGCGCGAGCGCGACGGGTCGCTCTACGACCGTTTCCGCGACCGGGTGATTTTTCCCGTGCACAACATCTCGGGCCGCGTCGTGGCCTTCGGCGGCCGCACGCTCCGCACCGACAAGACGGTTGCCAAGTACCAGAATTCGCCCGAGAGCGAAATATACAGCAAGAAACGCGAGCTGTACGGACTGTACTTCGCCAAGCGGGCCATCCAGCAGCAGGATTTCGCGATCATGGTGGAGGGCTACCTCGACGTGATCTCGATGCACCAGGCCGGGATCGAGAACGTCGTGGCGTCGTCCGGAACGTCGCTCACGACGGAGCAGATCCGGCTGCTGGGACGCTTCACGAAGAACATCACGGTGATCTACGACGGCGACTCGGCGGGTATCCACGCTTCGCTGCGCGGTATCGACATGATTCTCAAGGAGGGGATGAATGTGCGCGTGGTGCTGCTGCCCGAGCCCGAAGACCCCGATTCGTTCGCCCGCAGCCATACGGCCTCCGAGGTGCAGGCGTATATCCGCGACCACGAACGGGACTTTCTCGAATTCAAGGCCAACCTGCTGCTGCAGGACGCCGAGGGCGACCCGATCCGCAAGGCGGCGCTGATCGGCGACATGGTGCAGTCGATCGCGCAGATTCCCGACCCGATCCAGCGGTCGGTCTATGTCAAGGAGTGCGCGCGGATCATGGACATCGACGAGAACATCCTCATCTCGGAGGTGGCCCGCAAGCGGCTCACCACGTCGGGCGACCGCGAGGCGGACGAGTTCCTGCGCCGGCAGGCCGCACAGCGGCAGCGGGAGGCGGCGCAGCCCGAGGTGGAGTATGTGCGGAAGGTCGAGGCGGGGAGCGGTTTCGAGGCGCTGGAGCGCGAGATCGTGAAATACCTGCTCAAGTACGGGCACTGTTCGTTCGACTTCAAGGAGGGACGGACGATGGTGGCGTGCAACGTCGCGGAGGTGGTCTTCGACGAGCTGGGGCGGGACAATATCGTTTTCCGCAACCCGGTGTACGCCAAAATCATGGAGACCTACCGCGGACAGTGGGAGCGGCTGGGTACGGGGACGGAGGTCCCGGCGCACTGTTTCCTGAACCACATCGACCCGGAGGTGTGCAACGCCTCGGTGGACATTCTCACCTCGGACGACAACTACGTGCCCAGCCAGTTGTGGCGGCGCAAGGAGATTCACGTGGAGAGCGACGCCGAGATGCTGGCCGTCGGAGTGCCGAAGGCCGTGACGCTCTACAAGTCGAAGGTGGTGGAGGAGATGATCAAGGAGTTGCAGGCGAAGCTGGGCGACGAGAGCCTGCCCGAGGAGGAGCAGGTGGCGTTGTTGCAGCGGCTGTCGGGACTGAACAAGGTGAAGGTGTCGATCGCCCGCAGGCTCCAGCGGCTCATTTTGTGAAAAAAGGGCGGGAGCCGGGGCGTACGCGCATCCCTGCGCATACCGTGTGCAAACAGAAAATAAACAGAAAGATGTGTAAAAACATATCGAAGATAAATGAATCAGTTATCTGACCCGATCCCCGCCCGGCAGGGAAAAATGCAATTAACGTACCGTTTTGAACGATGAATGAACAAAAGAAGATAAACGTCCGGAACAAGCGCGCCGCGTTCGACTACGAGATTCTCGAGGAGTACACGGCGGGCATCGTGCTGGCTGGGACCGAGATCAAGTCGATCCGTGCGGGCAAGGTGTCGATGGTCGATACGTTCTGTTATTTCGACAAGGGCGAACTTTGGGTGCGGGGCATCAATATCGCCGAGTATGCCTGGGGCACGTGCAACAACCACGCGCCGCGCCGCGACCGGAAGCTGCTGCTCACGGCGCGCGAACTGGAGAAGTTGCGGCGCGCTTCGCAGGACCGCGGACTGACGATCGTGGGGCTGCGCCTGTTCCTGAACGACCGGGGGTTGGCCAAGGTCGTCGTCGGGCTGGCGCGCGGCCGCAAGTCGTACGACAAGCGCGAGTACCTGAAGGAGAACGACGCGAAGCGGGAGATGGACAAGGCGATGAAAAATTACAGACGATGATAAAGGCGGTTTTCCTGGACGTGGACGGGACGCTCGTCAGCTTCCGGACACACGAGGTGCCCCGTTCGGCGGTCGGGGCGCTCCGTGCGGCTCATGCGCGCGGGGTGCGGCTCTTCATCGCCACGGGGCGCACGGCCGGCGATCTGGAGCCGCTCGCCGGGATTCCCTACGACGGTGTGGCGGCGCTCAACGGCTCCTGTTGTGTGGCTTCCGACGGCCGTGTGGTGAGCCGCAGCCTGATTCCCCGCGCCGATTTCGAACGGGCCCTGCGCCTGTCCGACGAGCTGGGCTTCGCCCTCGCGCTCGAACTGGATGAAGGCGTCTTCGTCAATCGCATGACCCCGTCCGTGCCGGAGCTGGCGCGCATGGTGGCGCATCCGGTTCCCGAAGTGGCCGACCTGCGGGCGCTCTTCGACCGCGGCGGATGCTGTCAGATGTGTTTCTACCTCAATGCGGAGACCGAGCGGCGGGTGATGCCCGAGTTGCCTTCGCTGGCGGCGAACCGCTGGTGCCCGATCTTCACGGACATAAACGTGCGCGGCGTGGACAAGGCGACGGGCATGCTGTCCTTCGCCCGGGAGTACGGCCTGCGGGCCGACGAGCTGATGGCCGTGGGCGACGGGGGCAACGACGTTCCGATGCTGCGGGCCGCAGGGGCGGGCGTCGCCATGGGCAATGCCTGCGGGGAGGCGGTCTCGGCGGCGGATTTCGTGACCGCCTCGGTCGATGACGATGGCATCCGGAAGGCGCTGGAGCATTTCGGGGTGATTTAAGATGCGGCGGGCATGTTTCCGCCGAGTGTAACGGACTGAAAACGAAACGGAAAGATATGGCATTGATTCTTTGCATCGAGACCGGCACGGATATCTGTTCGGTCGGAATCGCCCGGGACGGCGAACTGCTTTCGCTGCGCGAGAGCGACGAGGGGCGCGACCATGCCCGCAAGGTGGGCGTTTTCGTTGATGAGCTGCTGCGGGAGACGGGCATCGCACCCGATGATCTGGACGCCGTGGCCGTCGGCAAGGGACCCGGTTCCTATACGGGACTGCGCATCGGCGTCTCGTTCGCCAAGGGGCTTTGTTACGGGCTGCGCAAGCCGCTGCTCTCGGTCGGGTCGCTCGATGCGCTGGCCGAGGTGGCCCGCGAGGATTACGAGGCGGGGATCGTCTCGGTCGGGGAGTGGGAACGGGCATTTCTCTGCCCGATGGTGGACGCCCGGCGCATGGAGGTCTATGCGCAGGTGTTCGACGCCGAAGGCCGGCCGCAGAGCGGCGTGTCGGCCGAGGTGATCGACGGCGGGAGTTTCGCCTCGTTCCGATCGCAGGGCCGGCCGTTCGTCATTTTCGGAAGCGGCGCCCGCAAGTGCGCCGGGGTGCTGCCGGACGCCGTTTTCGTCGAGGTGACCCCCTCGGCCCGCGGACTGGCGCGGCTGGCGCAGCGGGTCTTCGACGAGGGGCGCACGGAGGACGTGGCCTATTTCGAGCCCTTCTATCTCAAGGATTTCGTCGTCACGACTCCGAAGAAGAAACTGTTGTGACGCGCGGGGAGCTGGTCGGGCTGCTCATGGGACCTTTCGGGGCGGATACGGCCGACCGGACGGCCCGGAGGGTCTGTGCCGAGGACGGAGACGGGGCTGTCGGGGAGTTGTACCGGCTGGCCACGCAGCCGGACGAGGGATTGCCCCGGCCGTTGCGGCGCAGGGTGCTCTTCCGCGGGGCGTGGGTGCTGGAACGCATCTATTTCGGGGCCCGCGACCGTTTCATGCCCCATGCCGGGAGTTTCTGCCGGAGGGATTTCGCCGCGGCGTCCGATCCGGGCCGCCGGCGGCTCTTCGCAAAGATCATGGCCGACCTGCTCGTGCGGGAGGAGAGGCTCTGCGGCGGGGAGGAGCTGGGGCGCATAGCCGAAGCCGCGATGCAGTGGGCGGTCGATCCGGCGATGCCGGTGTCGGTGAAGGTCTGGACGCTCGGTTTGTTGCGGACGTGCCGCGGCCGGGTCGGATGGGTCGCCGACGCATGGGACGACCTGACGGAGACGCTCGGGCGCGATGCCGCGCCGGGGCTCGCCTGTCGCTTGCGCGGGTGTACGGCCGGTGAAGCGGCCGGGACGGGGGTTGCGCTGCGCTTCCGGAACGGAGGGAAGTGACGACGGGCGGCGGAGAGCGGCCGGTGAACGACCGGGGCGAACAGCGGACAGGATGACGGGGCCGTTCCCGTCGGAGGATCGGATGAAGCGGTTCGGAGCGTTGGCTCCGGACCGCTTTTTTGTGCGGCCGGATGTGCTTTGCGGGACCGGGCGGCTTCTTGCCCGTTGCCCGGGCCCGGTTTTCGCGGTCCGGTCCGGACCCTGCCGGAGAACGGCGGATTCCGGGTCACAGCGCCTCGGAAGCGGACGCCTCGGACGGATCGGCGGCAGCCGGGGTTCCGGATTTGCCGGGAACGGCTGTCTCGGATGCTCCGGCGATGCCGGTGTCGGTCGCATCGGCGCCGGATTGCGGGATGCCGGCCTGCGGTGCGGCGTCCGCTTCGGGGAGCGCTTCCGCCGCGTCGTCGCCGGAGAGTTCGAGCGTGCGGGCCGAATGGCGGCGCTTGGTCTGGAGCCGGGCCGTGCGGCGCAGCCGTTCGCCGACGCGGACGATGTTGTCGTTGCCCGTGCAGAGGCGTTTGTAGGCGTCCTCGTAGGCGTCGCGGGCCTTGCCGAGGGCCGTGCCGACCCCTTCGAGCGACGAGGTGAAGGCCACCAGCTGCTCGTAGAGCTTCAGCCCGCAGGCGGCGATTTCCTTCGTGTTCTTGTCCTGGTCGTTGTATTTCCAGAGGTCGGCCACGAGCTTGAGCAGGGCGAAGAGGTTCGTCGGCGACGAGACGATCACCTTCCGTTCGTAGGCGTCCGACCAGATGGCCGGGTCGCTCTGCAGGGCTGCGAGGAAGGCCGGTTCGTTGGGGACGAACAGGATGACGAAGTCGGGCGAGTTGAACCGCCGCTGGTACTCCTTGCGCCCCAGTTCGGCGACGTGCTGGCGCACCGAGGCGACATGCGCCGCCAGCGCGCGCCGCCGCTCCTCGTCGGTCGCGGCCGCGGTGTAGGCCACGAAGGCCGTGAGCGACACCTTCGAGTCGATGACGATGTCCTTCTTCTCGGGCAGGTGCAGCACCACGTCGGGCCGCAGGTTGCGTCCTTCCTCGTCCTTGACGTTGTACTGCGTCTCGTAGTGGATGCCTTTGGTCAGGGCCGAGTTGTCGAGGATCGTTTCGAGCAGCATCTCGCCCCAGTCGCCCTGCACCTTCGAGTTGCCTTTGAGTGCCTGCGTGAGGTTCTGCGCCTCGGTCGAAATGTGCTGGTTGAGTTCCATGAGCCGTTTGAGCTCGGCCCGCAGTTCGCCGCGCTGCGAGGTCTGCGTGGTATAGATCTCCTCGACACGCCGCCGGAAGTCGGTGATGTTGTCCCGGAAGGGTTTGAGCAGCAAGTCGATCGACTCCCGGCTCGTCTGGCGGAAATGCTGCGACTGCTCGCCCAGGATCTCCGTGGCGAGGTTCCTGAACTGCGCGCGGAACCGCTCCTCGGTCGTCTCCCGTTCGGCTTTTTGTGCGGCGTGCTGTTCGGCTATTTTTTCCTGCAGGGCCGTGATTTCGGCCTCCGACGAGGCGCGCAGCGCCGCCAGCTCGGCTTCCGACTGCATCCGCTCCTCCGTGAGGCGGCGTATGCGTTCCTCCTGCTGCCGCTGCGTCTCTCCGGCCGTTCCGGCCGCCTCGGCGGCGGCGGTCAGACGGGCCTCCGCCGCCGCCAGGCGCGCCGCGGCGTCGCGTTCGCGCGCCTCGGATTCGCTGCGGTAGGCCGCATGACGTTGCGAGTCCCTGCGCCACAGCCGCAGCAGCAGGATTGAAAGCGCCGCGAGACCGCAGGCGAGAAACGAAAGCAGGAGTGTCGGGGACATGTTCTTCGGGTGATCTTTTCGGCAAATGTAACGATTAATTCCCGGAAAAACCACTTCCGGCCGGGTTGCCGGGTGTTTGTTTCGCTCCGAGCCAGGTCCAGCGGTGCCAGACGTATTCCAGCGGACCCTGCCGGTGTCCGGACAGCCACCGTTTGCAGAACCGCATCTGCAACAGGAAGATGAGAAGGCCGATCGCCAGACTGGCCGTATAGCCGCAATGCGGTGCGAGGTACAGTCCGAAGGGGAAATAGACGAAGGCTCCCAGGACGGACTGCGCGATGTAGTTCGTCAGGCTCATCCGTCCGTAGAACCGCAGGCCGCCGACGGCTTCGGCGAATTTCCCGTTCCGGTACGACAGGACGAACGAGGCGACGAGGACCAGCGTGAAGGCCAGTTTCTGCCACATGTCGAAGACCGTTCCGACGGTTTGCCGCACGATCGCGTCTCCTTCCATGGCCGTCTGGCGGAGCGTGTACAGCGGAGCGAAGGCGACGGATGCGCAGATCAGTATCCGCACCCAGACGCGGAAGTGCTCCCCGGAGGGCTCGAAAAGCCGCTTCCGGCCGATGTAGCAGCCCAGAAGGAACAGTCCGGCGGTCTGGACGAACCGCCCGGCGTTCACGGCCCACAGCAGGCTGGCTTTCTGGCCCAGGGTGAGGTTGCCCGCGAGGAAGCGTCCGAAATCCCCGGCTTTCGTATATTCGGCCGCTTCCGCATACAGGGCGTCCACTCCGAAGTCGGGCAGCCGGTGCGCCGGGTCCGCCAGCGAGGCGAAGCAATGATACCACTCGGCGGGCTGCGACAGGAGCACCACGGCTGCGGCGAGGAGCGCTCCGTCGCTCCAGCGCCGCGTGAGGAAGAGCACCGGACCGACCGCGACGAACAGAAGCAGTACGTCGCCCGCGGGGAAAAAGGCGGCGTTCAGCGCGGCGAATCCGGCCAGCAGCACCAGCCGCCAGAGGAAACGGTAGCCGAAATCCCGTCCCTCCCTCTTCCGGCGGTCGGCCTGGATGTGGAACGTGAAGCCGAACAGCAGGGCGAAAATGGCGTAGGCCTTGCCGGCGAACAGGCTGAACACGACGTCGGATACACCCTGGTCCAGCGTGCCGAGCCAGCCTGCGGAGTCGGCGGGATAGACCGGAAAGATGAAGTGTTCCAGGTTGTGTACCAGAAGAATGGCCATTACGGCGAACCCCCGCAGGGCGTCCACCGCTTCGATACGGGATTTGGCGTCGGTGTGCAGTTCCATGAGTCGCGTGGCTTCGTTGTGCGGGACGGTGCAAATATACGGAAAAGTCCGGTTCCCCGAGCCTTCGCGGACGGCTCTTTTCCCTTTCCCGCGGCATTCCGGCCGGCGCGCCGCACGAATTGTTTGCGAATGTCCGCGCTTTTTTCTATCTTTGACACTATTAAAAGGACAGACACGCGGCGGAAACCCGCGGGGTTTCGGCCGGAAACGGATCGCCGTGCCGTGTACCGCATTGGAGAAAACCATTTTAATTCGAAAACTATGAAACATTTTTTCACAACCTGTAAGGCGGCCTGCCTCGCGGCGGTCGCGGCTCTGACGGCGGCCTGCGGCAGCGAAGCCGATTACCGTACGGCCCTGCCGGCCGATGCGTTCGTGACGATGTCGTTCAACCCCGCGCAGATGGCGGCCAAGAGCGGCATGGGCGACATGTCGCAGCATCCGCTCTGTCTCCGCATCGAGAAGGAGCTGAACGGCATGGAGGGCCTTTCGGCCGAGGAGAAGGCGTATTGCCTGGCCCTGCTGAAGAATCCGGAGGAGACGGGAATCGACGGCTCGCGCGACGCCTACCTGTTCCTCTCGCCGGAGAATCTGAGCGCCGCGAATCCCGTGGTGCGGGGCGGTATGTTGCTGCCGATCGGCGATCTGACGAAGTTCGAGACGCTGATCGATCGGATCAATACCCGCAGCGGTTCGGAGACCGTGCGCGAAGGGGAGCTTTCGGTGGTCCGCATCGGCGAGCAGGAGGGTGTGAGCGGCCTGTGCGCCTACGACGGGGCGGCCTGCATGCTCTATTTCGCGCAGGATGCTTACGAGGAGACGCTGTCCCGCGTCAAGGGGCTGTTCGCCCAGAAGCGCGAAGAGAGTCTTGTGGGGAACGCCGCCGTGGAGCGGCTTTTCAGCGAGAAGAACGATATCAACGTGGCTGTCTCCTACGGGGTGTTGGTGCAGGAAAATCCGATGCTGGCGTCGCTGCCGATGGCCGGGGCGCTCGAGGGCGTGAAGGCGCTCGGGTCGGTCAATTTCGAGAAGGGCCGCATCGTCGCCGACGGTTCGATGGCCTTCGATTCGAAGGAGGCCGAGGAGGAGCTGGCGTCGTTCTACACCTATGTGAAGCCCCAGAAAGGCTCGCTGCTGAAGTATGCGCCCGCATCGACCGTCGCGGCGCTGGGCTGCGGACTGAACGGTTCGGAACTCTATGCCATGCTTTCGCAGATGCCCGGTTACGGAATGCTGCTCGCCAATCCGATGGTCAAGCAGGTGATGGACGCTTTCGACGGCGACCTGCTGCTGCTCTTCTCGGGAATGCTTCCCGGCGGCAGCTATCCGGTGGCGTCGCTCTTGGCCGAGGTCGGTGATCCGTCGGTTGTGGACCAGTTGGTGGCCAACCTGCCCGGAATGCCGCTCGTGAAGACCGGCGAAGGGGCCTATACGGTGTCGCTGGGAACCCTTTCGGCGTTCTTCGGCGTGAAGGACGGGGTGCTCTATTTCACTACCGACGCGGCGGTGAAGACGGCGCTCGACGGGACGAAGATCGACGCGATGGCCGGATGCGATGAGGTGTTCGCCGGACAGTGGTCGAGTTTCTGTTTCGATTTCAAGGGGCTGAACGCCCTGCTCGGGACCCTGACCGACGTGGGGGCTCCCCAGGCGGCCGTAGGAATGACCCTGCTGGGCATGTTCGACCGGATGGAGGCATGGGGTGCGAAGGACGGCGGCAAGGTCGTGGTCGAGATGGCGGACAAGGAGCGCAATGCGCTGGAGACGATCTGTTCGACGGCGGACGGATTGATCCGAGAGGCCCTGCCACAGGAGTAGCGAACGGCATGCGGAAGCGGCCTCCGGCGACGGAAGGCCGCTTCCCGGCATTATGGACGGAGTGCGATGGAGAAGATCGAATTGAAGGAGGTGCTGCCTGCGGCGTTCGCGGCCGGCGGGCCGGCGGTGCTGCGCTCCGAAATATGGCGGCGCGAGGTGACCTTCCGCCGGGGTGAGTTCTGCCTGGTGGAGGCGGCCTCGGGAGCGGGGAAATCCTCGCTGTGCAGCTTCCTGTACGGCATCCGGGGGGATTATGCGGGCCGCATCCTTTTCGACGGGGTGGACTGCCGCACGCTTTCCCGCGCGGCGTGGGGCGACGTGCGCCGCACGTCGCTGAGCCTGCTGTTCCAGGACCTGCGGCTCTTCGGGGAGCTGACCGTGGCGGAGAACATTGCGCTGAAAAACGACCTGACGCGTTTCCAGACCGCGGAGCGGATCGACGGGCTGCTCGGGGCGGCCGGAATCGCCGACAAGCGCGATACGCCCGTCGGACTGCTTTCGTTCGGCCAGCGGCAGCGCGTGGCCTTCGTCCGCGCCCTGTGCCAGCCTTTCGATTTCATGCTGCTCGACGAGCCGGTGAGCCACCTCGACGCCGCGAACGGCGAGGTGCTCGCGGAGTTGCTCGTGTCCGAGGCCCGGCGGCAGGGGGCGGGCGTCATCGTCACCTCGGTCGGCAACCGTCTCGGACTGCCTTACGATAAAATCTTCGCCCTATGACGTTGCTCTGGAAACTCCTGCGCAGCCACCTGAGCGTGGCGCAGACCCTCGGGTTCGCCCTGGCCGGACTGGTGGGAATGACCGTCGTGCTGACCGCCCTGCAAGCCTACCGCGACGTGCTGCCGGTCTTCGAAGGGCCGGATTCGTTCGCTGAAGGCGACTATCTGGTGCTCTCGAAACGGGTCGGGACCCTGCAGGCCATCGGGATCGGAAACAGCGACTTCACCCCCGAAGAGTTGGAGGAGCTGCGCGCGCAGCCCTTCGTGCGGGAGGTCGGTGTCTTCACGCCGGCCGACTACCGGGTGAAGGGTTCGGTCAGTGCGGGCGGCGTCGGGTTTTCGACCTACCTGTTCTTCGAGTCGGTTCCCGACGGATTTCTCGACGTCGAGACCGACGCGTGGCGCTTCGCGGAGGGCGACCGCGAAATACCCATTGTCATCCCGCGCAACTACCTGAACCTCTATAATTTCGGATTCGCCCGCTCGCAGGGCCTTCCCCAGATTTCCGAGGGGCTGTTCCGCCGGGTGACGCTCGGCGTGGAGATTTCGGGCCGCGGGCGTTCGGAACACTTCCGGGGGCGGATCGTCGGGCTGTCGAACCGGCTCAATACGATTCTCGTGCCGGAGAGTTTCATCCGCTGGTCGAACGAGCGTTTCGGCAGCGGCGCGGCGGCGAAGGGGCCTTCGCGCGTCATTGTGGAGACCGAAGGTCCTGCCGACGAGGCGGTGGCGGCCTACCTCGGCCGGAAGGGGTACGAAGCCGAGGGCGGAGGACCCGACGACGGCCGTGCGGCGCGCTTCGTGCGGCTGGCCGCCGCAGGCGTGGCGGGCGTGGGGCTGGTATTCAGCGTCATGTCGTTCTATATCCTGATGCTGAGTATCTTCCTGCTGTTGCAGAAGAACGGCCGCAAGCTCGAGACGCTCCTGCTCATCGGTTACCGTCCCGCGCGGGTGGCACTGCCGTACGGGCTGCTGACGCTCGGTCTGAATTTTGCGGTGCTGTGCGGTGCGCTGGTCGCCGTGTGGGCGATCCGGATGCGCTACCTGCCGCTGCTGGAGACCATGCAGGAGGGGTACGTGCCGGCCGGTGCGGGCCTTACGGTGTTGTGCGGCGTCGGACTGGCGCTGCTGCTCACGGCGCTGAACGGGGCGGCGATCCGCCGGAAGATCGGTGCGCTGGAGCGGATGCGGAAGTGAAAAACGGATAAATTTCGGATGCGATGAGAATAGTAGCTCCTTCGATGCTTTCGGCCGATTTCGGCCATCTGGACCGCGATACGCGTATGGTGGACCGCAGCGCGGCCGAGTGGGTCCATATCGACGTGATGGACGGCGTGTTCGTGCCCAATATCTCGTTCGGGTTCCCCGTGCTGAAGGCGATCCGCCGGGCGACGGCCAAGTGTCTCGACGTGCACCTGATGATCGTCGAGCCGGAACGTTACGTCGCCCGTTTCGCCGAGGCGGGGGCCGACATCGTCACCTTCCATTACGAGGCGGTCTCCGACGTGCGTGCGTGCATCGGGCTGATCCGCGGGGCCGGAGCCCGGGCGGGCGTCTCGATCAAACCCGCCACGCCGGCCGAGGCGCTGCGCGAGGTGCTGCCGCTGGTGGACCTGGTGCTGGTGATGAGCGTCGAGCCGGGTTTCGGCGGGCAGTCGTTCATCCCCGGATCGCTCGACAAGATCCGGGCGCTGCGGGCGATGATCCGCGAACAGGGGCTCGGGACGATCGTCGAAGTGGACGGCGGCATCTCGGCACGCAACGCCCGCGAGGTTTTCGATGCGGGGGCCGATGCGCTGGTGGCCGGCAGCGCCGTGTTCGGGGCCGAAGACCCCGAGGCGGAGATCGCGCGGATTCTCGCGGTCTGACCGGGATCAGCGGGCGGGAGGAATGTGCCGTGCGGTCTCTTCGTCGAGCAGGCGGCGCAGTTCGCTCAGCAGCGCATCCCCGCCGAACCACGCGGCGCCGTAGCCGAGGTTGAAGGCGTAGTCGAACCCCTCGGGATTGGCGCCCTGGTTGTGCTGGAGAATCGTTTCGGCCTTGTCGAGCGCCTTGACCCAGCGGGCTTCGGGCGTGCGGCACTCCTCATACTCCTCCCAAAGCGAACGGATGCGCCGTGCGGCGGCTTCGGGCAGCAGTGCCGTGAGCCGATCGACCGCCGAACGCTCCGTCGCGGCCTTGGCGGCGGGATCGGTCTGCTCGACGGCCGGAATATCCCCTTCGTAAGCCTCTCCCAGGTCGTGAATCAGACACATGCCCAGCACGCGCTCCGAATCCAGCCCGGGTCTTTCGCCGGCCAGCGCGAGGGCCAGCAGCGCCAGCCGCCACGAGTGTTCGGCCGTGCTTTCGTGCCGTCCCTGCGAGGTATGCGCCGAGCGCAGGGTGTCTTTCAGGCGTTCCGCTTCGCGTACGAAGCGCAGGTATCGTTCCGGGTTTTCCATGACAGGAGTTCGTTTCGGGAGGCAAAGATACGATATATCGGATTAAATCGCTACCTTTGCGCTGAATTTCGGCGGCCTGTACGACGGCGGCGTGCCGGAAAGAGGTTTGGAGGAGATGCCGGGACGGATAGCGGATTCGCCGCACGGGCCCTCCGGATTATGGCATACGAGTTTCACGAATTTATGATTTCTCTCGACAATCTCACGGTGAGCTACGGGGGCTGGACCCTCTTCGACAATATTTCGTTTCTGATAAACCCCAAGGACCGCATCGGCCTGGTGGGGAAGAACGGCGCGGGCAAGACGACGCTGCTGCGTATCATCACGGGCGAGCAGCAGCCCACCTCGGGAGCCGTGACGCTCAACGGCGACTGCACGATCGGTTACCTGCCGCAGACGATGCGCGTGGCCGACACCACGACGCTCGTCGAGGAGACGGCCAAAGCCTTCGAAGAGGTGCTGCGGCTCGAGGCGGAGATCGACGCGCTGACACGCGAGATCGCCGAGCGCACCGACTACGAAAGCGCCGCCTACGAGCAGTTGCTGCACCGGCTCAACGACGCCCAGGACCATTATCACATCCTCGGCGGCGAAACGCGCGACGCCGACATCGAGAAGACGCTGCTCGGCCTGGGATTCAAGCGTTCGGATTTCGGCCGCGCCACGAGCGAGTTCTCGGGGGGCTGGCGCATGCGTATCGAGCTGGCGAAGCTGCTGCTGCGCCGGCCTTCGATCTTCCTGCTCGACGAGCCCACGAACCACCTTGACATCGAGTCGATCCAGTGGCTCGAGGAGTACCTGCGCGGCTACAACGGCGCCGTGCTGCTCATTTCGCACGACCGGGCGTTTCTGGACAATGTGACCAACCGCACGGTGGAGCTGTCGCTCGGGAAGATTTACGACTACAAGGTCTCCTATTCCAAGTACGTCGTGCTGCGCGCCGAACGCCGTGCGCAGCAGCTGGCCGCCTACGAGAACCAGCAGCGGATGATCGAGAAGACCGAGGAGTTCATCGAGAAGTTCCGCTACAAGCCCACGAAGTCGAACCAGGTGCAGTCGCGCATCAAGCAGCTCGAACGCCTCGAACGGCTGGAGGTCGAGGAGGAGGACCTCGCCACGCTCAACATCAAGTTCCCGCCGGCGCCCCGGTCGGGGCAGATCGTCGCCGAGATCCGCGATGCGGGCATGTCGTTCGGCGAAAAGCACGTTTTCAGCGGCGCGAACTTCACGATCGGAAAGGGCGACCGGATCGCGCTGGTGGGCCGCAACGGCGAGGGCAAGACCACGCTGGCGCGGATGCTCGTGGGGCAACTGACGCCCACCGAAGGGTCGGTCCGCCTCGGGGCCAATGTCAATATCGGCTACTATGCGCAGAACCAGGACGATCTGATGGACGGCGAGTTCACGGTGTACGACACGCTGGACCGCGTGGCCGTGGGCGACATCCGCACACGGCTGCGCGACATCCTCGGGGCGTTCCTTTTCCGCGGCGAGGACATCGACAAGAAGGTGAAGGTCCTCTCGGGCGGCGAGCGGGCGCGGCTGGCGATGGCCCGCATGATGCTCGAACCGCGCAACCTGCTGGTGCTGGACGAGCCGACGAACCACATGGACATGCGCTCGAAGGACATCCTCAAGAACGCCATCATGAAATACGACGGCACGGTGGTCGTCGTGTCGCACGACCGCGAATTTCTCGACGGCATGGTGGAGAAGGTCTATGAGTTCCGCGACGGCGGGGTGAAGGAGTACCTCGGCGGCATCTACTACTTCCTCGAAAAGCGCAAGATCGAGTCGCTGCGGGAGATCGAGCGGCGCGACCCGTCGCCGAAAGGCGCTGCCGCGAAGGGCGCCGCAGGGAACGATTCCGGAGCGGGAAGCGCTGCGGGACGGGGTGCGGCCGGGACGAAGGCCGCCGCGAAATCCGGCCCGGTGAAATCCTCCGCTGCGGAGGAGCCCGCGAAGGCGGTTTCCGCCGGCAAGGCCTCCTACGAACAGCGCAAGGAGCAGGAGAAGCTGCTCCGCAAACTGCGCCGGAACGTGGAGACCATCGAGGCGGAACTGGCCGACATCGAGAAGCGGATCGCGGAGTACGACGCGCGGTTCGCCGCCGCGACGGCCTACGACGAGGCCGACTACAAGGCTTACAACGAACTGAAAACCCGTTACGACCGTCAGATGCACGAGTGGGAGAAGGCCTCCTACGAACTGGAGATCACCGAGGGCGAGTGATTCGGCAAACGGCGGCGGAAGCGATAAAACCACAGGACAATTATGGACAATAACCTCATATTCGGGATTCGTCCCGTGTCCGAGGCCGTCGAGGCCGGGCGGCAGATCGAAAAACTCTATATCCGCAAGGGGGCCGAGGGACCGTTGATGCAGGAGCTGAAGGACCTCTGCATGCGCCATCGCCTGCGCTGGCAGGAGGTTCCGGTCGAGAAACTCAACCGCCTGACGCGCGGCAACCACCAGGGGGTCGTTGCGCAGACGGCGGCCATCGCCTATGTGGAGCTGGCCGACATCCTCGAACGGGTTCCGGAGGACGAGACGCCGCTGGTGGTGGTCTTCGACGGCGTGACCGACGTGCGCAACTTCGGAGCCATCGCCCGTTCGGCCGAGTGCGCCGGGGCGCACGGACTCATCGTGCCGCTCAAGAACTCCGCCCCGGTGAATGCCGAGGCGATCCGTTCGTCGGCCGGGGCGCTGACGACGATTCCCGTCTGCCGCGTGGGGTCGGTCCGCAACACGCTCCGGCAGTTGCAGACGGAGGGTTTCCAGGTCGCAGCGGCCACGGAGAAGAGCCGCAAGCTGCTATACGACGCCGATTTCCGCCGCCCGACGGCGATCGTCATGGGGGCCGAGGACACGGGCGTATCGCGCGAGGTGCTCAAGCTCTGCGACGAGCAACTGGCCATTCCGATGATCGGGCGAATCGAGTCGCTGAACGTCTCGGCCGCCGCCGCGGTGATGCTCTTCGAGGCGGTGCGCCAGCGGATCGGGGAGTGACGCCGGGGCCGCGGAGCCGGGCGGTGCGGGAAAGCGGGGACGATCGTTAATCTCAAATGACCTGGGTATGGTATTCGATTTCAAATCTTTATGGACGTCGTTCCGGACGGGGGCGCACGGCGTGCTGCGGCGTCATCCCGTCGAACTGTTGCTTGCGGCGGGACTTTCCGCGGCGCTCGTACTCTGCTACGAATGCGATTGGGAGCCGGACGTGCGGCTCGCGGCCGTGGGGTGGGGAGCCGTTCTGCTGCTCGCGGTCAATCTGCTGACCGGACGGACGCTCTGGCGGAGGCTCTACTGGGTGGCGTGGGCGCCGCTCGTGCCGCTGGCCCTGTGGCCGGGATTCGGCGCGTGGCTGGAGTCGGCGCGCGGGGCGATCACCGTCGGGTTGCTCACCCCGCTGGCGCTGCTGGCCTGCCGCCGGGCCGTGGCGAACCGCCGTTTCGTCTTCGACACGGTGATTCTGCTGCGCGCCGCGCTGCTGGCGCTGCTTTTCGCCTACGTCGCGCTCGGCCTTTTCCAGGCGATTCTCTGGTCGGCGGCCTATATCTTCGGATTCGGCGGCGCCGCATGGGTCGAGCATGCGGCGGTGGACACGTGGATCGTGACCTCGACGTTCGTCGTGCCGCTGCTCTTCATGATGATGCTCGACCGCTGGGAGCGCTCCGAGGTACACGGAACGCGCATTCTCGAAGTGCTGCTCGACTGGATCGTCTCGCCGGCGGTGCTGATCTATGCGGCGATCCTCTACCTTTATGCGTTCAAAATTCTCGTCACATGGTCGCTGCCCGAGGGCGGAGTGGCCTATCTGGTCTTCGGATTCACGTCGGTGGCGCTGGCCGTCAAGGCTTTGCAGGAGTTGCTCGGGCGGCGGATTTACGGCTGGTTCTACGACCGGCTGAGCCTCTTCGCCCTGCCCGCGGCGGTGTTGTTCTGGATCGGGACGCTGCGCCGTGTGGGCGAATACGGTCTGACGGAACCGCGCGTCTATCTCGTGGTTTGCGGCGCCGTGATGACCTTCTGCCTCGCGATCTTCCTTTCGCGCCGCACGGGACGCTACCTTTGGGTCGTGCTTTTCGCCATGCTCCTCTTCGCGGCCGTCGCCTACGTCCCTGCGCTGGAGCCCGGACGGGTCGCCGTCCGCTCGCAGCAGGCACGCGCCGAACGTATCGCCCGGTCGCTCGACCGGCTCGACTCTGCGGGACGTCTCGTGCTGACGCCCGTTCCGCTGGCCGACACGGTGCGCGGTGCGCGCTACCGGGAGTTGTACGAGGCGCTTGCCTATCTGTATTTGCGGGATACGCTTCGCCTTGCGGCGTTCGGCCTGAGCTCGACGGAGCGGTATGCCGAACTTTTTCCCTCGGACTTCGCCGATTACGTGCGGGGATGGACGGATCGTGTGCCGGCGGCCGGCACCGGCGGCGCGACGCGCTTCTTTTACCTTCCGGACGACGCGGAGTACGCGCTCGGCGACGGCTATTCGCGTCTCTGGCTGCCCTGCTACTCCTCCTGGGCCGAGTTCGGGAACGACACGCTGCGGGTGGATGTCGGCGGCGAACGGATCCGGATCGCCGGGGCGGAGCTGCTCGCGCGCCAGCTCGCGCGGGTCGGCGTCGCCTCGTGCGAGGAGCTGCGCGACAGCCGGGAGCACATCGAGCCGCTGATGGATTACCGCGATGCGCGGTGTAGGATCATTTTCAGCGACCTTTCGCTGGAACGCACCGATTCGCTCGGCTGGCGGATCGCCGGTGCGCAACTGCGGGCCGTCATGCTGCGATGACCCATCCGGTGCTGGGCGAAATCGAGTGCGTGCGGTCGCCGCGCGCCCGGCGCGTCTCGATCCGCGTACGTGCTTCGGGAGACGTGCGGCTCGTCTATCCCCGCGGCGTGTCGGAGATGCGGGCGCTGGCGTTCCTCGAGGAGAAGATCCCGTGGGTCGAAGCGGCCCGCGAACGGCTTTCGCACCGCAGGGCCGCTTTGCCTCCGCAGTTGCCCCCGGCGGAGGAGAAGGTCCGTGTCGAGATGCTGCGCCGCGCCGCGAAGGCCGATCTTCCGGTCCGCATCGGGCGGATCGCCGCCGAGACGGGACTGCGGTATGCGAAGCTCTCGATCCGCGCCTCGCGGACGAAGTGGGGAAGTTGTTCGGGGCGGAACCACATATCGCTCAGCCTGTTCCTTATGACCCTGCCCGAACACCTGCGCGACTATGTGATCGTGCACGAGCTCTGCCATACGGTGCATCACGACCATTCGCCGCGGTTCCACGCTCTTGTGGACCGGTTGGTCGGGGGACGCGAAAAGGCCCTCAGCCGGGAGCTGAGGGCCTATGCGATCCGGTAGGCGGCGGGGCGGCGTCCGGTTCCGGCGCCGTTATTCTTCGAAGATATAGTTTTGGGCCAGCGCGGTGAAGTCCGCCACCTGGCGGTCGATCCACGCCCGGTCGCGGCCCAGCTCGCGGGCCATCGTCTCCGCCACCTTCGGGGCGGCGGCCGTCGCTTCGCGGGCGTCCACGAACAGCAGCCGCACGCGGCGCGCCAGCACGTCCTCGACCGTGAGGGCCATCTCCTCGCGCACGGCCCAGACGACCTCGGCCAGCGTGTAGCCGAATTTCGGCGAAAGCCGTTCGCCCAATGCCGGGTCGGAGGCGATGAGGGCGCGGATGCGCTCCTCGTCCGAGCCGTAAACGTAGAGGTGGTTGCTCAGGTCGGGATCGGGGCGGTAGCCGTGAATCCGGAGTTTCCGGGTGACGCATTTGCGGCGGGGCAGCCCGGCCTCCGCGATGGCCCGGTCCACGGTGTCTTCGGCCATGAGGCGGTAGGAGGTCCATTTGCCGCCGGTGATCGTCACCAGCCCGTTGTCCGATACGATGACCTTGTGGCTGCGCGACAACTCCTTGGTGCTCTTGCCCTCCTTTTTGGGTGCTGCCAGCGGCCGCTGGCCCGCGAAGACGGAGAGTATGTCGCGGTAGGTCGGGGCGGGGTTCATGTAGAGTCCCGCCGTGGAGAGGATGAAGTCGATCTCCTCCCGGAGCGGCCGGGGCTCCTCCTCGGCTTTCGGGCGGACGATGTCGGTCGTGCCGACGACGACCTTGTCGTGCCACGGCACGGCGAACAGCACGCGCCCGTCGGAGGTCTTGGGGACCATGATGGCGTAATCGCTCCGGAGGAATTTCCGGTCCAGCACGAGGTGCACGCCCTGGCTCGGCGTCACCATCGGGCTGTGGTCGGGGCAGTCCATGTGCATTATGTCGTCCACGAAGCACCCGGCGGCATTCACCACGCTGCGGGCCTTCACCTCGCGGCTCTCGCCCGTGAGGTTGTCGGTGAAGCGGACACCCGCCACGCGGCCTGCGTCATCGTGCAGAATCCCCGTCACGGTGGCCTGGTTGAGGACCGTGCCGCCATGTTCGACGCAGGTTTGTGCGAGGTTTACGGCCATGCGCGAGTCGTCGAACTGCCCGTCGTGGTAGACCACGCCGCCCTTCAGCCCCTTCTCCACCGACGTGGGAAGGTATTTCCGCACCTTCTTCGCCGAGATGAATTTCGAACGTCCGTAACCGAAACCGAACGAAAGCAGATCGTAGAACGCGAGCCCGCAGAAGTAGAGCACGTTGTCCCAATGGCTGTAATTCGAGATGACGAATGCCTGGTCCTTGACCAGATGCGGTGCGTTGGCCTTCATGCGGCCGCGCTCGCGCAACGCCTCGAGCACGAGCAGCACGTCGCCCTTCTGGAGGTAGCGCACGCCGCCGTGCACGAGTTTGGTCGAACGGCTCGAAGTGCACTTGGCGAAGTCGCTCTTTTCGAGGCACGCGACGCTCAGGCCGCGTGTCGCGGCGTCCACTGCCACGCCCAGTCCCGTCGCGCCGCCGCCTACGACGACCATGTCCCATATCTTGTCTCTGTCGGAGAATTTTCCGATTTGCGAAGCTCTTTCCATACGTCAGTCTGAAGTGATTCGATTTTGTTTCGGTGCAAAGGTATGAATGTTTTGTTGTATTTCAAAATGAAATCTAATATATTTTGAATTATTGCGAATTCGGTTGCGGATCGTCTTGAAGCGGATTTTTATTCCGAAAAAATCTGCCGATTCCGGATTATTTTTCGTATATTGCATTCTATAAACAACAAAACGGGTTATCGGAATATGAACAAATCAGGTGAAGAAAACAATTTGAGCCTGCCGGAACGGCACGGCAGGATACTCGCCCTGTTGCAGCAATACGGTTCGATTTCGGTCACGCAGCTTTCCGAGCGTTTCCGGGTTTCGGAGGTGACCATCCGCAAGGACCTTTCCTTCCTCGAGCAGCAGAAGAAACTCTACCGGACGCACGGAAGCGCCATCCTGATCAGTCCCTATATCAGCGACCGGCACGTGAACGAGAAAGAGAAGAAGAACGTGGCGGAGAAGCAGGCGCTCGGGGCCGCGGCCGCGGCGCTCCTCGCGCAGGACGACTCGATCATCATCGCGTCGGGAACGACGATGGCCTTTCTGGCCCGTGAGATCAAGCCCCAGGGACGGCTGACGGTCATCACGGCGTCGGTTCCCGTGACGCAGATCCTTTCGCAGGATCCCGACGTGGACGTCATCCAGCTGGGCGGCATCACCCGCAGCAGCTCGGTTTCGGTCGTGGGACCCTTCGCCGAACAGATGCTGCGCAGCTTCAACTGCAGCAAGCTCTTCATCGGCGTGGACGGCATCGACCCCGATTTCGGACTGACGACGACTAACATGCTCGAGGCTTCGCTCAACCGGGCGATGATCGACGCGGCGCAGAAGGTGGTGGTGCTGGCCGACAGTTCGAAGTTCGGCCGCCGGGGCTTCAGCAAGATCTGCGACCTGGAGTCCGTGGACCGGATCATCACCGACAACCGGGTGCAGCCGCTCTACCTCGACCGGCTGCGCGAGCGGGGGATCGAGGTGACGGTGGTGGAGGTCTGAGGTCCCGGCGCGGGACGTCGCGGTTCCGCTCGCGGGGATACGCACCTCCGGGCGGACGGGAATGCGGAACGGGCGGCACAGAAGCTCTGCCGCCCGTTCCGTGTCGTCATTCCGGGAATCCTACTCCCTCAGCAGGGCTTGCAGGCGTTCGGGATAGTCGGTGGTGATGTAGTCCACGCCCTGCGCGATGAAATAGCGCATCTCCTCCTCCGAATTCACCGTCCAGACATTGACTTCGAGTCCCGCCCGGTGAGCCTGCTCGATCCATTCGGGGTGCTGGCGCAGCACGCCCGCCGAGTAGTCGAGACCCGTCAGGGCCACGCGGCGGAGGCTTTCGGGCGAGAGATCGCCGGCCAGGTAGTAAACATTGGCTTCGGGCAGCCGCTTCCGGTACTCCAGACAGGCGTTCAGCGAGAAGGAGATGAAGTCCGTCCGCTCCGTAAGGCCGTGTCTTTCCAGCGCGCGGACGATCTTTTCCACCGCGATGTCCTCCCGGCGGTAGGGGACGAGCGTCTTCGTCTCCAGGACGAGCCGGGTGGCGGGACGGGCCGCCACCGCCTCGAGGTACTCGTCGAGCGTGGGCAGGTTCTCGCCGTTGGGCAGCACGATCCGCGTAATGTCCCGGGCCCGGGCGCGTGCCATGTCTATGTCGGTTCCCTTGTAAACCTGGTCGTGATTGACCACCAGTTTGTCGTCTCCCGTCAGCCAGACGTCCATTTCCGAGCCGTAAACGCCGATCGAGTCGGCCTTGGCGAACGAGGCGAGGGAGTTCTGGGCCGATCCGGGAGCGGTCCAGTAGCCGCGGTGGGCGATTACTTTGGGTTGTGCGTGCAGGGCTCCTCCGGCCGACAGCAGGGCGACGGAGAGCAGAATCTTTCGGATCATATCGTTCGGTTTTCGGGTTGTACGCTTGTGAAACGAAACTGTCGCAAAGATAGGGAAAAATCCCGGACCGGCAATCGGTTGTCGGTGAATTGCCGTACTTGCGGACGGTCTTTCCGCACGTTTCGCGGTTTTGAACCGGAACGATGCCGTTTTTGGAGGAAAAATTCGGAAAAGCCCGGATTTTTTCCTATCTTCGTATGATCGGTTGCGATCCATAACCTACAAACCTGCTATGAAAGAGATGAAAGAGAAAGTCAGCAAGAAATTCGAAGAGCTTTACGGTGCGGGCGCCGTGCTGTTCGCCTCGCCGGGGCGTATCAACCTGATCGGCGAACATACCGACTACAACGGAGGTTTCGTCTTCCCCGGAGCCGTGGACAAGGGCATCGTGGCGGCCATCCGGCTCAACGGTACGGATCGTGTGCGTGCCTATGCGTTCGATCTGGGCGAATCGTCGGAGTTCGGCCTTGAGGAGGCGGACAAGCCTGCCGAGAGCTGGGCACGGTATATTTTCGGCGTCTGCCGCGAGATCCGCAAGCGCGGCGGGACGATCGGCGGTTTCGACACGGTTTTCGCGGGCGACGTGCCGCTGGGAGCGGGCATGTCCTCGTCGGCGGCGCTGGAATCGACCTACGCCTTCGCGCTGAACGACCTCTGCGGCTGCGGCATCGACAAGTTCGAACTGGCGAAGATCGGCCAGGCCACCGAGCACAACTACTGCGGCGTGAACTGCGGTATCATGGACCAGTTCGCCTCGGTGTTCGGCAAGAAGGGCAACCTGATCCGGCTGGACTGCCGCTCGCTGGAGTACGCCTACTTCCCGTTCGATCCGAAGGGCTACCGGCTGGTGCTCGTCGATTCGCGCGTGAAGCACGAGCTGGTGGGTTCGCCCTACAACGACCGCCGCGCCTCGTGCGAGCGTGTGGCGAAGGTGCTCGGGCAGGAGTTCCTGCGCGGAGCTACGATGGAGCAGCTCGATGCCGTCAGGGACCGGATTTCGGAGGAGGACTACAAACGGGCCCGTTATGTCATCGGCGAGGAGAAACGGGTGCTCGACGTCTGCGAGGCTTTGGAGAAGGGCGACTACGAGACGGTCGGCGCGCGCATGTATGAGACGCACTGGGGCATGTCGAAGGATTACGAGGTGTCGTGCGAGGAGCTGGATTTTCTGGCGACGCTCGCCGGGGAGTGCGGCGTGACCGGGGCGCGCATCATGGGCGGCGGTTTCGGCGGCTGCACGATCAATCTGGTCAGGGACGAGCTGTACGATCGTTTCATCGCCACGGCGAAGGAGAAGTTCAACGCCAGATACGGCCACGAACCGAAGATTTACGACGTGGTGATCTCCGACGGTTCGCGGCGGCTGGAGTGATCCGCAGCGGCTGCATGGAAAAAGAGGCTGACTAACGGTTGAAGTTAGTCAGCCTCTTTTTTCTATTCCAGAATCTTTTGCATCAGCATTTCGTCGCGGTAGCCTTCCGGCGTCCACAGCCATTGGCGTTTGATGCCTGCGGGGACGAATCCCGTGCGGCGGAACAGCCCGAGACTGGCCGCATTGTCCGTTCCCACGTTGCACCACAACTGGTGCAGCCGCAGCCGTTCGCGGGCGTATCCGCAGAGCGTCTCCACCGCGTCGGAGGCATACCCGCGGCCGCGGTCGTCCTCGTCGTGGATCAGGATTCCGAGACCGGCGCGCCGGTTGAGGGGATCGAACTCGAAGAGGTCCGCAATGCCTACGGGGCGCGCTTCGGCGCGCGTCTCGACGATCAGCCGCAGCTGACCCGTGCGGAAAAGGTCGCCGCCCTGCAACTGCGCCGCGATGAACCGCTCCATCTGGGCCCGCGAGAAGGGCTCGGTCGTGCCGCTCACGCTCCACACGGAGGTGTCGTTCTCCCATGCGTAGAGCAGCTCCGCGTCCTCCGGTTCCACGGCCCGGAGCCGGACGATGCGGCCTTCGAGGTTCATCAGATGCCGATTACCTTGTTGCGGATAAGCATGGCCACGCCCCACGCGTTCGCGCTCTCGGTCATCTTCGAAACGCGGAACTTGGTGTCCTTGTAAACCAGGTTGAGCGAGTATTTGTTCGTCGCCGACTTGAGCGGGAGCATCAGGTAGTCGCCCGCCGCCGCGAGGTTGCCGCCGACGATGACCGTCTCGGGGTTGAACGTGTTGATGAGGAACGCGATGGCCTTGCCGACCTTTTCGCCCGCCTCTTCGATCAGTTCGATCGAGAGGTTGTCGTCGTTCATCGCCGCGTTGATGATGTCGTCGATGTGCACGGTCCGCTGTTCGTCGTACTGTTTCTTGAGGATGGTGTTCACGCCCTTTTCGATCATGTGGCGCATCTTGTCCTCGATGGCGATACCCGACACCTCGGTTTCGAGGCAGCCCTTCTTGCCGCACGAGCAGATGATCTCGTTGTCGAAGAAGGGAATGTGGCCGAACTCGCCGGCGAAGCCGCTCTTGCCGTAGTAGAGCTTGCCGTCCACGACGATTCCGATGGCCACGCCGCGGCCCATGTGGAGGTACAGCACGTTGCTCTCCTCCTTCGATTTGCCGCACGTGTACTCCGCGTAGCAGCGGGCGCGGGTGTCGTTCTCGATCAGCACGCGCAGGCCGATCCGCTCCTCGAGGATGTCGCGCAGCGACTGCTCGTTGGAGGTGAAGTATTTGTAGCTGCGGCCCGTGTCGGGATTCACGCGCCCCGTCATGCAGACGCCCAGGCCGAGCATCTTGCTCCGCTCCACGCCGCACGAGGCGATGAAGTTCTCGATGTTCGTGCAGATGCGCTCGAGGCACTGCGGACGGTCCTGCAGCTCGAAGGTGAAGTCGTTCTCCTCCTTGATGATGTTGTTTTGCAGGTCGGTGACCATGAAGCGCATGTTGTCGCGGCCGACGTTCACGCCGACGAAGTAGATCGCCGAGTTGGCCAGGCCGAAGATGTTGGGACGGCGTCCGCCCGGAGTCTCGACCTTGCCCAGGTCCGTGACGATGTTTTCGTCCACGAGCTCCTGCACGAGCTTGGTGATCGTCGGAACGCTGATGTGCAGCTCCTTGGTCAGCTCCGAGAGCGTGCACTCGCCGTTTACGGCCATGTGCGCGATGATGTTGCGCTTGATGATGCTGTTCTTATGCGAAATGCCTTTGAGGGTGTCGTCTTCGTGTTTGTTGAAGAACTCGGTCAATGATGTCATTTTCTTCGCTTTTTTTAACTGGTGGCACAAATATAATAATTATTTCAATAGACTGCAAAAATTCTTAATAAATTTAATAAATTATTTGCAAAAATGAACAATAAAAGAGGGAACAGATTGTTTTTCAATCTGTTCCCTCTCCTTCCGCGGAATGCGGACGGATCGGTTACAACGTCGATTTCGACTCGACCGTCGCCTGGGCGTCCACCTTGCGGATCAGGCCCTGGAGCACCGTGCCGGGGCCGAGTTCGGTGAACTCTCCGACGCCGTCCGCGAGCATGTTCTTCACGATGTAGGTCCAGCGGACGGGAGCCGTCAGTTGGGCGATGAGGTTCGCCTTGATGGCTGCCGGGTCGGTATAGGGTTTGGCATCCACGTTCTGGTAGATCGGGCATGTCGGAGTCCGGAAGGGAGCGTCGTCAATCGCCTTTTCCAGCTCCTGCTTGGCCGGCTCCATCAGCGGCGAGTGGAACGCACCGCCCACGGGCAGACGCAGCGCACGGCGCGCGCCTGCGGCCTTGGCCTTTTCGCAGGCCGCATCCACGGCCTCCACGGCGCCCGAAATGACGAGCTGCCCCGGGCAGTTGTAGTTGGCGGCGACCACCACGCCGTCGATCGACGCGCAGATCTCCTCCACGGTCTTGTCGTCCAGTCCGAGGATGGCGGCCATCGTGCCGGGCTGCGCCTCGCAGGCGGCCTGCATGGCCATCGCTCGTTTCGAAACGAGTTTCAGACCGTCTTCGAACGAGAGGGCCCCGGCCACCACCAGCGCCGAGAACTCGCCGAGCGAGTGACCGGCCACGGCATCGGGTTCGACGCCGAGCGCCTTGGCCATGATGACCGAGTGGAGGAATACGGCGGGCTGCGTCACGCGGGTCTGCCTGAGCTCCTCGTCCGTGCCGGCGAACATGATGTCCGTGATGCGGAATCCGAGGATTTCATTGGCCTTCTCGAACAGCTCCCGGGCAGCGGGAACGTTGTCGTAGAGATCTTTGCCCATGCCGACGGCCTGAGCCCCCTGACCGGGGAAAACGTATGCGTGCTTCATGATTTCAGCGAATTTTTTGTTAGCTGGGGCAAAGATACGAATTTATTTCGTATTTTTGCGCCGCAATGGTTCACAAAGGGTCCGGCGAGGCCCCGCGTGATTAAATGGGAATGCCGTGTGAATCGGCAGCAGTTCCCGCTGCTGTAAGTTCCGCAAGAGTTGCCGCGACACGCTTGAAGCCACTGATTCCGGGATGAATCGGGAAGGCGTCGCGGCTGGGACGAGCCAGAAGACCTGCCTTGCGTCTCCCGAGGGAGAATCCTCATTCGAACGGTTGCTGCGGAGAACGGTGCGTCGAACTTCGGCCCTGCGGGGCGTCGGTGCGATTGTCTGTCGGTTTGTCGGGCGTATGTGCGAAGCGGGATTCGGCTCCGGGAAAGGAGACCGGATTTACTTTTTTTATGTACTTATTTTAATAATTGATCCGAAAGATGAAAAAATCATTGCTTTTCGCACTCGCCGCGACGGTTTTCGCGGCCTGCTCCGACGACAACGGCTCGACGACACCGCCCCCCCCCGGCGCTTCCGACAAGTATCAGGGCGGATTCTACGTCTATAACGAAGGCTCTTACGGCCGGACCCCGGCGTCGGTGAACTACTACGATAAGACGACGGGCGAGTGGTCGCTCAATCTCTACCAGGAGAACAACGAGGGCGAGAAGCTGGGCAACACCGGCACGGTGGCCGTGTGCAGCGACGACAACGTTTACTTCGTGTCGAAGGAGACGCCCTGGCTGGTCGAGGTGGGGCTCGAGGACTTCCTGAAGAAATCGGCGCTGCCCGACGGCGCGCTGACCGGCCAGGCCTACGGATTTGCGCTGATCGACGGCAAGCACGGCGTGCTGACCACCTCCGAGGGCGCCTATTCCGTATCGCTCGATCCGCTGGAGCTGGGCGACGCCTTCTTCGAGGGGCGCGGTTTGGGAGGCGACGTCGCCGTGAAGGACGGGCGTGTTTTCCTCACCGCTTCGGCCGGCGAGGGGGATGTCGTGAAGGTTTACGACGCCTCGACCCTCGCCTTCGTGAAGGACCTTCCTGCCGCCGCGAAGACGGGTTTCGCCGAAGCCGGAGGCATGCTGTGGGCCGCTGCCGGGAACAAACTCTTCAAGATCAACACGACGGCTCTGACTTCGGAGGAGGTGACGCTCGGCGACGACCTCTCGGTTTACTACAACCAGTGGGCCTATACGCCGACCGGATTGCACGCTTCGAAGAAGGGTGATGCGCTCTATTTCGTCGAGGGCAGTTCTTCGGGTTACGACGTCTATCGGTTCACGATCGCCACGGGCGCTGCGGAGAAGCTCTTCCCGGCTCCGGAGGTGGACGGGACTCGCTATTCCGTTTACGGTGCGGGGCTGAATGCCGATCCCGAAAGCGACGATCTCTACCTGTTCTATACCGCCGACTGGGGCGGTCATGCGACCATCTATGTCGTGGACGGGACCACGGGCGAGCAGAAGAAGTCGTTCCCTTACACGGATGCCGAATACTGGTTCCCCTCGATGATCCTCTTCCGGTAGCCGGGCGGGCCGTTCCGGGATCCGTTCCCCGGAGGGACGCCTGTCCCGGACCTGCGGAGCCGTTTTCCGGGGTCCGCATCCGATAAGAAAAAGAGAACGCCCCTGCCGCAACGATTCGCGGCAGGGGCGTTCTGCATTTCCGGAGGCCGGCGACCGTCTCCGGGACCGGAGCGCTCTTCTTCGCCGGGAGCGGCGGCGCCCCGTCAGATCAGGTTCTCCTTCTCGATGTCCTTGAAGTAGCGGTAGGTCGCCACGCGCAACTCCCCGGCGGCCGGTTCGTCGCAGATCAGGATGCCGTTGGGATGCACTTGCAGGGCCGAGATGGTCCACTGGTGGTTGTACGATCCCTCCACGCCGTGACGTACCGCGCGGGCCTTCTTGGGCCCCGTGGCGAGGATGAGCACCTTCTTGGCCGCGAGCACCGTGCCCACGCCGACCGTCAGCGCCGTTTTGGGCACGAGGTTCACATCGCCGCCGAAGAAGCGCGAGTTCACCTGGATCGTGTCCTGCGTCAGGGTCTTGACGCGCGTGCGCGAGTTGAGCGACGAGAAGGGTTCGTTGAAGGCGATGTGCCCGTCTTCGCCGACGCCGCCCATGAACAGGTCGATGCCGCCGGCCTCGACGATGCGCGCCTCGTAGTCGGCGCACTCCTTGACCAGATCCTCGGCGTTGCCGTTGAGGATATTGACGTTCTCGGGCAGGATGTCGATGTGTTTGAAGAAGTTGTTCCACATGAACGAGTGGTAGCTCTCGGGGTGCTCCTCCGGAAGTCCGACGTACTCGTCCATGTTGAACGTGATGACGTTCCTGAACGACACGTCGCCGGCCTTGTGGCGGCGGATGAGCTCCTTGTAGGTCTCCAGCGGCGTCGAGCCGGTGGGCAGTCCCAGCACGAAGGGCGACGAGGTGTGCTGCGCCTTGTTGCGGATCTGCTCGATGATGTAGTTGGCGGCCCATTGCGCCACCTGCTGCGGGGTGTTTTCGATGATAAGTCGCATAACGGAATTTTTAGGAACGGCGGATGCCGCGGCCCCGGAGGGGTTGTGCGGCATCCGTCCGTTATCGGTTGCTTTGTCGGATCAGAACATTTTGACGAATACCTCGATGGCCTGGTATTCGGCCATGCCGAGCTGGTCGTAGAGTTTCGCGGTGTTCTGCGTGCGCTCTTCGGCGCGCTGCCAGAACTCGCGGGGGTCGTCGCCCGGGAAGGGCATGATGTCCTTCTGCGACAGGTGGCGGTAGATGGCGTGGCGCTTCATGATCAGCTCGTCGGGCGACAGGGGCACGGACATGTCCACCATGCCCAGCTCCCATTCCATCCAGGCGCCGCGGTAGAGCCACAGGTGGCAATCCTTCATCCACTCGTCGTCGCGGACGACCTCGAGCGCGGCGAGCACGGCCTCCATGCAGGTGCGGTGCGTGCCGTGGGGATCGGCCAGGTCGCCGGCGGCGTAGATCTGGTGAGGCTTGATCTCGCGCAGCAGTTTGACGATGATCTCGATGTCCTTCTCCGTGAGCTGGCCCTTCTTGATGCCGCCCGTTTCGTAGAAGGGCAGGTTGAGGAAGTGGGCGTTGGTGTCGGGATTCAGACCGAACGAGCGCACGGCGGCGCGGGCCTCGGCGCGGCGGATCGAGCCTTTGAGGTCGAGCAGCGCGCGCGGTTCGGGTTCGCCCTTCTTCTTGCCGGCGATGATCCGCCCGACTTCGGCGTAGTGGTCGCCGTAGCCCAGTTCGCGCGAGGTGTCGATGTTCTGCAACACGACGTCGTCGTGTACGGCCACGTTGCCCGACGTTTCGTAGGCCACGTGCACGTCGTGGCCCTGCTGCACGAGGCGGATGAACGTGCCGCCCATCGAGATCACGTCGTCGTCGGGGTGGGGCGAGAAGATCACCACGCGCTTGGGGAAGGGCTTCGATGCCACGGGGCGCGTCGAGTCGTCGGCGTTGGGTTTGCCGCCCGGCCAGCCCGTGATGGTGTGTTGCAGGTCGTTGAAGACGTCGATGTTGATCTGGTCGTAGCTGCGGCCCTGTTCGAGCAGTTCGCCCAGCGAGTTCTCGATGTAGTCCTTGTAGGTGAGTTTCAGGATCGGTTTGTGCACGACGCCGCAAAGCCATACCACGGCCTTGCGCACGAACTTCGGCGTCCAGTCGCAGGGACCCACCAGCCACGGCGTCTGCTCGCGGGTGAGCATCTGCGCGGCGTTCTCGTCGATCACCACCTCGATATTGGGGTGCGCTTGCAGGTACGAGGCGGGAACCTGTCCCGTGATCTCGCCCTCGACGACCTTCTGCACGATCTGCGTCTTGTTCTCGCCCCAGGCCATCAGGATGATGCGGTCGGCGCGCATGATCGTCTCGATACCCATCGTGATCGCCATCTTGGGGGTGTTCTCCAGTCCGAAGAAGGCGCCCGACTGCACCTTGCGGGTATTGTAGGTGAGCTGTACGAGACGCGTGCGCGAACGCGAGTAGGAGCCCGGCTCGTTGAAGCCGATCTGGCCGTCCTCGCCGACGCCGATGATCATGAGGTCGATCCGCGAGGCGGCGCGCTCGTAGGAGTCGCAGTACTCCGAGATTCTCTCCTCGGGGATCGTGCCGTCGGGGATGTGCACGTTCTCGGGCAGGATGTCGATGTGGTTGATGAACTCCTCGTGGATGCGGTAGTTGCGGCTCTGCTGCTCGGTCGAGCGGATCGGGTAGAATTCGTCGAGGCTGAATACGGCCACGTTGCGGAAGCTGATCTGGCCCTCCTTGTGGCGTTTCACCAGCTCGCTGTAAAGCCCCAGCGGCGTGCGGCCCGTGGTCAGGCCGAGCACGAAGGGGCGCGTCTCGTCGTACACGCCGTTCGAACAGTGCGCCTCGTTGTAGTTGCGGATCGCCCTGACGATGTTGTCGGCGACGTACTGCACGGCGCGGTATTCGTTTTCATATACGTTCGTGCGGATCTTCTCGTAGCGATGGATGATGTCGCGCGGGGCCGATTTCGCGATCAGGCCGCCGTCTTTCGGAAGTGAATACTTGTTGTTCATATTATTTGAATTTGATATGATCGAAAAATTCCGGACGGTGGAAATTCGGTTTTTCCGTCCGTATGGGGCGCCACGAGAGGAAGTGGGGGTGCGAAAGGTCGTCGCCGCACTTGAAGAGGTTGGCGCGCGCCTCCGCGCCGCTCCAGTCGGTCAGGGCGTGGCGGAACAGCGCCTGCGGAGGAATGGCCAGCACGACCGACCAGCGGTTGTCGCCTTCGCGCTCCTCGAACGGCGTGCCGGGCAGCGAGGTGTGGCGTATCACGCTTCCGAGCGCTTCGGCCGGGGCGCTGACGGTCTTTTCGCCCTGCCTGTGGTATCCCAGGAGCAGGCGTCCGATGCACGAGGTTTCGAAATTGTAGTAACTTTCGGTGTCGGGGGCGATGAAGAACTCCACGCACGAGTCGGTCCAGACCCGTCCGTTGTCCTCGGCGACCCGTGCGGCGGTATAACGCTCGGCTACGTCGAAGCGCAGCATGAGGTAGTCGCCCGTGTGGAACATGCGGAACTGCACGTCGGGGGCGTAGGGATACGTTTCGGCCCAGTTGCAGCAGGCGATCGGCTGCGCCTCGACCGATGCGAAGGCCCGGTCCACCACCTCCCAGTCGCCGGGCCTTATCCCCGATATTTTGGCGATATCCATATCCGTTATCTGTATTTGGCGGCCGTCTCCTCCACGATGCGGCACATGGCGGGGTATTGCTCTTCCATGCTTTGCAGCAGCCGGTACTGGGCCCGTGTGCGCACGAGGTTGTGGTCCGCGTATTTGGTCTTGTAGTAGATGTCCCCGTCGATGTAGTCCATCAGGAAGCGCAGGACCTGTTCGTAGGTGATATAACGGGCCGAGAAGGCCAGGTGGTCTGTCTCCGCGGCACAAAGTTCGCGGGCGCGCTGCGAAAGATAGCCGTCGGTGTAGGCGGCGAACATGTCGGGCGAGAGCCCCACGCGCCCCGGGTCGCGGTCGTCTTCGTCTCCCGTGTTGCAGTAGGAGCGGATCGCGTCGCCGAAGTCGTTGAGCGAGGGGGAGTTCATCACCGTGTCGAGGTCGATGGCGCACAATACGCGGCCCGTCCTGTCGAAGAGGATGTTGTTGATCTTCGTGTCGTTGTGCGTTACGCGCGTGGGAATCACGCCCTGTTCGACCTTCTCCCAGAAAGCGAGCATCTCGTCGCGGCGCGCCTCGATCCAGCCGATTTCGGCCGCGAGGTCCTTTTTGCGGCCTGCGGCGTCGCGGGCGAGCGCCTCGTCCCACTGCGCGAAGCGGTGGCGGATGTTGTGGAAACCCGGAATCGTCTCGGCCAGCGGTTCGGTGAAGTCCGCGAGCTGGGATTGAAAACGGCCGATCCCTTCGCCGCCTTTGCGGGCCAGCTCCGGCGAATCGGCCTTGTTGTAGGTCACCGTGTCGTCGATGAAGACCGTGACGGCCCAGTATTCGCCCTGCGGATCGAGGTGGCAGAGCCGTCCGTCGAGCGTCGGGACGACGGTCATCGCCTCGCGCTTCGGGTCGCCGCCTTCGGCCGCGACGCGGCGGCGGATGTGTTCCGTGACCTTGCGGATGTTCTCCATCATGGCCGGTATGTCGGGGAAAACCGCCTTGTTCTTGCGTTGTAGAATGTAGTCGGGGGCGTCGCCGCCGGTGCGGACGATGAACGTGTCGTTGATGAAACCTTCGCCCAGCGTGTCGATGGCGACGACAGGCCCTTCCAATGCAAAGCGGGCCGCTATGGCCTGTAATTCGGTCTTCATGGTTTTGGTTCGGTTGAATTGCCTTTCGGAATCCCAAAGTTACGGAAAAAAACGTATAGTTGCAACCCGCTTTTGTAAAAAAGCCCGCCTTTCTCGGGGAAAGACGGGCTTCGGGGATTCGTCGTACCGGGGTTTCCGTGTCAGCGGATGCAACTGGTCAGCACTTTAACCGCGCCGTCGGGCGCGATGCGCAGGTTTCGGACGGAAGCCGGGACGAGCACCGTTTCGCCCTGATGCACCGGAACGGCATTGCCTGCGTCGTCGGTGAGCGTGCCGCTGCCGCCGATGCAGATGACGACCAGGAACGAGTCGAGCCCGGCGAGGTCGAGCGTCCGCTCGTGCGTGAGGTCGTAGAGCGACGTGGTGAAGTAGGGACACGACACCAGTTCGACCTCGCTGTCCGGGGCCGGGGTGTAGTGCGTGCGGTAGTCGGGCAGCACGGTGTAGTCGATGGCGTCCTTGGCCAGTTCGGTGTGCAGCTCCCGCGTGTTGCCGTTGGCGTCGCGGCGGTTGAAGTCGTAGATGCGGTAGGTGATGTCCGACGTCTGCTGGATTTCGGCGATGAAGGCGCCGGCGCCGATCGAGTGCACGCGGCCCGCGGGCAGGAAGAAGACGTCGCCCGGACGGATGGCGTAGTCGGCCAGCAGGTCGGTGATCGTGTTGTCCTCGACGCTGGCGGCGTATTCGGCCGGCGTCACCCGCTTGGCGAATCCCGAACGGAGATGCGCCCCCTCGTCCGTCGCCACGACGTACCACATTTCGGTCTTGCCCTTCGACCGGTGGCGTTTCCAGGCCAGCTCGTCGTCCGGGTGTACCTGGATCGAGAGGTCCTGCCGTGCGTCGATGAACTTGATGAGCAGCGGAAACTCTTCGCCGAAGCGCTCGAAGTTGGCTTTTCCCAGCAGCGCGGCGCCGTGGCGGGCGATCAGCCCGGGCAGCGTCGTGCCGGCCTCGGGACCTTCGGCCACGACCGACTCGTTGCCCTTGACGCCCGACAGTTCCCAGCTTTCGCCTACCTGTTTCTGGTCGGAGACGATCCGCTTGTAGGGGACGATCTTCTCGCCGCCCCAGAGCATCGTCTTGAGAATGGGTTTGAACTTATACATATACATATCGAATCAACTGTTTTTTTGTTTTGCTGTTTTCACTGGCGGCTGTCGAGCTGGCTCAGCGCGAAGGCATAGGCGCCCACCGAGATCGCCTTGCTGGCTCCCAGCTTCGAGATCATGACGCCGATGCGCTTCTGCGGGTCGTAGGCCACGTAGCGGTCCGTGCCGTAAACCTTCAGCGGCCGCTGCGAACCTTTGGCGAATTCGCGGAACTCCTCTTCGTTGTCCAGGTCGTAAACCTTCATCTGCACGCGGTTCAGCTCGTCGCCCGAGATCGTGTGTATCTTCGAGCGCAGCTCTTCGAACAGGGTGGGCATGATCCAGCGGCGGGCGCCCGTGACGCCGCCGCCGATGACGATCAGCCCGTCGATGAGCGTGACGGCCGTGGCCATCGCGTCGCCGGCGATTTCGCCCATTTCGGCGAAAGCCTTCCGGGCGGCCTCCCGGTCGCCGTCGCGCTTGCCGTCGGCGATGTCGCAGATGTCCTTGGGCTCGAGACCGTGATCCGGATTGCCCGTCAGTTCGCCGTAGACACGCTTGACGGCGCGGATGGCGGCGCCGTCTTCCACGATGATGTCGGGCATCTTCTTGTGCTTGAGGCAGAAGGTCTCGACGCACGAGTTGTCGCCGCGGTTGAGCCGGCCGTTCACGACCACGCCGATTCCCAGTCCCGTACCGAAGGTGTATCCGATGAGGTTCTTGTATTTCTTGGGACAGCCGAGCTCTTCGAGCCGGGCGTTCACCTCGGGCAGTGCGCCGCCCAGCGCCTCGCCGTAGGCGAACAGGTCGCCGTCGTTGTTGATGAAGACCGGAATGCCGAACTTCGCCTCGAGGAAGGGCCCGAGGGCGACGCCTTCGCGGAACGACGGGAAGTTCGGGAGGTAGCCGCCGATGATGCCGTTGGGGTAGTCGGCCGGGCCGGGGAATGCGAAACTGATGGCCACGGGCTTGGTTTCCAGCCTGTCGATGACCTGACGGAATCCCTCCACCATCGTGGCGAGGCATTTATCCAGGTCCTCGGCGTGCGAGGGGAGCGTGATGGGGTCCACGATGAATTTGTTGGCCTGCATGGCGCCGAACACCAGATTCGTTCCGCCGGCATCGAGGGTGATGACCACCCGGTTGTCGTAGCTGTACATATTGATTCACAATTTTTCGGTTAGTCGCAATGAAAAAACGGACCGACAAATGTCCTTTGTCAGCCCGTTTCTTCTGTACCCCCCCAGGGGCTCGAACCCTGGACCCCAACATTAAGAGTGTCGTGCTCTACCAACTGAGCTAGAGAGGCATCAATCTTTTCGATTGCGAGTGCAAAGGTAACTATAATTTTCGTTTCTCCAAAAAAAATGTCAAAAAAATTCCAAAATATTTTTCATGCCCGTCTTCCGGGCCTCCCGCGGAGCTATTCCAGCGGGAGCGGGTCGCTGTTCCATTCGCCTCCGGCCTCGGGATAGACGAACGGGCGCGTCTCGTGCAGCCGCTTCATCGCGAGGTAGCTTTCGTAGAGGTTGATGCCGTTGGCCGAGTGCGTCGCCAGCGAGAAGGCGATGACCGACGGGTGCAGCTTGGTCGTGTGGTAACTGTTCGCGGCGCGTTCGGCGTAGGCCTCACGCCAGGCGGGGTCGTTGGACGGGTTGCCGCCCACGCGGCGCGAATCGCCGCTCCGCCGGGTGTCCACCGGAGCCTGTACGACGACGTAGAGCCCCCGGGCGTCGCAACTGTCGAGCAGCGCCTCCGAAACCGGGCCGGGCAGCAGGCGCAGCGTGTTGTACCCTTCGGCGCGCAGCGACGCGACTTCCGAGGCGGGGAACGAGCCCGGCACCTCGCGGCAGCGCAGGGCGACCTCCCGGCCGTTGATCGTCATGCGGCCGTCGCGCACCTCTGCGGTGCGGAAGCCGAGCGGCAGCTCGAGGTACTCCTCGTAACGTCCGTCGTGTTGCGTTGCGAGTTGCAGGCGGTATTGCGTGGGAAGCGTGTCGCACCAGAGCGAGTCGTAAGGGATGCGCGCCAGGAAACGCACGGTGTCCTCGCGCCGCATGTCGAGCGTCAGTTCCTTCGAACCGGTGGTGACGGTGCGGCCCGAGGGGGAGAGCAGCGTGTAGCGGAGCCGCGAGGTGCGCGGGTTGAGCGAGTGGGTCTTGAGGACGACGCCCACCTCGGCCGTGGCGTCTCCGTCCTCGCCGATGCGCGTGCGGGTCTCGACGTCGCGGACGCGCAGCGTCGGCTGGCTCATCACCAGCGCCGGGCCTGCGGCCGGGACAGGGGACTCCTTCCAGCTTTCGAGCACGGCCGTCGGCGAAGGTTCCGCGACGACGATTTCGAGTTCGTTGCGCCCTTCCCGCGCGAGCCGCGTGACGTTGTATTCGGCGGGTGCGTTGCCGTCGGCGTCGCAGGCCGCCTCCCGGCCGTTGATCCGCACCGTGTAGGGGCCCGAAACCCAGTCGATGCGGAGGATCACCTGCCGGTTGATCCATGCGAAAGGCACGGTGAAGGGGGCGGAGAGCGTGTTGCCCTGCCGCGTCCACCCGTCCAGGGGCGTGACGTAGCGGTTTTTGCCGCCGGCCGCCGCCGCGGCCTCCTGCGCCGTGGGATAGACCGTCACGCGGCTGCGCGGCAACTCCCGGCCGCAGGTGGGGACGTACTCCTGGGCGAGCAGTCCGCCGGCGGAAAAAAGGGCTATGATCGAAAGGATGATCCGCATATATTCGTATATTTGTCAGCGTAAAGATACGAAAATTTTCGATAGTTGCGATGTCCGGACTGCCTAAACTCAACTTTCCCGCCATCCGCCTGCGCGCCCGCTGCCGCGGCGATGCGGTGGAGGTGTGGGACTCCCTGCGGGAGACCTATCTCGTGCTGACTCCCGAGGAGTGGGTCCGGCAGCATCTGGTGGCCTATCTGGTGACGCATTGCGGCGTGCCGCCCAAGCGGATCGTCGAGGAGTACGCCGTGGCGCTCAACGGGCAGGCCCAGCGGGCCGACGTGGTGGTGGTGGACGATGCCGCGGAGCCGCTGCTCGTGGCCGAGTGCAAGGCGCCGGGGATTCCGGTCGGTCGGCAGACGCTGGCGCAGGCCGTGCGCTACAACTCCGTGCTGAAGGCCCGCTACGTGGTGCTGACCAACGGACTGAAGCACTACTGTTGCGAGCTGCGCGACGGAGAGTACGTGCAGCTCGGGGCCTTTCCCCGTTTCGGCGCAAGGTAGCCGCCGGGTCACAGATTCCTGAAATTCTTGTCGATGTAGGCCTGGAAAGCCTCCTTGTAATTCTCTCCGATGGGGATGTATTCGTTGTCGCTGAGGAAGATGCGCCCTTTGACGTAGGCTTTGATCGCCCGCAGATTGACGATATAGGAGCGGTGTACGCGCATGAACGATTCGGCGGGCAGGGCCGTCTCCATGTTCTTGAGCCGGAAAAGGGTGGTGATGGTCGAACCGTCGGCGAGGTGCATGCGGACGTATTCGCCCTCGCTTTCGAGGTAGATGATCTCGGCGATGCGTACGAGCGACACCTTGTAGTCGGCTTTCACCGAAATGTACTCCTTGTCCCGGGGCGTAGCCTCCGAAGCGGTCTCCTGCGGCTCCGACCGCCGGTTCTGACGCAGTTCGTAGAGCGAATTGGCCTTGGCTGCCGAGCGGCTGAAGTCGGCGAACGAGAAGGGTTTGAGCAGGTAGTCCACGGCGTCGAGCTTGAATCCCTCGACGGCGTATTCCGAATAGGCCGTCGTGAAGATCACCATCGGCCGGTCGGGCAGCGCGCGCACGAAGTCCACGCCGTTCAGGTCGGGCATGTTGATGTCCGCGAAGATCAGGTCCGCCGGCTCCTCGGTGAGCCGCTGCTGGGCGTCGATGGCGTTGTTGAAGGTCGCCGAGAGCTCCAGGTAGGGGATTTTCGAGATGTAGCCGGTGATCTGGCGCAGGGCAAGCGGCTCGTCGTCGATGGCGATACATTTAAGCATTGAGCGTCGGTATTACGAGTTTCACGGTATAGAAGTTCTCCTCCTCGCGGATGTCGAGCGTGTAGTTCTTCTCGCCGTAGATCAGCGCGAGGCGTTTGCGGACGTTCTCCAGTCCGATGCCGGAGTCGGCCTTTCGGTCGGCGGGCGCCGCGTGGCGGCTGTTCGTGAGCGTACTGGTCACCCGGCCGTCGGCGTAGTCGATCCGCAGGTGGATGAACGACGGGCGGTTGTAGCTCACGCCGTGCTTGAAGGCGTTCTCGACGAAGACGATGAGCAGCAACGGGGGAATCGAAACCTGTTCGGGCAGATTCTCGGGGTACTCCACGCGGATTTCCACGTCGTCGGTGTAGCGGATGCGCATCAGTTCGATGTAGTTTTTCAGGAACTGGATGTCGCGGTTGAGCGAGATGATCTCCCGCCCGGAGTCGTACAGCACGTAACGCATCATCTTCGAAAGCTCGATCACGGCGTTCTTCGCGGAGTCGGCGTCGATGTCGATCAGCGCGTGGATGTTGTTGAGCGTGTTCATGAAGAAGTGCGGGTTGATCTGGTACTTCAGGTAGTCCATCTCGGCTTGCAGGTTCTGCCGCTTGAGGGCCTCCATCTGCTGCTCGTCGCGCATCGACTGGTAGATAAGCTTGATGCCGGTGTTGGCTCCGGTCATGAAGAAACCCAGCACGACGTTCCAGTAGATTTCGAGGTTGGAGAACGAAGCCTTGCGGTAGGCGTCGATCGTCGCGGGGTCGCTCTGCGGCGTCATGTCCCGCAGCAGGCGCTCCTCGTAGAAGTCCACCAGCCAGAACACGGTGACGATGAGTGCGATATTGAGTACGAGGTACTTGCCGTACTTGTGCCGCAGCATGTAGCGCGGCGCCAGCAGGCTGTTGTGGATCAGGAAGATGATCAGATAGGGGGCGATCTGCCGCCAGGCGATGAGCACGTTCTCCAGATTGATGTGCATTTCGGACATCATCTGCGAGTTGAGCACCGGAACCAGGATGATGGCCGACCAGACCATCACGTAGAGCAGGTTTTCGCCTATGGTTTGCTTTCTCTGGATCTTCATGCCGGGGTGCGGGGCGCGCCGGTCAGCTGTCGAGCAGCGACGCGCTGTAAAGGAACCGTTTGATGCTCCGTTTGGGGGTCTTCTCGAATTCGGTGGGGTAGATCGTGATGTCCGAGACGCGCTCGTAGGCGGCCAGTTGGGCGTTCAGCTCCTGCAGATTGTTCTGCATGATCTGCGGCAGTTCCGACTTGTCCACCCCTTCGGCGTCGGCCTGCTCGTAATCGGGGACGACCAGCGCCCGCAGGCGCCCGTTGCCGGCGTCGAGCACCAGCGATTCGAGCACCATATACATATTGTTGAGCTTGTCCTCGATCTCCTCGGGGTAGATGTTCTGCCCGTTGCCCGAGAGGATCATCGTCTTCGAACGGCCGCGGATGTAGAGCGTGCCGTCGGGGTCCATCGTGCCCATGTCGCCCGTGTGGAGCCACCCGTCGGCGTCGAGCACCTTCTGCGTGTCCTTCTCGTTCTTGTAGTATCCGGCCATGACGTTTTCGCCGCGGACTACGATTTCGCCGGCTTCGTGTTCCGGGTCCGGGGAGTCGATCCGCACCTCGAGCAGGTTCTTCAGGTAGCGGCCGCACGATCCGGCCTTGAACTCGTTGTCGGGCGTGAAGCTGATGAGCGGGGCGCATTCGGTCATGCCGTAGCCGATGGTGATCGGGAAGCGGATCTTCATCAGGAACGCCTCGGTCTCCTGGTTCATCGGCGCGCCGCCCACGATGAAGATCGAGACGTTGCCGCCGAAGGCGTCCATGAGTTTCTTGCGGATCACCGAATAGATGGCCGCATTGAGCAGCGGAATCTTCACGGCGATCGACATGGGGCCCTTCTCCAGCAGCGGAAGCACCTGTTTGCGATAGACCTTCTCGAGGATCATCGGCACGCAGCAGATGATCGTGGGCCTGACCACGGCCATGGCTTCGACGAGAATTTTCGGCGAGGGAATCCGCCCCAGCAGCGTGATGTGGCCGCCGACGGCCAGCGGTGCGAGGAAGTCGAAGGCGCAGCCGTAGGCGTGGGCCAGCGGCAGGAACGAGAGCGTGCGGCCCCCTTTCTGGAAATAGTAGGTTCCCGTCTGGGTGTTGAGCGCCGACATGGCGAAGGTGACGTTGCCCGTGAGGTTGTTCACCGTGAGCATCACGCCCTTCGAGTAGCCCGTCGTGCCCGACGTGTAGTTGAGCAGCACCACCCGGTCGTTCGGAATGTCGGGGTATTTGATGTCGCCGACGCTGAATCCGCGCGGGTATTTCGAGCGGTAGTTCTTCACGATGTCGCGCTGGAACTTGGTGAGCGCCTTGCCGTCGCGTTCGTAGATCACGTGGAAGTCCGTGAGCGAGAAGACCGCCTCGATCTGTTTGATCTGGTCCTCCTCGATCACGTCCCAGAAGTTGTCGCCCAGGAACAGCAGCCGGCTTTCGGAGTGGTTGATGATGTGGATGATGTCGGCCGGGGTGAAGTCCTGCAGGATGGGGACGATCACCGCGCCGTAGGTGACCGTTCCGATATAGGTGATGCACCAGCGGGGGTTGTTGCGGCCGATCAGCGCGATTTTGTCGCCCTGTCTGATGCCGGCCTTCTTGTAGAGCAGGTGCAGTTTGGCGATCTCCTTGGCCATTTCGTAGTACGAGAAGGTTTCGCCCTTGAAATAGTCGGTCAGGGCCGACATTTCGCGGTTCTCCCGGAAACTCCGCTCGTAGATTTTGATGAGGTTTTCCTCCAGCATGGCGAACAGCTGTTTTTTGTGTTACGGAATGTGTCCCGCGGTTACTTCTCCCGCTTGTCGGGGGCCTGCCCCGCTCCGGAGGGTGCGTCTTCCGGGGCCGCGTCCTTTCCGGGCGTCGCTCCCGCGGGGTGGATGCGCCGCGGTTTCCAGATGTAGGTCTTCGACTCGGTTCCGGCCTTCAGCCGCTCGATGTTCTTGCGGTGGGTGTAGATCAGCAGGATGGCGATGACGAACGAGAAGACCACGAACGACACCGACTGATTGACCTTGGGCGAGATGAGCGTGAAGAGCGGGAAGCAGCATCCGGCGGCCATCGAGGCGAGCGAGACGTAGTGCGAAACCATCAGCACCACGAACCAGACGCCGAAGCAGAGCAGCGCCACCGGCGGGTAGATGCCCGTCACGGCGCCCACGAGCGTCGCGACGCCCTTTCCGCCGCGGAATCCCGCGAAGACGGGGAAGATATGGCCCAGCACGGCGGCGAACACGGCGGCGATCTTGAGGTTTATCAGGTCGTTGTCGCCGATGTGGACGTCGTATTTGAGCATTTCGATGATCGTCACCGCGACGAATCCCTTCAGGAAGTCGAGCGCGAAGACGGGCAGCGCGGCCCGGCGGCCCAGCACGCGGAGCATGTTGGTCGTGCCGGCGTTTTTCGAGCCGTGCTCGCGGATGTCGATGCCGTAGTATTTCTTGCCGATCCACACGGCGCTCGGAATCGAGCCCAGCAGATAGGCTATGACAATCATGGTGGTAGCGGTGTAGTATGTCAGTATCATCTCTTGTTTGCGCAGGGTTTTACATGCAAATATACGAAAAAATTCCGGAACCGGACGTCCGGCGGGAAAAATCGCCCGTGCGGGGAAGGCTTTTCCGGAGAATATTGTTACCTTTGTGCGGATCAATTTCGAAAACTACCGTCCCGACGGAAACCTCCGGCTGCGGCCGCGCGCTCCCCGGGCCGGCCGATTTGAACGGACGACTATGAATACGAAAGCTTTTCTCGAACCGATGGGATCGTGGGCGTGGTGGCGCTCGTGGATGCTGATTTTTCTGGGTTGCGTGCTCATGGGCACGGGTTTCGTGCTCTTCGTGAATCCCTACAACTTCGTGCCGGGCGGCGTTTACGGCATGGGTATCGTGCTGCACAACATTTTCCCGTCGGTGCAGGTCGGTACGTTCGGCTACATGTTCGACATTCCGCTGATGCTCACCGCGCTGTTGGTCTTCGGCGGGCAGTTCGGCACGCGGACGGTCGTCGCGGCGCTCTTCACGCCGGGTTTCATGAACGTCCTCACACGGCTGGTCTATCCCGATGCGGCGGCCGTCGAGTCGCTCGATCCGGCGCTGCTGCTGGGCGGTCGGCTCGACCTGTCGAACGACCTGCTGCTGACCTGCCTGTTCGGAGCGGTGGTGATCGGCGTGGGGCAGGGCATCGTCGTGCGCCAGCAGGCCACCACGGGCGGCACGGACATCGTGGCCATGCTGTTGCAGAAGTTCGCCGGAATCAAGTTCTCGACGGGCATCTTCCTGGCCGACGGTTTCGTGGTCCTGTCGGGACTGGTCGTCATCGGCTTCGGACTGGGAACGGGCGAGGCCGACCCGAACGGATGGATGCTGACGCTCTATTCGCTCATCACGATCTACACCACCTCGCGGGTGATCGCCTATCTGCTCGACGGCGCCTCGTACGACAAGCTGCTGTTCATCATCAGCGACCACCACGAGGAGCTCAAGCGCTTCATCATCGACGATCTGGACCGCAGCGCCACCTATATCAAGGCCAAGGGCATGTACACCGACGCTCCGCGCGACATGATTTTCCTGGTGGTGAGCCGCAAGGAGGTGCACCTGGTGCAGCATCAGATCCGGGAGATCGACCCCACGGCGTTCGTCGTCGTGACCGACGCCTACGAGACCTTCGGCGAGGGGTTCAAGCAGTTCCCCGACAAGAACACGATCCAGGCCGAGTAGCGCGTGGCGGGACGGGATGCGCCGGGGCCTTCCGGCCGCACTTCCGCCCGGGCGTTCCCGCAGGGGCGGGACGCCTCATGCGGCGGTTTAGAATGATTTGAAACGATGGCAATGAATTTTAATACGCTGCGTCCGCTCGAAGGGGCGGGCCGCAAGCTTTTCGTCGAAACCTACGGCTGCCAGATGAACGTCGGCGACACGGAGATCGTCGTCGCCCTCATGCAGCGCGAAGGGTATGTCTATACGGAGCGGATCGCCGAGGCGGACGTCATCCTGATCAACACCTGCTCGATCCGCGACAACGCCGAGCAGCGCATCTGGGGCCGGCTGGCCGAGATGAAGCGTTACCGGCGCGAGCGTCCGGGGCTGGTGGTGGGCGTCATCGGCTGCATGGCCGAGCGGTTGCGCGAGCGGCTCACGGAGGGCTCCGGCGGCGTGGATGTCGTCGCGGGGCCCGATGCCTACCGCGACCTGCCGCGGCTGGTGCGCGCCGCCGAGGCGGGGTCGAAAGGGGTGAACGTGCGCCTCTCGGCCGAGGAGACCTACGCCGAGATCGCTCCCGTGCGGCTCGACCGCAACGGCGTGAGCGCCTTCGTGGCGATCATGCGCGGCTGCAACAACTTCTGCTCCTACTGCGTGGTTCCCTACACGCGCGGCCGTGAGCGGAGCCGCGATCCGGAGACGATCGTGGCGGAGGCCCGCTCGCTCTTCGAGAACGGGTACCGCGAGGTGACGCTGCTCGGACAGAACGTCAATTCGTACCGCGCCGGGGAGGTCGGGTTTCCGGAGCTGCTGCGGCGCGTGGCGTCGGTCTCGCCGCTGCTGCGCGTGCGCTTCGCCACGTCGCACCCGAAGGACATGAGCGACCGGCTGCTGGAGACGATGGCCTCGATGCCCAACATCTGCCGGGCGATCCACCTCCCGGCCCAGTCGGGCGCGACGTCGATGCTCGGGCGCATGAACCGCAAATACACGCGCGAATGGTATCTGGACCGGGTTGCCGCCATCCGCCGCTACCTGCCCGACTGCGCCGTGACGACGGACCTCATCGCCGGATTCTCGGGGGAGACCGAGGAGGAGCACCTCCAGACCCTGTCGCTCATGCGCGAGGTGGGCTACGAATTCGCCTACATGTTCAAATATTCGGAGCGTCCCGGGACCTTCGCCCAGAAGCATCTGCCGGACGACGTGCCCGACGAGGTCAAGTCGCGCCGTCTGCAGGAGATCATCGCTTTGCAGAACGAGCTGGGACTCGCCAGCAACCGGCGCGACGTGGGCCGGGAGTTCGAGGTGCTCGTGGAGGGCGAATCGAGGCGCGACCCGGGGCAGCTCTCGGGCCGCACGTCGCAGAACAAGGTGGTGGTCTTCGACCGCGGCACGCACGGCGTGGGGGACTACGTCCGGGTGCGGATCACGGGCTGCACGCCCGCGACGCTGCTCGGCGAAGAGGTCCCGGCGGCCGGGTGAACTGCGGCGGACCGTCCGTCTCCGCGGCCGGACGATCCCGGATCGTCCGCCGGAAAGGAGAGGGGAGACAATGAATTTTTTACAATTAAAATAACGGACTTATGCGTTTTGACGAACTCGACCTGGAGGATGAGATCCTCGACGGTCTCGAGGATATGAATTTCCATGAAATGACTCCCGTGCAGGAGCACACGATTCCCGTGATTCTGGAGGGCCGCGACATCATCGGCTGCGCCCAGACCGGAACGGGCAAGACGGCGGCCTATACGCTGCCGCTGCTGAACAAGCTGCTCGTCGGGGGCAATCCCGACAATGTGGTGAAATCGGTCATCATCGTGCCCACGCGCGAGCTGGCGCAGCAGATCGACCAGCAGTTCCAGGGTTTCTCGTATTATCTGCCCGTCTCGACGACGGTGGTCTATGGCGGCGGCGACGGCAAGGGCTGGGACGCCCAGAAACGCGGGATGCTGATGGGTTCGGACGTCGTGATCGCCACGCCGGGCCGCATGATCGCCCACCTGCAGAACAGCGGCGTGGACCTTTCGCACGTGGAGTACCTGATTCTCGACGAGGCGGACCGGATGCTCGACATGGGTTTCAGCGACGACATCATGAAAATCGTCTCCTACATGCCCAAGGAGCGGCAGACGATCATGTTCTCGGCGACGCTGCCTCCGAAGATCCGCGAGCTGGCCAAGACCATCCTGCGCAACCCCGCGGAGGTGAACATCGCCATTTCGAAACCCAACGAGGCCATCGACCAGTCGGCCTATATCTGCTACGAAAGTCAGAAACTGGGCATCATCCGCGAAATGTTCGCCGAGCCCACCGAGTCGAAGACGATCATCTTCTCCTCGTCGAAACTCAAGGTCAAGGAGCTGGCCCATACGCTCAAGCGCATGAAGCTCAACGTCGCGGCCATGCACTCCGACCTGGAGCAGGCGCAGCGCGAGGAGGTGATGCTCAATTTCAAGAACAACAAGGTGAATATCCTGGTGGCCACCGACATCGTGGCGCGCGGCATCGACATCGAGGACATCGGACTGGTGATCAACTACGACGTGCCGCACGACCCGGAGGATTACATCCACCGCATCGGCCGTACGGCGCGCGCCGCGGCGACGGGCAGCGCCGTGACGTTCGTCTGCGAGGAGGAGCAGGGGAAGTTCCGTGCGATCGAGAAGTTCATCGAAAAGGACATCCGCAAGGCCGAACTGCCCGCCGTCGTGGGCGAAGGCCCCGCCTACAATCCCGAGGCCTTTTCGGGCCGGGGACGCGGCCGGGGCGGGCGCAGCAAGGGCGGCGACGGACGCGGGCACGGCCGGGGACGCCGGGACCGGCTGCGCGACAACAAGGGGCGCGGCGGCTCGTCCTCTGCGCGGGATGCGCAGCCCGCCGCATCTGCGGCGGCGGCCGTATCGGGAGCGGCTCCGCAGCCCGGGGCATCGGACGGCGCCGGACAGCAGGCCGCCGGGCAGGACGGGGCGAAGAGACGCCGGCGCCACCGCGGCGGCCGCAACCGTCGGCGCGGCGGCAACGGACGGGGAGGCGACGCCTCTGCGGTTTCGGCCCCGACGCAATCGGCGGAATAGAAGGCCGGGACCGGAATCCCGGCGGCAGGCTTCCGCCTGACGCGGATTCGGATAGGCTTCCGGAGAAAAAAGCCCTCCTTGCAAGGAGGGCTTGATTGTATCGTCTCGTCCGCAAGCAGCAGTCGCCCGCGTTTCTGCGGAGGGTCAGTAGCCGAGGATGCGCAGCATCGAGCGGTAGGACTGCTCCTTGGCGAACAGGCGCGTGTAATATTCGTTGTCCGACTTGTCGCGGTCGATGATCACGTGCTTCGGCGCGGGAATCAGGCAGTGCTGGATGCCGCCGAATCCGCCCAGCGACTCCTGGTAGGCTCCCGTGTGGAAGAACCCGATATACTGCGTGTTGCCCTTTTCGAGCTTGGGCAGGAAGATGGCGTTCGTGTGGCACTCCGAGTTGTAGAAGTCTTCGCTGTCGCACGTCAGTCCGCCCAGCAGCACGCGCTGGTACTCCTTGTCCCAGTTGTTGATCGCCAGCATGATGTAGCGCTGGTTGATGCCCCACGTGTCGGGCAGGGTGGTGATGAACGACGAGTCGATCATGTACCAGTTCTCGCGGTCGTTCTGCTGTTTCTGATTGACGATCGAGTAGAGCGCCGCGCCGCTTTCGCCCACGGTGAACGAGCCGAATTCGGTGAAGATGTTCGGCTCCTCGACGCCGTTGCGCTGGCAGATGTTCTTGATCTGGGCCACGATCTCCTCGGTGAGGTATTCGTAGTCGTATTCGAAGTTGAGCGAGTTCTTGATCGGGAATCCGCCGCCGATGTTGAGGCTGTCCAGGTCGGGGCATACGGTCTTCAGCTCGCAATAGACGTTCATGCACTTCGACAGCTCGTTCCAGTAGTAGGCCGTGTCCTTGATGCCCGTATTGATGAAGAAGTGCAGCATCTTGAGCTGGAACTTCTTGCTGTTCTTGAGCTTGGCCTTGTAGAACTCCACGATGTCGTTGTAGCGGATTCCCAGCCGCGAAGTGTAGAATTCGAATTTGGGTTCCTCCTCGCAGGCGATGCGGATGCCGACCTTGCACTTCTTGGTGAAGGCGTCCTCGAACAGGTCCAGTTCCTCCTTGTTGTCCAGGACGGGAATCGTGTTGGTGAATCCGTCGTTCACCAACTGAGCGATGTTCTCCACATACTGCGGACGCTTGAATCCGTTGCAGATGATGTAGCGGTCCTTGTCTATGATGCCGCCGTCGTAGAGGGCGTTGATGATGTGGATGTCGTATGCCGACGAGGTTTCGAGGTGGATGTCGTTCTTCATCGCCTCCTCCAGCACGAACGAGAAATGGCTCGACTTGGTGCAGTAGCAGTAGTTGTACGAACCCTTGTAATCGACCTTGGCCATCGCCACGTTGAACATGCGCTTGGCGCGGTTGATCTGTTGCGAAATTTTCGGCAGATAGGTGATTTTCAGCGGTGTTCCGTACTGTTTTATCAGCTCCATGAGCGGAATGTCGTGGAAGAGCAGCTCGCTGTCCTCGACGGAAAACTCGTCCTGCGGAAAATCGAACGACTGTTCGATCAGATCGATGTACTTGTCTTTCATGTCTCGTTTGCGGCGGTTTTCGGAATCCGGCTTCGCTACATGCTTCGATTTCGGCCGAAGTGGCTCGTCCGGATTCCCGTAATTTTCGGGATGCAAAGTAGGTGAATATTTTTCGGATAACCAACTGTTCGGTCGATTATTTTCCGAAAAACAGGGTGATTGCGACGATTTGCCGTCCTCCGCTTCCGTGCGGCGTGCGTCCCGGACGTTCCGGGGGAACGTCCGGGACCGTTTCCGGATGGCGGTCCGAAGAGCGGAAAGCGTCGTGCGGTGTTCTCTCCGGCCGGTCCGGAAGGAGGACGCGGGATGCCGGAATGCGTCGCAGGCGGCCGGACAGGGGGCCGGAGCGGTTGTCGGAAAAAGCCCCGAACGGATTAAAAAACGCCCGTATCCCGGAAAACGGTGATGTTTATATGAAGACATTCTCCGATCTTTGCTCCCGAATCCGTTTCGTCCGGGCGTCTTTCGGCCGGCGGTCCGCCGCCGCGCCATCCGGGATGCCCGGGACCGCAGCGGATGACCGCGACAGATTTCGAACGATTCGCCATGAAACGACAGCAGTTTTTTCCGTCGGGGGTCCGTCCGTGCCGCCGCATTGCGGTCCGGAGAGCCGGAATGCGACGTTCGGCCGTGCGCCGCAAGGCGGTTTCTGCCGTCCGGCCGTGGCCGGAGAGCGGCTTCGGCCGGCATACCGTTGCAAATTCCGGATATGTTTCCTATTTTTGCGGTAACATATTGACCAACACGGAAAGTGTAAGTTTATTCTCGTTAAGCGAATCTGGTAAATTCAAAGGAGAGAGAGTAAGCAAACATTCCCGCGTCTTATCCCATCGTGGATACAGGCGTGGGGCTGTCGCTCGTTTCATCTCCGGGGTTTTCCAGAACCTGCTTAAGTGAAATAGGCTTCGGCTCCACGCTTTCTGTATTTTTAACAATCCTTCGCCGGGGAGCGGGCGGAGGAACGATCGACTTCAATACTATTTATGAGAAGATTCCGCACTTTGTTGCTGGCCGCTGCGGCGGCCGCTTTCTGCGCCTGCTCGGACGACAACGGCGGCGACGGAGGCAAGGACATCCGGTTGGCTCCCGGCACGCCGAAAGACTACACGATTTTCGCCGACGAGACCTCGGGCACTCCTTCCGAGGGCATTTCGTTCACGACGACGGGTCCGTGGCGCGCCACGGTGGCCGAGACCCGCGCCGACGTATCCGGCGGGTCGCCGTCGTGGGTGACCGTCTCCCCGGACCACGGCGATGCGGCGGGCGACTACACGATTACGATCGGGCTCGGGGTGAACGCCACGGGCAAGGACCGTCGTGCTACGATCACGATCGAGTGCGGCTCGACGAAGATCACGATCACCGTCGAACAGAAGGGCACGACCGAGGAGGGCGAGGTTCCCGACGAGGGCGATGAGCCTGTCGTGCCGGCCGGCGTGCAACTGGTTTCGGAGGTGTATTGCTACTTCAACGACTCTCCCGGCGTGGAGGACAGACGCATCGAGCTGACCTACGACGAGCGGAACCGGCTGGTCCGCTGGAAGGAGACGACGAACGAGGTCGTATCTCCCGGAATGGTCGAGACGGTTACCCAAACGTACGAATACGAGTACGGCGACGGCGTCGTGCGGATCGCCAACCCCGAGGAGGATACGCACTTTACGGTCTGGCTCAACGCCGCGGGGTATGCCGAACGGGTCGAGCGGAGCCGTTCCGGAGAGTCGGCGGACATCACCACCTATGAATACGATTCCGAAAACCGTCTGATCCGCACCGAGCAGGAGGACGAGTGGGAGGATTACGTGTGGGAAAACGGCAACCTCGTGGAGAGCCGCTACGGCAGTCCGGACGGCGAGAGCGACGTGACGCGGTTTACCTATACCGATCTGGAGAACCGCGAACGGCCGGATTTCATCGGCGCATGGAACGAGCTTCCTTCGTGGTACGAGGAGCTGGCGTGGGCCGGACTGCTGGGCGTCCGGAACCGCAACCTCATGCAAGGGACGAGAGGCGACGGCGAATGGTCCTACAAGGATGATTTCTGCATGGAATACGAGGTGGATGCCGAAGGCTATGTCACCGAGGCCGTCGAGTACGGGCTGACCTCCGAAGGAGAGACGGACCGTTCGAATCCCCGCACATACGAAGTCAAACACATTGCATCCCGTAAATAACCTGAAAAACGACGAATCATGAAACGCATTTTCGCATTCCTGTTCGCAGCGGCCGCTTTCTGCGCCTGCTCGGACGACAACGGCGGTGACGGAGGCAAGGACATCCAGTTGGCTCCCGGCACGCCGAAAGACTACACGATTTTCGCCGACGAGACCTCGGGCACTCCTTCCGAGGGCATTTCGTTCACGACGACGGGTCCGTGGCGCGCCACGGTGGCCGAGACCCGCGCCGACGTATCCGGCGGGTCGCCGTCGTGGGTGACCGTCTCCCCGGACCACGGCGATGCGGCGGGCGACTACACGATTACGATCGGGCTCGGGGTGAACGCCACGGGCAAGGACCGTCGTGCTACGATCACGATCGAGTGCGGCTCGACGAAGATCACGATCACCGTCGAACAGAAGGGCACGACCGAGGAGGGCGAGGTTCCCGACGAGGGCGACGAACCCGTCGTGCCGGCCGGCAAGAAGCTGATTTCCCGTATGGAGAATACCTATTGGTACGATTTCGGTTCGGGGATCGAGGAAGATGGCGGAGAAATCGTGAATTATTTCTACGACGAGAAGTCCCGCCTGACGAAGATGGTCGTGGAGACCTATTCCGAGACGAATGAGCCCTCCCCGGCCTTTATCCGCAGGCGGATTCCCGCTGCGTCCGCTGCCACCCGTACGCGCGTTCCCGTCACGTTCACGGCCGCTTTTACCTACGGCGACCGGAGCGTTTCCTACGAGATAACGCGCGAGGAGAACGGCGTGGCGGATTCCCGAAAGGATACCGGTTCGGTCGAACTGGACGAGGCCGGGCGCGCCGTGTCGGGCAAATGGACCTCGTACTACGACGAAGACGGTGGTACCCCGACTTCCGCCACGTACGAACTGTTTTACGATGCCGAAGGGTATCTGGTGAAATCGGTCTCCTCCGAGGACGGCGAGGAGCGTATCACGTGGACGGGCGGCAACCCGACCGAAGTGTGGTGGGGAACGATCGACGGGCAGGATGTGATCGACAAGGCGAGCTACGGAACGGTTCCCAACAAGACCAACCTCGACCTGAACTGGTTCTGCGTACTGGAGACCGAAGGCTGGGCCTTCGCTTCGGGAGATGCCGACAACATCTTCCCGCTCATCGGCCTTACGGGCAAACGGTCGGCGTATATGGCCGAAACGGTCACTGGATATAAGTTTGCCGGATATTCCGACGGAGACTCTTACGAGTACGTTTACCAGACCGACGCCGACGGCCTGCTGACCAAGATCACGCAGAAGAGGCACAGCTCGTACGTCGAACAGCCGTACAAGAGCTTCGAAACCGTAATCACCTACACCGAATGATTCGTGCCGTTGCCGCCGGTTGCGCCGAAGCTTCCGGCGGCAGCGGTCCGATCCGAACGACAAACGATTGATTATGAAACGTATTTTCGCGTTCCTGTTCGCGGCGGCCGCTTTCTGCGCCTGCTCGGACGACAACGGCGGCGACGGAGGCAAGGACATCCGGTTGGCTCCCGGCACGCCGAAAGACTACACGATTTTCGCCGACGAGACCTCGGGCACTCCTTCCGAGGGCATTTCGTTCACGACGACGGGTCCGTGGCGCGCCACGGTGGCCGAGACCCGCGCCGACGTATCCGGCGGGTCGCCGTCGTGGGTGACCGTCTCCCCGGACCACGGCGATGCGGCGGGCGACTACACGATTACGATCGGGCTCGGGGTGAACGCCACGGGCAAGGACCGTCGTGCTACGATCACGATCGAGTGCGGCTCGACGAAGATCACGATCACCGTCGAGCAGAAGGGCACGACCGAGGAGGGCGAGGTTCCCGACGAGGATGACGACGACCCCGCCGTGCCCGAACCTTCGGTGCGGAAGCTCGTCAGCCGGATCGACCAGACGATCGACTACTGGTCGGGCTGCGAGGACCGGTTCGATACCGATACCTATGTTTTCAAGTACGACGACCGCGACCGTATCGTCGAATATTCGATCGAAGTGGATCGTGACGGCAGCGTTTCCGACCGGCGCGTCTGCCGGCTCGACTACTCGGTCGCGGACGAAATCCGCATCGAGGAGGCCTATGATTTTTCGGACGGCGGCATGCCGGAACGCTATACCGTCTCCCTGAACGATGCGGGGTATGTCCGGCACGTCGAACTGCCCACCGCGATAAGCACCCCCTTTGTCTGCGATTTCGGATACGACGACGCGGGACGGCTGATACGTCAGGAATGGTCCGCCGGCTATTCGTCGGGGTGGACGACCTTCGACTATACGGACGGCGTCGTTTCGGGCGGTACGGTCTGCGACGACGAGGGTGAGAACTCGGCCGACGGGTTCGAACGCTATTTCGGCGACGTGAAGAACGATCTGCTGAACATCGATCCCAACGCGCTTTTCATGGGCGGACTGCTCTACGACGGTACGGAGAACTACTCCGATATCCTCGGTCCGCTCGACCGGCTGGCGTTGCTGCGGCTTGCGGGACGGGGATCCGACCGGTATGTCGTGCGTTACGACGGAGGAGACGAATCGGTGTCCGGGGAGGACATGGGATCGTGGCCGGAACCGAACGTCACGGTTCATCAGATTTCCGAATATTGCGAATACGAGTGGGACGAGACGCTCCGCTATGCCTTCAACGACGACGGTTCGATTGCGACCGTTTCCCAGGAGGAGCTCTGCACGAGGATTCGCTATGAATACGACATCGTGGTGGGCGACGAACTGGTGAATTCCGACTATCCGGAGGGCGGATACAAGTGTACCATTGCCAATGAAACCCGGACTCCGGTCGGAAAGGGTACGAATACTTATATTTATACCTTCACTTACCGTTAAACCCCGGCGGTCATGGCTTACGTTTATCTGATTGTCGCGCTAAGCTGGCTTCTCGGCCTGCTCTGCCTGGCGGTGCTGCTCGCTCCGCCCGTCCTCTGGTTCCTCCACCGCCGCGATGCGAATTTCGCCCGTCCGGTCCGCTGGGTGGCGCGCATCGACCTCGCTTTCATTCTGTCGTGGTTCGTGTCGTTCTTCTTTTTCAACCTGCGTGATGTCCGGCCCGACGGCGTAGGTTACGATCTGCTCTACATCGTCTTCGGACTGCTGACGCTGATCGCCGTGTGGAAGATGAAGGCCGGCGAGGGCTTCAGGGGGCTGTTCCGCAATCCCGGTACGGGGAAATTCCCGTTCGCCGTTTACCTGCTGACCGCAGCCGGGGTGGCCGTCGTCACGGTGGTGAGTCTGGTGAGCTACGTGATCGTCGCGGCGTGCATCGTCCTGCTCTTCTGGCTGCTGTTCATCAAGCTGGACGTCCTTTCGATGGCCTTCGGCGGTTCCGGCGGGGGCGGCGGTCTGTCGCTGGGCGGCTTCGGAGGCGGTTCGGGCGGCGGTGCGGATACGGACGGGAGTTGGCCCCTCATGCAGGGCGACGAGACGTGCGACGCCAAGGTGGAAGACCCTTCGTGCGGCATCTGCAATCTGAACAAGGTCAGCGAAACGGCTTTCGAGGACCAGTACGGACGCCGCTGGGAGAAGACTCAGAACGGCAAGGTCCGCCTGTTCTGAATAAAAAAGAGCCGCCGAAACGCTTCGGCGGCTCTTTTTTGCTATCTTTGTCGAAGAAGACGCAACAAACCCGACGAAAACCCGATGAAACGAATCCTGATGACGGGCTGTCTTGCCGCTGCCTGTTCCTTCGCGGCTGCGGCGGCCGCACCCGCCGACGAACTGGAAGGGTTGCTCGGCCGCCTGCGCCGTGCCGAGGCGATGGCCGGCGGAGCCGTGAAAAACGACTCCGTGGCTTCGGTCTGCGCCGATCTGAGCGGCTACTACAACTATATCTCGGCCGACTCGTCGCGCCTCTACGCCGAGCGCGGGCTGGCTCTGCTGCCGGACACGCCGTCGGAGCTCCACGCCACGCTGCTGAACAACTGCGCCAACGCTTTCTTTTCGGCCGGCGACATGCCCCGGGCCAAGGAGTGGCTGTTCCGGACGCTCCGCGAGGCCGAAGCGCTCGGCATCGGGTCGCTGCGCATCGACGCGCTTTCGGCGCTGGGCGTGGTTTACCGGCGGTGCGAGATGCCCGACTCGGCCTTCGTCTGCTACTCCCGCGCCGCCGAACTGGCCGAGGCGAGCGGCGAGGAGTCGTCGGTGGCGAATCTCTACATCAACATCGCCGTGCTCTATGCCAATACGCGGCGGCTCGACGAGGCGCTGGTCTATGCCCGGAAGGGGTTGGAACGTTCGCTCCGGAGCGACGAGACGGGGCAGCAGCTCTACGCCTACCAGACGCTGGGCAGCATCCAGGTCCTGCTCGAACGCCGTGAGGAGGCCGCCGCCACGCTGCGCGACGCCTATGCGCTCGCCGTGCGGGCGGACATGCCTACGTTCGTGGTCAAATGCGCCGCGCCGCTCATCAGCAACTTCACGCTTCTCGGCCGGCCCGATTCCGTGCGCCGCTACATCTCCCTGACGGAGCCCTACCTCGGGCGGGTGGCTCCCGGCAGCGTCGAGGGGCTGGGCTACAAGGAGGTCATCGCGCAGTTCTACCTCAATACGGGCCGTTACGGCGAAAGCCTGCGGCTGTACCGCGAGCTGCTGGCCGAGGAGGGCAACCTGGCGACTCCCCGGCCGCTGCTGCTCAACCGCATCGCGCGGGCCGAAGCCGGACTGGGCCGCTACGCCGAGGCCTACCGGACCATGGCCGAATGCTATGCCGTGCAGGATTCGGTCTCCGGGGCGCGTTTCCAGGAACAGTTGTCGGATTTCTCGGCCCGTTACGATGCGCAGCAGAAGGAGCTGGAGATCGCCACGCTGCGCGAGGAACGGGCCCTGCAACGGGTCTCGACGATGCGCTACGTCGTCTGGTCGGTGGTGCTGATCGTACTGCTCGCCGCGGCCGTGTCGCTGCTGCTCTTCCTGCGCAGACGCCAGATCGCCCGCGGGCGGGCCCGCGAACGGGAGTTCGAGGCGTTCCGTCGGCAGACCGACCTGCGGCTGGCCCGCAAGTACATCGACGGACTGGAGGCCGAGCGTACGCGGCTGGCCCGGGAGCTGCACGACGGCATCTGCAGCGACCTGCTGGGGCTGGAGATGCGCATGCGCCATGCCGATCCGACTCCCGGGGCGCAGCGCGAGGCGGTGGAGCTGCTGGCCTCGATGCGCGAGAGCGTGCGCAACATTTCGCACGAACTGATGCCGCCCGCGCTGCAATACGCCACGCTCGACGAGATGATAGGTGACTACACATCCCATCTCGAACTGCCTCCGGCGGTCGATCTGCGCTACCGCTCCTCGTCGCCGGACGGCTGGGGCGACATTCCGCCGAAGGTCTCCTACGAGCTCTACCGCATCCTGCAGGAGGTGATGAGCAACCTGGTCCGTCACAGCGGCGCGACGCTGATCGACGTCGAGCTGCGCCGCGAGGCGCGCCGGATCGTCTGCACGGTCCGCGACGACGGCCGTGCGCCCGACCGTCGGCAGCAGCGCACGCAGGGAATCGGCCTGCGCACCGTGGCCGACCGGTTGCGGACCATCGGCGGAGGGATGCGCCTCGAACGCACCGATACGGGCACGACGCTTACTTTGGAGATCGCGCTATGACCGCCGCCGGACACGCCGAAAAACTCGCCCTGCTGCTCGTGGACGACCACGAGCTGATTCTGCTCGGCATCCGCCAGAGCCTCGAACGCGAAGGGACGGCGGGCGATCTGGTCGCGGTCCGCAGCGCCGCAGAGGCTTTGCAGGCGCTCCGCAGCAGGCGCTTCGACCTTTGCGTCGTCGATCTCGAACTGCCCGATCTGCCGGGATTCGAACTGATCGACGCCATCCGGCGGCAGGACCCTGCGGCCCGGATCGTCGTCAATACCATGCACAACGAGATATGGACCGTCAATCGCCTGCTGCAAAGCGGCGTGCAGGGCGTCGTGATGAAGGATTCCGATGCCGGGGAGCTCGCCCGCGCCGTCCGTGCCGTGGCATTCGGGGGCCGTTATTTCTGTCCCCGCTTCGAACAGCTTCGCCGGCGTTTGCTGTGCGGTTCCGGACCCGATCCGCTCACGCGCCGCGAGCAGGAGGTGCTCGAACGGATCGCCGAGGGGCACAGCACGGCGGAGATCGCCCGCCGCATGTCGCTTTCGCAGAACACGGTCGAAACCTACCGCAAGCATCTCTTCGCCAAACTCGGAGCCCGCAACTCGGTCGATCTCACGATGCGGGCCGTCGCCCGAGGTCTGATCCGCGCCGACCTCTCCGGCCGGGAAAACTGAAGGCCCGCGGCGGCTGCCGGCTGCCTGTCGTCTGTCGGCCGCTTTTGCCGGCGGGGGACTCGGCCTTCCGTCCGGCCGTTTCCCGCTGCCGTTCCGGCGCCGCCGTTCGGCCCTTCCTGCGAATTGGGAAGCGAATATTTGGTCTTTTCTCGGAAAAAAGGTAATTTTGAAGCCGGATTAAACCTGCTTTCGGAATCGTGCTGAGTCTTGTCATATCGCAATACCTGGAGTCGCACAAGCGGCTCGTCGTTCCCCAACTGGGGGCTTTCATCGTCAAGGAGCCGGGACATGCCGTGCTCTTTTCGGAACTGCTCAAACGCGACGACGGCGTGCTGCGCCGTCTGCTTTCGGAGCGGGGAATGAACGAACTGGAGGCCGCGGGCGAGATCGACCGGTTCGTTTTCGAGGTGCGCCATGCCGCGGAACACGGCGGGGAGTATCCGCTGCCCGGTTTCGGCGTTCTCGCCGCCGGTCCGAACGGGACCGTCGCCTTCCGCTACGACCCCGCTCCCGTGTCCGGGACGGCCTCCCCGGAATCCCCGGCTGCGGAGACCGTAGGAAAGGAGACGCCGGTTGGTGCGGCCGCAGCGGCCGACGGTTCCGGAGAGGCGCCCGCTGCCCCGGTCCGCACGCCGCGCGTGCATCCCGGACGGCTGACCGAGGCCGTGAAGCAGGCTTTCGACGAACCGCACGTGTCGCCTTCGGCCAAACTGAACCCCGATCCCTCGGTGCGCGGCCTGCGTTACGGCCGTCCGCCGAAGAATACCGATGCCTACACCTATGTCGGCCGCGTTCCGCGCCGCCGTACGGACCGTTTCATCTGGATCGCCGTGATCGCCGCCGTGTTGGCGCTCGCCGCGATCGGATACGGTTATTACCGCGACTACCGCGAGCGGCAGATCGAGGCGGAGTGGGCCGCTCCCGCCGTGCCGGACGAACCGCAGCCCGATGCTGCCGCGGCGGGGGAGACGGGCGTTTCCGATGCCGTGCCGGTTCCGGCATCCGCTTCCGCCGTGTGACCGCCGCACCGAACCCGAACATCATACGAACCCAATGACAGAGATCGCAACCGTAAAACAACGCTTCGGCATCATCGGCACTTCGGAACTTCTGGACCGGGCGCTGGAGGTGGCCCTGCGCGTGGCTCCCACCGACCTGACGGTACTCGTCACGGGCGAAAGCGGCGTGGGCAAGGAGTTCTTCCCGCAGGTCATCCATGCCTATTCCGCGCGCAAGCACAACAAATACATCGCCGTGAACTGCGCGGCGATTCCCGAAGGAACCATCGACTCGGAACTTTTCGGCCATGAAAAGGGGGCCTTCACCGGAGCCACGGAGGCCCGGAAGGGCTATTTCGAAGAGGCCGACGGCGGCACGATCTTCCTGGACGAGGTGGCCGAGCTGCCGCATCCGACGCAGGCGCGCCTGTTGCGCGTGTTGCAGACGGGCGAATTCATCCGTGTCGGGTCGTCGAAGGTGCAGAAGACGAACGTCCGCGTCGTCGCCGCGACGAACATGAACCTGCAGGAGGCCATCGCCCAGGGGCGTTTCCGCGAAGACCTCTTCTACCGCCTGAGCACGGTTCCCATCGTCGTGCCGTCGCTGCGCGAACGCCCGGAGGACATCCCGCTGCTGTTCCGCAAATTCGCCGCCGACGTGGCCGTGCAGTACCGCATGCCGGCTGTGACGCTCGACGAGGGGGCGCGGCAGATGCTCATGCACTACTATTGGCGGGGCAACATCCGCCAGTTGAAAAACGTCGCCGAGCAGATTTCGGCCATCGAGCAGGCGCGGGTCATCACTGCGGAGGTGCTGTCGAAGTACCTGCCCCGGCAGGAGGCCGGAGCCCCCGTGGCCGCCGGTTCGGTCCGTATGGACGACGACATGTCCACCGAGCGGGAGCTGCTCTACAAGGTGCTCTTCGACATGCGTGCCGACATCAACGACCTCAAACGCATGATGGCCGAACTGATGCAGGCTTCGGGCCGCTGCCAGGAGCCGGTGCGCGACATTCGGGGACTGCTGCCGTCCGCCGCGCAGAGCAGCCTCGCTCCCGTGCAGCCCGCTCCGGTCTATGCCGAGAGCGAGGAGGTGACCGACGACCCGCCGCGCGAGCGGACCAAGGCCGACATGCAGCGCGAGCAGATCATCCGCGCCCTGCGCCGCAACAACGGCCGCCGCCGCGAGGCCGCCGCCGAACTTTTCATGTCCGAACGCACCCTCTACCGGAAGATCAAGGAGCTGGGTATAGCGGAAAATTAGCTTATGAAGAAGACACGCATTCTCCTGTTCTCGCTTTGCGCCGTGCTTTTGACCGGCTGCGGCGTGGCCATCAAGTATTCGCTCTCGGGCGCGTCGATCCCGCCCGACGCCAAGACCTTCTCGGTGGCCTATTTCCCCAACAACGCCACGATGGTGTCGCCCATTCTGAGTTCGACGCTCACCGAGGCGCTGGTCGATATCTTCACGCGCCGGACGCGCCTGACGCAGGTGGACGAGGGGGGCGATTTCGCCTTCGAGGGCGAGATCACGAACTACACCTCGACGACCTCCTCGGTGTCGAGCGACGAATACGCGCTGTTGAACCGCCTGACGATCACCGTCAAGGTGCGTTTCACGAACGCGCTCGACGAGAGCATGTCGTTCAACCGCACCTTCACGGCCTTCGAGGACTACGAATCGACGCAGTTGCTTACCGAGGTCGAGGGAACGCTCATTCCGCTGATCGTCGATAAGCTCGTCACGGACATCTTCCAGGCTTCGGCCTCCAACTGGTAAACGGCGATATGGACTCTCTGAAAGCGTTTTTCGCATCGCCCGCCGGAGCGTCGCTCCCTCCGGCCGGGGAGGTCGCCGCCGCCGTCGGACGTTACGGATGGTTCGCGCCGGTTCGCGTGATGCGCGAACTGCAAACGGGCGATGCCGATCCGCAGCTGGCGCTCTTCGCTCCGTGGCGCGGGGAGAGTTCCCTGCGTCGTGCGGCGGTGGATGCGGAGGCCCTCACGCGGCTCTCTTCGGAGGAGGTCATCGACCGGTTCCTGCGCGAGGAGGATCTGCGTATCGTGGCCGACGACGGGGCGCCCGACTGCGAGGTGCGCACCGCTCCCGAGCTGGACGACGAGGACGAGATCGTGAGCGAGGAGCTGGCGGCGATCTACCTTTCGCAGGGGCTTCGCCGCGAAGCCATAGCGATTTATCGCAAATTAAGTTTGCTAAATCCCGAAAAAAGTGTTTACTTTGCCGAACTTATCGGCAAAATTGAAGAACAATAAAAATAATTAATAATTGAGGATATGTTATACACGATTTGCATTGCCCTGATTCTCATTGCGAGCGTTCTGGTCATTCTCGCGGTACTGGTGCAGAACCCCAAGAGCGGCATGGCCGCCAATTTCGGCGCGTCGAACCAGGTGATGGGTGTGCGTGAAACGACGAACTTCCTGGAGAAGTTCACCTGGACGATGGCCATCGCCATCGTGGTGCTGAGCCTCGTGGCCACGCTGGCCATGGACAAGGGCCTCGTCGCCCAGAGCAATTCGGAGATTTCGAAGGACGCCAAGGCGTTGCAGGAGCAACTGCTCGACACCGAGGCCGCTCCCGCGATGCCGCAGGCCGAGATTCCGGCCGAGCAGCCCGCACAGCCTGCCGAGACTCCCGCCGAGTAATCCGGCGACCGGGGGAAATAACCTTTTCGTTCCGCGGGGATTCACTCCTCGCGGAATTTCGGTTTATACCTCGCCGGGTTTCCCGCCGTTCCCGGTCTCTTCCGCCCGGTTCTCTTCCGCTTGGCTCTCCGACGCTTTCTCGGGGCTTTCTGCCCTTTGCCGTTTCCCGTCCTTTTGGGGTCTGGCATTTGCCCCTCCGGCTCCTGTTTTTCTCCCGCATCCGTGTCCGGTTCCCGTCGTCTCCGGGTTAGGGGAGACTTAGGCGACTGTGCCGTCCGGTCTCCGCTGGCTTTCGGGGCCTTCGCGTTCGCCGTTTCGTCCGGAGCCTGCTGTCCGGCACGTCTCCGCAAATAAGAATCACCCCTGTCGGCGCAATCTCCGACAGGGGTGAAATCGTAAGGCCCGAACTCGTCGGGCAGCTTCTCCGTCCGCTTCTCTTCGTGCGGCGGTCCGCTCACTCCGCCACCTCGCCTTTCGACTGCTTGCGCGAATTGATCGTCAGGTAGCGTTGGAGGGTCTGTTGCAAATGCACGGGGTCTATGTTGCGGCGGATTTCGCCGTTCTGGGCTATCGAGATGCCGCCCGTCTCCTCCGACACGACGACGATGATGGCATCCGAGATTTCGCTCATGCCGATCGCCGCGCGGTGGCGCGTGCCGTAGGACTTGGGCACGGCGCTCTGCGTCACCGGGAGGATGCACTTGGCCGCCACGATGCGGTCGCCTTCGATCAGTGCGGCGCCGTCGTGCAGCGGGGCGTTCTTGAAGAAGATGTTCTTCAGCAGCGGCGTCGAAACCTTGGCGTCGAGGGCGATGCCGCCTTCGGCGATGAGCCGCAGGTCGCTCCGCTGTCCGATGACGATCAGCGCTCCGGTCTTCGTCTCGGCCATTTCGCGGCAGGCCGTGACGATCGGCACGACGTTCGTCTGCACGCGGTCTTCGCCCGAGGAAAAGATGCGGGTGATGAAGTTGAACTGTTTCTGACGCATCCCGATCATCTGCAGGAACCTCCGCAGCTCGGGCTGGAAGACGATAATCAGGGCGATGGCGCCCACCGAGATCAACTGTCCGAGAATGGTCGAGAGCAACTCCATGTTCAGCGCCCGCACGATCACCCACAGCAGGTAGATGGCGATGATCCCCGAAAGGATGTAGGGGGCGTTGGTTCCCTTGGTCATGCGGTAGATCCAGTACATGATCGCGGCGACCAGGATGATGTCCATGAAGTCGATGAATGTGAACGGAACGAATCCCATTGCTTCGAAAAATTAATCCGTTGTCAGTTTTCCTGCAAATGTATGAAAAAAACGGCTTCCCCGCTGTCGTGGAAACCGCTTTTTTGCCTTTTGTCCGGCCGTTTTACTTCTTCTCGGCCTTTTTGTCGGCGGCGTACAGCTCATTGACCTTCTGCAACACGGCGGGCGTGATGTTGAGCGTCGTATCGGCGTCGATGAGCGCCGAGGCGTTGATGATGAGCTTGTACTTCCTGTCGGCGTTGATCTGCTGCACGGCGCGGTTGAGCAGGTCCTGCGCCCGGTTCGTGAAGACGTAGTTCTCCTCGTCGAGCGACTGGGCCTCCTTCTGGGCGTTGTTCTGATAGGATGCCGCCCGTTTCTGGAGGCTCTCCTGCTGTGCCTGCGCGTCGCGCGAGGTGATGAGCCCCTTCTGGAACTTCTCCTGCAACTGCGCCACCTCGGCCTGGAGGTTCTGCTCGCGCTGCACCCAGCTCTTCTGCGCCTTCTCGGTCTTCTCTTGCAGGGCCTTGCCTTCGGTCAGGAAGAGGTCGCACTGCGCCAGCACGGCTTCGACCTGCACGTAGGCGATATCGCTCGCGCCGACCCGGGCCGTCGTTTCGGTCTGGGCCGTCTGAGCGGTCTGTTCCGTCGTTTTCGTGCCGCAGGCGGTCATTACGAGCGCTGCAGCCAGCACCGGAAAGAGAGTTTTTTTCATATCGTTTTTTTCGGTTTTTGGTAATTATTCCGTATTTGAGACACAAAGGTAGGAAAATTTCTTTATTTTTGCCCGTCCGCGTCTAAATTTTGTCTTTTATGTACGAATATATCAGCGGCGTCGTGGCCGAGGCGGCTCCCGCCTATGCCGTCATCGACGTCGGCGGGGTAGGGTACTACCTCAATATCTCGCTCGAAACCTATTCGGCGATCGAACACGCCGAGCGCGCGAAGCTCTTCGTGCACTACGTCGTGCGCGAGGATGCGCAGTTGCTCTACGGCTTCTCGACGCGCGTGGAGCGCGAGCTGTTCCGGCTTCTGATCGGCGTTTCGGGCGTGGGCGGCAATACGGCGCGGATGATTCTCTCGACCTATTCGCCGCGCGAATTGCAGGGGATCATCTCGTCGGGCAACGCCGTGCTGCTGAAGAACGTGAAGGGGCTGGGGCTCAAGACGGCTCAGAAGATCATCGTGGAGCTTACGGGCAAGCTCACCGCGCTGGGCGCCGGGGAGGGTGCGCCGTTGGCCGCCGCTGCCGGCGGCGGGGAGATCGACGAGGCCCTCTCGGCGCTGGTCATGCTCGGCTTCGCCCGCTCGGCGGCCGAAAAGGTGCTGCGTGCCGTCGTCCGCGAATCTCCGTCGGCCTCGGTCGAGGAGCTGGTGCGCATGGCTCTCAAACGTCTTTGACGGCCGGCCCTTACGGCGCCGGCGGCCGCTCCCGCAGCCGTTCCGTTCCCTGTGTTTCCCCGTCCTGTTTCCCGTGTTCTCCCGGACCGTCTCCGCATTTTCCGGCTGCTTCCGCACTGCGGTCCGCCGCTGCATTTTCCGTAACCGGCCTTCGGGGGCTTCGCCCTTTGGGTTACCCCCCCCCGCTTTCCCGGTCCGTTTCCTTTCCGGCCTTCCCTCTCCTCCGGAAGCGCGGCTGCGCCTTCCGGTCTTCGCCTTTCCGTTCTCTTTTTTTCTTCGGCGGCATGCTGCGGAGGCGTTTTTTTGCGTTTGTTGTGCGAAAATCGGATTGTTTTTGTAAATTTGCACAATTATATGCCGATGAAAAGAGTGATATACGCCCTTGCCGCGCTCGTCGCGCTGTGCTGTGCCTGCTCGAACGAGGAGGAGGTGCTGCCCCAGCAGCGGGAGAAGCTGGTCTCCTATCTCGAATCGTCCCACGCCCCGGCGCTCGTCGAGGAGTCGGAGGCCGACAAGGAGGCCCGGCAGCCGTTCTATTCCCTTTCGGGCAGCACGGTTTACCGCTATATCGAGACCTACTATGCTCCCGGGCGGGAGAGCCGTGCGGAGGTAACCTCCTCGTCGAAGGTGACGATCACCTTCCGGGCCTACGAGTTCGCCTATTCGAACATCACCGACAGCACCTTTCCGTTCTATTCGAACGATCCGCTGCTGGAGCAGGCCTACCTCGAGGCGGGGCTGACCCCCGGGGCCTGGTCGTTCGAACCGCTGACGCTCGACATGCGCGGCGACATACTAAAAGGGCTTCGTCTCGCGTTGTTGGGTTGTCGCGCGGGCGACGAGGTGGAGGCGTATATGACCTACAACATGGCCTTCGGCGACCGGAATTTCGGCACGATCCCCCGGGAGAGTCCTATTGCGTGGTTCTTCACGGTCGAGAGCGTCGAATAGGTCCGGAGCCGGCAACCGATTGAAAAAGAATGAGAATGCGACGAAATATGAAATTGCGTACCCTGTGCCTTGCGGCGGCCGGTCTGCTGCTGCTCGGTTCCTGCGCGAAGGAGGAGGCCGAATCGTTCGACAAGTTCGAGGATATGGCGCTCGAAGCGTGGATGCAGCAGCATCGCCCCGAGCTGCTGAAAAACTACCAGCCCGACGGCGGCTATTACGTGGACGTCCTCGATGCCGGCGATATGAAGGCGGCTCCGATCAGCGACACGGTCTGCTGGGTGTCGTTCGACTTTTCGGGCCGCGACCTGAGCGGCAACATCATCCTCACGCGCCGTGCGGACGAGGCCCATCAGGTAGGGTCGTTCACCAAATACACCCGTTACGTGCCCTATTACCGCTATTGCGGCGAGCGCTTCTCGGGATCGTTGATCGAGGGGACCTACCTGGCCATGCGCAACACGCTGCATCTCGATCCTGACTACGTGGCGGCGCATCCCGAGCGGAACCTTCCTACCGAGCTCCGGCTCCGCGAGGGGTCGCAGGTGGTGCTCTACATGCCTTCGCGCGTCGTGGGGTCCGGCGGCGTTTCGGGCGACGGCGGCTACGAAGGGCAGAGCGGCTATACGCTCGATGCGCGGCGGCCGTTCATCGTCACGATGACGATCTGCGACACGGTCAAGAATCCGCTCGAGCACGAAGGCCGCGAGGTTGACGAGTTCTGCAAGACGCATAACGGCGGCCTGAAAATGTACGACAAGGACGACGATACGGCCGACATCGGGCCGCTGCCTTCCGATCCCGAGGACAAGAATCACCCCTACAATGTCGCCGAGGAGTGGGTGAGCGCCAACGACACCATCCCGCAGGTCTATATCAACTACCGGTTCAACCCGGCGAAGAAGAGACTGAAATTCCCCGATCCCTATTTTTCGGGCTTCCTGCCCTATGCCGACGCGTCGTCGATGGAGACGCTCGAGACGAAGATCAACGAAGCGCTCGTCAAACGCTTCCATCCCGACGAGGACAATCCTTATCCGACCGATATCAAGAAACTGGAAGCCGACTCGGTGAAGCTCGACGGCACGGCTAAGGTGTGGTATATCGGCCGTTTCCTCGACGGTTTCATTTTCGATACGAATATCGACGAGGTGAAGGAGCTGATTTACGGCGAGGTGGTTTCGGAGGGCGAAGCCTACGAATACACTCCCAAGGAGGGCGGAGACGTTACCATGTGGTACTATTCGATTCCCAATCTCAAGTACGGGCAGTGGGCGGCCGTCGTCGCCACTTCGACCAACGGTTACGGTTCGACGGGACGTTCGGGCGGACCCTCCTCTTCGGGGGGATATTCCTCCTCGGATTATTACGATTATCTCAATTATCTGAACTATTACAACAACTATTACGGCAACAACGGCTATTATAATCCCTATTACGGCGGCTACTACGGCTACGGCGGCTATTACGGCGGTTATTACAATCCCTATTACGGCTATGGCTACGGCTACGGTTACGGCAGCGATTCCGACGATTCGGAGAGCGTGACGACCGTCAGCACGGAGATTCCGCCCTTCTCGCCGCTGATTTTCGAACTCTACATCGAACCCGAGGAGGAAGAGTAGCCTCCCCCGGGTCGTCGTCTGCGACCGTCGCTCCCGCGAAAAATTGCTTTCGCGGGAGCGGTTCGTTTTCGCGCGTCCCGCTCTTTCGGAACCCTCTTTGTCAGAGACTCCCGGTCTTGATGCGTTTTTTCCGGGTTTCACGGCTCTCCCGACCCGGCCTTCCCGGTTTCCGCGGGCGCCCCGCATCCCGTTTTTCCGGGAGCGGTTCGTCCGGAATGCCTGCCGGACTGCGGCCGAAGATTCCGGATCATTTCGCTCCGCTTTCGTTTTTCTCGTCCCGCAATCCGTTTTTCCTGTTTCCCGCTACTTTTTCAGGCAGAAATTTTGTAATTCCGTAAAAATGTATTAATTTAGTTGTGCAGAAGTGCAACACCTAAAATTCAACAGATATGATTATCACATTTAACGAGTTGCGTCGTATCAAGGACCGGCTGCCGAGCGGCAGTTCGCAACGTATCGCAGATGAACTGGGAATAGACGTAGAAACCGTCCGCAACTATTTCGGAGGCAAACACGAGGCCAAGGAGTGTGTCGGCGTGCACTTCGAACCGGGTCCCGACGGCGGTGTCGTGACGCTGGACGACACGACGATTCTCGACGTGGCGATGCGTATCCTGAGCGAACAGCAGTAAGAGCTTACGATATTTTGTCCGGCCGTGTGCCGGGCCGAAGGCCGGATTCCGTGCGGATCCGGCCTTTCGCATGCCGGGTTCCGTCCCGGTCCGTTTGCGCCGTCGCCCTGCGCCGTCCGTCCCTTTCCGCTCCGTTCCGCCGGGGCGCCTTTTGACCGTTCCTGCCAAAATGCCGTGCGCGGGGCGCTCCGGAACCGCTCTTCCTGCCATTCGTCTGACAATTTGGCAGGGATTGCCGTTTGGTACAACCTTTGTTCGGAAAACGGACGTGTCCTGCGGCGGATGCCCGAAGGCCGGAAACCGCAGGCACGGAAAAGACGGAAAAACAATTAAAACATATTTACGATTATGGCAAAGATTATTGGTATTGATTTAGGAACTACGAACTCCTGCGTGGCAGTGATGGAGGGCAACGAGCCCGTGGTCATCCCCAACTCGGAGGGACACCGCACGACCCCTTCGGTCGTGGCGTTCACCGCCGACGGCGAGCGCAAGGTCGGCGATCCGGCGAAGCGTCAGGCCATTACGAATCCCAAGCGCACGGTCTTCTCGATCAAGCGTTTCATGGGCGAGACCTACGACAAGGTGACCGCCGACATCGCGCGCGCTCCCTATTCGATCGTCCGGGGCGACAACAACACGCCGCGCGTCGATATCGACGGACGCCTCTATACGCCGCAGGAGATCTCGGCCATCATTTTGCAGAAGATGAAGAAGACGGCCGAGGACTATCTGGGCCAGGAGGTCACGGAGGCCGTCATCACCGTTCCGGCCTATTTCTCCGATTCGCAGCGCCAGGCCACGAAGGAGGCGGGCGAGATCGCGGGCCTCAAGGTGCGCCGTATCATCAACGAGCCTACGGCCGCCGCGCTGGCTTACGGTCTGGACAAGAAGCAGAACGACATGAAGATCGCCGTGTACGACCTGGGCGGCGGTACGTTCGATATTTCGATTCTGGAGCTGGGCGACGGTGTCTTCGAGGTGAAGTCCACCAACGGCGACACGCACCTGGGAGGCGACGACTTCGACCACGTGCTGATCGACTACATGGCCGAGGCTTTCAAGGCCGAGCACGGCATCGACCTGCGTGAGGATGCGATGGCCCTGCAGCGTCTGAAGGAGGCTGCCGAGAAGGCGAAGATCGAGCTTTCGTCCTCGACCACGACGGAGATCAACCTGCCCTACATCATGCCGGTGAACGGCATTCCGCAGCACCTCGTGATGACGCTGACGCGCGCCAAGTTCGAGCAGTTGTGCGACCATCTGATCCGCAAGACCGTCGAGCCGTGCAAGCTGGCGCTGCGCGACGCGGGCCTCGAGGCTTCGCAGATCGACGAGGTGATTCTCGTGGGCGGTTCGACGCGTATTCCCGCCATCCAGAAGATCGTGCAGGAGTTCTTCGGCAAGGCTCCCAACAAGTCGGTGAACCCCGACGAGGTCGTTGCCATCGGTGCGGCCATCCAGGGCGGCGTGCTGACGGGCGAGGTGAAGGACGTGCTGCTGCTCGACGTCACGCCGCTGTCGCTGGGCATCGAGACGCTGGGCGGCGTGATGACCAAACTCATCGACGCCAACACGACGATCCCGACGCGCAAGTCGGAGGTCTTCTCGACGGCCGCCGACAACCAGCCTTCGGTGGAGATCAACGTCTGCCAGGGCGAACGTCCGCTGGCGCGCGACAACAAGTCGATCGGCCGCTTCCACCTCGACGGCATTCCGGCCGCGCCGCGCGGCGTGCCGCAGATCGAGGTGACGTTCGACATCGACGCCAACGGCATCCTGAACGTCTCGGCCAAGGACAAGGGCACGGGCAAGGAGCAGAAGATCCGTATCGAGGCTTCGTCGGGTCTGACCGAGCAGGAGATCCAGCGCATGCGCGACGAGGCGAAGGCCAACGAGGCGAAGGACAAGGCCGAGAAGGAGCGTATCGACAAGATCAACGCCGCCGACTCGAACATCTTCGCCACCGAGAAGCAGCTCAAGGAGTACGGCGACAAGCTGCCGGCCGACAAGAAGACCGCCATCGAGACGGCGCTCGGCAAGCTGAAGGAGGCGCACAAGAACGCCGACGTGGCCGCCATCGACACGGCCATCGCCGAGCTGAACGCCGCATGGCAGGCCGCTTCGCAGGACATCTACGCGCAGCAGCAGGCCCAGGGGGCGCAGCAGAACGCCGGAGCCGGCCCGCAGTCGCAGGCCGATGCGGGCGGCGCCCGGTCCGAGGGCGGCTCGCAGCCCGAGGACGTCGAGTTCGAGGAGGTGAAGTAACGCACCGGCTTCCGGCCCGGGCGGCGATCGCGGAACGGGCCGGTATCCGAAAACGAAAGCGGGGAAGTGGACATCCACTTCCCCGCTTTTTTCGTCTTCTCTCGATTCGCTGGCCCGGCTTTTCGGACGCGGAATATTCGTATGTCCGGTATCGTATGCCCGGCGAGGGTATCCCGGACACCATGCCCCCCCCCTCCCGGATTTTCCGGCCGTTTTCGGATTGTCCGATCCTTTCCGGACTGTCCCGTATTCCCGGCGAGAGCTTGCAGGCTCGCAGCATCGCATGTTCGGTCGGGTCCTGCCGGGCCTTGTCCGGTCCTGTCGGGGCTATCAGGCCTTGTCTGGTCTTGTTCCGGCCTGAACGGCGGACCGCTCCGCCGTGCGGGCGGGTTTCCGGCCTATTTCCCCATCGTCAGTTCGACGATGTGATCCGGTCCTGCCGGACGTTCGCCCAGACGGAGCGTCACGCCCTCCTCGTCCTGCCGGAACTCCAGCCTGCGGCCGTCGGCGAAGGCTTTCGCTTCGCGCACCCGTTCTCCGCGGATGGGCACGAACAGCTCCGCGTCGGGCCAGTCGAGCACGTGGACGTAGATCTTGTCGCCCCGGCGGGTCGTGACGCCCCATGCGCGCGGCGTCACGGGCCCGGCCTGCGTGCCGTAGATCGTCTCGCCGTTCTCCCGCAGCCAGGCGCCGATTCCCGCGAGGCGTTCCAAAGCCGCCGCGGGCAGCGCCCCGTCGGGCTGCGGGCCGATATTGAGCAGCAGGTTCCCTCCGCGTCCCGCAGCCCCCGCGAGGTAGCGGACGAGTTCGTCCGTCGGTTTGTAGCTCAGGTCCGTGATCCGGTATCCCCACGAGCCGTTCATCGTCTGGCACGTTTCGAGCGGCAGGCGGCTCACGGCCTGCCCCGAGAGTCCCGCCGTGTTCTCGCCCGGCAGGTCGCGTTCGAAGGTCTGCACGTCCTCGCCCTCGAACGGCGTGAGGTGGTGGTTGTTCACCACCAGGCAGGCCGGTTGCAGCGTGTGGATCAGTCCGTACAGTTCGTCCAGGCGCCAGTCGAACCCGGGATTTTCGTCCTGGTCCCACACGCCGTCGAACCAGATCGCCCCCACCGGGCCGTATTGCGTGAGCAGTTCGGTGAGCTGCGCCTTCATGAAGTCGAAATAGGCCTCCGCATCCTCCTTTTCGGCCGGACGTCCCGTGCCGCGCCCCGTGCGGCCGCGCGGGGCGTCCTCCCGCCACCAGTCGATGAGCGAATAGTAGAAGTGGATGCCCAGACCCTGCCGGCGGCACTCTTCGGCCAGCTCCTTCACCACGTCGCGTCCGAACGGCGTGGCGTCCGCGACGTTGTAGGGCGACTGTGCCGTGCGGAACATCGAGAATCCGTCGTGGTGGCGCGTCGTGAAGCAGACGTAGCGGGCTCCTGCCTCGCGGAAGGCCGTCACCCACGCCTTCGCGTCGAATGCCGCCGGACAGAACGCCCCGGCGAGCTTCTCGTATTCGCGGTAGTCGATGTCCTGGTTGGTCATCACCCATTCGCCCTGTCCGAGCAGGGCGTAGAGACCCCAGTGGAGGAAGATGCCGAACCTACCGTCGGCGAATCGTTGCCGTGCGGCGAGGTTCTCGGGCGACGGCTCGTAGGCGGGTTGTGCGGACGCGTTCGCGGCGAACAGCGCGGCGCAGCAGCAAAACAGCAGTTTTTTCATGGCGTTTTTCGGGTTGAGGTTTCCAAATATAGTGAAAATTTCCGGAATTTCCGCATGCCGCCTCCGGCGGCTTCTTGCTAACCGGTCCGTCGTTTGCTGCGGACCGGAAAGTCCCGCGATCGGCTCACCGTCGCTCCGCGTGCCACATGCCGCAGAGGATCATCGCCGCACCCGCGAGAGCCGGCGCCGTGATGCGCTCGCCGATGCAGAGCGCCGCCGTGAGCATCGTCACCAGCGGGTTGAAGAAGATGTAGTTGGTCGCCCGGACGGCTCCCAGCCGGCGCATCACGGCGTTCCAGAGGGCGTAGCAGAATCCCGAGGCCACGACGCCCAGGAACAGCAGGTTGGCCCATACGACGGGGCGCGCGAGCAGCTCCCCGGTCGCGGCGAACGGGCGGAATGCGAAGACCGGCAGGATCGTCGCCATGCCGTAGAAGAAGACCTTCCGGGCGATGAATGACGCCGGATAACGCGCCCCCAGCCGTTTGATGACCAGCGAATAGCCCATCCACGACAGCGCGGCGGCCAGTGCCAGCAGGTCGCCCGCCGGCGAGATGTGCAGCACGAAACGTCCGTTGAGCACCACCAGCGCCATGCCAGCCGCCGCCAGCGCGGCTCCGGCGGCCTGACGCCGCGTCATGCGTTCGCCGCGGTCGGCGCGTCCGGCCGCGAGGGCCGTCCAGACGGGCGCCGTGCAGACCAGCAGCGAAACGTTCGACGCCGGGGCGTACTCCAGCGCGACGTTCTCCAGCAGGAAATAGAGCGATCCGCCGCAGACGCCCGCCGCGGCGAACGCCGCCTCGTCGCGCCGGTTTTCCGCCCGGAGCCGGCGGGGCGCCAGCGGCAGGATGCAGAGGTATCCCAACGCGAAACGCATGAGGAAAATCTCCGCCGGGGTGAGTCCCGCGGCGATCAGCGCCTTGGTCGAAACGAACGTTGCGCCCCATACCGAGACGGTGAAGAGCGCCGCCAAATGGTATCTGTATTCGGACAAACGTGCCATACGGCTCCAAAAATAGAGATTTTTCAGCCGGGATACATATTTTCCATTCTTTTTTTTTATCTTTGCGTGCTATTGTGCGTAATGACTGAATAACAACAAATAATAACAAATTTTTTTCAAGCAGATGCAAAGTAAAGGTTTTATTAAACTCATCGCGGTGCTGCTGGCGCTCGCGTGCGTTTATCAACTCTCGTTTACGTTCAAGACACGTAGCGTGGAGAAGAAAGCGGCCGAGTACGCCGCGCAGTTCCCGCTCGAGGAACAGCCCGGGGCCGAGCAGCACTATCTCGACTCGGTGCAGAACCTGCCGGTCTATAACATGGGGCTGCGCAAGTTCACCTACAAGGAGTGCAAGGAGAAGGAGCTGAATCTGGGTCTGGACCTGAAGGGCGGCATGAACGTCATGCTGGAGGTGCAGGTCGAGGACGTCGTGAAGGCCCTCGCCGGTGACAGCCAGAACGATCCGGCCTTCGTCGAAGCCATCGCCGAGGCCAACGAGGCCATGAAGCAGGGCTCCTCGAACGACTATATCGCCGATTTCGTCAAGGCCTACGAGCGCCTCTCGGGCGGGCGGCCGATCGCCGGGATCTTCGTCAGCCCCGACCGCAAGGACATCACGCTCGAGAGCTCCGACGCCGACGTGGAGAAGATCCTCAAGCGCGAGACCGAAGCCGCCATCGCCGCTTCGTTCAACGTGCTCCGCAGCCGTATCGACCACTTCGGCGTGACGCAGCCCAACATCATGCGTCTGCCCAACTCGCACCGCATTCTGGTCGAGCTGCCGGGCGTGAAGGAGCCGCAGCGCGTCCGCGACCTGTTGCAGGGAACCGCCTCGCTCGAGTTCTGGACCACCTACGACGCCCGCGAGGTGCTGCCGATTCTGGTTTCGGCCGACAAGTTCATCCGTTCCGAGCAGTCCGCTCAGCCTGCTGCCGGGGAGGCGGAGGTTTCGGCGGAGGCCGCTTCGACGGCTCCCGCCGCCGGTGAGACTTCGGGCCTGATCGCCGAGGTGGGCGCCGATTCCGCGTCGGTGGCCGAGTCGGCCCGCACGGGCAACTACGACCGTGAGGAGAATCCGCTCTTCGCCGTGCTCGACCCGTCGTTCGCCGGCGGAGCCGCCATCGGCGCCGCCTACAAGGCCGACATGGCCGCCGTGAACGCCTACCTGGCCCAGCCTGCCGTGCGCGAGCTCTTCCCGGCCGACATCCTTTTCAAGTGGGGCGTCAAGGGCGACGACCATATCGACGGCCGCTACTACCTCTACGCCATCCGCGTCTCCACTCCCGACGGCAAGGCTCCGCTCGACGGTTCGGTCGTCACGGAGGCTACCGAGCAGTACGCCCAGCGCGGCGCCACGGCCGAAGTCTCGATGACGATGAACGCCGAGGGTACGCAGGAGTGGGCGCGCATGACGGGCGAGAACATCGGCAAGTGCATCGCCATCGTGCTCGACGGCTACGTCTATTCGGCGCCCCGTGTGAACGGCAAGATCGACAAGGGCCAGTCCTCGATCACGGGCGATTTCACGATTCAGGAGGCCAAGGACCTGGCCAACGTGCTCAACTCGGGCAAGGTCCCCGCTCCCGCGAAGATCATTCAGGATACGGTCGTCGGTCCTTCGCTGGGCCAGGAGTCGATCAACGCCGGTATGCTTTCGTTCGTGATCGCCTTCATCCTCGTACTCCTCTACATGGGCCTCTTCTATAAGACGGCGGGCTGGATGGCCGACATCGCGCTGCTGACCAACGTCTTCCTGCTGATGGGCGTGCTCGTGTCGTTCGGCGCCGTGCTGACCCTTCCGGGTATCGCCGGTATCGTGCTGACGATGGGTATGGCCGTCGATGCCAACGTCATCATCTACGAACGCATCAAGGAGGAGCTCCGCGGCGGCAAGGGCATTTCGCTGGCCATCAAGGACGGTTTCTCGAAGGCCTACTCGGCCATCATCGACGGTCAGCTGACCACCATCATCACGGGTATCGTCCTCTTCGTCTTCGGTACGGGTCCCGTGCAGGGCTTCGCTACGACGCTCATCATCGGTATCGTCACCTCGGTCTTCTGCGCCATCTTCATCACGCGCCTGATGATCGAGTGGATCGTTGCGAAATGGGGTTCCATTTCGTTCTCCTACAAGTGGTCCGAGGCGTTCCTCAGCAACACGCACGTCGATTTCATCGGCAAGCGCAAGGTCGCCTACGTACTGGCCGTGGCGCTGATGGCGCTCTCGTGCGTTTCGTTCGCCGTCCGCGGACTGAACCTCGGAGCCGAGTTCACCGGCGGCCGCGCCTACGTGGTCCGCTTCGACAAGCCCGTATCGGCCGAGGATGTCCGCGAGAACCTCGACAAGGCCTTCTCCCGGATCGCCGACGCCGACGCTTCGTCCGTGAGCTTCGAGGTGAAGCAGTACGGCAACGAGAACCAGATGCGCATCGTGACGCAGTACCGTTACGACGACACGTCGGACGAGGCTACGGCCGAGGTCGAGAAGATCGTCTATGACGCGTTGAGCCCGCTCTACTCCTATGCCATCACCTTCGAACAGTTCCGCAACACGCAGACTGACCTGAACGGTATTCTCACCGCCGACAAGATCGGTCCTTCGATCGCTCAGGACATGACGTGGAACGCCATCTACTCGGTGCTCTTCTCGCTCATCGCCATCGGTCTCTACATCACCTTCCGCTTCAAGCGCTGGCAGTGGGCTACGGGAGCCACGGCCGCACTGGCGTTCAACGCCCTGCTCATCATCGGTATCTTCTCGATGTTCTACGGGCTGCTGCCCTTCAACCTCGAGGTGAACCAGGCCTTCATCGCCGCCATTCTGACCATCATCGGTTACGCCATCAACGACACGGTGGTGGTCTTCGACCGAATCCGCGAGTATCTGGGCCTCTACCCGAAGCGCAATCTCAAGGAGCTGGTGAACGGCGCCATCAACTCGACGCTGTCGCGTACGATCAACACTTCGGGCACGACGCTCGTGACGCTGCTGGCGATCTTCTTCTTCGGCGGCGAGACGATCCGCGGCTTCATCTTCGCGCTCATCATCGGCGTCGTGGTCGGTACGGCCGCCACGATCTTCATCGCCACGCCGATCGCCTACGATCTGATGATCCGGCGCGCCGCGAAGGCCGGCGAGGAGAAATAATCCCCGCGTATATCTGATTTTATAAATAGCGAAAGGACCGTATCTCCGCGATACGGTCCTTTTTCGTCGGGCGGCGGCAAATAAATTTGGCGTTGCGCGCATCTTGCCTTATCTTTGCATATCGGATCGCTTTTCGGCCGTAGGGCCGCATCCCGCCACGGGTTGCGGCGCCTTCGATGCCGGAGTGGCTATTTTTTTGTAGGACACATGGAAAATCTGCTGAAGTGGATGCGCCGCTACGTCTCGCCGGTCTTTCTGGCGCTGCTCGTCGCCTCGTTCATCTTGTGGTATCTGGCCAAACTGACTTATATGTATACCACCGAACAGACCATCCGGCTGAGCATCGACGGCCAGCCCGTCGAAATTACCTGCGTGGTCGAAGGGGTGGGGACCAACTTGTTCGGTTACAGGGTCTATATGAACAAGACGCTGCGCATTCCCCTCGCCGAGCTCAAGACGCGCCGGGCGACCGGAGAAGGCCACGAGGGCAAGCTCGTCATCGACCCGCAGTCGTTGCAGCACGCGATTTCGGTACGCTTCAGCGACATCAAGATCATCTCCATCGGTGCGATCCCCGAGATCGACGACCCCGTAAAGGAGTGACGCCATGATGAAGGTCGGAATCACGGGCGGCATCGGCAGCGGCAAAAGCACCGTCTGCCGTTTGTTCGCGGCGCGGGGTGTCGCGGTCTATGACTCCGATACCGAGGCCCGGCGGCTGATGACCGGTTCCGCGGAGTTGCGGCAGGCGATCGCGGCGCGCTTCGGCGCCGACATCTACCGTGGCGGTGCGCTCGACCGCGCCCGTCTGGCCGGGATGGTCTTCTCCGACGGGGCGGCGCTGGCCGATCTCGATGCGCTGGTGCATCCCGCCGTCGTGGCCGATTTCGCCGCCTGGGCCGAACGGCAGGCGGGTGATTACGTGATTCTGGAGAGCGCCATCCTCTTCGAGGCCGGACTGCGCGGGGCGGTCGATCGCACGGTCGCCGTGCTGGCCCCGCTGGAACTCCGCATCGAACGCACCTGCCGCCGCGACGGTTGCGACGCCGAAGCCGTCCGCCGCCGGATCGCGGCCCAGGCCGACGACGACACGCTCTGCGCCGCAGCCGATTTCACCCTTGTCAATATCCTCGAAGAGGAGCTCGAACCCGCCGTGGCGGCCCTCGACCGCCGTTTCCGTTATGAAGCACAGCACCGTTGATCCGTTTCCGTCCGCCCCGTGCGTGATGGCCATTCTGAATGTCACTCCCGACTCGTTCTACGCCGGGAGCCGGACCCCTTCGGCCGGAGAGGTCGAACGCCGTGTCCTCGAAGCCGTGGGGGAGGGCGCCTCGATCATCGACGTCGGGGGCTATTCCTCGCGTCCCGGGGCCGACGAGGTTCCGCCCGACGAGGAGTGGCGGCGCGTGGCGCTGGGCGTGGAGGCCGTGCGGCGGCTGGCTCCCGATACGGCCGTTTCGGTCGATACGTTCCGCAGCGGCATCGCCGCCCGGGCCATCGAGACCTTCGGTCCGCTGATGATAAACGACATTTCGGCCGGCGAGCTGGACCCTGCCATGTTCGCCGTCGCCGCCCGTTACGACGTGCCCTATGTCGCCATGCACATGAAGGGCGACCCGCAGACGATGCAGTCGCTCACCGACTACCGCCGGGACATCGTTTCCGAGGTGGTCGCCTATTTCCGCCGCCGTGTCGAACGGATGCTCGCCGCCGGTATCCGCCGCGAACGGATCGTCCTCGATCCCGGTTTCGGATTCGCCAAGACCGCGGAGCAGAACTACCGCTTGCTCGCCGGGCTGCACGAGCTCTGTGCGCTGGGCTACCCGGTGCTCGCGGGGCTTTCGCGCAAGTCGATGATCTATAAGGTGCTCGGCACGACGCCCGCCTGTTCGCTCGCCGGGTCGGTCGCGCTGGGATGGGAGTGCCTGCGCCAGGGTGCGGCGATTCTCCGCGTGCACGACGTGCGCGAGGCCGTCGATACGGTGCGGCTTTTCGGAATGTACGAACGACAGGTTTCGCTATGATACGACTTACAGACATACGCAAACGCTTCGGCGAGCTGGAGGTGCTCAAGGGCGTCTCGCTCGGGGTCCGGCAGGGCGAGGTGGTCTCCGTCGTCGGGGCCAGCGGTGCCGGCAAGACGACGCTCCTGCAGATCATGGGCACGCTTTCGCGTCCCGACGCGGGCCGGGTGGAGATCGGCGGCGAAGACCCCTTCGCGCTGGGCGACAAGGCGCTGTCGCGTTTCCGCAACGACCGCATCGGCTTCGTTTTCCAGTTCCACCACCTGCTGCCCGAGTTCTCGGCCTTCGAGAATGTCTGCATTCCGGGGCTGATCGGCCGGCGGCCCCGCGCCGAGGTCGAGCGCCGTGCCGCGGAGCTGCTCGCGCTGGTGGGTCTCACCGCCCGCCGCGACCACAAGCCCGGCCAGTTGTCGGGCGGCGAGCAGCAGCGCGTGGCCATCGCCCGGGCCATCGTCAATGCGCCTGCCGTGCTGCTGGCCGACGAGCCTTCGGGCAACCTCGACACCCGCAACCGCGAAGAGATCCACCGTCTGTTCTTCGACCTGCGCGACGAACTGGGGCAGACCGTGGTGATCGTCACCCACGACGAGCGCCTCGCCGCGATGGCCGACCGGAAAATCACCATGTCCGATGGCCGGATTATCTGATCGCGGGGCGTTGCGCGAGCTGCTCGAGCGGCTCCACGACCGGTACAACCGCCCGGAGTTCATTCCGGACGACCCCGTCGCCGTGCCGCACCGCTACACGGGCCGTGCCGACCGGGAGATCGCCGGCTTCTTCGCCGCCACCATCGCCTGGGGCAGCCGTCCCACGATCGTCCGTAACGGCCACCGCCTGATGCGCTACATGGACGATGCCCCGGCCGATTTCGTGCGCAACGCCTCGGAGCGCGAGCTGGCGGGACTCGGCGCCTTCGTCCACCGCACCTTCAACGGGGGCGACGCCCGCGATTTCGTGCTGGCCCTGCGCCGCATCGAAACGCTCTACGGCGGCATCGGGGCCTTTTTCGAGAGCCGCTACGCCGCCGTGGGCGACCTTCCGGCGGTCTTCGCCGATTTCCGCCGCGAATTTTTCGCCGCCGACCATGCGCCGCGCTGCGAGAAACACCTCTCTTCCGTCGAGCGCGGCGCGGCGTGCAAACGCCTGTGCATGTACCTGCGGTGGATGGTCCGCCGCGACGACCGGGGCGTGGACTTCGGGGAGTGGCGCACCATTCCCGCTTCGGCCCTGCGGCTGCCGCTCGACGTCCATGCCGGCGACATGGCCCGCGCATTGGGGTTGCTCTCGCGCCGTCAGAACGACTGGCGAGCCGTCGAGGAGGTCACCGCCGCGCTCCGCACCTTCGATGCCGACGATCCCGTGCGGTACGATTTTTCGTTGTTCGGCGCCGGCATCGGCGGTTATCTGAAGGATTGATCCATGTTCCGTTTCAAGCAGTTTGCCGTGCGGCAGGACCGCTGCCCGATGAAGGTCGGCACGGACGGCGTGCTCCTCGGGGCCTGGGCCCCGGTGCTGCCTTCCGACCGCCGGGTGCTCGACATCGGCACGGGCACGGGACTGATCGCCCTGATGATGGCCCAGCGCATGCCGCAGGCACGGATCGCGGGGGTGGACATCGACGACGTTTCGCAGGCCCGCGAGAATGCCGACGCCTCGCCGTGGGGCGCACGCCTCGAATTTCACCGCTGCCCCGTGCAGGAGTTCGCCGCCGGCGGGGCGTTCGATCTCATCGTCTCCAATCCGCCCTATTTCGTCGGTTCGCTCACCTGCCCCGATGCGGGCCGCACCGCCGCGCGCCATGCCGTCCATCTGCCTTTCGAGGCGCTGCGCGACGCCGTGCTGCGGCTGCTCGCTCCCGGAGGCCGTTTCGCGCTGATCCTTCCCTCATCCGAGGCCGAACGTTTCCTCGCCGTTTGCCGGGACGCCCTGACCCTCGTGCACCGTACCGACGTGCGCACCACGCCGTGCCGCGAAGCGAAGCGCGCCCTGCTCTGCCTGACCCGTCCGGCCGGGGCTCCGCTTCTTCTCCGGCAACTGACGGCCGGAGCTTCCGCTTTGGCCGGTCCCGCCGTTTCGGCCGGGGCTTCCGCTTCCGCCCCTTCCGGCCTTGTCGCTTCTCCCTTGAACGTTCCCGGTGCTGCCGTCGCCGTCCCGGCCGTTTCCGCAGCCCTGCCGGAGGAGACCGGGCGGCCCGTCGTCCCGCTGCGCGACGAACTGGTGGTCGGCACGGGCGGACACGAATCCTATACTCCCGAATACCGGGCCCTTACGCGCGATTTTTACCTGAAATTTTGACGGCACGCGAAAAAAAGTTACATTTGTAGATGGTATCCAAACTTCGTGCACTATGAAATTCCGTCTTTTGACCCTGGCCCTGTTGTGTTGCGGCGCTGCCGCCACGGCCCAAAATCCCTATATCGCCCTCGAAGGCGCCGCCGAAAGCGCTGCGGGGATCGCCGTCAGCATGCCCCGTTCGGTGCTGGCCGTCGATCTTTCGGTCGAGTGCAGCACCGTCCTCTGCGGACCTTATGCCCGCTATGCGCAGAAATACCTCGGTGTGCGCGCTCCGCTGACCGACAAGACGACATGGAGCATCGCGGGGGCGCGGATCGCGCTGGCCGGCGATGACGCGTTCGGGGCAGCCGCACCCGCGGCCGATGCCTCCCGCGTCGTTTCCCATGCGGCTTCGGACGAGGCTTTCGCGGCCCTGCAACCCGACAAGACCTCGGCGACGGTCTATTCGCTCGAGGATGCCGCGCGCATGGCCGCCGAGCAGATTTTCTCCCTGCGCCGTCACCGCCTGGAACTGATTACGGGCGAAGCCGGCGAGAATGTCTTCGGCGAGGGGCTGAACGCCGCGCTGGCCGAGATCGAACGGCTCGAGCAGAGCTACCTGGAGCTGTTCCTCGGCAAGCAGATCGTTTCGACCCGGACGCAGCGCTACCTGGTCTATCCCTCTGCCGACCGGAAACAGTATGTCTTCTGCCGCTTCAGCCCGGCCGCCGGGCTGCTTCCCGAGAGCGATCTCTCGGGCGATATGGTGGTGTTGCAGATCGAGCCGTCGGGCGACACGGAGTGTCCGATCGAGGCCGGTCCGAAAGAGCAAGGTACGGTGAAGTGCCGCATGGCCGATCCTTCGACCTGCACGGTGATCGCCTCCGGCCGCGAATACGCCCGTGCCGTCGTGCCGCTGTTCGAATTCGGCCGCACGGTCCAGGTGGCTCTTCCGCGTCGCAGATAGCAGACGTATATGAACCATACCTCCCGCATGACGGCGCTGCTCGGCGAGCTGCGCCGTGAGCGCAACGGGGCCGTGGCCGATGCCATGCGCCTCGTCGGCGCGCCCTACGGGCTGAATTACGGCGTGAGCCTCCCGACGTTGCGCCGTCTGGCGCGTGCCGAAAAGCCCGATTACGCATTTGCGAAGTTCCTCTCGTTGCAGGATGTGCGCGAACTGCGCCTTGCGGCCTACCACATTGCCGATCCGGCCGGCCTTACGCCCGGCGAATTTCCGTTCTGGGCCTCCGGCATCGTCAATCACGAGCTGGCCGAGGAGGCCGCCTTCGCCCTGTTGCCGCGTATCGGAGACTTTCCCGCCCTGTTCCGGACGTGGACGGCGGCCGGTATGCCGTGGCCGTTGCAGTATGCGGCGCTGATGGCCGCTTCCCGCGTCGTGCCGCCCGACTCCGGGTGGGTCGATTCCGCCGTCGAAGCGGTCCGCAGGGCTGCCGCGGCCGCCGAAACCGTGCCGCCGGACGTTGCAGCTTCCGAAGGAGGCCTTGTTTCTGCCGCACCCGTTTTTGCCGTCGTTGCCGGGACCGGCCCCGCAGCGTCCGCCTCCCCGGAAAGCGGTTTTTCCGCGTCCGCAACCCCTTCCGCCGCCTGCTCCGTGTGCACTCCCGCCGCTGCACTCCTTGTCGCACAGGGGGCGGTGGCGCTGCTCGCGGCCGTCGGGTCCCGAAACGGGGAGAGCCGGCAGGCGGTGCTCCGCAAAGCCGGCTCTCTGGGCCGGCTCCGTGCCGAAGACTACGTCCACGAGGAGCTGGCCTGGCGGTTGGAAGTTCAGTGATGTACGGCGTGTTCGCGCTGTTCGATCGTGTCGAAAGCCTCCCTGAGTTCCCTGTAGCCTATGAGACCGCTTCGGCGCCAGAGCACTTCGCCGCGGCGGAAGATCACCAGAGTCGGAACCGAGGAGATGTTGTAACGCCGCACGATCTCCAGCATGTCGGGGTCGTCCACGTCGATCCGGTAAACGTCCGCACGACCGTTCATTTCCGTTTGGAATCTGTCGATTACGGGAACCATTGCCTGGCACGGTCCGCACCAGGTGGCGAAGAAGTCCGCGAGCGTCACCGCGTCCCTCCAGATGATTTTGTCGAAATCTTTCATAGTCGCTCCTTTCGGAAGAGGCGGCCGTTCGCCGCGTCCCCCGCGTTTTTCCGGGGGAGCAGCAAATTCTATTCCAGAAAGAGCGCCCGGGGCAACTGGTCGATGCTGTTTATCCGCACGATTTCGATGCCTTTGGGATGTTTGGCTCCTTTGGCGAGGTATCCCGAGACGACGATCCGCCGGAATCCCAGCCGGGCGGCCTCGCTGATGCGCTGTTCGGTGCGCGGGGCGGGGCGCACCTCGCCCGACAGCCCGATTTCGCCCGCGCAGCAGACGCCCTCTCCCACGGGACGGTCGTAGTAGGAGGAGATCACCGCCGCCACGACGGCCAGGTCCAGTCCCGGGTCGGCGACCTTGAACCCTCCGGCGAAGTTCAGGAAGACGTCCTTCTGGAACATCTTCATCCCGACGCGCTTTTCGAGCACCGCCAGCAGCATGTTCATCCGCCGCGTGTCGAATCCCGTGGCCGTGCGCTGGGGCGTGCCGTAGGCCGCGCCGCTCACCAGCGCCTGCACTTCGATCAGGTAGGGTCTCACGCCGTCGGCCGTAGCGCCCACGGCGATGCCGCTCAGCGGCTCTTCATAGTGCGTGAGCAGGATTTCCGACGGGTTGTCCACGCCCCGCAGTCCGGTGTCCAGCATTTCGAACACGCCGATTTCGAACGTCGCGCCGAAGCGGTTCTTGATGCCGCGCAGGATGCGGTATATGTTGTTGCTGTCGCCCTCGAATTGCAGGACGACGTCCACGATGTGTTCGAGGATCTTCGGTCCGGCGATGGTTCCGTCCTTGGTGATGTGGCCGATGATGACGATCGACGTGGCGGTCGATTTGGCGTATTTGAGCAGCGTCGCGGCGCATTCGCGGATCTGCGACACGCTTCCGGCCGACGAATCCATCAGCTCGGTGTAGATGGTCTGTATCGAGTCGATGACGACCAGGTCGGGCTTCTGCTCGGCGATCTGCGCCACGATGTTCTCCAGCAGCGTCTCGGGGTAGATCATGCACTCCTCGTTGCCGATCCCGAGCCGCATGGCGCGCATCTTGATCTGCTCGGCCGACTCCTCGCCCGAGACGTAGAGGGTCTTCAGCCCGTTCGCAGCCAGAGCTATCTGGAGCGAAAGGGTCGATTTGCCGATGCCCGGCTCGCCGCCCAGCAGCACGAGCGATCCGGGGACCATGCCGCCGCCCAGCACGCGGTTCACCTCGGCGTTGCCCAGATCGAGCCGCCGGTGTTCGCTCTCGCGGATGTCACGCACCCGCTGGGGTTTCGCCGCCGGCAGCGACCCTGCGGCGACGGCCGGTACGGAGCCGCTCTCGCGCGCCACGATCTCTTCCGCGAAGGTGTTCCATTCCCCGCACGAGGGACATTTCCCCAGCCATTTGGGGGCTTCGAATCCGCAGTTTTTGCAGAAGAAGGCTTTTTTTACCTTTGCCATCCTGTTCAGTATGCGTTTGCCGAGGTGTACTCCCTGCGCACGGCCCGCGTGATGCCGGCCGCGGGGTAGAGGGCCTGGTACTGTTCCGTGAGGTCCACCTCCAGCACGATTTTCCGCTCGCCCTCCTCGTCGGTGTACGATGCGGGCGAACATACGTAGTCCTCCTCGCCGAAGAGAACCTCGAACTGCTCCTTGCCCGGCTCCTTGCCGAACAGTCCCGTCACGGGTTCCGTGTCGGGCGCGGTCCTGATTTCGGCCCGTCCGCCGTTGTATTGCGAGAAGTGCAGCGTGTAGCCGCCTCCCGCCTGCACGGGGGCCGCCGCTACGATCTCGGCCTCGATCTGCGCGGCCAGCGGATTCTCCCCGCTGCCGCCGTCTTCTTCGCTGTCTTCTTCGCTGTCGCCTTCGCCGGTCCCTTCGCCGCCTTCGTCGTCGCCGTCGTCCGGATTCCCGCCGTCGTCCGCTCCGGAGCCGGCGTTGTCTCCCGTCCCGGTATCATCGCCGGTCCCGGTATTGTCTCCGGTTCCGTCTTCGTTGCCGTCTCCGGTCTCTCCGCCGCCGGAGTTATCCCCGGAGCCGTCTCCCTCCTCTCCCGTGCCGGGATCGGAGTTTTCGGTCAGGGCGACCTCGGCTTCGACCCGGGTGACGGGGTAGCGGGCCGTGTAGAATACGCCGGTCCGGGATTCTCCGCACGCTGCCGTGAGCAGCGCCGCGCACAGGGCGCACAATAGATAGAATAGCCGTTTCATGCGTTTCTGTTTTTCATAATCCCCGGTCTTCGTCGATCAGCACCACCAGCACGCGCCCTGCCGGGTGGCAGCGCAGCATCTCCATCCGGGTATTGCAGATGCGGTCGGGGGAGTTGCAGTCCATGCAGACCCCGGTTTTGGCGCACGGTGTGCGGAATCCGGGGTGGCGGGCTATGTTTTGCGGCGCGGCGATGCGCCGGATGCGTTCTTCGGCCTCTCTGCGGTCGGCCACGATTTTGTTGCGTCCCGCCACGAGGAGCACCTTGCGGGGACCGAACGCCACCGGGGCGATGCGGTTGCCTACCATGTCGAGCCAATGGAGCGTGCCCTCTTCGGTCACGGCGTTGATTCCCGTTACGAAAAGGTCCGACAGCAGGGCCTGCCGCCGGATTTCGAGTCTTTCGGGCCGGGGCATCGAGGCGTCGAATCCGTCGAGCAGCCTCCACCGCCCGTCCCGGCGCAGCCATTCTACGATTCCCGTGTCGCGCATCGTCATCGAATCGCCGAACGATACGAGTTCCGGCATCTCGGCTTCGACCGCCGCGCGCAGCCTTTCGAACGCCTCCTGCGCGTCCTTCGTCACGACCGCTTCGAAGCCGTGGCGGCGCAACGCTTCGGCGCAGCGTGCGAGCCGTGCCGTCCGGTCCGCCGTATCGTTTCGTTCCGTCTTTGTCGTCTGGTTCGTCTGCATCGTGTTTTGCTGTGTATGTGTCGTCGTGTGAAACTTCCGTTTGTCCTCAGCGCAGCTTCCGCTTCACGACCGCCGGATTTCCCGCGGCCAGCGAGTCCTCGGGAATGTCGTGCACGACGACGCTCCCTGCGCCGATGATCGAGCGGGCGCCGATCCGGACGCCCGGGCAGACCGTGACGCCGGCTCCCAGCCAGCAGTCCTCGCCGATCGTGATCGGGAGGCCCGTTTCGACGGGTTTGCGGCGCTCTTCGAAGTCTATCGGATGCTGCGGCGTGCAGATACGGCAGCCGGGGCCGATGAGCGTGTGGTCGCCGACCGTGATGCCGCCGCAGTCGAGAAACGTGCAGCCGGCGTTGATAAAGACGCCTTCGCCCAATTGAATCCGATGACCGTGGTCGCAGTAGAACGGCGGCATGATCCGGGCAGTGGGATGGCGATGGGGGATTAGCGCTGAGAGCGCTTCGTCGTAGGCTTTGCCGTCGTCGAATGACACGGCGTTGAAATGTGCCTGGTTCACCCGCCTTCGGCGAAGGCTTTCTGCCACATCGGGTGCTGTGAAATCGAACGGCTCGCCTGCGAGCATCTTTTCCATTTCGGTCATGATGTCGTTCCTATTTGATGAAGAACCGGTATATGTCGTTGCCGTTGGCGTAGAGCAGCAGCATGAGCAGGACGATCATGCCGACGTACTGCGCCGCTTCGAGCACCTTGTCGCTCACCTTGCGTCCGGAGATCATTTCCCAGAAGGTGAACAGGGCGTGTCCGCCGTCCAGCCCCGGGATGGGCAGAATGTTCATCACCGCGAGGATGATCGACAGGAATGCGGTCTTCATCCAGAAATCCTGCCAGTCCCACGCCGCGGGGAAGATGCTCCCGATGGCGATGAATCCGCCCAGCTCCTCGTACATCTTCGTCTTGGGCTGCACGATCAGTTTCAGTTGCTCCCAGTAGGAGGAGATCACCTCTCCCGTTTTGCGGATGCCCGCCGGGATGGACTCCCGGAGGGTGTACTCCTGCGTGCGCGGGGTGTAGAGGTCCTGCCGCGGCGCGACGCCGATCAGCCCCTCCTCCGATACGGGCAGCGTCATGGTCAGCACCATGTCCCCTTCGCGCAGCGCCTCGATCCGCACCGAGTCCCCGGCGCGCGAGCGGATATACCGCTGGTAGTCGGGAAACTCCGCTCCGCGGAGGTCGTCCACGGCCAGGATTTCGTCGCCCTTCTTCAGGACCGCGGAGGCCGCCGCCGACACCGTGCTGTCCACGATGAACGGGAAGCGCAGGGCGAGGAATCCCTCGTAACCCTTTTTCTGCCGCATGGCGATCAGGTCGTCGAGCGGCAGGTTCAGCGTCACCGCCCGGCCGTCGCGCTCCACCTCCACGCGGCGGTCGCCCTCGGTGATGAGCAGCGAGGAGATGATCTCCTGCACGTTGTCCACCGGCTTCCCGTCGATCGAGAGGATGCGGTCTCCGTCGCGGAATCCCAGCTCGTGCCCCGCCTCGTTGAAGTCGTAGCCCCAGCGGGCGTCTTTGTTCGAGAAGTAGGTGTCGCCCCACGTGTAGCAGATGCCGCAGTAGATCGCCACGGCCAGCACGACGTTCATCACCACGCCGGCGATCATCACCAGGAAGCGCTGCCACGCGGGTTTGGCGCGGAACTCGTCCTGCTGCACGGGGCGTTTCATCTGCTCCTTGTCCATCGACTCGTCGATCATGCCGGCGATCTTGACGTAGCCGCCCAGCGGCAGCCAGCCCAGTCCGTATTCGGTGTTTCCGCGTTTGAATTTGAAGAGCGAGAACCACGGGTCGAAGAAGATGTAGAACTTTTCGACGCGGATCCGGAACACGCGCGCCGTGATGAAATGCCCCAGCTCGTGAATGCCCACGAGGATGGTGAAACAGAGGAAAAACTGAAGAATCTTGATTGCTATGTCCATTGTGCGTATCGGTTACAGTTCGAGAAATTCGGCGGCCAGCGCGCGGGCTTCGGCATCGGCCGCGGCGTAGTCGTCGAGCGTGGGGGAGGCGACGAACGAGGCGTGTTCGAGCGCATGGCGGATCGCCCGCACGATGTCGAGCCAGGCGCACCGCCGCGCGAGGAAGGCTCCCACGGCCGTTTCGTTCGCGCCGTTCATCGTGCACGCCGCCGTGCCGCCGCGGCGCAGGCAGTCGTAGGCGATCTCCAGCGCCGGGTACTTCTCGCGGTCCACCGCCGCGAAGGTGAGCTGCGGGTGGGCCAGGAAGTCGAAGCGTTCGCCCGGCCGTGCGGCCCGGTCGGGGTACATGAGGGCGTAGCTGATGGGCATGCGCATGTCGGGCGTTCCGAGCTGCGCCTTGATCGCACCGTCCTCGAACTCGACCATCGAGTGGACGATCGACTGCGGGTGCAGCACCACGTCGATCCGCTCGGCGGGCGTGCCGAAGAGCCAGTGGGCCTCGATCACCTCGAAGCCCTTGTTCACGAGCGTCGAGGAGTCGATCGTGATCTTCGCGCCCATCCGCCATTGGGGATGGCGCAGCGCCTGTTCCACGGTGACGCCGGCCAGCTCCTCGCGTCTGAGGTCGCGGAACGCCCCGCCGCTGCACGTGACGATCAGCCGCCGCACCGGGGCGCGTTCGCCCGCGAGACACTGGAATATGGCCGAGTGCTCCGAGTCGATCGGGACGATCGGCGCGCGGTGTTTCCGTGCCAGCGGCATCACGCAGGCGCCGCCCACCACGAGCGACTCCTTGTTGGCCAGCGCCAGCTTCTTGCCCGCTCCGATGGCGGCCACCGTGGGCGCCAGTCCGGCGTATCCCACCAGCGCGTTCACCACGACCTCCGTGTCCCCCGCGGCGGCCAGCTGCGCCACGGCCTCCTCGCCGGCATACACCTTCGTGTCGGTGCCGGCGAGCGCGTCGCGCAGCGGCGCATAGTGCCGTTCGTCGGCTATCGCCACGGCGTCGGCGTCGAACTCCCGGGCCTGCTCGGCGAGCCGCTCCCAGCGGCTGCGGGCCGTCAGTACGCGGGCTTCGAACCGTTCGGGATTCTCCCGCACGATGTCGAGCGTCTGTTCGCCGATCGAGCCGGTCGAACCCAGAATGGCAAGTCGTTGTCTCATGGTCTTCAGAATACGATATAACTCTCCGGATCGACCGGTTTCCCGTCGCTCCACAATTCGAATTCGAACATGCGCACCTCGCCGTTCTCGGCTTCGGAGTTGTAACCCACCAGCTCGCCCGGGCGGAGCGTCTGCCCCGGAGCCGCGAGCGACTGCGAAAGGTTGCGATAGACCGACAGCAGGCCGCCGCGGTGCTGCATGATGACCGTGTAGCCCCGCTCGGGGGTCCAGAGGCTCTGCACCACCGTCCCGCCGTCCACGGCCGCGATGCGGTCGGAGGCCGCCGCGGCGATCTTCACCCCGAAACGGCCCTGCGAGATGTCGAAGCGCTCGGTGATGATCCCCTCGACGGGTTTCGCCAGCTCGATCGCTTCGCGTATCCTGCGCCGCGAGTCGCTGCCCCGCCCCGCGAGCGAGTAGGGGCCGTCGCCCTCCATCTGGGCGCGCAGGAGCGAATCCTCGGCCGACGGCATCACGAGCACCTTGCTCGCGCGCGTGCTGTCGCTTCCCGGCAGGGTCCGCGCTACGGGGGTGTTGCCCTCCAGAATCATGGCGATATTCTCGTTGTAGGTCATCATGTCGTTCATCATGCGCTCCATCGAGTCCAGACGGATGATGTTCTGGATGAGGCTCTCGCGCGAACGGTCCGCCTCGGTCCGGTAGCCGGGCAGGAACTCCAGCACGGGCGAATAGGCCACCAGCGAGAGCGTGAGGATGAAGAGCACCAGCACGAAGGCCACCAGTCCGGCCAGCAGGCTGGCCGGGGAGACGTGCACGTGCCACTCCTCGCTGTTGTCCGTGGCGTTGAGCATGTTGAAGCGGCGTTTGCGGAACAGTCCGCGCCACCATGCCCGGACGGATTTTATCGTTTTCATCGTTCGGAAACCTTTGCGTTCAATCCCACAAATATAGTATAAGCCGTGCGGACTGCCAAATTTATTTCTTCCCGCCGCTCCTGCGGACGGAATCGCTTGCAGGTCCCGCTATTTTTCCTATCTTTGCATGATCCGACTTCGAATCAACGTCGAAACTAACGATAAAAGTATGGTAAAACCTGCACTTCTCGTACTCGCCGCGGGCATGGGTTCCCGCTACGGGTCGCTCAAACAGATGGACGGCGTGGGCCCCAACCGCGAGGCCATCATCGACTATTCGGTCTATGACGCCATCCGCGCCGGCTTCGGCAAGGTGGTTTTCGTCATCCGCCACTCCTTCGCCGACGAGTTCCGCGAAGTCTTCTCGGCCGGCCGCTTCGGCGGCCGCATCGCCGTGGAGTATGTCTTTCAGGAGCTGGACAGCCTGCCCGAAGGGCTGACGGTCCCCGAAGGCCGCGTGAAGCCGTGGGGCACGAACCACGCCGTGATGATGGCCTCCGGGGTCATCCGCGAACCGTTCGCCGTCATCAACGCCGACGACTTCTACGGCGCCGAAGCCTACCGCACCATCGGCGACTACCTCTCGCAGTTGGGCGACAGCCGCAACCGCTACTGCATGGTGGCCTACGATCTCGACCGGACGCTTTCGGACAACGGAACCGTCTCGCGCGGCGTCTGCGGCGTCGATGCCGAGGGCAACCTCGTTTCGATGGTCGAGCGTACGCAGATCGAGCGGATGCCCGACGGCCGCATCGTCTTCCACGACGGCGGAGCCGATGAGCCGCTGGCGGAGAACACCCCCGTGTCGATGAACCTCTTCGGGTTCACGCCCGACTATTTCGCCTATTCGCAGGAGTATTTCCCGGTGTGGTTCGAGGCCAACCGGTCCAATCCGAAGGCCGAGTTCTACATCCCCACGGTGGTGAACAGGCTCATCGGCGACGGTACGGCTTCGCTGCGCGTGCTGCGCTCCGCGGCCCAGTGGCACGGCGTCACCTACAAGGAGGACAAGCCGGCGCTCATGGCCGCCATCGAGCGGATGATCGCCGAGGGCCGTTACCCGCGCGATCTGTGGAAGTGACTTCCCGCACCGCCGCGCCGGAGGGTTCCTGCCGCGGCGCGCGAAATCTCCGGACCGTCTCCTGCGCGGAGCGGTCCGGATTTTTTTCGGAAAAAATCGTATCTTTGGCCTCCGGAATCCGGACCCGAACCGGGATTCCCCCAAAACGCAATGCCGATGAATCAGCATCCCGAATGGAGCTACGGGGCCGTGCTCTATGAAATGAACGTGCGCCAGCTCACGCCCGAAGGCACGTTGCGCGCCGCTGCCGCGCGGCTGGAATTCCTGCGCGATCTGGGCGTCGATGCCGTGTGGCTCATGCCCATCTACCCGATCGGGGAGAAGAACCGCAAGGGCACGCTCGGCTCCTACTATTCGATCCGCGACTACTGCGCCGTCAATCCCGAGCTGGGCACGATGGACGATTTCGACGACTTCGTGGCCGAAGCGCACCGCCTCGGCATGAAGGTGCTCATGGACTGGGTGGCCAACCACACTTCGCGCGATGCGCGGTGGATCGCCGGGAAGCCCGCCTCGTGGTACGAGCGCGACGCCTCGGGCGAGCCCGCCGTGCCGTGGGACTGGACCGATACGGCCAAGCTCGACTATGCGAACCGCGACGTATGGGAGGCCCAGGCCGCGGCCATGGAGTTCTGGATCGCGCGGCACGCCGTGGACGGCTTCCGCTGCGATATGGCGATGCTCGTGCCGATCGGGTTCTGGCAGTACGCCGCCGCGCGTCTGCGCCGCGTGAAGCCCGACCTGTTCCTGCTGGCCGAGGCCGAACAGCGGAACCTCTTCGACGACGGCGTGTTCGACGCCTGCTACGGGTGGGAGATGCATCACCTGCTCAACGACGTGGCGCAGCAGCGCGTGCGGGTCACGGCGCTGCGCGACTGGCTCCGCGCCGACCGCGGCCGCTATCCCCGCTCGGCCATGCGGCTGGCCTTCACCTCGAACCACGACGAGAATTCGTGGAACGGTTCGGAGTTCGCCCGCATGGGGGCCGCGCGGGGCATCATGGCGGCGTTCACCTTCGTCGTTCCGGGCGGCCTGCCGCTGATCTATACCGGGCAGGAGGTGGGCTACGACCATTCGTTCGCCTTCTTCGACCGCGACCCGATTCCTGCGGAATCCTACCGGGCCAACGCCTACACGGAGTTCTACCGCCGCCTGACGGAGCTGCGCCATGCCAATCCGGCCCTCGCGGCGGGCGGGCGGGGCGGCGACATGGTCGAGATCAGCAACAACGCCGAGGACTGCCTGATGACCTTCGTGCGCGAGGTTCCCGGCAACCAGGTCGTCGCCGTGATGAACCTTTCGCCCTACGCGATCGAGACCGATTACTATACGGGCATCTACGCCGGCATGTACACCGACGCCCTGACGGGCCGCCCCAGCGAACTGCGGGGGCACGTCGTGGAGCCGATGGGACCGTGGAGCTACCGGATTCTGACCCGGTAGCGGTTCTGCGGATTTTTCGTATCTTTGCCCCCGATGAAACGATCGCTGCTTTTCTGCCTGCTTTTTCTGGCGGCCGCGCTTCCTGCCGCCGCCGGGACCTACCGCGTGGAGGAGATTCCCCATGTCCAGCGCGCCGACCGCCGCCGCTACGTCTCGAATCCCGACGGGATTCTCTCCCCGGAGGCCGTGGCGCGCATCGACGCCGTGTGCGCCTCGCTCCGCGAGCGGGGGCTGGCCCAGGTGGCCGTCGTCGCCGTGGACGACATTGCCGGCGGCGACACGTTCTCCTTCGCCGTCGAGCTGTTCGGCCGCTGGGGCGTGGGCGGCGCGGAGAGCGACAACGGGCTGGGTATCCTGCTGGTGAAGGACCTGCGCGAGATCCGCTTCGTCACGGGCGGCGGGGTCGAGGGCGTGCTGCCCGACGCCCTCTGCAAGCGCATCCAGCTCAGATACATGCTTCCTGCTTTCCGGGAGGGGAATTACGACGCGGGCATGGTCGCAGGCGTGGAGGCCGCGGCGCAACTGCTCGAAGGAGGCGATCCCGACCTGGGGGAGGAGGAAGGGCTTTCGCTCGGGGCGATTCTGCTGATCGTCGCCGGCTTCGTCTTTCTGCCGCTGGCCGCGGGACTGGCCGTCCACTACCTTTCGCGCCGTTGTCCCCGCTGCCGCAGGTTCGCGTTGCAGTGCGACTCGCAGCGGGTGCTCGGGACGACGCCCTCCTACCGCGAGGTGGAGTACACCTACGTCTGCCGTCACTGCGGCGCCGTGGTGACGCGGCGTTCCCGCCAGTCGCGCGGCAACGGCTTCGGCGGCGGTTCGGGCGGCGGCATGATTATCGGCGGAGGCGGCTTCGGCGGACTGGGCGGAGGCGGGAGCCTCGGCGGCGGTTTCGGCGGCGGATCGTTCGGGGGCGGCGGCGCCGGATCGAAGTGGTGACGGCCGTGCGGGGAGTTTTCGGAATCGGCAAATGTATAATAAGGTAAAAAAGCGAGACAATATGAAAAAGTGGATTTGGATCGGCCTCGTCGCCGTCGTCGCGATTTTCTTTTACGCCACCTACAACGGCTTCGTCACGAAGGAGGAGGGGCTCAACAGCGCCTGGTCGAACGTGGAGACGCAGTACCAGCGCCGTTCCGACCTCATTCCCAATCTGGTCAATACGGTAAAGGGCTATGCCGCCCACGAGTCGGAGACGCTCGGCGCCGTGACCGATGCGCGAGCCCGCGCCGCCTCGATCAGCCTTTCGGCCGGCGAGCTGACACCCGCGAAGCTGGCCGAGTTCCAGGAAGCGCAGGCCGGGGTGCGTTCGGCCCTGGGGCGGCTTATCGCCGTGGCGGAGAGTTATCCCGACCTGAAGGCCAATCAGAATTTCCTGGAGCTGCAAGCCCAGATCGAAGGTACGGAGAACCGTATCGCCGTGGCGCGCAAGGAGTTCAACGATGCCGCGCGGCATTACAACGTCGCCGTGCGCCGCTTCCCGGCCAATCTGGTCGCCGGGCTGTTCGGCTTCGCGCAGAAGCCCTATTTCGAGTCGGCCGAAGGGACCGACGCGGCTCCCGAGGTGAAGTTCTGAGATGCCCGGCGAAAAGACCCGCGGCTACGTACTGGGCGCCGTGGCCGCCGCCAGTTACGGACTCAATCCGCTCTTCGCGCTGCCCCTCTACGGGGCGGGGCTGGGTCCGGATTCGGTCCTTTTCTACCGCTATCTGCTGGCTGTCGTCATGCTCGGTTCGCTGATGATCTTCCGGCGGCAGTCCTTCGCGCTCACACGGCGCGACATCCTGCCGCTGGCGGTCATGGGACTGCTTTTTTCCTTCTCGTCGCTGTGCCTGTTCGCCAGCTACAACTACATGGACGCGGGCATCGCCTCGACGATCCTGTTCCTCTACCCCGTGATGGTGGCCGTCATCATGTCGGCCTGCTTCGGCGAGCGGGTCACCGCCTCCACCGTGCTTTCGATTCTGCTGGCTCTGGGCGGCATCGCGCTGCTCTACAAGGGCGGCGACGGAGCCACGCTGAGCCTTGCGGGCGTTGCGTTGGTCTTCCTCTCGTCGCTCTGCTACGCCGTTTATATCGTGGGGGTCAATCGCTCCTCGCTGCGCGACCTTTCGACCGAGAAGCTGACTTTCTATTCGCTGCTCTTCGGCCTGAGCGTCTATCTGGTCCGTCTGCGGGGCGTCGCCGGTTTGCAGATGATCCCTTCGCCGCTGCTTTGGATCAATGCCGTCTCGCTGGCGCTGTTTCCCACGATCGTCTCGCTCGTCACGATGGCCGGCGCCATCCGCCGCATCGGCTCCACGCCCACGGCGATTCTCGGGGCGCTGGAACCCGTCACGGCGCTCTTTTTCGGCGTGCTGGTCTTCGGCGAACGGCTCACGCCGCGCATTCTCACGGGTGTAGCGCTGATTCTTGCCGCCGTGACGCTCATCATCGCCGGCAAGTCGCTCCGCATCCCGACCGCCGCGACGCACCTCGCGCACTGGCTTTCGCGGCCTCGCCTGCCGCACTGGACCCTCGCCTGGCTGCGCCGTCTGCCGCTGCCGCGCCTGCGGCACGGGGCGAAATGAAAAAGCGGTCCGCTCGACAGAGCCGGACCGCTTTCCGTTTCGGGCCGCGCGCCGTTACATGCGTCCTTTGTCCTCGGAGGCTCCCGCCTCCACGGATTTTTTTCGGAAGGCCTTGCCTGACTTGAAGTTGCAGGTGATTCCGATCTGATAGCTGCGGGCGCACCACGGCTGCCGCGTGATGACCCGGCGCACGAATCCGTCGCCCTGCGCCGTGATCTCCTGCCCCTCGTCGAGCAGACTGCGCGCCGAGAACGAGAGCGTGAACCGCCTGCCGAAACGCTTCTTTACCTCTGCGTTGAGGAACTGCATCGGTTCGACTGTCGCATTGCCGAATGTCATGCGGCTTTGGTAGCGGTAGGAGAGGTCCACATAGAAGTTCGCCGGCAGTTCGATCGTCGCCGAGACATTGGCCAGCAGGATATGCTGGAAGGTCTCGGGGGCATGCTGTTCGACACGCTGGCCGCGCCGCATATAGTTGGCTCCCATGTTGATCTGTAACCATTCGGTCGGTTGTATGGGCAGGTTTGCCGCCGCATACCACGTCTTCGTGTCGTCGTAATTGACCCAGAGGATGCCGAGCATGTCCGGATTGTCCGCATCGGCCGCGGTGGTCTGGTTGATTTCGTCCCGCTGGAGGATGACGCCGCCCGTGAGCGTGTATTTGTGCGCCAGCACCAGCGTCAGGTTCACGTCCTGCTTGTAGGCGGGGTCGAGCAGCGGGTTTCCGGTCTGGTAGGTGTAGTCCGAAATCTGCATCCGCTGGGGTGTGAGCGTCCAGAACCGCGGCCGTTCGATCGTGCGGGCGTATTGGGCGACGAGCGAATAGGCGCCGTCCTCCGAGAGACGGCAGGAGAGGTTCGCGTTCGGGAAGAGCGAGAAGTAATCTTGCCCGACGTCGCCGCGTCCGTAGGTGTGGGTATATTCTCCGCGCAGGCCGGCCACCGCGCTCCAGCGGCCCAGTGAAGCCGTCACGACGCCGTACGCCGCTGCGATATGTTCCGTGTAGTTGATTTCGAAGCTCTGCGCCTCGTTGCGCGTCCATGCCTCTCCGCGGAGGTATTCGTAACGGGCGTCGTTGCGCATTTCGTTACGCGTGTATTTAATCCCGGTCCTGAGTCTCCAGCGCTCCGAGAAACGCTTGTCGAGTGCGAGCGTCAGCGCCGCCACGTCGTAGCTGCTGCGCGTGCGGTCGCGGTAGAGCGAATCGACGGCCGGAGCGGGCGCGGGCGGGACGATACGGCTGCGGTTATCGTTGCGGAGCGACGTGTTGCGGTGTGCGTAGTCGCCCAGCACCTTGAAGGTCGAACCCAGCGTGTCGATCTTCCGGACGTAGTTGAACGTCCCCTCGTAGCCGTTTGCGGCGTTCCCGCCCGCATAGCGGCTCGCGGTGTTCGTCACGCTTCCGGACGTCATGTCCGTCGAGGTTCCGGTCGTCGTCTGCGTGTTGAGGTGCAGGTACGAGAATTCGGCTCCGAGGCTGTTTCTTCCGTCGAACTCGTAAACGGCCCCCAGTGTCGCGCCGCCGTTGTAGTCGTCGTCGTTCATCGACGATGCGGCGCTCAGCCGTTTCCGCCCTGCGGTGTAGGAGGTCTCCTCCTGGCTGTCCATTCCCGATGAGCCGAGCTGTCCCCAGGCCGAGACGTTGAGGTCGAGCCGTCCGCTGTGGATCGAGACGTTGCCCCCGGGGCCGTAGCGATGTATCAGTCCGCTCTGTTCCGTGCGCAGCGAGAGCGAGCCCTGCAAGCCGTCCTCGCGCCGTTTGCGGAGCGTGATGAAGACGATGCCGCCCGCCGCATCGGCGTCGTGGTCCGCGCCGGCCGTGGGGACGATCTCGATCCGCTGGATTTCCTCGGCGCGCAGCGATCGGAGGTAGGCCATGAGCTGCGCGGGTTCCATGCGCAGCTCGCGGTCGTTCACGAACACCTTCGTGCCGCCCTTGCCGTTGATCGAGATTTTCTCGCCGTCCATCCATACGCCGGGAGCGCGTTCGAGCAGCTCCGCGCCGTCGCGCCCTGCCGCCGCCGGCGCATCGGCCACGTCCACCACGAAGCGGTCGGCCTCGCGCCGGACGATCCGGGCCTTCACCACGACCCCTTCGATCTGCGTGGCCGAGCTGCGCAGTACGAAGTCCCCCAGGTCGCTCTCCGCCGCCACATGCACCTGCCGCGTCAGCGGGTCGTAGCCCAGGTATTGAATCCGGAGCGTGTAGTCTCCCGCAGGGGCTTTCAGCGTGAAGCGCCCCTCGGCGTCGGTGGCTGTTCCCGTCACCTGCGCCGAATCCCGGAGCAGGACGACCGTGGCGTATTCCACGGCTCCGCCCCGTTCGTCCACCACGCGCCCTTTCGAGGGGCATAGACGTGCCGCGGAGAGCTCTCCGGCGACGAAAACCAGCATGACGATCAGGGTAATCAGTTTTTTCATAATATTATGCGTTTAATTGTAGTGTGTCTCGATGTCTATATTGCTCTGCAAATATATGTAAAAATAATAATAGTTTGCAATACATAGTACTAAGAAAATATCGGAAAAAATATTCCTTCTTCCGGTCCGGACCGCATATTTCGCTGTGTCATGGGCGGTTGGTTTCTTCTTGTCCGCCCCGGCATTCCGGGAACCCTGCCGAATCCCTGCCGGACCTCCGCCCGGTGCGCGATGGGGCGGATCCGCAGGTGCGTTCCCGGATTGCGGACGCCGACCGTTGCCGATTTATGAAACGGCAGGGCGGCGGAGTTAGGAATCCCGGAAAAAATCGCTATCTTTGCTGCTTGGATTGATTAATATGGTGTATCGGCTCCCGGCGCCTCCGAAAGCCGCGCCGTGCGGAGCGTTCCTTTCCGAACCGAGATTATGCTGAGTGCCCTCTATTACCTGTTTCTGGTGCTGTTGTGCACCTTTTTCATGTTGCTTTCGGCCGTCGCGCTGGTGGTCTGCTGGCCGTTCGACCGCGCGCGCCGTGTCGTGCATTTCCTCTCGCGCGTGCTGGTGCGGATTTTCTTCGCCGTGCCTCCCTTCTGGCGGCAGCGGGTCGAGGGACTCGGGCGGATCGACCGCCGCCGGCCCTACGTCATCGTCGTGAACCACAACACGGTGATCGACATTCCGGCGCTTTACTACCTGCCGCTCAATTTCCGCTGGGTCTCCAAGCGCGAGGTCTATAAGGTCCCCTTCTTCGGGCAGTTCCTCTTCCTGCACGGCGACATCTGCATCGACCGCGGCCGTGCCGCGGAGGCGATGGAGCAGTTGCTCCGCGAGGGCCGCATGTGGATCGCCCGCGGAGCCTCCGTGGCCGTCTTCCCCGAAGGCACGCGTTCGAAGGACGGCGAGATTCACCGCTTCAAGGCCGGGGCCTTCACGCTGGCGAAGGAGGCCGGCGCGGACATCCTTCCCGTGGTGCTCGACGGCACGAAGAGCCTGATCGGTCCGAAGGGCCTCTTCGACTGGCGCAACCGCATCACGATCCGCGTGCTGCCGCCCGTGCCGGCCGGCGAGGTGGCCTCGGCGGATACGCACGAGCTGATGCGGCGCGTGCACGACGACATGTGTGCCGCGCTGGCCGACATCCGCAACAACCGTTAGACTATGGCAGATTTACTCAATACGAATCCCAACGACACCTACGGCGACGACGCCATCGTGACCCTCTCGCCGCGGGAGCATATCCGGTTGCGTCCGGGCATGTATATCGGCAAGCTGGGCGACGGCTCGCAGGCCGACGACGGCATCTACGTGCTCATCAAGGAGGTGGTCGATAACTCGGTGGACGAATTTATCATGGGAGCCGGCCACCGGGTCGAGATCACCGTCGAGCAGAACGTCGTGACGGTGCGCGACTACGGCCGCGGCATTCCCCTCAAGTCGCTCGCGGCGGCCGTCTCGGAGATGAACACCGGCGGCAAGTACGGCGGCTCGGCCTTCAAGAAGACCGTGGGCCTGAACGGCGTGGGCGTCAAGGCCGTCAATATGCTCTCGAGCGAGTTTACGGCCCGCTCGGTCCGCGACGGCGAGGCCCGCACGGTGACCTTCGCCAAGGGACTGGAGCAGAGCGATCGCTGGGAGTCGGGCGTCGCGGAGAAGAACGGCACGCTGATTTCGTTCCGTGTGGACGAGGAGGTTTTCGGGCAGTATGCCTACAACCTCGAATACGTCGAGCAGATGGTGAAGAACTACACCTACCTGAACCTCGGGCTGACGTTCTGTCTCAACGGGCGGAACTATGTCTCGAAGAACGGCCTGCTGGACCTGCTGGGCGAGAATCTGACCGAGGAGCCGCTCTATGCGCCGATCCACCTCTCGGGCGACGACATCGAGGTGGCGATCACCCACGGCACGGGCTACGGCGAGAGTTATTTCTCGTTCGTGAACGGGCAGTACACCTCGCAGGGCGGCACGCACCAGGCGGCCTTCCGCGAGGCCATCGCCAAGACCGTCAAGGAGTTCTTCCACAAGGACTACGACCCGTCGGACATCCGCACGTCGGTCATCGCCGCCATTTCGGTCAAGGTCACCGACCCGGTCTTCGAGTCGCAGACCAAGATCAAGCTCGGCTCGAAGGAGATCGAACCGGGCGTCTCGATGCGCAACTTCGTCATGGACTTCCTCGGCAAGCACCTCGACGACTACCTGCACAAGCATCCCGAAACGGCCCAGACGTTGCAGAAGAAGATCGTCGAGAACGAGAAGGAGCGCAAGGCCATCTCGGGCATTCAGAAGAAGGCCCGCGAGACGGCCAAGAAGGTGTCGCTCAACAACCGCAAGCTGCGCGACTGCAAGATTCACTTCACCGACCGCAGCGAGCTGGCCGAACAGTCGATGATCTTCATCACGGAGGGCGACTCGGCCTCGGGGTCGATCACCGCCTCGCGCGACGTGCGCACGCAGGCCGTCTTCTCACTGCGCGGCAAGCCGCTCAACTGCTACGGGCTCACGAAGAAGGTGGTTTACGAGAACGAGGAGTTCAACCTCCTGCAGGCGGCGCTCAACATCGAGGAGGATATGGAGAACCTGCGTTACAACAAGGTCATCATCGCTACCGACGCCGACGTGGACGGCATGCACATCCGCCTGCTGCTTACCTCGTTTTTCCTGCAGTTCTTCCCCGACGTGATCCGCACGGGGCACCTCTACATCCTCCAGACGCCGCTGTTCCGCGTCCGCAACCGGAAGAAGACCTTCTACTGCTACTCCGACGAGGAACGGCAGCGGGCCATCGCCGAGTGCGGCGCCGGCGTGGAGATCACCCGTTTCAAAGGTCTGGGCGAGATCTCCTCCGTGGAGTTCAAGGAGTTCATCGGCGAGAACATGCGCCTCGACCGGGTGCGTCTGACGAAGGACGACCCGATCCACGACCTGCTGGAGTTCTACATGGGCAAGAACACCTTCGAGCGGCAGGGCTTCATCATCGACAACCTGCGCATCGAGGAGGACCTCGTCGAGCAGGATCTGAAAATCAGCTGACGACTATGGCAGAAAACGACAAAGATACACGCAGCCCGCTCTCCGGCGATGCGCCCGACATGCCCGGCACGCTCGGCGCCGATATGCCCGCCGGAACATCCGCCGCTTCCGGAACACCCGCCGCTCCGGGGAAGGGTTCGGAGCTTTCCGGCGATTCCGCCGCCCCGGCATCTTCCGGAGCTTCCGGCAGCGCCGCCGCCCCGGCGGAGGCCGCAGGGGAGGAGGCGGCTCCGGCCCGTCCGGGCCGGTTCGGCCGCCTGACGCAGGACGAAGGGGTGCGCAAACTGACGGGCATGTACCGCAACTGGTTCCTCGACTATGCCTCCTACGTGATTCTGGAGCGTGCCGTGCCGCACGTCGAGGACGGCCTGAAACCCGTGCAGCGGCGTATCCTCCACGCCATGAAGACCGTGGACGACGGCCGCTACAACAAGGTGGCGGGCATCGTCGGCGAAACGATGAAATACCACCCGCACGGCGACGCCTCGATCAAGGACGCGCTGGTGCAGCTCGGGCAGAAGGACCTGCTGATCGACTGCCAGGGCAACTGGGGCAATATCCTGACGGGCGACGAGGCCGCCGCAGGCCGGTACATCGAGGCGCGCCTGTCGAAATTCGCGCTCGACGTGGTTTTCAACCGGAAGACTACCGAGTGGATGCGCTCCTACGACGGCCGCAACGACGAGCCGGTGACCCTTCCGATCAAATTCCCGCTGCTGCTGGCCCAGGGATCGGACGGCATCGCCGTGGGACTGGCGTCGAAGATTTTGCCCCACAACTTCGTGGAGCTCATCAACGCCGCCATCGCCCACCTCGAAGGGCGCGATTTCCAGCTCTATCCCGACTTCCCGACGGGCGGCATGGCCGACGTGAGCCGTTACAACGACGGTCTGCGCGGCGGCGCGGTGAAGGTGCGCGCGAAGATTTCGAAGATCGACAGGCGCACGCTGGCCATCACCGAAATTCCCTATACCACCACCACCGAGTCGATCAAGGAGTCGATCATCAAGGCCAACGACAAGGGCAAGATCAAGATCCGCAAGGTGGACGACAACACGGCCGACAAGGTCGAGATCGTGATCCAGGTCGCCCCCGACGAGTCGTCGGACAAGACCATCGACGCCCTCTACGCCTTCACCGACTGCGAGGTGTCGATCGCTCCGAACGCCTGCGTCATCTGGGACGAGAAGCCGCATTTCCTGGGCGTGAAGGAGATTCTGCGCCGTTCGGCCGAACATACGAAATACCTGCTGGGCCGCGAGCTGGAGATCCGCCTCGGCGAGTTGCAGGAGGCGTGGCACGCCGCGTCGCTCGAGCGCATCTTCATCGAGCACAGGCTCTATCAGCTCATCGAGGGCTGCAAGACGCGCGAAGAGGCCTATGCGGCTGTCGATAAGGGGCTGGAGCCCTTCAAGAAACAGTTGCGGCGCGAAGTGACGACGGAGGACGTGCAGAAGCTCACCGAGCTGAAGTTCATCCGTATTTCGCGCTACGACACGGAGAAGGCCGACAACGAAATCCGCCAGATCGAGGAGGATATCCGCTCGACGCAGTACCATCTGGCGCACCTGACGGAGTACGCCGTCGCCTGGTACGAGCGCATCCGCGACAAGTACGGCAAGGGGCGCGAACGCCGCACCGAACTGCGCGAGTTCGACTCGATCGAGGCGACGAAGGTGGCCGTCACCAACGCCCGGCTCTACGTGGACCGCGCCGAGGGTTTCTTCGGCATCGGCAAGTCGATGAAGGACGCCGAACCGGTCTGCGACTGCTCGGACATCGACGACGTGATCGTCTTCACGAAGGAGGGGCGCTATGTCATTACGAAGGTTTCGGACAAAGCCTTTTTCCAGAAGGGCATCTACTACATCGGTGTCTTCAAGCGCAACGACGAGCGTACGATCTATAATGTCCTCTACCGCGACGGCAAGAACGGTCCGCTGATGATGAAGCGGTGCGCCATCAAGGGCGTCACGCGCGACAAGGAGTACGATATCACGAAAGGCACGCCTAAGAGCGAGATTCTCTATATGTCTGTCAATCCGAACGGTGAGGCCGAGGTACTGAAGGTTTACTTCAAGCCGCGTCCGCGCCTGAAGAAGGTGATCGTGGACCTCGACTTCTCGACGCTCGCCATCAAGGGCCGTCAGAGCCAGGGCAACCTCTTTTCGCGGTACGGCATCCACAAGATCGTGCTCAAGGAGCGCGGCGCCTCGACGCTCGGCGGGCTGAACGTCTGGTTCGACGAGGACGTGCGGCGTCTCAATTCGGACGGCCGCGGCAAGTGGCTCGGCGAGTTCAAGGGGGACGACAAGCTGATCGTGTGGACCTCTAAGAATCAATACTATATTACGGGGTATGACCTCGGGCAGCACTTCCCCGACGAGACGGTGCGCGTGGACCGCTACGATCCCGACCGGATTTACAGCCTCTGCTACTACGACCGGGGACAGCGGTACTACTACATGAAGCGTTTCACGGCCGAGACGAGCGACCGCCTGCAAGCGTTCCTCGACGAGGACGCCGATTTCGTCTGCGTCACCGATTGCCGTGGCGCGCAGCTCGAGATCGCCTACAAGGGGGCGCATGCCACGCGTCCGGCCGATCTGGTGGATGTGGACGAGTTCGTGGGCGTGAAGAGCCACCGGGCCAAGGGCAAGCGCCTGACGACTTACGACGTGGCCGCGCTTCGCTTCGTCGAACCCGAACTGCCGCCCGAGCCGGACGGGGAGGAAGTCCCCTCGGACGGGGATCCGGACGGAGCCTTCGGCGGGGGAAATCCGGCGGCCGCCGCTGACGGCGCCGCGGTCGGGAGCGAGGACGCAGGCAATGCCGGGAACGCCTCCGGAAACGCCGGACATGCCGGGCATGACGGACATGCGGGAAACGGCGCGGTTCCCGGGAATCCGGAAGGCCCTGCCGGGAATGTCCCCGGAGCGGCCGGCCGGGATGCCGTAAGCCGGACCGGGAAACCCGCCGCCGCGAAGCCGGTGGCGGCGACGCACGGACTGCCTCAGTCGGGTACGGTCGCAGGGGGCGTGGAGTTCGAGATCGAACGGGCGAAAGGCGATGCGGACGAGATGATTGACCCTGAGCAGTTAAACCTTTTCTGAAGATGAAGCCGTTGTTTCTGGTGGGATACATGGGTTGCGGCAAGAGCACGCTCGGCCGCAAGCTGGCCCGGCGGCTCGGCGTCCCCTTCGCCGATACGGATGCGCTCGTCGAGCGGCGCGAAGGCGCCTCCGTGGCCGACGTCTTCCGTTACGAGGGCGAGGCGTTTTTCCGCCGGATCGAGCGCGAGGTGCTGGAGGAGACGATCGGGGCGGGCGAAGCCGCCGTCGTCTCCACGGGCGGCGGCCTGCCCGTCTGGGGCGACAACATGGCGTATATGAACCGCGCGGGGCGGACGGTCTATCTGCGCCGGACGGCGGAGCAGATCGCCCGGCGGCTCAGCCCCTACGGACGGCAGAAGCGGCCCCGCCTGCGGGGTCTCGGCGACGGGGAACTGGTGGACTTCATGACGCGCGACATGGCCTCCCGCGAACCTTTCTATGCGCAGGCTGCGCTGACCGTCGAGTGCGGCGCCTGCACGGACGACGAAATCGTGGAACGGATTCTGACTTTCCTGCGTGAATGCGAAGTACGATAACGCCCCCGTCGGGGTGTACGATTCCGGGCTGGGCGGGCTGACCGTCTGGCGCGAGATCCGCCGTGCGCTGCCCGCCGAGTCGCTCGTCTATCTGGGCGACGGCGCGAACTGTCCCTACGGGTCGCGGCCGCGCGAGGAGGTGCGGCGGCTGGCCGATGCGGCCGTCGGACGGCTCGCGGAGGCGGGGTGCAAGCTGGTCGTCGTGGCCTGCAACACGGCCACGGCCGCCGCGATCGACAGCCTGCGCTCCGGATATGCCCCGCTGCCGATCGTGGGGATGGAGCCGGCCGTGAAACCCGCCTGTCTGGCCACCCGCAGCGGGGTGGTGGGGGTGCTGGCCACCGAGCGGAGCCTCGACGGCGAGCTGTTCCGCCGCACCGCCGCGAAATACGGCGGCGGCATCGAGGTGCTGACCGTTCCGGGACGGGGCTTCGTGGAACTGGTGGAGGGCGACCGGGAGGATACGCCCGAGGCCGAAGCCTGCGTGCGTGCCGTCGTGGAGCCGATGCTGGAGCGGGGCGCCGACCAGATCGTGCTCGGCTGCACGCACTATCCCTTTCTGCGGCCCGTGCTCGACCGCATCGTGGCGGGACGCGACGTGCGGATCGTCGATCCGTCGCCCGCCGTCGCGCGTCGGGTGGCGGAGCTGCTCGACCGCGGCGGACTGCGCGCCGCGCCGGACCACCTTCCCCGCTACGAATTCATCACCTTCGCCGACGAAGCCTATCGTCTGCGGCTCGTGCGGAAAGCCCTCGGCTGACCGGGGGAGGGAGCCGGGCCGGGTCGCATGGCCGGGATACGGTTGAATGTCCGGGTTCCCGGGATGTTTCGCCCCGTATATGATGCGAAATGAGATATGACCGGACCTACTGCGTTGTCGTCTATTGCGTTGCGTGTTCGGGTCGGTGCGATTTTTTCCGCTGCGTTTTTAATTCCGCAAATTATTCCGTATCTTCGCTTGATATTATCAAGCGTTAGACGACATGGCATCCAAAAACAGCACGAATAATACGTCGCCGGCCTCCGGCCGGAGGCCGACTGCCGAACGGACCAACGGCGACAGCATCCGCTGGATCGGGGGCTTGCTGCTCCTCTTCGCGGGACTGTTCGCCGTCGCGTCGGTCCTCTTCTCGTTCGTCAGCTGGGATGTGGACCAGAGCATCCTGCAGAAGCCGGCCGAGGAGCGCGAGCTGCTCGGCAACGAGGTGGAGAACCTCTGCGGCGAGACGGGGGCTCGGCTGGGGCGTCTGCTGGTGGACGATTCGTTCGGGGTGTTCGGCATACTGATTCCCGTGATGGTGGCGCTCGTGGGGCTGCGGATCATCCGTCAGCGTCCGCTGCTGGTGAACCATTCGCTCCTCTCGCTGTTCCTCATCCTGATTCTCGGGTCGCTGACCCTGGGATTCGCCTTCGGTGACAACTGGAGCATCTGCTGCTCGACGGGCTGGGGCGGGGCGTTCGGCATCGAGGTCGCGGCGGTGCTGCATGCCCGTATCGGGGTCTTCGGAACGTTGATCCTGCTGCTCGGCGGCTGGATTCTGACCGGCGTGTTCATCAACCGCAACTTCATCAATAAAGTCAATCGGGCGGGCAACGCGATGGTGGACCGGAGCGGGCGCATCGTGGAGACCGTGCGCCGCAGGGTGGCGGGACGCATGCCGCTCGACGAGCCGCTCGGAGGCGAGGAGTTCCGCGGGACGGAACCAGCGGCCGCGGAGCCTTCGGAACCGTCCGGAGCGCATTCGCCGGGGGCGGAAAAGGCGGTGCGGGAGCGCGGTGCGTCCGCTCTCCGGGAGAATGTGTCGCCGGATGCCGGCGAAGAGGAGATCGCCGAAGCGGAGCGGCGGGCGTGGAGTGCGGCCGGAGCGGCGCGCACGACGCCGCAGTCCCATAGCGGCGGAACGGCGGCGGAGCATCGTCCGTCGGAGCCGTTCGCCGTGGAGCGTGCCGCGGCGGAACCGGAGGCGGTCCGGCGGACTGCCGGGCCGGAAGGGGCCTCCGAAGTGCGGATTTCGCGTCCTGCCGGGGAGGAGGAGAGCCCGTTCGTCGAGCTGACGCCCGAGGGACGACCGCTCGTGCCGGAAAAGGCGGCTCCGGCCGTTCCTCCTGCTGCGGAGGAGGAGTTTACTGAGGTGGACCTGTCGCGTCCCGACGGGCGTTTGGTGATGGGCCGCGGAGGGCTCGTGGAGCTGGAGCGCCCGGCCGTGCGGCGGGAGACCGTGTCGGACGGACCTTTCACCGAGATCACCGTAGGCGGCGGAGAGGCTCCTGCGGAGGATCTGCGCACCCTTGCGGAGCGGATCGTGGCCGAACGCGTCGGAGCGCGGCGTGACGCCGCGCGGCCCGTGTTCGAGGAGCTGTCCGTGGCGGGGACCGGAGATGCCGGCATGTCCGCCGGAGGGGAGGAACCGCACCGTGCGGGGGCCCCCGGAGCCGGAGGCCCGGACATTGCGGAGCCGGAAGCCGGGGGATACGCGGCGGCCCGTCCGGAAGGCGGCGCGGGAAGCGCGGACGGGACGGTCCCGTCCGGTGCGACGCCGGAGGGCGGAATGCCGGGGACGAGGCCGGAAACGGCGGCGGCCGGAAGTGTTGTGCCGGGAGCTCCGGCATCGGGCCAAACGGTTCCGGGCGGTGCGCAGCGGACGGAAGGGGTCGTGGTGACGGTCGAGGCCCGCGAGGCGCGGCTGGTCGATGAACGGCGGATTCCGACGGAGGCCTACGATCCGCTGAAGGACCTGGTGAACTACCGCAGGCCGCCCGTGACGCTGCTCGAGGACTACGTTTCCGATTCGGAGGTTTCGGACGAGGAGATTTTCGAGAACAAGACCCGGATCGAGGAGACGCTCCGGAATTTCGGCATCCCGATCCAGCGTATCAAGGCCACGGTCGGCCCGACGGTGACGCTGTACGAGATCGTGCAGAAACAGGGGGTCAAGATCGCCAAGATACAGGGCCTCCAGAACGACATAGCCCAGAGCCTCAAGGCCGAATCGGGCATCCGCATCATCGCGCCGATTCCGGGCCGCGGAACGATCGGCATCGAGGTCCCGAACCGCAGCAAGCAGGTCGTGTCGATGTACTCGGCCGTCCGGTCGCTGCGCTTCCAGGAGTCGAAGGCCGAGCTGCCGGTGGTGATCGGCCGCACGATCCAGAACGAGAACTTCGTCTTCGACCTGGCGAAGATGCCCCACCTGCTCGTGGCCGGAGCCACGGGACAGGGCAAGTCCGTCGGACTGAACGCCATCATCACGTCGCTGCTCTACCGCAAGCATCCCGCGCAGCTCAAGTTCGTGATGATCGACCCCAAGATGGTCGAATTCTCGCTCTACGCCAAGGTCGAGCGGCACTTCCTGGCCAAGATGGAATCCGAGGAGGAGGCGATCATCACCGATCCCAAGAAGGCGGTCTATACGCTCAACTCGCTCTGCACGGAGATGGACAACCGGCTGGAGCTGTGCAAGAAGGCCGGAGCGCGCAATATCGCCGAGTACAACGAGAAGTTCACCGCGCGGCGGCTCAACCCGATGAACGGCCACCGCTACATGCCCTACATCGTCGTGGTGATCGACGAGTTCGCCGACCTGATCATGACGGCCAAGGAGGTCGAGACGCCCGTGACGCGGCTGGCGCAGAAGGCCCGCGCGATCGGCATTCACCTCATCATCGCCACGCAGCGTCCCTCGGTCGATGTCATCACCGGCAAGATCAAGGCCAACTTCCCGGCCCGCATCGCGTTCCGCGTGATGCAGATGATCGACTCGCGCACGATTCTGGACCGTCCGGGCGCCGACCAGCTGATCGGCCGCGGCGACATGCTCATCTCGAAGGACGGCGAGCTGACCCGCATCCAGTGCGCGCTGGTCGAGACCAAGGAGGTGGAGCGCATCGTGGACTACATTTCGAAGCAGCAGGGCTATACGTCGGCCTACACGCTGCCCGACTACACGCCCGAGAGCGGCGAAGGGGGCGGCCTGGGCAGCGAGGAGTCCTCGGCGCCGGTGAAGTACGACTCGCTCTTCGCCGAGATCGCCCGCGACGCCGTGTCGGGCGGACAGATTTCGACCTCGATGATCCAGCGCAACTACGAGGTGGGTTTCAACCGCGCGGGACGCATCATGATGCAGCTCGAGCGGGCGGGCATCGTGGGCCGTCAGCAGGGCGCCAAGCCGCGCGACATCCTCTATCACGACCTGCCGTCGCTCGAGGCCAGACTGCAGGAGCTCGGGCTGTTCTGACGGGGCGGGATGCCTCGGCGGGCCGGCAGGTCGGCGCGGCGCGGCGCGGAAATAAGGGAACTGAAAAAACGGAGACAAACGATGATACGACGGATATTGTATGTGGCGGCCCTCCTCGCGGGGGTGTGCGAGGCTTCGGCCGCAGGACGCGCGGAGGAGATTCTGGGCCGTGTGGCCGAGGGGTTTCGCGCGATGAAGGACTACACGGTGCGCTTCGAGGTCGCGGCGGACGAATACCGGACCCCGGGAAGCTATGCCGTGCGCGGCGGAAGCTATTACCTCCGTCTGGGCGACGATGCCGAGGTCTATTCCGACGGACGGCTCCGCTACGAGGTGGACAACCGCCGCCGCGAGGTGACCGTGACGGAGGTGAACCGTGCGAGCCGCAATATCCTCGACAACCCCGTGCGGGCGTTCGACTTCCTCGGCAGCGAGTACGATTTTTCGCTCGAAGGGGAGAGCGGCGGCCGCGCCACGGTGCGGCTTGTGCCGACGGCGGAGAACGACACTTCGGCGGGCGTGGTGACGCTCGTGGTCGATACCTCCTCGATGCGGCCCGTGTCGCTGGCCTACGATTACGACGGGGAGCGGGTCGGGATCCGAGTGACGGGAATCGAGCCGCAGGCCGGACATTTCAGGACCTTCGACCGGCAGGCCTACGGCGGCTACGAGTTCATCGACTTCCGGTAAGGGTCCGGATGCGGATCGCCGGGACATTCCGCCCTGGTGCGGTCCCGGGAGTCCGCTTATGAGCTGAGTGCGGAAAAGAGTGGAAACCTTCAAGATTCGTGATTATGGATGGATTGGATTTTTCGCTGCGGGGATTCGTCGTCTGCTACCTGCTGACCTATGCGGCAGGGATTCTGTTTGCCGTGCTCGAGGGCCGGAGGTGGAACGCTGCCACGCGGACGGTTCCGCCGGCGGTCGTGCTGATCGTCTTCGCGCCTTTGATCTTTCCGGTCGTGGCGCATCTGGTGCGGCCCCGCCTGCGGGCGCGCGGCGTCGATCCCCGGATCGTCCGGCTGAAGCTGGCGATCGCATGGTTCGTGCCGGTGCTGGCCGCCGCGGGGCTGTGGCTTTGCGGCTTTTTCTGCAATGCGGTCGTGGATGCGGCGTTCTCCGAAGAGCTGGCGGCCTGCTGCGGGCTGTCGTGCGTGTTCCTCAGCATGATTTCCACGATCTGGGTCAGCGCGCGCCTCGATGCGCTCGCGCTCGCGGACGCGGCGCAGCGCGGCAGATGACCGGTGCATGAGACGGAATTTCCGTCGGCACGGGGCGCAGGACCTCCGGACTTGCGCCCCGGATGCGGCGTTTCTCCCGACAGGAAGGCGGGAGAATTTTTTTGTGCCGTCAGATCGGCGGAAAAGGGCCGAAAACGGCCTCCCCGGGGGAAATATCGTGCGGGCGCGCGCTATTTTCGTGCGCAAAGTTGCTCAGATCGCAAGAAATTACTATTTTTGTTCGTTAAAAAGTACGTCCGGACGCTCCCTTCGGCCGGACGAAGGCGCGGCGTCGGAGACGGCCGGAAATAAGGAATTTGGTTTTAAGAGATTATAGATGCTAACAGAAGAAGAAAAGAATGCCGGTCTGATGGGGCGGATCATCCCCATCAATATCGAAGAGCAGATGAAGTCGGCCTATATCGACTACTCGATGTCGGTCATCGTCTCGCGTGCGCTGCCCGACGTGCGCGACGGCCTGAAACCCGTGCACCGACGCATCCTCTACGATATGAGCGCGGAGCTCAACCTCTATTCGGACAAGCCTACCCGTAAGTCGGCGCGTATCGTCGGCGACGTGCTGGGTAAGTTCCATCCCCACGGCGACTTGTCGGTTTACGACGCGATGGTGCGTCTGGCGCAGGAGTGGTCGATGCGCTACCCGCTCGTGGACGGGCAGGGTAACTTCGGCTCGATGGACGGCGACTCGCCGGCCGCGATGCGTTACACCGAGGCGCGCATGAAGAAGATCACCGACGAGGTGATGGCCGACATCGACAAGGAGACGGTGGACTGGACGCTCAACTTCGACGATACGATCCCCGAACCCACGGTGCTGCCGACGAAGATTCCGCTGCTGATCGTGAACGGCGCGAGCGGCATCGCCGTCGGCATGGCGACGAACATGGCCCCGCACAACCTCTCGGAGGTGGTGGACGCCTGCTGCGCCTATGTCGATAACCCGGAGATCACGGGCGAGGAGCTGCTGCACTACGTCAAGGGCCCCGACTTCCCCACGGGCGGCATCATCTACGGCTACGAGGGCGTCAGGGAGGCGATGCTCACCGGCCGCGGCCGCGTGGTCATGCGCGCCAAGACCGAAATCGAGCACACCCCGTCGGGCCGCGAGTGCATCGTGATAACGGAGATTCCCTACATGATCAACAAGGCCGAAATGATCCGGAAGATCGCCGACATGATCAACGACAAGAAGATCGACGGCATCTCCTACATCAACGACGAGTCGGACCGCAACGGCCTGCGGATCATCATCATCCTCAAGCACGATGCCGTGGCGAGCGTGGTGCTCAACACGCTGTTCAAGAATACGCCCCTGCAGACGTCGTTCGCCGTGAACAACATCGCGCTGGTGAACGGGCGGCCGCAGTTGCTGTCGATGCGCGACCTGATCCGGTATTTCATCGAACACCGCCACGACGTGGTGGTGCGCCGCACGCGTTTCGACAAGCGCAAGGCCGAGGAGCGGCTGCACATCGTGCTGGGCCTGCTCATCGCGCAGGACAACATCGACGAAATCGTGCGGATCATCCGCTCGTCGAAGACGCCCGACGAGGCGAAGCAGACGATGATGGCGCGTTTCGAACTGGACGACATCCAGGCTTCGGCCATTATCGAAATGCGCCTGCGCGCCCTCACGGGGCTGGAGCACGGCAAGCTCGTGGCCGAGCGGGACGAGCTGATGAAGCTCATCGCCCACCTCACGGAGGTGCTCGAGAACGTCCCGATGCAGATGCAGATCATCAAGGACGAACTGCTCGAGATGAAGGAGAAGTACGGCGACGAACGCCGCTCGGAGATCGTCTATGCCTCGGAGGAGTTCAATCCCGAGGATTTCTACGCCGACGACGACATGGTGATAACCATTTCGCACATGGGCTACATCAAGCGCACGCCGCTGGCCGAATACCGCACGCAGAACCGCGGCGGCGTGGGGGCCAAGGGCAGCGCCACGCGCGACGAGGACTTCATCGAGCATATCTACGTGGCGTCGATGCACAACACGATGCTCTTCTTCACCGAGAAGGGCCGCTGCTACTGGCTCAAGGTCTATGAAATTCCGGAGGGCGCCCGCTCGTCGAAGGGCCGTGCCATCCAGAACGTCATCCAGATCGAGCCGGACGACAAGGTGCGCGCCTATATCAACGTGAAGAACCTGAACGATGCCGAGTACGTGAACAGCAACTACATCATCATGTGCACGAAGGACGGCACGATCAAGAAGACGAAGCTCGAAGCCTACTCGCGGCCGCGTCAGAACGGCGTGAACGCCATCGTGATCCGCGAGGGCGACCAGCTCATCGAGGCCAAGCTCACCAGCGGCGAGGCCGAGGTGATGATCGCCGCGCGCGAAGGCAAGGCCATCCGCTTCAACGAGAACACGGTGCGTCCGATCGGGCGCGTCGGCGCCGGCGTGCGCGGCATCTCGATCGAGGAGGCGGACGAGGTGATCGGCATGATCTGTGTGGAACCCTCGTCGAAGCAGGACGTGCTCGTGCTGAGCGAGAACGGCTACGGCAAGCGCACCGACTTGGACGAGTACCGCATCACCAACCGCGGCGGAAAGGGCGTGAAGACCATCAACATTACGGAAAAGACAGGCAAACTCATTTCGATACAGGCCGTGACGGACGAGAACGACCTGATGATCATCAACCGTTCGGGACTCACCATACGCACGGCCGTGTCGCAGATCCGTCTGGCGGGCCGCGCCACGCAGGGCGTGCGTATCATCAACCTCCGCGAAGGCGATGCCATTGCTTCGGTGATGGCCGTGCCGGCCGCCGGGGTCGAGGAAGATGCGGAGAGCGCGGAGGGGACGACCGCCGGGGGCGAAAACCCGGAGGCGGGGACCGCTCCGGCGGAACAGTAGCGCCGCGGCCGGCGAAGAGGCGGCGTCCCGGGATGCGGGGCGCGGTTTCCGGAGGTGCGGAGGAAATGTGAAACGAATTCGGACAAACTGAAAAACTAAATTTCAAACACGTATGAAAAGAACGATTTTGACGGCTGCCGCCGCGCTGCTTCTGGCGATTCCGGCGGTGCAGGCCCAGAAAGTGAACAAGGACGCGCTCCTGTCGAAGATCGAGAAGAGCGACGAGGCCGTGGCCGACGCCAAGAAGGGCGCCAAGGCCGCCACGTGGATCAGCCGCGGCAAGGCCTACTACGACGCTGCCGTGGCTCCGACGAAGAGCCTCTTCGTCGGCCTGGAGTCGATGATGCTCAAGCTGGCGGACGGCGATCCGACCTCCGTGGGCAAGGAGACGGTGAACGGCGTGGAGTACGACGCCTGGGTGTATCCCTACTACACGGCCTATCTGCTGGACGACAAGGTGAAGACCTGGAAGCAGACGCAGACGGTTTACGACGGCGCGATCGAGAAGGCGCTGGAGTCCTATGACAAAGCCTGCGAGATCGACCCCAAGAGCGCCTCGAAGGTGAAGGACGGGTTGCAGCAGATCAGCGACTTCTGCTCGCAGGTGGGTAATGCGGGCCTCGACACGGGCGACTTCATCGGCGCCGCCGATGCCTATGTACTGGCTTTCGCCGCACAGTCCAAGCCCGCCTACGAGGGCAAGCCCGATCCCGCGCTGCTCTACTATGCCGGTTATCTGCGCACGGTGGACGGTTCGAACAATCCCGCATCGTTCGTGCAGGGCGGCGAGTACCTCTCGAAGGCGCTCGACATGGGCTATGCCGACGAGGAGGGCAATATCTACTACTACCTCTTCCACTGCTACTACGGACAGAAGGCGCAGGACAAGGCTTTCCTCGAGAAGGCCAAGCAGGCCCTGCTGACGGGTATCGAGAAGTTCCCGAAGAACGACCGCATCATCGACGGTCTGGTGCAGCTCTATACTTCGCCCGAGGATAACGTGGGCGACCCGGCCGACCTGATCGGTCTGATCGACAAGGCTATCGAGAACAATCCTTCGAGCGTGGACCTGTGGTTCGGCCGCGGCCGTATCTTCTATGCGCTGAAGGATTACGACCAGAGCATCGACTCGTTCAAGAAGGTCGTGGAGCTCAAGCCCGACCTCTACGAGGGCAACTACTATCTCGGCGTATTCTACACGATCAAGGGCGACGAGGTGAACAAGGAGATCAATGCGAAACAGTACAGCAGCCAGGCTGCCTACGACGCCGATCTGGAGAAGGTGAACGTGATCTACATGGAGGCCATTCCCTATCTGGAGAAGGCGCTCGAGCTGAAGGAGAACGATCCCAGCTCGCTGGAGCTGCTCAAGTCGATCTGCTTCCGTCTGCGCGACGAGGAGGGCATGATGGACAAGTACAACAAGTACAACGAACTTTACAAGCAGGTGCAGGGCGGGGAGTGATCCCCTGCTCCCGCATTGGGCGACCGACCCCCGGAGGCTCCCGGCCTTCGGGGGTCGTCGTTTCCGGAGCGGCGGGAACGGATGAGGCGGGGAACCCGGCGGGAGGGCCGGGCGTTTCTCAGGCGCGGTCCGTCGCTTTGGCGAGGATGGCGCTCAGACGGCGGGTCATGAAGTATTGCAGCACGCCGCGCAGGAACATGTAGAGCGTGAAGGCGAGCCAGAGGGCGTTGTTGCCGATCAGCGGATGGAGTGCGTAGTAGATGCCGAAATAGGCGGCCGTGGCGAAGAACATGGAGTTGCGCATGACGCGTGTCTCGGTGGCGCCGACCATGATGCCGTCCATGATGAAGGGCATGGCGCTGGCGATCGGGATGATGATGATCCAGACGATGTACTCCCCGGCCGTCGCGACGAGCGCCTCGGCATTGGCGGCCGTGGAGCTGACGAACAGCCCCACCAGATCGCGCCACCAGATGATGTAGATGACGACGAACAGCGCCGAGATGAGTGTCCCCCACGCGAGACAGCCTTTCAGGCAGCGGCGCAGCGCCCCTCCGTCGCGGGCGCCGATGAAGCGGCCCGTGAGCGCTTCGGCGGCGTAGGCGAAACCGTCGTTCATGTAGGAGAACAGCGTAAAGAGTTCGAGCAGCAGGGCGTTCACGGCCAGCAGTTCCTGGTTGCCCAGCCGTGCCGACGAGCCGGTGAAGAAGGTATAGACCGCCACGATGCAGAACGTGCGCAGGATGATGTCGCGGTTGATCGAGAAATAGGTCTTCAGCGGCCGCAGATCGAGCACCTGCGACCAGTCGATCAGCCGGAGAACGGGGCGGTATTTCGCCACGAGCAATACCGAGGCGAGCGCCACGCCCGTCCATTGGGCGACGACCGAGGCGTAGGCGATGCCCACGATGCCCAGATCCATGCCGAAGGCGAACCAGAGGCTGCAAAGGGTGTGGACGACGTTCACGGTGATGGCCGTGCACATGGGGAACACGGCGTTCTGCATTCCCGTGTACCAGCCGTTGAAGCCGAAGAGCAGGATGCCCGCCGGCACGGCCCAGATACGCGCATAGAAGTAGTCGCGGGTCATCTCGCCGCCGTGCATGGCCCAGAGCGCCAGCTCGCCCACGGGGTACTGGAGCGCGACCATCAGCAGTCCCATCGCGCCCGCCGCGGCCAGCGCGCGGGCCAGCATGTTGGCGCACTCGCCGAAACGGCCCGCACCGAACGCCTGCGCCGTGAGGCCGCTCGTGCCCATCCGCACGAACGAACAGTTCCAGTAGATGAAGTTGAAAATCGAAACCCCGATGGCCAGCGCGCCGATGGCTGCCGCCGAGTCGTCGCCCCAGTGTCCCGCGATGGCTGTCGAGACGATGCCCATGAGCGGCACGGTGATGTTCGAGACGATGTTCGGCAGCGCGATGCGCAGTATTTCGCGGTTCATGTTCATATCCGGATGCAAAGATAAGGCAAAAGAGCGGATATTGCGGCCTTGCGGGGTTTTTATCTTAAATGAGGCACGCGATGTGCCGCAATCCGGAAAAATTGGATTACCTTTGCCTCCTGACAGACCGAAGGTCGCGGCGGAGGCCGCTCCGGTCGTCCGGGCTGGGCCCGGGACGGCCGGGGTGCGGTTTCGCAGGCCGGAGGTTCCAACTAATCGAATGGAAAGATGAAAGATCAGAAAAACGACTCGACCCCGGTGCTCGCGCGATTCGGACGCGACAAGCGCGTGCGCACGGTGAAGGCTACGGCGGAACGCGTCGAGCGTCGCCCGCGTTCGCAGCGTGACGCTGCCGATTCGGAGCAGCCGTACCGGGAGCAGCCCGCCGGACGGGCCTCCTACAACCCCCACTTCACGGCGGACAACCGTCCGGCGTTCGACAGGCCGCGCGGCGAGCGTCCGCAGCGCGATTCCGGCGAACGGCCCCGCCGGGCATTCGACGACGACCGGGCCCGTTCGGGAGAGGAGCGCCCGCGCCGTGCGTTCGGCGCGAAGCCGCATGCCTTCGGCGAGCGTTCCCGGCAGGACGGGGAGCACCCGCACCGTTCGTTCGGCGACAAGCCGCGCACGCCGGGCGGGAAACCCGCATTCGGTGCGAAGCGTTTCGGCGGGAAGCCCGGCGACCGCACCTTCGGCGACAGACCGCACGGGGAGCATCCGTCCGGTGACCGGTTCCGCGGGAAATCCGGCGACCGGAAGTCCGGCGGCAGACCCGCCGGCGATCGCAGGCCGGGTTTCGGCAAACCGGCCGCCCGCCGGGAAGGGACGCCTGCCTCCTATCCGAAATACGACCCTGCGAAACAGACGGGCGAGATGCGCCTGAACCGTTTCCTCGCCCAGTCGGGCATCTGCTCGCGCCGCGAGGCCGACGACTTCATCACGGCGGGGCTCGTCTCGGTGAACGGCAAAATCGTCACGGAGCTGGGTACGAAGGTGATGCCCACGGACGAGGTGCGTTTCAACGACAGCCGCGTGCAGGGCGAGAAGAAGGTCTATCTGGTGCTGAACAAGCCCAAGGGCTATGTCACCTCGCTCGACGACCCCCATGCCGCGAAGACGGTGATGGACCTGGTCCGCGGAGCCTGCACGGAGCGTATCTACCCTGTGGGGCGTCTGGACAAGAACAGCCTCGGGCTGCTGCTCTTCACCAACGACGGCGACATGACCAAGCAGCTCACGCACCCGTCGTACCGCAAGAAGAAGATCTATCAGGTGTCGCTCGACAAGCCCCTGACGCGCGCCGACATGGACCGGATCGCCGAGGGCGTGACGCTCGAGGACGGCGAGATCCACGCCGACGAAATCTCCTATGTGAAGGAGAACAAGCAGGAGGTGGGAATCGAGATTCACTCGGGCCGCAACCGCATCGTGCGCCGTATCTTCGAGTCGCTGGGCTATACGGTCACCAAACTCGACCGCGTCTATTATGCGGGTCTGACGAAGAAAAACCTCAAGCGCGGCGCATGGCGTTTCCTGACGCGCGAGGAGGTCGAGCGCCTCAAGTCCGGACAGTACGAATAGCGCGCACGTGCGTGCATGTTACGATAACGAGCGGCCTTTCCGTCGGGAAGGGCCGCTCGTCGTGTATCCGGGCGCCGCCTCAGTGCGTGGCGCGCCACCAATTCGTCGCTCGGTTCTCCTCGGTGAACTTCGTCGAAGGTTCGCTGATCGTGATGCCTGAATAGTGGGTGATAGGATTCATTCGGCTGTTATAGGCCGAATAGAAGGCATCGGTGTGTAGTCGGTTCTCGGGAGGGAAAGCCGCGTCGAAGCACTCCGTGAACTCGTCGAGTAGCCTCGCATCATCACATCGCGCGGAGACGTATTGTTTCATGTCGTAGAACAAGTGCGGTGAGAGTCCCTCGTAGTATTGCAACGTGTTGGGGTCATACTCCTTGACCGGGGTCTGGTTAATGCGGTGCATGACGTCGGCCAGACGGTCTATCTCCGACATGACGGCCAGCGTGATGCACCCTGACTGCATGCGGTAGACGGTGGACTGGTAGTCGTTCTGGTAGAGATTCCAGAACTCGTAACATATGGCTCCGAGGTCGTGTGAACGTCCCTCATTGGTGAACATTTGTGGGATGATGCGATCGTAGGGGAATCCGTCGGCCATCACTTCGCAAGGCGAGGCAATGACATAATCGACCGATGTGCGTAAGTCATAGAGCGTCTCGATATTGGCCATGAAGCAGTCGTCGAAGAGCAGGTAGTCGAAGCGATAGGGCAGTGCTGCCAGGGCATTGGCCAGTTCTGTAATGTCCATTTCATAGCCCGGGTCGCCGAACGATCGGGTAGGATAAGCTCCGTTAGCCGGTCGCCAGTACTCCTCTGCCTCGTCTGACGGGCGTAGCAAGCCTCGCATGAGCGTACCAGCCGAGCTCGGGACCCATGCCTTGCCGTGACAGCCGATGATGAGTCCGTAGCTGAGTGCGGGAGCCTCCTCGGCCAGTTCCTTGAAGAGCATATGTACGCTCTGAGGGTCTCCGGCGTTGAACTCCGTGTAGGTTTTTACCTCGCGTGTGATACACGAGGCGGTATTCGCGTCGTAGTAGAGTTCGAACAGCTCGGCCGTGCGGTGGCTGGCAGGCTGGTAACAGACAAAGATGCGACCGTCACCTGGGGTATCGGCATCAACGGCGCGGTGGATCCCCTCGATGTTTTGTTCGAAGTAGCTGGCCAAGCTCCGTCCCGGCATGTAGAGTAGCAGGGTCTGCGTTGCTATAGCCGGACGTTGCTCGACGTACAGCATCATGTCGCCTGCGGGGCTCTCAATGCGGATAGTTCCCCGTTCGGTGCGTGCCGAGGAGGGGTTTGCGGTCATGGCCGTTACGGTCACGGAAGTTGTGCCGCAGCCGCCATGTGTAGGCGACACTTCGAAGTCCTTGTCGTTAAATGTCAGCGTCCAATTGGTATTTGTTTTCACATCGAAGACAGCCGTGGAACCCGTTTCGCTCGCTAGTACGATCTTCTTGACGGAGAGCGTGAGATTAGGTTTTTCGGTGTTGTCATTCGAGCAGCTTGCTCCGAAGAGTAGGGGCAGGATCAGTAAGTCGGTAACGAGCCGATGCAGGGGCGTGCGGGTCATTTGTAGGTGCGGGGTTTGAGGTTGTTGAACTGCCACGTGCGGTCGCGCTTGTAGGTGTAGCCCTCGGGCTTGTTGCGGTAGATGCGGCTGAAGTCGAAGTAGAAGCCGCGGCGCTTTTTGCCCTCCACGACGTAGGGCGACGTGAGGGGCACGAACTCCACCGTGCGGCTGATGACGCGCGACTTGTCGTAGGAGAACCCTTCGACGGTCAGCACGTCGAGCGCGTGGTCGAACATGAGGATGTGGCGCGGGGTCTTCTGCGTGAAACCGTCGCCCGACGAGAGGATCGTGCGGACGATGCCGTTCATGCGGTTCGAGTAGGCCCGTTCGCGCTCCTTGTCGCCCAGCGCGCCGTAGGCGTAGGACATCAGGTTGAGCAGCTTGGGGCTGAACGGGTCGCGCGCGAGGGCGTCGGTCCCGGCCGAGATGATCGCCTCGAGCGTCCCGACGTCGGGCGCGTCGGGGTCCAGCCCCGAGGCCAGGAGCAGCACCCGGTCCAGATCGGGATTGGTGTTGAGCGGCTTGTAGGCGTCCTGATAGGCGTAGCCGTAGTAGAGGTAATGGTAGTCCTCGTCGGTGAGGGTCTCGTCGCCCGCGTTGTAGCGCATCATCAGCCCCGTGTAGTAGTACGGGGACGAGGTGTCCGTGATCCGGTCGAGGATGTCCTCCTCGACGGGGACTTTGGCCACGGCCAGTGCCGGCAGCAGCAGGGCGAATGACAGGAGTCGTTTCATCGTATGCGTCGTATTGGTTCCCGGTACGAACGTATTTTTCAGCACAAATCGTACCTGCGGATCAGATTCCGGAATTTTTCGCGCAGCGCGGGGGAGCCTTCGACCAGCGGCAGGCGCATCGTGGGGCCGATTTTCCCCATTTCGGCCAGGGCGCATTTCACCCCCACGGGGTTGCCCTCCTCGAAGAGGGCCTTCACCGCCTCGTCCAGCGCGGCGTATTCGCTGCGGGCCGCGTCGAAATCGCCCGTCTTGGCCAGGTTCACGCACCGCATGAACCGGTGCGGGAAGGCGTTGGCCGCCACCGAAATCACGCCGTCGCCGCCGCGCTGCATCACGTCGAGGGTCATGCCGTCGTCGCCCGAGAGCACGAGGAACCCCTCGGGGCGTTCGCGGAGGATCTGCTCGATCTGGTCGATCCGCCCCGACGCCTCCTTGATGCCGATGACGTTCGGAAAGTCGCGGGCGATGCGCAGCGTCGTTCCGGCGGTCATGTTCACCCCCGAGCGGCCCGGGATGTTGTAGAGGATCACGGGCAGCGGCGAGTGCTCCGAGACGGTGCGGAAGTGCTGGTACAGCCCCTCCTGCGAGGGCTTGTTGTAGTAGGGCGTGACGCTGAGGATGGCGTCGGCTCCCCGCAGGTCGAACTCGCGCAGTTGGTCGAGCACTTCGGAGGTGGAGTTGCCGCCGCAGCCCATCACCAGCGGCACGCGGCCGGCGATCTGGTTGGTGATGAACATGGCGATCACGGCCCGTTCGGGCATGTAGAGGGTGGGGGTTTCGGCCGTCGTGCCCAGCGCCACGATGTAGTCCACGCCGCCGTCGATCACGTAGTCGATCATGCGGGCCAGCGCTTCGTAGTCCACGCGGCCGTCGGGGGTGAAGGGGGTGATCATCGCGGCACCGACGCCGGAGAGTTTGGATTCTTGCATGGTATTCTCGTTTTTTCGGTTTCTAAAACAGTTCGCCCTGCCGGGTCGCGGCCGGAGTCTTTCCGGCATTGTCCTCCGTAGCGGCGGCTTCGCCGCTATCCGCCGGGACGGTTCCGGGGCGGGTCGCGTCCTTCCCGTCCTCCGGTGCGGGGCCGGCTGCCGGAGAACTTCCGGGTGCGGATTCGCCGCTCGTGTCCGGGGCCGTTCCTCCGCCGTCTTCCGGCGCGGAGCCGGCTGCATTGCCGTCCGCCGGGCGGGGCATGCCGTCGTCCGCGGCCGAGGAGCCTTCGGCGACGAGGCGCAGAAACTCCTCCTCGGAGAGGATGCGGATGCCCAGCTTCTCGGCCTTCTTGAGCTTCGCGGGGCCCGTCTTCTCCCCGGCGACGAGGTAATCGACGCTGCCCGACACGGCCGCGAGATTGCGCCCGCCGTGCCGTTCGATCAGCTCCTTCATCTCGTCGCGGCTGCGCGAGAAGCGTCCCGAGACCACGAGGCTCTTCCCGGCGAGCGACTCCGAGGCCAGCTCGCGCGCCGCGGCCTCGAACTGCACGCCGGCGCGGCGCAGGCGGTCGATGATCCGCAGGTTCCCGGCGTCGGCGAAGTATTCGAGAATGGCGTCGGCGATCTTCCCGCCCACCTCGTCCGCCTCGACCAGCTCCTCGCGCGAGGCGTGCATCACGGCCTCCAGCGAGCGGAAGTGCTCGGCGAGGTATTTGGCCGTGGTTTCGCCCACGAAGCGGATGCCCAGTCCGAACAGCACGCGCCGGAACGGGACTTCGGCCGAGCGGCGGATCGACCGGATGATGTTGTCGGCCGACTTCTCGCCCAGCCGCGGCAGCGGCGCGAGCTGCTCGGCACGCAGGTCGTACAGGTCGGCGATGTCGTGCAGCAGGGCGTTGTCGTACAGCAGTTCGACGGTCTCCTCGCCCAAGCCCTCGATGTCCATGGCCTTGCGGCGGATGAAGTGGAGGATGCGTCCGATGATCTGGGGGCGGCAGCCGCTCTGGTTGGGGCAGTAGTGTTTCGCCTCGCCTTCGTAGCGCACCAGCGGCGTGCCGCACTCGGGGCAGCGGTCGATGTAGCTGAACGGCCGGCTGCCGGCCGGACGCTCCGAAAGCTCCACGCCCGTGATCTTGGGGATGATCTCGCCGCCCTTCTCCACGTAGACCATGTCGCCCGGGCGGATGTCCAGCAGGGCCATCTGCTCGGCGTTGTGCAGCGTCGCGCGGCGCACGGTGGTTCCGGCCAGCAGCACCGGATCGAGGTTCGCCACGGGGGTGACGGCGCCCGTGCGGCCCACCTGGAAGGAGACGCTTTCGAGGCGTGTCAGGGCCTGCTCGGCCTTGAACTTGTAGGCCACGGCCCATTTCGGTGCCTTGGCCGTGAAGCCCAGTTGCCGCCGCACGGCGAAGTCGTTCACCTTGACGACCACGCCGTCGGTGGGGAAGGGCAGTTGCCGCCGCGCCTCGTCCCAATGGGCGATGAAGGCGTCGATCTCGGCGACGCTGCGGCAGATGCGCGCCTCGCCGGAGACCTTGAAGCCCCATTCGCGGGCCTTTTCGAGGCTCTCCCAATGGGTCGCGAAGGGCAGGTCGTCGCCCGTGAGCTGGTAGAGCGTGCAGTCCAGCCCGCGGCGCGCCACGACGGCCGACTGCTGCTGCTTGAGCGTTCCGGCGGCGGCGTTGCGCGGGTTGGCGAAGAGCTGTTCGCCGTTGGCTTCGCGCTCGGCGTTGAGGCGGTCGAATGAGGCGTAGGGCATCAGCACCTCGCCGCGGATCTCGAACAGTTCGGGCCACCCTTCGCCGCGCAGCCGCAGCGGCACGGAGCGCACCGTGCGGACGTTGGCCGTCACGTCGTCGCCCTCGACGCCGTCGCCGCGCGTGAGGGCCTGCACGAGCCGCCCGTGTTCGTAGGTGAGCGAAATGGCCGTGCCGTCGAACTTCAGCTCGCATACGTAGTCCGTCGCGCCTGCCTCGCGTTCGATGCGTCCGAGGAACTCGTGCAGCTCGTCGAGCGAGTAGGTGTTGCCCAGCGAGAGCATGGGGTAGCGGTGGCGCACGGTGCGGAACTCGGCCCCGAGGTCGCTGCCCACGCGCAGCGTGGGCGACGCGGGGTCGGCGTATTCGGGATGTTCGCGTTCGAGCTCCTGGAGTTCGCGCATCATCGCGTCGAAGTCGAAATCGGAGATTTCGGGCGCGTTTTCGACATAGTATTTATGGTTGTGGTAGTCGAGCTGCCGGCGCAGCTCCTCGATCCGTTGGCGTATCATCGAAATCATTGTATAGGGACGGTCGCATTCCCGGACGTACCCTCTGCTCCCTTTCCCGGAGGTCCGGGCCTGCCGAAACGGCCGCCGGTACGGGCGCGGCGTTGCGATCGTGCGAATATAACCTGCGTAAAGGTACGCAATTTGTCCGTAAGATGGGGCGAAAACAAAAAAAATGCAAAAAAAAATTGCGGATGCGGTGCGATATGCAAATTTTGCGTATAATTGCAGAAAATTTCGAAGCACTATCAGTATGGCTAAACAGAATACGGCGAAGAAACATATCGTAACGAGTTTTCACAATTTGAGTGCTGAACTGCAAGATGCGGTCAAGGAAAAGTATCCCCTGGGATTCACCGACGCGATGATGCGGGTGGACAAACCCAACGGAGACTTTTTTTATGCCGTTCCGTTCGAAACGGACGAGGTGTCCTATCTGGTGAAGATCGACGTGAAGATCGACGACCACTCGCAGGACGACGACGACAAGGACTTCTACGACGACGACATCAAGGGGGCGGACGACCTCCAGGGCGAGGACGACGGGGCCGAAAGCGCCGACCGCTCCGACGACGACGTGGACATCTGACGACGGCCATGAAACGCCTGCTCCCCGCACTCGTCCTGGTGTCGGTCACGGCCTGCGGCCTGGCCGACGACGAGCGCGACGAGGAGAACAAATACATCTATCCGACTTTTTCCGACAAGACCTTCGAGGCCTACTGCCTCGGGGAGTTCGATCTCGACGGCAACGGGCGCATCTCGCGTTACGAGGCGCAGCGCGTCGTGCGGATCGACTGCTCCGGGCGGGGCATCGCGTCGCTGGCGGACGTGGCCGAATTCGCCAATCTGCGGGAGCTGGACTGCCGCGGCAACGACCTCGTGCGGCTGGACGTGAGCGCCCTCGCGCGGCTCGAACGGCTCGACTGTTCGGAGAACCGCCTTGCGTCGCTCGACGTCGAGGGGTTGCGCGCGCTCGTATCGCTCGACTGCGGAGGCAACCCGCTGCGGCAGCTGAACCTCTCGACCAACGCCTCGCTCATGCGTTTCGGCGGCCGCGGCTGCGGCTTCGGAACGCTCGACCTCTCGCAGTGCGCCCGCTGGATGGAGCTGGCCGACGTGCGCGGCTGTCCGTCGCTCGCGCTCCTGTACGTGGCGTCCGGGCAGCGGTTCGGCGCGCTGCGGTTCGACGGGCCGACGAAGGTGGTCGAACGGTAGGGCCGTGCGGCGGTATGCGCACGGCGGCTTTCCCGCAGGACGCTGCTTTAACATTTTGTTGAAAAGTCCCCGTGTCCGATGCGGCTTTTCGGAGAATATTTCGTACCTTTGAATGCAAAAAATGTCTTTTGCACTAAACTTTTACCGGTTACAATGAAAAAAGTAGACGTAATCCTCGGCCTGCAATGGGGGGACGAGGGCAAGGGAAAGGTCGTGGATGTGCTGACGCCCCGTTACGAGGTGGTGGCCCGGTTCCAGGGCGGTCCCAATGCCGGTCACACGTTGGAGTTCGGCGGTGAGAAATATGTTCTGCGTTCGATCCCTTCCGGCATTTTTCAGGGCGGAAAGACCAATGTCATCGGCAACGGCGTGGTGATCGACGCCATCCTGTTCCGCGAGGAGGCCGAGGCGCTCGCAGCCAGCGGGCACGACCTGACGCGGCAGCTGGCCATCTCGAAGAAGGCCCATCTGATCCTGCCCACGCACCGGATGCTCGATGCGGCCTACGAAGCCGCGAAGGGCAGCGCGCGGATCGGCACGACGGGCAAGGGCATCGGCCCGACCTATACGGACAAGGTGAGCCGCAACGGCATGCGCGTCGGCGACCTGCTGAGCCCCGATTTCCGGGAGATCTACGCGAAGGCCAAGGCCCGCCACGAGCGGATTCTCCGCGATCTGGATTACCGGTACGACATCGCGGAGCTGGAGGCCCGGTGGTTCGAGGCCGTGGAATACCTCAGGCGGTTCCGCATCATCGACAGCGAATATTTCATCAACGGCTGCCTCGCGCAGGAGAAGTCGGTGCTGGCCGAAGGGGCGCAGGGCACGCTGCTCGACGTGGACTTCGGGTCGTATCCCTTCGTCACGTCGTCGAACACCGTGACGGCGGGCGTCTGCACCGGTCTGGGCGTGGCCCCGAACCGCATCGGCGAGGTGTACGGCATCTTCAAGGCCTACTGCACGCGCGTCGGCAGCGGTCCGTTCCCCACGGAGCTCTTCGACGAGACGGGCGAGCGGCTGTGCCGGCTCGGCCACGAGTTCGGCGCCGTCACGGGACGCAAGCGCCGCTGCGGGTGGCTGGACCTGGTGGCGCTCAGGTACGCCATCATGGTCGATGGCGTGACGCAGCTCATCATGATGAAGTCGGACGTGATGAACGACTTCGAGACGATCCGCGTGGCCACGGCCTATGAAATCGACGGACGGCGCACGACGGAGTTCCCCTATGCGATTTCGGAGGGCGTGAAGCCCATCTACACCGACTTCGAGGGGTGGCGGTGCGATCTGCGGGCCTGCCGCCGTTACGAGGATTTCCCCGAGGCGTTCCGCCGCTACGTGGAGTTCATCGAACGCGAGACGGGCGTGCCCGTGAAAATCATCTCCGTGGGTCCCGACCGCGGCGAGACGATCGAAAGATAGTTCAATACCTAAATAACTGCTATGAAAAAACCGTTGAAAATTGTCGTATTGGCCAAGCAGGTGCCCGACACCCGCAATGTGGGCAAGGATGCGATGACGCCCGAAGGGACGGTCAATCGCGCGGCGCTGCCGGCCATCTTCAATCCCGAGGACCTCAATGCGCTGGAGGCCGCCCTGCGGCTCAAGGACGCCGTCGAGGGGTCCACGGTACATATTCTGACGATGGGGCCGCAGCGCGCCGCCGACATCATCCGCGACGCGATGTTCCGCGGCGCCGACGGAGGCTATCTGCTTTCGGACCGCAAGTTCGCCGGTTCGGACACGCTGGCCACCTCCTACGCCCTCTCGTGCGCGCTGCGCCGGATCGCCCCCGACCTGATCGTTGCGGGCCGTCAGGCCATCGACGGCGACACGGCGCAGGTGGGTCCGCAGGTGGCCGAGAAGCTCGGCCTTCCGCAGGTGACCTATGCCGAGGAGGTGCTCGAGATCCGCGAAGGGTCGCTGGTCGTGAAACGCCGGCTGGAGCACGGCGTCGAGACGGTCGAGTGTCCGCTGCCCGCCGTGGTGACGGTCAATGCCTCGGCCGCCGAGTGCCGTCCGCGCAACGCCAAACGTGTGATGAAGTACAAGTATGCGCTGGCCGGATCGGAGATCGCCGCGGCCGCCGGATCGCCCGCTGCGGAGCGCGCCGCCGCGACGCCCTACCTGCAGATCGTGGAGTGGGCGGCCGCCGACGTCGATCCCGACGAGACGCAGCTCGGCCTGCAGGGTTCGCCCACGAAGGTCAAGAAGATCGAAAACGTGGTGTTCGCCGCCAAGGAGGCCAAGCGCCTCACGGCCGCCGACGCCGAGATCGAATCACTGATGGTTGAACTTATCGCGAGCCACACGCTCGGTTAAAGCGCTTTAGAGATGAACAACGTATTCGTATATATCGAGATGGAGGGCGGCCGGATCGCCGACGTGAGTCTCGAACTGCTGACCAAAGGCCGCGAGCTGGCCGCCGCGCTCGGCGTGAAGACCGAAGCCGTGGCGCTGGGCGAGTCGCTCGACGGTATCGAAAAGGAGCTGGCCCGCTACGGCGCCGACACGGTGTGGGTGGCCGACGACAAGATTTTCAATCCCTTCCGCACGCTGCCCCACACGGCCGTGATGTGCGGGCTGATCGAGCAGGAAAAGCCCCAGATCGCGCTGTTCGGTGCGACACCCGTGGGCCGCGACTTCGCGCCGCGCGTTTCGTCGGCGCTGCACAGCGGCCTCACGGCCGACTGCACGCAGCTCGAGATCGGCGACCACAAGGACGCCAAGACGGGCCGGGAGTACAAGGACCTGCTGTATCAGATCCGTCCGGCGTTCGGCGGCAACATCATCGCCACGATCGTCAATCCCGACCACCGGCCGCAGATGGCCACCGTCCGCGAGGGCGTGATGCGCAAGGAGTACGCCGCCGTGCCTGCCGCCGGGGAGGTGAAGCGGATCGACTGGCAGCGCTTCGTGAAGGATACGGACCTGGCGGTGCGGATCATCGACCGCCAGATCGAGGAGCGCCGGATCGACATCAAGGGCGCCCCGATCATCGTGGCCGGAGGCTACGGCATGGGATCGAAGGAGAACTTCCGCCTCGTGCACGAATTGGCTGACGTGCTGGGCGCCGAGGTGGGCGCCAGCCGTGCGGCGGTCGATGCGGGTTTCACGGAGCACGCGCGCCAGGTCGGCCAGACGGGCGTCACGGTGCGTCCGAAACTCTACATCGCCTGCGGCATTTCGGGCCAGATTCAGCACACGGCCGGTATGGACCAGTCGTCGATGATCATTTCGATCAACACCGATCCCGACGCGCCGATCGCCAGGATCGCCGACTACGCCATCACGGGCGACGTGAACGAGGTGATTCCCAAGATGATCAAGTACTACAAGCAAAACTCGAAGTAATGGCTAATTTTTTTTCAGATAACAAGGATTTGCAGTTCCACCTGGGGCATCCGATGATGCGCAGGATCGTGGAGCTGAAGGAGCGCGGCTTCGCGGAGAAGGATCTCTACGACTACGCGCCGCAGGATTTCGACGACGCGATGGACAGCTACCGCCGCGTGCTGGAGATCGCCGGAGAGGTGTGCGGCGACGTGATCGCCCCGAATGCCGAGGAGGTGGATCACGAGGGCCCGCGCGTGGTGAACGACCACGTGGAGTACGCCTCGGGCACGGTGCGCAACATGAAGGCGATCGTCGATGCCGGACTGAGCGGTCTGACGCTTCCGCGCAAGTACGACGGTCTGAATTTCCCGCTCGTCTGCTTCGTCATGGCCAACGAGATGGTGGCCCGGGCCGATGCCGGCTTCGAGAATATCTGGGGCTTGCAGGACTGCGCCGAGACGCTCAACGAGTTCGCCTCGGAGGAGATCAAGCAGAAGTTCCTGCCGTGGGTGTCGGCCGGCGCGACGTGCGCCATGGACCTCACGGAGCCGGACGCCGGTTCGGACTTGGGGGCCGTGATGCTCAAGGCCACGTGGTCCGAGGAGCGGCAGACGTGGCTGCTCAACGGCGTGAAGCGTTTCATCACCAACGGCGACGGCGACGTGTCGCTCGTGCTGGCGCGCACCGAGGAGGGTACGACCGACGCGCGCGGCCTGTCGATGCTCGTTTACGACAAGCGCGACGGCGGGGTGAAGGTGCGCCGCATCGAGAACAAGCTGGGTATCAAGGGATCGCCGACGTGCGAGCTGGTCTTCACGAACGCCCCCGCGCAGCTCGTGGGCGACCGCAAGATGGGGCTTATCAAATACGTGATGTCGCTGATGAACGCCGCCCGTCTGGGCATCGGCGCGCAGTCGGTGGGCTTGTGCGAGGCCGCCTACCGCGAGGCGCTCAAGTATGCGCAGGAGCGCGAGCAGTTCGGCAAGCCGATCATCCGCTTCGCTGCCGTTTCGGAGATGCTCTCGAACATGAAGGCCAAGTTGCAGGGCGCCCGTGCGCTGCTGTACGAGACGACGCGCTTCGTGGAGATCTACAAGCAGTACACGCACATTTCGCACGAGCGTTCGCTGGAGCCGGAGGAGCGTCAGGAGATGAAGTTCTACAACCGGCTGGCGGACGGTTTCACGCCCCTCGTGAAACTCTTCTCGTCGGAATACGCCAACCAGCTGGCCTACGACGCCGTTCAGATTCACGGCGGTTCGGGCTTCATGAAGGATTACCCCTGCGAGCGGCTCTACCGCGACGCCCGCATCATGAATATCTACGAGGGAACCTCGCAGTTGCAGGTCGTGGCGGCCATCAACGCCGTGACGAAGGGGACGTTCATGGAGCAGATCGAGCGCTACGCCGCCGGGGAGTATGCGGAGACGATGCGGCCGGTCGTGGCCAAGCTCAGGGAGCTGACGGTGAAATTTTCGGAGATGGTGGCCCGCGTCGAGGCCGGCGACAAGGAGTGCGCCGGGTTCAAGGACTTCCATGCCCGCCGTCTGGTGGAGACCGCCGGACATATCATCATCTCCTATCTGCTGGCACGTCAGGCCGGGGAGTCGGAGGAGTACGTCCCGTCGGCGCGTATCTTCTCGAAGTTGGCCGAGGGCAAGATCGCCGAAGCCTATACCTATGTGATGAACTCCCCGACGGAGGACGTCGGGCTGTTCCGCGACGTGGAGCGGCAGGAGTAGCGCGCAGCGCTCGTGTCCCGCATCGAAAGGAGCGTTCGGGGGTTGTTTCCCGGACGCTCCTTTTTTTCGCGCGGCGGGGCCCGGCCGGAACGGAGGATTTGACGCCGCATGGATTTTTGCTATATTTGTCTCCGGATAACCCCCTGCCGGGCCGGCGGCGGGCGTGCGGACCGGGCGAATCCGGCGCGGCGTCGGGCCTGCACGGCCTTTGCAGGGGAACGTATGGACAATAAATGGATTCGGTATGAAGAGAATTTTGCTTCTGGCAGCCGTCGCGCTGCTTTCCGCACCGCTTTGCGTGCAGGCGCAACGCAGTGAAATCACCGTATCGTACGGCTATGCGCCCACGTCGAACTGGAGCGATTCGTTCAGTGCGATCAAGGATCTGGTATCGGACGCGAAGACCGACATCTCGGGTTGGGGAGCCGTGACCGTGGGGTACAACCTCCGCCTGCTGGGACCGCTGAGCATCGGCGCGCAGGTGGTCTGCTCGACCAACGAGCAGAAGATCAAGGGCACGAACACCGAGATCAGGAACCGCTACTGGGCCGTCATGCCCAATGTGAAGTGGACGTGGCTCAACCTGAAGATCGTGTCGCTCTACTCCCGGGCGGCCGTCGGAGCCGTCTTCTCCGAGGCGGAATCCGGCGGCGAGAGCGAGCATGCGACCCGCTTCGCCTATCAGGTGTCGCCCGTGGGAGTCACTGTCGGCGGACGTCTCGCGGCCTATGCCGAAGCGGGCGTCGGTGCCTCGGGTTCGCTCCTCGTCGGTCTGCGTTACAGTTTCTGACGACGGCCGCGGCCGGGGGGGGGGATCGGCGGACGGGTCCCGCCTACGGAGAGGACGGGCGGATCGTTCCGGAGCATGCCGGCGGCTTTTCCCGGGAAGCGCGTCCGGAGGCCGGTGCGCGGAGTTATCGCCCCGGCGGATGCCGGGAGATTCCGGCGAACCTCCGGAGATAAGATCACCCCTGTCGGAACTTGTTCCGGCAGGGGTGAAGTCGTAAGAAAGCGGGGTTGCCGGGCGGCTTTTCGAGGACATGCCGACCGTTCCGCCGTCTTTTGGACGGCTGCTCGGTGTCCAGTCCGCACGAAAGAATCACGTCTTTTGGGCAGCCGTTCCGGTGTCCCGTCTGTCCGGAGAAGCTACGCCTGCGGGGCGGGTTCCGGTTCGGCCATGACGCAGCGCGTCGTACCGAAGACGCCGAGGTTGAGGCGTCCGGCGATGTAGGCCAGCGCCCGCTGCGCCTTGACCGAGTTGCCGGCTTCGTCGAGCGGCGGGGCGAAGGCCGCGAGGCCCATCACGCCGGGCACGACTCCCATGATGCCGCCGCCGACCCCCGTTTTGGCTGGAAGGCCCGTCGTGAAGAGCCAGTCGCCCGTGTGTTCGTAAAATCCGACCGTGGCCATCATCGACGTGATCTTCGGCGCCAGCCCGGGTTTGAAGACCTCCTTGCGGGTCAGGGGATTCACGCCCCCGGAGGCGATCGTAGCGGCCATGATGGCCAGTTGGCGGGCCGTCACGCCGAGCGAGCATTGCCGCGTGTAGAGGTCGAGCGACAGCTCCGGATCGTCGTAGATGCGGGCATAGTTTTTCAGCAGCCAGGCGATCGACTTGTTGTTGAAGTTGGTCGCCGTCTCCGACCGGTAGAGTTCGTCTATCACTTCGACCTCCGAGCCCGTCAGATCGGCGACGAACGAGACGATGGCTCGCCACTTGCCGTCGGCGTCGCCCGTGGGGCGGATCATCGAGCAGGCCGAGATGGCTCCGGCGTTCACGAGCGGGGTCGAGGGATGCTCCTTTTCGAGCAGCAGCGCCATGATCGAGTTGAAGGGCAGCCCCGTGGCGTCGGCGCCGATCCGGTCGAGGATCTCCTTCGCTCCGTACTGGTTCATGGCGAGAATCGCCGTGGGGACCTTCGACACCGATTCGATGCCGAAGACGTAGTCCGTGTCGCCGACCGCCACGACGTCGCCGTCGGGCAGACAGGCCGCGATGCCGAAGAGCGTCGAAGGCACGCCGGCCAGGTAGGGGATGTAGTCGGCGTTCTTGCCGCCCTGCTCCTCCTTGCAGCGGTCGTAGGCGGCTTCGACGGCCGCCCGGACCGTTTGTTTGTCGATTTTCTGAATCATGATGGTAAGGTTTTGCGGATGTCTGATGTTATTCGCCTTCGTTCGATTTTCGCGCGGATTTTGCCGCTGCCGCGGGTTTCGCCGCTGCACCTGCCGCGGTTTCGGTCCGTTCCCAATGGAAGGGGGCGAAGTCGGCGGCGGCCTGCGGGTCGCGCCACGAGGGCTTGCGCAGGGCGTAGATCACGAAGGGGGCGCCCACGACCGCCAGACAGCCGATGACGAGCACCGAATACCAGACCGTGTTGCTGCCTGTGGCGATCTGTCCGGGAGGCACGAAGCTCAGAACGAAGGCCAGCAGCGCCCCGCAGAAGCCCAGGCAGCCGAGCAGCCACATGAGGCCGTTGCCTTTGCCGAGCCGGAAGGGGCGGGGCGCGGACTTCATCTTGTAGCGCAGCACGATCGCTGCCGAGAACATGAGCATATACATGATCAGGTAGAGCAGTACGGTAAGCTGCGAGAGAATCTGATAGAACGACTGCACGGAGGGCATCACCACGAAGAGCAGTGCGAGCAGCGTCACGACGCCTCCCTGCACGAGGAGAATGTTGCGCTGCACGCCGTTGCGGTTGGTCTTCTGGAAGAACGGAGGCAGGTAGCCCGCCTTGCCGACGGTGAAGATGCCCTTCGAGGGGCCCGAGACCCAGGTCAGCACACCGGCCAGCACGCCGAACATGAGCGCCACGGCGATCACGGGCGAGGCCCACGAAAGATGCAGGTAGCTGAAGTAGTTGTCGAAGCCGATGAGCAGCGATTGCGTGAGGCTGATGTCCCCCGCCGGGATGATGAACCCCAGCGCGAAGGTTCCCAGAACGAAGATGCAGACCGTGACGAGCGAGCCGATGATGATGGCCCGGGGGTAGTTGCGGCCCGGGTTTTTGACGTCCATGACGTGTATGCCCATCATCTCCATGCCGGCGTAGAAGAGGAAGATGCTGCTGGCGAGCACCAGGTTGTCGAATTTCGAGAGATCGGGGAAGAAACCCTGCGAAAGGTCCATGTGGTTGTGGCCTCCGGTGGCCAGGTAGATCGCGCCCAGTACGATGAGCAGTCCGGCGGGGATGATCGTGCCGATCATGCCGCCCCATTTGCTGATCTTGCCGACCCAGTCCAGTCCCTTGAGCGCAATGAAGGTGGCGACCCAGTAGATGACCAGCACCACGACGAGCGTGAAGGCCTTGTTCGAGGCCAGCGTCATGTCATGCGCCTCGTTCATGCCGATGAAGGCGATCGACACGGCTCCGAAGGTCAGGACGGTGGGATACCAGATCGTCGATTCGATCCATTGCAGCCAGATGGCCAGAAAACCCGTGCGCGCTCCGTAGGCCTCGCCGACCCAGCGGAACACGCCGCCCTGCTTGTCGGAGAACATGGCGGCCAGCTCGGCGGCGACCATGGCCGTCGGAATGAGGAACACGATGGCTGCGAACAGGTAATAGAAGGCCGAGGATAGGCCGTAGACCGCCTCGGCGGGCAGACCGCGCAGACTGACGACGGCCGTGACGTTCATGATCGCCAGGGTCATGACGCTCAGTTTGAACCCCGTGCTTGTGGTAGTTTTTTTTGCATCCATAATCTGTTGATTGGTTTTGAACGATGCGACGGCTGCAAGGACCGTGCAAAACGGTTCTGCCGTCTTTCCGCGCCGGGACGGAGGATTTGTCGCCGGAATTTCGTATCTTTGTTTCCGACACCCGAATACCGATTCGCTATGCGACGCATTGTGTTGATTCTCGCCGCGGCGTGCTGTCTGGCCGCATGCGGCTCCCGTCCGGCGCGGACGGCCGATGCCGGGACGGAGGCCGCGGACCTGCCGCGCGTTTACCTGCCGCCCGAGCCTCCGGCGCAGCTCACGCCCGAAGGACGGCGCGACTACCTCCGTCTGCACTATTGGGACGGCTTCGACTTCGCCGACACGCTCTTCCTCGCCCGGGCCGATACGTCCGGCATGTTCGAGACCTTCGCGCGGTACGTCATGGTGCTGTCGGACCGTCCGGCGGACCCTGCGCCGATGGACTCGCTCATGCGCCGCGCCGCCGTGTCGCGCCCGATGCTCGACTACTTCTCGATGCTGGCCGACGGGGTGCTGCACGATCCCAATTCGCCGCTGCGCAACGACGAGTTCTACATTCCCGTCCTTCGGGCGCAACTGGCCGCGCCCTGGTACGACGAGTACGAGCGCATCGCGCCGGAGTACGACCTGAGGATGGCGATGCAGAACCGTGTCGGGCAGCGTGCCAACGATTTCCGCTATACGCTCGCTTCGGGAGCCGGAGGAACGCTGTACGGGCTGGAGGCCGAGTACGTGCTGCTTTTCGTCAATAATCCCGGCTGCCCGATGTGCCGCCGGCTGCGCGAGGAGATCGCCTCGTCGCCGATGCTCTCGGAGATGATCGAGCGCGGCCGGCTCCGCGTGCTGGCGCTCTATCCGGACGAGGACCTCGCGGCGTGGCGCGAGTACCGCGAGCGGATGCCGGCCGCGTGGATCAATGCCTACGACCGCGGGTGCGTGATCCGCGAGCAGGGGCTTTACGATTTCCATGCCATCCCGGCGCTCTACCTCTTCGACCGGGACAAGCGCGTGCTGGTGAAGGATTCGACGGACGTGCCCGCGATCGAGGAGGCGATCGACCGCAGGGGATAGCGTCTGCGGCGGATTCAGGGTGCGGAGCGTCCGGGGCGGGGCGGGAAATACGTGCCGCTGCGACGGGGCGGACGGTCCGGGCAGCGGCGGGTATAGGTTCGCCTTATCGGGCCATAAAAAAAGCCGATCGGTTTTGTGCCTCCACTTCGCGGCGAATCGTTACCTTTGCAGTGCGAACACACGCTACACACAAATAGTAACACACAAACATTCTGAAATTATGGCAAAGAAATGGCGTTGTACCGTATGCGGGTACATTCATGAAGGTCCGGAGGCTCCCGAGCAGTGCCCGATGTGCAAGGTCGGCAAGGAGAAATTCGTCGAAGTGGTGGAGCAGGAGGGCGACCTCGACTTCGTGACCGTCCACAAGCTCGGCGACGGCAAGGGCGCGAGCAAGGAGCTGTGGGAAGGATTGCAGAATCACTTCATGGGCGAGTGCACCGAGGTGGGCATGTACCTGGCGATGAGCCGTCAGGCCGACCGCGAGGGCTATCCCGAGATCGCCGAGGCCTACAAGCGTTACGCATGGGAGGAGGCCGAGCACGCTTCGAAGTTCGCCGAGCTGATCGGCGAAGTGGTATGGGACACGAAGACCAATCTCTTCAAGCGCATGAACGCCGAGTGCGGCGCCTGCGAGGACAAGATGCGTCTGGCACGTCTGGCCAAGGAGGAGAACCTCGACGCCGTACACGACACGGTGCACGAGATGGCCAAGGACGAGGCCCGTCACGGCAAGGGTTTCGAGGGGTTGTACAAGCGCTACTTCGGCAAATAATCCGAACCGTAACCGGTTCAGGCAGGAGCGGCTCCCGCAAGGGCGCCGCTCTTTTTTCGTGCCGGAACGGTATGGGTGCGCGATTTTTTCCTATCTTTGGCTCCGGTTACACGAATCCGTAAAAACCGAACGATATGAAACGCTTTCTTCTGCCGCTCGTCTGTGCGGCGCTGGCCTTCGGGGTCGCCTCCTGTTCCGACGACGATACGCCGGGCGATCCCGCCGGAACCGTCATGCTCAACATGCTCGACGAGCACAACGGCAGGACGCTGCTGGACGATTCGGACATCTATATCAACGACGCCGGAAACTTCGTCAGCGGGGGCGATTGCTCGCTCTTCATGCTGGGCGAGGCATCGGGGCTGGGGGCAGTCCGGATCGCGTCGCTGAGGAATCCGGTTCCGGAAGCCGCCGTATCGCCGGGACAGGGTTATGCGGCAGTCTGTTCCGCCGCCGCGATACAGTTCCCGTCGCAGTGCGTGGCGTTGCCGTTGGACGGCAGCGGTGCGAACCTGCTCAAGTTCTACGTCGTTTCGTCCCTGCCCGACGGGGAGAACGGCTCCAAGGGGGCCGTCGTCAAGTTCGTCACGGCGCAGCCGCAGCGGCACGGGCTTCCCGAGTGGGGCGATACGGTGCTGACGATCGAAAATTACGACCACCTCGGGCAGGAGGTGGTCTATACGTTGCCGACCGAGGATTTCGAGTTCGTTCTCGACGGGGAGGGACAGATCGGATGCGAGAAGCGGGGCCGGAAACTGGTCTTCGCGCTGACCGACTGGCCCTATCCGGGGCAGAGATTCGGACTGACGCTGCGCATCGGCGAGAGCTATACGAACGTGTTCGTGGAGTTTCTGAGCTGATGCGGGCCGTCCTTTCGGGACCGGGACGCATGGAAAATCCGGATGCCTGACCGCATCCGGATTTTTCCGTATTCACTCCTTGCGCAGCTCCTCGCGCACGGCGAGAAAGAGTTGCAGCTTTCCGGAGAGCCATTCGTAACCCGTTTTGGCGGCGTGGGCCACGTCGTAAACCGTCTCGACCTGATCCTGTATGCGGTCGATCGGCGCGCGCAGCGCCAGCGCATAGATCGCGCCGGCGAGGAGGAAGCAGAGGCCGCTGACGATCAGCGTCGCCGTGACGAGCGACCCGGTGAGCGCCGAGAGCCAGACGACCAGCGTCGTGAGCAGCAGCACGATCCCCGTGGCTGCCGTCAGCGCGAAGGCGAGCAGCGCCACGAGGAACCGTCCTCCGGAGGGTTTGTTTTCCATGAGCGTATGTGCGGCTATTTGCCTTCGGCCTTGCCGCGCACCTCCTCGATCTTTTCTTCCGCCTTTCCCTGGGCTTTCCGGGCGGCGGCTTTCGCCTTGTCGAGTTCGTCGTTGGCGAAGTCCTTGATCTGTCGGCGCAGTTCGGGTCCCGACTGAGGCGTGAGCAGCATGGCCAGCGTGGCTCCGATGACCATGCCGCCCAGCATGGATGCGATGATAGTGGCTGTGTTTTTCATGATGATTGAGTTTTGATACGCCCTTATCGCTTGCAAAGTCCGGGCCAAAGCCCTATCTTTGGGATATGATCGCAGACTCCGGCAGATCGGTCGCCTTCACGGGGCACCGTACGTACGACGGGACTGCGGCGGAGAGCCTCTCCGCCGCAGTGGAGCGGTTGTACGGACGCGGGTTCCGTACGTTTCTTTCGGGAATGGCCGTGGGGTTCGACCTCGCGGCGGCCGAGGTCGTGCTGACGCTGCGTGCGGCGCATCCCGACGTACGGCTGGTCGCCGTCGTCCCTTTCCGCGGGCAGGAGGAGCGCTTCTCTCCGGCCGACCGGGTGCGTTTCCTCCGTGCGGTCTCCGCGGCCGACGAGGTGGAGGTGCTCGCCGGGGGATATCGCCGGGGATGTTACGCCGTGCGCAACGATTTCCTGGTCGATCGGGCCGCGCTCGTCGTGGCATGGTACGACGGTTCGCCGGGCGGCACGCGCTACACCCTGCGCCGGGCCCTGGCCCGCGGCCGCGAGGTGTGGAATCTCCACCCTTCGGGCGGCGGCCTTGCGATCCGCCCCGTGCAGCCGGCGCTGTTCTGAGCGTGCGGGGCGGTTCGGGTGCGGGCAAAAAAACACCCGGCAGGTCTCGGAAAGACCCGCCGGGCGTTCGGTGAAATCCGTCGCCGGATTATTTCCAGTTGAGGATCTTGTGGAAGTCGTATTCCTCGGGGTTGGCCACATACTGCTTGGCGGCCTCGTAGTCGGCCGGCGTGACGGCGTTGAGGATGTTCTCCACCACCGAGGTGAACTTGTCCGAGTTGATGTCCACCAGACGGGGCGGAATCTTGCCCGTCGCGGGGTCTTGCAGGTCCTTGAGGTAGAGCGGCGAGACGTTCCCCTCCGAATCCACGTAAACCATGCAGCCCGTCTTGCCCTCGGCGAAGAGCTTGTGCACGCCGATACCCAGCTCCGAGCAGTACGTGAGGTCGTAGGCGATCGGGGTCTGGCAGCGGATTTCGTAGCCCAGCTCCACGGGGCGGCTCTTGACCTTGATGCCCAGCTCCTTGAGCTTCTTCTCGATCATCTCGTTGAAGATGTGCGCCTTCGACACCTTGCCCAGCTCGGGATGTCCGTGCTCGTCGTAGGTGAAGTGCACGCCGCTCTTGCGGATCTCCTCGTCCGACAGCGCGTGGAACACGCCCTCCGAAATGACGGCGGCGCCGTAGTCCATGCCCATGATCTTACGCTTGATGATCGACGAGATGACCAGGTTCACGATCTTCTCGACGGTGATCTCCGTCTTGTCGAACATTTCGGGAATGACGATCATCGGGTAGTGGCACGCCTCGCCGATGCCGAATGCCAGGTGGCCGGCCGAACGTCCCATGGCTGCCAGCACGAACCAGTTGCCGCTCGTGCGTGCATCTACATAGACGGCGCGGGCGATGACCGCACCCTTGTCCTTGGCCGACTCGTAGCCGAACGTCGGCGTGCCTTTCGGCAGCGGCAGGTCGTTGTCGATGGTCTTCGGCACGTGGATGTTGGCGATGGGGTATTTCTTCGCCTCGAGGAACTTGGCGATGCGGTTGGCCGTCGAGGCCGTGTCGTCGCCGCCGACCGTCACGAGCAGTTTCACGTTGTTGTCGGTGAAGAACTTGAGGTTGAAGTTGTTTTCGAAATCGGCGTCCGTCGGTTTGAAACGGCTCATCTGCAGGAACGAACCGCCCTGGTTGAAGATGCCGTCGGCCATCGGGTAGTCGATGTCCACGGTGCGGGGCGAGGGGTTGAACAGGCCCGTATAGCCCTCGTGCAGGCCGATTACGCGGTAACCTTTGCGCAGGAACGTCTTGGCGACGCTGCCCACCACGGTATTCATGCCGGGGGCCGGTCCGCCGCCGGTCAGGATTGCGATTGCTTCTTTCATGATTCTGTTCGGTTTATGGTATTTTGTTGAACCTTCCGTTTCGGATTTTGGCCGCCCAAAAATACGACATATTTTTCAAACGGGCAAGAAAAAGGGGGCTTCCGTCGCCGAAAGCCCCCTCTGAAAATCGGTAATTATAGTTTACTCAACTACAGTTACGTTGATGGCCTGCTCGCCTTTGGCTCCCGAGCCTACCTCGAACTGGACCGACTGACCTTCGTTGAGCGACTTGAAACCGTCCGTTGCAATTCCCGAGAAGTGCACGAAAATCTCCTTGCCGTTCTCCGCCGTAATGAATCCGTAGCCTTTCTTGCTATCGAACCATTTTACTTTACCTGTCATAAAAAAAGTGTTAAAAGTGTTAATGTCTGACAAAGTAACGCAAAAAACATTGGCTTTCAAAACTTTTTACCGTTTTTTTTCGGGTCTGCGGGAAAAAAGTTATCTTTGTGGGGGCGGTCCTGTCCGTCGTGTCCGTCCGGTCCGCGTGATGCGTCTCGGGGCGGGATCCGGGCACGGTTCGGCAGATGGCCCGGGAGAGGCGGCCGGAAGCGGCCGGAGCGGAGAGGCCCCCTGTTTCTGGAATCTTAATAAGAACCGAAAATTCGGACAACGATATGAACAGACGAGTGAAATTGGCGATTCTGGCCCTGCTGGGCTTTTCGACGGCCTGCTCGACGGTGAAGGATTCGCCGCGCCGGGACGGGAGAGCGTGCGGGAGCGACGAGGCTCCGGCTCCGGATTCCGTGGAACGGAAGATTCCGCCGCGGATCGTCCTCATGTACGGCGTGCGGCCGCCGCATCCCGTGCAGTCCGTTCCGCGGCAGGACGGCGGGAGCGCCGCTCCGGCGGACAGCGCGGCCGTGCGCAGCGGAGCGCCCGTATCGGCTGTTCCGGCGGAATCCGCCGAATCCGTTGAATCCATGGCGGGAGGACGGTGACGATGCCCGGACGCCGTATCGGGCCGCGCAAACGGCTGGCCCTCGAACTCTTCTCCGGTCTCTATGCGGACAAGGTGCGCGAACACCGTCTCGATACGCTCTTCTGGGAGTGTACGCTGCGGTGCAACCTCGCATGCAGGCATTGCGGGAGCGACTGCCGCACGGATCCCGGCGTGAAGGACATGCCGGCGGAGGATTTCCTGCGGGTGCTGGACGAGGAGGTGACGCCGCACGTCGATCCCGCCGGGGTGCTCGTCATCCTCTCGGGCGGCGAGGTGCTCGTGCGCGACGATCTGGAACGGATCGGTTCGGAGATCGCCCGCCGCGGCTACCCGTGGGGAATGGTGACCAACGGCCTGGCGCTGACGCCGGAACGGCTGCACGGCCTGATTCGTGCCGGGCTGCGGACGATTTCGGTGAGCCTCGACGGATTCGAGCGGGAACACAACCGCATCCGGCGCAATCCGGCGAGTTTCGCCCGGGCGATGGACGCCGTGCGGCATATCGTGCGCGAGCCGGAGTTGGCTTTCGATGTCGTGACCTGCGTCACGGAACCGCTCGTCCCGCAGCTCGAAGCCTTCCGCGACCGGCTCGTCGCCGAGGGGGTGCGCCATTGGCGGCTCTTCTCGATCTTCCCTGCGGGACGCGCCAAAGGCGACGGAACGCTCCGCCTGACCGATGCCGGTTTCCGCACGCTGCTCGACTTCATCCGCCGTACGCGCCGCGAAGGGCGCATCGACGCCAGCTATGCCTGCGAGGGCTTTCTGGGAGGGTACGAGGCGGAGGTGCGCGACCATTTCTACCAATGCGCCGCCGGGGTCTCCGTGGCCTCGGTGCGGGTGGACGGCTCGATTTCGGGCTGCACGTCGATCCGTGCGAATTTCCATCAGGGCAATATCTACCGCGACCGCTTCTGGGAGGTGTGGCAGTCGCGTTTCGAACGCTTCCGCGACCGGGAGTGGATGCGCCGCGGCGTGTGTGCCGGCTGCGGGGTTTTCCGCTTCTGCCGGGGCGGCGGAATGCATTTGCGCGACGATGACGGCGAGTTGCTCTGCTGCCATTACAACCGGTTGTGAATGCCCGCTGTGGCGTCGTCCGATTCACCTCCGGCCTTTCCGATCCGGGCGCGCCGCGCCGCGGCGGTTTTGCCGGACCGCTTGCCGGCGGAGAGAGACGAAAAGCTATTTTTTTGCGAATTTATTTTGTCTTTTCGGATTTTAGGCTTATCTTTGTGCGCTCTTAAAACGATAAGGGCGTTTGTTCGGGGTGTAGCGCAGTCCGGTTAGCGCGCCAGCTTCGGGAGTTGGAGGTCGCTGGTTCGAATCCAGTCTCCCCGACAAATCGGCAGACCGCCCGCAGGGGGTCTGCTTTTTTTATTTGCCGGGCATCGGGCCCGGGGCGGATATTCCGGTATGCCGCCGCGGATGCCGCCCGGACGATTCGGGGTGTAGCGCAGTCCGGTTAGCGCACCTGCTTTGGGAGCAGGGGGTCACAGGTTCGAATCCTGTTACCCCGACTTTACGGAAAAAGCCTTTCAGATTTCTGAAAGGCTTTTTCCGTGTTTCATGCGGTGCGGCGGGCGGCGGGACGCAGTCGGTTCAGCTTCGTCCCACCGATTCGAGCAGGTGGCCGAAGTCCTCCTGCGGGGCGGGCATGTAGATCGAGAAGCCGAGCGCCTGTGCCGTATCGACGTTCCTGCTGCCGTCGTCGATGAAGAGCGTTTCGGCGGGTTCCAGACCGCTCGCGGCGATCATTTTCCGGAAAATCGCCTCGGAGGGCTTCAGCTCGTGCATCCGGTAGGAGAGGTAAACGGCGTCGAAATAGTACTCCATGTCGTGCCCGTCGGCCGTGAACATGCGCCGGACGAACTCCATCGAGGCCGGGTTGTTGTTCGAGAGCACGTAGGTCCGGATACCCCGGCGGCGGAGCGCCTCGATCTGGCGGAGTTTCGCGACGGGGATCGTCACCAGAAACTCCCCGTAGGCCCACGCGATCCGTTCGTCCGGGACGTCGGGCGTACCCGAGAGGCGGCGCATCTCCTCGCATGCCTCGTGGAAGGTGATGTCGCCGTGTTCGAGGCGGCCGATCATCTCGGCGGGGTAGTAGGGGTTGATGAGCTCCGCCACGGCGTCCATGCCGAGCGTGCGGAACGCCGCGATGCAGCGATTCAGGTCGAGGTCCACGAGGACGCCCCCGAGGTCGAATACTACGTTTTTGATCTTTTCCATGGTTTCCGGAGCCGGAGCGGTCGGGTCCGGCGGCACAAAGATACGAAATTTTGCGTTCCGGCGCTCCGGCCTTTCCGTGCGGACGGTATTCTGCCTGCACAGGACGCATTTTTCCGGCGCGGGGCGCATGCGGAAGGCGATGCCCGGAAGGGAGCGGGTGTCGGTCGTGATGCGGGTGGATGGGAACACCTGCCGCATATGCGGGGAGGCGAGATGTCGGTCGGACATTGCGGAGTATCGGCCGGACATTGCGGAGCGTCGGCCGGACATTGCGGAGCGTCGGCCGGACATTGCGGGGCGTCGGTCGGACATTGCGAGGTGTCGATCGGACATTGCGGGGCGTCGGCCGGACGGGCGGAGGACAGGCCGGAGGTATGGCCTTCGTAAAGGGCCTCGTGCCGGTCCGAGCTACCTCTGGAACCGCATCGTGAAACGCCGCAGCGGACGGATCGCCTGCATGGGCAGGAGTTTGCAGAGGGGAATCCAGATGCGGTTCCACCAGTCGGGGACGATCGTGCGGCGGCCCCGCCACAGGGCGCGCAGTCCCCGCCGGGCGCAGGAGTCGGCCGAGATCAGCACTCCGAGCCGGAGCCCGATGCGCTGCCAGCGGGGTGTCAGTCCGTAGAGGTCGGTGGCCACGCCTGCGGGGCAGACCGCCGTGACGCGGATGCCTTCGTCGCGGACCTCCTTGGCGAAGGCCACGGAGAAGGCGCGCAGGTAGGCTTTCGAAGCGCTGTAGAGCGACAGCCCGGGGAAGGGCATCCACAGCGAATAGGAGGACATGTTGAGGATGTGCCCGCCCCGCCCGCGGCGTGCCATGTCGGCGGCGTAGAGGCGGCAGAGCTGCGTGTTCGTCAGGTCGTGCAGGAGGATGATCCGCTCGATGCGCTCGGCGGGCGTGCGGAGGATGTCGAGGAACGAGAAGATTCCGGCGTTGTTGATGAGCACGTCAACGGCGATTCCCTCCCGCTCGGTGAATGCGTGCAGCTCTTCGGCGGCTCCGGTTCGGGCCAGGTCGATCTCCGCGATGCGGACCTCGGCGGCGGTACGGACGGTGGTTCCGATCTCCCGCCGGACGGCCTCCAGCGGTTCGCGGCGGTCGCCCGCCAGCACGAGGTCGTAGCCCGCCGCCGCCAGCCGCAGGGCATAGCAGCGGCCGATGCCCGATCCGGCGCCCGTCACGAGGGCCCAGGCGCTGCCGGGCGCGACCTCTCCGCGCCGCCGGCGCGTGTCGTTGCGTCGGGCGTTCATGGCAGGCGTTCGAGTTCTTCGACGATCTTCCGCGGCAGGTCGGGGCAGTGCTTGCAGCACTTCATGTCCACGGAATACATGCGGGCGATGCAGTAGTTGCGGTGGTCGCAGGCGCTGCGCGTCGAGGCGTCGCCCGTGCGGAGCTTCTCCACGAAGGCCGGGTCGTTCACCAGCGCGCGGGCCATCTGCACCAGCTCGAACCCGGCGTCGAGCGCGCGGTCGATCCCTTCGCGGCTCACGAGCCCTCCGACGTAGATGAGCGGGCATTTGAGCGCCGCGCGGAACTTTTTGGCGTCCTCCAGGAAGTAGCACTCCTCGAACGGGTATTGCCGGATCATCCACGGGCCGCACCAGCGGATGAAGTAGCGGAGCCACCACGGCGAGTAATAGCTCATCGTGTAAATCGGGATCAGCCCCCGCATGACGGCCATCGGGGCCTTCGAAACGAATCCGCCCGAGAGCACGATGCCGTCCACGCCGAAGCGTTCGATCTCGCGGGCGATTTCGAGGCTCTCGGGGATTTCGATTCCGCCCCGGAATCCGTCGTACATGTTGTGTTTGACGGTGACGGCCATGCCGCAGGACCGGGCCGCCCCGACGGCTTCCTCCAGACACATGCGCATGAAGCGCATCCGGTTTTCGAGCGATCCGCCGTATTCGTCGCGGCGGCGGTTCGTGTAGGGCGAGAGGAACTGCGAAATGAGGTAGCCGTGCCCGGCGTGCACCTCCACCGAGTCGAACCCGGCGTCGCGGGCCGTGCGGACGGCGCGGCCGAAGTCGTGCGCCACCTCTGCGATCTCGCTCCGCCGCATGCCCCGCACCGGGGTGTAGGCGTACAGGTTGAAACCCGACGAGGCGCCGATCGGAATCTGTCCGGCGGTGGAGTAGTGGGTCATGTTGCCGCAGTGGCCGATCTGGATGGCCGCGGCGGCTCCTTCGCGGTGGACGGCGTCGGTGATGTCGCGCAGCCCCGGCACGATGGCCGGGCGCAGCCAGAGCTGTTTGTCGAACGAGAGGCCGCTGCGCGAGACGGCGGCATAGGCCAGCGTCGTCATGCCGATGCCGCCGCGGGCCACCGCGACGTGGTACTCCTTGAGCTGTTCGGTGGGACCGAACGCCCGGCCCATCGACTCGAAGGCCGCCGAACGGATCGTGCGGTTGCGCAGCGTCACGGGGCCCAGTTGGTAAGGGGTGAAAAGTGCGGACATGGGTCAATAGATAAAGGGTATGATGCGCTTCCTGCGAAGCGAGGTGAACTCCTCGCCGAACTCCTGTTCGTAGCGGCGGCGCAGCGAGGCGGCGCGGGGCGCGAGGTTGGCGAAGGTCCACCAGGCGAAGACCGCCCCGGCCCACGACCACGAGGCGACGGCGAAGCCGGTCCATTCGAGCAGCTCGCCGAAGTAGTTGGCCGACGAGACGTAGCGGAACATGCCGCCGCGGGGAATGTAGTGCCTCGTGTCGCCGGGGCGGCGGAGGCGGCGGATGATGCTGTCCGAATGGATGTTCACGGCCATCCCGGCGAGGAACAGCGCGCCGCCGGCGTAGATGAAGGGCTGCGAGAACCACCCGGCGTAGTAGTCCGCCGGGGAGACGTAGAAGATCCAGCCGCCCTGCATCAGGGCGTTGAGCGTGTTGAAGACCATACCCATGAGGACGATGCCGAGCGGCATTTTCGACTTCCCGCGGATGAGCAGCGGGAAGATGAAGGCCCGCTGGAGGTAGTGCGTCTGGAAGAGGGCGAACAGCGCGAGCGGTCCGGCCTGCCACATGCGGTCGGAGCAGGCCCAGAGCACGCACATGAGGATGAATACCGGGGATTCCATCACCACCCATCCGATGCGGTTCGGGACGGGTGGTCCGTAGCGGCGGTCGAACAGGTAGCCGTAGCCGGCTTCGAAGAAGTGCAGCGCCACGAACACCCCGAGCGCCGCGACGGCCATGACGATAAGGAAAATGTCGAAACTCTCTTTCATAGGCGGCCCGGGTATTCCCGGCGGATAAACACGGTAAAGGTAGTGTTTTTTTCCGGTCCGGGCAAGTCCTCCGGTCCTGGCCGCTTGTCTGTTTCGTCCGGAAACGGGGCCGATTCGTCCGGAGCGGAAAACGGAGACGGCCTCCGTTTCCGAAAGGAAGCGAAGACCGTCCGGGGCGCTGCCGCCCGGGAGAGGCGCGTGCCGCGTGGCGTTCCGGCGATGCCGGCCGCGGGAAGACGCCCGCCGGGGCGGCGCGGAGGCTGCACCCGCGCACCGGGGCGTGCGGGCTGTGCGGGCCGCGTCAGTGCGTGTAAACCTTGCCCTTCTGTTTCTCGTTTTTCTCGAACAGGAGGCGCGACTGTGTGGGGTACTGGAGCTTCTCGAACTCCTCCACGGCGTTGCGGATGTCGCCCATGAGCATGTCGGCCATGTCGCGCGACATGCCCTGCCGCACCACGATGCGCATGACGATCAGTTGTTCGATGTTCGCGGGCATCGTGTAGGCGGGGACCATCCAGCCGCTCTGCTGCAGTTTGGCCTGCAAGTCGAAGAGCGTCCATTTGGCCGTTTTCTCGTAGGCCGGGTCCATCGACCAGATGAAGAGCGGATTGACCACCTCTTTGGCGAAATTCCGGAAGCAGGTCATCTCGCCGATGGCACGGTGGCAGTAGGCGGCTATGTCCATCGAGTTCTGCTGGATCTCCTTGTAGCCCTCGAATCCCAGCCGGATGAAGTTGTAGTACTGGCCGAGAATCTGAGCCGCCGGACGCGAGAAGTTCAGGCCGACCTGCGTGATGTTGGCGCCGAGGTAATTGACCGAGAACGACATTTCGTCGGGCAGGTACTTCTTGTCCTTCCAGACGACCCAGCCCAGACCCGGATAGACCAGCCCGTACTTGTGGCCCGACGTGGAGATCGACAGCACCCACCGCAGCCGGAAGTCCCATCGCTTCTCGGGCTTGAGGAACGGCAGGATGAATCCGCCCGAAGCCGCGTCCACGTGGATCGGAATTTCGTAGCCGGTCCGGGCGTTGTAGGCGTCGAGGGCCTTGTCGAGCGCCTCGATGTCGTCGTCGAGTCCGGTCCACGTCACGCCGGCGATCGGCACGATGCAGATGGTGTTCTCGTCGCACGCCTTCAGCGCGGCGTCGATGTCGAGCGTGGGGTGCTGTTCGTCGAGGGGCACGGTGCGCAGTTCGATCTGCCAGAGCTGGCAGAACTTCTCCCAGACGACCTGGAACGCCGAGCTCATCACCAGGTTCGGCTTGTCGAAGGGTTTTCCGGCGGCCTTGCGGCGGGCTCTCCAGCGCAGCCATGCGGCCACGCCGCCCAGCATGCACGCCTCCGAGGAGCCGATTCCCAGCGCGCCGGTCTTCCATTCGGCCTTCTCGGGCGAATTCCACAGGTTGGCGATGATGTTCAGGCAGCGGCCGCACATGACGGCCACGCGCGGATACTCCGTCTCGTCGATGTAATTGACGTTGATCGCCTCGTTCATCAGACGCGTGGCGTAGTCGTCCATGTAGGTCGTCACGAAAGTGGCCAGGTTCAGGCGCGGCTGCGTCTGCGGGTAGGTCTCGTCCTTGACCAGTTGGTAGGCCACTTCGGGGGCCGTCTTGCCTTTGGGAATAAATTCCGTGGGTGCGGGACAGCGCATTTCCTGCGTGCCGAAGATGTCGGTCAGGGTGTCCTCGCGGGGATGTCTTTGTTGATTCATACCGTAAAAGATTTTTTTGGTTCGTATTGCCGTTCCCGTCGTTGCACGAACTATGCCATGCGCGTCCGGCGGGGAAAAGTTTTGCCCCGGAGGCTTGCGATTCTCCCGCAAAGAGGGTAGTTTTGTCAGGCCGCCCGGCCGCGGCGCGGAGGAATGCGGCGCGGCCGGGCGGCGGAAAGTGCTGGATATGAAGAAAATCGTCGTTTTTACCGGCGCCGGAGTGAGCGCCGACAGCGGCCTTGCGACCTTCCGCGATGCGGACGGGCTCTGGGCCGATTACCGGATCGAGGAGGTCTGCACGCCCGAGGCGCTGGCCCGCAACCGTGCGCTGGTGGTCGGGTTTTACAACGAGCGCCGCCGCGAGATGCTCGCCGCCCGGCCGAACGCCGCGCACGAGGCCATCGCGCGGCTGGAGCGGGCCTGCGAAGTCGAGGTGGTGACGCAGAACGTCGATGACCTGCACGAGCGGGCCGGATCGACGCGCGTGACGCACCTGCACGGCGAGCTGCGCAAGCTCCGTTCGTCGCGCGATCCCGAACTCGTCGTGCCCCTCGACGGCTGGGAGCAGCCGCTCGACGCCACGGCGCCGGACGGGGCGCTGCTGCGGCCGCATATCGTCTTCTTCGGCGAGGCGGTCCCGATGTTCGAACGTGCGGCCCGGATCGCCGCGTCGGCCGACGCGATGATCGTCGTCGGCACGTCGCTGGCGGTCTATCCTGCGGCCTCGCTGGTGCGTTGCCTGCCGCCTGCGGCGCCGATCTGGCTCGTCGATCCCGGCCGTCCCGACACGGCGGGCATCCGCAATCCGCTCACCGTCATCCGCAAGCGGGCGGCCGAGGGCGTTCCCGAGCTGGTCGGGGAGCTGCTGCGCGGCATGCGCGGGTAGTCTGCGCGGTCCGGGCCGCGCGGAGGCCTCCGCGGACCTTGCGGATGGCAGTTCCGCGGACGGGGCGGATCGGCGGATGCTCCCGCGGGTGCGATTCGCGGCCGTGGGATGGATATTGTCGAATTTTGCGCTATCTTTGCAGCCCTCCGGGCGGGCGGAATTTCCGCTTCGGAGGAACCGACGATGACACTCTTCACATTTATCGAAATCCTGGGTACGCTGGCCTTCGCCATCAGCGGTATCCGGCTGGCTTCGGCCAAGCGCTTCGACTGGTTCGGGGCCTATGTCGTGGGGTTCACCACGGCCATCGGGGGCGGTACGCTGCGCGATCTGATGCTTTCGCTGACCCCGTTCTGGATGCTCGACAGCTCCTACCTCGTGGTCACGGCTTTCGCGCTGGGCATCGTGGTCGTGTACGGCCGTTACCTGATCCGGCTCAACAACACCTTCTTCATTTTCGACGCCATCGGTCTGGGGCTGTTCACGGTCGTCGGCGTCGAGAAGACGCTCGGCGCCGGATTCCCGCTCTGGGTGGCGGTCATCATGGGCACGATTACGGGCGCCGCGGGCGGCGTGCTGCGCGACATTCTCATCAACGAGGAGCCGCTGATTTTCCGCAAGGAGATCTATGCGCTGGCCTGCGTGTTCGGCGGACTGGTTTACGGCGGCGGTCTGGCGGCGGGACTTTCGGGGGCCACGCTCCAGATCGTCACGGCGCTGAGCGTGATCGCCGTGCGGATCGTCGCCGTGCGCTTCGGGCTGCGCCTGCCGACACTCAGGCAGAACTGGGATGCGTAGCGGGCCGCCGTGCGTGCGGACATGCACGGAAAATCCCGTCTGCCGCTTCTTCCGGCGGACGGGGTTTTCCTCGTCGGGCGAATGCCTTTATTTCAGCTCCTTGAAGTAGAGTTCCAGCAGCTCCTTGGCGGCGACGAACGACGAAATGCGGTCCTCGAGCACCCGTTTCTCGTACTCCCCGATACGGGCCTCGACGGCCGGATCGCGGTAGAAACTGCCGCGCAGCGCTTCGTTGATCGTCTCATACATCCAGTACTTGTTCTGCCGGTTGCGGTTGTGCTGGAAATAGCCGTTGGCGTGAATGTGGTCGAGGAACTCCTCCACGCCTTTCCAGACCTCCTCGAGACCCGTTCCGGCCACGGCCGAACAGGTATAGACCTTGGGCCGCCAGCCCGATTCGGGCAGCGGGAAAAGCCGCAGCGCTCCCTGGAACTGCGTGCGGGCCAGCTCGGCCTTGCGGACGTTCTCGCCGTCGGCCTTCGTGATGACCATCGTGTCGGCCATCTCCATGATGCCGCGCTTGATGCCCTGCAATTCGTCTCCGGCGCCGGAGATCTGCAACAGCATGAACATGTCCACCATCGAATGCACGGCCGTCTCGGACTGTCCGACGCCCACCGTCTCGATGAAGATGACGTCGAAGCCGGCGGCTTCGCACAGCACGATCGTCTCGCGCGTCTTGCGCGCCACGCCGCCGAGCGACCCGGCCGAGGGCGAGGGGCGGATGAAGACGTCGGGGTTGTGACAAATGCTCTCCATGCGGGTCTTGTCGCCGAGGATCGAGCCTCCGCTGCGCTCCGACGAGGGGTCGATGGCCAGCACCGCGAGCTTGTGGCGCAGCGAGGTGACCATGTTGCCCACGGCCTCGATGAAGGTCGATTTGCCGGCTCCCGGGACGCCCGTGATGCCGATGCGCACCGAATGCCCGGCGTGGGGCAGGCAGCGCTCGATGATCTCCTGCGCCTGGGCATAGTGGGCCGGATTGGCCGACTCGACGAGCGTGATGGCCTGCGAGAGGGTGGTGATGTTGCCCGCGAGGATGCCCTCGACGTACTCGTCGGTCGAGAGCGCGCGCTTGCGGCGCCGCGTGAAGTAGGGGCTTACGATCGGCTGGTCCCCGACGCCTTCCGAGACGTTGAGCGCCGTGTCGTGGTGCGTGTCCGCATACTCCTTTTCGTAGTGGTTTATCTTCGTGAATGACATAGGCTTTTCATATCGTTTTCCGTGTGTTTCCCTTGTCGGCCGGCTGCGTGTTCCCTTTCCGTTTCCCGTCCGCTTCCTCCGGAAGCTCCCCGTCCCGCGGGGCGTCCGACGCCGAAAGATAGCGATTTTTTTTGGGATCGTCCGCAAATTTCCGCTCCGATTTGCTCCGTGCGTTTCCGACCCGCCGCCGGAAGGGGCATCCGCGTGCCGCCGCTTCCGCCCCCGGTGTCGCCTTTCCGGACATTTTCCGCGAATTTCGGGGCGAAGGAATCGCCAAAAAAAGTCGGTCGAATTTTGGCGAATCCCGAAGAATTCTTCTATCTTTGTGTGCGCAAAAAAATTACGACGCATTGATCCGGAAATAACAGTCTTTTAACTTAAATCATTTTTGTTATGAAAGTTTCTCATATCGAGCATCTCGGCATCGCTGTAAAGAGCCTGGATGAAGCCATTCCCTACTGGGAGAACGTATTGGGCCTGAAGTGCTATGCGATCGAGGAGGTCGCCGACCAGAAGGTGCGCACGGCCTTCTTCATGCTGGGCCAGACGAAGATCGAGCTGCTGGAGCCCACGTCGGAGGATTCGACGATCGCCAAGTATATCGAGAACCGCGGCATCGGCATCCACCACATGGCCCTCGCCTGCGAGAATATCGAGGAGCAGCTCGCCGACGCCGAGGCCAAGGGCATCCGTCTGATCGACAAGACGCCGCGCAAGGGCGCCGAGGGCATGACCATCGCCTTCCTGCACCCGAAATCGACCCAGGGCATTCTGACCGAACTTTGCGAGAACAAGAATAAATAATCCATCACACATTATGAGCGATATTCAGGACAAGATCAGCAAGTTGATCGAGAACCGCGAGACGGCGCGCATGGGCGGCGGTCAGAAGGCGATCGACAAGCAACACGAAAAGGGCAAGTACACGGCGCGCGAGCGTATCCAGATGCTGCTGGACGAAGGCTCGTTCGAGGAGTTCGACATGTTCGTGACGCACCGCTGCTACGATTTCGGCATGGAGAAGAAGCACACCTTCGGCGACGGCGTGGTGACCGGCTACGGCACGATCGGCGGACGTCTGGTATATGTCTTCGCACAGGATTTCACCGTGACGGCCGGTTCGCTGTCGCTGTCGATGTCCGACAAGATCTGCAAGGTCATGGACATGGCCCTGCGCAACGGCGCTCCCTGCATCGGCATGAACGACTCGGGCGGCGCGCGTATCCAGGAGGGTGTCAATGCGCTGGCCGGCTATGCCAACATTTTCCAGCGCAACGTGATGTCGTCGGGCGTCATTCCGCAGATCTCGGCCATCTTCGGCCCCTGCGCCGGCGGTGCGGTCTATTCGCCCGCGCTGACCGACTTCATCATCATGAAGAAGGAGACCTCGAACATGTTCCTCACGGGTCCGAAGGTCGTCAAGACCGTCACGGGCGAGGACGTGACGCAGGAGCAGCTGGGCGGCGCCGTGATGCACACCACCAAGTCGGGCGTGGCGCAGTTCGCCGTCGATACCGAGGAGGAGGGCATCGAACTGATCAAGAAGCTCATCTCCTACATGCCGCAGAACAACATGGAGGACGCTCCGCTGGCCATTTGCACGGACCGCATCGACCGGCTGGAGGATTCGCTCAACGAGATCATCCCCGACAGCGCCAACAAACCCTACGACATGGCGGAGGTGATCCGCGCGATCGTCGATAACGGCGAGTACCTGGAGTCGGCCGCGGGCTATGCGAAGAACATCATCACCTGCTTCGCCCGCTTCAACGGCCAGTCGGTGGGCATCATCGCCAACCAGCCCAAATTCATGGCCGGCGTGCTGGACATCAACGCCAGCCGCAAGGCGGCGCGTTTCGTGCGCTTCTGCGATGCGTTCAACATTCCGATCGTGACGCTGGTGGACGTTCCGGGCTTCCTGCCGGGCACGACCCAGGAGTACGGCGGCGTCATCACGCACGGCGCGAAGCTGCTGTTCGCCTACTGCGAGGCCACGGTTCCGAAGATCACCGTCACGCTGCGCAAGGCTTACGGAGGCGCCTACATCGTCATGTCGTCGAAGCATATCCGCGGCGACATCAACTACGCATGGCCGACGGCCGAGATCGCCGTGATGGGTGCCAGCGGCGCCGTGGAGGTGCTCTACGGCAAGGAGCTCAAGGAGCTGGCCGACAAGCCCGAGGAGCGCGCCAAGTTCGTGGCCGAGAAGGAGAAGGAGTACAACGACAAGTTCTCGAACCCCTACAACGCCGCCCGCTACGGCTATATCGACGACGTGATCGAACCGCGCAACACGCGTTTCCGCATCATCCGCGCGTTGCAGTCGCTGGCTACCAAGCGTCTGCAGAATCCGCCCAAGAAGCATTCCAACATTCCCCTGTAATAAATCCGCACGACTATGAGAATATTAACGGTTATGGATTGGGGCTGGTCGGAGATGCTGTGGGTGGCGCTCATCAGCATCTGCCTGGTCTTCTTCGTCCTGCTGTTGCTGGTGTGGGTGATGAAGGGCTTCGGAGCCGCTTTCTCGCGCCGCAACGCCAAGAATCCGGAGGCCGCCCAGGCTCAGTTGCACGACGAGGAGATCGCCGCGATCGCCACGGCGCTCAAAATGTTCCGCAGCGAGCTGCACGACCGGGAGTCGGAGGTGCTGACCATCCTGAGCATCAAGCGCGCCTATTCGCCCTGGAATTCCAAAATTCACGGTTTAACCCAGATGCCTGACAGAAAATAGCTAAAACAATGAAAGATTACTCTTTGAAAATCAACGGACATAATTACGACGTGCAGATCGACGACGTCAATGAGGCCTCGACGCTGGCCCATGTCGTCGTCAACGGCGTCTCCTACGAGGTGGAGATCGGAGGGGCCCAGGCCGCCGCTTCGAAGAAGCCTCAGGTCGCTCCCGCGGCCAAAGGCGCGAACAGCGCGATGATCACGCCCGCGACGGCGGCTCCTTCGCCCCGTCTGGCAGCCGTGGCTCCCAGCGCGGGATATGCGGTGAAGTGCCCGCTGCCCGGCACGGTGCTGTCGGTCAAGGTCGCCGTGGGCGACACCGTTTCGCGCGGACAGACGCTCGTGGTGCTCGAGGCGATGAAGATGGAGAACAACATCGACGCGGACCGTGCCGGTGTCGTCAAGCAGGTGCTCGTGCAGCAGGGCGCCACGGTCATGGAGGGTGATAACTTAATCGTCATCGAATAACCATGTGTACGCTGCTGACCTCGGGCTCCGATTTCGTGTGGAACAGCCTCCGCGACTTCGCGGGTTCCACCGGCATCGCGGGCTTCTTCGCCGAAATGGGCTGGGGCAACGTGGCGATGATCCTCGTCGCGTTCTTCCTGCTCTATCTGGCCATCCGGCATAAGTTCGAGCCGCTGCTGCTTTTCACCATCGCTTTCGGCATGCTGCTCACGAATCTTCCGGATGCGAACCTCTACCACACCGAACTCTTCGAGGGCGGACACGTGCATTGGGACATCTTCGTCGCCAATGCGGGCCTGCTCGACTACCTCTATCTGGGCGTGAAGCTCGGCATCTATCCCTGTCTGATCTTCGTGGGCGTGGGGGCCATGACCGACTTCGGTCCGCTGATCGCCAATCCCAAGAGCTTCCTGCTCGGCGCTGCCGCGCAGATCGGCATTTTCGCCACGTTCCTGGGCGCCTATGCCCTCGGTTTCACACCCGCGCAGGCCGGTTCGATCGGTATCATCGGCGGCGCCGACGGCCCGACGGCCATCTACCTGACGTCGATGCTTTCGCCCGAGCTGCTCGGCCCGATCGCCGTGGCCGCCTACTCCTACATGGCTCTCGTGCCGGTGATCCAGCCGCCCATCATGCGTGCGCTGACCACCAGGAAAGAGCGTGCCATCCGGATGCGGACGCTGCGTCCCGTGTCGAAGTTGGAACGCATCCTCTTCCCGATCGTCATCGCCGTCATCATCGCGCTGCTGCTGCCGAGCGCCGCACCGCTGATCGGCTGCCTCATGCTGGGCAACCTGATGAAGGAGTGCGGCGTGGTGGACCGTCTGTCGAAGACCGTGCAGAACGAGCTGATGAACATCGTGGTGATCTTCCTCGGTCTGACGGTGGGCGCTACGGCCACCGCCGAGGCGTTCCTGAACTTCCGCACGCTGGGTATCCTCGTGCTGGGCGTCGTGGCCTTCGGACTGGGTACGGCCGGCGGCGTGCTGCTCGCCAAGCTGATGAATCTTTTCTCGAAGGAGGGCAACAAGATCAACCCGCTGATCGGTTCGGCCGGCGTGTCGGCCGTGCCTATGGCCGCCCGCGTTTCGCAGGTGGAGGGTCAGAAGGAAGATCCGGGCAACTACCTGCTCATGCATGCCATGGGACCCAACGTGGCCGGCGTGGTCGGCTCGGCCGTGGCTGCGGGTATCCTGCTTTCGTTCCTCGGATAGGATTGCGGCATTCGCAAGACCCTGTTTTTCATACGGCGTCGTAACCTGCGGGTTGCGGCGCCGTATTTTTTGCGGAGGGACCGGCTGCCGGAAAGAGGTGGGGACTCCGGCCCGGGAAGCTTCTGCGTATCGGTTCCGGCTGTTTTCGCGCAGCGGCCGAAGAAGGGGAGGAGGGAAGGATTTGCGCGGTTTCCGCGGGAAAAGAGCCGGCGTGTCGGCCCGGAAAGAGGCCGGCGTGATCTGACGGACCTTGCGGCGGAATATCTATTCCGCGCCCGGCCTTCCGGGAGCGGGTTCTACCGGCAGGAAGGGCGGCAGGTCGAGCCGTGGAAGAGAACCGGCAGGCAGAGATTCGAGCAGAGGGAGCCGGCGAAGAACAGGACGGCCGTGGAGGTCAGCAGGTCGCCGATTCCGACCATCGGCGAGGCCAGTCCGCCGAAGACGTAGGCCGAGGCTCCCAGCAGGGCGGAGGCGACTCCCGCGTTCTGCCGTTCGCTGTCCATGGCCAGCGTGTTCGAGGCGGTGAACACGATTCCGATGGCTCCGCAGATGCCGAAGATCAGCGCCTCGTAGGCCCAGAACGGCGCGTGCATGCCGAATGCGACGCAGAGCAGGGCGGAGAACAGCAGCATTCCCGCATTGCCGGCCCGCACGGCCTGCTCCATCGTCGGGAACCTGACGACTGCGGCCGAGGCGGCGGCCATGGCGACCGCATTGAGCCCGAAGAAGAGGCTGAACTGCGACGGGGTGAGTCCGTAGTGTTCCTGCATGATGAACGGCGCCGAAGCCAGATTGACGAACAGCACGCTCATGGCGAAGCCGTATTGCAGGGTATGGCAGAGGAAGGCGCGGTTGTGCAGCACCTCCCGGAAGTTGCGGCCCACGTCGCGCCACCCGGTCGCTTTCCGACGCGGTTTCGGGAGCGATTCGCGGAATCGGAACGTTCCGAGCAGCAGGATGCCTCCGAAGAGCAGCAGGAACCAGAAGATGCCGTGCCACCCGTCCCCGTATTCCGACAGGATGCCGCCGCCGACGGGCGACAGAACCGTGGCCACGCCGTTCACGGCGCCTATGAGGGCCAGCATCCGCGCGAGTTTGCCGATGGCGTAGTGGTCGGTGGCGATCGACCGCGAGAGGACGATGCCTCCGGCCGCGGCCAGCCCCTGAATGAACCGGAAGGCGATGAAGTCGAGGATGGTTCCGGCCAGCAGACAGCCCGCCGTGGCCAGCATGAACAGCCCGAGCGCCGTCAGCAGCGCCGGCCGCCGGCCGTATTTGTCGCTGACCGTGCCGAAGAACAGTTGTCCCGCGGCCAGGCCGATCGTGCTCGCGGTCAGGCTCAGCTGCACCATTGACGAGGAGGCTCCGAAAAACTCCGTGAGCACGGGAAACGCCGGCAGGTACATGTCCATGACGAAAGGCCCGAAAGCGCTCAGTATGCCCAGGTAGAGCAGCAGGAATAGTTCCGAATTGTGTTTCCGTTTCATCGTTCGCAGTCGTTTTCCGGGGTGCAAAAGTACCGCATCGGCGGGAAATCCGCCGTGCATTAATTTGCGGAAAACATTTCATTTTAGGAACTGATGCGCCCGAATCGGCGGATTATGGCTATTTTTGCGGGGTAAAAACAGCATAAACGATGGAAAAACCTTTCGTCCGGCCGCCGGATGCCATACGATACGAAGAGGGCGATCTGTCCGCCCTGAGGAGGGCCCCGGTGCATTTCCGCTGCGGTGTCTATCTGGTCTGCGTCCGCGGGAGCGCCGTCGTCTCGACGGGCATCCAGCACTACCGGATCGGGGAGCAGTCGGAGCTGATCTTCCTGCAGGGTTCGCTGATGCAGGTGGTGGAGGCGAGCGGCGACTTCCGGGTGCGGATGGTGACCTTCTCGCGCGAGCTCTTCCTGGAGGCCGTGCTGCCGATCGACTCCCCCTATCTGGACTATACGCACGAACATCCCGGCTACCGCCATACGCAGGACGAGCGCAGCCAGAAGACCTGGCGGGAGATTCTCCTCTGGATGGACGTGGCGCGGATGCTCTTCGCGGAGGGCGGCACGCAGTTCCGGCGGCAGCAGGAGCTCAACTTCCTGCAGAGCCTCCTGATGTGGGTGTTCAACACCATTCAGGAGAAGATCGGAGGCACGCAGCAGTACACCCGCAAACAGGCGTTGAGCCACCAGTTCGTCGGCCTGCTCCGCGAATATGCCACGCGCGAGCACGCCGTGTCGTTCTATGCCGACCGGATGTGCATCTCCCCGCGCTACCTCTACGAGGTGACCGTCGAGTGTCAGGGCGGCAGGACACCCAAGCAGCTCATCGACGAGCAGCGGCTGGCCGAGGTCAAGGTGCTGCTGAGCGATCCCCACCTCTCGGTGACGGAGATCGCCGAGCAGTTGGGATTCGCCGACCAGTCCTATCTGACCCGGTTCTTCCGGCGTCATACGGGGATGTCGCCCAAGGCGTTCCGGGCCGGAATCCGGTGACCCCGGCCTCCGATCCCGCGGCGTCGGACGGAGGGCGTGCCCGATGGCGCGTGCCGGCGGTTCCGTTTTTCGGCCTTGCGTCGTAATTTTCTGCGACTTGGCTTGTAGTGTGAAATATTTTTCGTACCTTTGCGCACCCGCAATGTGCGGGATAGGATTACAACAAGTTAAATTTAAACGTAAAACACAGTGGATTCATTAAGCTACAAGACTATCTCGGCCAATGCATCGACGGTGACCAAGGAGTGGGTCGTCATCGACGCTACGAACGAGGTATTGGGACGTCTTGCATCGCAGATCGCGAAGATCCTCCGAGGCAAGAACAAGCCCAGCTACACGCCCCACGTGGACTGCGGCGACTACGTCATCGTCATCAACGCGGAGAAGGTGAAGCTCACGGGCAACAAAATGACCGACAAGGTTTACACGCGTCACACCGGATATCCGGGCGGCCAGCGTTTTGCCACCCCCGCCGACTATTTGGCCAAGAAACCGACTTTCCTCATCGAGAAAGCCGTAAAGGGTATGCTCCCCAAGACCCGTCTGGGCGACAAGCTGCTCACGAACCTGAAGGTTTACGCCGGCGCCGAGCATCCGCACGCCGCCCAGAACCCGAAGCCCATTAAGTTAAACGAGATTAAGTAAGAGTTATGGAAGTTGTAAACACCGTAGGTCGTCGTAAGGCCGCTGTGGCTCGCGTATTCGTGAAGCCGGGTAAGGGTCAGATTACAATCAACCGCAAGGAGCTTGCAGCCTATTTCCCGCTCGAGATTCTCCAGTTCCAGGTGAAGCAGCCGCTGCTGGCCACCAACACCGCCGAGAATTTCGACATCACGATCAACCTCGACGGAGGCGGTATCAAGGGACAGGCCGAAGCCGCTCGTCTGGGTATCGCACGCGCACTGTGCGAGATCGACGCCGAGATGCGTCCGGTGCTCAAGAAGGCCGGATTCCTCACGCGCGATCCCCGCGAGGTTGAGCGTAAGAAGCCCGGTCAGCCCGGAGCACGTCGCAAGTTCCAGTTCAGCAAGCGTTAATCCGCACGCACGACCGGAAATTTCGGCAAGCACGGCGTCGGTTCCAAATCGGAAGGACTACCTATTTATATTATATGTATTACCGCCCGGTTGCCGCGCCGCGGAAAACCCATCGGGACCAGCGAGGCTGCTACCCGGAGGGTTGAGGAAAAGAGAATTAAAATTAACCAACGAAACGAATTGAAATGTCACGTACAGATTTTAATACATTACTGGAAGCCGGTGCGCACTTCGGTCATCTGAAGCGCAAATGGAACCCCAAAATGGCTCCGTATATCTTCATGGAGAAGAACGGCATCCACATCATCGACCTGCACAAGACCGTGCTGAAGATCGACGAGGCCGCCGCCGCCATCAAGCAGATCGCCAAGAGCGGCCGCCGCGTGCTGTTCGTCGCCACGAAGAAGCAGGCCAAGGAGATCGTTGCCGAAAAGGTGGCAGCCGTCGGAATGCCCTACGTCACCGAGCGCTGGGCCGGCGGCATGCTGACAAACTTCCCCACCATACGTAAAGCCGTCAAGAAGATGGCCACCATCGACAAGATGACCAACGACGGCACTTTCGATAATTTCTCCAAGCGCGAGAAGCTTCAGATCGCCCGTCAGCGCGCGAAGCTCGAGAAGAACCTCGGTTCGATCGCCGACCTGACGCGTCTTCCCGCCGCACTGTTCGTCGTGGACGTGCAGAAGGAGGCCAACGCCGTGAAGGAGGCCAAGCGGCTGAGCATCCCCGTATTTGCCATGGTAGACACTTGTTGTGATCCGACCGACATTGATTACGTTATACCTGCAAATGACGATGCCGCCAAGTCGATCGCCGTGGTCGTAGAGGCCATGTGCGCCGCTATCGCCGAAGGTTCGGAGGAGCGCAAGCTCGAGAAGGAGAAGGAGGCGCAGGAGGCCGAGGCCGAAGGCGCCGTGAAGAAGGAGGGCAAGCCCCGCATCAAGAAGGCCGTGAAGGCTACGGTGGATGCCGAGGAGGCTGCCGTTGCCGAGGTCGTGGCCGCCGTGGAGACCCCCTTCGAGGAGCCGGTTGCCGTCGAGGCTGCTCCCGCCGCCGCTGAAACCGCTCCCGCTGCCGCCGAGGCGGAGCAGAAGGCCGAGTAATCCGAACAATAACGAAAAAAACAGATACGACTATGGAAATCAAAGCTGCTGATGTGATGAAGCTCCGCAAGATGACCGGCGCCGGCATGATGGACTGCAAGAAGGCCCTCATGGAGGCGGAAGGCGATTTTGCGCGTGCCCAGGACATTATCCGCGAGAAGGGCAAGCTCGTCGTGGCCAAGCGTGCCGACCGTACCGCTACCGAGGGTGTGGTCGTGACGAAGATCGTGGGCCAGAAGGCCTATATCCTCTGCCTGGCCTGCGAGACGGACTTCGTGGCTCAGAACGCCGAGTATTCGGCTTCGGCCAACGCGATGCTGGAGGTGGCCGTGAAGAACGACGCCGCCGACCGCGACGCGCTGATGGCTACGAAGAACGATGAGGGCCGCACCGTCGAGGAGATGGTCACCGAGAAGTCGGGACAGACGGGCGAGAAGATCGAACTGGCATACTATGCCCGTATCGAGGCTCCCTACTGCGCCGCTTACGTGCACTTCAACAAGAAACTCGGCACGGTGCTGGGTTTCAACAAGGAGGTTCCCGCCGAGGTGGCCCACACCGTCGCCATGCAGGCTACGGCCATGGCTCCCGTTTCGATCTCGGAGGCCGACTGCCCCGCAGAGGTCATCGAGCACGAGCGTAAGATCGCCGTGGAGGCCATGAAGCAGGACCCGAAGAACGCCAACAAGCCCGAGGCCATTCTGGAGAAGATCGCCGAGGGTAAGATGCGCAAATTCTTCGAGGAGAACACGCTGCTCAACCAGCTCGTCGTAGGCGAGAAGGAGACCATCGCCGAGTATATCCGCAAGGCCGACAAGGAGGCCACGGTGATCGCCTACAAGCGCTTCGCGCTGGGCGAGTAACCTCCGTCGGCCGACGGGGGAGGGAGCGTATCCGGAGAGCCTTTGGGCCTGCCGGAAGACGATCCTGCCGGAATTTCGGCCGTATGATACGAATGAAACACCCGGTTACCGCAGTGGTAGCCGGGTGTTTCGTTATTTTCGGGGTAGCAGGCACAAGGGGCGTTCTCCGGAGGAGAAGTCAATGTCTTCGGCGGACACGGTTATACCACCCGCTCCACCTCGCCCCGCCGGACATACCACAGGTAGCCTTCGACGCGGGCGTAGCCCATTCCGCGTAGCAGGGTGCAGTAGCCGCCGATCTGGCGGCGGTAGCGTTCGGCGTCGCGGTCGCCGAATTTGTAGTCCACGACCACGGCCCTGTCGCCGGCGATCATCACGCGGTCGGGCCTCCGTGTCGTGCCGTTCGGGGCGCCGGAGCGGTCGTCGGTGTCGTTCGTCGTGTCGTTCGGGACGCCGGGGAGACAACCGGCGCCGTCCGCCGGGCGGGGAAGGATGATCTCCTGCTCGTTGCGCACCTCCTGCCATCCGCCGCCGAACCATTCGCGGACCTCGGGCAGCTCCAGCGCCCGGTCGATGGCTTTTCCGAGCCGGGCGGCCTGGTCGTCCGTCAGCGTGCCGTCGGCACGCATGGCGTCCACGGCCTCGCGGATCTGCCGCTCGTCCTCGGCCTGCTCGAAGGCCTTGTGCATCAGGATTCCGAAGTTGCGGGGCGCCAGCTCGGTCTCGCCGCCCTCCTCGAAATAGCGTTGCGAGGGGAGCCGCAGCCGGAGTGCGGCCTGTGCCGTGGGGTACTCTTCGAGCAGAACGTGCTCCGCTTCGGCGTCTTTCGCGCCGCCCGCCACGGGGCCTGCGAACTCCCCGAAGACGTAGTGCTCGCCCCGCTCGTCGGCCGTGTAGCGCCCTTCGAGCGTGCCGACCGTCGCCCGGTCGCCCTCGACGCGGATGCTTTGCAGCAGCAGCCCGCCGACGTTCGGCGCGCCGCCCTTCTGCGGCACGAAGACGTGCAGCGATTCGGCCGCGCGCGTCAGGGCCACGTACAGCAGGTTCACGTTGTCAACGTGGGCGTATACCAGTTCGCGGTAGTATTCGGCCGAGAAACCCGATTCGGCCATTGCCCGTTTGTAACGCACCGGGAAGCGGCCTATCGCAGCCGCTTCGCCGTCGCGGGCCTCCGCCCAGACGATGTTCTGCACGTTGCCGCCCGACTTGGGGTCGAGCTGCCAGGAGCAGTAGGGGATGATGACGGCCCGTTTTTCGAGCCCTTTGGCCTTGTGGACGGTGGTTATTTCGACGGTCGTGGCGCTCTGTTCGACGCTCAGCGAGCGGTTCCGTCCCTGCTCGTCCCACCAGCGGAGGAACAGTGCGATGTCGGCGATCTTCGCCGCCGAGAAGGCGATGATCTGCTCGTGGATGGCTTGTAAGTAGGCGATCTGCCGCCGGTCGCCCTGCAGGTCGTGGCGCATGACGATCCGTTCGAACGCCTCTTCGGGCGACAGCAGGCGGATCGAGCGGAAGAAGCTCCGCTCCCCGTCCGGGAGCTCCCGGTCGAAATCGCGGCCGAGGTAGTGGTTGTAGACGGCGCGGTTGAGCGTGTCGTCGGGGTCGAGCGCCAGCCGCAGCGCGGCGGCGATGAACGAGCTCACGGGGGCGTTGCCCACGATGAGCGCCTCCTGCGTCATCACGTCGAACCGGTAGCGCGGCTCCTCGTTGCGGCGCTTGAACTCCAGCAGCTCGGCGGCGACCTTCGCGCCGTCCGTGGCACTGCGCACCAGCACCATGATGTCCGCCGGGCGGAATCCCCGGTCGATCAGCTCGCAGATGCGCTCCACCACGGGCGGCCGCTCGGCGAAGGTCTCGATCGAGACATACCCCGGGTGCTCGCCCCGGCGCCGGGGCGTCTGCGCCTGTTCGCGGTAGGCGTCGGCGAGCGTGTCTCGCAGTGCGGCGGCCTCCTCCGCGCCGATGTCGCCGCGCCCGGCGGCTTCGTCGAGGCGGGTGTTGAGCGCGAGGTTGTCCGCCGAGACGATGCGGTCGATCGCCGCGTTGTTGAATTCCACGACGCACGGCAGGCTGCGCCAGTTCTCCCGGAGCACCTCGACCCGTGTGTTCTCCGTGCCGAGCGCCCGCTGTGCCTCGTCGTGCAGCAGCCGCCAGTCGCCGCCCCGCCAGCGGTAGATCGACTGTTTGATGTCGCCCACGATGAACACCGAAGTCTCCTCCGACTGCGCCATGGCGTTCTGCAACAGCGGCAGGAAGTTCTCCCATTCGCGCGAGGAGGTGTCCTGGAACTCGTCGATCATGAAGCGTTCGTAGCGGTTGCCCACCTTTTCGTAGATGAACGGAGCGTCGTTGCGGCCGATGAACTCCGAGAGGAGGTATTTGGTTTCGGAGAGCAGCATCGTGCTCTGCTCGGCGCAGAGCTGCTGCACGCGGGCGTAGAGGTCCGATAGCAGCGCGAAGCTGCGGTAATTCTCGCGCAGCAGGTCGCAGGTGTTCCACAGCCGGATATTCTCGTCGTAGAGCGTGCAGAGCTTTTGCAGCAGGGGTCGCAACTGCGGTACGAGGCGCTCTGCGGGCGAACCCTTCGCCGCCCATCCCTCCGGTGCCGCCGCCCGCTTGCGGACGGTTTCCGTGGGGGCTTTGAGCTCGCCTCCGGCCACGGCGTAGAAATAGCCTGCGAAGCTGCGGCTTTTGCCCGCGAAGTCGGCCGCCGCGAGCCCTGCGGCCGCGATCGCCTGGACGGCTTCCGAAGCCGTCCGGCGCATCTCCTCGCGCGAGGCCGCCGCCTGCGCCGTGGCGCGTGCCACGATTTCGCCCAGCTCCTCCTTCGGACGCGCCTGGGCGAGCGTCGCCTTGTTCCTTTCCTTGAAAAGCTCCCCGGCCAGCGAAAGGATGCCGTCGCGGACGTCCCATTTGCGTCCCTCGTCGATGCGCTCCTGCACGAATGCCGTGAGCCACTGTCCGAGGGCGGGGTCGTCGGTGATCCGGTCGATGAGCGAGTCGGCGCTCTTCGAGAGCACCGAGGCCGTCTCGATCTCGACGTTGTAGTTGAGGTCCAGTCCCAGTTCCTTGATGAAGGCTCTGAGGATGCGCTGGAAGAAGGTGTCGATGGTCAGCACCGTGAAGCGCGAGTAGTCGTGCAGGATTCTCGAACGCGCCTCGGCGGCCCGTTTGCGGACGGTCTGCTCGTCGAGCCGCAGCTCGCGGCAGAGGCTGTCGAGGTAGGCGCTTCCGGCTCCCGAGGCCAGTGCATGAATCTCCTTGAGGATGCGCGACTTCATCTCTTCGGTGGCCTTGTTCGTAAAGGTCACGGCGAGGATATGGCGGTAGAGGTCGGGCCGTCCGACGACGTCGCGGACGAATTTGTAGGCCAGTTGGTAGGTCTTTCCCGATCCGGCGCTCGCATTCAGAATCTTCGCTCTCACTCTTCGAAAAGTCGGTTTTCGAAAGTAAAAGTACGGAATAAATCCCGGATTTCGCAATATTTTTAGTACTTTAGCGGGAACAATTACGACTTCGGAACATGAAAAAACAGATGAAGCGACTGATTCTGACGGCCCTTCTGGCAGGGGTTTCCGTCGGTGTCCCGGCCCGCACACCGGGGCTTCCCGCCGCCGATACGGTGAGCGGGGCGATGCCTGCTGCTCCCGTTTCCGCGCCGGTCGCGGCGGCTTCCGACACGTCCGGAGGGGAGCGCAGCGAGTGGCTGCCGTCGTTCACGGCCGTCGAGGTCGCCGCGCCGGTCGATATCCGCTTCGTGCAGGTTCCCGATACGGAGGCTCCGCGGATCATCTACGATACGAAGGGCTCCTATACGACCCGGTTCCGCGCCGAGGTACGCGACCGCGTGTTGCGGATCACCGAGCGGCGCGACGCCCGCCGGCCCGAGCGCACGACCGTCACGGTGTGCTACAATACGCTGGAGCGGATTTCGGTTTCGGATGCCGCAGCGACGTTCGAAGGCCGCTTTTCGGCCACGCTGCTCGATCTTACGGTGGGCGGTGCGGCGAAGCTGACGGCCGATCTGGACGTGAAGGACCTCCGCATGGAGCTCTCGGGCCATAGCTCGGCCGCGCTTTCGGGGGCGGTGCGCTACCTGACGCTCTTCGTCTCCACGGGCGCTGTCGAGGCTCCGGAACTGGAGACGATGTCGGCGCAGGTGAACGTAACCTCTTCGGGCAGTGCGACGCTGTGGGTCACCGACCGTTTCGAAGCCAAGACCTCCACGGGCGGCAGGATCGCCTACAAGGGCGAGCCTGCGGTGCTGCGTGTCAGCGAGAAGTTCATGGGCGGCAGCATCGCCCGCATCGGGGCGGCGGAGTAAACGGCCGCCGAGGGACGATGGAGAGTTTCCTGGGCGAAGTCGCGGCGGATCTCTATGCGCGCTACGGCGAGGAGTTGTCGCAGCGCGCCGTGCTCTTTCCGTCGCGCCGCGCACGGCTGTTCTTCACCGACGCCCTCGCGCGGATCGCCCGGCGGCCGATGTGGCAGCCGTCGTGGACCACGATCGACGAGCTGATGTCCGAAATATCGGGCCTTCGGACGGGCGACCGCCTGCGGCTCGTCACGGAGCTGTACGGAATCTATTCGGAGTATCACGCCGAACCGTTCGACAAATTCTACTTCTGGGGCGACATGCTCCTCGCCGATTTCGACACGATCGACAAATACCGGATCGACGCCGCGATGCTTTTCCGCAATATCGAGGAGATCCGGGAGATCGAGGCCGACATTTCCTACCTCACCCCCGCGCAGTTGCGGATCGTCGCCTTCTGGTCGTCGCTCGGCGCCGAGGCCGACCTTTCGGAGGAGAAGCGGCGCTTTCTGGCGATATGGCGGACGCTGGGACCGGTCTATCGCCGCTTCCGCGAGCGGCTTTCGGAGCTGGGTATCGCCTACGGCGGCATGGTGCAGCGCGCCGCCGCCGACCGCCTGCGCAGCGGCGAGTTCGCCTTCGCGACGCCCCGGCGCTTCGTCGTGGCGGGATTCAACGCCCTCTCCGAGTGCGAGAAGGAGCTGTTCCGCTTTCTCTCCTCTGCCGCGGAAACCGATTTCTACTGGGACTACGACTCCTATTATAAGGACGATCCGGAGCAGGAGGCCGGAATGTTCGTGCGCGAAAACGTCGTGCGCTTCCCGCCCCGTGCCGAACTCTCGCACGACGGCATGTCGCGGCCCAAGGAGCTGACCTCGGTGGCCGCCGTGTCGAACGCCGTGCAGTGCAAGTACGTGGCGACGATCCTCCGCGGGTTGGCGGCCGGCGGCCGGCTGGGCAAGGAGACCGCCGTGGTGCTGACGGACGAGAACCTGCTGCTGCCGTTGCTCTGCGCCATGCCGCCCGAGGTCGGGCCGGTCAACGTCACGATGGGCTATCCGCTGCGTGCCAGTCTGGCCTACACCTTCGTCGAGCGCCTCGTGGAGTTGCAGGCCCGCCGCCGGACGAAGGGTGCGGATTGCACTTTCTACCACGCCGACGTCACGGGGCTGCTCGCGCACCCCTATGTCGCCGGGTGCGACGCGGAGTTGACGCGCCGCTTGCAGGAGGAGATCATGCGCGAGCGGCGCATTTCGGTCGAAGCCTCGTGGCTGGGGCGTAACGACCTGCTGCGGCTCGTCTTCTCCCCGGCCGCCGGCTGGCGGGCGCTCTCGGCCTGGCTGTCGGAGGTCGTGGCGGCGGTCGTGCGGATACCCTGCCCGGACGACGACGCCCGCCGGCGGACGGAATTCCTGGCAGTCATCGCCGGGGAGATCGCCCGGCTCGGCAACTCGTTGGACGAATGCGGTATAGAGCCTGCGCCGGAGGTCTATGCCTCGCTGTTGCGCCGTCACTTGCAGACGTTGCGCATCCCCTACGAGGGCGAGCCGCTCGAAGGGGTGCAGGTCATGGGCATCCTCGAAACGCGCAACCTCGACTTCGAGAACGTCGTGATCCTCTCGATGAACGACGACAACTTCCCGGGCAACCGCATGGCGCAGGCGTCGTTCATCCCCTACAACCTCCGCGCGGCCTATTCGCTGCCCACGCCCGAGCACCACGAGGGCGTCTATGCTTACTATTTCTACCGCCTCGTGCAGCGCGCCCGCCGCGTGTGGATGCTCTACTGCGCCCATGCCGACGACAAGTCCACGGGCGAGCCGAGCCGCTATATCTACCAGTTGGGTTACGAGAGCGGCTTCCCGCTGCGGCGGATCGAGGTGGGCGTGGACGTCAATCTGGCGGAGACCGCGCCGATCGAGGTCCGGAAGGACGAGGGCGTGATGCGGCGGCTGGAGCGCTTCACCGATCCCGGATCGAAGGCCACGCTTTCGCCCACGGCCTTCTTCCGCTACGTGGCCTGCCCCCTGCGGTTCTACTTTCACTCCGTGGCGCGGCTCGACGCCGGCGACGAGATTTCCGAGGAGGTGGACGCCCCGATGTTCGGCACGATCCTCCACGCCGCCGTACAGCGGCTCTATGCCCCGATCGAAGGCGAGGCGCACCCCGGCGGAACGCTGCGGGCGCTGATCCGCACGGGCGAGGTCGCCGCGGCGGTCGAGGCGGCGATCGGCGAACACTACCTGAAGGACCCGAAGGCCACGGCGGCCGACTATACGGGCAATCTGGTGCTGGTGAAGGATATCGTGGTGCGTTACCTGCGCGGCGGAGTGATGCCCTACGATGCGGCGCACGACGGCTTCCGGGTCGAAGGGCTCGAGCGGAGGGTGGACTACGGCTTCGACTTCGCGACGGCCGGGGGGCCGCGGCGGATGAAGTTCTCGGGAATCGCCGACCGCATCGACCGCCTGGACGACGGGTCGCTGCGCGTGGTGGACTACAAGACCGGTTCGCCGCATCTGGAGTTCGCCGGTATCGGAAGCCTTTTCCGCGGCGAGGGCAGACAGCGCCTGTCGAATATCGTCCAGACGCTGCTCTACGCCATGATGCTCTACCGTTCGGAGGGGAGCGACGCCACGCCGGCGCTCTACTACGTGCGGGCGATGAACCGCCCGGACTATTCGCCGCTGCTCGACGACAGGGAGCTGTCGCTGCGCGGGGCGTGCTATTCGCTCTACGCCGAACGCTTCGAGGAGCTGGTGCGCGAGACCCTCGCCGAAATGTACGATCCCGCCGTGCCGTTCCGTCAGTGCGCGGATGCGGACACCTGCCGCTACTGCGATTTCAACGTGATTTGCAAACGAGGATAAGAGCCCGTATGAGAACCGAAAAGGAGAAAATGCTGGCCGGAGAGAACTACGATGCCACCTCTCCGGAATTGTGGGAACGCTGGCAACTGGCGAAGCGGTTGCAGTCCGAGTACAATAACACGCCGATGACCGATACCGGGCGTTTGTCGGCCTTGCTGGATCTTCTTCTGGGTTCATACGGAGAGCATGTCTGGATCTCGGCTCCGTTCTTTGTGGATTACGGGGAAAACATCCATATCGGTCATCACGTGGAGATCAATATGAATTGTGTCTTCCTCGACTGCAATCGGATAACGATCGGGAACTATTCGGGCATCGGCCCCGGCGTGCATATTTACACGGTTTTCCATCCGACGAATCCGGCGGAGCGGCGGAACGAAAACGCCGCTTTCTGGAATTCATCCACGGCTCCCGTAGTCATCGGCGACGACGTGTGGATCGGCGGACGGAGTGTGATCCTTCCGGGCGTGACCGTCGGGAATGGCACGACGATCGGTGCAGGCAGCATCGTTACGCATTCGATTCCTTCCGGTGTCGTGGCTGTCGGCAATCCCTGCCGGGTCATCCGGCATTTGTGAAGAGTTCAGAGTCTGACGACGACATAGCCCGCTCCGCTGCGGCGGGCGGCCTCGATGCCGATGGCCGAATCCTCGAAGATAAGCGTTTCGCGCGGCGAGCATCCTTCGCGGCGCATGGCCTCCAGGAAACAGTCGGGGTGGGGCTTGCTGCGTGCGACGTCCGCGCCGGAAAGCACTCCGTTCACCCGGCCCAGGGGCGCTTCGTCCGGTCCTGCGGCGGGACCTCCGATGCCCAGATGACGCATGACGTTCCCGATGTTGGCGCGGCTGCCCGTCGAGACGATCCACACGCGGCCCCCTTGCGCGCGGAACTGCCGGCAGAATTCCCATAGCGGCCGGTTGAGCCGCACGGTGTCGAAATAGCGGGGATAGAGCGCGATCTTGCGCAGCCGCAGCCGCTCGCGTTCCGCGGGATCGGCGACGCCGATCCGCGTGAGGAACTCCTCGCAGCGCATCCCGAAATAGCGGGCCGCATACTCCTCCTCGGTCAGGGCGTAGCCCGCTTCGCGCAGCGTTTCGACATAGGCGAGCGTGTTGGCGCGCCGCGTGTCTGCCAGCGTGCCGTCGAAGTCGAGCAGCAGAAGTCTGATCCGGGAATCGGTCATGGCGCGGAGGTCAGTCGAAAGCCTGCATCCCCGACTGGGCGATGCGGATGAGCCGTTGGTATTCCGAGGGGGACAGCTCCATGAAGAAGTAATGGACCGGGTCCACGCGCATGCCGTTGTAGCGCACTTCGTAATGGAGGTGCGGCGAGAGCGAGAGGCCCGTGTCGCCCGAAAGGGCGATGATGTCGCCGCGGCGGACCTGCTGCCCGCGGCGGACGTTGATGCGCGAAAGGTGGCTGTACGAGGTTTCGTAGCCGTTGCCGTGGTCGATCACTACGGTCCGCCCCTGTGTCGAGTTGCGCGTGGCCACGTCGCGCACCACGCCGTCGGCCGTGGCGAAGACGCGGGACCCTTCGGGAATGGTGTAATCGACGCCCTGATGCGATTGCAGCGTCTTGTAGAAGGGGTGGATGCGCATTCCGTAGGAGGCCGTGAGCAGCGTGAGCTGCTTGTTGATGACGGGCTGTATCGAGGGAATCCGGTCGCAGTCGCGTCCGGCCGAGTCGATGCGCTCCTGCAGGGCGAGATAGGTGTCGTTGAGCTGTCCGAGCCGTCGCTCCATGTCGGCCACGCGGTCGCGCAGTTCGCGTTTGAGGCGGCGTGTCGAGCGGTCCACGATCTTCTCGTAGGTCAGGCTCTGCTGCCGTTCGTACTCCGAGTCGAAGTCGTAGGGGTCCGACTCGAAAAGAATGCGGAACACGCTGCGGTCGCGCGCCGCGAGGTTCTCCATGACCGTTTGCAGCGAGTCGTAACGCTGCGTGAGCGCCGCGTATTCGCTGCGCAGGCGGTCCGTCGAGTGCTTCATCTCGTATTCGAGCGGCGTGTCGAAGAAGAGCGAGAAGCCGATGTAGTAGAGTACGGCGGCTCCCAGCCACACGAACAGGTGGACCGTCGTGCGGATGATGCGCTGTTTGCGGCGGCGGCGCTTGCGCAGGCGTGCCAGATCCTTCTTCCCGGTCATCTCAGAGCGTTTCGAAATTGGTTTCGCGCAGACTTTCCATGAGGCGTTCGTACTCCTCGGCGGTCATGTTGCGGTTGAAATAGTTGATCGGATTGACGGGTACGCCCTTGTGGATCACCTCGTAGTGGAGGTGCGGACCGGTCGAACGGCCCGTGTTGCCCGTGCGGGCGATGAGCTGCCCGCGCCGGACGCGGTCGCCCGGCCGGACGAGCACCTCGCTCAGGTGGGCGTAGCGGGTCTTGTATCCGAACTGGTGGTCGAGCAGCACCTGCTTGCCGTAGCCTCCGTTGTAGCCGGCCGCCGCGGCCAGCTCCACCACGGCATCGCCCGTGGCGTAAACCGGCGTACCGCGGTCGCATCCCAGGTCGATGCCCGTGTGGGCCACCACGCGGTGCAGCACGGGGTGGAAACGGCGCGGCGAGAAAGCGCCGATGTGGTTGCCGTGGAGCGCCGCGCGGTCGATGGGCCAGATGGCCGGCACGGCCGCCGACAGTTGCTCCTTGTTCTTCGAGAGCCGCTGCAATTCGTCGAAGGAGACCGATTCGAGGTAGATCGTGCGGGCCAGTGCGTCCAGCTCCTTCCACGCGGGAATCATCAGGGGGGCGTAGTCGTCGCCGGCCAGCGGGGCGTATTTCGAATCGGGGTAGGGCTGCCACACCCCGGGAATCGAGAGCGTGTCGGTCGAGAAGAGCGCACGGTAAACGTGGTTGTCGCGGTGGCGGATTTCGTCCACTTTCCGCTGCGCCGTGCGGATGCGGTCCTGCAGGATGCGGTAGCGGATGACGATTTCGCGGTTGTCGCTCAGGATGCGGTACATCTTGGGCGTGTAGAAGAAGTAGGAGAAGAGGACGTTGGCGATCGAGACGAGAATGAATCCGATGAGGATTTTGCGGATCAGCCGGTAGGTCCTCAGACGGAACGGCGCCGTGACGACTTCGCGCGTGAGCGCCGTCGCCTCGTGCGTGAGCGCCTGCGCTTCGCGGGCGAAGCGCTGCGTGCCGAATCCCTCCTCTTTTTGCTTCATCGCGGAAAAAACTGCCCTTTGCAAGGTGCAAATTTAACTTTAATTGTGTAATTTTGCAACCCGAAATCAAACGGGCAAATTCGGAAAAAAGTATATCTTGCAAATGGAATCGAATGAAATTCGCCGCGCCTTTCTCGACTTCTTCGCTTCGAAGGGTCACGTGATCGTGCCGTCGGCTCCGATGGTCGTCAAGGGCGACCCCACGCTCATGTTCACCAATGCGGGCATGAACCAGTTCAAGGATATTTTCCTGGGCAACGCGCCCCGCAAGTATCCGCGGGCGGCCGATACGCAGAAATGCCTGCGCGTCTCGGGCAAGCACAACGACCTGGAGGAGGTGGGACACGACACCTACCACCACACGATGTTCGAGATGCTGGGCAACTGGTCCTACGGCGACTACTTCAAGCGCGAGGCGATCGAGTGGGCGTGGGAGCTGCTGCACGACGTTTACAAGCTGCCCGCCGAGCGGATGTACGCCACGGTCTTCGAGGGTTCGGAGGAGGACGGCGTGCCGTTCGACGAGGAGGCCTACGGCTTCTGGAAGCGGTTCCTTCCCGAGGACCATATCATCCGCGGGAACAAGCACGACAATTTCTGGGAGATGGGCGAGACGGGGCCCTGCGGTCCCTGCTCCGAGATTCATTTCGACCTGCGGGACGAGGCGGAGATCGCCGCCCGTCCGGGCCGCGAGATGGTCAATGCGGGCCATCCGCAGGTGATCGAGATATGGAACCTGGTCTTCATGCAGTTCAACCGCAAGGCCAACGGTTCGCTCGAGGAACTGCCGGCGCGCAACGTCGATACGGGCATGGGCTTCGAGCGCCTCTGCATGATTCTGCAGGGCAAGAAGTCCAACTACGACACGGACGTTTTCCAGCCTACCATCGGCCGCATCGCGGCCCTTTCGGGCAAGCGTTACGGCCAGGACGAGAAGTGCGACGTGGCCATGCGCGTCATGGCCGACCACCTGCGCGCCATCGCCTTCTCGATCGCCGACGGGCAGTTGCCCTCGAACGTCAAGGCGGGCTACGTCATCCGCCGCATCCTGCGCCGCGCCGTGCGCTACGGCTACACCTACCTCGGCTTCACGGAGCCCACGCTGTGCCGGCTCGTCGCGGGGCTGGTGGAGCAGATGGGCGGGCAGTTCCCCGAGCTGAAGGCCCAGCAGACGCTCATCGAGAAGGTCATCGAGGAGGAGGAGTCCTCCTTCCTGCGCACGCTGGCCACGGGTATCAACCTGCTTGACGGCGTCATCGAGCGCACGAAGCGCGAGGGCCGCGGGCTGATTTCGGGCCGGGATGCCTTCGAGCTCTACGACACGTTCGGTTTCCCGATCGACCTCACGGAGCTGATCGCCCGCGAGCAGGGCGTCGGCGTGGACCTGGCGGCCTTCGAGGAGGAGTTGCAGGCCCAGAAGGCGCGTTCGCGCAACGCCGCGGCCGTCTCGACCGACGACTGGGTGGAGCTGCTGCCCATCCGCGAGAGTGTCTTTACGGGCTACGACACGCTGACCGACGAGGTCCGCATCGCGCGTTACCGCCGCGTCGTGTCGAAGGGCCGCACGACCTACCAGCTGGTATTCGACCGCACGCCGTTCTACGGCAATTCGGGCGGCCAGATCGGCGACGTGGGGTATATCGAGAGCGCCGACGAGCGCATCGGGATCGTTTCGACCGAAAAGGAGAACGGGCTCATCATCCATATCGCCGCCGAGCTCCCCGAGAATCCCGGGGCCTCTTTCCGTGCCGTCGTGGATGCCGGGAAGCGGCAGTCGGCGGCCAACAACCATACGGCGACGCACCTGATGCACGCCGCCCTGCGGCAGGTGCTCGGCACGCATGTCGAGCAGAAGGGGTCGCTCGTGACGCCCGAGGTGCTGCGTTTCGACTTCTCGCATTTCCAGAAGGTGACGCCCGCCGAGCTGCGCGAGGTGGAGCAGTTGGTGAACCGCGCCGTGCGTGCCGATTATCCGCTCGAGGAGAACCGCAGCGCCACGAAGGAGGAGGCCGCTGCCGCCGGCGCGATGATGCTCTTCGGCGAGAAGTACGGCGACCGCGTCCGCATGGTCCGCTTCGGCGATTCGGTCGAGTTGTGCGGCGGAACGCACACCCGTTCGACGGGTACGATCGGATTTTTCAAGATTCTCTCGGAAAGCGCCATTTCGGCCGGCGTGCGGCGTATCGAGGCCGTCACGGGCGAGCACGCCGAGAAGGTGATCTACGCTGCGGAGGACACGCTGCGCAATGTGGGCGAGTACCTGAATAACCCGCAGGTCCTGCAGGCCGTGAAGAAGATGCTCGAAAGCAACGAGACCCTCTCGAAAGAGGTCGAGGCCATGCGCCGCGAGCAGGTGGCGCAGTGGGCCGAGAAGATCGCCGCCTCGACGCCCGAGCGCGACGGAATGCATCTCTTCGCCACGCAGACCGACCGCCGGCCCGACTTCGTGAAGGATCTGGCGTACAGCCTGCGGGCCCGTTCGCCGCGGCTGGTCTTCGTCGTCGGCTCGCTCTGCGACGGCAAGCCGACGCTGACGGTGATGCTCGGCGACGAGATCGCCTCCCGCGGCGTGAATGCCGGGGCGGTGGTCCGCGAGGCCGCAAAGCTCATGCAGGGCGGCGGCGGCGGTCAGGCCTTCTTCGCCACGGCGGGCGGCAAGAACCCCGACGGGTTGCAGGCCGCCATCGACAAGGCCGTGGAGCTGATCGCCGCGCAGGTGAAATAGTTTTAGTGCCTTTCGCTGCCGGAAGGTACGGCCCAAAGCTCCGCATGTCGTTTTTTACGGGAACGACGTCCGGCTTCACGGAAACGGACCGCTTCGCGGATTTGCGGGCGCCGTCCCGTTTCCCGGCGTTCGGCCTCGCGTCGTTTTGCCCGCTTCAAGCGGGAGTGCGGAATGGAATATTGTGGAACAATATTAAAGACATACAATTATGAACAACAAGGTTCTTCTTATGATTCTCGACGGCTGGGGCAACGGCCGTCACGACAAGGCGGACGTCATTTCTACGGTCCATCCCGCCTACATTTCGGCCATGACCGAAAAATATCCCCATGCCGAGCTGCGCACCGACGGCGAGAACGTCGGCCTGCCCGACGGTCAGATGGGCAATTCGGAGGTCGGTCACCTCAATATCGGCGCCGGCCGCGTGGTCTATCAGGACCTCGTGAAGATCAACCGTGCCTGCTGCGACAACTCGATCCTGCGGAATCCCGAGATTGTCAAGGCGTTCGAATACGCCAGGGCACAGGGCGCGAATGTGCATTTCATGGGCCTCGCTTCGGACGGCGGCGTACACTCCTCGTTCGAGCATCTTTTCAAACTCTGCGACATCGCCCGGGAGTACGGCGTTTCGGAGCGGACCTTCGTACACTGCTTCATGGACGGCCGCGACACCGACCCGCGCAGCGGCAAGGGCTTCATCGAGCAGCTCGAACGGCATCTCACCTCGACGGGCGGCCGGATCGCCACGATCGTCGGCCGCTACTACGCCATGGACCGCGACAAGCGCTGGGAACGCGTGAAGGTCGCCTACGATGCGCTGGTCAAGGGCGTCGGCGAGGCGGCGACGGACATGGCCGGAGCCGTTCAGAAATCCTACGATGCGGAGGTCACCGACGAGTTCATCAAGCCCGTTGTGCGCGTCGATGCGCAGGGACAGCCTGTCGGTCTGATTCGTCCGAACGATCTGGTCGTTTTCTTCAACTACCGCAACGACCGCGCCAAGGAGCTGACGATCGTCCTCACGCAGGAGGACATGCCCGCCGAGGGGATGCACACGCTGCCGCTCTACTACTGCTGCATGACCCCCTACGACGCCAAGTTCACGGGTCTGCACATCCTCTTCGACAAGGAGAACGTGCCCGACACCATCGGCGAGTGGGTCTCGAAGCAGGGGCTCCGCCAGCTGCGCATCGCCGAGACCGAGAAGTACGCCCACGTGACGTTCTTCCTCAACGGCGGCCGCGAGGAGAAGTTCGAGGGCGAGGAGCGTATCCTCGTGGCGTCGCCCAAGGTGGCCACGTACGACCTCCAGCCCGAGATGTCGGCCCCCGAGGTGGCCGACAAGCTGGTCGCCGCCCTCGGCGAGCGGAAATTCGACTTCATTTGCCTGAACTTCGCCAACGGCGACATGGTGGGCCATACGGGCGTTTACGACGCCATCGTGAAGGCCGTGAAGGCCGTGGACGGCTGCGTGGAGAAGGTCGTGGAGGCCGCCAAGGCCAACGGTTACGAGGTGGTGATGATCGCCGACCACGGCAATGCCGACAATGCGCTCAATGCCGACGGCACGCCCAATACGGCCCATTCGCTCAACCCCGTGCCCATCGTGGTGGTGTCGGACCGCGTGAAGTCGGTGCGCAACGGCATTCTGGCCGACGTGGCCCCCACGGTGCTGAAACTCATGGGTCTCGAACAACCCGCCGAAATGACGGGCGAGGCACTCGTCGAGTTTTGATGCCGCCGTGCGGCGATAGGGTTGGACGGACCGATACGTAGCCGTACCCGATATACCGATGCGCATGTCCGGTGCGGGCGTGCGTTCCGGTTCCGTTCTATTCGACACCCCGGCCTGTGCAAGGCCGGGGTGTCGTTCGGAAGGAGAACCGGCCGCCCGGGCCGAGGGGGGCGACCGGTTCCGTACGCTGTCGGCGTGACGGCGGTCGGAGGTGTTCTCGGTATTCCGGCCGGCCGATGGGCGGGGCGGGCCGGAAAATATTGCCGCAGGGTGAATGCGGAGCCCGTCCGTGCGTTTTTTGGCTGTCCGCTGTTGCCGGGGAATGGAAAACTTGCCTATATTTGTACGGCCAACCATAGGCCGATGGCCCCGAATATGAAACTGCTGCTTCAAATAACCTACAATACCCGTTGGGGAGAGCGTCTCGTTGTCGTCTCTCCCGGAAACAGACGCCTGCCGATGGAGTACTGCGGAGAGGGGAGATGGAGAGGGTGTATCGCTCGGTACCTTCCCGGCCGGGAATATTCCTACGAGGTGGTTCGGGACGGGAAGTGCGTCCGTTGGGAGTGGAAGGGACACCGGGTCGTGCTTCCCGAAAATTGCACGGCCGCTTCCGCGGACGTTTCCGACCGGTGGAACGACACGCCTTCGGATGCGCCTTTGTACTCTTCGGCATTCTCTCAGGGCATTTTCGCCCGGGGCCGGCACACGGCGGCCTCGCGGCCCGTCGGCGATGAAAATCTCTTCGTTTGCACGGCCTTCGCCGACGTCCGTCCCGATGAGACACTCGCCATCGCGGGCGATATTCCCGAACTCGGGGCGTGGACGAAGCCCGTTCCTCTGGACGACGCGGCGTTTCCATACTGGAGACTCGCGCTGCGCATCGACGGTCCGTTCCTCTATAAATACCTGATCGTCGATCGGAAAACGCTCGCTCCGCTGCGCTGGGAGGAGGGGGAGAACCGGGTCTTCGCATGTGCCGCGACGCCAGCGAGGGCGAGGGTCCTCGCATCCGACGTTCCGAATTTCCAGGGACGGCGCTGGCGCGGTGCGGGCACCGCCGTTCCGGTCTTTTCCCTGCGGAGCGAAGACGACTTCGGTACGGGAGAGTTCGTGGACCTGAAGAAGATGGTCGATTGGGCGGTGGCGACGGGGCAGCATGTCATCCAACTGCTTCCGATAAACGATACGACGATGACGGGGACCTGGACGGATTCTTATCCCTACAACGCCAACTCCTCCTTCGCTCTCCATCCCCAGTTTATGAACCTTCCGGCCGCGGGGGTTCCGGCCGACGGGGAGTATCTGAGGCTTCGGCAGGAGCTGAATGCCCTTCCGCAGGTCGATTATGAGCGGGTCAATAGGGAGAAACTGCGTCTTTTGCGGAAGACTTTCGAGAACGGAGGCGCGGAAATCCTCTCGAAGAAACCGTTCAGGGAGTTTCTGAGCCTTAACGAGCGCTGGCTGCTGCCGTATGCGCTCTTTTGCACCCTGCGCGACGAATACGCCACGGCGGATTTCACCCGTTGGGGAAAATATGCGAAGTACGACAGGAAAGCCCTGGAGGAGTACCGCGGAAAACACCGCCGGGAGGTGGATTTCCATTGCTTTGTCCAATATCACCTCCATCTTCAGCTCTCCGACGCCTGTGCCTATGCCCATTCCAGGGGCGTGATCCTCAAGGGGGACCTGCCGATCGGCGTGAGTCCCACGAGTGCCGACGCGTGGTTCGCCCCGCGGCTGTTCAACATGGATTCGCAGGCCGGCGCTCCGCCCGATGCCTTTTCGGCTTTCGGCCAGAACTGGGGATTCCCGACCTACGACTGGAAACGGATGGCCGGGGACTCTTTCGGATGGTGGAAATCCCGCCTGGCGAAGATGTCGGAGTATTTCGATGCCTTCAGAATCGACCACATTCTGGGGTTTTTCAGAATCTGGGAGATCCCCGTGGATTCCGTGCGCGGTCTTTTGGGGCATTTCAGCCCTGCGTTGCCGTACTCGTCCGAAGAACTGAAAAGCCGGGGTTTCGATCTCTCCGGGGGCCGGTTCGTGACGCCCTGCGTTTCGGAGCGCATGCTGGACGAGATCTTCGGGGCGTATGCGCAGGAGGTGAAGTCGAAATATGTCAGGGAGGGCCGTCTGGCGGCCTCCTGCTCGACCCAGAGAAAGATTGCGGCGCGGTTCCGTGCGGACGACGAGCACGACCGAATCCTCTCGGAGGGTCTCATGCGGCTTACCGAAGAGGTGCTGTTCGTGGAGGACCCCCGCAAGAGAGGGTTTTATCATCCGCGGATCGCGGCCCATGCCACTTATGCGTATCGTTCGCTCGACGATGCCTCGCGCAGGAGTTTCGATGCGTTGTACGACGAATTCTTTTACCGCCGCCACAACGCATGCTGGAGGGATTCGGCGATGAGCAAGCTGCCTCCGCTGCTCGCCTCCACCGAAATGATGGCCTGCGGAGAGGATCTGGGCATGATTCCGGATTGTGTTCCGGAGGTGATGCGCCGCCTCGGAATCCTTTCGCTCGAAATACAGCGGATGCCCAAGTCGGCCGGGGAGCTTTTTGCCGATCCGTCGCGTTATCCCTATCTCTCGGTATGCACCACCTCGACGCACGACATGAACCCCCTGCGGGCCTGGTGGGAGGAGGACCGGGCGCTTACGGAGCGGTTTTACCGCGATGTGCTCGGGATGGAAGGCGACGCCCCGGATGTCTGCACGCCGCAGATCTGCCGGCGCATCCTCGAACAGCATCTTTCGTCGCCTGCGATGCTGGCCGTTTTCCCCTTGCAGGACTGGCTTGCGACGGATCCGGCGTTGCGTGCTCCGGATCCGTACGGCGAACGGATTAACGTGCCGTCGAATCCCCGCCATTATTGGCGGTACAGGATGCCGCTGTCGCTCGAGGAACTTCTGGCGCAGACCGATTTCAACTCCTGTATCCGGTCGATGGTCGAACGTTCCGGAAGAGCCTGAGATTCATTTTCTTCGATCCATTTCAGAAAATATCCGCCTCCGGAGACGCCCCGGTGTGCGTCAGTACAGCTCCAGAAACTCGTATCCGTTGCCCGCGGCGGCGAGGTAGCGCATGAACTCGTCGTGCTCGAGCAGCACCGTGGCGCGGTTGTCGTTCGGGTGGAAGGCGTAGCGGGGCCACTCGCGCATCCGGGAGTCGAGGAACAGGTGCACGTGGTTCGCCGTGTCGTTTATCAGCCCGAATGCCGAGACCGATCCGGGGCGCAGTCCGAGCCACCGTTCCATGCGTTGTTCCGAGGCGAACGAGAGCTTGCCCTGGTGCAGCCGCTGTTCGAGGTCGCGGATCGCCAGCCGTTGTTCGGCGTCGAAGCATACCAGGTAGTGCCGGTCGCCCTTGTGGTTGCGGAAAAAGAGGTTCTTGCAGTGCTTCGCGCCGTCGCCGCGGCAGTAGCGCAGGGCGATTTCGCAGGTCGGGGCCTCCGGATGTTCGTACCACGTGTAGCGGATGCCGTGGGCGTCGAGGAAGTCGAACACCCGTTGCCGCCGCCGGTCGGGCGTGAGCGGGGCGGTTGCTGCCGTCGGCTCCATGACTATCCGATGCCGTAAAATCCGCGGATGTTCCGGGCGATGCACTCCACGAGCACGCCGACCGCCTCGACGGGCGACCAGGCATTGTGGGGCGAGAGCAGCAGCCGGTCCGGTTCGCGGACCGAGAGCAGGGGATTGCCCTCTTCGATCGGTTCGTGCGCGAAGACGTCCAGCCCCGCGCCGGCCAGCTCTCCGCGGTCGAGCGCCGCGGCCAGCGCCGCCTCGTCCACGATGCCGCCGCGGGCGACGTTGATGAGTATGGCCGAGGGTTTCATCCGCGCCAGCTCGCGGGCGCCGATCAGCCCGCGCGTGCGTTCGTTGAGGGGCGCATGGATCGACACCACGTCGGCCCAGCCGAGCAGCTCGTCGAGCGGCAGGGCGGGGTACTCCTCCTCGCGCACGATGCCCGAAGTGGAGGTGTAGGCCACTTCGCAGCCCAGCGCGCGGGCCACCCGCGCCACGTTGCGGCCGATGTTTCCCAGCCCGACGATACCCCAGCGCGATCCGTACAGTTGCCGGGTCGTGCGTCCGAAATGGTATTGCAGCGGCGATCCGGCGTATTCGCTCTTCACGTAGCGGTCGTAATAGACCGTCTGGCGCAGCAGGGCGATCGCCGCGCCGATCGTGGTTTCGGTCACCGAGTGGGTCGAGTACCCCACGGCGTTGCGCACGGCGATGCCCCGTTCGGCGGCGGCCTCGAGGTCGATGTGGTTCATGCCCGTCGCCGCCACGCAGATCAGCCGCAGGCGGGGCAGCCGTTCGAGCGTATCGCGGCGCATGGGCACCTTGTTCGTGATCGCCACCTCCGCGTCGCGGCAGCGTTCGGCTGTCTCCTCGCGGCGCGTGGTCGCGTAACCCGTGTAGTCGCCCAGCGCGCGGATCGCCGAGAGGTCGGCGCCGCCGAGGCTGTATTCGTCGAGAAATACGATTTTCGGTTTCATCTTCCTTGTTTTTATGAATCGGAACGCCGGCTTTCGGCGCGTCCCTTTCACGCAAAGATAGCGGCTTTTTCGGTTCCGTGCGCTTCCGTGCCGCCGTTTTTCGCTGTTTTCGCCGCCGGAAGCGGAATCCCGGGCATGGCCGGACCCTCTTCGCACCTCGCTCCGACCCGTTCCGGAGGCGGCCCGGCGCATGGTCCAACGGCCGCTCCGCCGCAAATTCGCCGTCCGGAGTTGCTATTCTCTGCCGGAAACGCTACCTTTGCGGCGTGATGAACGGAATCGGTTTCTGGATGAAGAACGCGCGGCAGGTCTCCCTGCCGCAGAGCATGCTGCCCGTGCTGCTGGCCGTCGGCATGTCGCTGCGTTACGACGGTTTTTCCCTCTGGCTGGCCCTCGTCGCCGCTTTCGGCGTGGGGTGCGCCCACCTGGGCATGAACCTCGCCGACGACTATTTCGATTACCGCGAGGGGAGCGCCGAGAAGCGCACGCGGCTGGCCTCGGACGGTATCCGTGCCCGTGTGGCGAAGTACCCTTACCTCAGTTCGGGGGCCGCCTCCGTGCGGGAGCTCGTCGTGGCGGTCTGCGTGTTTCTGGGACTGGCCGCCGGAGCCGGGGCCGTCGTCGTCGCCTGCCGGGGCGTCGTGCCGCTGGCCCTCGCCGGCATCGGGGCGGTGCTCGGCATCTCCTATTCGGGCGGGCCGCTCCGCCTGGGCTATCGCGGGCTGGGCGAACCGGTCGTCGGGCTGCTGTTCGGTCCGCTGTTGATGGCCGGCGTGCAGTATGCGGCGTGCGGCGTGCTGGACGGTCCGGTCCTGCTGGTCGGCGTGGCCGTCGGACTGCTCGTCACGAACATCCTCTACACCCATTCCGTGCTCGACCGCCATGCCGACTCCCGAATGGGCAAACGCACGCTGGCCCACCTGCTCGGCACGCCGCGGGCGATGATCGCCGCATCGGGCCTCTTCTGCTTCGCGCCGTTCGTGCTGGTCGCCGCGGGCGCCGGCTGCGGGATGCTCCCCGCGACGGCTCTTGCGACGTTCGTGCTCCTGCCCATGGCCGCGTTCCTGTGGCGTTCGCTGCGCAGCTATGTTCTCGATCGTCCCGTCGCCCTGCGCACGGCCCCGTGGATGGGCCCCATGGGCGATTTCAAGAGATACTGCGACATGGGAATCGGCTGGTTCATGCTGCGGTGGCTGCTGGCGCGGAATCTCGTCTCGTTCTTCGCGCTCATCCTGCTCGTCGTTTATACCGTACTCGAAATAATGGAGTGATTATGAAGAAAATCAAACGGTTGCTCTATCTCGGCTGGTGGTTCTTCGGAGCCCGGGTTCTCGGCCGCAAACGGCCGTTGCAGACCGTGCTGTTCATCTCGAACCGATGCAACCTCCGTTGCAGGCACTGCTCGGTCTATTCGCGGGCTACGCCCGACGAGATGACCTTCGAGGAGATCCGCCGCGAGCTGGAATACTCCTACCGCCTCGGTTCGCGCTTCGTCGATCTGGAGGGGGGCGAGGTGATGATCTGGCGCGACGGCGACAAGCGGATCGACGACGTGATCGACCTGGCCCGCGAGGTGGGTTTCTTCTCCGTGACGATCACCACCAACGCCCAGCTGCCCTTCGCCGGGAGCCATGCCGACAGCATCTGGGTCAGCCTCGACGGCTGCGGGAAGTACCACGAAATGATCCGCGGCGAAGGCACGTTCGCGCGTCTGGAGCGCAACATCGCCGCCTGCGGCCATCCGCATCTGAGCGTCAATATGGTGGTGAACAAGTACAACTGGGAGCATGTGGCCGAGACGATCGAATACGTGAAGCGGAATCCCGCCATCGAGAGCATTTCGATCAATTTCTACACACCTTTCCCCGATGCCGACGACCTGATGATTACGCGCGAACAGCGCGAACGGGTGATCGACACCGTGATCCGGATGAAGCGCGCGGGCTATCCGGTGATGAACTCCGTCTCGGGGCTGGAGCTGATGCGGCACAACCGCTTCAAGCGCCGCTGCTGGGTCACGAACTTCATCTATGCCGACCATACGCGCGCCAACTGCTCGGGCGAGCGGCTGGGCATCTGCGACGACTGCGGGCTCTGCATGGCGGGCGAGATGAACGCCGTGTTCAACTTCCGGCCCGACACCATCCGCGCGGGACTGAAACTGCGGCTCTGACGGCGGCCGGACGATTCCCGCCATCCTTCCTGCCGCATGTCGCGGCGCGGCCCGGAGGCATTCCGCCCCCGGGCTGCGACGTGCTCCGTGCCGAAAGGCTCCTCAGTCCAGCTCGCCGATCAGGCCGCGGATCACCACCGAGGCGCAGCCGATGCCGAACAGCGGCGGGATGTAGGAGATCGTCCCGACGTTCGATTTCTTGTTCCGCTCCTCGCAGAGGATCATCGCCCCTTCGCGCATCGGTTCGGGGGAGAAGACGGCGCGGAATCCGCTGCGGATGCCGATCTTGTGCAGCCGTTTGCGCAGCATGTGGGCCAGCGGGCAGTGGTGGGTTTTGGCGATGTCGGCGATCTCCATGCGCGTGGGGTCGGTCTTGGCCCCCGCGCCCATCGAACTGACCAGCGGCAGGCGGCGTTCGAGCGCCGCGGCGATGAGCGCCAGCTTGGGCGACAGGGTGTCTATGGCATCCACCACGTAGTCGTACCGCGCCGCGTCGAGCAGCGCGTAGGTCTCCTCGTCGCGGATGTAGCGGTTCACCACGCTCAGGTCTATTTCCGGGTTGATGTCGCGCAGCCGTTCGGCCAGCACCTCGGCCTTCGGCCTCCCGACGGTCGAGTGCAGCGCCACGAGCTGGCGGTTGATGTTCGTTCCGTTTACCGTGTCGGCGTCGGCCACGGTCATGCGGCCCACGCCCGCCCGGGCGATCATCTCCGCGGCGTAGGCCCCCACGCCTCCCAGCCCCACCACGAGCACGTGCGCCCGTCTGAGGCGGCCGAGTTTCTCTTCGCCGAGCAGCAGCTCGGTCCTCTCCAGCCAGTTGTCCATGCAGTTCGTTTTCGTTCGTTTCCGTCGTGTCCCTCCTGTGCGCCGTCCGTCGTGCGGCCTCCGGACCGCAGCGCGGGAACAGCGCCGCCGTCCTTTACTTCCCTCCCCCGAACAGCCGGCGGTAGTTCTCCGCCGTCGCCCGCCGCAGCTCTTCCACGGTCGTTCGCCGCACCTCCGCGGCCCGGGCGTAGATCGTTTCGATGGCTGCGGGGCTGTCGTCCGTCTCGAAGAAGAGACGGTCGGACGGAACCTCGCGCAGGGCTTCGAGCGTCTTGCGCGAGGCGAAGGTGCGCTCGCCGAACGAGAGGTAATATCCCTTCGCCACGGCCTGCCGCGCCTGTTCGGGCGATCCGATGAATCCGTGGAAAATCGCGGCCGGAGGCGGGCAGGCTGCCAGTTCGCGCATCAGCGGTTCGAAGGCCCGCACGCAGTGCAGCACGACCGGAAGCCCCCGTTCGCGGGCCAGCCGCAACTGGGCCCTGAGCGCCGCCGTCTGCGCCTCGCGCGCGACGTCGCAGGCGAAGTCCAGCCCCGTCTCGCCGACGGCCTGTGCGTCGCCGAGCCGCTGCCCGAGCGTCGCCGTGTCCTCCCGCTCCGCGTCCCACGGATGCACGCCCTTCGCGCGCAGCTCGATGCCGCGGCCCGCAGGGCGGTGGGTGTGGATATTGACGTATTCGGCCATGACGGGACAAATGTAGGAATTTTTCGGGAAACGAATTCCTCTCCCGATGCGGCTTCGTCCGATTTTTCCGCCCGGCATCCCGCTTCCGCCCGTCCGTCCGGAGCGGGAAAACGGGCCGTTCCCCTTTTTTTCGCTTCCGGCGGGAAATAATGCTCCGTAAAATAGTTTTTTTCGGGAAAAATTAGTACTTTCGCACGCGATTCAGGCTGTTAGCCGGCTAACACATGGCGAACGGGACCTGAAACGAATCCGGAAAAGACCCAAGAAAACCAAACATAATAATCAAAATCTTTAACCATGTCGAAAATCATTACACTACGCAAGGGTTTAGACATCAATCTGGCGGGTAAACCCCGGGAGTCGCTCTCCGATGCGCCTCAGGCTTCGGAGTACGCCCTCTCGCCCCTCGATTTCGAGGGCGTGACACCCAAGCTGCTGGTTAAGGTGGGCGATAAGGTGAAGGCCGGTACGCCGTTGTTCTTCAACAAGTACAACGAGCGGGTCCTCTTCACGTCGCCCGTCAGCGGCACGGTGGCGGCGGTCAATCGCGGCGAGAAGCGCAAGGTGCTCTCGGTGACGGTGACCCCCGACGGCGGGCAGAGCTACGAGGAGTTCGGCAAGATCGACCTCCGCACCGCTTCGCGCGAACAGATCGTCGAACTGCTGCTGCGTTCGGGCCTCTGGCCGATGATCGTGCAGCGACCCTACGGCGTCATCGCCGACCCGAACGACACGCCGAAGGCGGTCTTCATCTCCGCCTTCGACTCCGCGCCGCTGGCTCCGGACTACAACTTCGTCCTGCGGGACGAGCAGCGGAACCTGCAGGCGGGCATCGAGCTGATGCGCCGCCTCACGCCGGGCAAGGTGCACCTGTCGGTGCGCGCCAAGGCCGAGGGACGGATGCCGTCGCTCCAGGGCGTCGAGCTGCACGCCTTCGCGGGCAAACATCCCGTGGGCAACGTCGGCGTGCAGATCCACCATGTCGATCCGATCAACAAGGGCGACATCGTCTGGACGGTGAACATCCAGGACCTGGCCATCATCGGCCGCCTGGTCAATGAGGGCCGCGTGGACATGCGCCGCATCGTCGCCGTCACCGGCTCGGAGATCGAAAACCCGCACTACGTCCGCATCGTCTCGGGTGCGCGCGTCGATTCGCTCGTCTCGGGCAACGTCCGTCCGCAGAAGGAGGGCGACCGCGTCCGCTTCATCTCGGGCAACGTGCTCACCGGCACAAAGACCTCGCTCGAGGGCTTCATGGGCTTCTACGCCAACCAGCTCACGGCCATTCCCGAAGGCGACAAGTACGAGCTGCTGGGCTGGGCGATGCCGCGTCTGAACAAGTTCTCCGTCTCGCGCGCCTACTTCTCGTGGCTCTGCCCGAAGAAGGAGTACAACCTCGACACGAACCTCAACGGCGGCGAGCGTCCGTTCGTCGTGACGGGGCTCTACGAGCAGTACCTGCCGATGGACATTTATCCCATGTATCTGCTCAAGGCCTGCCTTGCGGGCGACATCGACAAGATGGAGAACCTCGGCATCTACGAGGTCACCGAGGAGGACTTCGCGCTCTGCGAGTTCGTCGATCCCTCGAAGATCGAGATCCAGCAGATCATTCGCGACGGTATTAACTTAATGATTAAGGAGGCATAACCGATGGGATTGCGTAAATTCATGGACAATATCAAGCCCACCTTCTCCAAGGGCGGAAAGCTGGGCTTCCTGGAATCGACGTTCGATGCGTTCGAGACCTTCCTCTTCGTTCCCAACACGACGACCTCGAAGGGTGCGCACATCCGCGACTGCAACGACATGAAGCGTACGATGATCGTCGTCGTGCTGGCGCTGATGCCGGCCTTCCTGTTCGGCTGTTTCAATACGGGTATGCAGGTGGGCCTCACGGGCTTCCAGGCCTTCTTCTACGGTCTGGTGCGCGTGCTGCCGATGGTCTGCGTCTCCTATGTCGTGGGTCTGGGCATCGAGTTCGGCTTCGCGCAGGCGCGCGGCCACGAGGTGAACGAAGGTTTCCTCGTGACGGGTCTGCTGATCCCGATGATCTTCCCCGTCTCGACGCCGCTCTGGATGGTGGCACTCTCCACGGCCTTCGCCGTCGTCTTCGGCAAGGAGGTCTTCGGCGGTACGGGCATGAACGTCTTCAACCCGGCGCTGCTGGCCCGCGCCTTCGCCTTCTTCGCCTATACGCCTTCCATGTCGGGCGAGACCGTATGGTTCTCCGACTGGACGATGATGGGCGCCAAGGTGGACGGCATCACGGGCGCCACGGCGCTCGAACAGCTTTCGACGACGGGTACGATGGCTTTCTCGCCGACGGACGCCTTCCTGGGCTTCATCCCCGGATCGTTCGGCGAGACCTCGACGCTGGCCATCCTTATCGGTGCGGCGATTCTCCTCTTCACGGGCATCGCTTCGTGGCGCACGATGGTGTCGGTGTTCGTCGGCGGCCTTGCGATGGGCTACCTGTTCCAGGCGCTCGGCGTGACGGAGTATCCGGCCTGGTGGCATCTGATCGTCGGCGGCTTCGCTTTCGGCGCCGTCTTCATGGCGACCGATCCCGTCACCTCGGCGCAGACCAACAGGGGCAAGTACATCGTGGGTCTGATGACCGGCGCGCTGGCCGTGATGATCCGCGTCGTGAACCCCGCATATCCCGAGGGCATGATGCTTTCGATCCTCTTCATGAACGCATTGGCGCCGCTGGTGGACTACTTCGTGGTCGAGTCCAGCATTTCGCGCCGCAAGAAACGTGTTAAAACTGCAAAATAGGGTGTGAGATATGGCTAAGAAACAATTCAAATGCAACGTCTGCGGCTACGTCCACGAAGGAGCGGCCGCGCCCGACACCTGCCCCGTCTGCGGCGCTCCCGCCTCGGAATTCACGGAGCTGAAGGGTAAGAAGGGGCTGTTCGGCGATACGAACAGCAACGCCTATATCGTGCTCTATTCGACGGTGATGGTCGTCGTCGTGGCCACGCTGCTGGCGCTGGCCGCGCTGGGTCTTCAGAAACGTCAGGCGGAGAACGAGCTCAACGAGAAGAAGCAGGCCATCCTCGGCTCGCTGGCCGCGCAGGGCGAGTCCTACGACGAGTTCATCGACGCGTATGTGGTCGATGCCGAGGGGCGGAAGGTGGAGGATGCGGGCGATATTTTCGCCCTGCTCAACGACCTGCCGGGCGCTTTTGCCGCGGGCAAGTTCCCGATCTTCGAGGCCCGCGACGGCCGCGTGGTCATTCCCGTTACGGGCATGGGCCTCTGGGGACCGGTGTGGGGATACCTCGCCCTGGAGAAGGATATGAACACGGTGGCCGGTATCATCATGGCCCACAAGGGCGAGACGCCGGGTCTGGGAGCCGAGATCTCGACGCCCAAATATCAGGCGCTGTTCGTCGGCAAACAGATTTTCGACGGCGACAAATTCGTCTCGGTGAAACTCCGCAAGGGCGGTGCCAAGGACCCGCTGCATGAGGTGGATGCCATTTCGGGCGGTACGAAGACTTCCGACGGCGTGTCGCTGATGCTCGAAAACAGTCTCAGAAACTATCTGCCCCTGCTGGAGGCCAAGCGCACCGCGTCGGAGCCGGCGGCCCCCGCAGCGGAAGTGTCTAACGAAGAAAACGTAGGAAACAATGAGTAAGAACGAAAAAGAGCCTTTGTTTTCGGCCAAGAACATGAAATATCTGACGGGGCCGTTCTCCGCGAACAACCCGGTCATCGTGCAGATCCTCGGTATCTGCTCGGCGCTGGCCGTCACCGTGCAGTTGAAGCCGGCCATCGTCATGGCGCTCAGCGTGACGGTCGTCACCGGATTCTCGAATCTGGTGATGTCGCTGATCCGTACCGGTGTGCCGGCCCGGATCCGCATCATCGTCCAGCTCGTCGTGATCGCCGCGCTGGTGATTCTCGTCGATCAGGTGCTCAAGGCCTTCGTTTACGAAGTCTCCAAGCAGTTGTCGGTCTATGTGGGTCTTATCATCACGAACTGTATCGTCATGGGCCGCGTCGAGGCCTTCGCTCTGGGCAACAAGCCGTGGGCTTCGTTCCTCGACGGCATCGGCAACGGCCTGGGCTACGGCATGATTCTCGTCACGGTGGCCTTCTTCCGCGAACTGCTCGGTTCGGGCAGCCTGCTGGGCTTCCGCATCATTCCCGAGAGCTGGTACATGGCCGAGGGCGGATTCTATTCGAACTGCGGCATGATGCTCTTCCCGCCGATGGCGCTCATCATCGTGGGCTGCATCATCTGGGTGCATCGCTCGCGCAACAAGGACTTACAGGAAAAATAGGAGGGTAACGTATGGAATCATTGAATATCTTTATCCGGTCGATCTTTATCGACAACATGGTCTTCGCCTTCTTCTTCGGCATGTGCTCCTACATCGCCGTATCGAAGAGCGTGAAGACGGCCCTCGGGCTGGGTGCCGCCGTGACGTTCGTGATGGTGATGACCGTGCCTCTGAATTACCTCTTGTATGAATACGTGCTGAAAGCCGATGTGCTGGTCGCCGGCGTCGATCTGAGCTTCCTCTCCTTCATCGTCTTCATCGCCACGATCGCCGCGTTCGTGCAGCTCGTGGAGATGATCGTCGAGAAGTTCTCGCCGTCGCTTTACAGCCAGTTGGGTATCTTCCTGCCGCTGATTGCCGTGAACTGCGCCATCATGGGCGGTTCGCTCTTCATGCAGCAGAAGGTGGACGGCGGCGAGCTGACGTCGCTCTGGCAGACGATCGTTTACGGTCTGGGTTCGGGCCTGGGCTGGTGGCTGGCGATCGTCATGATGGCGGCCATCCGCGAGAAGACGACCTATTCGCATATCCCGGCGGCGCTCAGGGGACCCGGTATCGCCTTCATCATCACCGGTCTGATGGGTATCGCCTTCATGATCTTCTCGGGCATTCAGTTCTAACCTTTAAAAAGAGATTCGGAAAATGACTACAACAATTTTAATTGCGATCGCAGCCTTTCTGGTGATCACGCTGGTACTGGTCGCACTGCTTCTCTATGCGAAGGCGAAACTGGTCGCGTCGGGCGAGGTGACGATCGACATCAACAACGGCGAGCGGGTTATCACCACCGAGAGCGGTTCGACACTGCTCTCGACGCTGGCCGACAACAAGGTCTTCCTGCCGTCGGCCTGCGGCGGCGGCGGTTCGTGCGGCATGTGCAAATGCCAGGTGCTGGAGGGCGGCGGCGACATCCTGCCCACCGAGACGGGCTTCATCTCGCGCAAGCTGGCCAAGGATCACTGGCGTCTGGGCTGCCAGGTGAAAGTGAAGGAGAACCTCAAGATCCGGGTTCCCGAAGCCGTGCTGGGCGTCAAGAAATGGGAGTGCACCGTGGTTTCGAACCGCAACATCTCGACCTTCCTCAAGGAGTTCGTCGTGAAGCTGCCCGAAGGCGAGCACCTCAAGTTCCGCAGCGGCGGCTACATCCAGATCGACATCCCGAAGTACGATGCCATCAAGTTCTCGGACATGGACATCGACGAGCGCTACCGCGAGGACTGGGACAAGATGAAAATGTGGGACCTGGTGACGACCAATCCCGAGCCGACGTTCCGCGCCTACTCGATGGCCAACCACCCGGCCGAGGGCAACATCATCATGCTCAACATCCGTATCGCCACGCCGCCGTTCGACCGTGCCGCGGGGACCTTCATGAAGGTGAATCCGGGCATCTGCTCGTCGTACATCTTCTCGCGCAAGCCGGGCGACAAGGTGACCATCTCGGGTCCCTACGGCGAATTCTTCCTGCCCGACAACCTGCCCGATACGCAGGAGCTGATCTTCATCGGCGGCGGCGCGGGCATGGCTCCGATGCGCAGCCACATCATGCACCTGTTCAAGACCGAGAAGACGAAGCGTCCCGTGTCGTTCTGGTACGGTGCGCGCGCCCTGAAGGAGGCTCCCTATCTGGACGATTTCCACCAGATCGAGAAGGATTTCCCCAACTTCAAGTTCCATCTGGGTCTCGACCGTCCCGATCCGGAGGCCGATGCCGCAGGCGTGGACTACAAGGTGGGCTTCGTGCACAACGTGCTCTATGAGAACTACCTCAAGAACCACCAGGCTCCCGAGGACTGCATCTACCTCATGTGCGGACCTCCGATGATGATCGCGTCGGTGGTGAAGATGCTCGACTCGCTCGGCGTGCCGCCCGAAAACATCCTCTACGACAACTTCGGTTCGTAAGATCCGAAGATCAGTCTGACGATAGGCAAGTAGTTATCAATAGCTGCTTGCCTATTTTTTGTTTGGACGTATTCCGGGGGGGGGGATTCGTCGCCGGTCTTCGGTCGTCGTCGCTTATTTGTTGCTCTTTTGTTACTCGGAATTGCGAAAATTTCCTATATTTGTTCGAAAGACCGTTTTTTCAACCATCTAAAATCCTTTTGCTGAATGAACACTCCTTCCATTTTCTGGCTCGTGCCCGCCGCTTCCCTCGTTGCGCTGGCGGTGGCGTGGATCTTCTACTCGCGGATGAAGCGCGAGGACGAGGGCACGGAGCGTATGCGCGAAATCGCCGCGCATGTCCGCAAGGGCGCCATGGCCTACCTGCGCCAGCAGTACAAGGTCGTCCTCGTCGTCTTCCTCGTCCTGGCGCTCTTCTTCGCCTACCTGGCCTACTGCGCGGGCGTGCAGAACCCGTGGGTTCCCTTCGCCTTCCTCACGGGCGGCTTCTTCTCGGGCCTGGCTGGCTTCTTCGGCATGAAGACCGCGACCTATGCCTCGGCCCGCACGGCCAACGCCGCGCGGCAGTCGCTCGACCGCGGCCTGAAGGTCGCCTTCCGCAGCGGCGCCGTCATGGGCCTCGTGGTCGTGGGCCTCGGACTGCTCGACATTTCGTTCTGGTATCTGATTCTGGACCGTTTCACCGACGTGGCCGGGCCGCAGAAGCTCGTCGTCATCACGACGACGATGCTGACCTTCGGCATGGGCGCTTCGACGCAGGCCCTCTTCGCGCGTGTCGGCGGCGGCATTTACACCAAGGCGGCCGACGTGGGCGCCGACCTCGTGGGCAAGGTCGAGGCGGGGATTCCCGAGGACGACCCGCGCAATCCCGCGACGATCGCCGACAACGTGGGCGACAACGTGGGCGACGTGGCCGGCATGGGCGCCGACCTCTACGAGAGCTACTGCGGCTCGGTGCTGGCCACAGCCGCGCTCGGAGCCGCGGCCTTCGCTTCGGCCGGCAGCGAGACGTTGCAGCTCAAGGCCGTGCTGGCGCCGATGCTGATCGCCGCCGTGGGCATCCTGCTCTCGATCGTCGGCATCTTCCTCGTCCGCACGAAGGAGGGGGCCTCGATGCGCGAACTGCTCCGCTCGCTCGGCGTGGGCGTCAATTTCAGCTCGGCGCTGATCGCGCTGGCCACCTTCGGCATCCTCTACCTGCTGGGCATCGAGAACTGGCTCGGCCTTTCGTTCTCGGTCATCACGGGTCTTGCGGCGGGCATCGTCATCGGACAGGCCACCGAGTACTACACCTCGCACTCTTACAAACCCACGCAGAAGATCGCCGGCAGCGCCAAGACCGGTCCTGCGACGGTCATCATCGCCGGCGTCGGCTCGGGTATGATCTCTACGGCGATTCCCGTGGTGACGATCGGCGCGGCGATCGTTCTGGCGTATCTCTGCGCTACGGGCTTCGATATCGAACACATGATGCAGCCGCACAACCTCTCGCAGGGCCTTTACGGCATCGGCATCGCCGCCGTCGGAATGCTTTCGACGCTGGGCATCACGCTCGCCACGGACGCCTACGGACCGATCGCCGACAACGCGGGCGGCAACGCCGAGATGAGCGGCCTCGGCCCCGAGGTCCGCAAACGCACCGATGCGCTCGACGCGCTGGGCAACACGACGGCCGCCACGGGCAAGGGCTTCGCCATCGGTTCCGCGGCGCTGACGGCGCTGGCGCTGCTGGCCTCCTATGTCGAGGAGATACGGATCGGCCTCTTGCACAACGGGGTGACGGAACTGACGCTCTCCGACGGCACGACGCGGCTCGTCGAACAGGCTTCGATGCTCGATTTCATGGCCTACTACAACGTTTCGCTGATGAATCCCACGGTGCTCGTCGGCGTCTTCATCGGCGCGATGATGTCGTTCCTGTTCTGCGGCCTGACGATGAATGCCGTGGGGCGCGCCGCCGAGAGCATGGTGCAGGAGGTGCGGCGGCAGTTCCGCGAGATACGGGGCATCCTCACGGGCGAGGGTACGCCCGACTACGCCCGCTGCGTCGAGATTTCGACCCGCGGCGCGCAGCGCGAGATGCTCTTTCCGAGTCTGCTGGCGATCGTCGTCCCCGTGGCCGTGGGCCTCGTTTTCGGCGTGGCGGGCGTGATGGGACTGCTCGTCGGCGGCCTCGGTTCGGGCTTCGTGCTGGCGGTCTTCATGGCCAATGCCGGCGGTGCGTGGGACAACGCCAAGAAGATGATCGAGGAGGGCCACTTCGGCGGCAAGGGCTCCGACTGCCACAAAGCGACGGTCGTGGGCGATACGGTGGGCGACCCCTTCAAGGACACGTCGGGTCCGTCGCTCAATATCCTCATCAAGCTGATGTCGATGGTGGCGATCGTCATGGCGGGCCTTACGGTGGCGTGCCACCTCTTCTGACGCCTGCGTCTTTCAGAATATTCGTCCGGTCCGGCGGGATTGTCCTGCCGGACCGGACGTTTCTCGGCCCGGCTCGTTGCCGGATTTGCGGTTGCCCGGGTTTTGTGCTATCTTTGTCTCCATGAAAAATATCGTTTTCGACCTGGGCGGAGTGCTTTTCGCCCGCGACAAGAGCAAGTGCAGTCCCGAGATCGTGGAGTTCTTCGGGTTCCTCCGCGCGCCGCAGATGCCGCGTTTCTGGGAGGAGTACGACCGGGGCGCCTCGTCGATCGGGGAGGTGACCGATACCCTCTGCACCCTGACGGGCCGTCCGCGCGCGGTTTGCGAGCGGGTGCTGCGGGAGGCGATCGACCTGCAGGAGCCCGTTGCGCCGACCGAGCGCCTCGTCGGCGAGCTCAAACGGGCGGGATACCGCCTCTACGTGCTTTCGAACATGTCGCGCGAGTTCATCGACTGCCTGCGCCGCTTTCCGGTCTATGCCCTTTTCGACGGCGAGGTGGTCTCCTGCGAGGAAGGGACGGTGAAGCCCGAGCCGCGCATCTACGAAATCCTGCTCGGACGCTACGGGCTGGACCCTGCCGAGACGCTTTTCATCGACGACCGTCCGGCCAATGTCGCCGCCGCCGAAGCGCTCGGCATCCGCGGATTCGGTTTCGACCACCGCGATCCCGCCGCGGCGTGCGACGCCCTGCGCCGGATGCTGTTGTAGCGGCGTTTCCGCCGTCGGGGCGATCGGCCCCGAATCCCGATCCGTCTTCGGGACGGGAGATTCCGGGCGGAACAGGAGATTCTTCCGGATGCGTTGCGGAATTCTGGATGGTCCTTATCCGAAAAAGACCGGAGCCGGCTCGATGCCGGCTCCGGTCTTTCGTAACGTCGGGCCCCGCGCGGAGCTGCCGACGGGGGATTCACACCGTCAGTTGAAGGTGTAGCGCACGCTGAACAGCGCCGACCACGTCGAGGCCGTTCCTGCCACGTTCGTCCATTTCGGCTTGGAGAACTGGTATGCGCCGTCCTTGAAGGTCAGCAGGTTGCTCGTGCTGATCTGCCGGGCGTTGCCCCAGTTGCGGTTGAGCAGGTTGGCGACGTTGTTGATGTCGATACCCACGGTGATCGTGTTGCGTTTGCCGCCGATGTTCACGTAGAAGTCCTGTGCGAACTTGAAGTTGAGCATGTGCATCCACGGCATCACCGCGCCGCCGCGCCTGGTGTATTCGCCCTTGTGCTCGGAGAGGTAGTCGTCCCCGTTGATGAACTCCCAGAAATCGTTTTTCTGGTCTTCCGCGCTGTAGGTGACCTTTCCCGTATCCTTGTTCACGATGTCAGCGAAGGGCATCGTTTCCCACTGTTCGCGCGTCGGCACGTAGAGCAGGTTCTGCGCGCCGCCGTCGTTCGTTACGTTGGTCATCGTGTACGAGTAGCGCGAATAGGAGTAGCTGCTGCCCACGTAACCCAGCCGCAGCGCCTCGTAATAGAGGCCCACGCTCGAAGCGAAGTGCTTGCCGTACTCTTTGCGGTAGCCGATGTTGATGAGGATGCGGTGGGGCGATACGAACGACGAGTAGCCCAGTTCGGGGGTGTTCGAGCCGTCCGTGCAGAAGGTGTTGGTGTTGTAGGCCGAGGTCACCTGGTCGCCGATGCCGTCGATCACGCTCTTCGATTCCGAATAGGTGTACGATGCCGACGCCATGAGGCCGAACCGCCAGCGTTTCGAAAGCTGTGCCGAGATCGAATAGTAGTAGCCTGCGATGTCCGTGTTGTGGATCAGGTAGGGCGTCACGTCCTTGCCGTCCGAGTTCTTGATGCCCTGCGATTCCCAGAGCTTGCGCGGACGGGGCTCGCCCGGGAGTTGGATGCCGCCGGCCACTTCGCGCTGGCCGAGCTTGCTGACAGCCACGGCGTCGATGTCCTTGTTGTAGATTCCCTCGATGTTGAGGTTGAAGTCGCGCGGCAGCTTCAGGTCGAACGCCAGCGAGGTCTTCCACGTCGAGGGCATCTTCAGGTTTTTGTCCATGATCGTCGCGGAGGTCGGGGCGGGCAGGGCCTGCTGCTGGAACGTGCCGCCGTAGAGGTCCTTGAGGATGTCGCCCACGTTGTCGTGGAAGCCCGGCATCTTGTCGCCGTTGGATTTGTAGAGGATGCTCTGGGCTTGCAGGCAGTTGCTGTTGCCCACGGCCGAGACGATCCACACGAACGGCAGGCGGCCCGTGAAGATGCCCGATCCGCCGCGGAGGATGTACTTGCGCTCGCCGGTCATGTCCCAGTTGAAGCCGAAGCGGGGAGCGACGTTCAGCCGCGCCTTGGGCATGTCGGAGGTCTTGTAGCCGCCGTTGCCTGCGAAAAGGGAGGTGAACTCCTTGTTCTCGTTGCCTGCGATCGTGGGGTAAACCGGGATTTCGAGACGCAGGCCCAGCGTGGCCTTGAAGCGCTCGCTGAAGGTGATTTCGTCCTGCGCGTAGATCGAGTACTGCATGTAGTTGAACGACGGATAGCTCTGTTTGAGGTCCGTGCGGTTGGCGTGGGTGATGACGAAGGCGCCGGGAGCCGCGCTGCTCGTGAAGTCCGACCACGAGTCGTAGATGTAGTAGCCGGCGCCGCCCTGCATGTAGCCGTTCTTCGTGTTGTCGTGCTCGAACTGCAGGCCGCCCGTCAGGCGGTGGATGCCCGTGCTGTAACCCACCTCGTCCGTGACGACGTAGGTGCCCACTTCGCGCAGGTTGCCTTCGGTGAAGGGATCCAGGCCGAATGTCGTCAGCACGGCGTCGGTGCCTTCCGGCGTCTTCTCGAGAATATCTACCGTCGGGAAGAGCCGTCCCTCGTAGCTGCGCGGCTCGTACTGGTGCGAGTAAGTGAATCGCAGCGTGTTGGTCAGACTGCCGTCAAGGAAGCGCGAGTTGAGCTCGGCGGCCGCCGACGTGAAGTTCTGCTCCTGATAGTAGCGCGAGCTCTCGAAATAGAGGGCGTCGTACGAGGTGCGGCCGTGGTCGTTGCGGTCGTAGATGAGTTTCGAGTTGAAGGGGTTCGTCGAGCTCGAGGGCGACGACGAATACTTGTTGCGCGTGGTGCTGAAGCGCACGTTGAGCGCATGGTTGCGGTTGATGTTCCAGTCCACGCGGGCCATGAGTTTCCAGTTGGGAATCTTCACCGAGTAGTTCTGGTAGCGGCCGGGGTCGTAGCCGAAGTTCTGCTGCAGGAACGACTTGATCGCCTCCATCTGGGCGACGGTGGGGCGGTTGTACTGCGTGCCGGCGCCGTACTCCTGGTCCTCCGACTCGCGGGCCAGCCGCGACGTGCCGGGGGTCTCGGTCCATTCGTACTCGAAATTGGTGAAGATGAAGAGCTTGTCCTTGACGATCGGCGCTCCGATCGAGAATCCGAGCGTGTTGCTCATCTCCTCCTGCAGCTTCAGCTCGCCGCCGTCGTATTTGGCGCCCTGCAAGGCGTCGCTCTTATAGTAGTTGTAGGCCGAGACTTTGAAGTCGTTCGTACCGCTCTTGGTCACGGCGTTGATCGCGCCGCCCGTGAAACCGCTCTGACGCACGTCGTAGGGGGTCACCGAAACCGAAATCTGCTCGAGGGCGTCGAGCGAGATGGGCGAACCGCCCGAGGGAAGGTTGCCGCCGATGCCGAAGGCGTTGTTGAATGCCGCGCCGTCCACGGTCACGTACGACTGGCGGTAGTTGCCGCCGCCGATGGCCAGTCCCGACGTGGTGCTCGATGCCTGCGGGGTGAGGCGCATGATGTCGTTCATGCTGCGGCTCACGGTGGGCATCAGCTCGATCTGCTCCGACGAAACGCTCGTTACGGCGCCCGCACGGTTGATGTTCATCGACGAGTTGCGTCCGTCGGCCGTCACCACGACGGCTTCGAGCGTCTGGCTGTCCTTGAGGTAGGCGTTGCGTGCCACCGTTTCGCCCAGCGGCAGGTCCAGACCGGGAAATTCGACGCTCTGGTAACCCACGTAGGAGAAGGTCACCGTGTAGGGACCGCCGGCGCGGAGTCCCTGCAGATTGTAGCGGCCGTCCTTGTTGGTGACGGCGCCGTACTGCGTGCCCGACGGGGTGTGTACGGCGATGACCGTGGCGCCGACGAGCGGCAGCCCCTGTTCGTCCGTCACCGTACCGTTCATTCCCGACGTCGTCACCTGCGCGCTTGCCGCCGCCGTGACGAAGACCGAGAGCATGAGAAGGAAAAGTTTCTTCATACGCAATTTGGGATTTTAGTGAATGAATAGGGTGTTTGGTATTTGTTCGTATTGGGTGATTGGCTTCCCCGCAGAAGGCTTCAGCGCGAGCCCCCTTTGCGTGTGTGCCGGACGGCGCTTTCAGCCGTCCGGGTCTCTCCGCGCGGTGCGGATCTCGGCGGCCGCAGCCGGCGGGGAGGGGAACCGAAATGAGCCTGTCATCGTCCGATAGGTTGTCTGTCCGTTTTTCCGCTGCAAATATAAATTCTTCCGGAATAGCCCGTACGGCTTTCCGTGCGATTTCATCGTATTGTAAAAACGGCGAGGGATATTCCTTCTCCGGAATACCCCTCGCGTTCAGAGCCTGTTTTCCCCGTGCTGCACTCCTCGGTGCAGGTCATACCCCCCCCCGCTGCATCGCTCGCGGCGGTTGCGGACCGATATGTGGACGTTTCCGACCCGGGTTTTCATGCCGCAAAGATACGTCGAATATTCCTATGTCGCAAAGGAACGGGCGATTTTGTGCTCCGGATTCTCCGTTTTTCCGGTCCCTTCCCGCCGGAACGCCGTTGCGGCACGCTCCTTGCGCGGTCGGACGTATATGCTGTCGGTCCGAGAACAATACCGGCGTTATTCGCTCTTCGTACTGATCGCCTCGCTGGGCGTAACGGTCTTCCTTTGCCTGACGCCTTTCCTGAGCGGACTGCTCGGGGCGGCGACCATCTATGTCCTGCTGCGCGGGCAGATGCGCGTGCTGGCCGGACGGTACCGGTGGCGGCGCAGTGCGGCGGCCGCATTGCTGACCGTCGAGGCCGTGTGCTGTTTCCTCGTCCCCATTGCCCTGCTGGTCTGGATGGTAGTGAACAAGGTCCAGGGCGTCGCGCTCGATCCGCAGGCGCTCGTGGACTCCGTGCGCCACGTGGCCGAACTCGTCCGCGACCGTACGGGTTACGATCTCTGGCAGGAGAGCAACCTGCAATCGCTTTTGGCCGGAATCCCGAAACTCGCGCAGCGGCTCGTCGGCGGCCTGGCCTCGTTCGCCGTCAATCTGATCGTGCTGCTCTTCGTACTCTATTTCATGCTCGTCGGCGGCCTCCGCATGGAGGCCTATTGCCGGGAGCTGCTGCCCTTCAGCCGCAGCGTCGGCCGCGACGCCCTGCACGAAATCCGCATGATCGTCCGCTCGAACGCCATCGGCATTCCGCTGCTGGCGGCCGTGCAGGGCGTGGTCGCCTATCTGGGCTACCTGCTCTTCGGAGCGCCGAGCCCGCTCTTCTGGGGTGTCCTCACTTGCCTGGCGACGATCATTCCGATCGTCGGCACGGCACTCGTATGGCTGCCGTTGGCGCTCTACATGGGACTGGAAGGGAATTGGGGACCGGCCGTCGGGCTGGCGCTCTACGGCGCGCTCGTCGTCACCCACGTCGATAACGTCGTGCGGTTCGTCATGCAGAAACGCATGGCCGACACCCATCCGCTCGTCACCGTCTTCGGCGTTTTCGTCGGCCTTTCGCTCTTCGGGTTCATGGGTGTCATCTTCGGACCGCTGCTGCTGGCCATGTTCGTTTTCTGCGTCGATCTGTTCAAATGCAAATACCTCGACCGCAAACCCGACAGCGAGCTTTTCCTGCCTGGCGGCGGCGACCGGGCGTAGGGGACGCCGCAGCACCGGTTTTTGGCGAAAAGTGGTTCGAATGACGTTTTTTTTGGAAATATTCGGAAGAAAAGTTGTATCTTCGTACCGGTTTATTACTTTTGTTATTCGAATAACACTAAATTTCGGAATAAGAACCTAAATTCTTATCACAATGGCAAGAAATCTCAAAATCAGAGACCTTACGTTGCGTGACGGCCAGCAGTCGTCGTTCGCTACGCGTATGAATCAGGCGCAGATCGACCGCTGCCTGCCTTTCTACAAGGATGCGAATTTCTATGCGATGGAGGTGTGGGGCGGCGCCGTGCCCGATTCGGTCATGCGCTACCTGAACGAAAACCCGTGGACCCGCCTCGAGACGATCCACCGGGCCGTCGGCGACGTGTCGAAGCTCACGGCCCTCTCGCGCGGCCGCAATCTGTTCGGCTATTCGCCCTATACGGACGAGATCATCGACGGTTTCTGCCGCAATGCCATCCGGAGCGGTCTGGGCATCATGCGTATCTTCGACGCCCTGAACGACGTGGACAACGTGAAATCGACGGTCAAGTACGTCAAGCAGTACGGCGGCATCGCCGACTGCGCCGTTTGCTATACGGTGGACCCGAAATATCCCGAGCCGGGCTTCTGGGCCCGTCTTACGGGCAAGAAGAATCCCGCGCCGGTCTTCACGGACGCCTATTTCCTCGACAAGGCCAGACAGATGGCGGCTCTCGGCGCCGACATGATCACCATCAAGGACATGTCGGGACTCATTCCGCCGCGCCGCGTGGCTACGCTCGTGCGGCTGTTCAAGAAAAACCTCTCGGTTCCGGTCGATTTCCACACCCACTGCACCCCGGGCTACGGCCTGGCGTCGGTGCTCTCGGCCATCGTGGCCGGCGTGGATGTCGTGGACACCAACTGCTGGTACTTCGCCGGCGGAACGGGCGCCCCGGCCATCGAGCTGGTCCATGTCTTCTGCAAGAAGCTGGGCATCGACACGGGCGTGAACATGGAGGCCGTGGCGAAGATCAACGCTCAGTTGCGTGAGATTCGCAAGGAGCTGAACCAGTCCGTGTTCGGTACGGAGAAGCCCGAGCCGAAGCCCTTCAATCCGCTTACGGACGAGCTCCCCGCCGAGATCGAGGCCCTGTTCGACAAGGCCATCGAGGCCGCGCAGCGCGACGACGAGGCCGCTACGATCGACCTCTGCCGCAAGATCGAGGCCTACTTCGGATTCCCCGCTCCCAACGAGCTGGTGCAGAAGGCCGAGATTCCTGGCGGCATGTATTCGAACATGGTGGCCCAGCTCAAGCAGCTCAAGGCCGAGGAGATTCTGCCGCGTGCCATGGAACTGATTCCGTCGGTGCGTCTGGCCGCCGGTCTGCCCCCTCTGGTGACCCCGACGTCGCAGATCGTCGGCGCGCAGGCCGTGAACTGCGCCCTCGACGAGAAGGCCGGACGGCCGATGTACACCAACAAGTCGTCGCAGTTCGTGGGGCTGGTGAAGGGCGAGTACGGCCATACGCCCGTGAAGATCGACCCCGAGTTCCGGTTCAAGATCTGCGGCGTGCGCGAGGAGACGCCCTACGATACCTCCAAGTACAAGATGCAGCCCAATCCCGAACTGCCGGAGGCCGGGGGTGTGAAGCTCGCCGCCGACGAGAAGGAGGTGCTGCTGCTCGAACTCTTCCCGATGGTGGCCAAGACTTTCCTTACCGAACAGAAGAAGAAAGCCTGCGAGGCGTCGAAACCCGCCGAGCCGCAGGCCGCGGCGCCGCAGCCCGCCGCCGCGAAGCCGCAGGCCGCCATCACTGGCCATGTCGTGACGGCTCCGCTGCCCGGCCGCATCCTGTCGATCGACGTGAAGGCAGGCGACACGGTGAAAGCGGGGCAGGAGGTGCTGGTGCTCGAAGCCATGAAGATGGAGAACTCCATTGCGACCGACTACGCCGGCAAGGTGAAGCAGATTCTTGTCGAAGTGGGCGAGAATGTCGCCACGGACGCCGTGCTGATGGAGATCGAATAGCGCGGACCGCATCCCTTTGATTATTCCGTTCCGTTATAATCCGCAAAACGAAATGTTAGGCAAATTGTAAACGACGGGGTTCTTTTCCAAAAACGAAATGTACCTCTGGAACGTATTTAAGAACGGTGTTAGAACCCTATTCTAACACCGTTCTATCGTTACGCTAAGCTGCGATTTTATCGAGCAATTCGATTATGTTCTGCTTTATCTTTTGCGTGTCCCGTTTCCACTCAACAGGCGTCTCTCCTTTTTCATATTGAGGATAGGGCTTTTCCGGCCCTTTGAAGCGAAACTGCTTGCAGAGCGGGTAAATATACCGATACGTCTTTACGATGAATATTTCGAAGTCACCGAGCAAAAACGCGACGTTCGTGCGAAGATAGCCTGACGAACTGGTTGTATTGGTCAAAATCTGTTCGTGCGTTATCTCTCCGGTTCGCTTATTGCGCAGAAACCGGGTATGATGGAACCCGTAATACCGAAAATTCGCGGCTTTGTAAATCGTACCGCATCCCAGGCGTCCGTCTGCGAATGATTGTACGGCGACAATATCGGGATCAACTTTTCGCAATAACCGGATTGACGCCCCGATCAGTATGCTTTCTGCATTGTGTCCGAGAGAATCGTCGATCCACATGCGGTTCAATTCGCACATCCACGCACGAGGGTTCGGATGGGTGAATATCTTTGCCTTCGGGTTCTTCATATAACCATACACGGCCACTCCGAGGCATTTGTCCGGTTCTTCGGCCCGGAATATCCCGAAATTGTATTTTCCGAAGCCTCCGTCGCACCATTTGTGCGAATAGTGATTTTCGATTATCATCTCTTTGGCAATGGATTTCGGCACGGATTTGATAATCAACCGCCCCAGTGCAGAGGTATTTTTGAGGACTTGCAGGTCCTCAGTGTTGTTATTCATTCAAATTTCGTATCTTTGCATCATCTCACCCACATACTACATGTAAATGCGCCGAAGACGCGACGGAAGGCTTTAGCCCTCGGTCGTGCGTCTTCGGCGCGCGCTCGCGTAAGTATGTGGGTGAGATCTCTACTTACGGCCGGGGGCTTTTTCACGCCCCTATGTCATTGGTTTTTACTTTACGAGATAGCCTGCCACGAGCAGGAGCCATATTGCGAAGGTTCCGACCGCGTAGGCTATCGCCTCGCCTCGTGAGAGCTTCACGGCCCGGGCTTTTGCAACGAGCCGCGCGAGAAGCAGGGCGACAAGAGCTACGACGGGCAGGGCCGTCCAAAGCGAGAGCCCGCAGACGAGTGACAGGACGGCGGTCACGGCCGCCGCGACGAGCCCCAGCGCGAAGGTCTGGTAGCACTCCTTGCCGACCGCAGCGAGCAGGGCGAGGAGGAAAGAGATTGCTTTTTTCATTGTTCGGTGATATTTAGGTAAAACAAAACGAATCATTTGCGTAATACGCGGACTCCTTTGATCCGGAACTGGCCGACGATATCCCGTCCGTCGGTCCTTTCATTGGTCGCATAGATGTACAATACCAAACCGACCATCCGGAACCTGAACGATACGGTATATTGTTTTGCGCTGCCTCCCGATGTTACCAAAGAATAAAATTTCGTATTCAACGTCTCCGCCGGGTCGAAGATGATGCTTTGGCCTTGCGAGAATCCGATCATGTGCCCGTCGGCATCACCACCCAAATAAGCGAACTCGATCCACAGTTTGTCCCCGGAGCGTTGTGCATAATTGCTCAACGTAAACGAGCGGTCGGCCTCTGCTATAAGCGAAAAATCGCCCTTCATCAGCCATTCGCTCCCCGAATCGCCCTTATCGCCTTTCGGGATTCCGAATGTGAATTTATTGGTCGCAGGGTCCCATGAGACCGTAGGTGTTTTCCCGGCGGCGAGGGCGATAGCGGCAGCGACGATATCGGCCCCTATGACAGCTCCGTCGAGTTTTTGTTTGTCGGCTGCGGACATCAGCCCTGCATCGTCGGCCGAGGCCGTCGTCCTATCGGCTTTTGCATTCCAGGCCGATTTCTCGACGTCCGTCACGAAACGGTGGGTGGCGTCCTGGTTGATCTGTTCGGCCGGGATTCCGCCCTCAAATCCCCCCCCCTCGCGTATGCGAGGGCATTCCAGGGCGTCACGCCGTCCCCGACCTTGTGCAGCGTCGTGTCGGATTCGTAAACGATTTCGCCCTCGAGCAGGACGGGATTCTTGGCCTTCAATGCGGCCGCCGTGTACACCGGATGCTGCACCCGGCCCTTGATTGTTGTAGCCATCATCGAAAAAGTTTGTTCGTTCGAATTATTCCCAGCGTCCTATGGCCATCCATTGAAACGCCATTCCGGAGTTGCCCTGGTCGCCTCCGTCGCGGATGTAACGGGGTTTGATGTAAAATCCGGAAATACTGATGTTATAAACACCTCCGGCCTCGACCGTATCGTCGCCCTGTCCCTCGATGGAAATTACCACGGCGAAAGGGGTCGCCGTGAATGTGAGGGGAAACGTCACGCTACGCGAGGAGTAGCTCGTCCCCGAAGGTGCAGATCCCAGGCGTCCCCATTGGAACATCAGTCCGTCGGGGGCCTTATAGTAGCCGTTCTGGGAGAATGTCTTTGTCAGCGTCACGTTCGAAAGGTCTTTCGCCGCTTTGTCATTCCATGTCGATTTCTCGGTTGCGCTGACGAACTTTCGACCGCTGCTCTGGAGGATGTTTTCGGCCGGAATCTTATCCGGAGCGTTACCGCCGCATACATACGGAAGACTGTTCCACGCGGTTTTTCCGTCTCCGACTTTGTGCATGGAGGTATCGGATTCATAGACGGTTTCGCCCTCGAGCAGTACGGGGTTCTTGGCCTTTAGTACGGCCGCCGTGTATGCCGGATTCTGCGTCCGGCCCTTGAGCGTCTTTGCCATTATTGCACGTCGTTATCTGGTTTCTGCCTTTCGGCCATTATCTGCCGGGCAACGGTCTTGCATTGCTCCGCATACTCATAATAGGCCGCGAATTGTTCGGTTTTTATCTTCCGCTGCCGAAGAATCGCCAGCTCGTCATCCACCGAATAGCGTTCCCGAATCCGCTGCTGCACGAGCTGCTCGTAGGTGAGACGAGTCGGGTCGGACTTCGGCTCCCGCAACACGGGCATCCCGTCCTCGTCCCCGACGATTTCCATTCCCCGCGCCTGCCCGTCGAGCAGGCGGCGCCATTTGCCCTCGGTGATTTCGACCGCTCCTTCGACGGGATGGTCGTAAAAACCCTGTTTCCAGTATTTCATTGTGCACAACTGTTTGGTTACTA